>RCUH01000008.1_pt1 | contig 499750 bp, 412 predicted proteins | sample 2166191 | NCBI WGS metagenome assembly RCUH01 (sample SAMN09932848, study PRJNA488358) | compost metagenome | feature: garden; material: soil; isolation source: compost soil in an enriched community after 214 h of incubation | place: Germany: Experimental Botanical Garden Goettingen | collected... | reverse complement strand
AATTACGAATTACGAATTACGAATTACGAATTACGAATTACGAATTACGAATTACTTAATTAAAAAATAATTTGGAACTCGGAATTAAGCATTCGTAATTAAAAAGAGGTCTGAAGCAATCGCATCTGCCAATAACCTTCCGGATTCTGTCAAAACCAGGCTCTCTGCCGTTTGAACAAGCAAATCTTTGTCCTCGTATTCCTTTACGATCTCAAACCATTCCACATCCGGGGAGAGGTATTCAAACAATTGACTCTTTGAAACACCCCATTTGGTTCGCAGCCCAATCATGAGTGTTTCATTGAAACGATCGTAAGCAGAAAGTGTTTCTACGGTTTCAGGTAATTTTCCTTCTTTCAATGCGTGAATATACATCCTGTTATTGGCCTGGTTCCAGTAACGGTTGGTTTGGTCATATCCATGCGCAGACGGCCCTATCCCCAGGTATTTTGAACCTTTCCAATACGATGTGTTGTGCTTGGAGTAATGCTGATTTCTCGCAAAATTTGAAATTTCGTACTGTTCGTATCCTGCTTCTTTTAATGTGGAAACCAACAACTCAAACTGCTCCGATTGCTGTTCGTTCGTTGAGACTGAAATTTTTCCTTCTTTCACCCATTTGGACAGAGCAGTACGCTGTTCAACCGTGAGGCAATACGCTGAAATGTGTTCCGGGTTCAGTTCAATCATTCTCATTAGCTGGTCTTTCCATTCTTCGCGTGTCATGCCGGGAAGTCCGTACATCAGGTCGAGACTCAATTCATCAAAACCTACCTGTTTTGCATTCATAACCGCATTCAAACCATCAGCCGCCTGGTGCGTCCGGTTCATCCACTCCAGCTGTCGGTCATTGAACGACTGAATTCCGATACTCAATCTGGTCACTCCAAGCTGCTTCCACCGGTTCAAGTTTTCAAGCGAACAGTCATCGGGGTTACACTCCAGGGTAATTTCAACGGAATCACTGACGCGGTACTGTGTTTTTACCTGTTCAATCAAACGTTCCAATTCATCAGGTTTCAAGATACTCGGAGTTCCGCCACCGAAATAAATAGTTTCGAAAACTTCTCCCTGCCAGGCATCCCGGCGCAGCTTTAATTCCACGCATAAAGCATCTACCATTTCACCCTGGTACGAATGATCGGTAGAAAAATGAAAATCGCAATAACTGCATTTTCGGGCACAAAAAGGGATATGGATATAACAGCCGGCCATTCGACAAAATTAGGGATAAATCAAGCACTTACGCACGTTGAAAATCGCCCGAAACAGGTTAAATGTTAAAAAATGCTTTAAATTTTTACCATTAAGCAAAAAGACATACTTTTCAAATATGGGATTTAAAGAGCAACAGGCAGCCATTCAACGAGAACTAGATCGCTTTATCGATTTACTGGGGATTTTATTGCCGCGTTATTCTAAATTGCTAAAGCGTAAAGACTTAACGGAAGATGAATTACACGAATTAGGTGAACTGGAACATTTCCTGATTGGCGTAAATGGTCGTATTTCTGAGATTAAACAAGTACTTGAGCATGATGTTTACGGACACTCTCTGGACCTGTATTACAAATTGAAAGCTAAAGCTAATTTAGGAGATGAACATGCAGCGAAAAAATTAAGCCGATTACGCGAATCGTACAATGACTCCATGATATCTGGGCAAATCATTCATTGGAACTAGGTATTATTCAAAAACACCCCCAATTAAAAACCCGTTGCAAGAATCTTACAACGGGTTTTATATGTTTTGAAAGGTGACTTCGACTTCGCTCAGTCACCTTTTCAATTTTAACTTCTCAATTAATCACGGTTTTTCTCTCGTGAAAGCAGGAATTCCTGTTACATCCATACCAGTAATCAACAAGTGGATATCGTGTGTTCCTTCGTAAGTAACAACTGACTCCAGGTTTGCCATGTGGCGCATCATGGAGTATTCACTTGTGATTCCCATTCCTCCGTGAATCTGACGAGCCTCACGAGCGATGTCCAAAGCGATTTCTACGTTGTTTCTCTTGATCATGGAGATCATTGCTGAAGTTGCTCTTCCTTCGTTTCTCAATTGACCTACACGTAAAGTGATGAACTGTGCTTTGGTGATCTCCGTGATCATTTCAGCCAATTTCTTTTGGATCAACTGGAATGAACCGATCGGAACTCCGAACTGGGAACGCTCTTTTGAGTATCTCAATGCCTGATCGTAACAATCCATTGCAGCACCCAAAGCACCCCATGCAATTCCGAAACGTGCAGAATCCAAACAGCTTAAAGGAGCTCCCAAACCTGAACGGCCAGGAAGTAAATTTTCTTTCGGAACTTTTACGTTTACGAAGATCAACTCACCCGTTGCAGAAGCGCGAAGCGATAATTTCCCATGCATTTCAGGAGTTGTAAATCCTTCCATTCCACGCTCAACTACCAATCCGTGGATACGTCCTGATTCATCTTTTGCCCAAACTACAGCGATATCTGCAAACGGTGCATTGGAAATCCACATTTTAGCTCCGTTCAACAAGTAATGATCACCCATGTCCTTGAAGTTCGTGATCATGCTTCCCGGATCTGATCCGTGGTCCGGTTCTGTCAAACCGAAACAACCCATCATTTCTCCTGTAGCCAATTTTGGCAAATATTTTTGTTTTTGCTCTTCTGTTCCGTACTTCCAGATCGGGTACATCACCAAAGAACTCTGAACAGAAGCTGTTGAACGCAATCCTGAATCACAACGCTCCAATTCCTGCATGATCAATCCGTAGGAAATCTGATCCAATCCGGGTCCGCCGTATTCTTCCGGAATATAAGGTCCGAAAGCACCGATCTCACCTAATCCTTTCAACAAATGCATTGGAAAAACAGCTTTTTCGTAGCTCTCGTCAATGATCGGAGAAACCTCCTTTTTTACCCACGCACGAGCAGCGTCGCGTACCAGCTTTTGCTCATCTGTAAGCAATTCATCCATTAGTAAATAGTCCGGATGAGAATATAAATCAGATTTCATTTGAATTTATTTTCAATTAACAGTGCAAATGTAATCAAATCAACGGATGAATAAAAATCGATAAGTGAATTACAAAACGTACTTTTGTATCCGATATTAATTGAGTTCATGCAGCTAAGCGGACAGTTCTTTACTACTTCAGCAGCAAATGAGGTAATGGTTCTTACGGAAAGAAGTACCGGCTATTCTTATTTGATCCTTGCAGCATTGGGTCTTTGCCTTTTGCTTGTGTCCGCTGCACGTCTCAGACAGCGTGAAGTATTTTTGATCCTGGGCCAGAACACCTTTTTCTTCAACAGCATTGTGGAACAGTACAAAAACGGGGTCCGGGAAAACCCGCTTACGTCCATTTTTTTAGTCTTTCAGTACATCATTATCAGCGGGATCTACATTTATTGGTACAACGAGTTTTCCCTTGTTGATTTCAATACTTATCAGACCATTATACTGATTTGTTTTCCCGGAATCCTGCTTGTGTATCACCTTTTCACGATTTCCCTGGCCGGAACAATTACCGGGTTCAAAGAAGTGATACTGGAAGTCAACCAACTGACCTTAACCATGGTCCAGACGGCCGGAATTGTGATCTTAATCGAGTTTTTCTTCATTTATTTCCAGCCTGAGCTGCTTGCAGAGTCAAAATTGATCATTGGCGGGACCTTTTTATTTTTTATTGTTTTACGGATTATCCGTGGTTTTTATCATGCTATCCAATTAGGTGTATCATGGTATTATATAATTTTGTACCTTTGGACCCTCGAAATTTTACCACTTTTGATTGTCCTAAAATTGGTTTTCCCGGGTGAAATTTCGAATTGGTTAGGTTAAATAAATGTTGAACGCTAAAACAAAATAAACCTTGAGTATTAAGACAATATTGGTTTCTCAACCGAAACCGGAAGGCGAAAAGTCTCCGTATTTTGATTTGGCCGAAAAGTATAAATTGAAAATTGATTTCAGGCCGTTTATTCACGTAGAAGGAGTTTCCGTTCAGGAATTTCGCACGCACAAAATAGATTTCAAAGAACACACTGCAGTTATTTTGACTTCCAAGACTGCGGTTGATCATTTTTTCCGCATCGCAGAAGAAATTCGTTTTGAAGTTCCGGACACAATGAAGTATTTCTGCATCTCAGAAGCAGTTGCTTTATACCTTCAAAAGTATGTCACCTATCGTAAACGCAAGATTTTCTTTGGTAAACAAACCATCGAAGACCTGATCGATCCGATTAAAAAACACAAAGGAGAAAAGTTCCTACTTCCATGTACGGATATCCTGCGCGATAAAATTCCATTAACACTGGAAGAAGCAAAAATTCCATTCACGAAAGCAATGCTTTACAGAACGGTAGCGTCCGATTTGAGTGACCTGGAAGATGTTTATTACGATATGTTGGTGTTCTTCAGCCCGGGTGGAATTGAGAGTTTGTTCAAAAACTTCCCGGATTTCAAGCAGAATAAAACATTCATTGCTGCTTTTGGCCCCACTACTGCAAATGCAGTTGTAAAGAACAACCTGAGACTGGATGTTCATGCACCAATGCCAAACGCACCGAGTATGACTGCTGCAATTGAGAATTTTATTAAAGAGAATAATAAGAAAAAATAATAATCCGTTATCACAGATTAATGAAGACAGGGACGCAATACATCGCGTCCCTGTCTTTTTAGCATTTTTTTGTTAGAAAGTATCTCCGGAGTCGAATAAGTATTGCTTCCGAATTTCGATATTTGCTGTTGCGAACAGTATTTCGTTATTTTTACCATTCAAATGAGTCGTATGGCACAAAAAAGTAAAGGACCGGCTGAGTCTTTTTCACCGAAAGAACACAAAAGAGCAACTATCTTATATTGGCTATTTGCTACTTTTCCACTTTATTTTGTTGGGGCGTTACTGATCTTCCAATCGGAGGACAACCTTCCGCCTGTTGCAATGCTTGACAATCCGCCTGAATTATTGGCTTCTGTGATCATTGCCGATGATGGTGAAACCGAATTGGGAAGATACTGGAAGATCAACCGTACTTCGGTGGAATACCGCAAAATCAGTCCGAACGTAACAGACGCACTGATCGCAACAGAAGATGAACGCTTCCACGAACACTCCGGGGTGGATTTCAGAGCAGTCGGGCGTGCAATTATCAATGTCGGTGGTGCGGGTGGTGCATCTACCATCACACAGCAGCTTGCAAAACAATTGTATACCCTTCAGTTACGTGAACGCCGCGAATTAGCCAGAGCGAACGGTGAAGATGTGGAAACAGGTTCTTCCGGAAGGATCGGCAGAATGTGGAGCCGTCTGAATGAAAAAGCACGTGAAAATATCATTGCAACCCGTTTGGAAGCACGTTTCACGAAGGAAGAGATCATTACCATGTACCTGAATCAGTTCGATTTCCTGTACAATGCGGTCGGAATTTCCAATGCGTCCAAGGTTTATTTCAACAAGAAACCGAGCCAGTTATCCAAAGAAGAAGCTGCCATGCTTATCGGGATGTGTAAAAACCCGGCTCTTTATAACCCGTATACTTTCAAAATCAAAAATTACCGTCTTTCTATTGCACGGAATAAGGAAGTAAGTCCTGAATCTGTTACGGTTGCTGAAATTGCCGATGCGAGAGCAGCAGACAGCCTTCGTGCATTAACACGACGAAACCAGGTATTGAAGCAATGGCTAAAAAATTCCAACGAAGGGAACGAAGCTTTACGTCAAAAAATCACACAGGAAGAATACGAAAGATTAAGTAAGAAACCACTGATAACGAATTACCAGATCGTAGATCACAAGCGCGGAATCGCTCCTTATTTCAGAGAATCCCTTCGAAATGAGGTAACCGCACTTCTGAACACGAAAAAATCGGACGGTTCATTGGTTTACAAACGTGAAGACGGACTTCCATACGACATTTACCGTGACGGATTACGTATCTACACCACGCTGAACGCAGACATGCAGGCTCACGCAGAATATGCTTTGGAGAGACATTTGAGCGAAACACTTCAGCCACAATTTGACAAAAACAATAAGTCGGCGAAAAACTGGCCATTCTCCAATACTTTGTCGGAAGATGAGGTTAAGAGTATTCTGAATTCTTCCATGCGCCGTTCAGACCGTTACCGCAATTTGGTAGATGCCGGTGTTTCCGATGAAGAAATCAAGCGCATTTTCAATGAACCAACCCAAATGCGGGTATTTAGCTGGAAAGGTGAAAAAGACACCGTGATGAGTCCGATGGATTCGATCCGTTATTACAAATCCTTCCTCCAGGCAGGATTAATTTCCATCGAACCAAGTACCGGATTTGTAAAAGCATGGGTCGGAGGAGCAAACATCGACCATTTCGCATACGATCACGTGAAATTGGGTAAAAGACAAGTCGGATCCACGATCAAACCTTTCGTCTACGCAGCCGGAATTACTATGAACGTGGTAAAACCCGGGTTGGTAATTCCAAACATCAACTATTGTGTGGATTTATACGACCCGAACGGAAACCCGGACGGACAATGGTGTCCGAGCAATTCGGACGGAAGCGGAAAAGGAGGAACTGTATCCATTGCAAAAGGATTAGCAGGATCAATGAACAATGTAGTGGTCTATACCATGAAACAAATGGGTGCTCTGGCAGGACCAAAGACCGTAGCAAAACTGATGCGTGACATGGATATCGAATTGCAGGACCGCGATATTGTTCCGGCCATGTGTTTGGGTTCGATGGACTTGTCTCTTTACGAATTGGTTGGAGCACAAGCTACCTTTGTGAATAAAGGAATTTTCAATAAGCCAACAAGTATCCTTCGAATCGAGGACCGTACAGGACACGTCATTTACAGTGCAAAAAGTGTATCGAAAGAAGCCATGAATGAAAATGTGGCTTACACAGTATTGAAGATGATGAAAGGGGTTGTACAGGGAGGAACTGCAAGCAGGTTACGCGGTGGTTCCGAATACGGAAACATTCCATACCCTACCGCAGGAAAAACGGGAACTACGCAAAAAAATGCCGATGGATGGTTTGTTGGGCTTACACCGGACCTGGCAACAGGAGTTTGGGTTGGAGCGGAAGACCGTGGAGTCCGTTTCAGAAGTACCGAACAGGGACAAGGAGCCAGAACTGCACTTCCTATTTATGGTTATTACATGAACAAGGTCTACAAAGATCCTAAAATTGCCATATCGACCACGGATTTTGAAGCTCCGCGGAATTTTGATAATTCCGTGTTTAACCTCACCGGGGAGATCATTGAAATAAAAGACTCAGATTCCACATCAGTGATTATTGATGAAATAAAAATAGACTAGCAAACGATGAATAAAGTTGTAAAAAACGTAGAAGAAGCCCTTCAAGGGATAGAAGATAATATGACTTTAATGGTCGGTGGTTTCGGATTATGCGGAATTCCTGAAAATTCCATTGCACAATTGGTGAAAATGGGAACGAAAGGATTGACGTGTATTTCAAACAATGCGGGTGTCGACGATTTTGGTTTGGGTTTGCTGCTTCAAAACAAGCAGGTCAAAAAAATGATTTCCTCCTACGTAGGAGAAAACGAAGAGTTTGAAAGACAAATGCTTTCAGGCGAACTGGAAGTAGACCTTATTCCACAGGGATCTTTGGCAGAGCGTTGCAGAGCCGGAGGTGCAGGAATTCCGATGTTCTTTACCCCTGCCGGTTACGGAACCGAAGTTGCCGAAGGAAAAGAAGTACGCGTTTTCGATGGCAAACCGCATATTCTTGAAAGTGCGTTAACCGCTGATTTCGCGATCGTGAAAGCATGGAAAGGCGATACGGAAGGAAACCTGATCTTTAAGGCAACAGCACGCAATTTCAACCCGATGATGGCCATGGCTGGAAAAATCACTATTGCCGAAGTGGAAGAATTGGTCCCTGCAGGTGAACTGGACCCGAATTTCATTCACACACCGGGAATTTTTATTCAGCGGATCTTCCAGGGAGAACATTTTGAAAAACGCATCGAACAACGCACTGTCAGACAGAAATAATTGAACTTTCTCAGATTAGATAACAAGTGGCTGATTTGGCCACTTTTTTCTTTTTACACCTGTTAAAATAATCGCTGTAACCGAAAAGTTCAGATAACTTAGTACCCAGAAACAGATCAGAGATGCCAAATCAAACACGTTCCTATACCAAAATCACTACCTGGATTCTTTTCCTCGGACTGCTTATTTATGCAATCCTGAGAGCATGGATCGTTGAACCCATCCACGATGAAGTTGCGACCTTTTTCCACTACATCGAAACCAGTGAAATAATGGGTGGACGTTCATTGATGGATGCCAATAATCACGTGTTCAACAGCTGGCTTGGAAATCTTTTTTACCGTGCATTCGGGGAACACTTTTTCCTTTTCCGCCTACCGGCAATTGGGTGTTTCTGTTTGTATTTCTGGTCAAGCAGGAAACTGACTACCCATCTGAATCTAGGTATTTGGAGCGAACTTTGTTTCGTGGCGCTGAATACCATTCCGTGGATTTTCGACTATTTCAGCTATACCCGGGGATACGGATTAGCAATCGGTTTTTTTATGGCTGCTTTGCTCCAGTTGTACTATTGGTCAAAAGAACAGCATACAGGCCGTTTGATCCTTTTGCTTTTATTCCTTTACTTTGCTGTTCTTTCAAACCTGACTTACCTGATCACGAGCCTGATCCTGGTTTCTTACATCGTTTTCCTCACACTCATTTATGCAAAGAAACTAGGAATTAAAGCTTTGGTTTTTCACGGGTTCCTGGTGCTTGTGTTCTTCTTCCTGCTGCTTCCGCTTATCGAATTCAGTTTCGCGCTGAAAAAAGCCGGAGCGTTGTATTATGGAAGTTTGGACGGACTGTGGTGGGTAACAGGAAAAACCCTTTCACGCTATGTCTTATTTTTCGATGCCAACTGGCTGCGGATCGTTTATGTACTGATCGGTCTGGCAGGCGCAATCCTGTTGTTCATTCAGTGGAAAAAAGAAAGCTGGCTGCAATTCATTTCGAGTACTTCCTTTTGGCTTTGCATGTTGATCGGTGGAAATATCTTCGCCATTCTTTTCCTGGCAAAAGTCATGCATGTCAATTACCCGGAAGACCGGGCGGCGATGTACCTCATCCCATTAAGTATCCTGGCGTTAACCGTATTATTTGCACAAAATAAACTCTCAAAATACTTCCTAGTGGTTTTGGTGTTCTTCCCTGTCAGCTTTATTTCAAAACTGAACCTGAACACCTCTGTTTTTTCACCGGACGACCGCATGAGCAAAGAATTTTACCAGCAGGCAATGGCTCATGTAAAACCCAATGAAACGGTGAGCATTTACCCGATCATGCAACTCACCTATTCTTTGTTTGAGCGTTCGAACAAAGAACACACTGTGAAACACGTAGCAACTTCCCAAAAGGATTTCCTTCCCAGCAGCGACCTGATCCTTACAAAAACAACTTACCTTTTTGAAAAAGACGACCGGAGCATGTATGAAGTGGTGGCGGAAGATCCTGCCAGTACCTATATTGCTTTGAAACGAAAAAAACCGTTCAAACAGGTACAGTTATTTGATTCCATTGGAAAAAAACAGCAATCCGACGCGGAGTATATTTTGTTTTACGATGGCCCGATCCGGGAAGAATGGCGCAACAAAACCATCCAGATCAACCTGAAGGGAGACTTAAAGACCGACAAAGAACTGAATGATTTCAACGTCGTTGTAGCTACCAATGATTCCTCAGATCAGAATTTGCGTTACGAATACCAGAATCTTCGCTGGTACTACGGGGAGAACGTTCAGCACTTCCGGATGAACTATCCTTTTGCCGCAAAACATTTTCTAAGCGAAGAATCCCGTTTGATTATTTATATTTGGAATCCCGAAAGAAAACATTTTACTCTGACGGCTCCCACAATTCAGATTATTGAGTTAAAATAAAGCATATGGCACTAGATAAAACCGGTATAGCAAAACGAATTGCACAAGAACTGAAAGATGGTTGGTATGTGAATTTAGGAATTGGTATTCCAACATTGGTCGCTAACTATATTCCGGAAGGTATTGAAGTTGAATTCCAATCAGAAAACGGAATTCTCGGAATGGGCCCTTTCCCTTTTGAAGGAGAAGAAGATCCCGATCTGATCAATGCCGGAAAGCAAACGATCACTGCCCGTAAAGGAGCCGTTTTCTTTGATTCTGCCATGTCATTTGCCATGATCCGCGGACAGCACGTTCAATTGACGGTTTTAGGAGCCATGGAAGTTTCCCAGAACGGTGACATTGCTAACTGGAAAATTCCCGGAAAAATGGTAAAAGGAATGGGAGGTGCGATGGATTTGGTTGCTTCGGCAGAAAACATCATCGTAGCTATGATGCATTCCAATAAGGCAGGTGAATCCAAAATCCTGAAGGAATGTACTTTGCCCCTGACCGGCGTGGGATGCGTTAAAAAAGTCGTAACCGAACTGGCTGTACTGGAAATCAAAGACAATCAATTCCATTTATTGGAGCGTGCCCCGGGAGTAAGTGTCGAAGAAATTATTTCTAAAACAGAAGGTGATTTGGTTGTTCCGGATTTCGTTCCCGAAATGAATCTCTAATAAAATTCTCTTTTTTACGTTATCCCACACATGATTCAAAAACTATCCATACTTATTCCTGCGTATAACGAAGGACCAACCATCCACCTGATCCTTGACAAGATCAAAAAGGTGCAGTTGGAAAACAATGTTCACAAGGAATTGGTCATCGTAAACGACTGTTCCAAAGACAATACCGTTGAAAAGATAGAAGCATACATGGCTGCCAACCCGGATATGGACATCCGGTTGTTCTCACAGCCACACAATCAGGGAAAAGGTGCTGCAATCAACCGGGCAATCCAGGAATCAACCGGAGATTACATCATTGTACAGGATGCCGACCTGGAATACGATCCGGAAGAATACAACTTGTTATTAAAGCCTGTTTACATGGACAATGCAGATGTGGTTTACGGTTCCCGCTTTATGGGCCATCAGCCGCACCGCATTCTTTTTTACTGGCATTCCAAGGGAAATAAGTTCCTTACCGGACTTTCCAATATGATGACGAACCTGAATTTAACGGACATGGAAACGTGCTACAAACTGATTCGTTCATCGATTGCCAAAGACATCAAGATCAAGGAAAACCGTTTCGGGATCGAACCTGAGATTACTGCCAAACTGGCTAAACGAAAAGGAATCCGCATCTATGAAGTAGGTATTTCGTATTACGGAAGAACTTACGAAGAAGGTAAAAAAATCGGCTGGAAAGACGGATTCAGAGCCATTTACTGCATTATCAAGTATAAGTTCACCAACTAGAATTGAAAATGTATAATTGAGAATTGAAAAGAAACTGCACTAACGCTTATTTCTATCAAAAGCGCTGCTTTTTCTCCTTTTCAATTTTACATTCTCGATTTTCAATTAAAAACAATAGGATAATAAAAAACCCCGTATCCAATGGATCGGGGTTTTTTAATTTAATATCTGTTGAGATTAGTACAGTTCCTGCTTCAATGCTGTACGGTAATCCTTGATCTCTTCTCTGTTGATCTTGTGCTCTGCATTTTTCAGCAAATTCAGCAAATACAAGAAGTTTTCCTGGCTTTCGATCTCCAATGGATACTCATTCCCTTCTTCATCTTCTTCGTACTGCGCCTGCACATCAAAATCATTTCTGTCCTGTAAGAACTCGTATGATAAACGCAAAACTTTTACCACCAATGGATCTTGCTCTTTTAATGCCTGCTCGCGCAATTCTTTCAAATCATCCACAAGACCTTTGTAAGCAATCCCCTCTTTTTCCACTTTGGAAATAATCGATTCTAATTTTTTATTGGCAATGGCCGTTTTCATACTTCACTTATTTTCAAGGTTGTAACTACTTTGCGACAACTTTCAAGACATGCAAATGTAATGACTTATTAGCAGTAAAAATAACATCCACCCTGTTTTTTTGCAAAATGAACGGAATTTTGGTCCATCGGGATATTTAATCGCCTGCTTTCTTTCAGAATTCCTTCTCTCAAGAAGAACGAATGACTATATTTGTATGAAACAGAAAAACCAAACTTTTGCTAGATATATTACTCAAAGGCATCATTACCGGCTTTGTACTTAGTATGATGATCGGTCCTGTATTTTTTCTTCTTCTGGAAACAAGTATCAGAAAAGGAATTCGTGCGGCTATTGCTTTTGATATCGGGGTTCTTCTTTCCGACCTGATCTATATCATCATTGCTCTTATTTTTTACTCCGAAGTCAGTAAAATAACTTCCGGGGAATACGGTCACATCATTTCCATTGTGGGAGGTTTCATCCTGATGATCTTCGGGGCGGTAACTCTTCTGAAAAAACCAAAAGAAGATAAAAGAGAAACCGATAAACAGCTAAACAGCACCAAAAAAGACTTAATCCTTCTCGGGCTGAAAGGTTTTCTCCTGAATGTAGCCAATCCCGGTGTGATCTTTTACTGGATTACGGTTATTGCGTTGGGTGCTGACGGGAAGAAAAAAGCCACTGATTCGATTGACGAAAGTACTTACTGGTACATCCTGATCATCATTATTACCTTTTTCGCTGTTGATTTACTGAAGATCTTCGGGGCAAAAAAACTCAGACCTTTCATTACAGACAATGTTCTGGTAGGACTCAACCGCCTGATCGGCCTGATCATTATCGGGACAGGTGTCTTATTAGCTATCAAAGGATTCCTTGCAAAATAAGCTGTGTAACATTTCCATCCATCATTGATTATTAAAGTGAACTATCATTCCAATTCCATGAAATTCGTATTTATTCTTTTTTCTCTCTTTTCATTGACAGGATTCAGCCAGGTGATCATGAAGGAAAACCTGACACCCAAAGTCAAAAATTACTATGATTTTCAGAAGAAGCAATTAGAATCCGTTGGAAGCTATTACAAAGATCCGTTGGGGGAATCCCGCGATAAGCATGGAAAATGGCTGTATTACGACCGTTTCGGAACGCAGATCGAAGAACGGAACTATTTCCGCGGAAAACTGCACGGAAGAGTGATTGCAACTTATTCCAATTCCAAAAACAAGCAGGAAGGTTACTTCCGAATGGGAGAACAAGACAGCGTTTACAGGGAATGGAATGAAACCGGTAAATTGAGCATCCAAGGATATTACAAATTTGGTAAACCGGTTGGTTTCTGGGAATATTATTACCTCACCGGGCAGAAAAAACAGGTAGAAGAGATCATTGATTCCACCAGTTATCTGCGCGAATTCTGGATGCCCGACAGTCTTCACACACAAAAGGTGAAAGACGGAACCGGAGAATACCTCACTTTCTTCGATACCGGGATGCAAAAAGAGTGGTACAACTATAAAAACGGGTTGAAAGACGGCCCGTTCGAAGAGTTCTCCATTTATGGCTATCTACTTATCAACGGGAAATTCAGAAACGGGGAAAAAGACAGCACCTGGAATTTCTTCTACTACACCGGGAAGAGAGAAAAAATAAGCAATTACGTAAACGGCAAACTCGACGGGGAGTACAAGTACTTTTACGACAATGAGCAAGTCAATGTAGAAGGAAACTACTCCAAGGGAGAGAAATCCGGTTTGTGGACCTGGTACACAAAGAAAGGAACCAAAGATATGGAAGGTTCTTTTGTCAATGGAAAACAAAACGGCAAATGGACCTATTGGTACCCAACCGGGGAAGTTCGCAATTACGCGGAATATGACCACGATAAGAAAACCGGTACCTGGGAGTATTTCTACAAAGATGGAAGCAAATTCAAAAGCTCTCCTTACCAAAACGATGAAAAACACGGGCAATGGGATACCTGGTACGAAAACGGCCAGCTTTTGATGTCCGGGAAATACGTCAAAGGAAAAGAAGAAGGAACCTGGGTAAACTATTGGGAAACCGGCAAAGAAAAGAACATAGCGACATTCAAGAAAGGATTACTTCACGGGAAATGGGAGTCGTATTTCCCTACCGGGAAACCAAATATTTTCGGGAACTACAAAGAAGGTGAAAAATCCGGTGAATGGACCAGTTTCTTTGACAACGGGAAACCCAAAGATGTCTTCAACTACAAAGTGATCACTAAAAAATCGAAGATCAAGAATGGTCCGCTGAAGGATTTTGATGTGAAAGAAAGCGTAAAACATGGTCATTCCATTTCTTTCTCCCAGAAAGACTACAAAAAAACCGAAGAAGGCAATTACAAGAACGGGGAAAAAGACGGGGTTTGGTATACCTACTGGCCGGGAGGACATATTCCAAGCAACACTACGACTTACAAAAACGGGTTACTGGACGGAAAATCCTCCGAACGTGACAGAAGAGGAAACCCGGTTTCCGAAACGGACTACAAAGACGGACTGAAGCACGGAAAAATGAAGATTTTCGATAAGCGCGGCAAGGTTGCAAAAGAACTGGAGTTTGAGTTTGGCCAGCAAGTAATCAAAGGTGCCGGTGGAAGCAATATCCAGTTCAAAACACGGTAACTCGACTCCGCTGCTAGAGCTTTAGCGAACCGGTTCCTTATCTTACAAAAAAGGAAAGCAACCGGAACTGTCAAAAAACGAGTATTAAAAGGTGAATGAGCATAGCTGAAGTCATCTTTTTTCTTAAATTAAAGAATAAAAGACTCATGACTGACCAGGAATTAGGCATTTTCGGGGAGCAGATGGCTCAAAAGTTCCTCCTGAAAAACGGTTACTCGATCCGTAAAACCAATTACCGGTATTTGAAATTCGAGATCGATATCATTGCCCAAAAAGAAGAAAAAATCGTGGTGGTGGAAGTAAAAACCCGTCAAACTGCGGAGATCGGGGAACCCTGGATGGCTGTTACCAAAAAGAAACAGCGGCAAATCATTCTCTGCGCAAACGATTACGTGCAATCCCGCAACTTAGCCAATGAAGTACGCTTCGACATCATTTCCATTGTACACAATCAATTCCGCACCAGGCTGGAGCATATTGAAGACGCGTTTTCTACTTGAATTTCCCCCAAAGGGCAACTTTATGTTCACTATATGCGAAATAATTTTTAGCATCAAATCACGATTCAAATTCTTTTCCATTCTCCATTTTAAACTTTCCATTCTCTTTCAATTAAACCAATTGGTATTCAGTCATGTAACATTTTTCAATTAAACGCCTTATCTTTGCACCGTCTACTGCGATAGTAAACATTAAATTCTGCTCGTGATGAACACAAGAAAAACAGGTACAGGGAAAGGCCGTACAACTACAACAGGAAGAGGTTCGAAGCCAGGAGGCTCGAAACCTGCTCCAAGATCGGGAAAACCCACTTCAAGAACCGGGAAACCAGATCCGAGAACCACTGAAAAACCCGCAGACAGCGCTCCAAAACCCAGAGCAAAAGCCGCAGACGGTTCTTCAAAACCGGTTTACAAACCAAAAGTCCGTAAAGGTGATCCACTTCCCTCTTTCAATGAGGAAGAAGTCCGTTTGAACAAATATTTGTCCAATGCCGGAGTATGCTCCCGCAGAGAGGCAGATGTATTGATCCAGACCGGAGTAGTTACCGTAAACGGTGAGATCATTACCGAAATGGGGTACAAGATCAAAAAAGGCGACAAAGTTCAATACGATGGAGAAACTGTGAATGCAGAAACCAAACGTTATGTGCTTTTGAACAAACCGAAAGGATTCATTACTACCATGGATGATCCGCTGGGAAGAAAAACGGTGATGCGACTGGTGATCAATGCTTGTAAAGAGCGTATTTACCCGGTTGGGCGTTTAGACCGCGAAACAACAGGTTTGCTTTTGTTTACAAATGACGGCGATATGGCGAAGAAATTGACCCACCCGCGTTATGAAGCAACAAAGATCTACCACGTGGAAACGGACAAGCCGGTACAGGCGGAACATTTAGAAATGCTGACTCGCGGAATTGATCTGGAAGACGGTAAGATCCAGGCGGATAAAGCAGAATACGTGAAGGATGGAAAATCGTCCCGTGAAGTAGGAATCGAAATTCACTCCGGTAAAAACCGAATCGTGCGCCGTATGTTTGAAAAACTGGGTTACGAGGTAGTAAAACTGGATCGTGTTCAGTTTGCAAGCCTGACGAAAAAAGACCTTCCTCGCGGATATTACAGACACTTAACGGAGCAGGAAGTTCATTTTCTTAAAATGACTAAATAATTCACCATGTACAGAAAGCTGTTATTCATTTTCCTTTTAGCAGTTATTGCAAACCCGGCTGATGCGCAGATCCGAAAACATTCCCGGAAGCGAAGTACCAATGCAGGTTCTTTGTTCTTTTATTGGGGATACAATCGCACTGCATACACGCCGTCGAGCATTCACTTTCTGGGATCGGATTACGATTTCACGTTAAAAGGAGTAAAAGCCACAGACAGGCAACCCAAATTCGGAGCGAATCTGTATTTGAACCCGATGAATGTGACCATTCCGCAATACAATTTCCGGGTGGGGTACTATTTCAATCAAAAATGGGCATTCTCTGTGGGTGTGGATCATTTCAATTACGTCATGTCGCACGCAAATGAAGTAACAGTTGACGGGCATATTGCCATGAGCGCAGATTCTCTTTGGGCAGGAAATTACACCCGGGAAAGTAAATTGATCGATCCGGCGGAACTGCATTACGAGCATTCGGGCGGATTGAATTACATCCGGATTGAATTGATGCGTTCTTTTGATCTGCTGGAATTGGGCGACCGAAGACAATTTGCCATTACAGGAAATGTAGGTTTGAATGTGGGGCCGATGCTGACGACTACGAACTTTTTGTTCGCAAATGAGCAGACAACACGTTCCACCGCACTTTCAGGCTATGGGATCGGGGCAAATGCCAGCGCACGATTGGAATTTTTCAAACACGTATTCATCCAGGCTGAAGGAGGAGTAGCTTTTGCACATCTCCCGGGAGTGAAAACACGTGCGAATGACCGCAATCAACGTGCAAAACAAGCTTTCGGATTAGCAAGCGCGAATGTCTCTTTGGGACTGATTTTTTATATTCGTGCAAAAAATGCCTGTGATAGTTGTCCGCATTGGTGATTTCGACTCCGCTGAATCACCTTTCGTGGAGAAGAACTAAATGACCAAGGTGACTGAATGCTTGCGCTGAAGCTACAGCAAAGGTACAGCCGAGCTGAAGGCAACTTTTGAACAAAACAAAATACTAACTAATTAAAAATGGACATCCGATTATAAGTCCTAACGTCTTAAAATCCTGAAGTCTTAATATCAATAAAAAATGTCACAAGAATTATCAGAACAAGAAATCCAGCGACGTCAGACGTTGCAACATTTACGCGATGCGGGAATTGATCCGTATCCGGCAGCACTTTACCCGGTAACAGACCTTTCTGCTTCGATCAAGAACAATTACGAAGAAGGGAAAACCGTTTGCCTGGCAGGTAGAATGATGAGCCAACGCGTAATGGGAAAAGCTTCTTTTGCTGAATTACAGGATTCCGAAGGAAGAATCCAGGTGTACTTTAACCGCGATGAATTGTGTCCGGGAGAAGATAAATCACTTTACAACGACTTTTTCAAGAAGTGGCTGGATTTGGGTGATTTCATCGGGATCAAAGGAGAAGTATTCAAAACACAGGTAGGAGAAGTTTCCGTGAACGTGAAAGAATTTACTTTACTGAGCAAATCCTTAAAACCGCTTCCGCTTCCTAAAACGGATGCAGAAGGAAAATTACATGATGCATTCACTGATCCGGAATTGCGTTACCGCCAGCGATACGTTGATTTGGTCGTGAATCCGCAGGTGAAAGATGTTTTTGTGAAACGCACGAAGTTGTTTTCTGCGATGCGTAATTTCTTCAATGACGCAGGATACATGGAGGTGGAAACTCCGATTTTGCAGGCAATTCCGGGAGGAGCTGCGGCACGTCCGTTCATTACGCACCACAATGCACTGGATATTCCATTGTACATGCGAATCGCGAACGAATTGTACCTGAAAAGACTCATCGTAGGTGGATTTGACGGAGTATATGAGTTCTCCAAGAATTTCCGCAACGAAGGAATGGACAGAACACACAACCCTGAGTTTACAGCAATGGAAATCTATGTTTCGTACAAAGATTACAACTGGATGATGGATTTCACGGAGCGTTTGCTGGAGCATTGTGCTACCGCTGTGAACGGAACTCCGGAATGTACTTTCAATGAACATCATATCAACTTTAAGGCACCGTACAAACGCGTTACGATGCGTCAGTCGATCATTGATTTCACCGGTTTTGATATCGATGGGAAATCCGAAGATGAATTGCGGGCTGCTGCCAAAGGAATGGGAATCGCTGTGGATGAAACGATGGGTAAAGGAAAGCTGATCGATGAAATTTTCGGTGAGAAATGTGAAGGAAACTACATCCAGCCAACATTCATTACAGATTATCCGAAAGAAATGTCGCCTTTGTGTAAAACACACCGCGATAACCCGGAATTAACCGAACGCTTCGAATTGATGGTTTGCGGAAAAGAGATCGCAAATGCTTATTCCGAGTTGAATGATCCGATCGATCAGCGCGAACGCTTTGAAGATCAGGTTCGTTTGGCTGAAAAAGGAGATGATGAGGCAAACGGGATGATCGACCAGGATTTCTTACGTGCATTGGAATACGGAATGCCACCGACATCCGGTTTGGGAATCGGAATGGACCGTTTGATCATGTACCTGACAAACAACCCTTCTATCCAGGAAGTATTATTCTTCCCGCAAATGCGTCCGGAGAAAGTCGTGAAAGTGGTTCTGAATGAAAATGAGCAATTGATTTTCGACATCATGCAGCGCGAAAAAACAATGCAATTGCTGAGCCTGAAAGAATCCGTAAACCTAAGCAACAAAGCCTGGGATACGAGTATCAAAGGTTTGACAAAACACGGTTTGTTAAAGGTTACGAAAACGGATGAAATCCTGAATGTAGATTTTATCGGTTAATTCTTACGAAATAAAACTGAAAGGTCTGGTCCTCCCATAGGTCCAGGCCTTTTTTGTTAATATTCAGTTCATATTTCGGTAAATCAACAAAATTTTCACAATCCATGCTTTTCAAGCAACTATTTTCAGTATTTATCGCTCTATAACATTGAGAAACAACTGTTAGAAAATTTGCCGATTATTCGAACTGGATACTAGCTTTTGTTTTTAGTTTACCTGATACAATAAAAGCTACAAATCTTTATGAAACATCCCACAGCTGATTCAAATCGATTGATTGTCTATCTATGCACGGCCTTTGCATTCGCATTGTTGCTGTTTGTTTTTCCTGCGTGTAAGAAAAAACCAACCGTCAAACCGGTGACTCCCCCAGTGGAAGAAGAAGGCGGAGTCTCAGTTGATCTGACAACGGTTCCTTACGCCAAATTATCCGATTACCATTTCTTCACCGGAGACCTGAAAGACCAGATTCCGGCTGAAAAAGTCATTCCTTATGAACCTGCTTCAGGGCTTTTTACAGATTATGCGCATAAAAAACGCTTCATTTGGATGCCTTCCGGAACACAGGCAAGTTATGTCAGTGATGAAGATGTACTTGATTTACCCGTTGGTGCGGCACTGATCAAATCATTTTATTACGATAACGTTCAACCGGCAGGAAATACACGCATCATAGAAACCCGGATCATGATCCGCAAGTCTTCCGGATGGATTTTCGCAAATTATGTGTGGAATACCGAACAAACGGAAGCTTACCTGGATATGAACGGCAGCAATACGAATGTCAGCTGGATCCAGGACGGACAGGTCAAAAGCACCTCCTACCGCATTCCTAACCAGGTTGAATGCCATACCTGTCACAAATTAGACGATCAGCCCATTCCGATCGGGATCAAGCCGCAAAACATGAACATGGATTATGCCTATGAAAGCGGCACACAAAACCAATTGCAAAAACTCATCGCCGAAGGATATCTGCAAAACACACTTCCGGGGAATATCGTTTCAACGGTGAATTACATGGACCAAACGAAATCCATTGACCAGCGCTTCCGTTCTTATATTGACATCAATTGCGCGCATTGCCACAGTGAAGGAAAACATTGCGATTACAGACCTATGCGCCTGGCATTTTCCGAAACTTCGGATGCAATCAATCTTGGTTTGTGCGTAGAACCGCAGGAATTCATTAACTCAAGCCTTGCTTACATCATTAAACCAAGCGACAAAGACCGCTCCATGATGTATTACCGCCTGGGATCTACTTTACCGAGTGAACGCATGCCGTTACTTGGCCGGAGTATTGTCCACGAAGAAGGATTACAACTGCTTGAAGACTGGATCAACTGGAAACAAACCTGCAACTAATACACTATTTATAAACTAAAAAACCAACATTATGAAAATTAACTTTACACTTTTTCTGTTGCTTGGAAGTCCCTTGTTGTCCAAGGCACAAAACACCTGTGCAACAGCATTGCCTGTAACCGCAGGAACCTATGTGGTAACAGCCGTAGACGGAACACAAGCGCCCAATGTGATCTGTGCTGCGAATGGCACACAAAACGTTACCGCCGGTGAGTGGTATACTTACACTCCGGCAGCGGACTACTCCGTAAGCATTACAACCGACCTTCCGGCTTCCGGCGGAACGGATACCCGTCTCCACGTGTATTCGGGAACCTGTGCCGCATTGGTATGCGTTACCGGAGATGATGACAGCGGTGCAGGACTCACTTCCACAGCAAGTTTTAACGCTACAGGCGGTACAACTTACACCTTCGTATTTGATAATCGCTGGTCATCCAATGGTTTTAGCTTTGAGCTGACAGAAAGCCCGATTGTAGTACCGCCAACTCCCCCAATCACATTCACAGCTCATAATTTTCCGGCAATCAGCGGAACTTACGGTCTGGCTGTAGCGGATATGAACGGAGATTTCCTGGACGATATCGTTACCGTATCTTCTTCCAGTGTTCAAATCCTTTACCAGCAAATCAGCGGGGCATTTGTTACAAGTAACATCACAACTACCAACACCCAGTTCCAGCCTAGCTGGAGTATGGCAATCGGTGATATCGACAAGAACGGGTTCAACGACATGATGTACGGAAGCGGTTCGGGTGTTACATTTATGATGGCCAATGCAAATGGAACAGCTTATACGGAAATTTCCGGTCCGGAATATGTTTTCTGCCAGCGTACGAATTTTGTGGACATCAATAACGACGGGAACCTGGATGCCTTTTCTTGTCACGATGTGGACCCGAACGTTTATTACCTGAACGACGGGAACGGGAACCTTACTTTCCACCAGGGTGGATTGGGAGATCATACGGAAGGCGGATACTACGGCTCTATCTGGATGGATTACGACAATGACGGAGACCAGGATTTATACATTGCAAAATGCCGCGGAGGATCTTCTACTGCTAAGATCGACGAATTACACAGAAATGACGGCAACGGAGTATTTACAGACGTTTCCGTAGCAGCAGGAATGGCAAACCCAAGCCAATCATGGTCTTCTGCATGGAATGATTTTGATAATGACGGATGGATGGATGCAATGGTCGGAGCAAGTTCTTCTGACGATGGCGGACATAGCCTGATGAGAAACAACGGCGACGGAACTTTCACGGATGTTACGACAGGTTCCGGGTGGGATACAAATCCAAGTTTGAATATCGAGCACGTTTCTTTTGACTTTGATAACGATGGATATACAGACGTACTTGGCGGAGGAAACAAAATCATGTTCGGAAATGGCGATATGACTTTCTACCCGATGGTTTATTCGTTCAGCAGCGGTGCTGTAGGTGATTTGAACAACGATGGTTTCCTGGATATCCGAAACGGGAATACCGTTTACATGAGCAATAAAAATAACAATAACTGGATCAAAGTCAACTTACAGGGAATCCAAAGCAATTACAATGCAATCGGGGCACGCGTAGAAATTTACGGTTCATGGGGAAAACAGATCCGTGATATCCGAAGCGGCGACGGTTTCAAATACATGAATACCTTAAACACCCATTTTGGTCTTGGAACAGCAACTGTCATTGATTCCATGCTGATCAAATGGCCTTCAGGTCACATTGACCAGGTGAACAATCCAACGATCAATCAGCCGATCACGATCGTAGAAGGTGCACATCCTTTGAGTTTATTGGAGATTAACGGCAAAAAGATTGCTTTGTACCCTAACCCGACAACAGATTACCTGACCATTGAAAACTTCGACCTGTTGGATGCATCACGCATTCAGGTATACAGCCAGACAGGAGAACGGGTGATGGACACAGATAAAAAAGATTCCAAGATTTCCCTTACAGGGTTATCAAGCGGACGTTATTTCTTAGTTGTTCAGACTAAAAGCGGAGAAAAATATTCCGAATCATTCATTAAGATGTAAAACAGCTTATATGAAAATAAAAAAGCCGGGGAATTCCCCGGCTTTTTTATGCCTTTCAATCAATTACATTTTGAAAACTACTCCACCTGTAATCAGTGATTTTCCATAACCTGCTTCTGCGTAAATTCCCACTTTCTCAGACGGGAAAAAACGGATTCCGGCATGTGGCCCGATGAAAAACAACGCTCCTACACGTGAATCGTAATAAGGATCATTTTCATACTTGTCACGAACATTTCTGAAAACAGGTCCGCTTCCGATATTCATCCCCGCATAAACGTCCAGTTTATCAGCGAAATTTTTTCCGGCCTTATCCGAAATCAACTGCAGGAAGTGAAAATTTGCAATGAAACCGATCGGAATACCAACGCTCCAGTAAGGCGAATTTGATGGCAAATTGTAACCCGGCGCATAAACACCACCGTAATAATATCCGGAGCCTCTCATTGCCAATTGTCCTCCAACCATGAATCCTAAACCAACGTACTGGTGGATTCCGAACTCCATCTGGAGGTTAATTGCCCCATAGCTGGTATTGTACGCTCTGTTATAATCCGAATAAATGGAATAGTGCTGATTTACACCTAAGCCTAACTGCAAATACCTACTTCCTTTCCCTCCAAAACCCTGAGCCTGGGAATTCATTGCGAATAACCCTACAGCTGCCAGCAACAGCATTGTTTTTACTTTCTTCATAACCAACGTTTTACTCATTTTACTTAGAGTAAATATAACAAAGCAGTTCAAAACATGATAAAAATCAAGTTTTTTTGTGATTTGGCTCATTTTACTTTTTGGCATTCATCCGGACCTTTGTTATATCAAAATGAGCACGTTATGAAAGCACAAGAAATAAAACAAAGCACCTGGACAAAACTTGAAAACCTGGCAACTGAATACCGCTTCGGAGTCATTGCAATCTCTTTACTAATTATAGGATGTTTAGGCGGCATCACCATGAGTTACGGTGCTGCACTCCATACAGGTTCCCTGATTGCAGTGGTTATACCGACGATGACAACACTCAGTTTACTTCTGGCAGTAGCTCCTATGAAATGGATTATGAACGCATTCATAATAACCGTTTTAGTTGACCTCTTAGTTATTTTGCTCGTTTAGCAGCCTACTTCACCAGAATTAGAAAGGTTACCTCATCCGGGGTAACCTTTTTTGTGGTCTGAATTATTTGAATTGCAAAGTTGTCAGTACCTTTGCACTCTCCAAAATCGGGAAATATGATCACAGTAGATAATGTAACGGTAGAATTCAGCGGTAAAGTGTTATTCAGCGATGTTTCGTTTGTCATCAATGACACGGATAAAATTGCACTGATGGGTAAGAACGGAGCAGGAAAATCAACCTTGCTGAAAATCCTGGCTGGCGTAAACAAAGCTACCAAAGGCGGAGTTTCTGCACCCAAAGATGCCGTGATCGCTTATTTACCTCAGCATTTACTGACGGAAGACAACTGTACCGTTTTTGAAGAGACCAGTAAGGCTTTTGCAACGATCTTTGCCATGCGCGACGAAATTGAAGAGCTGAACCAGCAATTAACCGTTCGGACGGATTACGATTCGGATGAGTATATGAAGCTGATCGAGCGTGTTTCCGAGTTGAGTGAGAAGTTCTATTCTATTGAAGAGATCAATTACGACGGAGAGGTTGAAAAAGTGCTCAAAGGAATGGGCTTCGAACGGGAAGATTTTACGCGTTCAACTTCTGAATTCAGTGGTGGATGGAGAATGCGGATCGAATTGGCAAAAATCCTGCTTCAGAAACCCGATCTGATTCTACTGGATGAGCCTACAAACCACATGGATATCGAATCCATCCAGTGGCTGGAAGATTTCCTGGTTAACAGTGCCAAAGCGGTAGTTGTGATCTCGCACGACCGCGCATTTGTGGATGCCATTACCAACCGCACGATCGAGGTGACCATGGGACGTATTTACGATTACAAGGCGAAATACTCGCATTACCTGGAATTACGTAAAGAAAGAAGAGCACAGCAGCAGAAACAATACGAAGAACAGCAAAAATTCATTGCGGAAACGACCGAGTTTATTGAACGTTTCAAAGGAACTTACTCTAAAACACTGCAGGTTCAGTCGCGGGTGAAGATGCTGGAAAAGCTGGATATCATTGAGGTGGACGAAGTAGATAACTCGGCTTTGCGCCTGAAGTTCCCTCCTGCTCCCCGCTCCGGTTCTTACCCGGTAGTGATTACCGAACTGAGCAAAAAGTATGGCGATCATACGGTTTTCAAAGACGTGAACGTGACGATTGAACGCGGAGAAAAAATAGCTTTTGTAGGAAGGAACGGAGAAGGAAAATCGACCCTTGTAAAAGCAATTATGAAGGAAATTGGTTTTGAAGGGAACCTGGAATTGGGTCACAATACGCAAATCGGGTACTTTGCGCAAAACCAGGCTTCGCTGCTGGATGAAGAATCAACGATTTTTGAAACGATTGACCGGATTGCCGAAGGAGAAATCCGTACGAAAATAAAAGATCTCCTTGGTGCATTCATGTTCGGTGGGGATTCTTCTACCAAAAAGGTAAAAGTGCTTTCAGGAGGAGAAAAAACGCGTCTTGCGCTCATTAAATTACTGCTTGAGCCAGTCAACCTGCTGATTCTCGATGAGCCTACCAACCATTTGGACATGAAAACCAAGGACATCATTAAAGATGCTTTGAATGCTTTCGACGGAACACTGATCTTGGTTTCACACGACCGTGACTTCCTGGACGGCCTGGTAACGAAAGTATATGAATTCGGGAACAAGCAGGTGAAAACACATTTTGATGACATCAACGGGTTCCTTGCAACGAAGAAAATGGAGAATTTGAAGGAGATCGAGCGTAAATAATTGAAAAGTTAAAAGTGAGAATTGAAAAGATTTTAAAGCGTATTCTTACTTTTCAATTTTACATTCTCCATTTTCAATTAACTGAAGACTGTGCGGATCACTTCCAGGGATTTCATTTTGCGCATGCCGCTTACATGGAATTGATAATACTCCAGCCAGGCATCAATTAACTTCACGCGTTCTTCCTTCGGGATGGAAAGGGCAAGGAAATCCATTTTAGCTAGTCTCAAGCTATCCGTAAGCCAATGCAACCAGGATTCTTCCAGGTATGCCGGCAGAAAAGGCTGTTCATTCGTGAATTTTCCTTCCTGCAATTCGAAATACTTCGGGTCATTGCTCTGAATTTCCGGCTGAAACCCTTCCAGTTTGGACACCTGTGCTAAAAACCAGACCAGGTAATTACTTAATTCCTCACTCAGGTTCAGCCAATGGATTTCTTCACTCAAAAACCGGAACAATTTCTTATCCTGGTGGTTATCCTTGAGACAGATCAGAACCAATTCCGAAATGAAAAACGCAATACTTGATTTCAGGGGATTATCTAACAGGTGATGCAGCGGTTCGAGGCTTTGCATCTCTGTCAATTTAGGCAAACTGCTGTCGTTTCGTTTGTAATAGGTAATCTCGACCAATTCCAGTGGAAAAAGGATCAATCCCTTCTTTTTCCTGGCTCCCTGGAACAAAAAGGTCTGCAAACCTGATTCCTCTGTAAACAGGTTGACGATCAAACTGGATTCAGAATAAGGAAGGCGCGATAAAACAATGGCTTTATCTGTAGTTTTCATCGGATTACGACTACTTTTCCTACTTTTCTCCCCTTACCTTCGCTTGGTGCAGTCCAGATAAAATAAACTCCCGAACTAACGTCTTCACCGGTCAGACGCTTCCCATTCCAGGTTGCAGTACCTCCGTTGGAAGTTGTCTGATATACCACGTTTCCGGCAGCGTCTGTGATCTTCACATCACTCCCGTACTTGATTCCCTGGATGGTGATCGGTCCTGAAAAACCAGGTTTCACCGGGTTCGGGAATACCGTTGTGGAAGCATAATCCGGATCTTCGTATGTTGCATCTGCCCGGTAAGAAACCATTCCGTTATCGGTAATGATAAACAGCTCTCCTGTTAAATGGTTGAATTCCATATCCAATACCGTGTTGGAGATCATCGGGGAATTGTCCTTATTGAAATTCGAGATCACTTCCTGCCCGTCAGCAGAAACCAAAAACACCCCGGATTCCGCAGTTCCGATCCACTTCCTGTTTCCTCCGTCGATCTCAATATCCGAGATATAGGAGTGCCCCAAAAGCAATTCGACGTTCCCGTCATACGTAACCAGGATGCGCGAAACATCCGTTGTTCCAGCTGCTGAGAAAATTCCGGCACTGTTATAAAGAACCGCCAATCCGTTGTCTGTCCCGATCCAGATCTCGTTATCAAAATCCACAGCCAGGGCAGTGACGTTGTTGGAAGGAAGATTTCCGGCACCTTCTCCGTTTGCCATCACTTTAATGATGTCATCTGCCGTATTTTCAATGGTCCCGTTATCCTTGTACCCCATCAATCCTTTGTTGTAAATCCCAACCCACTTATTCCCGTTGTAATCGATTGCCAATTCGGAAGCAAAGGCTCCGGAAACAGTTGAATTTGTTGACATGGTATACCAGCTGCCATCTGCTGTTCTAACCTTCAAAGGATTGGGAGTATAGCCATTCACGATCCATAAATTGCCATCTTCATCGTACTCCAGATTCGACACACAAGTCATATTGTTCCCCAAAGTTGTGTTTTCCAGGGCTGAATTGGCTGCACTGTAAGTATTCGTGATCTGGTTCCCGTTTGCGATACTCAATCCGTAATGGCAATAACCTCCGATTGCAATTTCGTCCAGGTTCTTCGGGTTAATCGCAGCGGAACCGATTCCCCAGGCACCGTTATCCCACAAGGGTTGGGTGAACTTATCGTACAAATTCCACTCATCATCTTTCATCGAATAAGCTCCGGCAAGGCTATAGCTTGTATTCACCCGTTCAATGGACCCACCGGTTACCACAATTTTACCATTCTGGCCATTTATGCTGTAAAATTCATTTTTGGGCGGACCTTCCCTTGAGATCATTTTAGCACTTCCAAAAGAATCGTACCTGACCAAACCGTTCTTACTATCGGCAATCCAGTAATTCGTTCCATCGAAAGTAAGCGCCTGGATATCGGGTGCCGGATTGGAATAGCTTGACACTCCGAAATAAATCGACAAATCTTCATTAAACAGGATGTACGTGTCTGAGAAACTTACACCGAATTTATTATTGATCACGTCAAACTGAACTATTTCCATATTAAACTGATGCCCGATAAATTCCTGCAAGCCAGCCGAAGTGACTTTCATGATCGAATCTGCTCCATAGATATCACGCTTTGCCAGGATGTAGAATTCATTGTTGCAAATTGCAGCTTTTTTATAAGTTACATCCAAAGCAGGCACATCCACCCGGTGATCGACACTCCAGTTATTCGGATTTCCTAAAAGCGGATTGTTCTCAAATGCTTTGACCATTCCATCATTGTGAAGTGCATAGATGGAATCATTCAAAAATAGGATAGACACATAGTTTTTGGGTGATGTAAACGGGTTGTAAGTATCTTTTACTTCATGTTTGACGGGATCCAAAACAATAATTGCAAACCCGGTAGCGGCATATACTTTTCCGTTTCGCATCGTAAAACTGTTGATGCGTTTTTTACCGCTGATCGAAGCCAGTTTAACCGCTGGAATATTGATAATACTTCCGTCTGAGTATAACTGATCGATATTCCCATTGTCGTAACCGATAAAAAAGGATCTCGTTCCGGCGTGATATGCAATACAGGAAACTACGATATCGGAAAGGCCATTTTGGTCGTTGTAGATTTTTGTTTCACCCGCTGCCTGGTCGTATTCAATTACACCTGTTTTCAATGCTCCCATAATCAGCCCGTCTCCATAAGCCACATCAATTGCCTGAGAAGCAGCCACGTGCATACGCCATTGACCTGTTCCAAGTTGTGCAAATGCAACGGAAGAGAAGGCCATAAAGGCCACTAAAAAAAGATTACGCATGAAATTTGTTTTGAGGTATAAACGCATACTCTTCAAAATTATTGGAAAAATGCTAACAGAACTTGAAAAAACACTTAATTTTGGGGTACTGAATGAATCGCGTCCACTTAACGGATGAGATTTAAACGGTAAATGGCTCCGTGGCGCACTTTCTTTAAAAGGATTTTTGCACCACGCACCAAAAAGGCTCCGTGGCGCAACTGTATAGCGCACTGGATTTCGGCTCCAGCGGTTGCAGGTTAGAATCCTGCCGGGGTCACAAAAGAAAAAAGCATCGCGCGAGTGATGCTTTTTTCTTTTACATCATTCCCGTTCTGTTTCTCATTCTTACCGATTTTCCTAGATGCTTTTTTCTTCAGAGTGAGAGTGGAGAGTGAGAATGAGGAAGGGAATCCGTCTTCGAAGTTTCGATTAGGTTTCCTCAGAGGGTAAGCTCGAATCTCCAATAAACCCTTGATTTTATTCAGTTTCCCAAACATTTAAGGCAGTTCGAATCCAGATGGGTTTTCAGGCAAGATTTCTATTCGATTAAAAATTTCAAATAGGGTCACAAGTTATGACAGTCTTACTTCTTAAGGGATAGGGCTTTTTCGAATTTTGGAACCTAATAGGATGCTAAAGCGAAAATATAAAGCCTTTGATTAATATATTTAGACTGTTACTATTGTCCAATTTAAATTTTTATTAATGAATTATGCTCTTACCCCTAATGGCGTTAGCCAACTATTGACTGATCTTTATGCACTACCTCCCTCGCAACTATTGGTACAGGCAACAGCCGTCAAAACCAATTTTAAAAAATTTGTATCCGATAATTTCACATTGAACACCGACCAAAAGGTATACCTGAACGGGCTGAAAGATCAGGCAGCAGAATATTTCGGCGATCAATGCTGGTTTTGCTTTCTGTACAAGTTAAAGGTTACCCTAGTATATCCTGACCCACCAAGTCCCGCCCATTCAAAATATGTAGAATCCAAAAGCACCGCTAAACTAGCAACGGGGCCTGTCGGAGAGCCTACAGCAACTGGTGAACTGACGTTCACGATAATCTATAAAGCAGCTTAAAAGATGTGAAGTAAGTGTTTCAAGTCTTTCACTAAAGAGGTCGAAATATCTCTCATTAGGTTCACCACAAAAAAAGCCTTGACGATTGTTCGTTGAGGCTTTTCTTTTTGTACTTCTCCCGTAATAAATTTTTATCGATATTTACTAATCGAGAACAAGTGCAAAACCACACGTATATAAAATATGGAAACTTTATCCCTGATACAGGACATTATTAAATCCAAAACAGTTGATTTCAGAGGTGTTCCGATTGGGAGCCCGATGGATCTGGTACTTGAAAAAGAGGGAACACCGACACAAATCAATGAATACTCAAACCCATTTTACCACTATTTCCTGGAAATAGGTGAAATGGAAGAACTCAATATCTATTACAATTATGAGCTCGCGGAAAAACGGGTGAAAAATGTCAGTCTGTATTTCATTCATTATCCGGACCATTACTGGAAACAGGCAGGAAACAGCGACCCGATTGAGTTTTGGGACCTCTTGAACACGAACCAACTTCAGTCGTTTTCACAGGTATTTTACAATACACTTCGGGATATAATTTCGTTTTTTACGACGCTTTTGAACCAGGAACCGGTATTGTCTAGCGAATATGCCGTCCCTTTTGATGCACCACACAATGCATATCAGACTTATAAATGGACTGGTGACTCGCATTACCTGACGATACAAACCTACGTAGATGATTCCATTGACAACAATGTCCGAAACACACTGATTCTCACATTGAGAAACCATTAAAATCAGGATTTTACATTTTCATGTTTGATTTCGGCTTTTTTGACAACCACTGCTTTAGGGGCGAATTACAGAAAAGAATTTAAATCCGCTATCACACAATTCGAAATATCTATCATTAGGATCACAAAAAGAAAAAGGGCATTCAACTTGCGTCAAATGCTCATTTTCTTTCAGAGCGAGCATTGAGTGTGTGAGCGGGATTTTCAGATAAATAGCGAACAATCATCATTTAATCCTTCCCGGATAGTGATGTCAATACATTTTCCAGGTTGTTCATAGACATTTTATATCCTTCCGTAAAGCCCATTTCAATCATTTTCTCCAGGCGTTCAAGCGATTCATTGTAAATGGTATGGTGATATTCACTTTGGTTCGCTGATAGCCATCGGGGCCGTTTTGTTCGCTAAAGGTGTAGTCCCATTCGGAACCCGGTAATTCAGGGTTTTCGTCTTTATCGGCAAATGCATTAAATAGTTTGAAGTTCGTTTTCGGGCTAATGGAAGTGTATTTCTGAATTGCCCAGCGTTCCTGCCCTTCCGGGCTTACCATTGCATAGAATCTACGCCCGCCGACTTTAAAATCCATAAATTTGGTTTTGGATGTCCAGGGTGAGGGTGCCACCCATTGGTCAAGGATTTCGGCTTGGGTAAATGCATACCATACCAGCGGTAGTTCTGCATCAAATTCTCTTATTATAACTACCGTTTTTGCTGCTTTGTCAACGGTAAAATCAAAGTTGTTTTTCATTTTTTCTGTCTTTTAATTATCAGCTATAAATAGAAAAAGATCCCTAACACAATTTATTCTCCCCCGAATACGCTCAGGTACACTGCATCACCTGGACCGCAAGCAGGCAATCCTCGCATGCAAATCCGAACACCACCTGGTCGCCGATACTTCCCGACCATTCGCTTGCCTGGTTGCGCCCGATGTAAAACATCATCTTACTGCATTCAGGGCAATCCGGTATTTCGGGCGACTGTACCCAACGAGGTCTTCCGCCCAGTGCTGCAATGCGTTTATCTCCGTCTTTGCTCACATTGTGCGGTGCGTATAAAAGATGCTCCGGAAGATCATCATCCAAAGGCTCAACGGATTCCGGATGACAATCTGCCTCATCCAGGTCGGTATCAGTTTCCAAACCTACTTCGGCGTAAGTTCTGTATGTTCCGATGAATTCCCAGGGCTGCGGCCCCATCTTAAAAGCATTGTTGTTCAGCCAGGTATCGCAGCTGTCGCAGTTCGAAGAAAAGAAATGGTAGTTCCCGATCTTTTCCAGGCTAGTTCCTTTGAAAGGTGCAAGTTTCGTGAAATCACAGGTAAGTAAAGCATGAATCCGGTTACTACAGGTTGGAACTTTTCCGTCTTTTACTGCTTTTTCGCTATCCGTCAACAAGCTGATTCCTTCCGGCAAAGCACCGGGATTGTTTTCTGTCTTAAAAAGATCGTATTCTTCCGGCAGGTAACGACGCTCGAAACTACCGTCTTCGTGCATAATAATGTGGAGTTCACGCGCCATATCGATGATATCACTATGCTTCTTGGCCAGTTCGGCAAGCTTTTCCAGTGCGTAAGATGTATCTGCACCAAAGAGGAGTCTGGTAATTTCTTCCGGAGCATCTTCGTAATGAGTTACGAGGATGTCTATTTCCTCATCCCTTGCATTCTTTGCCATATTCCACCAGTTTTCGATATAAATGCCACTGATTTCTTCGATCAGTTCCAAACTGGAAAAAAGGTCTTTCCTGTAGAAATCCAGTAACGAAGGACGGTGCTGAATGATTTCGCCCAGCGTATTGTCCTCCGCTGCCCCACCGATGTTATTGAGTAAATAATACACCAGTGACCGCTGCTCATCTTCTTTCAGATCTCCTACTTCGTACCATCCGATGTTGTTATTCTTTTTGGCATATTTTTCTACATACCAGGTTTCCCCCGAAGGATCTTTGATTGCTGTATTCTCTGACATAACTTTTATTGTAAAAATAAAAACACTGGTTTTCCAGCAGGAAACGAATATAATAATTAAGGCAATCTCCAACCTTTCGCAGGTTAAAAAACCGTGTTAAAAGTGGGCTTAAAATTAAATCAATTCGCTTAAATCCTATAAATGAGCCAACTAATCATTCAATGAAATAAGAACTGCAAACAGAGATCAGAATCGATCAATTTTTACCTAATTTTCAGGCTGAATTTATTTTTACCACACCATTTTTAACCATACCTGATGGAACAAAACGAAGAAATTAAACAAAAGCTCGAGACTGCTTATAATCAAATTGAAATGCATCTGGAAGAAGGTGTAACGTATTATTCCAACTATACCGTTATGAAATACGGAACATCAGGCGGCGGTATATTCGTGCTTCAAGATGATATCCGCACGTACCTCGACAGGGAACAATATGACAAACTCGATCTGTTCGATATAACCACTGAATTTCCGGAGCATAGCATTGTGAAATATACCTTCGTCAAAGGTTCACCGGTAAAAGTAGAAGCCTGCACACCGGAAATGCTTATCGGGGAAATGAAACTGGAAATGAAAGCCCGGCAAATGCAGCACGTAGAAGTATTGAGAGTTACAGAAAGTCCGGCGGAAGATGCTTTGATCAACATCCAAACACAAGTGAAGTTCCTGAAAAATGGCAAAATGGACATCCTGGAAAAAGAAATCAGCTCTAATGGCTCTGTGCGTGAAAAGCTGAATTCCTGCATCAAAGATGAACTGGAAGCTCTTTACCACGCATTGAACGGAACGATCAAAAAAATGTTCGTCTCCCTAACTGATGGCGAGTTGACCGTACAAACAACCCCGGCCATTCCCGGGCTCACAAGCGAAGTGGTTGAGAAAGAAACGAATCTTAAACTAAAGGAATCCAGCCTGAAAGACATCTATGCATTCCTGGAATCGCATGAGGATGCGAAAATAGTAAAGGCGCTTGAGGTCCTGAAAAATAACCCCGAATTCCTGGAAATGGCGGAAAAACGTTACCTGAACTTCGTTCGTGCCCGCTTGAATAATGCAAACGCTACGCTTGCTCAATTCGCGGAAGCAGCACTGACGAAATCAGAAGTGAGTTCGCTGACCGAGAAGCATTTTGCCAAAGATTTTATTTCCTTTTCCTACTTTGATGACGATGAAACAAAGCTGGCAGTAGATTTCATCGGCAGCATGGTCCGGAACGCAATCGACCTGAAAGCATATACCGAACAGGCAAGCCAAACTTCGGATTCGGATGAATTGATCGCTTTATACAATGATTTTGCAGCCCGCGCAAAGGCTGCGATCCTGGCAGAAGCTAAAATTTGCCCGAAAGGCTGGTATTCCGAAATCTCAAAGCATTTGATCAAATTGAAACTGAGAAGGGTCCTTTTCGAGAAAACGAAATTCGATGAAGCCAATCGCTCACTGGCACTGGACGGGTTTACTTTCTTCCTGAATATCAACTGCAACTACTCCGTTTACCTGGATATTTTCCAATCAGATGAGCCCAAATTCCCAGAACTGTTCTGGCTGCTGAAAGCTGTTCCGGAATCAAGCTGGGGTGACACTACACCAAAATTCCCGGAATCCCCGCTGAAGTTCCAGCGTTCGGCAAGATACCGGATCGGTGATGAAGGTGATTGGGAAACGATTTCAAAGCCTTAACAAAAAGCAGGATTCGGCAAAATCATTTCGCAATCGATTGGAGGATTTGACATACTTTGTCCTAAAATGAATTTAAAGTTAAATAACTGGTTTAAACGGGTATTTGTTCTCAATACATTTCCCGAACACGCCATTAATTAGCTATTTTTGAATGGTTCAAATCAGCTCGCAAAAGTTCGAAATTTCGGCAGCGGGATCACTAAAGAACTATAGCAAACCGCCATTTTTCATTTAATGAATTTTAAATTAATTAGTTACACCATTTCAAGACTCCTGTTAAATGACTAAAATCAAACAAGCGGTTATTGCATTGCATTTTTTCACAGCATCCATATCTATTGCATTTTCGCAGGTCCCTGCATTTGGAAGTGATACCTTGCTGGAAGTCGGGTGCTGGAACCTGGAATGGTTTGGCAGCACAGGATACGGACCAACTAACGAACAATTGCAATTCAACAATGTGAAACAGGTATTGAACAACACCGATATTGATATTTGGGGATTAACTGAAATGTCGAGCAACACAGCATACCAGCAATTATTGACCGAACTACCGCAGTATGGAGGCGCGTTGGCAACCTATAGTCAAACTCAAAAAACAGCTTTGTTTTACAAAAAAGAATTGTTTGATGTGATTTCAAGCAATCACATTCTGACCTCATCCAATTTCAACTATAATTTTGCAGGTCGCCCACCATTGGAAATCGTGTTAAAAACGAAAGTACCGGCTGCTCCCGACACCATTTATGCCATTGTTATCCATCTAAAAGCGTATGCCGAACAAGAATCTTATGACAGAAGAAAAGAAGCCGCAACGATTTTGAAAACTAATTACCTGGATCTTTACAGGAAAAATAAAAAAACGATTGTCTTAGGAGACTGGAATGACGATTTGGACCAATCAACCTTTAATGGAATGGAAACACCCTTTAAAATATTTTTGGATAATCCCAACGACTATTTTTTCCCTACAAAAGCACTCAGCGATGCAGGAAAAACTTCGTATGCTTTCTATAGTGGTTCCTTTCTCGATCACATCATGGTAACCAGTCCGTTGAAAGTTAACTACATTCCTGAATCTGCAAATGTGCTTGACATGATGCCGGCTTACATCAGTAATTTCTCGCAAAACACGTCTGATCACTACCCGGTTATTTCCTCCTTTCGTCTTCACAACATGCATGCTTTAGGAATTCAGTCACAAAACTTGAATCCGCACTTATTTGGAGTTGCTGCGGATGGAGAAACCGTTTTTGCTTTGGGAGAATGGGAAGGAATGGTTGAAATTTATTCCATTAGCGGCACAAAAGTCGGACAGTTTGAAAAACAAACAGGTTCCCTGGAAATTCCCGTTCATCACCTGCCTCATGGAATGTATATCGCTTCTCTTCAATTAAAGGATGGTTTAAAAACATACAAGTTTGTGCACTAATTCACTGGATGAGCCAGGAGAAATAGAACGCGTTATAAATACTGTGTTTACACTACAAACTATCAATCAGCAAACTAGGTGAAAAATCGGGTTATTGCTGATTATTGGCACAAGACTTGATATATCATTCGTACATTTGAAACTAAATACCAATTATCATGAAAAAGTTCCTTCTTCAGCCTGCGCAGCCAACAGCTGGCTTCAGTCTTCGAAAGCTTAGCTTTCTCTTTTTACTCCTGGCTTCAGGAACCGTGTTCGGGCAAACAGAAAATACTGCTAAACCTGCAGTTACTGTAAACGGAACTTCTAAAGTTTCCATTGTACCCGATATGACCGAACTGAACATTCATCTTTCATCCGTGAAAATGAATATGGCAGACGCAACCAAAGCAATCGGTGAGCAAACCCAGCAATTTATGAAAATCCTGAAACAACTTGGATTCCAGGAAGCAGATGTGAAAACAACAAGCTATGCTGCTTCCAGAAACCGGATCTACCGTGAAAACGGCCCGATTGACAGCGGTTTCGTGGTTTCTCAAAACATGACGGTTAAGTTTGCATACAACCAGGCAACTTTGCAGAAAATTGCGGCTCGTTTCTCCGAAGCAAAAGATCCGGTAAATTTCAACATCAGTTTCTACCTTTCTGATGCCCTGCGCGAGAAAACGGAAGCTGAACTCCAGGCTAAAGCAGTAACAGATGCACGCAAAAAAGCGGTAACCCTGACTACTGCAGCAGGTGTGAAAGCAGGAGCAGTTAAGTCTATCGTTTTCGGAAGTGAAAGCCCGTCAGCCGTATATTACAAAGCAGAAATGCGCATGTTCGCGGACGCAGGAAATGCAGACGGTGCAAACCTGCAATTCGCTCCACAGGAAATGGAATTACAGGAATCCGTAATCGTAAGCTGGTTTATCGACTAATTCACAACAATATATCAATTTAAAAGCGGGCCGAAAAGCCCGCTTTTCTTTTATCATTGCACCAGGTATTCAACGTATTCCTCACCTATGGAACCGAATGTTGTATTACTGACCGTATCGCGGGCTTTCAGGTTCCCATTTACGTAAATCGAAACTTCGTACTCATCAATCGTGTTCACATTGTCATAAAAACGCAAGCCTACTTTCGCAGTAAACGGAAGAGAAGACACACTGAATTGATAGGAACCATCGGCAAACTGAACGGAATCCGGTTCAATGATCAGGTCTCCGTTCCGGTTCAGGTACCTCACATCAATGATTTCATCATCAATTGGCTGGATTGTATACCGGATGACAGTTGACGGGGTCTTTTTGCTTTCTTCCTTTTTACAGGAAGTAAAAGCCAGCAGTAGAGCTGCAAACACAAATACTAATTTCATAATCTCTTTGTTTAAACAAAGAAGTTAATTGATTATCAGTTCGCTGCATAATTAATTGCAAACATTAACATTCAAAAATCCGGGATTATCCAGGAACAGTCTTCATGGAAATGAAGGTCGTAAGTACTTTACGTGCTGTAAACCTATCTTTGTACTGTAGAAAATGAATGAGTAAGCTATGAATTTCTTTATCAGGAATTTATGTTGAAAACTACCAAGATAATTGTGGTAAATACGCTTGCTTATTTATTTCCTGCACAATACCTTTCCTAACCACTTTTAATTGAATCATGAAAAATCTGATAGTATTGCGCAAAGGCATGAAAAACGAGCTGGTCGGTGACTGGCAGGCATTTTTAACCGGTCTGAAAATCTACCCGCTCCAAATTGACGATGATTTTGGAACGAACACCGAGAAAGCCACAAAAGCTTTCCAGGAAAAATACAAACTAAGCGCCGACGGAATCGTTGGTTCCAATACCTGGTCGAAAGCAATTGCATTGGGATTCCACCTGGACATCCAGGATCCGACTCCACCGGAAACAGTCACTTATCCGGTGAATTTTCCGGAAAAACCCGGGTTTCCTCCTATTCTCAGCAACCAGGAACGCGAACGGATTTTCGGGCGCATTGCTTACGTTGCGGCTCCCACCGCAAAAGACAAAGATGCGATCCGGATTACGAACAATTTTGAGAAAGACAACATTGTACGGGTTAACCTGCCGCAGCTTGCAAAAGCCACGAACGGAAAATATACCTCCATGCGTTTCCACAAAGCCGGTGCCGATCAGTTACGCGGTTTTTTTGCTGAAATTGAAGCTCAAAACAAGCTCCACCTGATCAAAAGTTATGCTGGAGCCTATTATCCGCGATTTATTCGCGGCAAGAAAGGAGTTCTCTCGAATCATTCTTACGGAACAGCATTTGATATCAATGTGGCATGGAACGGCTTGGGGAAAACTCCCGCTTTGATCAGTCAAACGGGTTGTGTGAGGGAATTGGTCCCGATTGCTCACAAATGGGGATTTTACTGGGGTGGACATTTTAGCAGACCAGACGGAATGCATTTTGAACTGGCAAAAATTCTTTAGGATGTGAAATTCAAGATCCTAAAATTGAATTTTTAGTTGATATTCAGATAAAATGTGAATTTTAGCTCTCAATTGCTCATTGATTCCTGCAAAAGACACATTCCCGGTAAGCGCTGAAAAGTGCAGTGGGAATCACCTTCCTGATAAATCGCTTCGTTCCTCCGGATCAGCAGCGATTTGTTATTTTTTGTTTCTGAAAACAACACTCAGAACTAGTGTGTTTTTCATACCTTTGGCGTGATTAAACTCTAAACAAAACGTTCGAACAAATTATTTGATCGTGGACATGAACATTTTACCTTTTGCCGGCTTATTTTCGAATAAACTGAACCGTTTCTGCATGGTGCTGATCGCGTTTTTTGCTTTTACTTTCAGTAGTTCTGCACAATTTTCGCGATCGGATGAATCCATTGCGACAGGTATGTATCCCATTATGCTGAATACGAGCTGGGAAAATCAGTCTTCGTTCCAGGTTTTCCAGATCGGTGTACTCGACAGCGATACTTCCTTTTTCAGCATTCTTCGTAAAAAATACGAAGGAACTTCACTGAAAGGGAAAAAAGTGAGTGTGGTGCATTTTAAAAGCCTGGATGCAATCAGCCCGACACAAGTCCTGTGTATTGATAAGAAATTCAATAAAAAGATCGACAAGATCGCGAAAGCTGTTTCCGGGAATCGCACACTTTTGATCACCAATTCATCCAAAGACGATGATTATGTGATGGTTAACTTCAATGGACGTTTAAAAAAGGATGATTTCACGGTAAACCAGGCAAATATGGAAAAAGCCGGACTGAAATTGACAAATCAGTTCGAAGAATACATTGAAGGAACCGTTCCTTGGGAGGCACTTCTTTCCGAATCCACTGAAAAACTGGAGAAAGAACGCGAAAAAGTGGCTGAAAAAGAACAAACGATCAAGGTTCAGAAAGCCCGCATCAACTACCAGCGCTTGACCCTGGAGGAAAAGGTAAAAATGCTGGATGAGCAAGGAAACGTGCTCGAAGAACAGGCTGATAAAATCGAAGCACAATCTACTGCCATTGCTGAGCGTGAGCAGACCTTATTTGACCAGAAACAACGCATCGAAGACCAAAAAGGTCAAATCAATGCGCAGCTTGAAGCACTGGGAATGCAGCGTGTGATCCTGATCATGGGATGTGCCGTTCTGATCTTGATCCTGGGAATAGCTTATGTTTTATACCTCAGTTCCACTCACCGCAAGAAATCGATCATCGAGCTTTCCGAACAGCACAACATTGTAAGTAAGCAAAAAGACCAGATCGAAAAGATCCTGTTCGAATTAACAGACAGTATTCGTTATGCATTGCGCATCCAAAATGCTGTTTTACCGGATGAACAAACGATCCGCGGAACAATTCCCGGAGATTTTTTCGTGATGTACAAGCCGAAGGATATTGTCAGCGGGGATTTCTTCTTCGTGGACCGCAGGGGCGACTGGACTTTGGTTGCCGTTGCAGACTGTACCGGTCATGGCGTTCCGGGAGCCTTTGTGAGCATGCTTTGCATCAGTTTGCTGAATGAGATCGTGAAACAACAGGAAATTACACGTGCTGATATCATCCTGAATGAATTGCGCGACAAAGTGATCGATTCTTTGCAGCAAAAAGGAATCCAGGGCGAGCAAATGGACGGAATGGATATTTCCCTGTTGCTGATCAACAATAAAACGTACAAATGCCACTGGTCGGGCGCCAACAACCCATTGTACATTGTTTCTTCGAAAAGCAATAAGCTGGAAGAGATCAAACCGGATAAACGTCCGATTGCGATCTACCCGGATATGAAAGAATTCACGAACCACGAAATGATTGCGAACCGCGGAGATATCTTCTATTTGTTCACAGACGGTTATTCCGATCAGTTTGGCGGAGAAAGAGGAAAGAAATTCATGAGCCGCAATTTCAAGAACCTGTTAGCGGAAAATTCTCACAAACCGATGACAGAACAGGGTAAGATCCTGGATTCAACAATCGAGAACTGGAAATACGCAAACGGATCTGATTTCGAACAGATTGATGATATTACGGTATTGGGAATCCAAATTAAGTAAGTTACTCAGAAACCGACCGGGGAAAAGCACGTAGCCCGTTCCCTGATTTATACGCTTGATTTTCAAATTGGGAGGAGTTAGTTTTGTGGCAACTGCAAATACACTGACCCATGATTCCTTCTATTACTCCTCCAACGGACAATTTATACAAGTTTATTTCCCTTTTCGGGCTCACAATCCTGTTGTTCTCTGCTTATAACTTCGGAATTACTTTCGATGCGTCTGCAAAGGCCAAAATGAGCATTGAGGATGTGAAAGTAGGAATACAACGGGCTTTGTATGAAAGATCCAATCAATTAAACGAAAAGCTCAAAGCAGACAAAGTGAGTCGTTTCAGGCCGGGGAAGATTCAGCTCATGGAACAGGATCTGCTTCAAATTGAGCGTTTCATTGAATCCTACAATCTTGATCCGCGCCAGGAAATCAAATTGTTAGGCGATATCAGCAAGATCAGCGTAGCGCTGGATAATTTGTACCTGAAGCAATCCGGGTACATTGTTTTTGCCTGTATCGGTTGCATATTGATGGTTTTCGGGTTCTTCAAATGGCATCACAAGGATCAGAAGCTGCGTGACAAAATGCTGGCAATCGAACATGCGCTTAAAGAACTGGATAAAATGTATTACCGGAAAGGGAGCACGGAGCAACCGACCACCCCACCTTCCGCAATAGTGGAATCCATTATCCGGAAAGGACGTTCCGAAAAAAAACTAAGCTAAATAATCGGAAACCTATTTCAACTAATTGTATTCGATGAAATTGTCAATTCGTAATCAGTGTAAGATTTAATAGTACATTGAATTACCTCCACGGTTATTCTCCAATCGGCTGCCGGTTTCCTTGCGGATCATTTTTTCCCGTTCATCACGCGTAATGATTTTATCCTTCGGAAAAAGAATAGGAGAAGCCAGGTAGAACCAAATTCCCGGGAAAAGTGCGTTCAAAATACCATTGATCAACTTCTGTTTTCCGGAAAGCACAATTGATCTGCTTATTTTGAGGCTCGTATAGATCGTAAGCCACAGGTAAAGTCCTAAAACGATTAGGTAAAACGCCATAGAATTAAAGACTTGTTCTACGCCTTTTTCTTATGCAAATCATAAACAATCCCGTCCGATAAACCGATCTTGGGAACATACATTTCCTTGCATTTCAGCGCAGTCATACAAACACGGAAGATTTCCAGTGCCGGAACGATTACATCGGCTCTGTCGGGCTTCAGCTGGAAGAGATCCATCCGTTGGCCCACACTCAGCGGTTCCAGTTCTTTATATAGCTGGTTCATTGCTCTCAGCGTAACCGGAGATTTTTCCTTGAAGCCTAAAATCTTGTGGATCTTGTTGATGTTTCCACCGGTCGCATACACCAAATGTGGGTTGTCTTCCACGTGTTCTTTGATCCAGTCCTTCAGTTCGCGCCAGTCTTTCTTATCGACCTTATCCTTAAGCATGCGGACAGTCCCGATGTCGAAGCTTTTTGCCGCAACGCGTTTTCCGTGCTCAAATACGTTGATCTCCGTAGATCCGCCACCCACATCAATTACCAGGTATGGTTTCGACCGTTCGATATCCAGCAAAGCAAAGGTTCCGAAAATTAAACGCGCTTCTTCGTCCCCGGAAATAATCTCGATCTCGATCCCGGTAGTGCGTTTAATCTGCTGAATGACTTCCGGGCCGTTCTTGGCATCCCGCATAGCGCTCGTAGCACAGGCGCGGATCGCTGAGACATTAAAAATATCTGCAATCAGGCTGAAAGCCTTCATGGTTTTGATGAAATCTTCTGCTTTTTGGATACTGATCTCTCCCGAATCAAATACTTCTCCACCCAATCTCAAAGGAATCCGGGTGTAAGAGATCTTTTTGACGTACGGATGTCCATTCTCTGTGGCAATTTCACCAATCAGCAATCGAGCTGCGTTCGATCCGATATCTATGGCTGCGTATTTTTTCGGCATGAATCCGAAATTAGCTAAAATGCTTTAAATCCATTCATACTTTAAAACAAAAAATGCCGTTCGCCAGCTGACGAACGGCATTTGATCCGAATGAACCGGGATTATTTTACGATCACTTTTTGTACCAGGCTTCCCTGAGCACCGTTAAAGTGAAGGAAATAGATTCCTTTAGCAAGGTGTGAAACATTCAATTGTGTTTCTGTATTCATGCTTAATGAAGCCATGGGATAAACCACTTTTCCATCCTCTGAGATCATCGTGAACGACACATCTTTACCAGCTTTAATTGTTACAGCATAAGTTGCAGGGTTTGGATAAATCTCCAATCCGAAATCAGCCACTTCCTCAATTCCTGCACAATCTTCTACTACGATGTTTTGAGAAACAGCACCAGAACAACCATTTTCAGTTACGGTATAAGTAATGACCTGTGTTCCAACTCCGGCAGTTGCAGGATTGAAATTCCCTCCGGAAACTCCGGCTCCGGAGTAAGTTCCTCCTGCAGGCAATCCACCTGTCAATCCGAAAGCAGGTGACTGCGTACAAACGTCATTAAATGTTCCTAAAGTTGCCGTAGGAGCTTCATTCAAAGTAAATGTTGAAGATGCAGTTCCTGAACAGTTATTTCCATCCATGTAAGTATAAGTCAGTGTGATTGAACCCGGAGTCAATCCGCTTGGATCAAAAGTAGTTCCGGAAACACCTGTAGAACCAGAGAAAGATCCGCCTGTAGGTGATCCTGCCAATGTAACGATACCTCCGTTATCACAAACATTTCCTACCGGTGTAAATGTTACGGAAGGGTTTGTGTTGAACACTACAGCTGCAGTTCCTGTTCCTGTTGCAGAACATGAGCCCATTGTTACGTTTGTAACCGTGTACGTTCCATTCGCAGTTGCATTGAATGTGTAAGGAGATGTTAATACTGCGTTCACCGTTGTTGGAGTTGTACCATCCGTGTAAGTGATATTCCACGGACCTGCTCCTGTTAATGCGATGCTCACAGGAAAAGATCCCGGACCACACTGTGTTCCACCACCGGAAATTGCAGCAGTCGGTGCTTCAGCGATCGTTACGCTGAATGTTTTAGAGTCTTCCGGACAAGAACCATTTGCAGCAATTTCATTGGTTACGATGTAAGTTCCCGCAGTACTTGAAATCAGGTCAATAACCCCTGTTGAAGCATTGATAGACAATCCGGTTGTAGATTCGAATGATCCTGCACTTGCTCCTGCACCGTAAACCGGGCTAGGATTTGTTGCGTTCGTACAGTAGCTGGATTGTGCATACGAAAATGTTGCATCCGGATTTCCGGAAATTACAATCGTTTGATTGCTTGTATTCGGGCAAGACCCGGAAGTCGTATACGTTACGGTATAAGTTCCCGGTGTACTTCCACCCACGTTGATCTCACCTGTAGCAGTATTGGCAAAAACCAATCCTGTAGGTGTAGAAGAGAATGTTCCCGCAGTGGAAGTTGTAGGAGTCTGATTCGGTGACATATCACAGATCGCGTTTGTCGGGTATGTATACGTTGCGTTATCCAATGTATTTACAGTAACTGTCTGAGTAGCAGAAGCCGGAGAAACGCATCCCGTCGCAGTAGCTGTTACCGTATAAGTTCCTGCAGCAGTTACCGTAATAGAAGGAGTTGTAGCTCCATTAGACCAGGTGTTTCCAGTTACCGCGGAAGAAGTCAGAACAACGTTTCCACCAGCACAGAATGACAATGGTCCGCCAGCTGTTACAGTTGGGGCAGCCGGTGTAGCATTCACAGTAATTGCATGAGTAGTGAAATCAAAACAGCTTCTCCAGAAACCACCGTTTGTTCCCAAAAAGACATCGTACGTTCCCGCAGCAGGGTGAGTATAGGTTGTTGTTCCCGACCAAATGTATGGCGACAGGTTATCCATATCGTAAACGAATGTTGAATCAGATGAAGCAAGTCCGAAATGCGTACGGAAAATCTGGTAATTCATCATCCGGTTGCTCAAAACCTGCATCGGAGTTGTTGCGTTAGTATAAGTTACGGGAGTACCCTGGCAAACGGTTGTAGCCGAAGTAGTGAATTGCGTATTGATCGAGTAGTTTACGATCGGTGAGATAAATGGTTCGAAGTTCGTATTTCCAATCTGCGTAAATGCCGGAATAGTAATCCATGCTCCATTTGAGCTAGCGTAATAACTGGATTTGTAACGGGCATACGTTTCATCATAGGATTGTCCCGGAGTCGGGTTATTCAAAAAACATTTCAGAACTCCATCGGTAGTTGTTACCTCTAGAACCACCGCATAGTTTCCTGTTACGGTTACCGGTGCGGGAAAATTAACGTATCTGAAAAGTCCCAGGGAATCAGAGAACGATACCACACCACTTGTAATTACGGAAGTTGGGTTCAGGCCAGCATTTACATTATACAATGATGCTCTGACCTGCACCGTTGGGGTTCCCCAATAGCCTTTGTTTCCTGCAATGAATTCAATTCCGGAAATGCTGATCGAACCGGTATTCAGGTATGTTTGTGCAAATGCTTCGTCATCTGCCTGCCAGATTTCAAATGCAGCAAAGTTACCTGCCCCGATGATTGTTTCTTTAGCATAAGCATAGCGAAGAGTATCCGTACACAAAAGTGTTTTCTCCTGCGAAGCGTGGCGTTTCGAAACTTCAATTTGGGGGACTTCTGAATTTGAAATCGACATGATCCTGGTGGTTTTGGCGGAATGCTGGGCCAAACCAATCACACTCGTCGCACAAAGCGAGAGCAGTAGTAATGATTTTTTCATAGTAAGTTAAAAATTAATTGAGGAAGCGAAAATAAGTAATCGTCCAGAAATATTTAATTATTTAACATTTCGAACTATAAATTACGTCCATTTTAACAATTGATACCTCAATGAATGATCAGTTATCCTTTGCTGGAAGGAAGAAAGAGAAAGGCTTGTACTTAAAATACAGCCAAACCGAATGGAAAAGATACTTTACTTCCGAAATCGGGATGTCGCGCGAACGCAAAGCCAGCCATAGCGAAAGCGAAAAACTGACAATGAAATTAAAGAAACCGATCACCCCTATCCCGATAATTCCCATCAAAATCGGGTACCAGCCCGTTTGAAAATCCTCCCCGAACAAACCGATAGCCAAGTTTCCGGAAACAAACGTAATGTGGCGGATATCCAAATTCAAGCCCAGGAATATGCCGATGGAAGCTGTTGACCCCATGAAGACACCAAACCAAAAGTTGGAAGCAACCCCGGCCCATTTCCGCTCGATCCAGGATGCAAAATTCTGTGCACGTTCCTTGCCCAGTGAAATTTTCAATACCGGATGTTCTTTGATGCGGTTGTAAATTTTCTTGTGTTTGATCTTGTTGGAGATCGATCCTGAAATAATTCCCGAAAGAAACAAAAACACTCCGGCAATGGAAGCATGTAAGATTGCCAATGATTCGATCGGGTTAATGTCCTTCAGCAGGATTTCACTTTTGTGTTCATCAACGATCTGGAATCCGGCCAATCCCTGCAAAGACCAAATAAGCAGTAAAGCAACCGGAAACGCTATGAAAACATTCCCTACAAAAGCAATGAACTGAGAACGGAATAAGTGTGAGAACAAAATGGCAAACGAACGGTGTCTGTCTGCTTCATTGACTTTTCCTGCTCCCCCGGCTTCGATCGATTTAACAATGGCTGCAGCTGTCATTGCAGGTTGTTTGGTTGCCAAAGTGAATCCCAAAAGATAAATGAGGATAAATCCAAGAGCATAATTCAAGCTATACAACAGTGCGTGACCAAAATCACTCACATGGAATTTCCCCAGCAACACTTTTGAAATACAAAGAAAACCAACCACCAAACCTGCACCGCAGGCCGTGAGGAGCATGTGGTAATATTCTTTTTTCGAATGGGTGATGTAATGCTCACCGGTTTTGGCCGTATGCTGGGTTACTTCATAAGCAATGGTTTGCGTGCTGTCGAGCATCAGCCTGCGAATGTTGTTTTTCCTGCAATTGTATTTGATCAGTTTAATAGCCAGGTAAATGGAATTATCCCGCTTATCTTCTTCCGAATCCGCAGCAAGTAAAGGCAATAATGCTTCGATCCGGTATAGCTGCTGCCGGATACGCAGTAAACTTTGATTAACCCGGATTGAGATTCCAAAACGGGCACTGTTCTCAAAAGCGTTGTTGATGATTTGATGGCAGCCCTGAAGCAGCCGGATCAATTCCTGGTAATCCGGGTCTGTGGCAGAAACTGCGAAATCGGATTCCCGGGCAATTTTCGAAACAACCTGGTCCAGTTTCTTCTCAAACGATTCAAAAGGACTCTGAACATTTTCGTATTCCGGAACCATGGTCAGTACATCCTGTTCCAAAGCTCTTCCGCTGATCCGCTGAATGAGTAAACTGATTCCGCTGATTATTTCAGTTATCGCTGAATTCGGAGCTTCTTCCGTGCTATCATAGATTGTTCGCAAATCAAGCAAAGCAACCAATTCATTGATCTCCGAAAGGGAAATGTCCTGAACCCATTCGAAATCTTTCTGCTTGTAGAAAACCTGGTTCAGTAAGAATTGAAGTGTATCCGGTTCGGGTTGTTCGGGCAGAATCTTGGAAGCAAGCCGTTCCCTGACCTCCCGGAGGAAGTACGCATCCCGGATAATCCCGGAATCCGTTAAAATCGATGTAAATTTAAGGTTTTGGAATACATTCCCCAGGTAAACCGCTAAGGCATAACGTCTCACCTTATGCTCTTGCAAGTAATCAATCAGCGGACGGATACTTACCGGTTTACTTTCCTTACCTATTTTTTCCGGACGGAAATAAGCAACCAGGTCCACCAGGAATTCCAGGTTATTTGCCGTGTAATCCGCTTCGTTATAAAACGCATCAAACAACTCATCCAACTTTTTCCTCCTGGTTTTTCTAAATACTCGCATCCTACCGGTTCACTTTTTCTAAAAATAAGAAATGTCCGCCAATCGACGGACATTTTAGGTGATTTCGACTGCGTTTAGTCACCAATATCTAGTTTTTCTCCTTTATCACTCAGTTAACTGAGCGGAGTCGAAGTCAAATCTTATCAACCCGGATCACCGTATCCGCATCTGCTTCGATATCCGTTGAAAGACCTTCAAAAGATTCTGCTGTGATCTTCAAATCCGTTGCCAAAACTTCGTCACAAATGAATTGCTTGTTTGCTTCCGCAGCTAACTGGATAAATTCAGACGACTTAAGTGTCAGTGTAATTTTATCCGTTACTTCCAACCCGGAATCTTTTCTCAGGTTCTGAATGCGGTTTACCAATTCTCTTGCCACACCTTCCATGCGCAACGATTCCGTAACGGTACTGTCTAAAGCAACAGTCAACCCGTTTTCAGATGCAACCAGCCATCCCGGGATGTCTTCTGCACGGATTTCGAAATCGCCCAAATCCAAGATTACCTCATCTCCGTCAACGATGCCTTTCCAGCCCTGGTTTTGCTCAATTTGAGCAATTCCCTGCTGATCCAGCTGAGAAACCCATGCTGCGATCGATTTCATTTGTTTTCCGTACTTCGGTCCGATGGTTTTGAAATTCGCCTTGATCGATTTCACAAAAATGTTATTCGCTGCATCCAGCAATTCCAATTCCTTCACGTTTACCTCCGAAAGGATCAATGCTTTCACATGTTCGATGTTCTTCGCAAACTGGCTGTCCAAAACAGGAACCATGATCTTTTGCAAAGGCTGGCGAACACGGATTTTTTCCTTCGCACGCAATGCCAAAACCAAAGAAGAAACATTTTGAGCGATCTCCATTTGTGCTTCCAGTTCCAAATCGATCAGTTCGTTGTTCGATTTCGGGAAGAAAGCCAAATGAACCGAATTCACCGGGTGACGGCCCGAAAGTGCGTTCAGGTCAGAGAACAACTGATCCAAATAGAACGGCGCTATCGGTGATCCCATGATCGCAACAGCTTCCAAACAGGTATACAAGGTCTGGTATGCGGAAATCTTATCTGCTTCGTATTCTCCTTTCCAGAAACGGCGGCGACACAAACGCACATACCAATTGGATAACTGATCTGTTACGAAATCCTGGATCAGACGTCCTGCTTTTGTTGGCTCGTAAGAAGCATAAGCTTCGTCCACCTGCGCAATCAATGAGTTCAATTTCGACAAAATCCAGCGATCGATCTCCGGACGCTCTTCCAACGGAATTTCCGCTTCGGAATAGTTGAATCCGTCAATATTTGCATACAATGCAAAGAACGAATATGTATTATAAAGTGTTCCGAAGAATTTACGCTGTACTTCCGTAATTCCATCTGTGTCAAACTTCAGGTTATCCCATGGCTGTGCGTTGGTGATCATATACCAGCGCGTAGCATCCGGACCATATTTCGACAAGGTTTCAAAAGGATCTACTGTGTTTCCTTTACTTTTCGACATTTTAAGGCCGTTCTTATCCAGTACCAACCCGTTTGACACCACATTTTTGTATGCAACCGAATCAAAGCACATCGTAGCAATGGCATGCAAGGTATAGAACCAGCCACGTGTCTGATCCACTCCCTCCGCAATGAAATCGGCAGGATAAGACAGGCTGTTATCGATCAGTTCTTTATTCTCGAACGGGTAATGCCATTGTGCATACGGCATGGAACCGGAATCAAACCACACATCGATCAAATCACTTTCGCGCCTCATCGGTTTACCGGAAGGGGAAACCAAAGTGATCTCGTCCACATAGTTCTTATGCAGATCAATTTGTGCGTAGTTCTCTTTCGAGAAGTTATTCGGTTTGAATGCTTCCAGCGGATTTTCAGACATCAAACCTGCTGCAATTGCTTTATCACATTCTGCTTTCAACTGTTCAACGGAAGAAATACACAGACGCTCGTCTCCGTCTTCCGTAGACCAGATCGGGATCGGAATCCCCCAGTAACGGGAACGTGACAAGTTCCAGTCGTTGGCATTTTTCAGCCACTCACCGAAACGACCGCTTCCGGTTGAAGCAGGTTTCCAGTTAATCGTATTATTCAACGCGATCATGCGATCCTTCACATTCGTCACCTTGATGAACCAGGAATCCAGCGGGTAATACAATACCGGCTTGTCCGTTCTCCAGCAATGCGGGTAACTGTGTTCGTATTTTTCCACTTTGAATGCGCGATTACTAGTTTTTAGCATCAGCCCAATTCTTTCATCAACATTCAGATATACCTTTTGATCCTTTACAATTTCACGCAAGAACGTTTTCTGCTTTTCAAACTCTTCTTCTTTTTCAGCATCAGTTAGATAATCAGCTTTTACATATTCACCTGCAAATCCAAAATCTGGATCCCAGAATTCTCTTCTGAATCGACCACGTAAATCAACTAACGGAACACCATTTCCAGATTCATCTTTTACAAGAAGTGCAGGAATATTATTTTCTTTGGCAACACGAGCATCGTCTGCACCAAAGGTAGGGGCAATATGTACAATTCCCGTTCCGTCCGAAGTGGTAACAAAACCATCAGCAACAACTCTAAATGCGTTGTCCATATTTTCCGAATAGACTGTATGGGGATCCAACTCAAAAAGCTGTTCGTAGTTCGTTCCGACGAGGTCAGAACCTTTGCATTCGCCTAAAATCGCAAATGGAATTTTACTTAAAATATTCCATGTAGCCTCAGCACTAACAGTAGCTTCAGTAAAGTTATCAATATGATAATAATGTTGTCCTTCCTTCAATACAGGTAATTGATCGATGGAATTTTTTAGTATTACATTGAATCTTTCTAGTAAAAAGTCGATACTATGATTGCCATTTCTTGATAAATTCATGATTTCTGCAAACGCAGTTTCAAGAGAATTTACTCCAATAAACTCTTTACTATTGAAATGAGATCCAAGTAAATCTTTTGCTAATACTACTTGAATACGTTCATGTGTGTAAGGATTAAAAGTATCAACCAATACGTATTCGATATTTGGTCCAACACATAATGCGGTGTTGGAAGAAAGTGTCCACGGTGTGGTCGTCCAAGCTAAAAAGAACGAATTATCCGGGAATTTTCCTCCCCCTGCCCCCCCTCCAAAGGGGGAATTGGATCCATCGGCAATTTTAAACTGTGCCACCACTGTGGTGTCTTTTACATCCCGGTAACAACCAGGTTGGTTCAACTCATGGGACGAAAGTCCGGTTCCTGCAGCAGGAGAATACGGCTGGATCGTGTATCCTTTGTACAATAAATTCTTTTCATACAACCGGCCCAATAACCACCAAACAGATTCCATGTATTTCGGTTCGTAAGTGATGTACGGATCTTCCATATCCACCCAGTAACCCATTTGTTCCGTCAGCCGGTTCCAGATATCCGTGTAGCGCATGACCGCTTCACGACATGCTTTATTGTAATCTTCCACCGAGATTTTCTTCCCGATGTCTTCCTTGGTGATTCCCAATTCTTTTTCCACACCCAATTCCACAGGCAAACCGTGCGTATCCCATCCGGCTTTACGCTTTACCTGTTTTCCTTTCAAAGTTTGGTAGCGGCAGAAAATATCTTTAATCGAACGAGCCATTACGTGGTGAATTCCCGGCAGTCCATTTGCTGATGGCGGCCCTTCAAAGAAAACAAACGGCTCCGCTCCTTCACGTGTAGACACGGAAGCTTCAAAAACGCGTTCATTTTTCCACTTTTCAAGAACTGACTGCGCTACATTCGGCAGATTTAGTCCTGAATATTCGTTATACTTCTGACTCATAAACTTTAAATCGATTAAAGGTAATTTTCAAACAGATGCAAAGTTACTAATTTCCTGCTGTATTTCAGAGTCTCTGTAATGAGAGTCAGGGCGAAAAATCCCGGAAATTAATCACAACTAATACCCAATCCCATTTTTTACTGCTGATGCGCAAATTATTAGCTTCCACCAGCTGACGGACACCCGCTTTTGAGCCATACAAACAATAACCCTGAAAACTTTGGCTCTTAGCAGAAGTGAAAACTTTTCAATTTTACATTCTCCATTTTCAATTATTTATAATTACATTCGTTTTGTTGGATTCATTGAACGCCATAGAAATTACTGACCTCGTTCACAAGGTAAAAGCAGGGAATCAAACTGCTTTCGGGGAGGTTTATGATCGTTACTGCGGAGCGATCAACAGCGTGATTATGCGTTTTATCACCGACGAAATTCTTGCCCAGGATGTACTACAGGATACGTTTATCAAAGTTTGGAAAAACATCCAGATGTACGATGATTCAAAAGGAAGTTTTTTCACCTGGATGCTCAACATTGCGCGCAATACATCCATTGATGCGTTGAGAAAATTAAAAAAAGAAGGCAAGTCTGAAATCCAAATCCTGGAAACAACCGTAAATAGCTCAACAACAGTTCAGCAGAATGTGGGAACCATTGGTTTAAGACAATTGGTAGACCGCCTTCCGGCCGAACAACAAACAATGATTGAGTACTTATACTTCAAAGGGTACACGCAACAGGAAGTAGCAGATGAGCTGGAATTACCGCTCGGAACTGTGAAAACCCGCTCGCGCGCTGCCATGTCGGAGTTGAGGAAATGGTTTACATTATTGATATTGTGGATATAAACGAATACATAGCGTCAGGAATTTTGGAGTCGGTAACGCTCGGTCTTGCTTCCCACCAGGAAGTACAGGAAGTAGCATGCCTTTCCAAGATCTACCCGGAAATCCGAGAAGAGTTCATTCGTGTGCAAAAGCGCTGTGAAGAAATGCTGCTTGAAAGTGCAGTGGCTCCGAATCCATCCGTTCGTGCAGCTGTTATGAAATCCATTGCTGAAATTCCACAGGACAAACCTGAAACAAAGCAAGAAGCAAAAATCGTATCACTGAACACTGTTCCTGAAATTCAGGGAGTGAGCCCGATGTGGAAGATGCTGGCTGCCGCTTCGCTGATCCTTACTCTTGGAGTCGGTGCGCTTTGGGTTCTTTCCAGCCGGGAAGTGAAAAAAATGGATTCGCAACTGGCATTCATGGAAAACGAGAACCGCAAAAATGAGCAGGTGCTGCAGGCTATGGTAATAGAAAAAGACCATTTGCAAAGTGTACAGGATGTTTTAGCCCATCAGAGCACGCAAATGGTGATGATGACGGGTACGGCAAAAGAACCGGATGCAACTGTTAAAGTGATGTGGAGCACCGACATGAAAAAAGCGGTGATGCATGCCGACAAAATTGCCCCTCCACCGTCAGATATGCAATACCAGTTGTGGGTAATTGCTGACGGAAAACCGGTTTCGGTAGGATTATTCAACTACGATGAGGTAGAACAAATGACCGAACCGTTCGATGTAAACGCAAAAAACATTACTGCCTTCGCGATTACGCTGGAGAAAAGAGGTGGAAGCCCAACCCCAACGATGGAAAACATGGTTGTGATGGGAGCAACCAGTTAATGGAAAATTTAAAAGTGAAAATGGAGAAGTAAATTTCGTTTCTGTACTTCTGATTTTTTTACCTTCCCCCCTTTTAACTTTTCAATTCTAACATTCTCCATTTTCAATTACTTTTGACTCATGATTCGTCCTCCAAAACTTATTCCCGGTGATACCATTGCATTGGTTTCTCCTGCAAAAGCAATTGAACCTTCTTACATTGATTTCGCAAAAAACTATTTTGAGAACCAGGGATTCAAAGTATTGGTCGGGCCGAATGCAGGCAATCAATTCCGTTATTTTTCAGGAACAGACCAGGAACGTGCGAGCGATCTTCAATGGGCTATCGACCATCCGGAGGTAAAAGCGATTGTTTGTAACCGCGGCGGATACGGTGCCGTGCGCTTGTTTGACCTCGTTAATTGGGCAAATCTCCTGCGTGAACCCAAATGGATTGTTGGGTTTTCCGATATTACGAATTTCAACTGCCTGGGAATGAGACTGGGAATTGAAACCGGACATACTTCTATGCCCCTGAATTTCCGCGAAAACTCGGAAGAAGCGCTTGCATCTTTGCTGAACATTCTTCGCGGAGAGGAAAACAAATATACCTGGAATGCACATCCGATGAACAAACCCGGAACGGCTGATGGCAAGGTGGTCGGTGGAAATCTCTCCATTTTGTACTCCTTGCTCGGAACACCTTACTGTCCGGATTTTGACCAGGCCATTTTATTTATCGAAGATGTAGGCGAACAAATCTATCACCTCGACCGGATGCTTTGGGCTTTTCGATTTGCAGGTGTATTTGACCGTATTGCCGGACTGATCGTTGGAGGAATGACCGATATGAAAGATACCGCAACACCAACCGAATGGGCTATGGAAGAGTTAATACTGGAACACACGAAATACAATGCTTTCCCGATAGCATTCCAATCTCCGGTAGGCCATATTCCGGATAACCGGGCATTTATCTGCGGGCGGGTGGCTACTTTTTCCGTCACAGAAAACCAAAGTTATTTCATCCAATAACAACTTTTATTTTTCCGGTACTGTTTTTGCTTCACCTTCTTCCGTATTTTTGTACCTGAAAATTGACTTATGCGTATTTTTCTAATTGGTTTTCTGATCTTTACACTCTCATCGTGTATCGACATTTTTGATGACATCACTATTCACGCGGATGGGAGTGGTACGTACCGCTATAATATCAATCTGAGTGCCAGCAAGATAAAGATCAATTCGATCCTTGCACTGGACAGTATTGATGGTCAGCGAGTTCCAAAACTTCCTGAGATCAAGGAAAAAATCGAGTATTACCGCAATAAGCTGGAAGAAAAACAAGGAATTTCAAACGTAAAGGTCAACGCCAATTACGACGATTTTTTATTTAAAATTTCCTGCGATTTCGAAAGTGTTGCAGACCTCCAGGAAGCGATCCGTGATATCGTGAAAGAAGAAAGCAAGGATAAAAATGATCCGTTGTTAAATGAATCCTGGGTTTCCTGGGATGGAAAAACCCTGACACGCTCGGTTCCGGGTTTTCAAAGTTTTGTTCACAAACTGAAAGCAGAAGACCAGGAAAAATTGAAATCAGGTAAATACAATGCCGTTTCCCGTTTTGACAAACCGATCTTAAAAAGCGATAATCCGCAGGGACAAATCTCTCCAACTAAAACAGCAGTTATGATCCAGGCCACGACTTTCACAGTCGGCACGAATCCGTCTGTTTTGAAGAATACCGTTGTGGTTTCTTATTAAATTCCGTATATTCATAGGAAAGATTTATTTTTTAACACAAGTTATCAACCAAATACCGGTTGATAAACGAAATAGCCTGTTCAATTCAAAAAATGATTCTACTTTCGTGTAGAATCCGTTCATCCATTCATTTATGAAAATTAAGATCTTAATTCCTCTCGTCCTTTTTGGAACAATTTCATGGGGACAAAAGTCAGAAGACATTATTCCTAAAGATGCAGTTACTGTCTTTAGTTTGAATAATATTTCCATTCTGCAAAAAGTCTCGATGGATGAACTGGTTTCCTATGATTTCATGACCGAATTGCAGTCAGAGTTATTTGACGGTTCCACCCAGGGAAAAACCCTGAAAGATGCCGGGATCGATTTCAACCAGAAGATGAATATTTTCTATGGAAAGAATCCGGAATTCGAAATTTCGGGCTTCACATTCGGGATCACCGACAAGGAAAAATTGTTCGATGTTTTCGATGACTTCGACCGCAAAGAAAGCTTGGTTCCCGGAACGGAATATTACAACAATTACTTCAACCATTTGATGATCCAGGGAAATGTGGGGTTGTTGATCCGCGTAGATACCGACCAGGAAAAACTAACCGAAATCACCGATTCGATCTGGGTTTCAAAAGGATTCGAACTGCCATGGATGGAAGATGAATACTTCGATGAAGAACAAATCGACATGTATGACGAAGAAGAACTGAGCGATGAAGATCCGGCTTTCAACGAAGACGGCGATGAAGTAGAAATTATCGAAGAAGAAGTGGATGAAACTCCGGTTGCCGTGGATGAAATGACTGATCTGTTCAAGAATTATTACGAATTGCGCGACAGTATCGAATCGGAATATTCCCGGAAACGCCTTTACATTATTACCGAAGAGCTTTTCCTGAAAAAAATGAATCTGAAAGCGCAGGATTCCCGTTTAGCGAGCCAGTTAACGCATACTTCGGATGGAATTTTCTACCTGGATAACAGCCGCAATTTCAAAAACACCAACAGTTTGTTCTACTTACAGGCTATGTTCCCTGAATTGTACCGCGATTTGAATGAACTGTACACCGGAAACGTGATGTTGGGCGACATTGTGCTCAATGAAAAATCCATCGACCTGAAAGTGGAGGCCAATTATGGTCCCGGATTGGGAAGTATTTACCAGGAACTGAACAGCGCCAAGTTTGATAAAAACGTGCTGAAGTACATCCCGAAAGACAATACCGGCTTTTTCACTTACCAGATCGACATGAACAAAGGCTATAAAAAAGCATACGATGTCATTATGCCGATCCTGAGCGAGGAAAAAAATGCACGCATCTCTGCCAATGTACTAACAATCGAATTGTTGAATGACTTCATCAATACCGATGAGGTTTTCAATACCTATAAAGGAAGTATGTTCGGAACTTTCAACGGGATCAAACGAGTGAAAACAAAACGCGTAGAGTTCTTTTACGACGAAGAAACCTTCGAATACGGTGAAAAAGAGATCGAATCGGAGGAAGACATGCCTATTTTCACTTTGGGATTCACAACCGGCCGCCCGGATATCCCGAACAAAATCTTAAAACACATGTCCCGCATCACTTCCCAATTCAAGAATATGGGAGATTACTGGGTTTACGAAGAAGCGATCCTGAACTCCGTTCCTTTGTACATGATCAACAAAAACGGCTTGTTCATTTTCACGAATGACGAAGACCTTGCAAAGAACCATTCCAACGGATACGGAGCGAATGCAATTGCAGGAAAACAAGCCAAAAACGCAGCTAAGAGCGGTTCGATCTACAGTTACATGAACCTGGGCGACATGATCAACCGTTTACCGGAATCGATCCTGAACGATCACCGTTTCAATGTGCTTGCTTCCATGAAAGGCAAAAAAGGAGAAGTTGAAGTGATCTCATCCAAAACGAGCCGCCAGAAAACAACATACAATTTAACATACCGTTTCGAAGGCAGTTTTGACAATGCAGGAAAATACTTGTTGGATCTTGTAAACACAGCATATTTAGTTTCTACAAAACGTTAAATGAAAACAGAAGGGGTTGGAAATAAAGTTATGTTAATTGCATTGCTGTGCGCAGCATTGGCTCTTTTCCTTTATATCCGTCCGCGTTTGTTTGCACCGGATCCACCGCCTTCCCTTTTAGACCGTCTTCCCGAAAGCGAAATCATTGGAAGGTACAACCTGCTGGATATCGCAAAAGAAACCAATTCCCTGATGTTCAAGAACAAGGTTCCTTTCCGGGAGTACATGACTTATGACTTCCTGCTGGGACAGGCAAAAGGAATTGGGATTGATATCCAGAGCACCGGATATTTTTTCTCCAACGGGAAAGATGAGTGGGGTACTTTCGTTACCGTCATAGACAGCTCGAAGATCCAGAACGGATTAAACAGGCTGGAACAGTATACAAAGATCTCAGATACGGTAATCTACAACCGGAAAGTAAAGAAAATCAAGGATCTGGGCATTTATATTTTCTACGACAAAGACTACCTGCTCGTTTACAAAGGTTCCAAAATAAAACGCCGGATCGGGAAAGCCCTTTTTGCACGCCAGGGAGACATCGAAAACTCGTGGGAAAAATTCCTCAAGAACAAAACCTTTAAAAATGAGGACATTGTTCTTTATTCCAACTCTCCGAAATTGAAGAAATTCGGGTTAGATTATGCCATGTTTGCCCATGACAGTGATTCCCTGAACGTGAAATTAAAAACCTACCTGCACGCATTCAAGGAATTAAAGATCAAAGAAAAGGAAGCAGGACCTACTTTTGAGCGAAGTAAGGTCTCCACGAAAGCATTGGAAATCCATTTGGATATCTCGGAGTTCAAAAAAGATCCGAACAGCCCGCTTTACAAATGGATCATAGGCTTGGGGAAAAAAGTCAGTTTCCCAACAGCTGCATTCTTCGATGCCTGGGAAGGAGATTTGTGTTTCCAGGAAGGGGGAATTCAACTGATCGACGAACAAGTGGTAGAAATGACGTATGACGAAGAATTCAACCCGGTAGAAGTAAGGAAAACCAACAAAGTTCCTGTTGCAGGTTATTCGTTGTTATTCTCGGTGAATGAAAAAGGAAATAAACTGATTTCAGCGCTTTTCACAAAAGGAATTATTACCAAACAGGGGAAATATTACCACTTCCTGTTCTCACCGCCTTTAGGACTCAATATTCTCCCCAAAACGATCAGCGCCTATACTGCCGGGAAATCTCCGAAGGTTGTCAGCGGTTCTTCGAATAACGGTCTGTGGAATTACCGCGGAACAGATGTCCTGTTCCATATTGATTCACTGAAGAAGAAAGAAATCCACGGTTCACTGGAATTTGAAGTGGCAAGCTTCCTGAAGAAAGCCAAACCAAAACGCTGACTTCGACTACACTCAGCCACCCCGTTTTATTAAAAATCAATTCATACTAATTCACCGAAAGGAAACGGAGCGTAGTCGAAGTGAACTTTTAATACGGTATAAACACATTTTTCGCTTCCGTGAAGAAACGCAATGCTTCCCATCCGCCTTCTCTTCCCACTCCGGATGCTTTCACTCCTCCGAATGGTGTTCTCAGATCGCGGACCAGCCACGAGTTGATCCAAACAATCCCTGCATGTACTTTATCTGCCGTTCTGTGCGCTCTTTTCAGGTCGGAAGTCCAAATAGTAGCACTAAGTCCGTATATGGTGCTGTTGGCCATCATTAGCACTTCTTCTTCGGTATCAAATGGTGTCAATGTCACCACTGGCCCGAAAATTTCTTCCTGGTTCGTTCTGCAATCGTAGGAAAGTCCTTCAATCACAGTCGGTGCAATGTAATATCCTTCGTCGTAAGGTGCATCCAGGATCACGCGTTTTCCACCTGTCAGGATGGTTCCGCCTTCTTCTTTTGCCAACTCGATATAGGAAAGTACTTTTTCCATGTGTGGTTTGGAAACCACTGCTCCCATTTTAGCATTCGGGTCTGTTGGGTTGGAAACAGTCAGTTTCTCTACGCGCTCAATGAAAGCAGTTTTGAATTTCTCGTAAATGCTGCGTTCAATGAAAATCCGCGATCCGCACAAACAGATTTGTCCCTGGTTGGCAAAAGATGAGCGCACCGTTGTTTTGATCATTTCGTCAAAATCACAGTCGGCAAAGATGATATTCGGGTTTTTCCCACCCAGTTCCAGGGATAATTTCTTAAACATCGGTCCGGCAGTACGTGCAATGTATTCCCCGGTTTTCGTTCCCCCGGTAAAGGAAATTGCTTTGATTTTCGGATGCTTGACAATTGCGTCACCGGCATGTTGTCCCAAGCCGTGTACGATATTCAGAACCCCGGCCGGCATTCCGCTTTCCCGCACTACCTCGCTCAGTAAATAAGCGGTATAAGGTGTAATTTCAGATGGTTTTGCGATCACACAATTCCCGGAAGCCAAAGCAGGTGCTATTTTCCAGGAAAAAAGGTACAAAGGCAAATTCCATGGTGAAATACAGCCAACTACACCGATTGGTTTTCGGGTTGTGTAATTGATTCCCATTCCCTCCATGTAGTGGGATTCGGAAGCAAAATGCTCTACTGCGGTTGCGAAAAAATGAAAATTGGAAACCGCACGTGGAATATCCACATGTGCAGCCAGTGAAAGTGGTTTCCCGTTATCACGTGATTCGGCAGCTACGAATTCGTCCATGCGCTTTTCAATGCCTAAACTGATGCGCATTAGAATTGCTCCACGCTCTTCATTCGTCATATTCGACCAGATCGGAAATGCTTTTTCAGCCGCGATAACAGCCAATTCAACATCTTCTTCTGTAGAATTCGGAATTTCACCGTATACTTTACCTGTTGCAGGTTCGTAATTATCGATGTACTGGCCTTTAACAGGCGCAACCAATTCTCCGTTGATCAAATTCTGAATGCGTATCATAGTTTCCATTTTCAGATGCAAAGATAAGAAAAAGTGTAGTTTTTGAAGTCTGAGTAACGAGGGACAAGCATTTGCCGCGATAGTACTTAATACTTCAGATTTTAAACTTCACACCGATTTGCAGGTACAATGAAAAATTCAGACCGGCGGGATTCAGGTAATTGGTTGAAATACCGAAATTGGTGTAAAAGCGGTCGAATGCAAAAGCAAAGGGATTGTTCTTGTAAGCTGCACCAATATACACCCCATGAACCAATCCCGCATCGATACGGTCATGGATGTAAGTCAGGTTACTTCCTGCATAAACTGCTAAAGTCGGGTGGAAATCATGGATTGCAGAACGGTTTGCATTTCCAATGAATGTTTGCTTAAACGGATCGAAAGAAAACAGGAGGTAATCTGTTTTGATCGTGGCTAAGATGCGTGCTTTCAAATCTATCCCAACATTCACACCAGATTCAAAGCGCGTACCGGAATAGTGGACATAACCCGAAACGGAAGCCGCGCGAAAATCGTAATTCCAATATGTTGCTTCCAATCCATATTCCAGGGCATTCAATCCGCCGCGCGATTCCGGCAGACACTGATGCGGATTTAAAGTATCCAGCGGGTAATTGATTTCCAGGGAATCTCCCGACGGAATGCAGGCAGCACGATTGGAATAAACGTTCCAACCGGGATCTTTAAGGAATTCTGCCGGAACGGTTGCAAAGAAATACGGCCTGTTCCTGATCCCGGACTTTGTTCTCCAGGTAATGGAATGGTCGTAATTGTTGTCGAAATAATAGGAACGCGACGGGGTGATGTATTCCTGCGGAACAATCAGTATGTATTCGCCTTCCAGCATTTTCTTTCTCAACTGCAGGTTTTGCATCACGTAGACTTCCGGCAATAATTCCGACTTCAATTTCAAAGGCGCGTTCATGTCCTGGTCACAAACCACACATTCGTTGTAATCTTCCCGGATCTGTTTTTTAGTCAGAATTCCATACGCTTCAAAATCCGCCTCCTTGATACGTGCACGGTAGCGCTCGTGTCGCCACCAGCCGTCGCCGCTCAATTCCAGTTTCCATTTCACGATCTTCGCGTATTGCGAGTTTTTCGTGAGCGTGTAATAAGTCTGCTTTTTTGAAAACAAGTGCGGCTCCATTTCAAGCAGCACATAATTTGCCCGCCCGTCATTGTAACGAATGATATTGCAGTTCTTCATGATGGAATCCGAAAGGACGAAGCAGGTTTTCGTATTCCCGAAATATTCGTACAGATCAGTGGTGTCTTCCACCAAGCGTTTGCCTGCATAAAACAAATGGATTTCTACCCGCCTGTGATTTTCAACGGGGTTGTGCAGTGCATTCTCTTCTCCACGCGCAAAGCTCGAAACGGGTGTTTTTGCCGGAAGGATTTTCACCAGGTATTCTTTTACTTTCTCGGCACGTTTCTTCGAAAGCCTCAAATTCAGGCGTTTCTTCCCGGTTGAATCTGCAAACCCGATGACCTGAAGACTATCGATCTTTCGCAGGTTATGCGAAAAAATGTACTTATCGATCTGTTGCTTGTTGTCATCCAGCAATTTATAATCGCCGCTCGGATAATAAATGGAAAAGACTTCCTGGGTAAATGCGGAATGGGTACTGCATACTAAAAGTACGAGTAAAAGGATTCTTTTTACCTGAAATGAAAAAAGACCCGTCATTAAACGGGCCTTCGTATTTCTCTTCCGCATCACAAAAGCGAATATAGTTTTTATCTTGAAAGTTCAATGGTATAAAAAGTCGAACTGTTCAAATTTTGATCCCGATAAGCTATCGGTCTTTGAACCCCATTGAACCAAAGTTTCAAATTTATTCGTGAACGATCAGTTTAAATCCTTTTCCATGGATATTCAGGATCTCAATGCGTTCGTCTTCTTTCAAAAGCTTACGCAACTTGGCGATGTAAACATCCATCGAACGTCCGTTGAAGTAATTATCGTCACCCCAAATGGCTCGCAAAGCGGCCTGGCGGTCGAGTACTTCATTCCTGTTTTTGCAAAGTAAATGAAGCAATTGTCCTTCCTTGGTTGTCAATTTCTTATTTTCCTCTTTCAAATGAAGGATGCGTGAAACCGGTTCGTATTGAATCGTACCGATTTGCTGCATTTCGCTTTCTTCGTTATCCGAAATGCCGGTTCTTCTCAAAATTGCTTCGATCCGTGCCAGCAACTCTTCCATCGTAAACGGCTTGGTCATATAATCATCCGCCCCACTTTCAAACCCTTCCAATTTGTCTTCTTTCATCGCCTTGGCAGTTAAGAATAAAATCGGAACTTTCGGGTCGATCAAACGCACTTCCTTTGCCAATGTGAAGCCGTCCATTTCAGGCATCATTACATCAAAAATACAGAAATCGAAATGCCCGTCTGTGTATTTTTCATATGCATGTTTACCGTTGCGGGCAAGTTCCACCTGGTAACCTTTCGCTTTCAGGAAAGTTTGTAATAATTGACCCAGGTTGTCATCATCTTCTGCTAATAAAATTGATTTTTGCTTAGCCATAATTATCTTTTTATTGTTACACGAAATTCTGAACCTTCTCCCACCTGACTGGTTACATGAAGGCTCCATCCGAACATATCTGCGAGCGCTTTCACATAACTCAAGCCCAAACCGAAGCCTTTCACATTGTGAACATTTCCGGTTGGAACACGGTACAATTTATCAAATATTTTCGAGATATGTTCACGTTTGATACCAATTCCTTTGTCGATAACGGACAATTCCAGGCGATCGTCAAAAACTTCCAGCTTTACGGTCACATGGATTTTGTCTTTACTGTATTTAATTGCGTTATCAACCAAATTATTCACCATGTTGGTGAAGTGCATGCGGTCACCTTCAATATACACCTCTTCTTTAGGCATTTGAAGGATCAGTTCGCCGTCCAGTCCGGCAATTCGGAAGGAAGCAGTTTTTGCAACCGATTGAATTACTTCCACAACCGGAACCCGTTCCATCTTCACTTTCAGTTCGCCCCGGTCAATCACCGCACTTTGCAGGATCGATTCAACCAGTACTCCCAGGCGTTTGTTTTCCTCCTGGATCATTTTCACGAATGGGGCCGCATTTTCCGTCTGACCACCCATCATGGAAGGATCGTGCATTGCTTCACAAGCCAGGGAAATGGTGGAAATCGGTGTTTTAAACTCATGCGTCATATTCGAAATGAAATCATTTTTCAGTTCATATAATTTCTTTTGAGTCAAAATGGTACGGAACATGTAAGAAATCGTAATAATAATGAGGATTGCCAGGATCAAACTTACGATCAGCAAACCTCCCATCGATTTCAGTACGAAAAAGCGGCTGTTCGGGAAATTCAGGTGTAATGACAGTTTGTCTTCCAGGATCTTATTCGGGAAAAGCATCGTTACCTGGCTTTTAACCGTATCGAGGTGAATGTCGTAATTGACCAGGCTCTGTTTGAAGCGCACCGGCTCGTGATTTTCCTCCACGATCACAAATTTGAAATCATCCGGTAGTTTATCTGCAACGAGTTCTTTCCGGATAATGGAATCCAGGATCTGTAAATTGATTCTTTTCTCCGGGTCCAGGTACATGTTGTCTCTAAACGTTTCCACCATCAATTCGTTGATGTATTTCGCTTTTTTGACGATTTTATGCATCACACGCTGATCCAGGTGATATGCCGCACGAATGGAATCCTTGTGGAACAAACTCGTTCTTCCCCCGTCGAATAATTCGTGAATTTGCCGCACATCTCTGGCCAGTACTTCCTGTTTGGAGTACAACCCGGAAATGGAATCGTAGCTGTTTCCCGTTACGATCAGGTAATTTTCCAGTTTTCCTTTTACCGTCAGCACCGTATCGCGGATGGAAATCGATTCCTTCACTTCGAAAAGACTTTGAAATTCCTCCTTCAATACATCTTTGTACTGCCCGGAAACATCTTTGCTCATCAAGCTGGAATAACGGCGAATGTCTTCTATTTTCTCATACCGGAAAGCAATTCGCTCAAGCGCAGTATTGACTTTGCTCTTAAAATCATCGGATTTCCGATCGTATAATTGAAGCGTTTGGAAGATCTGAATCAGCAAGAGAGCCAGCATGGCAATCCATACGGCAGTAATTACGAGATTGATCCGAATCTTAATCATAGATAACGAATGTAGGTGAAATGTTAAAATTAACGATTCACTTAACGTTTTTTGGCAGAATTGAGGAGAATTGAAAATGGAAGGTTGACCATTGAAAAAAACTTATAACGCTTACTTCTATCGATCAATCACCTAACATTTTATCCTCTTAACTTCTCCATTGAATGACTTACTAAACGAATAGATCACTCTTTGAGAGCCGCACTAACGTTTGCTCCGTTATCAGAAGTTTTACTTCTTCTTATTCCCGCGCTTCTTCGGTTTTCCATACTTATCCAGCATGGCCTTTTTGTGATTGTAGCGCACATTGACCTTTTTATTCTTGGCTTTCTTTTCATGGAATGCCGGTCCGGCCTGTTCTTTCGGTGGTAATTTAACCAGGGTGTTTTTCATTGCCACCTGTGGTTTTTCAAACTCCAAAACCAATTCGGATAGTTCCACTTCATCCGGGAAGGATTGAATCTCCACTTTTTTATCCATGAATTCTTCAATCTTTCCGAAAATCTCGTGATCCCGCTCTGTCAGGAAACTGATCGCATGTCCTTCTTTATCCTGGCGGCCCGTTCTACCGATCCGGTGGATGTAATTTTCAGCACTATCCGGAATATCGAAGTTAAATACGTGCGATACATCCGTTACGTCAATACCGCGGGCGATCAGATCCGTTGCGATCAACACCCTGTAAATTCCGCTCTGAAAATGACTTACCGCATTGAAACGGAAATTCTGAGCTTTTTGGGAGTGAATAATTCCCAATTCCACGTTGAAGGTCGGTTCCAGTTCTTCAAATACCTTTTCCGCCAAAACACGGGAAGACACAAAGACCAGTACCCGGCTCATATCGGGATTGGTTTCCAGGTAATGCTTCAACAAATTCACTTTAGACGTGAAATTCGGAACGGCAATTACTTCCTGCTTGATTTTTTCCAGCGGAGTACCAACCCGTGCAGCTTCAATGCGCGTCGGATGATCAAAATAGACTCCCAGGAATGTTTCAACTTCTTCTGAAAGTGTTGCTGAGAACAGTAAATTCTGGCGTTTCTCCGGAAGCAGATCAAAAATGCGCATCAATTGCGGACGAAAACCTAAATTCAGTGTTTCATCCACCTCGTCGATCACTACTTTTTTAGCGTGTTTAAGCTGTAAAGATCCGTTGGCTGTCAAATCAAAAATGCGCCCGGGTGTTCCCACCAGGATATCCAATCCCTGCAAAACCATGGAGGCCTGCGTATTGATATTCGCACCACCGTAAACTCCGCCAACAGCCACATTCATGTATGGCGTCAGTTTTTCAACTTCTCTTACGACCTGAACAACTAATTCCCTCGTTGGAACTATAATCAGAATTTGCGGATGCGGTTCTTTCGAAAACTTCCACATGGAAAGAACGGGAAGCAAATATGCTAACGTTTTCCCGGTTCCGGTCTGTGCCAAACCGATTACATCTTTTCCGGCCATCATCACTGAAAATCCGGCAGACTGAATCGTGGTCGGAGTGGTGTATTCCAATTCATCCAGTGCAGTCAGTATGGGTTTCTTAATATTCAGATCGTGAAATGTCATGCGGAAATTTTTTACAAAGGTAATCAATCCATTTGTCTTGTTCCGGATAAGGTGTTTTTTATGGTGAACTGACCGTTTTAAAACCAAAATACGCGCGCCAAAAACTAAAAACTAAATCCATTCAGCAGCTAACTAATGATATATCAATTATTTGTGCTTCCAAAATTTAACAAAAAGTCCCCGAAAAAAAATATATATTTGCTTTGCTAACAATTTTAGACCTTTTCAATCAAGGTCAGGAACGATTACACTACTACACAATGAAACTAACTCTCAGCGTACTATCAACGGTATTTTTATATGCACATATAAACGCGCAGGTAACTGTTTTTGAACCGATGTCCAAAGACATTAAATTTATTGCTCCGCGCAGCTATTCGGAAGAAATCGGAAGAAAATACAACCCGGAAACCTATTATTCGCACCCGGATTTCGGAAAACTGACTTATAATGCACCTTACGGAAAAAGGGTTGTGGAAGATTTGAGTCGGCGAACCTATGATTCCAGGTATTATGTGGATTTGGACAATCCGACTTACTTCTATATTCAACAATCCGCAACGCCCATTAACGTATTCCGGAATGGAATCTGGCAGGCAATTGACTACACCCTTCATCCTGTTTCTGCACAAATTTACCGGTCCGGAATGCAACCCTGTCCTACCAAACTGGATTTAGGCAATAAAAAAACCAGTATCCAGATCGGAGAATCGGAATTTCAATTCAATAATTATTCGTTGAGAATCGTTCACAACGATCATTCTGTTACAACTCACCAGGCAAATTGGTCACAGGCAGTGGTCGGAAACGAAGGAGCTTACATTACGGATGTTTTCCCCGGGATTGATATGAAGATCGTTTTTGCACAGGGAAGTATTGAATCTGACTTCATTATCCGTGAGAACCTGCATGTCAAGAAATTGGTGTTCATTGATCAGTTGGGAATTCCTGCCCACCTGAACGGGTTCATTTACACCAACGAAGAAATCATAAACGGGCCGGTCGTTTTTGAAAACATTTATACCGGGGAGGCCGAAATTAAATTTAACAGTGCCAGATGCCATGATGCTTCCGAGAGTAGGTCCTCCTGGATCAATCCATACAACCTGAATGGAAACTTATTGGAAATTTTGTGTGATTCTGCGCAACTTAACGATCCTTCAAAAGTATATCCGATTACCATTGATCCACTGGTAACTGCAGTCGGGCCAATAGCTTCAGCGAATAATCTAATGGGGTCACTTCCGTCTCCTGCTTCCTGCTCCAATACTATCAACGTGACATTTCCGGGAGGAAGCACGCCATGGGATGTTTCAGCAGCGTGGAATGTCGGTGTGGAATTTTGTTACCAGAGTTCCCTGCCTGGCTGGGGAATTTTTGATAACTGCTGGAGATCCGAGTCACAGGTATGGATCACCTCTTCCTGCGGAGGAATCTCACCTCCAGGAGCACCCGGAACTATCTGGACCTGCCTGGGATGTAACAGTACCGGTACCTGGAATCCCATATTGCCATTTGCAAGTTCGGGAACAGGAACCTTGGCACAGTGCTATACTCCGTCATGTTCCAATCAGAATTTGAGTTTTACAATGAATTTCAACCGTTCTTACTGTTCAGGAAATGGAACTTACGACAATTGTAACTGGGCAACCAACTTTTGTAACTACATGAATAACTGGAGTGTAACCGTGCAGGGAAGAAGCGCCGAAACACTTTCAAATACGGCTACAGGAAACGGTTCTTCGACCATTGCCGCTTCAACCTGTGCGTCCGGAACCACACTTTTGAACCCGGTAGCGCAATACGGGGTTCCGGGATACACATATTCCTGGAATACAGGTGGTTCAACAAGCACATTAACCGTACCGAACGGCCCCTCCACTTATACAGCTACCGTAACCGATGCATGCGGAACAGTGAGAACAGCAACATTTATCATTACCTGCCCGTTAGCGGTTAACCTGAGTTCATTTGAAGCGGCTAACTCCGGTTCTGACGTTACTTTAACCTGGGCAACCAGCTTTGAGAAGGAAAACAAGCATTTCGCAATCCTGAGAGCCGGAAGTGATCTGAAATTTGAAGAGATCGGTACTGTACTAAGCCAGGGAGATTCAGAAAAAGCTCAATTCTATTCGTTTATTGACAGAAATCCTTTGGAAGGAATCGCTTACTACCAATTGGCAACGGTTGACATCAATGATCAGGCTGAATTATCTGACATCCGCTCCATTGAAATGAAGGGATCTTCCCCGGCCATTTCGATCTCACCGAATCCAAACAGCGGAAACTTTACATTGAGTATTCTTATCCCGGAAAGTGGAGATTACACGATCCTGATCTCTTCCACGGAAGGAAAAGTGATTTCCCAGCAGGTGCATTCGCTGGAGAAAGGGAAACAACTTATTCCATTCAACAAATTGTCACTGCAAAAAGGATCTTACATTGCAAGAATCCAAAAAGGAAAGTTCAGATTGGAGGAGAAACTGGTAGTTGAATAGTATTTGAAAAAAAAGGGATTCTAAAAGTGAATTTACCGTAAAACATTGACATGACCGGTAAATTCACCTTCTCTTCTGCCGTCATCCAGATGCAATTTCCAGGTATAAGTTCCTTCTTTCACGTGTTTACCTATGTAAGTTGCGTCCCATCCTTCATAGCGGTCTCCGGTCTCGAAAATGATTTCTCCCCAACGGTTAAAAATGGTCAGTTTGAATTGATCCAAAACGAGGTTGTCCGGCAAAACAACTGAAAAGACATTGTTCAGTTCATTTCCATCCGGAGTGAAGGTATTCGGAACGTAGAAAATGATTTCCCCGTAAAGATTCAGCTGATAAGTAGCCGTATCCGAGCAACCGGATTCATTTGTTAGGATTTGAGTAGCCGTGTAAACACTTTCAGCCGGATAATGATGTAACAAGCGGTTCCAATTACAATCTGTGGTTATCGTTCCATCCCCGAAATAAAAAGTACAAGAATCGGAAACACTGCTGTGATTGATAAATTGCACATCCGTTGGATTCGAAGGATCAATCCCGCTAACCGCAAAAGATGCATCCGGTGAACTCCACACATTCAGCGTATTTACTGCTGTTAATGTATCTGAACAACCGATTGAATTAAACGCTATTAAACTGACCGAATAGACTCCTGCTTCATAAGTATGGTGACCATTTATAGTAAAACCGGATGTCCCATCTCCATAATGCCAAATAAAATCTGTTGCGTTAACGGACTCATTTTGGATAACTACCGTAAGCGGAGAGCAACCTTCTTCACTGAGCAAGAAATTGGCCACCGGCAACGGCTCAACCCGGATCCGGACAATGACAGTATCCGAACAGTTAAACGAATCGTTAACAACCACCGTTAATTCCTGATGATTCAACGGAGTAAGTGTGTTTGTTGAATTTACAGAACCATCCGACCAGCTGTAGCTAAAAGGAGCAGTTCCGAAAACATTATTTACAGCAAGGACAGTAGTTTCTGCTTGACACAATACCGTATCACCGGTAATTTCGAACTGCGGTTTCGGGTTTACGGTTACCGGAAAATTTACCGTTGGGCTGGAACAGGAGCCATTGGAAACAATCAGCGTATAAACCGCTGAAATCAACGGATTCAGGGTTATTGAACTTTGACCTGGAGTTGTGGAACCATTCCAGAAGAAATCATTCGCCCCCGAACCAAACAGGGTGATCGCTTCTCCCTCACAGATTTCCAGGTCTCCTGTGATTTGCGCTACGGGATTTTCAACAACAACTATCGTAACAGAATCCGTTGTATTATCACAAGCAGAAGAAGTAACATGATAAGTAGTTGTAGATATGGGAGTTACTATTTGCGTGGAAGCAGAACCAGTCAATCCGTTCGACCAGGAATAATTTGCACCGCCGCTGGCAACCAGTGTCGCACTTTGACCTGCACAGATTGTCTGTTGGGTTGTCGTCAAAGAAACAGTCTCTGAAGATGATGAAAAATCACCGTCTACCTGGTCCGGGAAACTGTTCCCCGAACGATTACCGGTTCCGTATGAATTTGCCTGAGTTTGTGAAACACTATTCCCCGCAGCATCACTGTTCGGGTTTGCAATGAAGAATAGCCGGTCAGTACTTGCCGAGTTATTAAAGTAAAGTTTCTGGTCGAAACCTATTTCAAAAGATATTCCGCCCGGATTTAACGAAACTGCGACCTCATCGGAAGAAGGATTGATTGTATAATTGGTAGTTTGGACCGGAACATTGAAGATCTTATTTTGAATGGCGGAAGTGCCGGTTTGCGCAAGGTAAAGTCTTTGACTGTCGGGTGAAAATTCCAGGCTGGTGATGTAATTGGCTGAGGAATTGATCCACCTGTAATTGGATAAGGCACCTGTTGCCAGATTCAAATCAAACAACAAGGCATCTTCTGTTGCTGTTGGATTGTCTGCGGTTGCCATCATTGCAATTGCCAGTTTTGTTCCGTCAGGTGAAATCTCCAGATCTCCCTGGCCAAGTGAAATGGAAGTCACATTGACACTTGTTACCAAAACCGGCTGTAAGATCGCAGTAGAATTGATTTCTGAACGGTAAATCCCCATAGTTCCGCCGGAATATTTGGAAAAGAATAGCCAGCGCTTCCCTGTTGAACAATCCATCCTGCTGATTCCCATCCCTTCGTTGTTCGTACCTGAGGAAAGAAGCACCGAAGCAGAAATGGTCCTGGTATTCATGTTGACCACCACATAACGGATTTCATCGGGTGACAGATAATTGATACAAGCAGTTTTGTATACTACATAATAAAAACCGGGGTCTCCCTTTTTGGGAAGAACTTCTATATTCTTGACACTGGATGCATTGGTCGGATTGCCCGGAATAGAAGCAAAAATCTCATCCTTTCCGGTATTCGGATCAAAAGCGGCGAAACGGATGTCTGTAATAGCATTTAATAAAAAAGGGCTCGCACTTTCGGAAAAAACATAGAAACTGATATTCCCGTTCGCATCTATCCCGTTATTGATCAACTCGGTAATTCCGGAGGTAAAGATGCTATTGATGCTGGCTCCTTCATTTCGCTGAGTGAAAACAGGTGTCGGGCCCGTGAAATCCACTTCGTAAAACTGCAAATTATTAGTCGAAGGTGGAATTAATTGATTTGAACTGTTTACGCAGGGAGACGATTGGATCCATTTGGGCATTTGCCCGAAGCAAAGACCATTCAATAGAATGAATACAATAAGGACTTTAAGCATGTATTAGTTAGGTGACTTCTATTTGACTGCGTAAAGATACAATAAAAAAACCCTGACTTTGGAAAATATTTCCGGAAGTCAGGGTTCCCCCTTTGCGATGAGTTGTTAGTAGTTTTTCCCCTTATTTCTTACATTTTAGGCATCAATACTTTGTCTACAACATGAATCACCCCATTTGACTGGTACACATCGTAGGTAGAGATGTTTGCAACATTTCCGGCTTCGTCTTTGATGGTGATGTTGTGATCTCCATTCATCATAGCCCACAATTTTCCTCCCGAAACAGTTGTCATTTCAGCTTTACCACCTCCTTTTTTGATTGCAGCAGCAATCGTATTGAAGTCCATTTTCCCTGCAACGACGTGATAAGTCAACACTTTCACCAACGTTGCTTTGTTTTCCGGTTTCAGCAAAGTTTCTACCGTTCCTGCCGGAAGGTTTTCAAAAGCATCATTTACCGGAGCAAACACTGTGAATGGCCCTTTTCCCTGTAATGTCTCAACCAATCCGCCTGCTTTTACAGCTGCCACCAACGTAGTGTGGTCTTTTGAATTCACTGCATTCTCTACAATGTTCTTTGCAGGATACATGGATTCTCCGCCAACCATTACGGTTTTGTCCTGAGCGAATGAAGTTGAAAATAATGCTGTTGAAGCAATCAATGCGATTGATAATAATCCCTTTTTCATAATCGTTAAGTTTTGAATTAAATAATTTGACTCAGTTACGACCGGAAAAAGGTATTGGATTTCTTACAACGTGAAAAAAAACAACAATTTCTAAATAAAAATATTTATTGCACTGTAAATCAATACATTAATTAAGCAATAAAAGTCCTACCGTGAAATAGATAAAAAGGCCCAGTACATCATTCGTTGTGGTAACGAACGGACCGGTTGCCAGGGCAGGATCAATTTTATAGCGATTCAGGATCAAAGGGATCATCGTCCCGAAGATCGCTGCAAAAATGGTAACCGTCAGCAATGAAATACTAACTACTAATGCCAAACGGTAATCATTGAAAAAATAGGAAATTCCGAAAATCAGTGAAGAACAAAGGAGTCCGTTGACAAGTCCAACGATCGCTTCCTTCCCCACTTTGGAAAGAATACTGTCGAAAGGGTCATTTCCACGCGCAAGCGATTGCACCACAATTGCTGAAGACTGGACTCCAACATTTCCTCCCATCGCGGTGATCAGTGGAATAAAAAATGCCAATGCCGGAAGGTGTGTGATGTTTGTTTCAAAGCGCGAAATAACCTGTGCGCTGAGGATTCCACCCAACATTCCAATCAAAAGCCACGGCAAACGGGCTCTTGAAATCTTGAAAACACTGGAATTGGACTCTACTTTTTCGGAGATACCCGAAGCAAGCTGGAAATCCTTATCCGCTTCTTCCTTAATAACGTCCACCACGTCATCGATGGTAATACGTCCGACTAATTTTCCCTGCAAATCTACAACCGGAACTGAAACCAGGTCGTATTTTTCCATCACTTTCGCCACTTTTTCAGAGGAATCGCTCGTGGTTACGAAAATTAGGTTCTTGCCTTCATACAGATCGCGGATCGGTGTTTTAGGACTCGCAAACAACAATCTTTTCAGCGACAAAACCCCAACCAGTTTGTTCAGGTCGTCAATAACGTAAATGGTATAAACCTGCTCTACATCTTCAGCCTGCCTGCGCAATTCTACCAAAGCGCGGTTTACAGGCCATTCCAGTCTTGCCTGGATAAACTCTTTTTGCATGAGTCCCCCGGCCGTATCTTCATCGTAATTTAAGAGGTCAACGATATCATCAGCTGCGTCATCATCCTCCATTTGAGAGATTACCTCCTGGATTTTCTCATCCGGAAGTTCGCCGAGGATATCGGCTGCATCATCGGAATCGAGGTTTTCCAGCTGCTCTGCCATTTCTTTGGCAGATAAGGAGGAAAGGAAACGGTCGCGCACTTCTTCCTCCAATTCCATCAGAACATCGGCCTGAAGTTCTTCGTCCAGCTGATAATAGAGGTATTTGGACTGCTCCATGGACAACTCATCCATGATCTCTGCAATGTCCGCAAAATGGAGATCGGTAATGTGCAGTTTGATCCATTGATGATCTTCCGACGAGATAGCCTGCCGGATGCGCTCTAGAAATTCTTTCGTTAGTTCAAAACGCATAGATCCTCAATTTGAATGCAAAAGTAGGAGTTTAAAAGCCAAGAAGCAAGTGACTTTGTCAGTTAAGGGGCGTTCCAAAAGATCAAAGTGTTTAAATATTCAAACGAATGCCGAATTAACCGGTTTGAACGCTTTGAACTGTTAAACTTTTGAAGTTCGCCCATACATTAATTCGCGTCCTGTAATGAAGAAAGCAAAGAAGAAAGCAACAAAACAAATCCCGGTTTGGGTTTGCAGGGTATCTTCGATCAGGAAAGACAACATAGTGATGGCCAGGAAACCGGTCCATTCGAGTGCATTGATCCTTAATGCTGTGATTAATTGGACGAACCAAAAAGCACAAAACACAACAAAACAAACAACTCCTGCCACAATCCAGGATGTCAGGAACTGATTGTGCGTCAAATGCTGATTTTCGACTGTCAGTTTGGTTTGATTCTGTTGGTATGCCTTTGCAAACGATTCTTTGATATCTCCGATCCCCACTCCTGTCAACGGATTTTCTTTAATAATCGTAAGCCCCGCTTTCAGCGATTCTATTTTCTCCAGCAGTGATTTCCCGTTCGGGTCTTCCGAATTATTCAGTTGGCTCCGCATGCGGTACAATTGGGCAGACAAACCTCCTTTGGCCATTTCCACGGAAGCAAACCCACTTTCCACATTCAGGATATCACGTTTGGTCATTTGCTGAAAATCCACAGAATCTTTCTTCAACCCTTTGGAAGTCATATAACGCAGCAGAATGATCCGTATCGGGTTTCCTTTCGGGTCCAACCCGTTTTCATACGGAATATCCGATACTTTGCTCCATTCTTTTTCAAGTTCCGAATCCACAACAAAGGCATGCACCGGGTAACCATTTTCCCAACGCATGTTTTCCATCAGATCAAAAGTATACTGATTCCCCTTAACGGTTTTCGTCTCATAATCGCTTAAACTGATTTCCATTTTGTGAGGAACCGGCTGTAGTTTGATGTAAAGAAATATTCCCGTAAACAAAATAATCAGCCCGAAAGAAGCTATGAATACCCGTTTTAACCATAAAGTCCGGACAGATTTCACCTTGAAAAAGAACAATACCAGGATAATTCCCGAAAGGGTAAACATTCCCATCCCGATCTGGGAAAGAACTGTGTAAAAAACAAACCAGGCAGTCAATGGCAGGGCAATCCAGCGGTAAGGGAATTTCCGGATCCACCAGGCAGCACAAAATACAATGGCCATCACGATCATCATGGCGTAGCGCAAATGAGAAACAAACAGTGAAAGGCTTCTGATATCGTCATACACTTTCGAACCCCACCAATGAAAATAAGTTCCGACATTGATAAAACTGGTAATGAAAACTGCCGACAGGAAACACATAGCTACCCATTTGTAATGCTTGAATGAGCTTAAGGGAATAGCAGTAACTGTCAGGGGAATTACATAAAGCGAGATCTCCCGGCGCAACATATTCCAGCCTTCGCTTTTATTCCCGGACCACAAGACCGAAAGAAGTTCCAGGAGCAAATAAGCAAACAGGAGCCAAAGCCATTTATTGGAACTCCAATTCTTCCAAACGGTTTTCCAATCCCAAAGCAGGATCACATTCAGTCCTAAGAGCATTGTTCCAATCGAAAGCGGGATTTTGCTAAAGGGCAATCCGGCTGCAATTCCCATCATTGCAATCAATTGAATGTAGTAATGAACGGGCTTACCGGTCAGTTTATCCAGCATAAGTAATCGCTATATAAATCGATAACGCTTATTTTCCCAGAATAGTATTTACCTTTTTGGTATCCGAAAGAACCTCGATTGCTTTTTGAACATCTTTATCAACCTGGAATGCCTGTTCAGCACGTCCGTTTTGATAATAATAACGCGATACGATCTCGCTGGACAAGATGTCGTTTATTTCCTCTTTGAATTTATCCAGGTCACGCTCTTTGGATGGAGTTACCTTTGACAGCAACTGCTCGTAATCGGATTTAATATCTTCGAAATAACCTTCGTCTTCCGCCGTTTTTTTCATGCGCTCCAACTGCTCTTCAGATGCAGTGGAATATGTAAACTCCTGCTTCAATGCATAAGCTGTGAAAGCGGCATAATCTTCCGGGCTCAATTTGAAAGTCTTTGCAGGAGCAATTGTTTCGTGTGAGCGTTTGTAATCCGTTGCATAATTGAAAATGACGTTATTACTCACCAGCATCAATAACAAACGGGAATAATCATCTTTTTCAACCACGATATCCGGTTCAATTCCGCGTCCGTCGATCACTTTTCTTCCGTTTGCAGTGGTAAAAGTTTTCAAAAGGGAATCTGCAATGGCTTTCGGACGGTCTCCCAATTCTTTATCGTAATACTCCAAACGCTGAACGCAGCGTCCGGATGGCGTATAGTATTTTGAAATCGTCAATTTGATCTTCGAACCGTATTTCAGGTCAAAAGTACGCTGAACCAATCCTTTTCCGTAGGAATTTTCCCCGATGATCACTGCACGGTCCAGATCCTGCAAACTTCCCGAAACGATTTCAGAAGCAGAAGCAGACCCTCCATCCACTAGAACAACTAGCGGAATGTTCAGATCAATCGGGTCCGAAGAGGTTGCATACGTTCTATTCTCTTCCGGAATACGGCCTTTTGTTGTAACAACTGTCTGTCCTTTTTTCACAAACATGTTCACAATCTTTACCGCTTCGATCAGCAATCCACCGCCATTTCCGCGTAAATCCAGAACCAAAGAAGTCATTCCCTGCTGCTTTAACTTTCCATATGCCGCAATTACTTCCGCAGAAGCTGTTTGAGTGAAGCCATTTAGCCTGATATACCCGGTAGTTCCGTTACTCAACATCCCAAAATAAGGCACATCCGCCAGTTTGATCTCATCCCGTGTAATGGAAATGGTTTTTTCCTGTCCGGCACGGTCCACACGCAGTTCGATAGTAGAACCTTTCGGTCCGCGCAAAGCATCCGAAACCTCATCGCTTGGCTTGCCTTTCATGTCTTTTCCATCGATGGAAAGGATTTTATCTCCTGCCATTGCACCGGAAACCTGTGCAGGTTTTCCTTCATAAGGTTCCGCGATATAGGTGTATTCACCCATCTTACGGATCAAGGCCCCGATTCCACCGTATTGCCCGGTTGTCATCATGCGGTAATCTTCCATGTTCGATTCATGGTAATAAACCGTATATGGGTCCAATTGCTTCAACATAGCGTCGATAGCAGTTTTACTCATTTCTCCGGGTTTGATCTCGTCCACATAATTTGTTTCCAACTGCTGGAAAATGAGGTCCATCAACTCCATTGACTTGATTTCCTCAAATCCGTTGGATTGCGCCTTTGCCGGGGCATTCAGCCCGATAAGCATGGCCATTAAGGCGAAAATTTGCAAGAACTGCTTCATATTATTTGTCAATTAATTTGGTCGACTTTCAAAAACCATTCCGCAAAACGGTTTCCAAGGAGGTAAAAATACCGAAATTTAGAAATCGTTGCTGATTTTTTCTGTTTTTTGACGCATGGGAAAAACAATCACAACAAAAGGAAAAGTTTTTAGTTGATTTCTGCCAGCTCCGCAATCAATTTTCCGATCAGTTTCCGCATGCACTTTTCCAGTTCCGGGTAAGTCAGTACTTCTTTATTCGTATAAACGATAAAAAGCGCTAACTGTTTCCCTGAATCATTCAACGCCTTTTCCAGGGGCTGCTTTTCCCTGCGCAGGACTTCCTTCATCAAACGTTTCAAATAATTCCGGTCATGCGCACGTTTAAACTGGCGTTTGGGAGCAGAAAGAACCACCTGGAAAGGAACGGACTCCACGGATTCAGCTTCCAGGTAATATCCCTTCAATGGAAAGGCACGCAGTTGCTTTCCCTCCTGGAAGAGCTTGTCAATCATTTTGCGACTGCAGAGCTTGTATGCTTTTCCGAAATCTTCCATTTGTATAAAGACTAAAAGACAGAAGACTAAAGACACAAGACATAAATCCCGTCTTCGGTCTTTAGTCTAACATCTTCGGTCTTTTAAAGTCTATTTCACCGTCCACGTCACACCTTCCTTGCCGTCTTTTACAACAATTCCAGCCTCCGTCAAACGGTCACGGATTTTATCCGATGTACTCCAATCTTTATTCTCACGTGCGTCTTTGCGCATATCCAGCACCAAATCCATTACGGACGTCAGTGCTTTATCTGAACCGGCTGCATTCGTTTCGATGTTCAAACCAAGCACATCAAAAACAAACGCGGTCATTTCTTTTGTCAGTAATTCCAAATCACCCGCAGTGATCGAAGCATTTCCTTCCGAAACCGTGTTGATGTATTTCACTGCTTCAAACAAACCTGCTACCAACATCGGGGCATTGAAATCGTCATCCATCGCTTTGTAAAACGAATCTACTAACCCCTGAACATTGACGGAAGAAGTTTCTTTCGTTTCCAAAGAACTCAATTTCGCGTATGCTTCAGACAACCGTGTGAATCCTTTTTCTGCCGCATTCAGTGAATCCGGCGTAAAATCCAGCGTACTGCGGTAATGCGCCTGCATCATGCAAAAACGAATGACCTGCGGAGAATACGGTCGGTCAAAAACTTCCGTAGTTCCGTCCACGATCTCTTTCGGCAGGAAATAATTTCCCAGTGATTTGGACATTTTCTGTCCATTTACGTTCAGCATGTTTGCATGCATCCAGTAATTTGCCGGATTGCAGCCCACAGAACCGCAGCTTTGAGCAATTTCATCTTCGTGGTGCGGAAACTTCAAATCCATTCCACCACCGTGAATATCAAACTGATCTCCGAGGTATTTGGTGCTCATTGCAGTACATTCGATGTGCCAGCCCGGGTTTCCGTCACCCCAGGGTGAACGCCAGATTTGCATATCGTCCGGATTTGCTTTCTTCCACAAGGCGAAATCTGCAAAAAACCGCTTTTCATCCTGTGCGTTTAATTCGCGTGTTTCTTCCGCCAATTCATCTACTTTTCGGCCACTCAAAATCCCGTATTCGAATTTTTCGCCGTATGCACGCACATCAAAGTAAACCGATCCGTTCACCACATAAGCAAAACCATTCTCAATGATTTTCTCGATCACTTCGATCTGCTCCTGGATATGTCCGGTTGCAGTGGGTTCGATTGCCGGTGGAAGCATGTTGTAAATGCGCTGCAAATCCTGGAATTTCACATTGTACTTGTAAACGATCTCCAGTGACTGCACTTGTTCCATACGCGCAGCTTTCCCGATTGAATCCACCGCTTCTCCCGCCGAATTGGTAATATGTCCGGCATCTGTAATGTTCCGCACGTATTTTACTTCGTAACCCAGGTGCAGCAGGTAACGGTAGATGAGGTCAAAATTGATGAACGTACGCATATTTCCCATGTGCGGCTCGCTGTAGAGCGTCGGACCACAGACATACATTCCCACCTTACCGGCAATAATGGGTTTAAAAACTTCTTTTTCACCTGAAAGACTGTTGTAAATCAACAAGGGATTATTGGGATTCATTGCGTAATTATTCAATAGATTTCGAAGCACGAAGATAGGGAGAATTTGGTAATTGCGAATTGCAAATTATGAGCGTCAAAATAAGGAGGAAATGGTTTCCCGATTTCATCATACAAACTGATATATAGCCTGATTTCCAATCACAAACAAAGCAATTACTTTTTCAGAAAATCAAATAAATGCTTGATCCTTAGAAAAATAATTCTGAACTTAAATAGGAAAAGGCCGTTTTCGGATGAAAATAATCCACTATTCACAGAACCGCTGTTCCGGATTTAGTGCTGGCCAACTATTGAATTTTTAAAATGAACTAACTCATGAAGCTGACCTCAGAACAAGCTGAAATAATCCATGCAGAAGGGAACCTGAAAATCAATGCTGTTGCAGGCTCCGGAAAAACCACAACCGTTATTGAATACGCCAAAACCAGGCCTCCCAAAAGCAAAATCCTTTACCTGGCTTTCAACAAATCCGTTAAACTGGACGCTAAGAAAAAGTTTCAAAGCCAGGATCTTACCAATGTCGAGGTAGAAACAGCCCATTCATTGGCTTACAGGTACACCGTGATGAACAGCTCGTACCGGGTTAATCCACAGGGATACAAGGTCCATGAACTTGCGGAAATCCTGGGAATTACCGGAAACGAAGAAAAACATTCCGAATTTGTGCTGGCAAATCACATTAAAAAGTTCTTTTCCTACTTCTGCAATAGCGACAAGCAATCTCCTGATGACCTGGATTACCTCGAAATTATTACCGAACCTAAAGCAAAAGCATTTGCTAAAACCCATTACCGGTATATCAAAAAGAAGACATTGGAACTGTTCGGGAAAATGAAACAAGGTAGCATTGAAATTACCCACGACTTTTATTTAAAGCAGTTCCAGCTCTCTAATCCCAAACTCTCCTATGATTATATTCTTTTTGACGAAGGTCAGGATGCATCTGCGGCCATGCTGGATGTTTTCTTCAAACAGAAAGCAACGAAAGTGATTGTGGGTGATACGCATCAACAGATTTACAGCTGGAGATTTGCAGTGAATTCGCTTGAAAAAGCAGACTATCAAACCCATTTCCTTTCAACCAGTTTTCGCTTCGGCCAGGAAATTGCAGACCTGGCCATGCGTGTGCTGGACTGGAAGAAATTTCTGGGGCAGGAAACCGGGCTCCGGATTACCGGTAGCGGAAAAAGCAAGCACTTAAAATCAAAAGCGATCATTGCCCGCACTAATTTAGGTTTGCTTTTGAAGGCAATTGAATTTGTGACCGAAAACAAAGAAGTACAAAATCTTTACTTCGAGGGGAATTTCAATTCATACACTTATGCAGAAGACGGTGCATCGCTTTATGACGTTCTGAACCTTTACAATTACAGGCATCACCTGATTCGTGACAAACTTATCAGGGAAATGCAAAACATGAAAGAACTGGAAGAATACATTTCCAAAACGGAAGATCCTGAATTGGGAATCATGGTGGAGATCGTCAAGGAATATGGAAACGAGATTCCTCAAATTCTGAAAACAATCAAAGAAAAACACCTGAAAAACGACAATAAAGAAGAAGCGGAAATCATTTTCTCAACTGTCCACCGGTGCAAAGGCATGGAATACGATTCCATTGAACTGGCAAATGATTTTATCACGGAAGAAAAAATAAAGAAAGCCGCTATTGAACTGAAAAACGGAAATCAGAATTACATAAAAGTCAACGAAGAGATTAATTTGTTGTACGTAGCCATTACCCGCACCAGGAACCGATTGGCAATCCACTATTCCCAAATTCCAGGCGCTTACATTCCAAAGGAACAGTCGGAAACGGTTTGCGTTCTGGGAATGGATCTTCCCGAATCATTTCAGCCGGAACCGGAACTTCAAAAAGACTCACCCGAAAAAGCGTTGGCCCGGAAGAGTTATTCCGTTGAAGAATTCAGGACACGACACAAAGATGCGTACAGGCCATGGACCAGTGAGTTTGATTCGCAACTTTCTCAACTATTCCTGGAAGGACTAACTATCAAAAACCTTTCGGAACATTTTGGAAGGACGAACGGAGCAATTCGTTCCAGGATCAACAAGCTAAATCTCGAAAGGTAGTAATCCGTTATTCAGCTAAAATCCCCTACCAATTTTAGTTGATAGGGGAAATCGCAGTAGTAATTTAGTTTGTGTGGTGTCTATTGGGGCTCCATGTCTTATAGCAATTCAGAAAACTCCCACTTCCTCCATTTATGACGGAGAAAAATCTTAAAACGTTGTTTGGCGGTTGTGAAATATTTTTATCGAAATCCTCATTGTGTTCAATATCAATTTGTAAACAAACTAAAACACTTAAGTTTTAACATTTGAAGAATTCTGTATAAAAGACTTAAATCCAACGGAACATATAGGTTCAATGCAGATTTTCGTGCGTTTAATCCCTTACTAAGTAAAGGGAATTTTGGTTTGATCCTTGAATTGCAGAATATTATTCCGTATTTTTAGTAAATACCCTTTTCGCGTTCTGAAATTTAACAGTTCGAAGCGCACAATTAGAAATTTTTTCTCAAAACATAAAAACATGTCTGCATTAGATTCCATTGATCATCAAATCATCGCACTTCTTCAATCCGACGGAAAGATGAATAACAAGGAAGTAGCAGGCAAAATAGGTTTGTCGGTAACTCCTACTTTTGAGCGGATCAAACGCCTGGAACGCATGGGCGTGATCCGGGGCTATACGGCCATCATTGACCGCAAGGCAATCGGAAAGGAATTAAAAGTAGTTTGCCATGTGAGTTTGAAAAGCCACGAAAAAGAAGGAATTGATGTATTTGAAAATGCGGTTAAAGAATTAACCGAAGTGCGTCATGCATACCATGTGGCCGGGGCAACGGATTACATGCTGGTGATTGAGGTTCCGAATATGGAAGCGTACCAGGATTTCCTAAAGAACCAATTGGCACGCATTCCCCACATCGGGCAGGTGAATAGCAGCTTTGTTATGTCGGAACTGAAGTAATTCAAAATGATGAATTCAAAATTCAAAAACTTAACTACGATCATTTTGCATTAGATTGAAAATTAAAGTTAAAAGATCATCCTTATTTTTTGATCGCTCATTTTTTTGTCTAAATTTAGAATGAACACATTAAAACAAATTATCATGTCAAACAGCACAGGAAATATCATGATTGCACTTTTGGCAGGTGCGGTTATAGGAGCAGGAGTAGGAATTTTGTTAGCCCCGGATAAAGGGTCAGCAACGCGCCAAAAATTGAAAGACAATTTAGGCAAAGGGAAAGATAATTTGATGGATAAATACCAGGAGTTAGCTCAGTTATTGCATCGAAAAGCAGAAAACGCAGGTGAAGACATCGGTGATTTCCTGGACAATGCCATTAAGAGCGGTGCTCACGAAAAAGATGAACTGATCTCCCTTTTGGAAGAAAAATTGACCCAGCTTAAAGGAAAAGCGCAAAAAGTTGCAGCTGCAGCTAAGAGCTAATCAAGTATGGCATTTGAAGAACTAAAAGAAAGTACCAATAAGATTCAGGAAGAAACGAAGGCTTACGTAGAAAGTACTGTTCAATATTACAAACTGCGCGGGTTTCAACTAGCAATGAAATCAACCAGGGCAATTGTCAGATTTCTACTACTTGGTTTCTTCCTGATGATTGCTGTTCTTTTTGGATCGGTAGCCGCAGCACTGGCTATCGGGAATGCTTTGAACAGCATGACATTTGGATTTCTGATCGTGGCCGGGGCCTATTTCGTATTGATCTTTATTCTCTCTTTTTTGCGTCTTAAATTTATTGAAAGACCAATCTTGCGGAAATTCTCTAAACTATTCTTCAATAAGTGATGGACAATAAGCCGAAAAAAATATACTCTTCGTTTGAAGAAATCGAGTTGGATCTTCAGATTCTGAAGCTTGAGCGTGAAATCCATGCACAAAAAATAAAAATGGGTTTCCGGGAGACCGGCGATAACTTACGACCAATGAATTTGCTACAGGATTACATCGGAAATACCAATCAAACTACCTTTTCACTGATCGAGCAGGTAGTCAAGTTTATTTTACAGTTTGTAGTCAAACGTAAAGAATAAAGGTAACTTCGGAGTACTCAAATTCATTCCCATGAAAAAAGTATTCTTTTTGGACACCGTCCACCCCATTCTTGCAGAACGGCTTTCTCAAAGTGGTGAATACGAATGTATCGAAGCCCATGACTGGACCAGGGAACAATGTCAAAATAAACTAAAAGATGCATTTGGAATTGTAATTCGTTCACGCTTCACGATGGATGAATCCTTTTTGCAATTCACTCCGGAACTCCAATTCATTGCACGTTCAGGTGCCGGGATGGAAAACATAGACGTTGCTTACTGTGCCAAACGCGGAATCCAGCTTTACAATGCCCCGGAAGGAAACAGGAATGCAGTTGCGGAACACGCGCTGGGCATGTTGCTTTCCATGATGAATAAAATCCACACGGCAAACCGCGATGTCAAAAACGGGATCTGGGACCGCGAAGGAAACCGTGGCGTTGAACTGGACGGAAAAACAGTTGGAATTATCGGATTTGGGAACAACGGAAAAGCTTTTGCGAAAAAATTGCGTGGTTTCGACATTACATTACTTGCCTACGACAAATACAAAACCGGCTTCGGGGATGATTTTGTAATCGAAGCAACGCTGGAAGCTGTTCTCAGAAAATCAGATGTGATTTCATTCCATATTCCTCAAAACGAAGAAACAATCCATTTTGCCAACCAAGAATTTTTTGATGCACTTGGAAAGTCTATTTACTTGCTTAATTTGTCAAGAGGAAAAATAGTTGAAACTAAATCTTTAATTCAATCTATTCAAAACGGGATAACGATTTCAGCAGGATTAGACGTAAACGAATTTGAAAAAAAATCATTCGAAAATTTCTTCGACGAGGAAGCAAGTGAAGATTTAAAATTCTTATTGGAATCGGACCGCATATTGCTCACTCCACATGTTGGTGGCTGGACCAAAGAAAGCAACTACAAACTTAGTGATGTATTGGCAGACAAAATTCTGCACGTAGAAGATTGAAAAATTCAACCGGTTGAAAATCTATTATATAATCAATGCTAAGTAAAGTATAAATTCAACACGAAATAATTGAATTAAGAAGTCAAAATAAAAAATAAACTTATTTGTTAGTTTTTAAACCCTGTTTTACAAAGCACATTCTGTTTTATAATGAGTCGGCGTTCCGTTTACATTAGTCGTGTATTCATCACTCATAGCAGTACACTTATCAGCAGCCCAATTCTTATTGTCTTCTGAAATCTTCACATTATCGGAATTCTGAAGGATACCATCCGTGTAATAATCACAAGTGCAGGTATACTCTTTGGAACACGAAACCAATCCACCCAAAAGCAAAAGAGCAAAAAATCCTTTTTTCATACTAATCGTTTTACGTTTAAAAATAACCTTTTCAGGTGGTAAAAACAAGATAGGCATCTCCAATTATACGAAACTTTAATTCGTATGCTGTTTCCTGGTATTCAACGAATAAACTATCGGCTTCAATAGTAATGAGACTCACTTCTTCTTTCAAATCGGGGATTTGTCCTTCCTTCAGTTTGTAGAATGCTTCTTTTGCACCCCAAATCAAATGCAACGCTTTTTCATCCTCCGAGAAAGAAACTTCCCGTTCGTTCCGGAAATAATCCTGGCCCTGTATCAATCTCGGAGAAAAGGTCTGAATATCTACTCCAACCGGATGCGTTCCAACCATCACTGCAAACCAACCCTTTGCGTGAGAAACAGATAAGAAAGAATCCGGTTCTCCCTTCAAATAAGGTTGGCCTGTATCCCTGTATCCGACCTCCACCTGGTCATAGCCCAATTCCTCCAGCAATCGCTGAATTCCTCCTTTCTCCAACGCACGCTTGTTTATTCCCCGACTAATCGATTCCAGGTAATCTTCCTGCCTGAACCAGGCAAGCATCGAATTTGGATTATTAATAAGTTGAATCATCGCTCAGTACACTAGAAATTGCTGACATTTCCCCTCAAAAATAGCGTATATTTGTCCTCAATTATTCAGACACGTGTTAAGAACGATCATAAAGTACCTGTTTCGCCTCATTTGGATCCCGACAGAATTGGTATTTGCCTTCCTATTTGTATTGTTTACCATTGTATTGTTCAATGCCCAGATTGACACTCCGGAAGTTCCGGCCATTGAGGTGGGTGAACGAAAACAAGTAGGCAAGGACCATTATGTTTTGGGAACTTCCTACCTGAAAAAGAACAAATTCGGGGTGTGGGAAATGTACCTCGAGGGAGAACCTTACGAAAGAGGGTTGATTTACGGGAAACTTGCAAAAGAATTGGTGCAGGAACAGGAAGATATTTTCGTTGGGCAAATCAACAATTTCCTGCCGAATAAACTGTGGCGGCATTTGATCAAATTGATGGTCGGGTTCTTCAACAGTGATCTTCCGGAAAACATTCCACTGGAGAACCAACAGGAAATTTACGGGATTTCTCAGGCATTTTCAAACCGTTACGATTACATTGCGTCCAAATACACCCGGATCCTGAATTACCACGCCGCTCACGACATTGGGCATGCACTGAATGATTACAGTGTGGTTGGTTGTACTTCGTTTGCCATAAAAGGCGAAAAAAGTGCGGATAAGCAGCTGCTGGTGGGGAGAAACTTTGATTTCTACGTCGGAGATGAATTTGCAAAGAACAAACTCGTCATTTTTGTCAATCCGAGCAAAGGCTACAAATTTACTTCCTATTCCTGGGCCGGGTTTACGGGTGTTGCATCCGGGATGAATGAAAAAGGACTGACTGTTACCATCAATGCTTCCAAATCGGATTTGCCAACCAGTTCAAAAATGCCGATTTCGCTCTTAGCCCGCGAGATCCTGCAATATGCAAAGAACATCGATGAAGCGGTAGCGATTGCTAAAAAACGCAGTACGTTTGTGTCTGAAACCCTGATGATCTCTTCCGCAGCAGACGGAAAAGCCGTTCTGATCGAGAAATCACCGAAAAAGCTGGGAGTTTATGAGAGCAAAACCGATGTCTTGGTTTGTGCCAATCACTACCAGTCGGAGCAATTCAAAAAAGATCCGGTAAACCAAAAGAACATGGCAGAAAGCGACTCAAGATACCGTTTTGACCGGATGAATGAATTGCTGAAAGCTTCCGGATCACTCAACCTGGAAATGGCGGCTTCGATACTAAGGAACCAGAACGGTGAACACGGCGATACATTGGGAATGGGAAATCCGCGCGCTTTAAATCAACTGTTGGCGCACCACAGTGTTGTTATGCAGCCTGAGAGCCGATTGTACTTCATTTCCAGTTCGAATTTTCAACTCGGACCGTATTTGGGCTACGACCTGGATAAAACGTTCAAAACAAAGAAAATCCAACTGGTCGATTCGATTCACCAGGATGCATTTGTTCAATCTGATTCTTACCAGAAATTCAGGGCATTCAAAACTGTGAAACAACAAATATCGGCTTACCTGATGTTTGATACTCCGTTAAACCTGAGTGAAAAAGAACTCTCGGATTTTGTTGCAAACAATTCGGAGTCGTATGTGACTTACGAACAGCTTGGAAAGTATTACCAAAAGAAAAAACAGTACAGCAAAGCGATCCGGGCTTATGAGACCGGGCTGACAAAACGTGTTGCTTCACCTCAGATCGAAGAAGAATTGCGAAATTTGATCAAAGAATGCCGAAAAAATGGAAAATAGTCAAATCCCTGAACAGTTAGTCGGAACGATTCATTATGCGGTGGAGCGTGCTCCATTTTATCGGGAACATTTCTCCGGAAACAACCTGGATTCACTTAATTGGGACCAATTCAGGGCACTTCCTTTCACTACGAAAGAAGACCTGTCGCAAAATAACCGGGATTTTCTGTGTGTGCCGACTGATCAAATTGCAGAATACGTCACTACTTCAGGTACTTCCGGGAAACCGGTAACGATTTACCTGACCAGGAAAGATTTGCTCCGCCTGGCGAAAAACGAAAAGGAATCGTTCGAACTGACGGGCGCAAAAGCCGGAGATCTGTTCCAGCTAATGACAACGATCGACAAGCAATTCATGGCCGGATTGGCATATTACCTGGGAGTACAGGAACTGAATGCCGGAATGATCCGGATCGGACCCGGAGTTCCTGCTTTGCAGTGGAATTCCATTTTGGAAAACAAACCGACCATTCTCATTGCAGTACCGAGCTTTTTGATCAATCTCATCGACTACGCGAAGCAAAACGGTATTGATATGAATCAGACTTCCGTTCGGGCTGCGATCTGCATCGGCGAACCGATCCGGGAGGACGATTTGTCGGAAAATGTGCTGGCAAAACGCATCCATGCAGACTGGAACATCGAATTATTTTCTACTTATGCTTCTACCGAAATGGGTGCGGCTTTCACGGAATGTGCTTCCCACCGGGGCGGACACCTGAACGAAGACCTGATCTTCCTGGAGGTATTGGACGAAGCAGGAAATGAAGTTCCGAACGGTGAAAAAGGTGAAATTGTGATCAGTACCATAGGAACAGAAGGAACCCCGCTCATTCGTTACAAAACCGGCGATGTGGCACGTATTTACCGGGAAACCTGCAGCTGCGGAAGAACTTCTCCACGAATCGGTCCGATATTGGGGAGAAAAAACCAGATGATCAAGTTTAAGGGAACGACCATTTTTCCACCTTCGATCTATGAAATCTTTGACAGCAGGTCAGAAATCAGCTGTTACAAAATTGAGGTTTCGAAAGACTATTTGGGACACGATACGATCACCATCCTGTTGGAAAACCGCATTGAACATTCCCCGGTAATGTCTGCAATCGTTGAAGAATGCAAAGCGAAACTGCGCGTGGTACCACACTTTGTGTTTTTGGAAACAGATTATTTGCGAAGCCAGGTGTTTAAAAACCACATGCGCAAACCCGAGAAGATCATATTTAAATAAACAGCAAGGGACGCGATGCATCGCGTCCCTTGCAATATATTTTTTCAATATGATTACATTTTCACGATATGTGCCACTGCATCTACCAGCGTGCTGTGCTTCTTCACGAACGGATTGGTTTCATCCCAGACATAACCTGCCAATACCGAACAGATTTGCTGCCTGATCGCATCATCCACCTTTTCACTGAAGAAAATATCTCCCAATGTTCCTTCATACCACGCCAATACGTAAGTTCTGAAGACATCGATTCCCTTTTTAAGAACCACGCTGTATTCGTTTTCCCAATCAACAGTTCCACCGTTCAGTTGCTTTGCAACCAGCGTTGCTGCTTTGTACCCGGAAGAAATTGCCAGGGTTACGCCTGAACTAAAGATCGGGTCCAGGAATTCGGTGCTATTTCCGCACAATACGTATCCTTCTCCGTAAACCTGCTTCACAGATACTGCGTAATTAACGATCAAACGCGGCTCGAACATGAATTCAACACCATCATAACGACCATTCAGTCCCGGGAATTCAGCTACTTTTTGCTTGAACAGTTTTCCACCATCTGCATAACATTCCTCCACGAATTCTTTATTTCCTACAATTCCAACGGAAGCAGTTCCGTCTGAAAAAGGAATAGACCAGATCCAGGCAGTATTGTCATTAAATGCGTGCACGAAAATGTTTCTTCCGTCTTCCGGAGTTCTTCTTGTATCATCCAAATGCGCAAAAACAGCTCCACGTGGTGGTGTTGAAACAGGAACTTCCAGGTTGAACATTTGAGGAAGTACACGTCCGTATCCGCTGGCGTCCATCACAAAACGGCAATGCACTTCGTGAATATCCCCGTTGCTGTCGCGGTATGTAACTACTTGTCTAGTTGGTGAAGTTTTCACATCCGTCACTTCCGCCTGGAATTCAACCTCTGCACCTTGTTTTTCCACTTCTTTGATCAAAGCATGATCGAAATCTGCACGTTTTACCTGAAAGGTGTATGACCAACCTTTTGAAAATTGATTTTCGAATAAGAAATCACAACGTTCTCCGTCGTGATAAAAGCACGCTCCGGTTTTCACCTGGAAGTTTAACGCTTCAACAGCAGGAAGGAGGTTCAAATCATCCAAATAGTCCATACTATGAGGCAATAAGCTTTCCCCGATCACAAATCTCGGGAACTGCATTTTCTCCAAAACCAAAACTTTCAACCCCTCTTTAATCAGCTTCGAGGAAGCAACGGAACCCGCTGGTCCTGCACCAATTACAACAACATCAACTTCTTTAGTCATACTTTTTGATTTTTTCAATTACGTGCTTATTATTTACAAAATTAAAAGATGTTACAAGAGCACCAATAGTGGCACCTAAAATTCCGTGAAAAATAATGTTTTGGCCTGTCAAAAACAGGTTCGGAACGTGTGTTTTCGTATTGATCTGGGTTTTGATCACGTGATTAAAATCTTTCTGGATCCCATACATCGATCCTTCCGGGGTAGAGACATAATCCCTGTATGTAACGGGTGTAGAAGAATAAACGCTTTTTATGGCAGACCGTATTCCGGGAAATCGTTCTTCCAAGCGCTTGATAACACGTTCTTCGCACATCTTTTTCAGGTTTTCATACCCAGTTTCACGCGCTCCTTCCTTCACAACAGTGCGAACGGAATCTTCCCACTCTTTGAATTCTTTAAAATCGAGGTAACACATCACAGAGATCGATTCTGCAAACCGCTCCACTTGTTTGGAAACCTGTGCAGAAGTAAACATCATCTGCGGCCAGGAATCGTTGAAACGAAATTCTTCGTTCCAAATATCGTCGGTAAAGTAATCGTAGTAGTTTGAATTGAAATACGGAACAGTGTCTTCGTTCAGCGTAACATACACCATGAACGAAGCAATCGTATTCGGTAGCGAACTAACCCGGTTTACGTAAGCTTTTTTGAAATGTGAATTTCCCAGTAAATTCACTGTTTCAGCAGGATGCAGGTTGGAGATCACAAAATCACAGTCATATTCAGATCCATCCGAACAAGTCAGGGATTTGATCAAACCCGATTCGTTATAAGAAGCCGATACGACTTCTTTCCTGCGAAGTACTTCTCCGCCATGTTCTGCGATCTTTTTCATCAATGCCTTTGCGATCTGGGAGCCGCCATTTACAAAGCGGTAACTTCCTTTGATGAAGCTGTTCAGGATCAATGCAACAACATAAAACGGCGTGATTCCCTTTATTCCGGCATACAATGGCCCTGATCCCAAAATCACTTTGACCAGGTCTGCATTATCCGTTAATGTTTCCAGGTGTTCCCATGCTCCCACTTCCAGTACTTCCGGGTGTTCCACATAGTTCATGTCTGAATCCGGTTCTATATTGTATAATGGAAAAAAAGTACAGTAGCGCTGAATTTCGTCTGCAATCCGGTCGATGTCTGCTTCGTTATCCGGAAAACTGTTCTTCAGCTGCGTTTTGAAATTGGCGTACCCCATTCCATGATTCACACTTACTCCGTTTGCCAGGCGAATCACATCGAATGCATTTTCATCCAGGCGTTTCATTTCCAGCTGGTCGAAAATTTCGAGGTAACGGAAGATCTGGTATAGGTTTTCACCTTTGTCTAACCCGCCCACGTAGTGAACGCCGGTATCAAAAATCCTTTTTTCCCTGCTGAAAACCTGCAGCGAACCTCCGACCTGGTGGTTTTTCTCCAAAACCTGCACAGTATATCCGTGTTTAGCCAGGACCAATCCGCATACCAGCCCCCCAATTCCACTTCCGATAATTACTATTTTCTGTCCGGAGTTCAACTTACACACGTTTAAGGATCATCAGCACATTGGATGTCTTTGATGAATGTTCGATTAATTCAAAACTAAACCCATTTTCTGCCGCAAAGCGTTCAATTTCCTTTGCAGACAGGAAAGACAGGTCGTTGGTTGTTTTATTAAATTTAAACCATTTGGTTGAAAGAATTTCTGTTAAACGGGTGTTTTTCAAACGATCCTGCAATTCAATGATTCCATCGCGGATGACGATGATCCCGTCACTTCCCAGTTTTTGGACCGTACGCTGCAGCAGCTCCAGCTGTTCCTCCGGGCGCAGGTAATGGATCACGTCGTTGAAGAAGAAAACATCCGCTTCCGGCAATTCCCACTCACGAATATCAGCATTTTGGAAAGACAAGTTTCCTGAACGCTTGATGCAATTAGCAGCAACTGCGATTTTGTCTTCGTCGTAATCCATTCCGGTAATTTCCCTGTGCGGATCGAAATAATGCAGGAAAACAGAAAGGTATCCGTAACCACAGCCTACATCTACAATACGTTTCCGGGAGCCGATCAACTGATTGTAAAAATCAAAATTCTTTCGCTCCATGCTCCATTTTACCCGCACATACCATTCCAGCACCGGACCTTTCAGCAAATAGTTTTCGAGCACTTTCCGCTTGTAAAATGCCGTTGTAGCATATTCCTTCCGGAATTCAGCCATTTCTTCCCGCATGATCTTAACCGCGCGTTTCGAAAAAGCACTGTAGGATTCTCCTTCTTCTGACCAGATCCGGTTGAGCGGCTTCACCAGGATCTGTCCCTGGTTGATGATCAGGTCGTTTTTCGGGTTGACCTCGTAATTTCCTAAGATCAGCAAAGGCTGAACGGGAATATTCAATTCTTTCGAAATATAAAAAGCGCCTTTATGAAAACGTTTGATCTCTCCATCCAGGCTTCTTGTTCCTTCCGGGAAAATCACCAGCGAATATCCCTGATCGATCCGTTTTTTGATCTCGTCCAGGTTTCCTTCTGCACCTTCTTCCGCAAATAAATAACCGCCGTAACGGATGAAAGGTGCGAAAATCGGGGAATTGTATACCCACTTTTTGACCATAATCACGGTTTTCGGGTGAAGCATCAAAACCACCAGGATATCCAGGAATGAGGTATGATTGGCAATGATCACACTTGGATTCTTGTAATCCAGCTTCTCTTTATCAACTACTTTTTTCTTTACGTGAATCCCGGCATATAGCGTGGATTTCGCGAGTTTGGAAATACAATAGTTCAGGATATTCTGCTTGTGGATCAGCTTGATCGGAGTGGGAATCAAAATGAAGATCAGCAGGATATTCAGGATTAAACTTCCCACAAAGAAGTATAAAAACAAGAGCAGACTGTAAATGAAATAGAAGAATGTGATCGGTCCACGTCCTTTTTTGAGCCGGTTTAATACGAAGAAATTATAAACCCGCGGCTGAACATACAGCGTAATCAGCATAATGGAACCGATCCCGATCACACTGATCGCCCCGATGGAATGAATGGCAGGATGCTTCGCGAAAATAAGTACACCTGTTCCGATCATGGTGGCAATCCCGGAAAGTACGATCCCTGCCTGCGTCGATTTAATGGAATTTACTCCCGTTCGGGCCTGCTGGATGAGTCCATCTGTAGTGAAAATGCTGAAGTCATCGCCCAAACCGAAAATAAACGTGGCCACGATGATATTGATAAAGTTGAAAGGAATGTCGAAAATAGCAGCGATTCCCAAAATCCAGATCCAGCCCAGAACCATCGGGAAGAAAGCAAATAAAGTGAGTTCAATACGGCCGTAAATCACCAACATCGAAAAGAATACGAGCATCGAAGAGAACAGGAACAAATAATCGAAATCCTGCTTCACTACCGTCAACATGGATTTGGCCATCTCCGAAATATCCAATACAAAAACTCCATCGATCTTTGCCAATTCGGTTTTTACTAAATCCTGCTTGTCTTTCTTAACGGTGATCGATGTCACATAAGCGTGCTTACCGGGATCTTCGGAAACAAATTTGTTCAACCCGATTTGTTGAATCAATTCCTGCCCTTGCTCCTGGTCGAACACCGGTTTTTTAATTAGGTCGAAAAACGGCTGGAAACCTGCGGCATTCAATCCGTATTCAGGTGCATACTGTTTGATTTCTGCTTCTACATGCTTATTTGCCCGCCAGAATTTCACCCAATCAGCTTCCGATCTTTTCAAAGTCCGGTCAGAAGGTAAATAAGGTGAAAGAGAAACAAACTCGGAAATCCCGAATTGTTCTTTGCTTGAAACAAAGGCAGTATAAACCGCATCGTTCTGAATGCGCGCTCCTTCCCTGGTTCTGTCCGACGAAAAAACAAAGAGTTTCTTATCTGTATTCGGATTGATCCCGGTATAGAATTTCTCTTTTTGTTTCAGTTCATCTGTGTGGAACGATAAATTGTTCATATCCGAGTCAAAACCAACTTCGGAGGATTTATAAAGAAAGACCAAAGAAACCAGAGCGATCAGTAAAAACGACACTCTTACAAACGATTTATTTAGTTTAAATTTAATTTTGTAGTTTCTATTTTCGTTGATCCGGATATTCAGCCTTTCGATCAGAACCGGAAGAAACAACAAAGTAAAAAGCACTGATCCCGATAAAGTACAAAGGGCAATTAGTCCGAAATTCTGAAGCACTACCGAATTGGTGAACAGCAAAGCAGAAAACGCCGCAACAGTTGTAAAGCTTCCGAGCATCATCGGAGAACTGATTTCTTTTACTGTTTTGACTACACTTCCCAAATGCTTGTAATGCGTAAAGAAGTGGAAGGAATAATCGAGTACGATTCCCAGGAGAACGGAAGAAGTAGCCAATGAAATAGCCGAAATCTCCGGATGCAGGTAACCCACCAATCCGGCTCCGCTTAAAATCCCGAAAAAACCGGGTAAAAGGAAGTAGACCGGTGCTAAAATACTGCGGTAATAAAAGATCAGCAGCAGTAAAATGGCTGAGATACTGATCATGGAAGTCAGGAATGCATCCGACTTGACCTGCTTGGCATTCGCTACAGCAATCTGAAAAGTCCCGAAGTAATCAAAACCCAGATTTATTTCTTTTGCCTTCACTTGTTTAAACTGCTCCAATCGCTTTGCAAAGGATTCCAGTTTTTTCGTGTCCTTTTGGTTCAGGTTAATCGTACCGAAGAAAAAAGCATACTTTTCATTACGCGAATACACCACTCCGTCTTTCACCACATAATTTCCGGAATCGGCACTGGGGTTTAATTCTTTTAATTGTTCGTAGAACAACCCGAGCGGATCGTTTGCTGCAAGCCGGCTGATAAAAAATGCATTGGGACCGGTCAGCAATCCGGAGGTTCGCTTTAACGCTTTCTGAATGGAATCCGGGTGTAATTTCGACTGAAAACGGGTGTAATCTTCCGGATCTAATTTCCGGACTGAACTTTTCTGAAGAAAAGCGATCAAAGCGCCTTCATCTACTGATTTCACCACTTCGATGTCTTTCAACTCGGCAGAAAACTGCTTTTCGAGATCGGTTTTCAGGGTTTCAAGTTTTTCAAGCGTCAGTTCCTCATCTTCCTGCGCTTTGATGGAAAACACCACCTGCTTATTTAGTTTGTTCTTCTGAACGATCTCGTTGAACCTCTTAAACTCCTTTCCCTGCGGGAAAATAGCGTAGAGGTCTTCGTTGATTTTCAACCTGGAAACACCCACCAGCAAAAATGCAAGCACAGCAATGAAACATCCCCAAAAAACCAGTCGTTTTTTGAGAAAAAATTCAACTATTCGCGCGCAAATTTGACCGATCATTTGTGTTAGTTCAGAAAGTAGGAGATGTATTAATAGGCAAAACTACGAAAATATCCTCATGCGTTAAGTTTTACACCATGTTTGTACGCATTCAGCAGTTTTTTGAACTTCGGTTTATCCCATTTTTTAAGGATGATCAGTGAAGCGTTAAAAGCTGATTTCACTGCGATCGGTACACCGCCGCCCAATTCTGCCCACTGCCCACCGATAATCAGGTTCTTAACCGGGGTCCGGTAATGTGCGATTTTACTCTGCATGTTCTTTTTGCCCGGTCGTGTTCCCATCATCGTGCCATTTTTATTCCCGGTGTATCGGTAATAGGTAATCGGAGTGGCAACTTCATAGAACAGGATATGTTCCCGCAGGTTCGGACACATTTGGTTCTCAACGCGTTCAAAAATGATCTGTGCAAAATCGTCTTTCAGCTTTTTGTATGCTTCTGTACGAACAAAATCTCCTTTGGCGTTCTTTTCCGTCTGCCAATGATTCATGTAATCCATCCAGGCCGGAACATACAAGGTGATTGTGCCTTTTCCTTCCGGGGTGAGGGTATGATCCCGCACACTTGGCGCCAATACGGAAATAGCGGATTTTCGCGGATCACCGGAACTGTGTTCGTCGCGGGTACTTGATTCTTCGCAGATCAATGTCAGTTCATGTCCGAATCCGAGACTTTCTGCCGTACAATCCAATGCAATGGAAATCGTAACGGAAGAACTGTACATCTCCGAATCATTGAGTGTTTCGAAGAATTTGGGCGGAACCAGATTGGGTGGAACCAATTTTCGGTAAAGGAAATCCACATCGCAGGCCGCGATAACGTAGTTGGTTTTCACGGTGTATTCCTTTGCCCGGTTTTTATAGCGAATAGCTGTAACCTGGTCATTTTCAAAATCAAATCCGGTTACCTCCGAACTCAGACGGATCTCGCACCGGTCCGAAACCACCTGCTTTTCCAGCCAGGCAGGAATTACCTGGCTTCCACCGATGGGTGGATTCTGGTAATCGGAATTGTATGCCCAGGCAATGGGAAAGATGCACGACAGCAAATCGCGTTCGGTACAGAATAATTCCTGTAAATCCGGGTCTTTGAAAAACTTGCTGAGTCCTTTTTTTACATCTCCGCCGCCTACGGCATAAGGGATTAATGGATAAATGATTCCCAATTGCTTCATGCGAAAGAACGGGATTTCCAGCGGCGATTTCGTTTCTACGGATTGAAAAAACTCGGAAAAACGCAGGGAAACTTTTGCAATCCGCCGTGCTACTTTGAAAAAACGTTCGATCCCTTTCTTTTCATGCGGAAAATCAGCAATCAGGCGGTCTCTCAGTTCATCCGGGTTATTGGTCAGTAGGTAATCGTGCTTATTGGAAATGTGACGCTGAATGCGTTTCATCAACTGCGGTTTGGGATAATCGTCTCCCAGCATTTTGAAAACGCGCGTTACCGTGCCTTCTTCGTTGTATTGGTTCAGCCAGTGAATTGCCGTATCAAAGACAAAGTCCTTGCGCTCAAAACCTTGCAGATAACCACCGATCAGGTAGTGTTTCTCTAGTACAAGCACTTTCATTCCTGACCTGGACAACAAGGCCGCAGAAAGCAGGCCACTTACACCCGAACCAATAATGGCAACGTCAAATTCTTCGTTCATTTCGACTTCAAAATTAATGAAATAGAGCTTTGACTATGCCTAAGTTTTTGTTTTTAGTAAATTCCTAAGTACTAAGATTTAACAACCGAGTAAGAAACTATTTTTTTTTCTAACTTTGATGCCACATTTTAAATAACCATAAAATCGGATTTTAAGTAGCGCAAATACCGAAATTCCGGACAGTATTGAACCCATGAAAGCATTAAACTCATTGTACGAGGCACAGAAAATAGCCTTTAGCCCATTTGTATTCCAAACCGTTTATACCATGTCAAGCCTTGGCATCATGGATGAACTGTATGAAGAAAGAGATGGCCTGACAATTGAAGAGATTGCTGCACGCAAAAACATCAGTGAATACGGGGTTCGCGTGTTGGTTGAAATGGCTAAAATTGCGGATGTTCTTGAATTGAAGGGAGACAAGTATTCCCTTTCCAAGATCGGTTACTTTTTGACGCGTGATGAAATGACCAAAGTAAACATGATGTTCACACAGGACATTTGTTACAAAGGTTTGTTTCACCTGAAAGATTCTATTTTGAACGGAAAACCGGAAGGATTGAAAGAGATCGGTCCGTGGGACACTATTTACGAAGGCTTGTCTATTCTTCCCGAACCTTTAAAAACATCGTGGTTCGATTTCGATCACCATTACTCGGATAATTCATTCGGTGAGGCATTGAAAATCATTTTCAGCCACAATCCGAAACACATTTACGATATCGGGGGAAATACCGGGAAATGGGCAATTGCAAGTACACAGCACGACCCGAATGTGCGCGTAAGTATTTTTGATTTGCCGGTTCAGCTGAACGTAGCGAAAGCAAACATCCAGGCAATGCCTGAAATCAGGGACCGTGTGGATTTCAATGAGTGCGATATGCTTGATCCGAATTCAGAAATTCCGGCAGGAGCAGATGTTTACTGGATGAGTCAGTTCCTGGATTGTTTCAGCGAAAAGGAAATTGAAGCCATCTTGTTGAAAATCAAAAAGAACATGAAACCGGATGCTACGATTTTCATCATGGAAACATTCATTGATGATCAGCGTTTCCCCGCAGCAGAATTCAGTTTGATTGCAACGTCACTATACTTTACGGCAATGGCAAACGGAAACAGTAAAATGTACTCTTCTTCTGCTATGAAATACATCGTTGAGAAAGCAGGTTTCGAAACAGTTGAGGAGCACCGCCTGCACCTGGACCGTTTTCATACTATTCTTGAAGTCAAATTACCGAAATAAGTTATTCCCCTACGTATAAATTACATGAACAAACTTGATTTAAAGCAGATAGAAGATTTCAGCCTTGAAAAGAAGGAATACGTGATCTCGGATGATGTTCGCAAAGAACTGGAACGTTCGTTTTCTTTCCTACAGGAATTTTCAAGTGACAAGATCATCTATGGAATCAATACCGGGTTCGGGCCAATGGCTCAGTTTAAAATTGATGAAGATAAATTAAATCAGCTTCAGTATAACCTGATCAGAAGTCACTCCTCCGGAACCGGAAATGTACTGGATGCAGAATCTGCAAGAGCGGTCGTGCTTTCACGTTTGACGAATTTCATGCAGGGGAATTCAGGTGTGAGCTACGGAGTCATCGAAAAACTGGTTCAATTCCTGAATCACGATATCATCCCGGAAATCTACGAACACGGTGGAGTTGGGGCAAGCGGCGACTTGGTTCAATTAGCTCACCTGGCTCTGAACCTGATCGGGGAAGGATATGTGTACATTGACGGTGTGCGCAGAAAAACTTCCGAAGTTTTAGCTGAAAAAAATATCACTCCACTGAAGGTAAAACTGCGCGACGGTTTGGGTCTGATGAACGGAACTTCCTGCATGTCGGGAATCGGTGCCGTTAACCTGATCTATTCTTACCGCTTACTGGATTGGGCGATCGCGGCTTCTACCATGATCAACGAGATCGTGGAAGCATACGACGATTCGTTCTCCGTTGGTTTGAATGAAGTGAAACTGCATGCAGGCCAGCAGGCCGTTGCGAAATCCATGCGCGACTTTTTGAAGGACAGTACGCTGATCAAAAAACGCGAAGAGCTTTTCACCGACGACAAAGCGGCTGAAACAACTGAATTCAAGAAAAAGATCCAGGAATATTACTCGATCCGCTGTATTCCGCAAATCCTTGGTCCTGTAAAAGACACCCTGGATTATGCGAAAACCATCTTAGAGAACGAGATCAATTCAACCAATGATAACCCGGTAGTGAGCCTGGAGCGCGAAAATGTATTCCACGGTGGAAACTTCCACGGAGATTATATTTCACTCGAAATGGACAAGATCAAACTGGTGATTGCCAAATTGACCATGCTTGCTGAAAGACAGTTGAATTTCCTGTTGAACAGTAAGATCAACGGAATTTTCCCACCGTTCCTGAATACACAGACTTTAGGTTTGAACTTCGGGATTCAGGGAATGCAGTTTACGGCAACTTCCACGACGGCAGAAAGCCAAATGCTTTCCAACTCGATGTACGTACACAGTATTTCAAACAACAACGACAACCAGGATATTGTCAGCATGGGAACTAACAGTGCAGTCATTGCTAAAAAAGTGATTGAGAACGGTTTCCAGGTCATGGCCATTCACATGATGTCGGTTTGCCAGGCAATTGATTTACTGGATGAAACCAAGAGAAGCAAACTTTCCTCCAAAACGAAAGAAATTTATACTCAAATTCGTAAAGTGTCTCCTACAATTAACGAAGACATTCCACAATTTGAAGCTATTCGAAACGTAACAAACACCCTTAAGAAAACAACTCTTGCCCTATGAAATGTGCTCTGATCACAGGTGCTTCCAGAGGAATCGGTCGTGCGATTGCGCTCCAACTATCCCAGGATTTAAACCTTCATATTTTAATCAATTACGCTTCCAACCAGGCTGCTGCGGAGGAAACTCTGAGTTTAATCGAACAGGCAGGTGGAACGGGAGAACTGATGCATTTTGACGTAAAAGACGGTGCTGCTGTAAAAACAGCAGTTGAAAACTGGTACGCAAACAACCCGGAAGGAATTATCCATGTGTTGGTCAATAATGCTGGAATCACCAAAGACAACCTGTTCCCATGGGTAACGGAAGACGATTGGGATGCGGTTTTGAACACTTCACTGAAAGGAATGTATAACTGTACACAAGCAATTATACAACGGATGTTGAGACAACGCAGCGGACGCATCATCAATATCGCTTCTTTGAGCGGATTGAAAGGTGTTCCCGGACAAACCAATTATTCTGCTGCGAAAGGTGGCATGATTGCTGCAACAAAAGCACTGTCGCAAGAGATAGCTAAACGAAATATTACTGTAAATGCAATCGCACCGGGCTTCATCGAGTCAGATATGACTAGCGAACTGGATATGAATGAATTGAAACGAATGGTTCCTGCAAACCGCTTTGGAAAAGTGGAAGAAGTAGCGTACCTTGCGAGTTTTTTAGCGTCTGAAAAGGCTGCTTACATTACTGGTGAAGTGATTAATATTAACGGAGGAATTTACGCTTAAATGGAACATCGTGTAGTCATAACCGGAATCGGTGCCTACTCGTGCCTGGGTGAAGACCTGGACACAGTTCTTGAATCATTGCGCCTGGGGCGTAGTGGCGTTATTTACGATGAAGAGCGTAAAGACTTTGGCTACCGTTCGTGTTTTACGGGAATGGTTGCCGAACCGGATCTGAATCCGTTCCTTTCCCGCCGCCAGCGGATCGGGATGCACCAGCCTGCACGGTTTGCTTTCATGTCGACCAAACAAGCCATGGAAAGTTCCGGACTGGATGCCGATTTTTTGGACAAGACAGAAACCGGGATCATTTTCGGGAACGATTCCACTGCCGGAGCTGTTGTGGAAACAGTAGATAAAGTCCGTACTAAAAAGAATACCACTTTGATCGGAAGCGGTGACATCTTCCAGAATATGAACTCAACGGTGAACATGAACCTTTCAACGATTTACAAATTGAAAGGAATGAACTTCACCATTTCTGCCGCCTGTTCATCCGGTTCTCATTCGATTGGAATGGGATATTTGCTGATCAAGCAGGGATTGCAGGAACGCGTTGTTTGCGGAGGAGCACAGGAAATCAATGTTTACGCCATGGCGAGCTTTGATGGATTAGGTGCTTTTTCGGTAAGAGATGCCGCTCCATCCATGGCAAGCCGGCCGTTTGACCGCGACCGCGACGGACTGGTTCCTTCAGGCGGAGCAGCAACGGTAATCATCGAATCACTGGAATCTGCTTTGAAACGAAATGCGCCGATCTACGGAGAAATTGTCGGGTTCGGGTTTTCATCGAACGGGGACCACATTTCCAATCCGAATTTCGACGGCCAGTTCCGGTCATTGAATATGGCATTGAAACAGGCAAATTTAACACCGAAAGATATTGACTATGTGAATGCACATGCTACTTCCACTCCGATCGGGGATTCAACGGAAGCAGAAGCCATTTTCAACGTGCTGGGCTCCAAAGTTCCTGTCAGTTCTACTAAAAGTATGACCGGACATGAATGCTGGATGGCCGGGGCAAGTGAAATTGTTTATTCGTTATTGATGATGAACAACGATTTTATTGCTCCGAATATCAATTTTGAAAATCCGGACGAACACTCGGAAAAGATCAATATTATTCCGACTTACAAAGAGCAGAACATTGATTGCTTTTTGTCCAATTCATTCGGATTCGGAGGAACAAACTCCTCCCTGATTATTAAAAAGTTTAAAAAATAGAGTGCCCTAAAAAATGAAAAGAGAAGAAATTATTCTTACAACAAAACAATTTTTGTCTGAAGAATTCGAGGTGGATGCTGCATCAATCCAGCCTGATAACAACCTGCAACAAACTTTGGACCTGGATAGCCTGGACTATGTTGACCTGGTGGTGGTTATCGAGGAAAACCTGGGCATCAAGCCTACCGCAGAGGATTTCAAAACGATTGAGACATTTAACGATTTCTACGACCTGGTTGAACAACGTTTGAACGCTTAAGGCTGAATGGAAAAAAAGTGGGATGGCAAAACCAAAGGTTCGCTTTGGGGTTATAAATTTTTTATCTACTCTATTCGATTCCTTGGGGTTCGCTTTGCTTACTTTTTTTGTATCGGTGTTTCCGGGTATTTCCTGCTCTTTTCACGCAAACCGCGGAAAGCTTTGATCTCCTTTTACCAAAAAGGATTCAATTACTCCAAATGGCAGGCGCTTAAAGCAACTGCTAAAAACCTTTACTTGTTCGGGCAAACACTGATAGACCGCATCGCATTAAAGACTCTGCGAAAGAAAATCTTCACTTTCCGTTTTAATAACGAAGAGGCCCTGATCCGAATGAATGCCGCTGGAAAAGGCGGATTTTTGTTTTCAGCCCATGTAGGAAACTGGGAAAATGCCGGAAACCTGCTGGGAGAACGGATCACATTAAAGATCAACATCCTCATGCTGGATGCGGAAGTTCAGAAGATCAAAGCATTTATTGAAGATTCGGCAGGAAAATCACAGTATCAGCTCATCCCGATCAAAGATGACCTTTCGCACCTCATCCTGATCCACCAGGCATTGAAACGGAATGAACTGATCGCCTTGCATGCAGACCGCACCACCCCCGGGCAAAAGAACTTTCGCTTTCCTTTTTTGAATGGTTTTGCGGAATTCCCGGCCGGACCGTTTATCATGGCACACAAATTCAAAGTTCCGCTTACTTTTGTGTATGCTGTGAAATCCGGAAGTACGCATTATGAATTGAGCGCAACCAATCCGATCGAAGCATTTGAATCTCCGGAAAAAATTGCGGAAATTTATGTAAAGCACCTCGAAGAACAAGTGAAGGCAAGTCCAACTCAATGGTTTAACTTTTTTGAATATTATGTTGATTAACAAAGAAAATATTACCTCCATCATTCCACAAAGAGCGCCTTTCGTCATGATCGATTCGTTGCTGGATGCCAATGAAGGCGGATTCCATACACAGTTTCAGATCACTTCCGATAACTTGTTCCTGGAAAACGGCATCTTGTCCGAGTCTTCTCTGATCGAGAACATTGCCCAAACCTGCGCTGCCGGTTTCGGATACCTGAACAGTCTGGTGGAAGGCGGTGAACCGAAATTGGGTTTCATCGGTGCAGTGACACAAGTAAAAGTGGAAAAAGCAGCTAAGCTGGATGATCTGATCGAAACATCCGTTCAGGTATTGAGCACGTTTGATACCATTCATTTAGTGGAAGGAATAGCAAAAGCAAACGGAGCGACTTTGGTGACTTGTCAAATGAAAATTGTTCTGGCATGAAAATCTTAAAATCATCCATTCATGTTCCTGTCCGCTTCAGTGAAACGGATGCAATGGGCGTTGTGTGGCATGGAAATTACCTGAAATTCTTCGAGGATGCCCGTGAGCAGTTCGGAAGGGATTTCGGCATTGAATACCTGGATGTACACGCAAGAGGATATTTCATCCCGATCGTTAAATCGGAAATTTCCCATAAATCGTCCATTTTTTACGGCGAAACCGCACAAGTCAACGTGATTTTGGAAAAACACGACTCGGCAAAAATCGTCTTTCGCTACGAAGTGATCAATAAGGCAACCAACCAGGTTGCAGCAACGGGAATGACCATGCAGGTCTTCATGTTCGCTTCTGACCGCACGTTGGAGTTAATCAAACCGGAGTTTTACGAACTTTGGGAGGAACGTCAAAACTGGATCGATGAATAAACCCGTTTACATTCAATACCTTTCGCTGGTTACCCCGCTTGGAAACAGCGTGAACCAGCATTTGGAAGCTTTTAAAAACGGGCTTTCCGGAATTCAGTTGCATGAAAACAGCGGATTCCAGGACACCACTCTGCCTTTGGCAAAACGAACAGCAATCAGCTCACCGAACCGGTACGATGCGCTTTTAAGAGAAGCATTGGAAAAAGCGGTTGCAGTACTTCCAAGTATATCTGAAAAAACAGCGGTAATCGTCAGTTCCACGAAAGGAAACCTGGACCTGCTACCGAATGATGCTTTTGCAAGCACCAAACCGATCATTCAGGAGTTTTTCCCGAAATCAGAAGTCCTGATCATCTCCAATGCCTGTATTTCTGGAGTAATTGCCGTAAATACAGCTGCCGACTTTTTAGTGGCAGATCAATACGACCAGATTTTAGTAATCGGGATCGATGCCGTTTCCGAATTCGTTTCTTACGGTTTCCAGAGTTTATTTGCATTGAGCAATGAAGCGTGCAAACCTTTCGATAAAGACCGCAACGGAACCACTTTGGGCGAAGGATGCGGAATTCTGCTTGTTTCCAAAGAACAACTCTGCGATTACGCAGTTTTGTACAAAGGCGGATCTTCTTCCAACGATGCCAATCACATTTCCGGGCCTTCCCGGACGGGTGAAGGATTGGTTCGCTCCGTTGAAAAAACGTTGAAACGCAGTGGGTTGAACGCTTCCGATATAGATTTCATTTCGGCACACGGAACAGCAACCGTTTTCAACGACGAAATGGAAAGCATCGCCTTTGGCAGAGTGAATCTCGACCAGGTTCCGCTGAACAGCATGAAAGGCTATTTCGGGCATACACTGGGTGCAGCCGGGGTTTTGGAAACCATCATGAGCATTGTCTCTATGGAAAAAAGCCTTTTGTTCCCGAACCTTGGGTTCACAGAAACCGGTACATCCGTTCCATTGAACATCATCCGGGATCTCGAAACCAAAGAACTGAAAACAGTTCTGAAAACCGCTTCCGGTTTCGGAGGAGGAAATGCAAGTATCATCTTACAAAAACTGCCGTGAAGATCTTAGCACATAGTTACGTTTGTCCGAAAGGAACTTTCCTGAACGGAAACGTTGTTTTCAATACCGAAACGGAAGAAAACTACCTGAAAGCGGCTTACCAGCAATTGGAAACGGATTATCCGAAGTTCTACAAAATGGATGTGCTTTCGAAAATGGCATTTATCGGAACGGAATTACTTCTTCCGGCTTTTCCTGCGGGACACGACTTGGAGAATGACTTACAGCTGATCTTCGCAAACAGTTCTGCAAGCCAGTATACCGATAATTTATTCGTAGACAGTTACGAAAAACTAACCAATCCGAGTCCGTCGCTATTTGTGTATACCTTACCGAATATCGTGACCGGAGAATTGTGTATTCGCCACAAATGGTATGGCGAAAACTGCTTTTTTGTAGAAGAAGCATTCGATCCAGGTCATTTTTCGGACTGGTCGCGCCAGGCACTGAACAAAGGAAACAGCCTTTGCCTGTGTGGATGGGTAGAAGCAAAAACGAACGGCGAACAAGAATGTTTCCTATTTTTGCTTACACATTCGGAAAACCCGGATCAATCAATCGAACTGGAACTCTCAACACTAATTAAACAATACAGAAATGAGTGATTTAAAAGAAAACCTGAAAGCTCAGATTATTGAGCAGTTGAACCTGGAAGACCTGACTCCTGCGGATATCAAGGACGATGCTCCTTTATTCGGAGATCAGGGACTTGGTTTGGACTCCATCGATGCATTGGAATTCATCGTGCTTTTGGATTCTAATTACGGAATCAAGATTGCTGACCCCAACCAGGGAAAAGAGATCTTTCAATCCGTAAACACATTGGCAGATTACATTTCTAAAAATCAATAAATGCGCATCTACGTTACTGGATACGGTGTTATCTCTTCTATCGGTGAAAACGTAGAAGAAACTTTGCTTTCCCTGCAATCGGAAAAAACAGGGATCAAACAAGGCCAAAAACCCTTTACAGAACGTTTTAAAGTAGGCGAAATTTCACAGACAAATGAGGAACTGGTCCGGCATTTTGAATTAACTCAGAATGCATCCCGAACTGCATTGCTTGGAATGATCGCTGCGAAAGAAGCATTTCACGGTCACGAACTTCGTGCAGATATCCGCACCGGGCTGATTTCCGGTACTTCCGTTGGTGGAATGGATGTCAGTGAGATTGCTTACAAAGACTTTTTAAAAGACGGATCGGATGATCTGAACAACTACCGCCATCATCCAAGTGGAACAACGAGCGAGCAAATCGCACAGGAATTAGGAATCGACGGATATGTCAACACCATTTCCACGGCTTGTTCTTCTGCCGCCAATTCCATTATGCTGGGAGCACGCATGCTGCTCAGCGGACAATTGGACCGTGTAGTTGTGGGCGGAACAGACGGTCTTTCCCAATTCACGATCTCCGGATTCCGTTCCCTGATGATCTTTGATGACGAATGGTGTCGCCCTTTTGATGAAACCCGAAAAGGGTTGAATTTGGGCGAAGGTGCCGGATTTTTAGTCCTGGAAACAGAAGAAACGATCAAAAAATCCGGGAAAAAGCCGTTGGCAATCCTTTCAGGCTGGAGCAATGCTTCCGATGCATATCACCAAACCGCTTCCTCACCGGAAGGATTGGGAGCAACACTTTCCATGAAAGGCGCTTTGGAAATTGCAGGTCTGTCTCCGGCTGACATCAGCTATATCAATGCTCATGGAACAGCTACTCCGAATAACGATTTATCGGAGTCACACGGCATTAAAACGGTTTTTGGCAGTACAGTTCCGCCCTTCAGCTCCACCAAAGCATATACCGGACACACCTTAGCTGCTTCAGGAGGAATTGAAGCTGTATTCGGGATTTTAGCCCTGAATAATGGAATTTTACTCCCGAACCTGAACTTCCGCCAGGCGATTGAAGAAACCGGTTTGATCCCAGTGAAAAACTATTCAGAAGGAAACAACATCCGGCACATTTTATCCAACTCATTCGGGTTTGGCGGGAATAATTCAACCATCATTTTAAGCAAGGTCTAATATGTATTTCATTCAACACATCGAATCAATTACACACCAGGATTCATTTCAGAATGAAAATATCTGGAACAACTTAGCACCATTGACTGCTGAAAACACGTTGATCTCCCCGGATTACAAAAATTACATTCCCGTTGCAGCGCTCAGAAGATTGAGTACGATCCTGCGCATGGGAATTACGGCTTCCAAAGCCTGCCAGGAAAAAGTACCTCACGCATTCGATGCAATTTCCGTAGGAACCGCTTTGGGATGCTTAACCGACACGGAAAAATTCCTCGTTACGATCAATACCGTAAGTGGCGATATTCTTTCTCCCACGGCATTTATTCAAAGTACACACAATACCATTTCAGGTCAAATTTCACTCGATCTGAAAAACCATGCATACAACATGACGCATACCCAAAATGCACTTTCTTTCGAAGTTGCGTTGAAAGACGGCCTTTTATGTGCCGATGAGGGTAAAAATTCGGTTTTGGTGGGTGCGGCAGACGAAGCAATTCCCTTTTTGGAACGTCTGCGTGGTTCATTGATCGAAACAGAGCATCCTTTTACATCCGGTGCTACGTTTATGGTCCTTTCCAAAGAAAAAGGGAATGCAATTGCAGCTGTTCAGGCGTGTGAGGTATTCTTCTCAACGGAAAACAGTGACACTCAGCTCGACCAATTTTTAACTGCAAACAATTGCCGTTTCGAAGATTTGGACCTGGTTTTGGAAGCCGGCTCCGAATTGAAATCGAAAGCTAAAAAACACCACCCCTTCACGGATTACTCCGGGTTTTATCAAAGTGCTTCCGCTTTTGCGGTTCACATGGCACACGATTGGTTCATTGATAATCCGGCTGATAACAAAATCCTGATCGTAAACAACCTGGAATCCAACAAACTCGGACTCACACTGATTTGCAGGAATGAAGCATAAACTCAATATCCTGGTTGGGTGCCTTTCACTGCTGATCCTGGTGTTGTTTTTCAGAGAAAGCACTTATTTTCCAATTCTTGTTGCAGCGGTTATTTCGCTTTTCCTGGTCATCCTTTCTTTCGGGATTCTTTTCCTGAGATTCGAATACTTTTACCCTGCGGTTTATCGAAACACCCGGAACGAAGTCATCCTGACTTTTGATGACGGTCCGGATCCAACTTACACCAACCTGGTTCTGGATATTCTACAGCAATACAACATCAAAGCGCTTTTCTTCCTGATCGGTGACAAAGCTCAGGCACACCCGGAAATTGTTCATCGCATCATTTCCGAAGGACACCAAATCGGGAACCATACCCAAACACACCCCATCTTTTTTGCGCTATATAGCAGAAAGAAGATCGGAACGGAGATTGACGAAGCAGCAAAAGTGATCGAATCATTCACCGGAAAAAAAGCAACATTATTCCGCCCGCCGATCGGGTACATGAATCCTTCTATTGCTTCCTCCCTGAAAAAAAGAAACCTCCGGGTAATCGGCTGGAATGTGCGTTCCTATGATTCATTTAAGAACAAAGAACAGCTTTTGTTGCGGTTGGTCCGGTTGACCAAAAAAAAGAGTATTGTACTGATGCACGATAACCTGGCGCACACGACGGAAGTATTGGAAGAATATATCCGGCGTGCTCAGTCGAATGGTATTATCTTTGCAAACGAAGAACAATTGAAAAAATTCATTCATGAAATTAATAACTAGTTTGTTTCTTTTAGTGGTAACAATGCAGGTATATTCCCAGGAGTATACCAAAATTACCGATTCCAAAACCTGCAAAGCTGCTTTGGAAAAACAGCACAAGGAAACGAAATCCATCGAATCCGATTTCACCGAAACTTCGACTTCTCCCCTTTTAACCACTCCACAGAAGGGTTCCGGTAAAATGTGGTACAAGAAGGAAAACAAAATTCGCTGGGAGAAAATGAAGCCGGAGAGCCAGGTCATCCTGATCAACGGAAAGACGGTCAAACTCCAGGAAAAGGGAAAAGAAGTGAGCAGTGCTTCGTCCAAAATGGTCGTGAAAAAAATCCAGGGTCTGATGGTACAGATGATGACCGGTGAATTCCTCAATGAAAAAGAATTCAAGATCAGTTATTACGAGAATAAAACCAATTACAAGTTGATCCTGACCCCGAAAAGCGATAAAATGAAGCGCTACGTTTCTGAAATCAATCTCCTATTCGCCAAAAAAGAATTGACACTCAAAGAATTGGTGATGCTGACAGACAATGACACCAAACTGGTTTACAGCTTCTCCAATATGGAAGTCAACGGCACCATTAACGATACTAAATTCGCAACATTCTGATGATACTGAAAGACACTTTTTACACCATCAACACCTTGAAATTCGAGGACAATGTGTTGGAAGCAGCCATCTCCATTGATCCGAAACACCCGATCTACGAAGGCCATTTCCCGGATAACCCGGTAACTCCGGGCGTAGTGCAATTGGAATTGGTGAAAGAAATCCTCGGAACTCAGTTCAATCAAACCGTTCAGTTGAAAACGCTTGCAACTAGCAAATTTTTGGCAGTTTTGAACCCGGTTCATACTCCGGAAGCAACATTCAAAATGACGGTAACGGAACAGGAGGACCAAACTTTGAAGGTTTCCGGGCAGTTGAGTACTTCGGAAGGTGTTTGTTTGAAATTCTCAGGGATTTATCAATTAACCACATAGGTACATAGATCACATAGGTTTATTTGAGTGTTTTCTTTGGCTATCCCTTTTTTAATTGATCCTAATCTGAAAAGGAAAGACTGGATACTAAGAGAGTTTTGAGTGTTAATTTGAGATACATAGAACACATAGTTTTTTGGATATTCAAATGCATTACACACAATTGTAATATCTCTTGATTTTAAGTTAATAACCATTCATGAAATCACCTATGTGGCCTATGTTGCTATGTGGTTTTAGGTTCCTTGCGGAAAATCTTCAGTAATCCGAAGGTGATCAGGAAAGCCGCCACAAAAGCCACTGTTGCAAAAACACAGGCCCCGATCACATACTGGTAAGCATTATTGCGGATCGCTTCCAGGCTCAGATCTGCCAATTGTGAAGAATCTGTTGTGCCGGTCAGGAATAATTGACCGCTTAAAAAACTTCCGTAAAGAATAAACGGAATCATTGGCGGGATTGAAATATTGGCGGCAGCAATGAATAATACCTTATTCATCCGGAACAAAATAGCCAGCGGGATACCGATCAGCAATTGAAAGCCCCATAGCGGAACAATCCCCATAAAAATCCCGAATGCAATCGAAATGGCCTTTTTCAGGTTGGATTCTTCCGGTTTAATCGCTTCATGCTTGATTGCATTCCAGGTTTGGATAGAAAACAATTTCCGCGGATAATACCAAATCAAAGCTGTCAATACCAAAACCGTATTCAGGATACTGATCCGCGTAAAATCACGGGCAGGTCGAAAATGCGAAACGCGCTCAGCCGGATCATACTTCACACGGATCGGAACGGCAACAAACGGCACAAAACGCCATGCCAGTTTCACGATCACTTCAATTTCCAATTCAAATTTATTGGTGAAAAGCCAGATCTTCTTCATCGGTTTCAGCGGATAGATCCGGAATCCCGTTTGCGTATCCGGAAGTGTGATCCAGGTTTCCACTTTGAACCAAAAATTGGAGAATTTATTCCCGAATGAGCTTTTCTGCGGAACTCCTTCCTGCTCCATGTTCCGGGAACCCATGATTACCGCTCCGGGATTGTTGACTGCCGCATCAATCAGCAGCGGAATGTCGCTCGGGTAATGCTGTCCGTCGGAATCAATGGTCAGAGCATTTTCGTATCCTTTTTCCCGCGCAAATTTAAACCCTTTCCGAAGCGAATAGCCTTTTCCCTTATTCACTTCATTTACCAGGACCGTCACCTCTTTTTCAAAAAGTTTCAGGATTTCCGCAGTAGCATCTGTGGAACCATCGTTTACAATGATCACCCGTCCGGCAGGAACAATTTCCAACACCTCATTAATTACCCGTTCCAAAGTCCGCTCGTTATTGTAAGTGGGAATAATTACACAGCCGTTTATGCCGGATATCGATGTCAGACTTGATTCCATGAAGAACAAAATTAATCATAACTTCTAAGAATCCACCGACAGAATGAAGGGAAACGGATTTCAAAAGACAACAAAAAAGTAGTTTGAAAACAAATCCTTGCTAAATTTGTATGGCATAAAAAGCGGTAAGCTTCCATGATCCCAATTAACTATGGCACAGAACATCTTAGTTATACATTATTCTCAATCCGGACAATTGACAGAGATCCTAGAAAATTTCTGCAAGCCGTTCGCCGACAGCACCATAGAATGGGTAAAAGTTGAACCCGCAACTCCCTTTCCATTTCCATGGAATAGTGCTGCTTTCTTTGATGCCATGCCTGAAACTGTGTTGGAAAAACCCATTCCGGTTAAACCGCTTGAATTTCAAAGAGAACAATACGATTTGGTAATTTTCGGGTATCAACCCTGGTTTTTATCTCCTTCCCTTCCGGCATCTGCTATTTTGCAGGATGAAACATTCCGCAGGATCATCAAAGGCACGAAAATTGTTACCGTACTGGGCTGTAGAAATATGTGGATCAATTCTCAGGAAGCGGTGAAAAAACAACTGGCTTCAGCGGGTGGAAAACTGGTTGGGAATGTTCCGTTAATTGATAAAACAAGTAACCTGGTCAGCGTTGTCACAATTTTGCATTGGATGCTGACAGGGCAAAAAACAAAAAAATGGGGAATCTTCCCGAAACCGGGAGTTTCAGACGAAGATATTGAAGGCGTGAGTCAATTTGGGGCGTTACTAAAAGAAAAATTAGCGAAAAACCAGGAAAACACATTCCAGGAAGAACTGGTAGCAAGAGGTGGGGTAACGATACCGATCTCCATTCTGTTCATTGAATCAAGGGCAAAAAAATTGTTCCTGATCTGGGCAAAGCTGATTACCGGGAAAACCGCAAAAGGAGGCAACCGCAAATTTTGGGTCAACTTCTTTAAATACTATTTGATTTTCGCTTTATTTATCGTTTCGCCAATTGTTTTAACGATATATCATATCTTTGTACGCCCATTTACAGGACGACAGATTAAACGCGAATTAGCATATTACAGAGGTACTGAATTGAGATAAGAATGAGTTTGAAGGAAGTATATATTACACGTACGGCATCTTTTTTACCTAATAATCCCGTTTCAAACGATGAAATGGAAGATTACCTGGGCTTAATTAATGAACGTGCATCTAAGTCAAGAAGAATTGTTTTACGCAACAACGGGATCAAAAACCGGTATTATGCAATTCAGAAAGACGGAACTGCAACACACACCAATGCAGAGATGGTTTCATTGGCTATTCGCAAATTATTTGAGAATAAGCCGGAAGAAATCAAAGAAGTAGACCTGATCAGCTGCGGAACTTCATCGCCGGATCAAATGATGCCTTCTCATGGAGTGATGGTACACGGTTGGCTGCCGGAATCCGGGAATATTGAGGTGGTTTCTCCTTCAGGGGTTTGCTGTTCGGGAATGCATGCAATGAAATATGCATTCATGTCGATCAAATCGGGGATGAGCAAAAAAGCCATTTCCAGCGGATCCGAGCGTTTGTCCCGCGTGTTGAGCGCCGATAAGTTTGAACTGGAGATCCAGAAATTAAACGAACTGGAAGAAAACCCGTATTTATCTTTCGACAAGGACTTCCTGCGTTGGATGCTTTCCGACGGAGCAGCTGTGTTCATGATGGAAGATAAAAAAAGTTCAGAAGGCCTTTCTTTACGAATCGATTGGGTAGAAGGAATTTCCTTTGCAAACGAAATTGAAGCATGCATGTACATGGCTTCCGATAAACTGGAAGACGGTACATTGAAAAGCTACATGGATTTTGATCCGCAGGAAATGATCGAAAAATCCATCCTGAGTATCAAACAGGACGTGAAGCTATTGGATGAGTACATCGTGAAGCTTGGATTCGAAAAACTAAGAGCAAAATTTGAAGAAAGCAAGTTAACAAACGACGATGTGACCTGGTTCCTTCCACACATGTCGAGCTATTTCTTTGAAGATAAAATTTACAATCAGCTGGCTGATAACGGGATGGAAATTCCGAAAGAACGCTGGTTCTCCAATTTGGCTACTCATGGAAATGTGGGAGCAGGATCAATCTACCTGATGGTAGACGAACTGTTCAACAGCGGAAAATTAAAAGCGGGAGATACCATTCTTCTTGCCGTTCCGGAAAGTTCCCGATTCTCCTACGTATTTGCTTATTTAACTGTTTGTTAATGAAAAGATCCGACGTTCCACAAGATAAAAGTGCTCTTGAAAATTTTACAAGAGAAGTTTGCTACGTGAAGAACGAGGATGGACAGTACGAAACTGAATTAAGTATCGGCTGGGAAGCCAAGAAAGTAGCTTTGGACGAAGCATGGAAGGAAATCGAAAGACGAACCCGGGATGCACGCGAACAGATCAAAAAAGGTGAAGCAAGTCCGATTCTTTACTTCATGGAAGAAAAATTGATGGATTTCACCGTTCTGTCCGGATATACAGGTATCTGGAAATTCCGGATCAAAAGACATTTAAAACCGAATGCATTCAAAAAATTAAACGACAGCGTATTGAAACGCTACGCGGATGCATTTGATATTTCCGTTGACGAACTCAAAAATTTTAAAGCTTAGTGTCAGAATTTATTCATCACCAAACTGCCCATTGTGAGAATGGGGTGACCATGAGTTTATTACAACACCATGGGGTGGACTTCATGACTGAGCCGCTGGCTTTTGGAATGGGTTCCGGCTTGTTTTACATTCATATTCCATTTATGAAAGTAAACAACGGCCCGGCTATTTCGTTCAGAACCATGCCGGGAGCTATTTTCAAGCGCACCTGCAAGTCACTGGATGTGAAGGTAGAACGCAAAAAGTTCAAAGACCCGAAAGAAGCAACCCGTTTCCTGGATGAAAAAATTGCCCAGGGAATCAAAGTGGGCTGCCAGGTAGGTGTTTTTCATTTGCCTTACTTCCCGAAAGAATACCGTTTTCACTTCAATGCGCACAACCTGATCGTTTTCGGAAAAGAAGATGACCGCTACCTGGTAAGTGATCCGGTAATGGAAATCACCACATCACTGAGTGTAGAAGAATTGGAACGCGTGCGCTTTGCAAAAGGAGCATTGGCTCCCAAAGGACATATTTATTACCCGGTTCATATCGGGAACATTACCCAGGAACAAATCCGAAGAGGAATCCAAAAGGGAATCAAACGCAATTGCAGGGACATGCTCAGCATTCCGGGAGGAATTGCAGGAGTTAAGGGAATTGTGCATACTTCGAAGAAAATCCGCAACTGGAGAGAAAAATTAGGCCCGCGCCAAGCAGGTCTTTATTTGGGTCAGATCGTTCGGATGCAGGAAGAAATCGGTACCGGTGGCGGTGGATTCCGTTTTCTCTATGCCGCATTCCTGGAAGAAGCAGCAGTGATTATGCAAAACGATGAACTGATCCGCGTTTCCGAAAAAATGACCAAAGCAGGTGATCTTTGGAGAGACAGTGCACTGCAAATGTCGGGAATCTACAAAGGCCGTTTAACAGAACAAAAAGACTTCGATGCATGCGCAGATTTATTAGTAGAAATCAGTGCTGTTGAAAAAGACGCGTTTAAAGACCTGTCGAACATTAAATTCTAATCGGGATGCAGGAGACTCTTTTGCATGTTTCGAATGTTTACAAATCCTATGGTAAAAGTACCGTTCCAAGTTTGGATGGGGTAAGCTTTACCGTTGAAAAAGGAGAAATTGTGGGAGTTTTCGGACCTAACGGTGCCGGAAAAACAACCCTGATTTCCATTCTTTCCAGTATTTTAGAGCCTACCCTCGGCTCGGTTGTTTACCATTTGGACGGTGAAAAAAGTCCGCGTGAAGTCAGAAGCAACATCGGTTTCGTACCGCAGGATTTTTCCTTCTTCCCGGAACTAACAGCAAAACAAAACTTATCCTATTTCGGGAATTTATACGGTCTTGAAAGAGAGAAGTTGACTCAGAAAATGGATGAATTACTCCATAAAGTGGGTCTTTTCCATGTGAAAAACCAAAAAGTGGCTACTTTTTCCGGTGGAATGAAACGGCGACTGAACCTGATCATTTCACTGCTTCACAATCCGGCCATTTTATTCCTCGATGAACCTACGGTCGGTGTCGATGTGCAGAGTAAGATCGCGATCATGAATCTGCTCCAGGAATTGAACAAACAGGGAACAACGATCATTTATACCTCGCATCACCTGAAAGAAGCAGAGGAATTCTGCAACCAGATCATCCTGATAGATCACGGGAAGATTATCGCCAGCAATACCCTGACAAGTCTATTGAACCAATACCAGGTAACGAACCTGGAAGATTTGATCCTTCAGTTAACAGGAACTCTTTTACGCGACTAATGAAAAGGCTCAAAGCATCCATATGGAAAGAAATCCTGCTTGTACTTCACGACAAGGTGGGCTTACTATTGATGTACCTCATGCCACTGCTATTGGTTTTTATCATTACGATTGTACAAAACAGTGCCTTCCAGATTGTCAATGAAAACAAACTGACCGTTCTGATCTCCAACCAGGATAAAGGATCTTTGGGTGATTCACTTGTAAAAGCCCTGGATTATTCCGGAAGTTTTGATATCCGGAAGAACGATAAACTCTCGGAAACTTCCGTAAAACGTACCACGATCGATGAAGATGCTATGCTGGGGATTTACATTCCTTCCAACTTCAGCGAACGGTTGGCAAGCAATGCAAATAACATTTCCAAGCTGATGCTGGAACAGATGGGTGTGATTGAAAAAGCACCCAAGATGAAACCGAAAAAACAGGAAATTTCGATCTATTTTGATCCGGTTGTCCAGGAAAACTTCCGCATTTCAGTTATCAACGGAATCCAGGCGATTACCAACGGAATTGAAAATGAAGAAATGGTTTCCAAACTTTTCGAAGAAATGGGATACGATTCCATACCGAAAAATATCCGCCAGGCAATCATAAACCGCGAAACTAAATTGAATATTGCGAATGCAAGCTTAAGTGAAGTGGCAGAACTGATTCCCAATTCCAGTCAGCACAACGTACCGGCCTGGTCTATCTTCGCGATGTTCTTCATGGTGATCTCTTTGGGAGGAAACATTGTCAAAGAACGTTTGTCGGGAAGTTTCCTGCGGCTTCAAACCATTCCGCAGGCTTTTGCGCTGACCCTGATTTCCAAATTCCTGGTCTATCTCTTTGTGGCATTGTCCCAATTAGTGCTATTGTTTCTAATGGGAATTTACATTTTCCCACATATCGGGCTTCCTCAGCTGGCTATGCCGAATGCATTCTTGCCCTTCCTGGTCGTTACGCTTTTATCCGCCCTTTCTGCTATTTCTTATGCGGTTTTGGTTGGAACCTATGCTAAAACCCAGGAACAGGCCAACGGATTCGGAGCTATTTCAATCATTATTTTTGCCGCGATCGGCGGTATTTGGGTACCCAATTTCGTCATGCCGGATTACATGCAGGCCATCGGAAATATCTCTCCTTTGAAGTGGTGTTTGGAAGGATATTATACGCTTTTCTTGAAAAATGGTGCGTGGAGTGAATTAATTGGTACTATAACTTTCTTATTTTTGTTTACAGCAATTTGTCAACTCTTGATTTTCATAAAGTTGAGAATTCAAAATTATATATAAAATATGACTACAAACAGAGAAGAATTAATCGTTGAGTTCAAAGAACATTTGATTAAATATTTGAATTTGTTGGATTTAACTCCTGCAGATATTAAAAACGACGAAGTTTTGTTCGGAGGAGATTTAGGTTTAGATTCCATTGATTCGGTAGAACTAATTGTTTTGCTGGACCGCGAATACGGTATTAAGATCAAAAACCCTACCGAGGGCCGACAAATCCTGGTAGATGTAAATACAATCGTTGATTACATCATTGCTAACAGAACGAAATAACATGTTATGTCTGAAATTGTTGTCACAGGAATGGGTGCAATCAGTTCAATTGGATTAACCATTGACGAAAACCTTCGTTCCCTGCAGCAGGAGATTTCAGGTATTAAAAAAGCCAAACATTTCAAATCCCACTATTCCGAATCGTTAGTCTTTGGTGAGATTGACCAGAGTGATGAAGAATTACTCGAGGAATTGGGGCTTGAAAAAGGCTTGGGGTATACGCGCACAACGCTGATTGCCGTTAAAGCATTCCGGGAAGCAATTACGCGGGCACAACTCAGCGCTGAAGAGCTTTCTTCTACTCGAACAGCATTTATTAGTTCCAGTACAGTTGGTGGAATGTGCTACACCGATGCCTTATACCACGATGCCAATTTGCAGGGATCTCCATCTGAGTTCGTAAAACATTACGAAGGTTCGGATCACGCTCTTCAAATCGTTCGATTGTACGGAATGAAAGGCATCACAGATGTGATCAACACCGCTTGTTCCTCTTCCGCAAATGCCATTGCGCTGGGTGCACGTTTATTGGAAACAGGCAAAGTAGACCGCGTCATTGCAGGTGGAAGTGACTGCCTGGCAAAATTTACTGTAAATGGCTTCAACTCACTCCGCATTCTGAGCGAAGAACCGTGTAAACCTTTCGATACAAACCGCGAAGGACTGAGTTTGGGTGAAGCTGCTGCATACGTAGTGCTGGAACGCAAAGAAGATGTTCCAGCTTCTAAGAAGATCCTGGCAAAATTCTCCGGATTCGGGATTTGCAACGATGCTTTCCATCCTTCTGCAACTTCAGATGATGCACGGGGACCACGAATGGCCATGGAACTTGCATTGAAAAAGGCCGGTCTGAAACCGGAAGACATTCAGTGCATCAATGCACATGGAACAGGAACTCCTAATAACGATGTCACCGAATCTTTTGCTTTTAACGCGTTATTCAAAGACGTTCCTCCGTTCAGCTCCACAAAATCCTATGTCGGGCATACACTTGCCGCTGCTGGTGTATTAGAAGCGATCTACAGCATCTTTTCGATCCAAAACCAGGAAGTTTACCCGAGTTTGCGGGTCAGGGAACCTATTGCAGACTTTTCATTCCAGCCGGTAGTGAAGTATACCCCCGGAGTAACGATCCAACACGTATTGTCCAATTCATTCGGTTTCGGTGGAAACTGTACCTCGTTAATCTTTTCAGCATGTATATAAAAGATTTATACGCCATTTCCCCTCAAAAAACGCACGACTTGTCTTTCGAAAACGGAGATTGGCAGGTTTTGAATGAATTTATCTACAGAGCGATCGAACCTTCTTACCAAGACCTTATTCCCAGCTCTCAATTGCGCAGGATGGGGAAAGCTGTAAGAATGGGAATCGGTGTTTCATTGCCTTTACTTGGCAGAAATACCAAGCCCGACGGAATTATCTTCGGAACGGCAAACGGCGGACTGGAAGACTGTATCAAGTTTCTGAATCAGATCGTGGAGTACAACGAAGGCACACTTACACCGACCAATTTTGTGCAAAGCACACCCAACGCACTGGCCGGACAAGTAGCACTGCTTTCTGAAAACCAGGGCTACAACATGACGCATGTCAATGGTTCCCTGGCTTTTGAATCTGCTTTGCTGGATGCTTCCCTATATTTTGACGAGCATTCCGGAACAGAAAAAAACATTTTATTGGGTGCGGTAGAAGAAATCTCAGACTACAATTACAACATTGACCGCCTGGGAGAACGCTTCAAGGAAGAATTGGTCTCCAATGAAGCATTAATGGGTTCCAAAACAAAAGGTTCCTACTGCGGGGAAGGATCTACCCAGTTTTTCCTAAGCAACAGCCCGGAAAACAGCCTGGCAAAATTCTCCGCATTCAAACAATCCTCGTTCCTGAGACAAGAGGAGATCGGAGATTTTATTTCGGACTTCCTTTCAGAACAAAACCTGGACCCATCCGATGTGGATTGCCTGCTTCTTGGCAGGAACGGAGATACATTAACAGATTCCTGGTATTCGGATGCGGCAAAGCTATTCGGAGAAAAGCCAACCGTTTATTTCAAGAAATCAGTGGGTGAATACCGTACGGTAAGTGCATTTGCAAGCTACCTGGCGGTTCGTCTTCTCAACGGGCAGGCACAGCATGTAATAGAAAATGGTGCAACAGTAAATCCGCGCACCATTCTCATTTATAATCATTTTGACGCTGTTCGCCACAGCCTGATTCTCATCCAGAGATAATTACCACATAGCAACATAGGTCACATAGTATTTTGATACCCATGTTTCTGTGTACCCATGTGGTCCAAATCACCACTCAAAGTCTTCTTAGCGTTCGGGCCTTTCCTTTATAGACTTAGAGTTAATTAAAAAAGGGCGCTCCAAAGAACACCCTTCAAATATAAACTATGTGGTCTATGTACCTATGTAGTTCAAATTAACACTCAAAACCCTCTTAGTATCCAGTCTTTCCTTTTCAGATTAGGATCAATTAAAAAAGGGATAGCCAAAGAAAACACTCAAATAAACCTATGTGATCTATGTACCTATGTGGTTACACAACCGGATTTATTTTCTTAGGATTGTGATCGTTTTCCGGCCTTTAATCGGCATGGTGCGGAATACAATATCCCAGATCGGGGTAGAAACTCCAAATGCCTTGTCGTGCTGCTGGTAATGATGGATGTTGTGATGCGTCCACCAGAAATTAAAACGTGCCGGTGCCGGTTTGCTGTGTACCATCCAGTGAATGCTGATGTAAACCAGGTAACCGATTAAAAAACCTGATCCGAAAGTAAACGCCGCGCTGCCCATCAACAGGTAAAACACCCCCAATAAAACACTGGCAATTGCCAATCCCGGAACAGGTGGCAGAATGATCCGGTCATCGTCGCTCGGATACTGGTGATGAATTCCGTGGAACATGTACTGGATCCCGGTATCATAAGATGAGTCTTTCAACTTATGGTACACGAAACGGTGAAGCACATATTCGCCAAAAGTCCATGCAAAAAATCCAAGGAAGAATAATAAAATCATGTTGCTTACTGTTCCTTCAAAATAGTGCATGTAAACCCAAAGCCAAACTGCGGCCACTGTACTGTACAGTACAATGATAATCCAAAGCTTTGTTTTTGTTAAAACCTCTAAGAGAGGAGACTTGAATAGTTTAGGCGATTTTGCATCAGGATAAACTCGGAATTCATAATGTTCATGCGAATTTGATTCCATAAGAATAGAATTTAGTGAGTATTACTTTTTGAATATGTCAATTTTGGCACTCAGTTGTTTCTATTAACAACCTGAACTAAAGGTAAGGATTTTTAGAAGCAAACAGTTCTAAAACATAACTAAATGTCCGATTTTTAGTTAAAAAAAACTAATTTCCTTTTACCGCAGGTTTTGAAGGATTTCCAGGAGTTCCGAATAAGTTGAAGTCTCCAAAATGAAGTCAACTTTAACGGATTGATTTAAAATAATTTGGGCTGTGGAAGTGCCCCAGGCCAATACTTTTGCTCCTTCCGGGATGGAATTCAGTGTGGTAAAACTGGTAAAATTAGAAGGACTGGTGAACAGGTAAATTGAAAACTGTTCTGCCAAAAGCACCGGATTTGGGATAGTTTGATAAATAACGAGCGGAATGCGTTGTGAAACTGGCAGCGCGCGTTCTATCGACTTATTGGATTTGGTGGATTGCGGAAAAAGAGCGATACGCTGACCGAGCCATTCTTTAAACTCTGACGCAATTTCTTCAGGCCTTCCGGCATTTTCACCGAAAAAAGAAACTGAAAAACCAGCCGATTCAATGTGTTTTTTGGTTTCCAATCCAATACAGGCAATTTTCCGGCCCGCTTTCAGGTCAAAACTTTCAGAAACAAAAAAATCAAATGCACGGGGTGAGGAAAAAAAGACAACATCCCAGTTTCCGGGATCGTCAAATTCCATTCTTCCAAAAGAAATAAAGGATTTCCGCAGCAAACGGATCTGCTGCTCAGCGCAAAAATCAACCAGCGGGAGTGATGAACCGGATTCCGAACTAAGAAAGATACTCCTGATCTTCATCATCTTCTTCCTCTTCTTCGAGTAAAGCCTCCAGGACTACATCCACCATATCCAGGTCGTGAGGACCTTCAAATTCGAACCATTGTGCTCCCTGCTCCCATTCGTGTGCGAAAGCAACCAGCAAACGGCCTTCTTCCGGGCAATATGCTCCCAAAGGCAACTGACACCCACCCTGCAAACGGTTCAAAACGGTCCGTTCCAAAGCAATTTGCGATTGAACATCTTCGTGGTTCAAAGCTTGCATAACATTGTGCAGTTCACGGTCGTTTTCACGAATTTGCAAAGCCAAAACACCCTGAGCAGGGGCCGGAATGAATTGTTCGGGATCCAGAACGACTTCGTGCATTCCTTTCAGATCCAGCTTCAAACGGTCCAATCCTGCTTTTGCAAGTAAAATCGCATCATACTCACCATCCACTAACTTTTGAAGCCGGGTCGGGACATTTCCTCGTAAATCTTTGATCTCAGCATCCGGACGGAAACTAACCACTTGTGCTTTTCTTCTTGCGGAAGAAGTTCCCACAACCGCATCTTTCTTCAGGTTCCAGAATGCGCCTTCATCAAAAGCTCTCGGGTGAATTAACAAGACATCTGCCGGGTTTTCTCTTTCCGAAACCGCTGCAATGATCAGTCCGGAAGGTGGATTTGTTTCCAGGTCTTTATGAGAATGTACTGCAAGGTCGATTGTTTCCTGGAGTAAAGCCTGTTCGATCTCTTTGGTAAAAAAGCCTTTTCCTTCCAATTTATCAAAACTCAAATGCTGAATTTCATCTCCCTGTGTCTTGATAACGGTAATGGTAACTTCCGCTCCAAGAGCTTCAAGTTGCTTTTTTACATGATTCGCCTGCCAAAGTGCCAAATCACTTCCGCGCGAACCGATACGAATTTTTCTCATGAAGTAAAATTACGATTTAAACATGATTTCCTTAGCCATAATCATTGGCATACTCATGTATTTTTTCTCCATGTAACCGACCACTTTTTCCAGGATTTCCTTGGATGAAGGATCTAACTGATCCAATTCGTTCTTGAAAATCTCGTTGAAAGCAGTTGCACGAATATCCTTTACCATTTGAGGTACAGGCCGCATCGCCACTTCAATGGCGCGCATCTTTGCAATATTGCGAAATTCGTTATTTGCTTCTTCCAGGATTTGCTCCACGTGGATGACTTCCTGGGAACGTTCCTGCAGGTGATTATCTGAAATTTGCTGCAAAGTTTCAATGGAGATCGTTCTAGTTGGGTAATTGGCATGAACTTCCGGAGAAATATCGTTCGGAAGTGCCAGGTCAACGGTAATTTTCGGCGCGGTTTCCCCATTCAATAAGGAAGCATATAATTTTTCGTCAACGATTACCTCTTCTGATCCGGTACACGAAACCAGGATATCAAAACCTTCCGAGTAATTTTCCAATTCGCTCAAAGGATACCCTTTTCCCCCCAATTCTTCGGCAAGGACCGTTGCTTTTTCCAGGGTTCTGTTGAAGATCACAAAATTGCTCATTCCATGCTTTTTCAGGAAACGAAGCATCGCAGTGTTGGTCACTCCTGCCCCAATTGCCAGAACACGTGCATCTTTCGAAGCATCCATCCCCACCAGGCGCTGGTAAGCAATCGAAACAACCGAAACCGGTTTCAAAGAAATCTTGGTTTCCGTGTAGACACGTTTTGCAGTTTCTATCGTGTGACGGAACAAAATCCGCAAAGCATCTCCGGAAAGACCCAAATCGCGTGACTGTTCGTAAGACTGCCGAACCTGGGTGATGATCTCACGTTCACCGATTACCAAAGAATCAATGGAAGCCGCCACACGAAGTGCGTGGTTCACCGCTTCCATCTTCGAATAAACAATGGCATGCTCAGCGAAGAAAGAAACCTTTTCTTTGTCAAAATCCGGGTAAAGTATCGTAAAAAAATCGTGGAGATATTCTGCTGAAACTTGTTCATTGGTCACTAAAAAGTACTCCACACGGTTGCACGTCGACAAAAACATGACCTCATCAATCTGTAAACGTTCCTTCAGAAATTGAAAACGGGATTGAACAGCATCCTGTTCGATGTGCAGGTTCCCGATTTTGGAAACTTCCAGGTTTCTGTGCGTAAATGCGATTGTGTGCAGTTGCTTAATCACGGATGGTAACTTTCTAGCTTTATACTGCAAAATTGGCGAACACAAAGTTCCGAATTGTCAGAAAACTGTCAGGTTTGTTAATTTAAAACGATTCTAAATTGAAAAGTGAAAAAGCTTGGTCAAAAGGATATTTTTAGGTATCACATAAGAATATGATCTGTCCAAGAATTCTGATGATTTTTTCTTCCCACGGATTCACAGATTAAAGCGAGCCTACCGGACTCCCTGAATAAGCACGGCGGCTGGTAAGCGCCAACAAATATCTGTGCAACTTGTTTAGACTCTTCGGAATCAGTGGCATACTGAAATTTCGCGCCTCACCTATTAATCAGTTGATTTTCAAACTTTAAAATGGATAAAAGAAATCATTAAATCCAAAGCAAATTGGAGAACCTAAGCACTTTTAACTTCTCTCTTTATTTGGTATTCTGAATCCCCAAATAAACCAGCAAAGCCGGAACCACTACCGTAACAATCGTAACGATCGCGTTTACATTAAATTTCTTTTGGTCCACTTTGGAGTCAGTCGGTCGCGACTCAAAATGATAAGCCACGTTCGTTGAATCGTAGTATGCTATCAGATCCATGTACTTACCGATTTTTTCTTTCCCGTTTGTTTCTTTGAGGAAAAAAGGAATGGTTTTACGGTCCAATGTACGGTACTTATAAACGAACGAGCGATTTCCGATAGAATCATAAATGTCCATATCGTAAGGTAAAACTCCCAATCTTGCATTGATCGTATCCATGCTCATTCCGGGCTTGAGCTGCATCACTTTTTCAACGTGGGTATACTTGGGAGATGTAACAATGCACGATTGCATCAAAAGTGCAGGAATCAGAATGATTGACAGAATTTTATTCCTTTTTTTCATAATTTATGGTCACTGGTCTATTTTGATAAACAGGCAACAATCTAAGGTAATTCAAAAAGTTTTGATGACCAAAAAATACGAAAACCGGATGAGTTCCGGAAAAGAGGGAGTTGTAAAATTGGTTAAATTATTTCCCGCCGTTGCTCTGCAAATCTTTGATGCAATTTGCATCCAGGGCCGGAATCGGGGAATTACCGAGCAGGTTATTAAATACATTCCCTGTTTCTGCTTCCCAATACATCAGGCAATTCTCGTTGTTGCAATGAGAACCATGCCCGGTATCCTGGTGCGCATAGTACATATCCGAACCCGTATTCACCAATCCCAGGATATGACCGAATTCGTGATTGATAACGGTTGTTTCCAACTTGTATAATTCCGGTTCACCAAACCCACCGGCATTGTCATGCAGCGATTTTTTATAAACCACCATCGACGTATTGAAATAGGCTTGTCCCAAAACCATAGAGGAACCCTGGTTTTCACTTGAAGGACCATCCATAAAAAGAAAGCACACTGCCAAATCCTTTTTGAAGGTAAATTCTTTCCGGTATTGCTCTTCCAGAGACCTTACATCACTAATGGAATAACTGTTTTTCCCCTGTGCGGAAATCTCCTGAAGAACGAGCTTGATACCGTCCGGTTTGTTACAACGCGACGAAATGAGCTGTTTCAGGTTATCCATTGCAGCATCCGTTGGCCGGAACCCGCTCATGTAAATGATCTCTACCGTCATCGATTCGTATTTTTTATCCGAAAGGATATCATTTGCGGAAGAACCCACATCCTGCCGGTGAAATTTCCGGATGCGGCGGTCGCTGTCCTTTTTACAACCTAAAAAAGCCGTTAGGGAACAGGCTAAAATGAACAAAGTAATTACGCGCATACAACTGGTCTTTGATCCAAATTAGCATTTTATTTCAAAACCAAAAAAATTTTCGTTTCATCTCCGGAAACCGATTTTTAACTTGAAAGTGTATCTTTGATACCCACAAACCTTTTTTCATGAAAGAAAAGAATGCTGAACTGATTCAAAAACGCGATGCCGCTCAATTAGGAGGAGGGCAGGCAAGAATTGACAAACAACATGCACAGGGAAAACTAAGTGCAAGAGAACGGGTTACTTTATTAATGGATGAAGGTTCATTCCAGGAGATCGGAATGTTTGTGGAACACCGCGCTACCTCATTCGGATTGGATAAAACAAAAAGTCCGGGTGACGGAGTAATTACCGGGTTCGGTACGATCCACGGAAGAGTCGTTTATGTTTTCTCACAGGATTTCACAGTTTTGGGAGGTTCCCTTTCCGAAACACATGCTCAGAAAATCTGCAAAGTACTGGATCTTGCCATGAAAAACGGTGCGCCGGTAATCGGGTTAAATGATTCAGGTGGTGCACGGATCCAGGAAGGAGTTGTTTCCCTTGCAGGATATGCCGATATTTTTTACCGCAATACACGCGCTTCGGGTGCAATTCCACAAATTTCAGTGATTATGGGACCTTGTGCGGGTGGAGCAGTTTACTCTCCTGCCTTAACAGATTTCGTTTTCATGGTGGAAGATACCTCCTACATGTTCGTAACCGGGCCAAACGTAGTAAAAACAGTAACACACGAAGAAGTTAGTTCGGAAGATCTGGGTGGGGCGAAAGCACATGCCGAAAAATCAGGGGTAACTCACTTTACAGCTGCCAATGATGTGGAATGCCTGCGAAAAGTACGCGAGTTGCTAACCTATATGCCGCAAAATGCCATGGAACTGGCTCCGCAATTCGGAACAGCTTTATTTGCTATGGAAAAACTGAACCGCATTCAGAATATTGTTCCCGACAATTCAAACCTGCCGTACGATATCCGCGAGATTGTTGATTGTTTGATCGACGACGATACATTCCGCGAAGTACAGGCTGATTTTGCACCTAACATTGTAGTTGGTTTTGCAAGATTAGACGGAAGATCTATCGGAGTTATTGCCAACCAGCCTGCTTCCATGGCAGGAGTTCTGGATATTGATTCTTCGAGAAAAGGTGCACGTTTTGTGCGATTCTGTGATTCATTCAACATTCCGCTTTTGGTATTGGAAGACGTACCGGGATTCTTACCGGGAACTGACCAGGAATGGCGTGGAATCATTACGCACGGAGCGAAATTGTTGTATGCGTTCTCTGAAGCTACCGTTCCAAGAATTACGGTAATCACCCGGAAAGCATACGGTGGCGCATTCGACGTAATGAACTCCAAGAACATCGGTGCCGATCTGAATTACGCCTGGCCAACAGCCGAGATTGCAGTAATGGGAGCAAAAGGTGCTGCGGAGATCATTTTCAAAGCTGAAATTGCAGCTGCGGAAGACAAGGAAGCAAAATGGAAAGAAAAAGAAGCGGAATACGCCGAACTATTCGCCAATCCGTACCGCGCAGCTGAAAGAGGTTTCGTAGATGCAGTGATCCTACCGGAAGAAACACGCGCAACACTGATCGCTGCTTTCAAAGCATTGGAAAATAAATCAGAGACTTTACCGAAGAAAAAACACGGAAATATCCCACTGTAAAGACGCGACACATCGCGTCTTTACCTATATCGTTTCCCGTATATCACGAACTTGTATCTGCAAAGTCGTGCGGTTCTGCCAGGTATTTGTTTCCAGCGTGAAAGCGCAGTCGAATGCACAGCCGGATGCAATCAGGTCTGCTTTATCTGCCATGTTGAAACCGATCGCGGAAAGCTCGATCCCGGAAACCGGGTCTACGAGTTCAAATTTCAGATGTGCTTCCTTTAAAACCTTCTGTTTGTTTGCGTATGCATTCCGGATACAAAAGACAGGTTTGTCATTTCCCGGACCGAAAGGTTCCATTTGTTCCAGCATGCGGTAGATCCTTGGAATCTGAAGTACTGATTCACCCGCCAGAAACAGATCAGAAGCTTTGATCTCCAAATCAATGACCAAATCTTCTACCTCATCCAGCGGCTGAATGTTTTGTTGGACGTAGGCATCAAAATGCTCTGTGAACAAACCGACATTCTCCAACGGCAAAGTCAGTCCGGCTGCGTGCTGATGTCCGCCGTATTGTGTGAGCAAATGCTCGCATGAAGTGATTGCATCGTATACATTAAAACCGGAAACCGAACGTGCCGAACCGGTTGCTTCCCCTTTGTTTTCCGTTAAAACGATCGTTGGCCGGTAATGGTGTTCGATCAGTCGGGAAGCCACAATCCCAACAACCCCCTTGTGCCATCCGGATTGAAAAACAACGGTAGATTTCCGGCTCAGGAACAATTCGTCTCCTGCGATCAGTTCCAATGCTTCCTGGGTAATCTGAGCATCGAGAATGCGTCTTTCGGAGTTGTATTCGTCAATTTCCAAAGCGATTTTCTTTGCTTCGTCTTTGGATTCGGCCAGTAAAAGTTCAACCGCCCGTGAGCCACTTTTCAATCGACCGGCCGCATTGATCCGTGGTGCAATGGTAAAAACCACATTCGACAAATCGAGCGGAAACGAACGCTGTGCCTGTTCCACTAAAGCAGAAATTCCTGCCCTCGGACTGGCATTCATGCGCTGGATTCCGTGTTTGCACAAGATCCGGTTCTCTCCTGAAACGGAAACAATATCTGCCCCGATGGCAATGGCCACCAGGTCCAGGTAGTCAAAAAGTTTATCCGGATCTTTATTTGTTTTAGCGAACCAGGCCTGGAGTAATTTAAATCCCACTCCGCAACCACACAATTCTTTGAAGGGATATTCACAACCCGCCTGCTTGGGGTCCAACACGATGCAATCCGGAATTTCCGGACCTGGCGTGTGGTGATCACAAACAATGATATCCAATCCTTTCTCTTTGGCGTAGCGCACTTTTTCGACTTCTTTGATCCCACAATCCAGAGCGATCAGGAGTCCGCATCCGTTTTCCAAGGCAGTATCAATTCCCTGGTATGACAATCCGTAACCTTCTTCGTAACGATCAGGAATGTAATGATCCACAGAAACAAAATCCTTTAAAACACTGTAAACCAAAGCTACTGAAGTTGTTCCGTCCACATCGTAATCCCCGAAGACCATGATTCGCTGCCCGGTTTGTACTGCCGCTTGTAACCTTTCCACCGCTTCAGACATATTTAACATGAGGAAAGGATCGTGCAGACCACTTAATTCAGGAGTAAAGAATGAACGAATTTGCGGCAGGGTTGTAAGATTTCTTTGAGTAAGTAGTGATGCCATAACCGGACTCACTTTTAAGTCATTGACAGTGGCTTGAATATTTTCCGGATCAGGTGTTTGTTTGATAAACCAGTGTTTTTGCATAAATTTCCGTTTTCTAATATAAGTTATGAAAAAAGTTCTTCTTGTTTTTACCCTTTTCCTCCAATTTTTAAGTTTTTCTCAAAAAACAGTTCAGTTTTCAGATCCGCTTCCTTTCGGAAGTCCGTCACAGCCCTCTACCGATAAAATTCACTTCGGGAAATACAAAAGTAGCGATTCACAGGTGACTTATGTGATCGATGAGAAAGGCATCTCGATTGTGACCGTTGCCATTGCAAGCATCACACGGGAACAGGTGCGTGAATCATCGAAGCTGCAGGTAAGAGGAAACTACTTATTCGGGGTGAAAGCCAACGATTCACTCCCTTGCGTATTGGAAGGTGAAACATACTATTACGGGATCGAGTCGAAATTAATGATCGCGGGCGAAGGTTCACTGAACACATTTACCAAAGTCAACACCAATAAATACGTGATCAATTTCCATGAAGGTTCCTATTTTGAACCCAGCATCGTAACGTTTGCAGGTGGAAAAATGACGATCGTACACAGCGAATTGAACTACCAGCCCCTGTTCCGCTCCATTCTACAGGTGAATACCATCACCCGTTATGGTTCCGAAGTAGCCATTCTTGCTCCTACTTTTGAGCAGTGGGAACGTTTGGAAACAGGCTTGTTTACAGGAAAAAAGCTCGTTTACATCAAGGAATAAGAAGCAAACCATGTCGAAACACTGGAAAGAGAAAACAAACCTGGAAGAACATATTGATTATATGTCCACTGCTCATATCGGCGGTTTACCTATTCAAAATTCACCGGCAAAAGGAGAATGGGTCTATTTTGTCAGGGAATGTGCTTTTACCTTTCAATTTGTATCCTTAGAGCAATTGAAGACTGCAAAAGCATATTTTTCAATGAAGGTTCATCCTTCCACCATGCATATTAACCATAATGGATTAGAACATTATTGGCAAAGTTGGTCTGAGCGTTTACCCGCAGGGCTGATACGCGGGAGCAAACGTGAACGCATCTTAAAAGCCTTAGAAAAAGCCCTTCAGGAATTTTCACCGGATCAATCGAATGTTTAATACCGGCGAAATAATCAAACAGCAGATTCTTAAAAAATCGTAAGTTTTTTGAATCAAAACCCCATAGGACGCATTTTTAACACTAATGATAACTTATATTTCCTTAATTTTGCAACAAATTAGAAGTTATGAAATTAGGTGCAACAGAAATTATTTTAATCCTTGCTGTGGTTCTTTTGTTATTCGGAGGTAAAAAAATTCCTGAATTAATGAAAGGTCTTGGAAAAGGTATCAAGGAATTCAAAGACGCTAGCAAAGGCGAAGAAGGTACTACTCCATCCACATCGGAAGAGAAAAAATAGATCAAGCCAATCCATTCTACATGTATAAAACATTTTCGGAAGTTAAAGTTGCACTCTCCGCAGGAAAAACTGTGGAGAGTATCGTGCATTCCTACTTAGAGCAAATTGAAAAGAACAAAGACCTGAATGCCTTTTTGGAGGTGTTTACGGAAAGTGTGCTTGAACAGGCTCGTGAGGTAGATCAGAAATTAGCTTCGGGAAAGGCAGGAAGACTTGCCGGAATGGTGATCGGTTTGAAGGACAACATTTGTTACAAAGGCCATGCAGTCAGTGCAAGCTCCAAAATCCTGAGTGGTTTTGAATCGCTTTATTCTGCAACGGTTGTTGAACGCCTTTTGGCAGAAGATGCAGTGATCATCGGTCGTTTGAACTGCGATGAATTCGCAATGGGAAGCTCCAATGAAACATCGGCATACGGTCCTGTAAAAAACAATTTAAGACCAACGCATGTTCCCGGAGGTTCTTCCGGGGGTTCTGCCGTTTCTGTTTCAGCAGGAATGTGTACGGTTGCATTGGGGTCCGATACCGGAGGTTCAATCAGGCAGCCGGCATCCTTTACCGGAACGTTCGGCTTTAAGCCAACTTACGGAAGAGTGAGCCGCTACGGTTTGATCGCTTATGCTTCGTCTTTTGACCAGATAGGTCCGTTTGCAAACAGCCTGGAAGATACCGCTTTGGTGATGGAAATCATGGCCGGAAAAGATCCGAAGGATGCAACAAGTTCTTCCAAACCACTTGGTTTCTCTGCCAACATCCCGGAAATCGGGAAAAAGAAAATTGCTTATTTGAAAGAAGCGCTTGAAAACGAAAGTATTGACAGCGAAGTTCGTACCATGATGGAAAAAACCATCAACGACTTACGTGCATTGGGTCATATCGTTGAAGGAGTTAGCTTCCCCTACTTAGATTATTTGGTTCCTACGTATTACGTATTAACAACTGCCGAAGCATCCTCCAATCTTTCCCGATTCGATGGTGTTCACTACGGTTATCAGTCTCCACAAGCAAAAGGAGTGGAGCAAACTTACACGCTTTCCCGCTCGGAAGGTTTCGGAGTAGAAGTTAAAAGACGTATTATGGCCGGAACATTCGTTTTATCTCACGGATATTACGATGCTTACTATACCAAAGGAATGAAGGTCAGACGTGTTTTGAAAAACAAAACGAAAGAGATCTTCAACCAGTTTGATTTACTGATCCTGCCTACCACACCATCTACTGCATTTGAGTTCGGATCTATTAATGATCCTATCCAGATGTATTTACAGGATATTTTTACTGTCCATGCAAACCTCACAGGAAATCCTGCAATTGCAATTCCTCACGGAACGCACAGCAACGGTTTACCTATGAGCTTACAAATTATGGCAGATGATTTCAACGAGGAAGCTATTTTTTCCCTGGCGAATCAGCTAGTGCCTAATTAATTCCCCCATTTTGCCTATGAAACGATTCGGATTAGTACTTCTATTGCTTTTTGTTACGCTGCATGCAAACCAGTCACTCGCACAGCGAAAATCCAAACCCCCGGTTAAGGATACAGTCACCGGAGAAGTATTTATCCGAATAGTAGACCAAAGTCTGAGCTTGTATTATTCCGATTTTGCTAAAGGAATGAACTATGACTCCATTGTTGACGCCTTGGATTACGAAGCAGGAACAGTTCCCCAGTTTACGGACGAAGACTACTGCAAGCGACTGGCAAAGCTGAACGAGGTCTCTACTTTTGGATTCGACTGCAACACTGTTTCGCTGACAACCATCAAGTTCTTTGCTCAGAACAGGAGAAACTTTGCACGGATCGTTTTAGGGCGTTCCCGTCTGTATTTTGACCTGTACGAAGAGAAATTATCCGAATACGGTTTGCCGCTTGAATTAAAATACCTTTCGGTGATCGAAAGTGGGTTAAGACCACAGGTTAAATCCCGTGCCGGAGCACTTGGTTTGTGGCAATTCATGTACGCAACCGGGAAACAGTACGGTTTGAAAGAAAATTCTTACCTGGATGAGCGTATGGACCCTGTAAAATCTACAGATGCTGCCTGCCGCTACCTGAAAAAACTGCACGATATCTATGGCGACTGGAACCTGGCGCTGGCCGCTTACAATGCCGGTCCCGGAAATGTCAACAAAGCCATTCGCCGGTCGGGTGGAAAAAGAACTTATTGGGAAATCCGTCCTTTTTTGCCGCGCGAAACACAAGGATATGTCCCGAATTTCATCGCTGCAAGTTATCTCTTAACGTATCATGCGGAACATAATTTGCTTCCTGCCGAGGCGAAAATCCATTTCTACCAATTGGATACGCTGTGCCTGAATCGCGGAATCCACATGCAGACCATTGAAAAATTGGTTTCCTGGTCGGTAGAAGATATTCAAAGCCTGAACCCAGTTTATAAAACATCGTATATTCCACCTACACTTCCGAGACAATGTGTAACCGGTCCTCTGGAAAAAATCGGTTTGCTGGTAAGCCTGGAAGATTCACTTTATGCATTGGAACAGCGCATTTACGGTTCCGGAGGTTACAAAAACCTGCTTCCGACTGATGTCACGATTGATTCCCAAAACGATCAGCTGGTCGTATCCAACCCGGTTGATACTAAAATTGACATCCCCAAAACAAAAGTGGTCACAACGATCAATTACACCTATCACAAGGTTAAATCCGGGGAAAGCCTGGGAAGTATTGCAGCTCAGTACAGCGTAACGATCCAGGAATTAATGGATTGGAACGACCTGACCACTGCCCGGATTACGGTCAATCAGTTGCTCAAGATCCAAACGAAGGTCAGTACGACCATTGAAAATGAAGAATACCTGGAAGCTGTTCAGGACAGCATCGAAAACTCAAACAATGCTACCAAACCGGTTCCACCGGCTCAACAGTCTGTGGCAAAGAAATTCTATTCTATCCGCAGCGGAGACACTTTTTCTAAAATTGCGTCAAAGCACGGTTTAACGATGAATCAGTTATCCCGCTTAAACCCGGGAGTTTCACCGAGCCGGATCCGCGTCGGACAACGTTTACGTGTCAAATAGTTTTCGTATGAACTCGCTTGCAGTAGTCATCATCACTTTAAACGAAGAGCGAAATATTGCCCGTTGCCTGGATTCTGTTCGCGACCTGGCAGACGAGATCATTGTACTCGACGCATTTTCTACCGACAAAACAGCTGAGATCTGTGCCAATTACCCGGTACGCTTTGAACAAAGGGCCTGGGAAGGATATTCTGCCAGTAAGAATTACCTGAACAGCCTTGCCTCGTCCGATTACATTCTTTCCTTAGATGCCGATGAAGCATTGAGTGAAGCATTGTACCTGGAAATCAAAGCGGAGAAGGAAAAAGGATTTACAGGAACTTATTCCGTGAACCGAATGACCAATTACATGGGGAAATGGATCAGGCACAGCGGCTGGTTCCCGGACATCAAACCGCGTTTGTTTCCAAGAAAAGGTTCCTACTGGTCGGGAGAATTTGTTCACGAAGAATTGGTTTCTCCTCCTTCCGAAGTAAAAGTGTTCAAAGGTATTTTAGAGCATTATTCTTATTATTCCTACGAAGATCACCGGGCACGTGCAGATAAATATTCGCTCTTAACAGCAAAGAAGTTCCACGCCCGCGGGAAAAAAGTAGGTCCGCTGAAACCTGCAATCAGCGCGTTGGGTCGTTTTATTGCGATGTATTTTATTAAATTAGGTTTCCTGGATGGCTGGAAAGGTTTCAAAATTGCCCAAATCAGCGCGCAATCCAATGTATTGAAATACAAAGAACTAAGAAGACTGAATCGTGAAGGAAAATAAGAATTGGAACGGAAAACACATTGCAATCAGTCGCGTTGACAGTATTGGTGACGTGCTTTTGACACTTCCGGTCACTGCCTGGCTCAAAGAACAGTTTCCTTCCTGTAGGATTACCTTCTTTTGCAGGAATTATACAGCACCCATTGTAAAATATTACGCTGCTGTTGACGACATCGTGAAAGTCGACGATTTACTCAGCTTACCCAAAAACGAACAGGCAGATGCCATTGAAAGCCTGAGAATTGATGCAGTTGTGCATGTATTCCCAAAAAAGGAATTGGCAAAGCTCTTCAAAAAGGCAAAAGTTCCAACCCGGATCGGTACCTCGCACCGCTTGTTTCATTTGAATACCTGCAATGTGCGGATCAATTTTACACGAAAAAAATCTCCGCTTCACGAATCCCAATTAAACTTTGAATTGCTGCGTCCTTTCGGATTGAAAGAAATTCCGGGTTTTGAAGCAATCAGTAAATACACTTCCCAATTTTCGCTCGAAAAGCAGGAACTTCCGGAGGAATTTGAGCAGCTGACCGGGAAGAAATATGTGGTTCTTCATCCTAAATCCCAGGGAAGCGCCCGCGAATGGCCAATGGAAAAGTATTCTCAGCTTGCCGAAGAATTAATGGCCAAGGGCTACGACGTTGTTTTTACCGGAACAGAAAACGAAGGGAAATTATTCCGGAAAGAAATTCCCGGAAATCCCAATTGCCACGATTCTACCGGAAAATTAAGCATCGATCAGCTGATCTGGCTCATCAAAAACGCATCCGCTTTGGTAGCTTGCAGTACAGGACCGCTTCATATTGCAGGTTTCCTGGATACCAAAGCAATCGGCTTATTCTCTTCCCGCATTCCCATTCATCCCGGAAGATGGAGACCTTTAGGAGCACACTCAAAAGCTTTGGTTTTCAACCCGGAGTGTGAAACATGCAAGGAAAAAAAGGAATGTGACTGTATTTCTGACATTTCAGTAGCAACCGTTTTGCAGGAAATCCTGGATTGACATGAGACCCACACTCAGCATATTGATTTATACAAACAGCTGGGTTGCCTTGTGTGTAACAAGCCTGGTTTACGGAATTGCTTCGCATTTTCAACTAAAACATACCGAATTATTTGCGCTCTGGAGTTTCACCGGAACAGTAAGTGCATACCAGCTTCACCGGTTGTTTCGTTTGAGGCATCTAAAACACACCGTTCGGTCAAACCGGCGTTTGCTTTGGATGCAGAACACCTATCCTTTCCAAGTTGCCTGGTTTGGAATCAACTTCATTTGCTGCCTGATCTGTACCTTATACATTCCACTTACAGCACAAACGGCTCTTTTGATTGGGATTGACGCATTGATCGTAGCGCTTTATGCGCTTCCATTCCCGGTTCTTGGGAACGGGATCAGGCATTTGCCTTTCGCAAAGAACATCCTGATATCTGCCAGCTGGGTATTGATTATCCTGGTTCCATTCGCTTCCATGAAAACCCTGGATTCCCTTTCCTGGGAGATTCCCACGCTGCTTTTCATTGCCGTCTTCGCTCAAATTATTCCTTTCGACAGCCGGGATGTGGTTCACGACCCAAAATCCCTTTCCACCATTCCGCAGTTGGTTGGTGCAGATAAAGCGCGTTACGTGGGATTCATTCTTCTGATCGCAGCACTTGCACTGCAAACCCATTTGTTAGGATTTCACTGGCTGCTTCCCTTTACCCTGTTTTGTGGCGCTGTGGGGCATCTGATTCCTTTCCTGGTCGGTTACCAACTGCGCCTGGAATTCATGTGGGAACTCCCGCTTGGCCTAATGGGACTTTGGTTTTTGATTGCCTAGAAAAAATTCTCAGCCGGATTTAATCATTATTTAACGCCTTCTTCTGGAAGTCTAAACACTTGTGTCGTAACTTTCGGTAAACAAAAATAATTCCACTATGAAAAAATTAATTACGTATGCAGCAGCTCTTATGCTGACAGGATTGAGCACTTCTTTCGCTCAGAACAACACCCAACAGTATCTCGACAACGCGATCCAAACCGCGGAAAACATCCCGCAGGATGTACAAAACGCTTCCAACGCGATCGATCGCCTGGTTTATGAGGTAAATATCTCGGGAACTCCGGATGCGCATGCATTTTACAGCAGTTTGTTCGTATTGATCAACCACGTTCAAAACAATGCAGATGACATCGATTATTTTATGGGATTGGCAGAAAACGAAAGCACGATTCCTTTCTCAGTTGCGCCGGTAACTGCTTTGACAGCACAGTTAGTAGTATTCAACGATGATGTGATCGGGTTGACCTACCAAATCAAAGATGCAGTGGTTGAAAACCGTTACAATGATGCAAATTCGCTGATCCCATCACTTCGCAATGCACTTGCCGCTCAATCGGCTACTTCAGGAGACATCATTACTTTGATCGAAGGGATCAAACAGGTAACAACAATCTACACGGTAGAAATCCACCTGGTGGATTCGGAAGGAAATCCAACTTCTACGAACGACCTGAACGGATATTATACTTACAACCACGCTACCAACCAGTACATTTACCCGGAAGATGAGCGTGATTACAGCTCAAATATCTTCTTGCTTCCGGCAGGAACGTATACATTCGATTCTTTCAACGGGCACTGGAGCGGAACCAATTCAAACACGGTAACGCTTTCCAATGCGTTTGTAAATGAAGACGGTGTGATCATCGTAGAATTGATTCTTTGGTCTGAATAAAAAACAAAACGATTCAAAAAATGGCGGCGGATTTCTGTCGCCATTTTTCATTTTAGCCCGGAATTTCAATTTGCGGGTTTCAGGTTTTAACCTAACTTTGTCGCAAAATTAAGATTCCGTTAATGGCAACAATAGCAACTTACGATTTTCAAAACAAGCGTGCATTGGTACGCGTGGATTTTAACGTTCCCCTGAACAAAGAAACCCTGGAAGTAACTGATGATACGCGCATTCGTGCTGCATTACCGACTATCAAGCATATCCTGGACAAAGGCGGAAGCGTGGTATTGATGTCGCACCTGGGAAGACCGAAAGAAGGTCCTGAGGATAAATTCTCTTTGAGACACATTGTTGGGAAAATTGAGGATTTACTGGGCAAACACATCAAATTTGCTTCCGACTGTATCGGTGCAAGTGCTTTGCAAATGAGTGCAGGTTTGAAACCCGGAGAAATTTTGCTTTTGGAAAACGTGCGTTTTTACAAACAGGAAACTGCCGGAACGGAGTCTTTTGCTGCAGATTTGGCAAAACACGGCGATTGTTATGTAAACGATGCTTTCGGAACAGCGCACCGGGCGCATGCTTCTACTACCGTGGTTGCAAATTACTTCCCGGATGATAAAATGTTCGGTTTCCTGCTGGAAGAAGAGATCAAAAGTGTGGACCGTGTTTTGAACAGTGACGATAAGCCTTTAACTGCAATCGTTGGCGGAGCGAAAGTTTCTTCCAAGATCACCATCATCGAACGCCTGCTTGAGAAAGTAGACAACCTGATTGTCGGTGGTGGAATGGCATACACCTTTGTCAAAGCACAGGGCGGATCGGTTGGAAGTTCATTGGTTGAAGATGATTTTCTGAACGTTGCAAAAGAAATCTTGGAAAAAGCGAAAACAAAAGGAGTGAATTTATACATTCCGACAGATACCATTATTGCAGATAAATTTGACAACAACGCAAGTACCCAACTGGTTGCGATCAATGAAATTCCTGCCGGTTGGATGGGATTGGATGTTGGTCCGGAATCCATCAAAGCATGTGCAGAGATCATTGAAGATTCAAAGTTGATCCTTTGGAACGGACCGATGGGTGTTTTTGAGATGAGCAATTTCCAGAAAGGAACTGCAGAAGTGGCAAAAGCAATTGTCCGTGCAACAGAAAAAGGAGCTTTCTCACTGATCGGTGGCGGTGATTCCGTTGCAGCTATCAATCAATTCGGATTAGCGGATAAAGTAAGCTACGTTTCCACAGGGGGCGGGGCCATGTTAGAGTATTTGGAAGGAATTGAATTACCTGGAATCAAGGCAATTCGTTCTTAAAAATCAATACAGGAGCCACAACTTTTTAATTGTGGCTCTTTTTATTATACCATCTTCCATCAATGACATTCGCTAAGTATTTATTCTTTCTTCTCAGCTTATCCTCAATCGGTATGATAAGTAACTGCAGTAATGAACCGAATACAGCGATCAAACCGTTTCAAGACGGAGTTGATGAGTCTTATAAACCAGATCATCCTATAGAATTTCCACACGATATCCATGTAAATAAAAACGGTATCGACTGTACATTTTGTCACAGTTCCGCAATTGACGGTAAAACTCCCGGGATTCCCACAATGGAGATCTGCATGAAATGTCATAAACAAATAAACGGAAATCAACCCAGTGACAGTACCAGAAATTGACGTTAGTTAACTGGCAGATCAGGGATTTTTTGAATACCAGGTTCATCGGAACGGACACCAAAAATATATGCTTTTAACAGAACAGGATATTACCTGCGTTACAATTTCCGCCAACAAATTAATAAACACTTGTTTTTAGGAGCAGAGTTGTTCTTTTCCAGGATGCCTTACGTGGAGTACAGATCCAACCCGGGTTTATTTGTATTCAGAGGAGGTGAAGCTGAATTAAAGTTTCAGACTTATGCTGGAATTATGATCGGATGGGCTTTCTAGTTCTTACTTATCCAAAACCTTCGGAATACGGAAATAATCCGAATCTTTCTTAGGAGCGTTTTTCAATGCTTCGGCCTGTGTGATCGTCACTTCCGGCTCGTCATCACGCAGTACGTTTACTTCGTCGCTCATAAAGATCAATGGTTCTACATCATCCGTAGGGATTTCAGACAATTTACCCATAAATCCGATGATTTTATCCAGATCCTGGCGGATAGCAACTTTCGCGTCTCCTTCAAAATGCAGACGGGATAAATGTGCAATGTGATCAATTGTTTCTTCTGAAATCTTTTCCATGGTGCAAAATTACGAAATTTGATCCAATCCCTACTTCATGAGACCTCTTTCTCTCAAAGGTCCGGCCAATACGTTAAAAACATAATCCGATAATTCGGATTCCGTCATTTGATTTTGCTGTTCAACCGAAATAGCTTCATGCATGTGAATGCGGGAAACTCCCGGATGTGCATAACCTAACACCTGGTCGGGATCAGAAAACATGTGATAATGGTCTAAAAATGTAATGGCAACAATTGGAATTTGGGCATTCTTTGCCAATTTGAACGCTCCGGATTTGAATTCTACCATTTGTGGCAAATCGTAATCGGGAATTCCTCCTTCCGGGAAAATAACGATCGACCATCCGTCTTTGATTGCGTTTTTCGCCTGGATAAATGATTTCGCAGCTTTTATGCGATCATTGCGGTGAACGGGAATGTTCAGTTTTTTAAAGAAAGTCTTCATCAAAGGATATCCCAGGATTTCACTTTTACCCATAAACAAAAAACGGTGTGTGGGCAGAATCGAATACATCACAAAAATATCGAAGTAAGAAGTGTGATTGGAAACGATAAGGTAAGGCCCCTTTGGCAGTCGTACCCGATTGACCTTGTGCACCCAAATACCACAGAACAGGCGCATGGCAGAACTCCAAACCACATTGATCGGGAAACTCCATTTTCTCCAGGAGACCCTGGAAAGCGTAAGACAAATAAAGGGATAGAAGAACAGGAGGGTAATTACGAAGATCAGCCCAACGTATAACTTATATAATAAACTGAATACTCCGAGCAACTGCTTCACATCTCAAAAATAATGCTTCCGTTCAAAATTCAGTTACAAAAAAGCATTCATTCTTGGAATTTCTATCCGATTCGTTCCATTAAGCTGAAAGAAACCCCTAAATTCGCAAAAAACAATTTTTAATGGCACGAGTTCTAACAGGTATTCAAAGCACGGGAACCCCGCATTTGGGGAATTTACTTGGGGCGATCTTACCTGCAATTGAAATGGCAAAGGACCCGCAAAATGATTCTTTCCTTTTCATCGCAAACATGCACACATTGACCCAGATCAAGGATCCGGAAGTGATGCGCGAAAACACGTATTCCACTGCTGCTGTTTGGTTGGCATGTGGTTTAGATCCTGAGAAAACAACGTTCTACAGGCAAAGTGATGTAGCTGAAGTGACAGAACTGATGTGGCATTTATTGTGCTTTTATCCATACCAGCGGCTTACGCTTGCAACCAGTTTTAAAGACAAAGCAGATTATTTATCGGATGTGAATTCCGGGTTGTTTACCTACCCGATCCTGATGGCGGCAGATATTCTTCTATATGATGCGGAATTGGTCCCTGTTGGAAAAGACCAATCACAGCACCTGGAAATTACACGTGATGTAGCAACAAAATTCAATCTGAAATTAGGTGAAACTTTTGTTCTGCCCGATGCAAAGATTAATGAAGCAACGAAAATTGTTCCGGGAACAGACGGAGAGAAAATGAGTAAGTCGCGAAATAACACGATCAATATTTTCCTTCCGGAAAAACAGCTGAAAAAGCAGGTCATGTCGATCGTAACGGATAGCAAAGGTTTGGAAGATGCGAAAGATCCGGATACCTGCCATATTTTCCGTTTGTACGAATTATTGGCTTCCCCTTCTGAAATTGAAACGATGAGAGCCAATTACCTGGCCGGTGGCTTTGGTTATGGACATGCGAAAAATTCACTGCTGGAACTTATTCTGACCAAATTTTCAACACAACGACAAAAATACGATGAGTTGATGGCGGATAAGTCACAGATTGATGAAGCCTTAGAAATCGGGGCTTCCAAGGCAAGATTGATTGCCCGGGAAACCTTGAAGCGTGTTCGGGCAAAAGTTGGATACTAAATTTTTTTCTAACAGGTTGTACCGTTTAATCAAAAAATACTATATTTGAATCAACTTATGTTACACCAACATAAACTACTCTTATTAAACCAACATGCTGAAGCTCCAATTATGGGGCTTTTGCCTTTTTAGTAAGGCAGGTCAGAGAAGAATACGGAGTATCTTTTCTGAAAACCATCAAAATATGTTTTAAATGTTATTTTTGTAAAACACTGCAACAGCGCTTACTATGTTTAAACAACTCGTACTTATTTCCATGCTTGCATTCGGTTTTGCGGGATGCTCGGATGACTCTGCGGATATTGAAAACATGAAAGCAATTGGCGGTGCCAGGTATGGAGGTGTTTTCCGGTTTATGTCCTCCGAACGAATTGAAACCCTGCTCCCACTTCAGGCAACAACACTTTATACTCAGCGAATTACCTCACAACTATTTGACCCGATCCTTCGTTTAGATGCTTCCGGATCAAAAGTCATCCCTTCGGTTGCAGAAAGTTTCTCCGTTTCACCTGATGGAAAATCCTATATCCTGAATATCCGGAAAGGAATTTATTTCCACCCGGACGAATGCCTGGACGGCGATGGACGCGAGTTAACGGCAGATGACGTAAAATTCACACTCGATATGTCGTGCAGCGGACTAAAAATAAACGAAGTGAGTTTTATGCTGAATGACCGCGTAGTAGGTGCAGCTGCATTTAACAAGGCAACCCGGAAAGAATTCAAAGCGGGTGGAGTTTCCGGGATCAAAGTTTTGGGGCGTTACAAAGTTCAGATCGACCTGGTGGAGGCATTTGCAGGTTTTGACAAATTGCTGACTTATTCCGGGTTCGGTGTATTTCCGAAAGAGGCCTATGATTTCTATAAAGCCGACATTAAAAAACATCCCGTGGGAACAGGGCCTTTCATGATGGAAGAATTTTCTCAAAAAGGAATTAAGTTGAAGCGAAACCCCAATTACTGGGCTAAAGACCAGTTCGGGAACCAGCTGCCTTTCCTTGCACAAATCGAATTAAGCTACACCAAGAATAAAAGAAGTGAACTGATTGCTTTCCGGGAACGGAAAATCGACCTGGTATTGGAGATTCCGCGTGAAGATGTGGACAATATCCTGGGTTCATTGCAAGAAGCCCAGGAAGGTAAGACGGTAAAACACAAAGTGGATTCAAAACAATCTTTTTCCGTTACTTTTCTTGGAATGTCGCAGCAAAACCCTGTTTTTAAAGATGTTCGCGTCAGAAAAGCATTGAACCATGCCATCAATCGTGAAAACCTGGTGAATCATACTTTACTGGGAGAAGGTTACCCGGTTCTGAATGGCTTTATCCCGAATACCGAGTTTTTCCCGGCAAATCGTGTAAAAGGCCCGGATTACAATGTGGCAAAAGCAAAAACATTACTTGCCCAGGCAGGATTTGCAAATGGAACCGGTTTTCCACCGATGGTCATTTACGTGAGTGGTAACAAGGATGCAGCGAATCACCTGCTTGCGAAAGGAATTGCACAGCAGTTAAATGAAAACCTGGGACTCTCGGTTTCCGTAGAATTGATCGATTTCGAAAAGCGGAATGAGTTCGTAAAATCCGGGAAGGCAAGTTTGTGGGTTTCCGGGTGGATCGCAGACTATCCAGACGGTGAAAGTTTCCTCAGCATTTTCTATGGAAAATATGCCAACCTGGATTCTGAATTCATGAATCCGTTCAAGTACAAAAATCCGAAGTTCGATGATCTGTATGTGCGTTTGAATAAAGAACAGGATGCAAAAAAACGTACGGACATCATGGTGGAGTGTGATCAGCAGATCGTGGATGATGCAGTGGTAGTTCCATTGGTGAATGACGACTTCATTACAATGATCAATTCCCGGGTTCGAAATTTTAAGACAAATTCGTTGGAAAATTTAGATTTTTCAACTATCTTTATCAAAGAACCAAAGGGTTCTGAATAAATTTTTAACTAACTCTCAGCTTGCAAAAAAGTTAAGGCAGTCCAGGGCGGATTGCCTTTTTTTATTGTCTTAACACAATCTCAAATATTTATTAACTTAGAATCCAAACCTAGCTAGTAAGTTTGTCGCTTTATAAACAGATCATGGCAAAAATCCAGGAAACAAATTCATCCAAAACCAAACCAACTGCTGTAAAATACTTTAACCGTGAATTGAGCTGGCTGGCTTTCAATGACCGCGTATTACAGGAAGCATTGGATGACGAAGTTCCTTTGGTGGAGCGTTTGCGTTTCCTGGGGATCTATTCGAACAACCTCGATGAATTTTACCGCGTGCGTGTTGCCAATATCAAACGCATGATCCAGGTCGGAGATCAAACCGTGGAAGGCTACAAAGGCACTACGGATGAATTGGATGAAGAAATCCGGAATGTGGTGATCAAACAGCAGCGAAAGTTCGAACATGCCTATGCTTCCATCCTGCATAAATTGAAATTAAAAGGAGTCAAGCACTACGATGAAGCAACCGTAAATGAAGCACAAAAAGATGAATTGAAGAGCTATTTCTTTTCTTCCGTCATTCACGACATTGTACCGGTTCTGATCGAAAAAAAGCGGCCTTTTCCACGTCTGCGAGATAAAGCAATTTATTTAGCGGTGCGCATGGAATGGGATTTCAAAAGAAAAGCGCGTTTTGCTCTGATCGAAGTTCCCAACCTGGTTTCCAGGTTCTACATCCTGAAATCCGGGAACGACGGGGATGACAAAGGATTTATACTGATCGATGACATTATTCGTCTGCATTTGGCAGATATCTTCCCGATCTTTTCGTTTGATACCATTGAAGCATTCACCTTCAAATTTACGCGTGACGCAGAATTGAACCTGGATGACGATGTATCCATGTCTTTCATTGAAAAAATGGAAAAGAGCATCAAGCAACGTAAAAAAGGGGAACCTGTAAGATTGGTTTATGATCACCGTATGCCCGAGGATTTGCTGGAAATGCTGATCAAGAGTCTGAACCTGACATCCGGCATAAACACGATTGCAGGTGGTAAGTACCACAACTTCAAGGATTTCATGAAGTTCCCCGATTTCGGTAACAAGGAATTTGTTTATGCTCCATACAAAGCTGTTGATCATCCAAGTTTTCACAAGCAAAACAGCCTGATCAAAGTGATTCTCGACAAGGATGTGCTGCTTCATTACCCCTACCACCGTTTTGACCACGTAGTGGACCTATTGAGAGAAGCAGCCATTGATCCGAAAGTGGTTTCCATCAAGATCAACATCTACCGCGTGGCACAAAACTCACAGGTCATGAATGCATTGGTAAACGCGGTAAGAAACGGGAAAGATGTAACGGTAGTGCTGGAATTGCTGGCTCGCTTTGACGAAGAGAACAACCTTTTCTGGTCGGAACGTATGCGGGAAGAAGGAGCCAAGGTGATCTTCGGACCGGAGCACCTGAAAATCCATTCCAAACTGATCCAGATAAAACGGGTTTCGGAAAAAAAAGAACAACTCATTACTTATGTAGGAACCGGGAATTTCAACGAACGTTCTGCACAGGTTTATACCGATATGGGACTGATCACTGTCAACAAAAAAATTGCGGAAGAAGTACATCACGTATTTCACATGATGGAACATCCATTATACCAGCACCATTTCAAAACCCTGATAGTTTCTCCCGTTAATGCACGGAAAAAATACCTGAGCCTGATCACGAAAGAAACCAAGAATGCTGAGAACGGCTTGCCTGCATTCATTCACATGAAGATCAATAACCTGGTTGACCCGGAATTGATCAATAAACTGTATGAAGCTTCGCAAAACGGTGTGAAAATCAAATTAATGATCCGTGGAATCTGCTGTCTTGTGCCCGGGGTTAAAGGTTTAAGCCAGAATATTGAGGTTTTAAGCGTTGTAGACCGCTTTTTGGAGCATACGCGTTTCATGATCTTCGGGAACAATGAAAAGCCGCTCTATTATATCACTTCCGGGGATTGGATGGAACGAAACCTGGACAAACGGATAGAAGTCGGCACCCCCATTCACGACAAAGCTTTAAAAGACCAGATCAACCTGGTATTTTCCATGCAGTGGGGAGATCGGGAAAAGGCGCGGATCATTGATAAATACCAAAAGAACGTTTACAAAGAAGCTAGCGGAAATGAAGCTGTGATCCGTTCACAGGTTGAATTACAGAATTATTACCGGCATCTTCTGGAGAATTTGAGCAATTAAGCAGTGCCTTCGATTCCGCTGCGCCTTTGCTGTAGCTTTAGCGCAAGCATTCAGTCGCCTTATTCAATCCAAAAGAAAAGGCATTTCGAGTTCGTTCAATGACCTTTTGGTAATTAGAAGCCCTCTTTCTTCAATTCTTCGGCATAAGCCTTTGTGATCAAAGGAATAAAGATTTCCACGGAAACTCCACCGCCCGTTTTTTCACGGATCAGGTAGGAAGAACTCGTTTTGTTCAGTTTGTTCAGGAGGTACAACCGGTCATTGATGATCTCGGAAGCCCTGGAAGAATCAATGGCTTTTAAACCTTTTCCGTTGTCTTCAATAACGATAGCCAATTCATTCAATCCTTTCAAATAGAAGCGGATCTTTAATTCGCCTATCCTGTTCAGGTTGGAAAACCCTTCCAGTACGGTTCCTTCCACGAATGGCTGGAGAATCATCGTAGGCAGGCAAATATTCGTTGGGTCCAGGTGTTCATCAACCTCAAATGAAAAATTAAATGCATTCTTCGACCGGTCTCTTTGCAGCGTAAGGTAAAACGTGAGGAAATCAATCTCACGGTCCAGCGTCATAAAATCATCGTGTGTACTATCGAGTACCTGCTTTAATAATTTAGAGAACGACTGAATTTGCTTTTTATAATCTGCTCCACCGCCTTCATTCTGAAGCTGGTTCAACGCATTGTAAATAAAATCCGGGTTAATGCGTGCACGGTTCAGGCGTTGCTGGATTTCCAGTCTTTTTTGCTTTTGTTTGATCGATTTCTGCCTGAAAACCATGAACATGTAAGCTCCTAGCAACGCAAAAATGATACTTCCCACCAAAATCAGGCGCCACTTCAGGTTCCCGATCTGCTTTTGCTGCTCAAGCAAGCGCCTATCCTGCTCATATTCCGCATCGGATTTATCTTTTCTGACCCGGTGGTATTTTTCTGCCAGCTGACCATAAGCGCGTTCATTCTGAATTTTCAAAACACTGTCCTTCATGTTTGCCAAATCTTCAAACACCAGCAATGCACGTTCATATTCTCCACTTAATTTGGCACAGTTGTAAAGCAATTCCAACGCGTTCGTCACGTCGTACGGATCTCCGATCTTTTGTGCATAAACCAGGTTTGAATCTGCAAACTGGTAGGCTTTATCGTAGCGTTTCAATTCCAGGTAAATATCAGACATATCCCCATAGATAGCTCCGCGCTCTTTCCAGTGATAATTGGGGTTTGTCTGCATCAGTGCACTATCCAGGTAATGCAGGGCCAAACGGAAATTCCGGTCGTAATACGCATGATCCTCGAACAAATTATAGATCTGAAGGTAACTTTCCGCGTATTGGATCCTCCTGGCGATCGTGTAGGAAAAAGAAACCGTGTTTAATGCAGAATCCAGGTAAGCCTGGTTTTTCTCCAATTGATAAAGCTTATAGTATCGTGTAGATAGCTGTGAAAGCAAATCAATTTTGGTTTCATTATCAGACAGAACCTTTACAATCGGGTATGCCAGGTTGGTATAGTACCTCGCTTTTTCTTTGTCTTTTGATCTGCCGTAGCTTCCGGCCAAGCCAAGATATGCTTTGGAGAGCAAGGCATTATTTCCCGATTTTTGAAGTGTTTTGATCGTTTTTGAATAGGCTTCAATGGATGCTTTGTATTCTCCCTGGAGCATCAGTAATTCGCCCAATGTCAGGTTATTCTCCACATAATTTGCAGATTTACAGCGAATACTGTCTAAAATGAACTTCTCACGGTCCAGGCTTTTTCTTGCGTCTTCGAACTGACCGTTTTTGATTTGAACCTGTGCCTTTAGCTGAAACGCAAATGCCACACATCTGGGACTTTTATCTTTCTCCAGTGTTTTTGCGAACTTCCAAAGATTCACTGCCTCGTGCTTAATGGTACTGTCTAAATCGCGCTGAGTAATATACTCCTGCATCGGTTTACAGGAACAGGCCGTTTGTGCCTGAATCATTTCAGCAAAACCAACAAAGACCAGACAGATTATTAAACGTACCATAAAGTTCTTGTTCAAAGTTAGCAAAAAACGACTGAAACTCCTTTTACACCAAAAAGAAAAGGGGCGGTCTTAAAATTAAGTGCCCCTTCCTGGTTTATCGCCGATTGCTTTTATTTTGCCGCCTGAATTGTTTCCACCGCTTCACACAACGGAGTAACCTCTTCCATAGCCAATGGTCTAACGCGCTTATCGTAGAAACGGTAAAGCTCTCCGTCTACCTCAATATACGATTCGAAGTGCGCCATTTCACTACCCATCATTTTTTCTATAAACAATACGGAATGTGCTTTTGTCGAAACCAATTTTTTATCCGGATTTGAAGCGATCTCCGCCTTCAATTTGTCAAGTGTCATGTCATAAGCCTTCTCTACAGAGATCACAAAATTTTCTCCTGTAATGTAATTGCTATACATTTCTTCTTTAGCCTGCACACCCTTCGGTACGATCATCGTAGCGTTGATGCCGATAGGTTCAAGACTGATTCGTTCTTTTCCGGCAGGAACAGCCGTTTTGTCCTGTGCGGAAACAAATGTGGTGCAACTAATCGTTGCAACGATTGCCAATGCAATTGCTTTGTTCATAATGTCGTGTTTTGATGGTAAAGATAACCGTCCTGGTTTAATACAATATTAAGCCGGAGAACTATTTGTGAAAAACAAAAAAATGAGGTGTGTCAGCTTTTGACGCACCCCATTCCTGCTTTGTTACTTATGTTAAAAATTGACTGTCAATCCAAACGTTAAAGGGTAAACTGCAACCGTTTTGTCGGTGTCAAAAAGCGGAAGCAAGTTGTAGTTTGCAAACACACCGATATCTTTGTATCCCAGTTTTACCGCTGCATCCAGTCGGAAGGCATTCAATCCGTAAACACCTTTGGTCTTCGTGCGGAATTTTGCTTTGTCTTCTTCGATAACCTGTTTGGTGCTGGAACCGATTCTCACACCTCCGATCACCCCGGCAGCAAGGTAAAATCCTTTATCCGACTCACCGTTGGAACAAATCTCCACCATTAAAGGAGCTGTCAGATAGATTCCACGCAGTTTGTTCTTTCTGTAATCATTCACAGTGTCAGCAACAACCCACAACGAATCGGAGTTTGCATACAAGAGGTTGTTCTTTAGTCCGATCTGTGTCCAGTTGATTCCTAAACCGGTTGTAATACCGATGTAATTCTTGTAGATCTTAAATTTGTATTCCGCAAAATTTAAATTCCAGCTGAATGATTTCCCCGGATCATTTTCCCAGTGTTTGTCATTCGGGAAACTGCTCTTCATGGCACCGTTCAGTAAAACCGTCGGCCCGAACTCGATTCCTGCCCAATGCGCTTCAAAACTTTTCAGGGTGCGTTTATCCGGTTCTGCATCGATGGTATCCTTCTCCTTTTCACGGTTAATGATCAGAATCAGCTTTTCTTTCATCTGGATCCGTGTTGTATCCGGTTCTTCCTGAGCTTGTGCGTAACCGAATAAGAAAAATATAAATGTTACAAATAATCCTGTTTTCATATGTCTTAATTTTATTGCTTTCTAAATGGAGCTTAGTACTTGTGCTTTTCGGACATATGACCTTTTGAACTCTGATTTTGTTACAGCAAATTCAAAAAAAAATTAAATTATTTTTCAACTCATTGATTTTGTGGTTGTTATTTGATTAAAAAATAATTCACAAAGTGGCATTAAAGCTCTTATACATTCGTTAATTTTGCTCCGACAAATTTTCAAGTACATGTACAGATCACACACAAACGGCGAATTACGCGCCACGCATATCGGACAAGAAGTAACATTGGCAGGATGGGTTCAGGCAACCAGAAAAGTCAGTGCTAACCTGTTATTTGTGGATTTGCGGGATCGATACGGTATTACACAGCTCAATTTTACCCAGGATGAGACAGCTTCAGGTGATCTTGAAAATGCATTGATTTCACGTGCAAGCAAACTGGGGCGTGAATTCGTTATTCAAATCAAAGGAACAGTAATCGAGAGAAGCAGTAAAAATCCTTTGTTACCAACAGGTGACATTGAGATTAAGGTCACAGAATTGATCTTATTGAATGCTGCAAAAACTCCTCCGTTCACCATTGAGGATGAGACGGACGGCGGTGAAGAACTGCGTGCGCAATACCGTTACCTGGATTTGAGAAGAAACCCGGTGCAGCAAAAACTGCGCTTGCGGAACCACGTAGCTTTGGAAACACGCAAATACTTAGATTCAAAAGGGTTCCTGGATGTGGAAACACCTTATCTGATCAAATCCACTCCGGAAGGAGCACGTGATTTCGTGGTTCCAAGCCGGATGAACCAGGGAGAATTCTACGCTTTGCCGCAGTCTCCTCAAACATTCAAGCAATTATTGATGGTTTCGGGATTTGATCGCTATTACCAGATTGTGAAATGTTTCCGCGATGAGGATTTACGTGCTGACCGTCAGCCGGAATTTACCCAGATCGATTGTGAAATGGCATTTGTGGAGCAGGAAGATATCCTGAACATGTTTGAAGGTTTGATCAAGCACTTGTTCCAAACTGTTCGCGGAGTTGAATTTGAAGGAAATTTCCCAAGAATGACTTATGCAGAAGCCATGTCGAAATACGGATCCGACAAACCGGATATTCGTTTCGGGATGGAATTCGCGGATTTGAAAGCACTTTCTGCCGGAAAGGATTTTCCTGTTTTTGATAAGGCTGAAGCGGTTATCGGAATTGCGGTTCCGGGAGCAAGCGAATATACACGCAAGCAACTGGACGAGATCACGGATTGGGTGAAACGCCCGCAGATCGGCGCACTGGGATTGGTATATGTGAAATGCAATGCAGACGGAACCTTCAAAAGTTCGGTAGATAAATTTTACGACGAAGCTGCTCTGAAATCATGGGCTGAAGCTTCCGGAGCAAAGGCAGGTGACCTCATCTTTGTTCTAAGCGGTGATTTGGATAAAACACGTAAACAACTAAACGAACTGCGTTTACGGATGGGGACGGAATTGGGTTTACGCAACCCGGACGATTTCAAACCGTTGTGGGTATTGGATTTCCCACTTTTGGAATGGGACGAGGAACACGGAAGATACCATGCAATGCACCACCCGTTTACTTCTCCGAAACCGGAAGATTTTGACCTGATCGATACAGAACCGGGCAAAGTAAGAGCAAATGCATACGATTTGGCAATGAATGGTGTTGAATTGGGTGGTGGTTCTATCCGGATCCATGACCGCGCGTTGCAGTCACGCATGTTTGAGTTGTTAGGATTTACGCCGGAACAGGCACAGGAGCAATTCGGATTCTTATTAAACGCATTCGAATACGGCGCACCTCCACACGGTGGTCTGGCATTCGGGTTGGACCGTTTGGTTGCAACCATGGGCGGATCGGATTCTATCCGTGATTACATCGCATTCCCTAAGAATAACAGCGGAAGAGATGTGATGATCGATGCGCCATCAGTAATTGACGAAGCACAATTGAAGGAATTGGGAATTAAATTGTAATCTCTCAATAACATATTAGAAGAGGGGTCGCAATGTTTTGCGACCCCTCTCACTTTTTAAGTACTTCTGTCAGATGACTGTTTCCCGGAGTATGGTACGGAGCTTTTCGCGCGCAGTCTTCCGGTAATCCGTCAGGTAAATCTCATGGTGTGGCCCACCTTTACCGAATCCGTGTTTATCTATGTATTCCTTCAACACTGTCAGCGTTTCAATTTCTTTTTCGAAAGGACCAGTATGCAGCATTTGCACAACCTTTTTTGCAGGCGTTTTAAAGAGCTCCACATTTCTGACAGGACTCACTTGTTTCCTGGCATAAATCTCTTCTTTTATCCTTTCAACGGTTTCATCTTTGATAAAATCCGGCAGCCTGATCAGCAGACGGTAATTCCATTCTGATCGGGGAATTTTTTTCGGCGCATCTTCCATAGAGACACCGCCGTATTTTTCTTCATCAAAGTCCCAGAGAGCTTCCAATTTCGGTACAACGAAGTCTTTCCCTAAAGCCTTTGAATGGAACTTTAAGCCGTAAGCCACAGGATACAATGTGGCCAGGTGCTCCGCAAATAAAGGCCCGTTGGGATCTCCTTTTCCCGTGATGGAAATGTACCGCACCGGTTCGATTTCAAATAATTCGGGTTGCATCTTTGCGGAATAATACCGTTTGTATTCCTTTGATAGATCCAATTTTTTCATCGTGAATTGCTTTTGAATGCTAAACTAAAGTGTAACACTGACAACCCTATGGCAGCCATCATTCCGCAGGAATAATTTTTACAGTGCTTTTTGTTCTTTGGTATCAAACACCATATTGAAGATCACACCGGTCAGGATCAGGATAACACCCAGGGTCAGATTCCAGGTAAGCGTTTCCCCGAAGCAGCAAACACTGATCATAATGGCAATGACAGGTTCCAGTGCTCCCATGATGGAAGTTGGGGTGGAACCGATATATTGAATGGCGTAAATCAAAGCGGTAATTGAAAAAACGGTTGTTACCAAAGCAAAAACAGAGATGTGCAGGATGAGTGCGGGTGAAGCAATCAACGGCTCGTCCATCAAAATGGTTTTCACCAGGTAATAAACTGCTGAGAAAAGCATGGAGTAGAACGTGATCTTTATCCCTGAAACCTTCATACCCGATTTGTTGACGATCACCATGTAAACCGCATAAAAAAGCGCACACAGCACACATACCAGCAATCCGGGGAAATTGATATTGAAGCTGGACCCGTTGGTACTCAAAACCAGGATCCCGGAAAAGGTGATCAGAAGTGAGAAAAAGGTAAACCGGGTGATTTTCTCTTTGAAGAACAATGCTAAAATTAAGGCCACAAATACCGGGTAAACAAAAAGCACCGTGGAAGCAATGCCGGGTGTCAGCAGGCTGTAGCCCAGGAACAGGCAATCAGAAGACAAAGCATACAGCAGCCCCAGGACCAACAAAATGAGAAACTCGTTCTTATTTACCCGCAGCGATTCCTTTTTATAGATCAAAAATGCCAAAATGAAAAGCGCAGAGATGAAGAATCGGTAAAACAGTGTGGTATCCAAGGGGAAGTTCAGCGCCTTTACGGGAAGGATAAAAAGAGGAATTAATCCATAAGAAACTGCTGAAACCAGCGCCAGTAAATATCCTCTTAACTTCATAACATCTCCCGCTCTTATTTGGAAACGCAAAATTACCGGAAGAATTGATACGAAGAACTGCTATTGGCAGAATTAGGAATTAATTAATACATTTGATTTCTGTGTAATCTCTAACAACCTGCTTTATGAAAAAATTAATCCTCCTCAGCATTCTTACCCTCAGCGGAATTTTCGGATCCCGCTCTTATGGCCAAACCATTCCGGAAGGGTCCAACCAAATACTTGTAAGAATTTTTGAAGCCTGGTCAGGTGCGGAAACCTCTGAAATCATCCTATCCTATGGAAATCAACAAAGTGAACGAATTCGCTTAGAAAGGGCATCTCCGAAAAATTGGGAATACAATACCAATAAAATAAATGAAGTGTTAACCAACATCATGAATGCAGGATTTGAAATTGAAACTTCCAATATGAGTGGGGAAGCCTGGCGTATAAGCACTTATATTTTTAAGAAAAAGGACTAATTCTAAAAAATCAACGGGCCTTTATTTATTACGCCGCACCATTTTCAAATGGTATGCCGCGGTATTTTTAAAGCGGTTTTCGTCCAAAGATAACTGGACCAATTCTTTGGAATTCAATTCGTATTCCATTCTTCTTACCGAATCGCTCAGGCTGCCTTGTGAAAGGAACAATATATTTTTAGAGTTAATGCTCCCTTTCTTCCACTGCCCGCTGCAAACCAGGGTTGCATCGCCGTCTTCTGTTGCATTGCGGTACGTTTCCGTGAGCCGAAAAATTCCTGCAGTATCTCCTTTGATCACCAAACGCTGCTGAATTCCATCGCAATCTTCGCAGGGAATTTCTCCTTCGTAGATGCGGAATACTTTGTAATCTTTGTCTGAAAGGTATTTTTCTTCTTCCTTGTTATCCGACACGGGTTTTGTACGCTTCCGGTCATCAGCTCTATGCTCAATACACCCATTCAGGACCATTACTGCACCTGCTAAAACAAACAAACAATTAATTCGGTTTATCATCCCACTCAATTATTAATTTTCCAACGGTTTTTCCTTCTTCAAGCAAACGGTGGGCCATTTTTAACTCATGCTGTTTGTAGACACCACCTACAACAGGATGAATCTGGCCTTGTTTCACCATCCGGACCACTTCATTCAGGCACTCAGTAAGCACCTTCGGCTTAAAGTCAGCTACCTTGAGCATGTTGATCCCAATAATAGACTTAGAACGCATCATTAAGCCAATTGGTACAACAAATCCCATCTTTCTAACAAAATTAAGTGTTGAAAGGAGTCCCCACCTACCGTTTGATAATTCAGAACCACCAAATAACACCAATCTGCCACCTGTGCCCAAAAGTTCCCAATCCTTTTTAAAAGTTCCTCCGGCAACCGGGTTGAAGCTCACATCAAGTTTTTCGGAAACCTGTTTTTCGTAATCCCCTTCTTTATAATTGATTATTTCGTCTGCACCCAGACTGCGTACAAGTTCTTCTTTTTCCTTCGAACTAACTTTGGCCGTAACGTGCGCTCCTTTCAGTTTGCAGAGCTGAATCAGCGCGGTTCCAACCCCGCCTGCTGCTGCATGAATGAGGATTCGTTCTCCCGATTGCACATTTGCCGACCTGTGAACCATGTAATAGGCTGTGACAAACTGCGTGGCAAGTGACAAAGCAATTCCGGCATCCATCTCATCAATAAGCGATACGGCGTAATTATGGGTGATTACGTGTTTTGCATATCCTCCGAACCTGCAAAACCCAACAACACGTTTTCCAAGCAGTTCTTTGTCTGCTTCGCTGGCAACACGTGAAACGATTCCCACCACCTCATAACCTATCACACAAGGCATCGGCGGAGCTTCGCGGTAAAGTCCGAGTCGCGCCATCACATCTGCATAATTGAGCCCGAATGCTTCCACTTCGATCAATACCTGACCGTTCGTCAATTCGGGAAGGGTTAAACTTCTGAGTTCAAATGCACTTTCTGCCGACCCTTTTTTTACCAAATGAAATGCTTGCGTTTGTTCCATATGCAAATTTAACTCAAAAAGTTCGTGGGTGGGTCCAAACAAAATAACTGCAAGCCTTTCCGACAATTAATTCTAAGCGGTTTCTATGGAAAAAAATGTTATTTTTAGATCGAACTTAAATTTGACACAATGGCGAAAACGTTCCACTACCTGGTTCCGATCGATTTTACTCCTGTTACCGAAAACGCGTTGGTTTTCGCATTGGATGCAGCGAAATATAACAATGGCGATATTGTTTTACTACACATTATTTCCCATTCGAAGGAACGTATTGCAGCTGAAAAGAACTTACGTGATCTGGCAGCAAAGTATGAGAATCCGGAAGTGAAGATCTCAACGCGTGTGGTGATCGGAAAAGTGTTGAGAGATATCGGGATTATTGCCGATTCGATCGGTGTACGCCTGATTGTTATGGGAACACACAGCACTTCTATCTGGCAAAAGATCTTTGGAAGTCCGGCGTTGTCTGTTATTTCAAACAGCAATGTTCCGATCATTTTAACACAGCAGGATACTTCTTTCCACAAGATCAAATCCATTGTAATGACAGTTGACCTGGCAAGAGAAAGTGTACAGGTGGCGAGGTATGCTGCACGCATTGCACAGGTATTTAATTCAAAAGTATACCTGGTAGGTCAGCGTTATTCGGATGAAGGCCTGATGCAAAAAATTGAAGTGAACCTGCGTGTGGCAAGCAATTACCTGCAAGACCAGGGAGTTGCTGCAGCGACTATTCATTTACTGGATGAAAGCAATTACGAGAAAAACATCATCGAATATTGCCGTGAGGTCAAAGCAGATCTACTTGCAGCAACTTGTTACCAGGATGTATTCTCCATTTTCTCTACCAACCTGGTTCAAAACCTTGCAGAAAACGAATTAGCTATTCCCGTGATGACTTTTGACGGAGAAGACACTTCTTCCGGATCACAATTCGGGTTTATTACTCAATAATATCAATAAGATGTAGGTGCCCGGTCGCGACCGGCACCTACATATCCTTACCCGTTTCCTTTTATAAGCAATACGATTTCTCCTTTCGGTGGGGTTTGCTGGAAGTGTTTCAATACGTCTTCTGCCCTTCCGCGCACGAATTGTTCGAATAGTTTGCTGATTTCTCTTGCTACGCAGACTTCCCTGTCAGCACCAAGAAAGTTGACACATTCTTCCAATGCCTTAATGATCCGGTGCGGTGATTCGTACAGGACAATCGTTCGCTCTTCTTCTTTATAAGACAACCATTTGGTTTGCCGGCCTTTTTTATGCGGAAGGAATCCTTCGTATACGAAACGATCGCAAGGAAATCCGCTGGCAACCAAAGCAGGAACAAAAGCTGTTGGCCCGGGTAAACAGGTTACTTCCAAACCGGCTTCCACACAGGCGCGTACCAATAAAAATCCGGGATCGGAAATCGCAGGTGTGCCCGCATCTGAAACCAAAACGGTGCATTGATTTTCCCTGATAGTCTGCACCGAGCGCTCCAATTGCTTGTGTTCATTGTGTGCATGAAAAGGAATGATCTGTTTCCCGGTAATTTCAAGATGAGAGAGCAACTTTTTCGTTACACGCGTATCTTCCGAGTAAATGATCTCTGCTTCCTTTAGCAAGCGGATTGCTCTCAACGTAATATCTTCCAAATTTCCGACAGGAGTCGGAACTACATATAACACACCCATTCTTTCTTCTCTTTTAGCGTGTTAATACCACGTAATCCTGCAATACTGTTTTCAGGAACTCCATCCGTTTCTGAGGTGTTTCCTGTAAGCCGATCAAACGTGCAGTTTCATCCGCCAATTCGATCGCAAAGTTTTTATTTTCCTGGTTCGGATAGCGTTGTACCCGCAAAATGGTATTCTTGATCAGCAACATGTCTTCATCCGAAAAACGGATCACATGGGGATAAGTCGGTACGTGATTATCTGAGCTTTTGATCGACAAAACGTCCTTCAGGCTGTAAAGCTGTGTATCCCTTACTTTGATCACAACCGTATCTGCCATGATATCACCGATTCGCTGTCTTTTTTCCGTGGTTCCGGCAACTAGTAAGGCTAAAAACCCAAAACCTCCTACCCAGATATCCACAATCCGGAAAATCCAGCGGGTGAAATATTCTCTCAAACCAGCAGTTTCACCGTTGCTTTTTACCACACGGATTCCCATGATGAGTTTTCCCAGTGAGCGGCCGTTTGTGAGGTACTCAATTACCGGGGAATACAACAACCAGGGCAAACGCAGTAAGAAGATACTCATGATCGACCACCGGTTCTGGATGGAATTGAAGTCCAGGTCCAATAAGTTCATGGAGATCACATAACTCGCAATGAGCATGTAGATCAGCAGGAAAATCAAATCCAGGAACGCCGCAACCGCACGATATACCGGACTCGCGAGTTCATAATCAATCGTAACGAATTGTGACGTTGTAAAGGAAATTGTTTTCATACCTTGTCAGATCTGAAACCGAAAATACAAATTAAAGCGAAATAATTTCTATTTCAGGATCAGCTGGATCGGTAAATGGTCTGAATAACCACCGTAATAATTCGGTCCGCCATAAGTTGTTGAAGGCTTTTTGCTTCCATCCTTTTGAGTGAAAAGCAATTTTTCTTCGTAAACTATTTTCCCGTCATTCGGAGAAAGTGCAATCCCGTTATTTCCGTTGTACAAAGCTTTTGAGACGATAAAATGATCCAAAACACCCCATTCGCCTTTGTAATTGTGTGTTCCTTTTCCGGCTCTGTGATCGTCTTCAAACAGGTCAAACAAATCCGCATTGGAATCCGTAACCGCTTTTGCTTTCAGTACATCACGAACCGAGACATTGTCCGGATGATCATTGAAATCTCCCATCAGGACGATATTTGCTTTCGGGTCTGCTTTCAGGATCGCATCTACTTTTGCACGTGCTACTGTTGCAGCCTGGATTCTCCTGATCTCGGATTCTTCCCCACCTCTTCTTGAAGGCCAGTGATTCACGAAAAAGTGAATGATCTTTCCACCCTGAAGTTCTCCTTTCACGTACAAAATATCACGTGTTTTGAAATCGGGAATGGAATCAATTGCCACTTTCAGCGCTTCCATTTCGATGAGTTTGAACGCACTTTTATCGTACAGCAAACCGCAATCAATCCCTCTTGCATCCGGAGAATCCTTATGAGCGATCCCGTAGTTCGTTTTCGCCAGGCGACCTGTATTTTTCAGGTCCGTCAATACGCCTTTATTCTCAATTTCCACCAAACCGATGATCACCGGATTCTCAGTAAGGTTCATGGTGATCGCTTCCACCAGGTGATCCAGTTTTACGTGGTATCTTTCGGAAGTCCACTTCAGTTTTCCGTCCGGAAGAAACTCTTCATCAATCACATCTTTGTTGTCAATGGTATCGAACAGGTTTTCTACGTTGTAAGACACAATTGCCCGGCTATGGAACGATTGGAGTTTGGATTTTTTTGATTCTTTCTGTGAAAATCCATTGACCGAACAAACGGAGATCAGGATGGATACAACTAGTATTTTTTTCATGCGAAACGATTTATTTCTTTTTAATATTCCAGGTTAAACTGATCCAACTCTAACAAACACGAAGCCAATAAATCGATACTTGCCTGAATATCGTCTTTGTGTGCCATTTCGATTACCTGGTGCAAATGTCTCGTCGGGATGGAAACTGCCCCGGCAATGGAACCACCCGGAGACATCCGCTGAATTCCGGCTGTATCTGTTCCTCCCGCTGTGAGTATCTCAGGCTGCCATTTGATTTTATTCCGATTGGCAACTTCTTTCATGTAACGCACCATGCGTGAATCACATATCGTTGAAGCATCCATGATTTTAATTGCCGTTCCCTCGCCCAATTTGGTAATTTGCTCGTGAGCCGCTGCACCCGGAAGATCGAATGCGATGGTGGTATCCAAACCAAAACCGAAAGTCGGCTTGATATTCAGACTTGCCACATTTGCTCCGCGGATTCCCACTTCTTCCTGGACGGTAAAGACCATGTATAGATCGTGTGGAAGTTCTTTTCCTTTCAATCCTTTTAATACTTCGATCGCAATAAAAACTGCCAGTCGGTTATCCAGGGATTTGCAGTTAAAGCAATCACCCATTTCAATGAATTCCCGTTCGCGGGTAATGACATCACCGATTGAGATCAATTCCTTCACCTTTTCTGCCGGAAGTCCCGTATCTACGAAATAATCTGAGAGTTTCGCCACTTTGTTACGCTCATCCTGGGTCATTACGTGGATCGGTTTTGAAGCCATCACCCCGATCACGTCTTCTTTTCCGTGAATGATCACACGCTGTGCGGTCAGTGTTTTCGGATCAAATCCTCCCAGGGTAGTGAAACGGATAAATCCTTTGTCATCGATATAGGTTACCATGAACCCGATCTCATCCATGTGAGCTCCAACCATGACGCTTTTATCTGATTTTCCTTTCCGGATAGCGTATACATTGCCCATATTGTCCACTTCTACTTTGTCGCAAAGTGTTTCTATTTCGCGAAGCACCAGTTTTCTAACGCGGTCTTCGTGACCGGGAGCACCGGGGGTTTTGCATATTTCTGCCAGGAGTTTTTTATTCATTTTTTGAATCTGTTAAGGTCTACTTTTTCCGAAAGCTCTGCTTTCTCTGTAATTCGGTTTCAAAAATAACAGAATTCCATCTGCCATCATTCATTCGGGAGTTTAAATAACTGTTAAACCGGTGCGTGAAATCACTTTTCATTTTCCTGTTTCCGGTTTTATTTTAACATGCATTGCTATATCTATGGGATATTATTCGGTTCATTACAGCATTAAACCAGTACCAAATACACTAACGGGTGCCTGATTTTCCCGAAAAAACTAATCCGGATATGAACAAAAAAGACATGGAGCCAGATCAAATCCTATGCGTGCTTGGTAATTCAAATCCACCAAATAAACGGTGAAAGCATTGATATAAAAACTCGCTGATAACGTGTTTCTTAGTTTTAGTCAGTTAAATCAAAGCACTTGGTGTGAATGAACAATCCGGTGTGAATGAGATGATCGTTGTCAAACACGCATCCTATCAAATAAAACCATTAAATTTGCTCTTATCAAAACCGATTCTGTAAGAATCTTAAAAATCACAGAACTATGAAAAAAATTTTACTTAGTTTATCCCTACTAACACTTACCCTTCAGGCATCAGCTCAAACACAGATCGGGAACAGCAACTTTGAGGCATGGGAAAATCTTGGTCAGGACGAAGTTGAACCTACGAACTGGAACAGTTTCATGAATGCCCAGGCTTCCGGATTTTTGGCTTTAGCAAAAGCAAAACAGGTGGACCGAAGTACCGATATCAGGGCAGGAGCAACGGGATCTTATTCTGCCAGAATCTGGACTCGTGATGCGGTTGTTGCCAGAGCAAATGGAAATCTTACGCTGGGAAAAATAATTGTTGGTAGTGCAACTCCTGCAGACTTATCAAACCATAATAAATCGATTATAAGCGACCCGGCATTCTCTGAAGCGTTTAATGACACCCCGGATTCATTGGTTGTGTGGGTTAAATATGTTCCCATTAACACAACGGCTACGCCACCGCATCAGGCCAGAGTGAGCTGTGTAATCCATACAAATACTGAATTAAGAGATCCCAATGATGTAACCAATACAACTATGGCTAAGGCCAAGGCTGAACTGAATATTTCTTATTCGGGAGGAAATTGGGAGAGAATCTCGATTCCTTTTTCAACTATCAATGCATCATTAACAAGTGCATATGCCATCATCACTTTTACCACAAACAAAACTCCGGGAGGAGGATCTGTTAATGACCAGTTATTTATTGATGATTTGCAGTTAATTTATGTACCTAAAGCATCTTTCACTGCTTCCGGATCATCTGTTTGTGCAGGCGGATCTTTGAACTTTACCAATACTTCTACAAACTATCCGGCAACTTATTCCTGGAATTTCGGAGACGGTTCACCGGCAGTTACTACTGCAAATGCATCCCATACATTTGCAGCAGCAGGGACATACAATGTAACTCTTACAGCAACTAACCAATGGGGATCTACAACTTCTACCGCTACAACTATTACTGTAAATACGCCATTGGATGCAACATTCAGCTACAGCAATTCAACGTATTGCTCCAATGCAGGGAATCAAACTCCAACGGTTGTTAATCCCGGAACGTTCAGTGCAACTCCAACAGGATTATCAATCAATACCTCAACAGGGGTAATTAATTTAGGAGCAAGTACCACAGGAACTTATACAATTACCAATACAACTTCCGGTACATGCCCGGATACGAAGACCACCAGCATTACAATCAATGCAGCAGCAAACGCATCCTTTTCCTACCCTTCAAATACTATTTGTGTTTCTGACGGAAACCAAACCCCAACTACAGCTGAGGCAGGAACTTTCTCTTCATCTCCTGCAGGTTTGGTATTTGTAAGCTCTGCAACAGGTGTTATTGACGTATCGGGAAGCATACCTGGTACTTACACAATTACTTATAATGTGGCAGGAACATGCCCGAATTCTTCTCAGGTCAGTGTTACTTTAACATCCAGCCCGGATGCTTCCTTCACTTATGCTGCGGCTGCATATTGTGCAGACGCAACAGATCCTGCTCCGGTATTCGGTAACGGGGCAAGCGGCGGATCATTCTCTTCTAATCCAAGTGGGTTAACTATCAATTCCAACTCAGGAGCAATTGATTTATCAGCAAGTACTGCAGGAACTTATTCCGTAATCAACACGATTGCAGCAGCTGGAACATGCCCGGCGGCGGCTGATACATTTACAGTAGTTGTGAATGCATTGCCAACTGTTACTTTGGGAACATTTACGGATGTTTGTGTATATAACCCGTCATTTGCTCTTACAGGCGGTGCGCCGGCAGGAGGAAGCTACAGCGGAACAGGCGTTACAGCGGGTTCTTTCGATCCGACAACGGCCGGCCTTGGGGTTAAGACCATTACTTATGCTTATACAGATGCAACAACAACCTGTTCAAACACTGCCACAAACACGATTAATGTAGAACAATGTTTAGGATTGGAAGATAACCAGGCTTTAATTGTTTCTGTTTATCCCAACCCAACTGATGGTAAATTGACTTTATCAAACCTCAGCAAAGAAACTTTTTATAAAGTCATTTCTGTTTCCGGACAGGTTGTTTTGGACGGAGTTGTTTCAAACACTGCAAATTCAATCGATCTTTCGAATATGGAAAATGGCGTTTATGTTCTTCAATTATCTCAGGAACAAGGACTTCAATCCATTCGCATCATTAAGAAATAATAATTTCATACCTTTGTCGTGCAACCACCATTCTCATCCGAATGGTGGTTCACTTTTTTAAAGCTACATTTATGAAGTACTTGCTTTCCATCATACTACTGACAACTTCTTCCTTCTTATTTGCTCAAACCGGCCGCATTACGGGAAAGGTTCGTGACATGCAGGGCGAAGCTGTTGTTGGTGCATCGGTATTCGTAAAGACTACACAGCTTTACGGAGCCAATTCGGATGAGAACGGCCAGTTTGTTTTGGAACTTCCTGTGGGAGTTTACAACCTGATCTGCCGCATGGAGGGAATGAATACAGATACAATTCAGATCAATGTTACAGAAAATGGCCTGATTGAACTGGATATTCCAATGGAAGAAATCTCCACAGTACTGGACGTAGTTGAAGTCAAGGTAGGGAAATTTGATAAACCCCTGGAAGATCAAACAGTTTCGATGGAGGTTTTAAAACCGCGTTTGATTGAAAGCAAAAATACCCGAAGTATAGAAACTGTACTGGACCAGACTCCCGGGTTGAATATCCTGGACGGTGAGCCCCAGATTCGCGGGGGAAGTGGGTTTACCTTTGGTGTAGGTTCCAAAGTGGCCGTATTGGTAGACGATATGCCGATGCTTTCCGGTGATGCAGGAAGACCGGAGTGGGGTTTCATTCCGGTTGAGAACATTAGCCAGGTAGAAGTAATCAAAGGAGCTGCTTCCGTTTTATCCGGAAGTTCTGCATTATCCGGTTCGGTGAATATACGCACTGCCTATCCCACCTCTAAACCACTGACTAAGGTTATTTTATATTCAGGATTATATAGTACACCTGATGTCGAAGGAGCTAAATGGTACGATGACGCCCCATTAATTGCCGGAGCAACTTTCCTGCATTCACGTAAACACAAACAATGGGACCTGGTATTTGGAGGAAACTTCAATTATGATCATGGATACATCGGACCTCCTGTCACTGATTCTGCGGTTTGGGAAGATACAATCTCAAACTTCACCAACAAACAAATGGTGAGCAAGCGTGGGAGATTAAACTTCAATCTTTCACGAAGGGATAAAAAAATCAAAGGGCTACAGTACGGGATCAATGGAAACTTCATGCTCCAGGAAACAAACATGCCACTTGCATGGTTAAATGATAGCAGCGGCATTTTCAGAGCTTACCCCGGAGCCCTGTTTTTACAAAAACAGTTGATCTTTAATATTGATCCTTACATTATTTATTCGGGTAAAAGGGGCTCAAAACACAGCTTAAGAACCCGTGTTTTCAGAACAGTGAATGAGATGTCTGCCAACCAAAGTAACCAGGCAACTGTTTTGTATGGTGACTACCAGTATAAAAATACGCTAAAGCAAATTATTTCTGTGGATTTTGTAGGTGGAATAACTGCTCAGCACACCCATTCGTATGCAAATATCTATGTTGGTTCCGGAAGACCGGTTAATCAGCTGTTGAATCTTTCAGCTTACGCTCAGGCTGAGAAAAAATTCTGGAAGAGGTTAACTATTTCCGCAGGTGGCCGCCTGGAATATTTTCAATTGAACGATTCGATTACAGCAATGAAACCCATTTTCCGGGCTGGAGCCAATTTGAAGCTAAGTAAAGCCACTTTCCTTCGAACTTCTTATGGTCAGGGTTATCGTTTCCCAACTATCACTGAACGATTCATCAGAACAGGGGTAGGAAATTTCGGAGTATTCCCTAACCCGAATATAAAACCGGAAAGCAGCTGGAATGCAGAGTTAGGAATTAAACAAGGTTTCAAGATCGGACCAGTAATGAGCTTCTTTGATATTGCCGGATTCTGGCAGGAATATGAAAATACCATCGAATACATGTTCGGGGTTTGGAGACCATTTACAACTTCTTTGTCGAACTCTTTAGGTTTTATGTTTTTAAATACCGGGAAATCGAGAGTCAGAGGAATCGATGCTTCACTAGCCGGTACCGTTGCTTTAGGAAAGAAGCATGAGTTAACCTTCTTGTGTGGATATACCTATATTGTTCCCCAAACACTTACGCCTGATTACGAGTATGCAAAAGATTCTTTGGATCGTATTTACACTTACAATTCAACTTCCTTAGATTCTTCCTCCAGGATTTTAAAGTACCGCTTTCTACACAATGTGAAAGTGGATATGGAATACACGTTAGGAAAGAAATTTGCTATTGGATTCAGTGCGAAGTATTATTCCAAGATTGTTAATATGGATGGGGTCATTAAAGATTTTGAACTCTTGACATCTCAGGTTGATGTTCTCCAGGATATCCGCTACATGGATTATTATAATGCACACCGTTTCGGGAACTGGATCTTCGATGCGCGGATTTCTTATTTGCTGAAAGACAAGCACCGTTTTGCTATTATTGGAAGTAACATTTTGAACAGGACCTACTCCTTGAGACCTTTGAAAATTGAGCAACCAAGAACCGTGATGCTTCAATATACTTTGAAATTAGGAGGAGACTAATTGTTCATCCAATCCATTTAGCGCGTATTTTTGTAAAAAAACAAAGATGCGCGTTTTTATTATTGCCCTGATCTTCATTGCCGGAGTTGTCATTGCCTATTTTTTGACCAAGCCCGGTGAAAAGCCGTTGAAAGTTTATAACCCGATCGATGTGGAATCCGAAATGGTGGAAAGCGATCTGAAACGCAAAGGTTTCGGGCATACCATTCAGCCGTTCTCTTTTACAGATCAAAGCGGGAAACCTTACGGATCAAAAGATCTGAAGGGAAAAATCTACGTTGCGGAGTACTTCTTTACCACCTGTGGAACGATCTGCCCGGTAATGAATGCAGAAATGCGCCGCGTTCAGGCAGCTTACAAAGGAAATGATCAATTCAAAATCCTCAGTTTTACCGTAGATCCCGAAACCGATTCCGTGGCACAAATGAAAAATTACGCGGACAATCACGGAGCAGACCCACAACAGTGGCATTTTTTGACAGGCAGAAAGGAAGATCTATATAAACTGGCAAGAAGAAGCTTTTTTGTTTTGAAACCAGCTGAAGCACAGAACCAGGGCGATGTGGGCTCGGATTTTATCCATACCAATTACTTTGTGCTCGTTGATACCCAGAAACGGATTCGAGGGTATTATGACGGAACGGATTCGAGGGAAGTGGACAAACTGATCCAGGATATTGACAAGCTGTTGGTAGAAGAAAATTAGAATTTCTTTCCCGGAAAACCGAATCAGTTAATTAATCCCTCACAATTCGTTAAAAATTCCATTATAAACGAATTCTGCTTATTTTCGACCACAGATATCGAAAAAGCAATCCATGCAAACTACAAAAACAAACTACGGAGCACTTTCCACCCTTACTACTGTTTTCTTCTTTTGGGGATTCATTGCTGCCGGAAACAGCATTTTTATTCCTTTTTGCAAACACTATTTCGGGTTAGACCAGTTCCAAAGCCAGTTGATCGATTTCGCTTTCTACGGCGCATACTACCTGGGGGCACTTGGTTTGTTTGTTTTTAGCACGATCCGCAAAAAAGACCTCGTTTCAACATGGGGTTACAAAAAAAGTATCGTTTACGGACTCTTGTTTTCTGCCCTTGGAGCGGCAACCATGATCATTTCCGTTTACATGAATGTTTTTGCAGCTATGCTTTTCGGTCTGTTCATCGTGGCGCTGGGTTTTTCTTTGCAGCAGACTTCTGCCAATCCTTTTATGATCGCACTTGGCGATGAAAAAACCGGAAGTAACCGCATCAACTTGGGTGGCGGGATCAACAGTTTCGGTACCACGATCGGGCCGGTGGTTGTTTCTCTTGCTTTATTCGGAAGTTCCGCAGCAGTAAGTGATGAAATGATCTCGAAATTAAGCCTGAGCAAGGTCATCGTACTTTACGCTTGTGTGGGATGTTTGTTTTTGGGAGTTGCAGCACTTTTCGGATTCTCCAAACGTGTTCCCAGCGGAATACTGCAGGATGAGACACATTCCGATCTTCAAAACGAAGATCTTGTTGATTCTTCTCTATCTGCTTCCTCGGGTCAGACTAAAAAAACCATGGTCACCATGCTGGTAGTAACCGGCTTGCTGATTGCCTGTTTTGCACCGGTATTCAACAGTTACCGTTCCAATGAAGCGAAACAGCTGACAGAACTAAAAGGGGATTTGGATCAACTTACAACAGGGGAAGACAACAAACCAATCCAAAACCTGACTCCGGAACAGGAAGAAGCAAAAGCTGAAATCCAAAAAGAAATCCATACGATCCAGGCTCCTTTGGAAAAAAAACGGATGATCTGGTTATCCGCAGGAATAGTTGCCGTTCTGGGAGGAATCCTGTTTGCCAACCGCTCCGCAAAAAAGAATGAAAGCGGATGGGGAGCAATGAAGTATCCGCAATTGAGCCTGGGAATGATCGCTATCCTGGTTTATGTCGGTGTGGAAGTTGCCATCGGAAGTAACCTGAGCGAATTGTTGAAGCAACCTGCCTTCGGAAGCCTTGAATCTTCCGAAACAACTCCGTTCATTGCCATGTACTGGGGAAGTATGATGATCGGGCGCTGGTCCGGTTCGATCAATGCTTTCGATCTTTCTAACAAAACCAAATTAATCCTGAAATTTATTGTTCCGCTTGTTGCCTTTGGGATCATCCTGGGAATTTTCAAACTTTCGGGATACCGGATTGACATGCTTTACTGGTACATCCTTTGCGTCCTGATCCAAATCGTTTCATTTTACATCACCAATGACAAACCTGCTTTTTCACTGGCACTCTTCGGAACACTGGGATTAGCTTGTGTACTGATCGGCTTAACAACTTCCGGAACGGTTGCTATATATTCCTTTCTAAGCGCAGGACTTTTCTGCTCCACGATGTGGTCGTGTATTTTCTCCCTTTCACTTGCCGGATTAGGAAAGTACCAGGCACAGGGTTCCGGGTTCCTGGTGATGATGATACTGGGCGGGGCTTTGATCCCCCCTATCCAGGGAAAATTATCCGACATCATTGGAATCCAACCTTCTTTCATCGTAGGCGCAGTTTGTTTTGCATACATTACTTTCTTTGCGATTTTCGTGAATAAGCTCCTGAAAAAACAGGGAATTTCACTGGATAGCGATGCACCCGGACATTAAAGTGTTTGATTTAAATTTCTCAAAAGCGGTCGTGTTACCGCTTTTTTTGGCTCCAAACCCTACCGATCCTCACTTTTCTAAAATAATCTATATTGTTTCTAAATAAGCAAGAAGTTCGGTTTGGGTTGTTCTAGCTATTAAATTTGTAACGTTTGAAACATTTTTTAAAAATACTATGAGTAAATCTGGAATATTTACGTCCTCATTAGCAAAGAAGTATTGGATGGCCCTCACCGGTCTTTTCCTGATCGCCTTTCTTGTCGGACACTTGCTGGGGAACCTTCAGCTAATTACCAAAACAGGAGAAGAAGGCCGGCGTGCATTCAACGAGTATGCGTACTTCATGGGCCACAACATCTTTATCAAGATAATGGCTTACACCACATACATCTCTATTTTGGCTCACGCTTGTATTGGGTTGTATTTAGCTGTGCAAAACAAAAAGGCGCGCCCTAAGAATTATGCATACAACAAACCGGGAACCAATTCAAGTACCGCTTCACGCAACATGGCAATTCTTGGAACCATTATTTTGGTATTCATTTGTACGCACATGGCAAACTTCTGGTACAAGCAAAAAGTAGCGGAAACAGTTCCATTACATGTTTTGCATAAAGAAATTACCGAGCAGCAGCAAAACCCAATGACCGGACAGGTTATGGAGCAAAAGATCGGGATCAATTATGTGCTTACAACCAAAGGCGATTACATGCCGAAATCATACAAAGATCCGAACAGCGGTCAGGACGTTGAACTGATGGATATCAAAGACGGAACTCATTTGTATGATAAAAAAGCTGAAATCCAGGTTGGTGAAGGATACCGTGATTTACATACGGTTGTCATGAACTTCTTCGGCCAGTCGGAACAAGGACAGCCAACAAACGAGTACGCACTTTGGGCCGTGATTTTATACGTGGTTTCCATGTTCGTGTTGATGTTCCACTTGTGGCACGGATTTGCTTCGGCATTCCAGTCTTTGGGATTGAACCACCGCAAATACAACGGGCTGATCCGATTCTTAGGACAGGCTTTCTCAATCGTGGTTCCGTTGGCATTCGCGATTATTCCAGTTATGATTTATTTAAATAGATAACATTCAAAAAAGTACTTTATGTCTATTCTAGATTCCAAAATACCAGAAGGCCACATTTCAAAAAAATGGACCGACTACAAAGACCACTTGCGCCTTGTTGCACCGAATAACCGTCCGAAAATCGACGTAATCGTTGTTGGAACAGGTTTGGCAGGAGCATCCGCAGCGGCTTCGCTGGGAGAAATGGGGTACAATGTAAAAGCATTCTGCTTCCAGGATTCTCCTCGTCGTGCACACTCCATTGCAGCGCAGGGTGGTATCAACGCAGCAAAAAATTACCAGAATGACGGTGACTCCATTTACCGTTTATTCTACGATACAATTAAAGGTGGTGACTACCGTGCACGCGAAGCAAACGTTCACCGTTTGGCTGAAGTATCCGGAAACATCATCGACCAGTGTGTGGCTCAGGGCGTTCCTTTTGCTCGCGAGTACGGAGGTTTGCTTGACAACCGTTCATTTGGTGGAACACAGGTACAGCGTACATTCTATGCAGCGGGTCAAACCGGACAGCAGTTGTTGTTGGGAGCTTACTCAGCACTTTCCCGCCAGATCGGATTAGGAAATGTACAAATGTACAACCGTCACGAGATGCTGGATTTGGTAAAAGTAGACGGAAAAGCGCGCGGGATCATTGCACGTAACCTGATCACAGGTGAAATCGAGCGTCATTCTGCTCACGCGGTGATCTTGTGTACAGGTGGATACGGGAACGTTTACTTCCTTTCCACAAACGCAATGGGATCCAATGTAACAGCAGCATGGAAAGCTCACAAGCGCGGAGCTTACTTTGCAAACCCTTGTTATGTACAAATTCACCCGACTTGTATCCCGGTTCACGGAACAAACCAATCGAAGCTGACTTTGATGTCGGAATCATTGCGTAACTCCGGTAGAATTTGGGTTCCAAAGAAAAAAGAAGATGCAGAAGCAATTCGTGAAGGAAGATTGAAGCCAACACAAATTGCGGAAGAAGACAGAGATTATTATTTAGAGCGCCGTTATCCGGCATTCGGTAACCTGGTTCCGCGTGACGTTGCTTCACGCGCAGCCAAGGAGCGTTGTGATGCAGGTTTCGGAATTGAAGCGAATGACACGATGGAGGGTGTTTACCTGGATTTCTCTTCAGAAATTCGTTCAAAAGGAAAACAAGCAGCTTTAGTTGCAGGAAATCACAATCCAAGTGAAGACCAGATTTTGAAATTGGGTAAAGCATGGGTAGAAGAGAAATACGGAAACCTGTTCCAGATGTATGAAAAAATCACCGATGAGAACCCGTATGAAACTCCGATGAAGATTTATCCGGCGGTTCACTACACAATGGGTGGTGTTTGGGTTGATTACAACTTACAATCCACTATCCCGGGATGTTTCGTAGCAGGTGAAGCAAACTTCTCTGATCACGGGGCAAACCGTTTGGGTGCTTCTGCACTGATGCAGGGATTAGCTGACGGATACTTCGTAGCACCTTACACTGTTTCAGATTACCTTGCAGGAGATATCCGTACAGGAAAGATCTCTACCGATTCTCCGGAATTTGATGAGGCTGAAAACTATGTAAAAGACATGATCTCTAAATTCCTGAATAACAACGGAACGAAAACAGTAGACCATTTCCACAAGCGTTTGGGACATATCATGTGGAACAAAGTAGGAATGGGCCGTAATGCACAGGGATTAACGGAAGCTATTGCTGAGATCGCTGCATTGCGTGAAGAGTTCTACAAAGACGTATACGTGCCCGGAGATGCAAATGAATTGAACCCGGAATTGGAAAAAGCGCTTCGTGTGGCTGATTTCATGGAATTGGGCCAATTAATGGCAAGAGATGCTTTGCAGCGTAACGAATCATGCGGAGGTCACTTCCGTGAGGAGTACCAGGATTCAGAAGGTGAAACATTGCGTGACGATGAGAACTTCAACTTCGTAGGAGCATGGGAATACAAAGGAATGGACATTAACCAATCCGAGTTGCACAAAGAAGTATTGAATTACGAATACATTAAGATCGCAGCGCGTAATTATAAATAATTGAACGATGGATGGTTGGGACGCGATGCATCATGTCCCAACCAAACCGATCAACCAATAAAATATTGAAAGATGGCATCAAAAACGATAAATATAAACCTGAAGATTTGGCGTCAGAAGAACGTGAACTCGAAAGGAAGTATGGAAACATACAAATTGGACAATGTTTCAACGGATAGTTCATTCCTGGAAATGCTGGATCAATTGAATGAACAACTGGTAAACGAGCGCAAAGAACCGATCGCATTTGATCATGATTGCCGGGAGGGAATCTGTGGAATGTGTTCGTTATACATCAACGGGGAGGCTCATGGCCCGGACCGTGCAGTTACAACATGTCAGTTGCACATGCGTAAGTTCAAGGATGGGGAAACGATCTACGTTGAGCCATGGAGAGCGAAAGCATTCCCGGTAATCAAGGATTTGGTGGTAGACCGCTCTGCATTCGACCGCATTCAGCAGGCTGGTGGATTCGTTTCTGTGAACACTTCAGGCCGTACGATGGATGCAAATGCTATTCCGATCGGGAAGGCAGAAGCAGACAAAGCGTTTGAGGCTGCAACTTGTATCGGTTGTGGAGCTTGTGTAGCAAGCTGTAAAAACGCATCTGCGATGTTGTTCGTTTCAGCAAAAGTATCTCAGCTGGCATTGTTGCCACAGGGACAGGTTGAAGCTCAGCAGCGCGTTCTGAACATGGTAAAACAAATGGACGAAGAAGGATTCGGTAACTGTACCAACACAGGTGCATGCGCTGTAGAATGTCCGAAAGAGATCTCACTGGAGAATATTGCACGTATGAACCGTGAGTATTTGAAAGCAATGGTTGCTGCAGACTAATAATCAATTCATATTCAAAAAGAGGGCTGTTTCAACTTATGAGACAGCCCTTTTTTATCTCCCCGCTCGGAGTATTATTTACCTTTTCCCGGTTAAGGCGTTACAGATTTAAACTTGTGGGTATAACATTGCAAGTGCTTTCCATTGATTTTTATTCCAGGGAAACTTCCATGAGGATATGCGCTATCAAAAACAACTAGTTACTTAATTGGATCAAATGTTCACTTAATCGTTGTGAATTTTAACAGTATCTCATTAATTATCACTTTTATCGCATCCTTTATTAACTTATATTTTTTCTTGTATTAATAATTTTTTATATTAGCACATCTTTAATTTACTTATGTTATGAAAAAACTTTTACTTTCTCTAGGGTTAGTGTTAGTTGGTTCAACTGCTATGTCACAAGTGATATTTTCAGTTGAAGCTCCTGCATCAATCGAAGGATTTTATGATTTTACCAGCAATGGTGATGGAAGCAACTGGGCTTTAGCAACTCTTGTAGGCTATACTCCGGTATTGGATACTGTAGTATTGGCTAATGACGGAACTTCCGGAACAAATGCACAGGGAAACCCTGCATCTGCAACAGGATGTAACGCTTTAACGCCAGGAAGTTTGGCAGGAAAGATCGCGATGGTTTACCGTGGCGACGGAGGAAACCCGGGAATCGGTGCTTGTGGTTTTGGTGTCAAAGCTAAAATGTGTCAGGATGCTGGTGCTATAGCTGTAATCATCGTTAACCGCGAGGATCAGTTATTGAACATGGATGGTGGAGCAGGTGTTAATGAAGGACCTGGTGTTAACATTCCTGTAGTGTTCGTTACTCATGCAACGGGTACGCTAATCAAAAACCGTTTGCAGGCAAGCGAAACAGTTATGGCTTTGATCGGTGACAAAACAGGTTACTACGATGATGACATCTCTGTTTTTGACAACAACGCAGTAAGAGCTAATTTCGGTGCTAAACCGCTTGCTTTGGCTCAAAATGCAGCTGAGTTTTCTTTAGACCCAGGAGTTTGGGTGGTTAACTATGGAAATAGCGCTCAATCAGGTGTTACGTTAACTACAACCATTACAAGAGACGGAACACAGGTTTACACAAACACAGCAAATGCTGCTAACCCTATCCCTTCCGGAGATTCCCTGTTTATGACAACGCCTACTTTTTCTGCTGCTTCTTATACAGCAGGGTTGTATGAAGTTACTTACACAGTAGCTATGACAGCAACAGACGAATTCGGTGGAGATAACGTCTCTAAAAGTACATTCAGCCTGAACGATAACCTGTGGTCATTAGCTAGTCTGAACACTACAAACGATACAGTAAAGTCTGATGGTTACTACCGCGCAGGTACTACTCCAACTTCACAGTTCGAATCTTGTATGGTTTTCAGAGATCCAAATGCAGGAAGAGTTAAAATGGACGGTGTTCAGTACGGTGGTATGACAATCGGTGCTGCAGATACAGCTACAGTAACTTTAGATGGTTTCGAATTAACATGGTCTTTGTATACATGGAACGATGCAAACAAAACAGTTGATGCAGGTACATTCACTCAATTAAGTGAGGTTGCAAGCGGAAGCTATTTTTATGGTGATCCGGCTGATGATGACTTGGAAAAAGCGATTTTCATGCCAATCAATACAGTACCTTACTACCAATTGGCAAATAACCAGACTTACCTGTTATGTATCAATAACCTTTCTCCGAAAGCTTTCATGGGATTCAGCACATCTGATCACTATGATTTCGCTATGAATGCAGATAACATGATCCGTTTCCCTCACCGTTCTGATGTTGGTACTTGGGTGAATGCAGGATTCGTAGGTTTACCGGTTCCTTCTATTGCAATGAGAGTTGGAACTAACTTAAGTGTTGATCAAAACGAATTGGTAGCTGCTTCTGCATTCCCAATTCCTGCTAAAGAAGTAATTACAGTAAAAGTAAATGCTGCAGGTGATGCAACATTGAAAATTGTAGATATGGCTGGACGTGAAGTTTCTGCTCAACAAGTAAAAATTGAGAACGGACAATTCACAACTTCTGTAGAAGGAATCAATTCCGGAACTTATGTGTTCCATTTGAATTACGCAAACGGTACTACAAGCCGCTTCAACGTGGTTGTATCTAAATAATCAGATATAAATAAAATCTGGAAACCGATCTCGTATTTACGGGGTCGGTTTTTTTGTGCTTTGTTATTAAAACCACATAGCTACAATAGGACACATCCTTTTATTGGAAGGGTATTCTTTGGAGGGGAATTATGTGTTTAACACAGGTAACTTATGAAATCGGTTATTTTTGAAAAATCTTCTCCAAGAATTTAAGTGATAATTTCCCACAGATGCACGGATTATTTGTGGCCCTTACCAGTGGGAATTATGTACTTAAGTCAGGTAATCTCTAAATCTTTGCGCTCTCTGCTTCTCTGCGGTTTATAAATCCAGTCTTATTTTAACCGCAAAGAGTGAAAGAACGCAAAGGAATGAATATCAATGCTGTCAAAAAGCCATCATCTAAAATTTCGTATACTGTATATTTTTAAAGGTATTTTTTTGGCGCTACCTGATTAAAGTACGTAACTCCCTCTTTGGAGCGCCTTTTTTAATTCACTCTAAATCTGAAAAAGAAAGACCCGAAAGCTAAGTTAAGAAGACTTTGAGTCGTGATTTGGACCACATAGAACATAGGTAAGTTGGCTATTTCGATGTATCAGGATTCAAGGTTCTTCCGGAAAAGTATACGCAGGAGAAGTCACTTTCTATAAATTGCCCTTTTTGTTCTGTTGCATAAGAGATAGACAAGAACTATGTGTCCTATGTACCTATGTGGTTAAAGCCTGGGAAGTGTAACCAGTACCGTTGTTCCCTGAGAAGAGGTTTCCTCGATCTCAATCGAACCGTGATGGGTTTCTACAATTTGTTTCACCATTGCAAGCCCCAAACCTGTTCCTGTTGATTTGGTGGTAAAATATGGCTCGAAGATCGTTTCGATCTGGTCTTGCGGAATTCCGGTACCATTGTCTTTTATCCGCACATAGGCGAAACCGGGAACCGTCTCCAGGGAAATCACGATTTGTGGTTCTTCATTTATTGAAACCGCCTGAATTCCGTTTGACACAAGGTTGTTCAATACCCGGAGGATCATTTCCCTGTCTGCATGAATACGGATCGTTTCAGTGGTATTTGCGATCAATTTCACATGAATTGCTGCATCACCATCAAAAAGTGCCGCTACGGCCTTCGCAAGTTCCTTCAAATCGATTTCTACCATCACCGGCTGCGGAAGTTTGGCAAAGTTTGAAAACTCGTTCGCAATGTGTGTCAATGCGTCTATCTGTTCGATCAAAGAACTTGTAACCCGCTGAATGCGCTCAGCAGCTTTGGGATCATTCGGATCAAAGACACGCTGTAAATGCTGCACGCTCAATTTCATCGGCGTGAGCGGATTCTTAATTTCATGCGCCACCTGTTTGGCCATTTCCCTCCATGCACTTTCTCTTTCGGATTGTGCCAGTTTAGCAGCAGCTTCGGCCAATTCCCGCAACTTGTGATTGTATTCTGCCACCAGTGAACCGATCTCATCCCGCGCTTTGTAATTGATCTGCTGGCTGTTCTTGCCCAATTCAAACTGGGAAAAACTATTTCTCAGCAGCATCAAAGGCCCGGTTAACCAGGAAGAAACCAATAATGCAATCAAAATTGAAAGAACCAGCAAGAGCATGAAGACGTTCAATATAGCCACAAAGAACTGCCGCAATTGCTCTTCAAAAACATTCTTTTGGTCGAAATGCAGGATGTTCAGGTAACCCAAAAGCCGGTTCTCGTGATCAAAAACAGGAACATAACCCGATAAATAAACCAATGAGCCAATATTCTCTTCGTGGATAAACTCCGAACGCTTGTTGAACTGCAATTGGTATAAAGCTTTGGGGTTCATCTGTTCGCTCAGCAGTCCCATATTGTAGATCTTTGTGCGGGAAGCACCTGCAAGAACACCGTCTTCCTGGTACAAATTGATATCTGCCAGGAAAACTTTTGACCATCTTCGCAACTGGTAATCCAGTTCGTCCTGGTTCTTGTCGCTGAACTTCTCTGAAATAAAGCGCTGCCTGGAGTTGATTTCATTGATCACCGATTTCACCTTTTCCCGGATCTGATCTATGGAATAGGTGCGATACTGCCCGCTCAGCATGGTAGTACTTGTAATGCTGAATCCGCCCAACGAAATCACAATGAGCCCGATCAAAACCAATTGAATTTTGGTAATCATGGATATCCCTGTCAGAACCCGAACCTGGTTTAGTTGCTTCACCAGTAAAAGAAGCGACAGCAGGGCTCCAAAACAAACCAGCAGAATGGAAGTTGTTGTTAAGTAAGACAACCAGGAAGGAATGGGTTTGCTCAGGATAATGGCATCTGTTTTGGATTTTTTGAATATCAAGTGCTCAAAACCATCTTTTTCATACCATTCATGTCCTTTATCGTTGTTGTCACCAAAAATATTCAGGCTGGTCGGGTAAGTGTATATCCCGTAGTTCAGGACCAATTGATTGTTGTAGTATTTCGCAATGGAATAGCGTTCCAAGGATTCGAAAACAGCAGTCTGCTTGGAAACCAAAAGTCTTGGGAAACCGATCTTCTCCGGAATTCGCTTGGATTTCATGGTACCGTAAAAATCTACGGTGATCCCATTCCTGTAAACCGGTAAATGAAAAATGTAATTGAACTGGCTTGTATAATCCTTTACGTAGTACATATTGGTGTCGATTTCCGAACGGATACCATGCCGCTCGATCAATTCATCCAATTGTTTTTTGTACATCCCGTTGAGTCTCAAGCCGGCACTATCCGGCAAATAATAGTAGCAATCCACATCATACCGGTCCCAATATCCTTTAAACACCTGGTATTCCATTGCTTCTTTCAGCTCAGAAAAGCTCGGCTTCGTTTCATGACGGAATAAGCGTTTCAAAAAGGGTTCCGAAATCAGTTTTTCCTTTGCTTTAGTAAAATCCACCTCCGCGTTGAAATCACGGTCATCTGCCAGCTGGTTTGCAAAGAGCAAACGCTCTTCCCGTTCCTTTTTCTTTGCTTCCATTTCCAGGTTCATGGTGATCCCAAACGACACCAGGAAAGTTGCCAGTAGGTAAAAAGTGAAATTCCAGGTTTGATTCAAGCGGTAAACCACCCATAACGCGACAAGAAAAAGGGAGAACATCCAGATGATCCAAAAACCGTGTAACCTGAAAATCCATTCATTGGTGATGATCACAGCGCCAAAAAGAAGGACCGGAATTCCAAAAACCAGGAATCTAGAGGGATTGGTCTGCTTCCATTTACCGATTACAAATTGATAAAACTGAATGAGGAACAGCGAACTCAATCCGAGAATGAAGATAAAGACTATTGAAAAAATATTCAGTTTCAGAATATCATTTAAGTGGATCGGAATAGTGGAATTTACTACGATCAGCTTGATGAGCTGCGGATAAACCATCATGATCACCGGCACCAGTAGCAGCAAAAAATACGTTCCTGTTCGTTTGTTCAACACTGAAGACAATTTGTTCAAAGCAGGGAATACCATCAGGAAAGCAACGGCCCAAAGAATGAGTTCACCGAAATTCGGGAGCCAATTGTTGAGTGCCATTAATCCCGGATCGAATAAAGCAGTATCTGCCATCCATTCGAACCAGCCGAAGCGCAGAGAAAGATAACGAAGGGCAAAAATTGCCATTACATAACCTATTCTCATTATCGGAGTCTGCACCACCTTGCCCACACGATAGGAAAGCAGGATCAGGATTGCGAGGAGATCCGTAAAAATAATGGTTAGCAATTGACTGTTATCCGGAGCCTGGTCTCCTCTTTCTATTCCAAAGACCGGATTGCCTTTCTCATCAAAAACGGTACTGTTTTTCTCTGTGACCAATGAAACCGTTCCATGAATTGCCGGAAAGGGATAAAAAAAGTAGTCTTTCAGCTGATCGTTCTTGATTGGGAAAACGCGCTTAATTCCGAAAGTCACTGCAAATAGGAGGTCACCCTTCCGCTCAAACGAAGTATAATACCAGCCATTTTGCAATTGGATCACTCCATTTACCGGGAAATGCAGATCTGCAAATTTGTTAACCGGGCATTTATTTGTATTCCAAAATACCATGGAATCGCCCTGATAAACATGCACGAACAAGGTATTCTCCAGGGAATTGTACTTCCTTGAAAATGCTCTTTTATCCAGGTTTTTCCAATCTGACGGGAGTGTTTCGAGTTCTTTTTGAGCTCTTAAAGTCTGTGACAGGAAAACAGATTGAAAACGCTCAATGTCACCCTTATCTGATTTGTGTAGTTTAAAGATTAATCCTATTAACAGCAAAAAACAAGCACCTAATAACAGTGCATAGCCGCTTTTTGCAAAAAATTGAATTACTCTTTTAAACATAATAGTTTCGGGCTCAGCATTCGAATTAAACGTTCAAATTCCAAATCTGCCTGCTGACCGTTCTCAAAAACAAAATCAGCTAAGTGCATATAAGGTTCAAGGTGTTTTTGATAACAAGGTTTCACGTGATTATTCCATTGGTACAAGATTGCTTCTCTCGAATATCCTCTTGTTTCCTGGTCACGGTAAAGTCTTCTGTCCAACTGCACATCCGGATCCACATCCATAAAAATGGAAAAATCCAGTAATTCGTTTACTTCCGAGTATTCGAATAAGAACAAACCTTCTACAATGATGATCGCCGAGGGATCTAATGTGATCAGTACATTTTTATTCGGAGCATTGAAATGATATTCCTTTACTTCAATGGATTTTCCTTCTCTCAATTCTCTCAGGTCAGAGATCAAACGGGATTTATCCAAAGCTGTGGGTAAATCAAAATTCACGTGGCCATTTTGATCTGTCAACTGCTCAGTAATGGGTAAATAATAATTATCCATTGAGAAAACAGTAGGGTGAAGTTCACCGTAAAATGCGGCCAAGCGCTTTAATAGTGTAGTTTTTCCAGATCCACTACCACCACAAATTCCAATTATCATTTCTGCCTATATTCGAAGGTTATACTGCCTTTTGCCGGTAATTGCTTGGGGTCAAATACCAGCCATTTTGTGTCTAATTCAACTACAAATTTACTGGGAAATTCTGCAGTAAGCAAACGACTTGGATTCGAAGTTGCCTGATCGATGCTCCCGGAGACGATTCCGGCAGCTGAATTAAAGGGATGAAAGTGCCCTTCGGATTTTGCTGAATTAACATACCAGCCTGTTCCCTCATCCATTCTGAAACACCCTACTTCCAGGTCTTTTTTGGCATTGTAAACCGCAGCTCCCGACTCACAAGCTTTATTCCACTTCTTCTCTTCCATCTTATAAGTGACCAGGTTCGCAGTGGTCCCGTTTACTTCAATACCACCCACGAAATAAGATCCGTTGGCAAAAACCAATGTTCCTTTTTCATTCGGTTCGCTTCTTTTCAACAAAGCACTTCCCCGTCTTCCGAAACCTACCCGGGTGTGTGCAACAAAATTCGTTCCTGCCTGTTCGAGAACCTGCTCCGAAACCATCACTCCCTTCGGATTGTATTCTTTGACTCTCCAACCCGCCTCTTTTCCGGCATGCAGGCGCGCGGCAAACAAAATATTCTCCTCCTTCTCTCCCGCAACATACCAGGAAATCTGGTCTTCGATCTTAGAAGAACTGATCACATTTTCAGATACTACAAAAGCATACAGGTTGAAATTGTGATGCGTCATTGAAACAGCAATCGTTGTAAGCTTTTCTTTGTCCTTATGCTTAAACATCCATAAAAGCGCTTTTTGAGTCGTGATGATATCCGTCAGATACAGGTCCGAAGGACTGAAACTTCCCAATCTTTTCAAGGGAGCAAGAAAATTTACATTCATTACTTTGATATTTCCCGCAGCACTCAACTGATGAACAAAAACCTTGTTGTCTTTCAACTCCAGGTTCTCAAGAAAGTATGCATATTTTCCACCGTCTTCGGAAATAAAGTAAGTTTCTTTTACCATCGGGTTATAAACCTGTTGCCATGAACTTTTGCCTTCCCCGGAAACCATTGTCAAATCAACTTGTTTCTGAGTTAAAGTCAAATCACGACTTAAAGCCAAAGCTCCGATACCTTTCCACTCAAGTATTTCAAAATAAGGTTGTTTCAGTGGTGGAATTTCGAAATTCTGAGCATAAACAGAAATAGTAAGAAGCGCAAAAAGAATACTTAAAGATTTTTTCATATTGGGAATAAAGCGTAAATTGGCAGATAAATGTAAACTATTTTCAAGAAATTATGCTTCTCTCAACTACAATTAAAAATACCTTCTTTGGACTATCTCTTCTAATTTCTGCTTTTTCTTACAGCCAGACCGATGAAATAAAAACGCTTCCCCTGGGCAAGCAGGTTCCGATGATCCAACATAAAATGGAAGATCCGGCAGGAAAATCCATGCAGTTGGAATCCCTGAAAGGAAAGAAAGGTTTATTGATCGTTTTCTCTTGCAATACCTGTCCTTTTGTTGTCGGAAGCGACACTTTTGAAGGATGGGAAAAACAATACAACGACCTGAACAAATTTGCTTCCGACCATGGTTATAACATGGTTCTGATCAATTCAAACGAAGGGAAAAGAAAAGACGACGACTCTCCGGAAGCAATGAAAAACCGGGCAAAGGAGAAAGGATATACAATGCCATACCTGATCGATAAAAACTCAGAATTGGCAGATGCTTTCGGAGCGAGAACTACTCCTCACATTTACTTAACAAATGAAAACCTGGAGTTAATCTACACCGGGGCAATTGACAACAAAGTGGATGCTAAACGCAGTTCCGATGAAAATTACCTGAAAAATGCCATAGAAGCAGCAGCAAATGGCAAGGAGATCCAGACAACAACTACTCCACCGAGAGGCTGCAGCATCAAGCGGGTAAAAAAGTAAACTCTCCCAAATAGAACGCAATATGAACAAAAAACTACTAGTGTGTGCATTTCTAACTCTCTCCTTTTCGTTAGTTGCACAACAAGGTGATGGCGGTATTCCAAAAAGCGTAAAAGTGACGCAATCACCAAATCCCATCGACAAAAGAGTTTTCGCTGAGCCGGATATAGCAGCCCTAAGAACGGAGGATTCACTGAATGACATCACCAAGGATTCCCCGTGGCGTTTCGGTTATAAAAACAACACTTCCCTGAATATGAACAATTCAGGATCCTGGATCACACTGCCGAACGGCGACCGGATTTGGAGATTATTTATCCGGTGTCAAAACGCATTGACAGTCAACTTACTATTGGACCAGGTAAGCATCCCGGAAGGAAACGAACTGTATGTTTACAACCCGGATAAATCTTTCATCCTTGGAAAATTCAGTGCCTATCATTTGTACGAAGGTACACTTGGTACAGAACTAATTCCCGGCAACACGGCCATTTTGGAATACTACATACCAGCAAAAAATACCGGGCAAAACGCATCATTGAATGTCAATACCGTAGTACACGGTTACCGCACTGTCGAGGAATTCCAGGAAAAAGCATTCGGACAATCAGCCAGTTGCCATAAGAATGTCAATTGTCCGGACGGATCCCCATGGGTTAACGAGCGCAACAGTACAGTTATGATTGTTTCCGGGGCTGATGGGATTTGTACCGGAGCTTTGATTAACAATACACTGCAAGACGGGAAACCTTATGTACTGACGGCTAATCACTGTTACATGAATACTACAGGATGGATCTTCCGGTTTAACTGGCAGGGTACGGGATGTTCCAATCCCGGAAGTGCACCTACCACGTTTTCTTCTTTATCCGGTGCAGTGCTAAGATCCCGCAGGGTTCCTAGTGATTTTCTTTTGGTTGAAATTACCGGAGGATTGGTAAATGGTACGGTACCGGCTTCCTATAATCCTTATTTTGCTGGATGGGACAGAAGCGGAGTAAATCCCACTTCCAGTGTATCTATCCACCACCCAAGAGGCGATATTAAAAAAATATCTTTTGATGACAACACTGCTATCCCTACCCAAGCTACTATTGGAGTAGTTACAAGTGAACCTATGGGCGTTTGGAGAGTACAATGGGATAGAAATACCTCAACACAAACAGGTTCTTCCGGTGCTCCGTTATTCGATCAGAATCACCGGATTATTGGCCAGCTTTGGGGCGGTGGCGCATCTTGTGCCAATACAACCGCACCGGATTACTATGGCCGTTTATCCATGTCCTGGAATCCTGCAGGAAGTGACAACACCAACCAGTTGAAAGCCTGGTTAGATTCGAATAATTCCGGGGCAGTTGTAGTAAACGGATACGGTCCGGACATTCCTATGCTGGCATTGGATATGGCAATATTAGACTCAGAGGGTGCCAAAGGAAAAATCTGTTCCGAAACAGTTACACCTCGGGTTACAATCCTTAATTCAGGAACTACTGTTTTAACCTCTGCAACCATTCATTACGGTTTTGACGGCTCAACAAGTTTGACCTATAACTGGACGGGTTCTTTGAACTCTAACCTGACACAGGTCGTTACACTTCCGAGCACCATTTTCCCGGCAGGATCTTATTCTTTCAAAGCAATCGTCTCTAACCCGAACGGAGCAGCGGATCAAAACAACGCTAATGACACCACTTCATCTACATTTTCGGTAGTTCCGGACGGTGGCCAGGTTGACCTTCAACTGACTACAGATTGTTTCAGTGATGAGACTTCGTGGATACTTCAAAATAATGCAGGAACCATCACTTTTTACGAAGAAGGACCTTATGACGGTTCCGCTCAAACAATAAATATCCCGTTCTGTTTAAGTGCCGGTTGCTATAAGTTCACCATCCTGGATTCAGCAGACGATGGAATGACTTCCAATTTTTGTGCAAGCGGACATTACACTATCAAAGAGAATGGCAATACCCTGGCACAGCTAACAGCAGCAAATGCAAACTTCGGATCATCACGAACGGATGATTTCTGCGTCACTGCAGAAACAAACAGCCTGACGGAATATGCTTCTTCCTGGAAACTGTATCCGAACCCAACAAGCGATTATCTGACGATTGAAAGTATTTCCAGCGGAGCAAAAACGATCCAGATTACCAATGCAACCGGTCAGGTTATCCAAACACTTCAATCTGATCTGAATGTAATCACCCTTCCAGCGGAAAAACTGGCAAAAGGAATGTATTTCATTCGATTGACAAGCACGGAAGGAACTTCACAAAAAAGTTTCGTGGTAAAGTAAATACTGAAAAAACAAACATGAAAAACCCTGGTGATAACGCCGGGGTTTTTTGTTTGGCTTTTCCTACCCCTTAGTCCCCCTCCAGTGTGGGAAATCGAGATTAGCGGTTTAAAAACTTAATTCTCACCGCGGTCTTTCAATCTCTTTACTATCACTTTTTCTTTTTAACTTCGAACTAAAATTCTTCCATGGCTAAGGTCAAAACAGCTTTCTTCTGTCAAAATTGCGGGTACGAAACACCGAAATGGTTGGGAAAATGTCCCTCATGCGGTGAGTGGAACACCTTTGTAGAAGAGTTGGTAGAAAAGCAGCTTCCGCAGGTAGTTGCCTTTTCCACTTCATCGGGAAGAACAGCGAAAGCCCAGCCACTACAGGAAATCGTTTCGAACGGACAGCGCAGGATTATTTTACCCGACAGTGAGATCAACCGCGTTTTGGGTGACGGCCTTGTTCCGGGGTCACTGATCCTTTTCGGTGGTGAACCAGGAATCGGAAAATCTACCTTACTGCTACAGTTAGCTGTGCAGACTTCCCTTCGTGTACTCTATGTTTCCGGGGAAGAGAGTGAACAACAGATCAAAATGCGTGCTGAACGTATCGGGCAAAAAAACGACTCCTGTTTCATCCTCACGGAAACCAATATTCAAAATATTTTCAAGCAGGCGGAGGAAACCAACCCGGAACTACTGATCGTTGACTCCATTCAAACATTGTTCAGTTCACAGATCGAAAGTGCACCCGGAAGTATTTCCCAGATCAGGGAATGCACGGCACAACTTCTGCGGTATGCAAAAATGACGGAGGTACCGGTTTTCCTGATCGGTCACATTACAAAAGAAGGATCGCTTGCCGGCCCGAAAGTCTTGGAACACATGGTAGATGCCGTATTGCAGTTCGAGGGAGACCAGCATCACGTATACCGTTTGCTCCGCGGAATCAAGAACCGATTCGGAAGTACCAATGAACTGGGAATTTACGAAATGAACGGATCCGGTTTGAGAATGGTCGAGAATCCTTCCGAAATCCTGATCTCATCGGGTGACAGCGGATTAAGCGGTGTTGCAATTGCTGCAACTCTTGAAGGATTAAGGCCTCTTTTAATCGAAGTACAAGCTCTGGTAAGTACGGCAGCTTATGGAACACCTCAACGCTCTTCCACCGGTTTCGATCTGAGAAGACTGAATATGCTCCTGGCCGTCATGGAAAAGAGATGCGGATTTAAATTGGGAGCCAAAGATGTCTTTTTGAACATTGCAGGAGGTATTCGGGTGGACGATCCGGCTATTGACCTTGCCGTTGTAGCAGCAGTTTTATCAAGCAATGCAGATCTGGCCATTGACCGGTCCATTTGCTGCTCAGCAGAAGTTGGTCTTTCCGGTGAAATCAGGCCGGTGAACCGAATTGAGCAGCGCATCCGTGAAGCAGAAAAGCTGGGATTTGAGAAAATCATTATTTCAAAACACAACAAAGGGATTGATCAATCGAATTTCAAGATCGAATTAATTCCATGTTCCCGCATCGATGAAGTTCTGAAAGCGCTATTTGCATAAAACTGCCCCGATTTTGTAAGTCACACACTCTAACTTGGAAATTACTTATTCCAATATCCTCAATTGTAATAGTTTAGTTAATTTCGCCTCTCTAAATAAAACACTACTTATGCGAGTATTCTCATTAGCTGCCATGATCTTATTGTGCTTCAATCACTTGATGGCAAACACGCCACCAATATTAAACACAGCTCAAACAGTTCCCAATACATCTCTCTGTTCGAATGAAGATTGGGAGATTCCACTATTTTCACCCCTTGAAATTACCGATGCGGATGGTGATCTGATCGTTATTATCGGTATGACTTCAAGCGATCAATCTGTCATCCAGAATGGGTCTTTATACGCGGGAACACCTTCTGTTCCGGGCGTTTTGAACACCAATCTTATTTCCCAATGGGGAACAATGAATGCGGGTGCCTGCATAATCACACTGGAAGTAACAGACGGAACAGACACCGTGTTTATTGAACTTCCTGCCATTACTGTAAATGCGGTACCGGTAATTACTGTTGTATCCAACCCCCAAATGTGTATGGCTGAAGGAACGGTGGATATGAACCAGTTCGTTTCACCGAATGGAGGTGAATTTGACAATGACGGTATCATCTATGAAGATGGATTTTTGAACCCGGCTGAATTAGGTTATGGCCCGGGTGATGAAGTATATGTAAACTATTACTATTCACAAAACGGTTGTTCAGCTTACGAAAGTCTTTACATCAATATCTATGAGTCCCCGACAGTTAGTATCGCTACAACACCAACCTCTTCGTGTAACGCAGCAAACGGAACAGCTATTGCTACAATTACAGGCGGTGAAGGAACTTTGACAGAAAGCTGGTCAAACGGTATAACAGGTACTTCGACTATTTCAAACCTGGCAACCGGCCAATATGTGTATTACCACGTAGACGAAAACAATTGTGCCACATCGGCATCTTTTTCAATTGAAGCTGCGGGAGTTTCCATCAATGAAACAGTAAGCAATGTGGTTTGTCACAGTCAAACGAACGGAGCAATTACCATTACCCAAACAGGTTTGACAACACCGGTAAGCTATGTATGGACATCCGGTCACACAGGCACAGCAGTATCCGGTTTGGCAGCAGGAACTTACACCGTATATGCTACGGATGCTACCAACTGTAAGATTTCAAAAGCAATTACCATTTCGCAGCCTTCAAAATTGGCATTCCAGGCAGGGATCACTATAAACCCGACTTGTGGTTCATCTGACGGAGAAACGTTAGTTTGGGATATAACCGGTGGTGTTGCGCCTTACACCACAATCTGGTCGAACGGTACAACAGGAGAAACCAATTCAAACCTTGCATTCGGAATCCATACAGCTACGGTTAAAGATGCGAACAACTGTATGATGGCAAAACCGGTTTATTTGAGTGAAGACGGCGGGGCTGATATTTCTGGTTATGTAACTCCATCAAATTGTGGAACAAGTGATGGGAAAATTGAAGTGGATCTCTGGACATGGGGAGCTGATACGGTACAATTCATTAACTGGTCTAACGGTGCCACAACAGAAGATCTGTTGAACGTTCCTGCGGCTAACTATGTTTGTACGACACAAGTAGCAAATACCGGTTGTAAATCTATTAAAGGATGGAACCTACCGGTTGTAAGACCAATGAGACAAGATATCTGTGTGATCACTGTAGACAGCCTGACAACTACCAACCTGATCGTTTGGGAAAAAGTGCAACCCATTGGAATTGACTATTACAATATTTACCGCGAAACATCCACCCAGGGCGAGTTTGTTTTGATTGATACCGTAAGAGCAGATAATATTTCGCTTTTCAATGACGTCATTGCTTCACCGATTGAACGCTCGTGGAGTTACAAGATCAGTGCTGTGAACGCTTGTGGAGCAGAAAGCCCGCTAAGCCTTGCACACCGAACAATCCACCTGGATTTATTGGATCTGGGAAGCGGCTCTGTACGGGTTAACTGGAATGCTTACTCCGGAACTGCATTCTCAGAATACATTGTTTGGAGGTATACAGATGCTGACGGTTGGGAAGAAGCAGGAACTGTTTCAAATACGACACTGACCTATACAGACTTAGTTGATTACACTACTCCAGGGCTGGATTACATGGTTGAATTCGAATTGATAACCCCTTGTTCGGCTGAGAAAGCGCAGGATTTCAACACCGTAAGATCCAATCGTGAAAGAGGACAGTTTGCTCCGGGACAAGGTGTGGAAGGTGCTTCATCTAACAGTATCAGTGAAAATTACCTGAATAATGTACAGCTTTACCCGAACCCTACTTCCGACAAAATCACTTTTGTACAGGAAGGAAATGAGCAAATCACTTACAGCATCCTTTCTTTGTCAGGACAGGTCATGCAGACAAATCAAAGTTCATTGACAAATACGGTTATTGATATGGGCCAGCTGAATGCAGGAGTTTACCTGATTGAGCTGAAAATGAATGATATCAAGATCACCAAACGGGTAGTTAAGCTGTAAAGCCGTCTACCCGACAATACATTAGAAAAAAATCATTGTTCCAACGGAGGGGCAATGATTTTTTTCTATCACTATTCTAAATTTCAGAGCTATGAAAAAATTAGGTTTTTTGTTTGTTCTCTGCTTGAGCGTGTTTAGCGCCAAAGGACAAACGTTTGATTGGTCTTCAGACCTGCCGGCTGATCCCTTTCTATCCAGCGGACCGGTAAAATCGATCCTGTACCAGGGAAAATTGTACCATTTCAGTGATTCGATCGGTAATTACATCCGTGTAACCATGTACAACCCGGAAGTGGGTACCTGGAGATGGATCACGGCTGAAAACACCTATATCTCCGGATTCGACCGGATCGAAGGGGAAGTGATCGGTAACAAAGCTTACTTCGTAACCGGAGGTTCAGCCGGAATGTACGTACACCTATTCGATTTCAACACGAATACCATTACCGGTTACAGCTCAATTCTTGCTAGCGGCGGATTATTGGACAACTGGGACTTCAAAATCGTGCCGGGACTGAATGTTCCACTAGTCATGTACATGGAGGGAAGCACCGCCAACATTTGCATGTTCAACACCGGAAACAACACGTGGAATAATCCCTTCACCCTTCCTGCTGCTTTCAACAGTAATTTCCAGATCTATTTTTCAAACACCCAGGTTTACTATGCGATATCCGGCGGCGGGCTCAATACCCTGCGTGTAGCTCCTATCAGTGACCCGCTTTTGACAGCTCCTTACAATTCAACAGGTGGAAATGACGGTTACCTGAGAAATGAACTGGGGAATTTTTATACAGCCGGGAAATTTTTCCTGGTTGGAAATGGCCAGAATACACCGAAAGTTTACATTCGCAATTATGCAGATCAGAAAACCTATGAAAAAGGCATTTCCGGAACCGGCGACATCCAGCTGAATACCCTAACAGATCTTGCTTTGGATTTCAATATTGATACGAATAATTTCGCGATTGCTCAAAATGCGAGTCATGCCTTCGTGCTTTCAAATTTCAGTGCTGCGGGCAACGGAACAGCATGGAATACCTATGTTTTCAGCAAAGATTGGAATACCGGAATTTGGGATACCCTGGGAATCCAGGTTCCGCCAACTGCAGGTTTGAATAATGAGTTGATGATTTCCCTGGACCAAAGCGGTCAGCACGTGGCAATCAATTACCAAAACGACGGATACCATTACTACAATGTATCCAATACGAAACCGGAACTGGAGCCCGGCTCCATCATCCCCACTACCGGAACCTGTGCCAATCAGCAAAACCTGATCTACCATGCATTGACATTTTACGATGACAACAAAGACGGGCCACTGAAACTTCAGAATCTCACAGATGTAAGTGGTGTCATCTCAAATATGACGGCACAATTGATCCATTTTGACAATACCGTATCTCCGGCTATTACGAAATATGCCATTTACGGAACTGTGGGAGCAGCCGGAAACAGCAATGTGCAGTTTGAGCTATTTGACGGTTACAGCATTACCGATATCACTTTACCAACCAATCCGGTAGGTGGAACAGTTGCTCCGGTAGTTTCCTTCTCTTCCAATCCGCTGAATTTGTGCAAGAATGACAACCTCATCAACCTGGCGAATTATGTAAACTATTACGATCACGGAACTTTCACGATCAACGGAAACCCAATTACAGGAACCATGATCGACGGAACTTTGCTCTCACAAACTTTTTCATTCGGACCAATTACATTCAATGATGAAATTAACGGATGTATCGTTTCTGCATCCGCTTCAGTTACTTTTCCTGCTCTTCCAAGTGCTACAGTAGTTTCTACTCCAAGTGCCTGTGGATCTGCAAACGGAACCGCTACTGTTACATTCACTGCCGGAAGCTCTCCGAATTACTCCCTCGAATGGTCAACAGGTGAAACAACAACGACCATATCCAACCTGGCTCCGGGGCCTTATTATTACAGCGCAACAGACGATTACAATTGTCACTTTACGGGTATAACTTCAGTTGAAGCAACAGGAGTCAGCATCACTCCTGCTATTACCAATGTTTCCTGCCATGGTTTAAATGACGGATCAATTACTGTTAACATCGTTAACCCGAATGCATACCAGTTCCTATGGTCAAACGGTTACGGAACTCAAACGATCTCCAATCTCGCAGCAGGAAATTATTCTGTGAATGTATGGGATAACAACGGCTGTCAGGCTTCTGCCTCCTATACGATCACACAACCTGCCGCAATGATCGTAAACCTTGCCGGATCTCCTCCAAGCTGCGGAAATACTGACGGATCAGTTACCTCTTCGGTAATTGCAGCCGGAACACCTGTTCTTGAATGGATCGGTACCGGACAAACAACAAATACCCTCACCAATGTAGGGCAAGGCCTCTATACCCTGAAAGTAACTGACGGGAATAACTGCGTGAAAGAATTCCCCTTTCAACTGAACGATGCGGGATCTGTTGATATCAATACAACCGTTTTCAACACGGCATGTAACCAGGAAAATGGCGGAATTTCCGTTAACCTGAACCCGGGATTCTTCGGAGCTGCAACTTCCTGGTCCTGGTCAAACGGAACGACCACACAAAGTAATTTCAACCTCGCAGAAGGCCCTTATACGATCACTGTTGCAAATGGTCCGACTTCTCAGCCCTGTTACGCATCCAAAACTATTTTTGTAGGAACAAAAGCTCCTTTGACGCAGCCAATTTGTTTGGTTACGGTAGACACCCTGACAACCACCAACCTGGTAGTTTGGGAAAGAACAGAACTTTCGGGAATTGATTATTACAACATTTACCGGGAATCTGACCTGGCGGGAAATTACCAGCTAATCGATACCGTGCATGCAGACAACCTTTCCTACTTCAATGACGTGGTGGCTTCACCGATGAACCGTTCGTGGCGCTATAAATTATCGGCGGTAAATACCTGCGGCGCGGAAAGCCCGGTTTCTTCCGAACACAAAACATTGCATTTGAATACGATCCTGAATACAGGGACCGGTTCGTTTGATGTACTTTGGGACGATTACGCCGGTTCCGGAAACGTAGATGGATACGTAGTATGGAGAAAAACAGACCAGGTTGACTGGCTTGCTGTGAGTTCGACCATTCCACTTGGTACTTCTGCCTACAACGATACTCCACCAACCGGATCTACCGGAGTGGATTATTACATTGAAATGATTCTGAACTCCAATTGTACGGCTGAAAAAGCACAGGATTTCAACACGACACGTTCAAACCGTGAGCGCGGACAATTTGCCGCAGGACAAGGTGTTGAAGGGGTATCTACCAACTCAATCGATGAAAACTACCTGGAGGAGATTCAATTATACCCGAATCCAACCCAGGGTGCAGTGACTTTCGTACAACCCGGAAAAGAAAAAATCACCTTCCGGGTGACTTCACTTTCAGGCCAGGAGATGCTGAAAGTAACCAGTTCCGATTCCAAATTTGAGATTCAACTCAATGAATTACAGTCAGGTATCTATTTGGTAGAGATCAGTGCTGCGAGTTCGAAAATTGTGAAAAGAATCAGCAAATACTAGCTAAACTGATTTAGTAATCCAGGAGAGTTCGCCTTGGCGAACTCTTTTTTTACCGACTATTTGCACAAATACCAAAAGCACTCAAAGAAAATTACAACATACGAGTCGCTACAAGGGTCCCAATTTTATTTGCGTACCTTTGCGAATTGTTAATAATGCTAAGAGTTATTCTATGAAAAAACTACTTCTCTCATTGTTTTTAATCACTTCCGTTTTTTCCTTTTCTCAGACCTGGAATCCTATCGGAAGTTCGACCGGAATTGCCAATGCCACAGAGGTTGATATTGAGGTATCGGCTAACGGAGAATTGTTCATGGCCTACATCGACTCGGACAATTCCAATAAAATTTCCGTTCGAAAATGGAACCGTGCTACCGCTTCCTGGGCCCTTGTAGGAACAGCCGGGATATCCGGAGCAAACGCTTTTGACCTGGACCTGATCATGAAGGGCGAAAACCCGGTTGTTGGTGCAAAAGTATTAACTACACTCGGTGCTACTGCTTATGAGTTCCTGGAAGTTTATTCGTTTAACGGAACCATTTGGAATTCACTGGGAGTAGGTGGTTACTTTTACACCTACCATTCGAAAGATTTCTCATTAAGCTGTAACACACAGCAGGATCTGTTCGTCACTTATTACAACCGGGATTATCAGTCGCATTCAGAAGGCTTAATTACCGTTAAACTTGGCACATCCACCATGTTGGGTGGAGCAAACATCGATGACAACAACACTTATTTGAGTGCGGTTTCTACAGTTGCTACTTCCGGGAATAATGTCATCACGGTTTTCGAACAGGATATGGACATGGACTATGGAATTTCCTTAAGTCAAGTTGGCCCCACAACCTATTCCAATTCTACTTATTATTATGGAACGGATGCTTTAAAGATCGTTATGGAAAAAGGACTGAACAGTTCAAATTATTCCATCATGCATTTAACAGATTCTTACGAGGCCCGAAAGCTTTACTACAAAGCTTACAACGGAACGACATTCGGGAACCTGCTCCAGGTTGCATCATCCACTCAACTTACTGATTTTGATTTCGCTTCACAGAATGCAAACACGTTTGTTTTCTACCGTCAGGGAACAACCTGCTATTTCAAACAGATCACCGGAGATATGACTCCTTCGGCAACGATTACAACTATCACTTCCGGAACAAACCTGGCTCCCGCAAATGCTACTTCGTTAGCGGCGGAAACCTACAACGGTGTTCATGTCATTGCTTACATCAGCGGTGGTAAATGCTACGTGAAAGAATACAATCTGGCTGCTAATATCGAAGATTGGGACACGTTTGTAATGTGTGAAGGAACCGCTTTCAATAATGGAGCGAGCAATAGCATTTACTTACTGGACCCGAATTTCAGTCAGTCAAATATCACCATGACAGTTACATCCCAAAACGTAGCTGTTATCCCCAATTCAGCGGTTTCCGTCTCCGGATCGGGAATGGGCTACTCGGTATTCGTAAGCAACACAAACGATGTTACAAGTCCAACAATTGTAGATTTACAATTCACGCTTTTGGAAAACGGGGTGAACGTAGGAACACAATTGATTCCAATAACTGTCAATCCCAAACCGGACATTGTCTTTACAAACCCGGTCAGCGCTGCCTGCAAAAATGCAAACGCTGTAAACCTGAATTCATGGGCAACTCCTGCCGGGGGAACCTGGTCAGGAACAGGAATCACGAATAACACGTTCCTCCCTTCCTATCCTACCGGATCTTCTGTGGTAATGACTTACACCCGAACCAACCAATACGGATGTACCAGCTCAGGAACACTTCCTTTCACGATCAACCCTACTCCGGAACTGAACGTAACAACCAACTCATCTAATTGTAACCAAAATACCGGATCTGCAAACCTTGCGATAACAAGCGGACAAACGCCTTATTCCATTTACTGGAGTACAGGTTCCACTCAATCAAGTGTGTCTGGCCTGGCTCCGGGGCAATACATTGTATCCGTTACGGATGCAAACGGATGTCTTTCCACTGCAACTTCGATGATCGGTTCTAACGGACTTTCCCAAACAGGTGTTTCAACAGCCGTATTGTGCCACGGAGCAGCTACCGGATCAATCAACGTTACCACAGCGGGTGGAGTTGCTCCACTGACCTACTCCTGGTCAAACGGTGCTACTACGGAAGATATCACAGGTTGTGTCGGCGGACCGTATGAATTGACCATTACTGACGGATCTGGCTGTATTTCTACCGCAACATATACCGTACAGGAACCACAGCAAATGATGCTGAACCAGATGACAATTACCCAACCGGCTTGTTCTGAAACAAACGGACAGGTTGCTGCTTCATTTAACGGAGGAACTTCGCCTTTCACTTATGCATGGACAAACGCTCAGGGCACAAACCTGGGAATCAATAATGCAACAGTTACAAATATCGGTGCAGGAACATACACTTGTACCGTAACAGACGCAAACAACTGTAGCTTCAGTTCCGTAGCTTTGGTATCCAACAATTTCGGACCAACATTGGCGATTGATACGATCATTCCTTCTTCCTGTGCAGGTGACGGAGAAATCCAGTTGACAGTAATCTCCGGAAACCCTCAAAGTTATTTGTGGACCAACAGTGCAACAACACAAAACATCAACAACTTAAGTCCGGGTAATTATTCCGTTTCTGTAACAGGAAGTACCGGCTGTATCACTGTTTTGGGCGGAACGGTAGGATCAACACTTCCGGATCCGGCTGAAATCTGTCTGGTAACAGTAGATTCTTTGACGAATACGAACCTGGTTGTTTGGGAAAAACCTATTACAACTGGAATTCATCATTTTAACATCTACCGTGAAACATCTCAGGCAGGTTTATACCAGTTGGCAGGTGCCGTAAACTATGCAGACGAGTCCGTTTTCACCGATTTGGTTGCTTCACCGAACGTTCGTTCCTGGAGATACAAAATCTCATCGGTTGATGCTTGTGGCAATGAGTCCGAATTGAGTGAAAACCACAAAACAATCCACCTGGTGATCAGCCATGGATTGGGAAGTGATATCAACCTGTTCTGGGACAGTTACGAAGGATTCCTTTACCCGAATTTCGTCCTGAAAAGACATACGAACACAGACGGCTGGATCACACTGACAACCATGCCAAACAACTTGCATACATATACAGATCAGCCGGTAACAACGGATGGTTTGTTCTATGTGGTAACGGTTGATGCACCAAGCACATGTAACAGTACCAAAATGGCACAGGATTTCAACACTACAAGATCAAACCGCGACAACCGTCTTTCTACCGGTCTTCCGAACTCTCTTGCTGAGTTGATGAACCAGGCTGTCAGCATCTACCCGAACCCGGCTAATACCATTTTGAACATAGAAAACAGCTCCAGCCAATTGATCGAAGCGCGGATCTTAGACCAAACAGGAAGAGCAATTTCCACTGTAACGCTTATCCCGGGTCAAAGCAAAATTGACTGCGGAAAGCTTGCAGCAGGGATGTACAATATCGAATTGCAATCACACGGCGCTAAAACATTGAAACGTTTTGTAATAGAGCATTAATAGCATTGCTCCATAAAATTTGGAAAGGCTGGTCTGCGGATCAGCCTTTTTTGTTAAAAAAGCTTTTTAGGAATCCTTTTCACCCCCTCATTTTCATTGCTATATCGATGATAATTAAGTATTTTTGCTGCCTTGATTTATTAGATACTACAACAATCTAACAATCCATGAAAAAGCATATTTTAATATGCCTTGCCATTATTCCTCTTCTTTCGTTTTCACAAACGTGGAATGCTATTGGAAATCCCAATGGTATTGCCGCTGCTTCTGAAGTGGACATACAAGTCACTGCAGGGGGAAAATTATATGCAGCTTACATTGATGTAAATAATGCTTCCAAAGTTTCGGTGGTGAGATGGGATGCATCTCTCAATGACTGGAAACCGGTTGGTAACAGCGCAATCGGCGATGCAAATGTATTTGATTTGCAATTGATCATCCTGGATGAGATTTACCCTGTTTTTTCAGCAAAAACATTCTACCAAAGTAACCAGGCCCTGGAAATCTACAAATTCAACGGTAGCAACTGGATCAGCCAGTCGACCGGAAACGGGACTTACACCCAGGTAGATCACAGCGCGAATTACGCATTAAGCGGAACTTCTCAGAGCAAGTGGTTCCTGACTTTCAAAGATCCTGTTCTCCTCTCTTCCACCTCCGGAAGGGTGATCAGTGTGAACATGGCCACTCAGTCACTTTATGGAACAGCAAGTGTCTATGCTTTGCTTTCCTCTTCTTCCGGGAAACTGGATGCTTACATTGATGAAAACCGCGCAGCAGTCATTCACGGCCAAGTTGGGGTAACAAGCAACATTCACCTGGATGCTTCAAACGGTGCGGGCGTTTATGCGCAAAACCACACTTTTGAAACCAATCTTTTGTCTGACAACATTTCGAAAATGCAGATCGAAAGAAATGAACACTTATCGGCCTACAGCTTTATTTGGGCTTCGGGAGTATCTAATTTTCCATTGAAGTTCAATACACTGGTCAATACTACCCTGAGCAGTGAAGTGGTTTTGAGTTCCGAAGCTTTAGTAACTGATTTTGAATTCGATACCCAAAACAATGACGCTTTTGTATTCTATAAAACGGCAGCGTCCTGTTTCTATGTGAAGATCAGTAATGTAACCGCTCCGGTTGTTTCCACAATTTCTTCCGGAATTGCTTTGGCTCCGGCCAGTGCAAACTCACTGGAGACAGAGGTTTATAACGATATCTACGTGATCGCTTATGTGGACCAGGGAAAATTTTTCGTCAAAGAATACAATCTTCCGGCACAATTGGTTGATCAAAGTGTATTTACCTTGTGTGAAACATCCGCACTCACGAATCCTGCAAACAATTCCATTTACTGTTCCGATCCGAATTTCAGTCAGCAAGGCTTGAGTTTGACCTGCATTTCCCAAAACCAGGCTGTCATAGCCAATTCAATGATCAACGTAACGGGTGCGGGAACACTGCGTTTTTCAGCAAATATCAGCAATACATACAACGTCAGTTCGCCTACCATTGTGGATTTGCAGGTAGAACTTTTTGACAACGGCATTTCGCGCGGAACCAGGTTAATTCCGGTCACCGTTTACCCGAAGCCGGACATTGCTTTTACCAATTCAACAAACGAAGCCTGTAAAAATACCGACCCGATCAACCTGAATGCACTGGCCATTCCGGCCGGCGGAACCTGGAGCGGAACAGGAATCCTGAATAATACCTTGTATCCGTCCTATCCTTCCGGTTCAAGTGTGGAAATGAGTTATACCAAGACGAACCAATATGGTTGTACGCAATCAGACACTTTGTTGTTTACGCTGTATCAGCCGCCCGTTCTTGCTGTAACAAACAGCTCTTCCGACTGCAATCAGCATACAGGAACAGCTTCCGTAGAAATCACCAATGGCCAGTCGCCCTACGCCATTTACTGGAACACCGGATCTGAGCAGGAAACAATTCAGGACCTGGATCCCGGACAATACATGGTATCCGTAACAGATGCAAACGGCTGTATTTCAACCGAAACTTCTATTGTGGAAACAAACGGGCTTTCTCAAACAGGAACTGTAACGGGCACCACATGCTATGGAGAAAAAAACGGGTACATTACCATAACTGCATCCGGAGGTGTTGCTCCATTCAGTTATTCCTGGTCGAACGGAGCAACGAGCAAAGACCTTTCCGGTTTGGCATACGGTCCGTATGAGTTAACCATCACCGATGCGGAAGGCTGTATTTCTGCTGCAAGCTATTTTGTTCCGGAACCCCAAAAAATGATGCTGAACCAGATGACAATTATACAACCGGCTTGTTCTCAAACAACTGGCCAGGTCGCAGCATCTTTCAACGGTGGAACAGAGCCGTTCACTTATTCCTGGACAGATGCGCAGGGAACAATCCTGGATAATGGTGATGCTACTCTTACCAACATCGGGGCAGGAACTTACTTTTGTACGATTACCGATGCAAACAATTGTTCTTTCACAGGCAGCGCTTTGGTTTCCAATAATTTTGGCCCGAATGTCATCATTAATTCCGTGACTACTTCCTCGTGTTCCAATGACGGTGCGATCCAATTGAGCGTTATTTCCGGAAATCCGCAAAGCTACCTTTGGACAAACGGGGCAACCTCACAAAACATCAGCGGGCTTTCTCCCGGGACCTATTCTGTATCCATTACCGGAGCTTCCGGCTGTATCACCGTACTCGGAGCAACAATTGGGTCGGCTCTTCCGCCAAAAGCACCGATCTGCCTGGTAACAGTGAACGGAATGACCAATGAAAACCAGGTAAGCTGGGAAAAACCATTCGTAAACGGAATCAGTCATTTCAACATTTACCGGGAAAGTTCGCAGGCGGGACTTTACCAGTTCATCGGTTCCAAAGCCTACAGTGATGCACCTGTTTTTACCGATACTGTTGCTTCACCGGATGCGCGTTCCTGGAGATACAAAGTTGCTTCTGTTAATGACTGCTGGATTGAATCGGAATGGAGCAGCAGCCACAAAACCATTCACCTGACGGTAAACCGCGGACTGCAAAACGACATCAATTTATCCTGGGATAAGTACGAAGGATTTGCCTATTCCAATTTCATCCTGAAAAGATATACCTACGCACGCGGCTGGGAACAGATCGCAATTATGCCGAATAACCTGTTTACATATACCGATCAGCCGGTATCTACAGCCGGTTTGACGTATGTGGTGACTGTAAATTCCCCGAACTCCTGTTCCGGGATCAATGCCACGAGTTCCAATGGCGATAACCGCTTCTCAACAGAGCAGCCGAATTCACTTTCCGAACTCATCAATCAATCCATCCGGTTCTATCCGAACCCGGCAAATACGTTCCTGAATGTGGAGAACACTTCCGGGCAATCTATTGAAGCACAGATCTCAGACCAAACAGGAAGACCGATGCATGATATTATTCTTGTTCCCGGTCAAACTAAAATCGACTGTGGAAAACTTGCAGCCGGAATGTACCACCTCGAAATTCAGTCACAAGGAGTTAAAATCCTGAAACGCTTTGTGATAGAACGATAAACAAACGATTAAGCAGAAGTTAAAAGTGCTGCTTTTTAATCACAAATCGTTGTCAATAAGTTTGATTCTGCAAACGTGCATCCGAGACGAGAAAGAAGTACTTTAATACAAATACTTCAGCATGGCTAAAAAGAATAAACTATTTGTATTAGACACTTCGGTGCTGCTACATGACCACGATGCGATCATGCATTTTGAAAGACATGACGTTGCGATTCCAATTACCGTTTTGGAAGAACTGGACAAATTCAAGATCGGAAATGACACCAAAAATTTCTCAGCTCGTGAAGTAATTCGTTTCATTGATAAGATATCAGTGAACGGTGGTTTACAACAGTGGATCACTTTGGGCCCGAACATGGGGTCATTCAAAGTGCTGCTTGATTCCCAGCCGAAAGGTGTGGATGCGGAAACGGTTTATGGTGCAGGAAAGAATGATCACAAGATCATCAATGCAACGCTGGCGATCAAGGAACAGGAACCTAAAAAAGAAGTAATCCTTGTTACCAAGGATATCAACCTGCGCATCAAGTCAAAAGCCCTGGGCATTCTCGCAGAAGATTACGAAACAGGAAAAGTGCACTCCAATGAATTGGAACAAACTTCCAGTTCAACTATTGAAGGAATTGATTCGGAAACCATCAAGCAATTGTTTTTAAAAGGAACGATCGAGGAAGAAGGGATTCTCGGAAACCAGAAAGTTGCCAACGGATATTACATTCTCAAGAACGGGAAAAGTTCCGGTTTGGCTTATTTCGATCCGCATACCGATACCCTTCAGCGTGTGGAAAAAGAATATACTTCGGGGATCAAACCCAAAAATGCGGAGCAGGCGTTCGCCATCAATGCTTTGATGAATAACAACATCAAGCTGGTGGCATTGCAGGGAGTTGCCGGAACCGGTAAAACTTTGCTGGCACTTGCTGCGGCATTGGAACAGCACAAATTATTCCAGCAGATTATTCTGGCACGACCGCTGGTTCCGCTTTCCAATAAAGAGATCGGGTTCCTTCCGGGAGATGCGAAAGACAAGATCGGGCCGTACATGGAACCGCTTTGGGATAACCTGAAATTCATCAAATCCCAATTCGGGGAAAATGAAAAGCGCCACAAACACATTGTGGAAATGGAAGAAAGCGGACGCATTCTCATCACACCGCTTGCGTTCATTCGCGGAAGAAGCTTGTCCAACATCCTGTTTATCGTGGATGAAGCACAGAATTTAACCCCGCACGAAGTAAAAACGATCATCACACGTGCCGGAGAAGGAACAAAAATCGTCTTTACGGGAGATGTGCACCAGATTGATACGCCGTACCTGGATGAAAACAGTAACGGGCTGGCTTACCTTATTGACAGGTTGAAAGGGCAGAATTTGTTTGCACACGTACGCCTGGAAAAAGGTGAACGTTCCGAACTGGCAAATCTTGCAAATGATCTTTTATAGTGTAAAATCCGGAAACCAGACAGCCAAAATCGGTTTCCGGTAAGTATAACCAATTGACTGGCAAATCAATAACTATATTTGAAAAAAATCAAAATCAATGAAAAAACTAAAATTATCACTACTGTTTATCGCCGGATTAGGCCTGACTTCCATGGCTCAAAAAATCCGCACGGAATCGGGTGACCTTTCTTTCCTGAAGGATCAAACCGAATTAAATGTAAAATATGATTTTTCTGATTTCCAGGTAGGAGGATTCTCCAGTGAAGCGGAATACAAAAAGAAGAAAATAAAAGATTACAACGACAAGGAAGCCGGAAGAGGTGAAACCTGGGAAAATTCGTGGGAGCGCGATAAAAAAGAGCGTTTTCCGAATAAATTCGAAGAATTGTTTGATAAAGGGTTAACGGGAAAAATCCACGCTGCTCAGAACAACGAGAAAGCAACCTATACATTGATAGTAAAAACAACTTTCATCGAGCCAGGGTTCAATGTAGGTGTCATGCGCAAAAATGCAGCCGTTGCATTTGAATACATTTTCGTTGAATCAGGTGACGAATCCAAAGTAATGGCCAAATTAAAGCAGCCGGACGTACCCGGATCACAATTCGGAGGTTATGACTACGACACAGGAACACGTATTTCCGAGTCTTATGCAAAAGGAGCTAAAATGCTTGCTGCATACATGGTGAAGAATATGAAATAAGAGATGAGCCAAGGCTGATCTATAAAAAAGCGTTAGCAAACAAAGCATTCATTTCGATGAAAAATGCCCCGATCAATCAACAAGGATCGGGGTTTTTAGTTTATCCCGTTTCTTCTCAGTAAATTCACATGACCAATTTCAAGTAGTATGAGCACTTTTCGCAGCGATTTATCACAAACGGAATTCCCGGTTTCGGAACGGATCTCCGCACGAACCATCCGTGGTACTATTTTGCAGCTGATCCAGAAAGAGAATCCCGCGTTCGATGAAAACTGTTATTTATCTATCAGTGAGCTGAATGATTACCGGGAAAAGTACCTTTTCAACATGATGCAGGACCAGCTGGGTGAATTGTCCAACATGGATAAAACCGTTTTGACTTCACTCAACGAGAAAAAGTTACTGTCTGATCAGCTGGAAGACGAAATAAGCACAGACACACTCGGACAGCGGGTTGCAGATAAAGTGGCAACTTTCGGGGGAAGCTGGACTTTTATCATTTCCTTCATGGCATTTTTACTGCTTTGGATTGCATTGAATGCGTTTTTTCTGCTCAACAAAGGTTTCGATCCCTATCCATTCATCCTTTTGAACCTCATTTTATCGTGTTTGGCGGCACTTCAGGCCCCGGTGATTATGATGAGCCAGAACAGGCAGGAAGAGAAGGACAGAGAGCGCGCAAAGAAGGATTATATGATCAATTTAAAGTCGGAAGTGGAAATTCGCCTGCTGCACGATAAAATTGACCACCTCATCATCCACCAGCAGCAGGAATTACTCGAAATGCAAAAAATGCAGCTCGATACCATGAGAGATTTATTGCAGAAACACCAAGGCGAAAAAGAATGATCCCAACGCGTTTCCATTATCCGTCTCCCGGCTTCTCTGTTTACTGGAAAACCGGGAATGGCAAAAAACTGGCAGAAAAATTAACCGGGAACTTCCCCGGAAAAGAAGAGATTGCTGATTTCATCCCGAGACTGTTTGAAACAGATCGGGCAGCCGACCAGGTAATCCGGGAAGTATACCAGGCTCACGGATTCAGGCAGGCCGACCAATGGATCGAAGAACTGCTTGCAGGAAAAAAGCCAGATTGTCCGGAAAGTTTGACTTCATTGGTCGATCAAATACTCATTGTTCCTTCCTGGTTAAACCCGGAATTACTCGAATCCGGCGCGGCTTTATGCAGAAGGTCCGGTTCTCTTGGACTGATGGTACTGCGAAACTACTGTTTGATGGGCGGCTACGAATCTTCGGCGATTAACAAACCGCTCGTTTTTACCGGGGCGCTAAAAAAGGGCGCAGCCAAGCGTTTGACAGAAACAACCGAGTTCTGGGTACGGATAGTAGGAGAAAATGCCATCACGGATCCGCAAATCGGGCTAAAAGAGTGTTTGAAGATCCGTTTGATGCACGCTTATGCCCGTGTAAGTATTCTCGACGAAGGAAAATGGCAGGAAGCAGATTGGGGAGCTCCGCTGAACCAATGGGATATGCTGGCAACAAACCTGGGCTTTTCCATCATCTTTTTGGACGGATTGCGAAAGCTGGGAATGAAACCAACCGAACAGGAAATTTCGGGTTTGTTCCACTTCTGGAAATACGTCGGGTACCTGCTTGGAACTCCGGTTGACTATTTCCCGGAAACAGAATCCGATGCGATCCGCGCCATTTACGCCTGGACCATTTCACAGGCTCCCGCTGATGAAGATACGATCTCACTTGCTTTAGCACTGACACTGGAACCGATCGAAGGTCCGTTTCCTTCCAAAAACTGGCAAAAACGACTGGTCTATAAAACACATCTCGGCTACAACTGGTTTTTCCTCGGGGAAACTTCCTGTGAAACCATGCAGCTCCCGAAAACTTCCTGGCGCATCTACCCTCCTATTCTGCGGTTCTTCATTGCCCTCGGACAACCCTTTGCGCTTCGTTCCGTGAAGAGTTACCAGCGTTCCGTTCTCAGAAACCGGAAAATGCAAAAGAAGATCGTAAACTCTTACTTAGTGAGCCACGGAAGGAAAGCGGTTAGTGATAAATGATCAGTTGACCTTCTTACGGATGCTCGTTAAAACCCAAAAAGTAAAAAACCCCATCAGGAAATTCACACATGCCGGGATGGATAAGAGATACCAATCGCCGCCAATTTCGCCGTATTCAATCAAATCTTTCAATGAATAAAACAACAGCAAAAAGGAAGAACTAAAGGAACAAAAAATCACCAGGATAAAATCCCACAGCCTGTTTTTTAACCGGATCAGACCAAAAAACTGAACGGCATGAATAAGCAGCAGTTTTCCTAAAACTAAAATGGATGCCACCAGAATCAGTGCCATGCATTGACTGCAATCTTCACCTGATGCAATCAACCCACTTATAAGCAATGTGATCGGAGGCAGAAATGAAGAAAGTAAGTAGCTTACAATAACTCCCGGGTACTTCATGCAACGAAAATAATCTATTTCGCAGAAGGATTCTCCATTCCGCCGTAGGTATACACATTATACGGCAGAATGAACCACGCAATTCGCTGTGCCAGGAAACTGCTGATTAAGACCGGAAGGAAAAGTACGTAACCGTTCGGGACCAGGCTGCAAACCAAAACAAGCGCAGTAAACGGTGCGGAAATAGCGGATGAAAGTGTAGCTGCAATTCCGGCCAGCGCGAAATTCAGCGGGATCAAATGCGTATGGAAAACCTGGTTGCAGACCAAAGCAAAGAATAAGCCCAGAACTGCTCCAACTACGATGCTCGGAGCAAACACACCGCCGTCTCCCCCGGCACCCAGGGTCAATGCGGCAACCAATGGTTTGATCAGGATCAACAATGCAAGGATCAGTAATGAAACCGGTTCCTTTGTCAAAACCCGGTGAATCAATTCCGTGAGTCCGTGGTAACTGTCTCCGTAAAGGAAAGGCAAACAAACAATGGCAACACCAACCAGTAAAGCACCCAGGTTTACACGCAAAAAATTATTCGGGATCTTTCCGAAGAAATCCTTGATCCGAAGCACCAACACAGTAAAATAAACCGAAAGTAAAGCTCCGAATAAACTGATCAGGGCAAAGAACGGCAGTGCACTCCAGGACCAATCGTGTACTTCAAAAGGTAGCATCGGCTTGCTATTCAGACATAGAATAAAAATCCAGCTGATGGCAGCAGAAGAAAGACAACTGATCAGGATCGGGCGGCTGAATTTACGGGCAATTACTTCCAAAGCAAAAAACAAACCCACGAGCGGACTCCCGAATAATGTGCCGACTCCTGCAACAACTCCTGCACTAACCAATTCACGCTTGTACATCTTTGCCGAAAAGTCGCGTTTGTAAGCTTCATTGCCCACCGTAGCAGTTGCAACAACCGTTGACACCTCAATCCCTGTAGATCCACCGAAAACCACAGTAAAAAAGCCATTCAGCAAATGCGAAGGAACTTTAAATAGCGGCAAATGATCTTTCCGCAGGTCCAGTGTTTTATAAATCTCTGTGATTCCCTTATTCTTCCGGTTCCGGAAAAGGTACTTCCGCAAAAAATAGATGGTGGTGATTCCGCAGGTAGGAAACACAATGAACCAGATCAGGTTGTTTTCATTCGCAAAGCCAAAAAGTTCGTGCTGAACCAACTCCGTCAGGACTTTCAAAAGGTAAGCAAACAGGCAACAAATCAAAGCCGTCACCATCGAAACCAGTACCAGTTTCACATCGTTATACAAGATTACCTTCTTTCTTTCCGTCATGCCCGCAAAAATACAGATAAATTGGTGTTTCCCACGAATTACGCGAATTACGCTGAGCCACCCTACAGGTTATTCACTTTACGGACAATGCTTCTATTCAAGTCATTCGTATTGAAATTTACCAATATACCAAGTTTGAGATCCGATAATTTAAGATACGTAATTACTTGCTTATGATGAACCTTATTAAGTTCTTCCACAGATTTCAATTCAATAATAACTTTGTCTTCAACGAGCAAATCGATTCTGTAAGAAGCGGAAAGGACAACTCCCTTATACCTTATTGGTAATACTACTTGCGATTTCACATTTAGTCCGTCTGATTCAAGCTCATGCTTCCATGCAACTTCATACGTTGATTCTAACAACCCAGGCCCTGTTTCATTGTAAACTTCATAGATCGCCTTTCGGATATAGTAGCTGATTTCATTCTCATTCATGAACTGGAATTAAAATGAAGAATCCAGAAAACAAACAGCTAAACTATTGATTATTAAACACTTTTTACTTATCTTATTATACTAAGGATATAAATAAAAATCTGCGAAATTAGTGGGAGAAGCCTACTGAATGTGTTGGTTGGTAATTTCAAGCTTGCACTCACATTCTCCTCCTCCTTCGATTTCTCTCTTCACAATACGAAACTTCCAGTTGGCTTTATTACTTAAATCAATCGTCAGATGCAGGCTGTCATGATCTATTACTTCGGCTGGGATCGGATTAATAGAAATGTAACAGTTTTTATATGATTTGACATTCCCATACCTGTTACTATCATAAATTACCGTCTCACTATGCCTGCCGATGAAAATAGAATCCGATACAAATCCCTCATAGCCCCCGGTAAAAATAAGAAGATCATAATCGGAATTGTTTACGATCATTTTTCTATGTTTCGTTCTGTGATCACAAGCCGTTAATATCATGGAAATTGAAACCAACCCAATGAATAATAGTGATTTATAGTTCTTCATAAGTGAAAAGAAATTGCTAAAAACAAATATCCATCTAAAATAGAAGAATCACCTATGAAGGAAAAATTTGCGGTATCAACCTTTCGGTTACTTTTCGGTGCAATAAAAAAGAGCACAAAATAATCCGTGCTCTTCTATCAATTTTTCAGAAATTCTAAAAAATCTGTGAAATCCGCAGGAGACCTACCTGATCTCACCACCCGCTTCAAATCCTTTTTCAGGGATCATGAAACTCAGTTTTCCTTCTTCATTTTCAGCCATTAAGATCATGCCCTGTGATTCCACTCCTCTAATTTTACGTGGAGCCAGGTTCATCAAAACTGCAACTGTTTTCCCGATCACCTCTTCCGGAGCGTAATGTTCGGCAATTCCCGACACAATAGTTCTCGTATCGATTCCTGTATTTACCGTTAATTGCAGCAACTTATCTGCCTTCGGAACACGGATCGCATCTGTGATCGTTCCCAGGCGAATATCCATCTTTGTAAAATCATCGAAAGACGTTTCTTCTTTCTGCGGTGGGAAATTCGTTGCCACTGCCGGTTGGGAAGCATGCAGGTATTCCACTTCTTTCGCTACAAATTCATCATCAATCTTCTGGAAGAGAATAGTCGGAGCGTTGGTTTGATCGCCGGCCTGCAGTAATATACTTCCTGCCTCGTCCCAAGGTTTCGCTTCCGTTCCCACAAATGCACGAATTTTAGCAGCTGTTTCCGGCAAAAACGGATCCAGCACCAAACCTAAGTTTGCCGTGATTTGCAAAGCAATATTCATAATTGTTTCCACACGCTTCGGATCGGTTTTCACCAGTTTCCAAGGCTCATTGTCTGCCAGGTATTTGTTCCCGATACGCGCCAAAAGCATAGCTTCCGCCTGTGCATCACGCAATTTGTATTGGTAAACCAAATCCGCAATACGCTGCGGAATGGCTTTCATGTCAGTTAATACCTGTTGGTCTTCTGCCGTCAGTTCGCCACATGCAGGAACTTTTCCTTCGTAATATTTTTGGGTCAGAACCAATGCCCGGTTGATGAAATTCCCCAGGATATCCGCCAATTCGTTGTTGACACGGGCCTGGTATTCTTTCCAGGTAAACTCGGCATCTTTGGTTTCCGGTGCAATGCAAGTCAGTGTGTACTTCAGTTCATCGATTTTCTCCGGGTATCTTTCCAGGTATTCGTGAAGCCAAACAGCCCAGTTACGGGAAGTAGAGAATTTATCACCTTCCAGGTTCAGGAACTCGTAAGCCGGTACGTTGTCCGGTAAAATGAATCCGCCGTGATCTTTTAATAGGATCGGGAAAATGATAGCATGGAACACAATGTTGTCTTTCCCGATGAAATGCACCAATTTGCGCTCTTCGTTGCACCAGTAATCTTTCCAGTCTTTCCCGTTATCCAAAGCCCATTGCTTCGTTGCGGAAATATACCCGATCGGCGCATCCAGCCAAACATACAATACTTTTCCATCTGCTCCGGGAAGCGGAACGGGAACACCCCAATCCAAATCGCGGGTCATAGCGCGTGGATGCAAACCACCGTCGATCCAGGACATACATTGGCCGATTACCTGGTTTTTCCAGGCTTTCGGATCGTGCTGCTGCTTTCCGTCTAAAATTCCTTCTTTAATCCACGGACGAAGCCACTCTTCGTGACGATCCATTGGCAGGAACCAGTGAGAAGTGCTTTTCAGGACCGGTGTTTTCCCACTCAAAGTAGAAACCGGGTTCTTCAAATCCGTTGGGCTCAAAGCAGATCCGCATTTCTCACACTGATCTCCGTATGCTCCACTGTTTCCACAGTTCGGGCAATCCCCGGTAATATATCTGTCAGCCAAAAACTGCTGAAATTCTTCGTCGTAATATTGCTCGGTCGTTTCTTCGATAAACTTCCCGTTTTTCTCCAATACTTTGAAGAAATCCTGCGCCGTTTCGATGTGGATCTGCTCGGAAGTACGGTGAAAAATATCGAATGAAATGCCGAATTGCATGAATGAATCGCCGATCATTTTGTTGTACTTATCTACGATTTCGCGAGGAGTAATCCCCTCTTTTTTAGCGCGCAAAGTAATTGCAGCACCGTGTTCATCCGACCCGCAGATGAACGCAACATCGTGTCCGTTCGAACGCAAAAAGCGCACAAAAATGTCAGCAGGCAGGTAAACACCCGCAACGTGCCCTAAATGAAGGGGTCCGTTCGCATATGGGAGCGCAGCTGTTACAGTAAATTTCGATTTATTCATAGATACAAAATTAGGAAAATTTACTTCTCCCCCTTTGGAGGGGGATAAAGGGGGAGGAAAAATTTTCGCCAACCTGCTCACCTCCCAAATACTTACCGGGGAGGATAAGATGAATTTTTCTTTTCGCCCAAGGATTTCAAAGGATAATTCACACAGAATTAATTACATTTGAATGAAATTCATTGAATCAATCAGCTGTTAAATGAAGGAGAAACTTCATAAGAAATACCCCAAAATATACCACCTCCTATTTGAAGAAGAGCTAATCACTGTTCGATTTCTGATTATTTCGATTATACTAATTTCCATCACTTACTATTTCATGAAAAAGAGGGAACATGCATTTACCAAAACTTCCATTACAATTGGAATAGTGGATGCAGTACGTCAAGGTAAAGGGCGCTATATAGATTTTCATTACATCACTAAAAAAGGGGAAAAGATAGATATACAGGATGGTGATATACATCCTGACTGTATCGAGTACCGAAAACCTGGAGATACGATAATTATTGAGTATTCTCTCATAGATAATGATTATGCGGACATTGTTGAATGCTACTGGAATGATCATTTGAAACGAAAATATGGTTTCAATTAAGGGGTAAACGCCGTCAAAAAATTTGCGCATTTGCGGTAAATAATCCCCTATCTTTAGCTTCATTCGTGAATCGTAATTAGGAATTCGTAACTATACAAAATGCTCACATCCATTCATCCCAAACTACCCATGCGAAACAAACTGCGTACGCTGGAATTCTATCAAAAACTTGGTTTCACTACCTTTGGCGACACTGAGTTTGCCGATTACCTGATGCTTGAAAAAAACGGAATCCAAATCCACTTCTTTTTGTTCGAAGCACTCGACCCGAAAGAAAACTACGGACAGGTTTACATCCGATCCAATGCCATCGATTCAGATTACCGGGAATTTTGTGACCTCCATGCTGCGGCAATTCACCCCAACGGACAGTTAGCAACAAAACCCTGGGGACAACGCGAGTTTTCGATCCTGGATCCCGATCATAATTTGCTTACATTTGGACAGTCAGAATAACTACTTAGCACTAACACAAAACCAATTATGAAAAATAAAATCCGCTTTTTCCTTTACCTGAACATCCTGTTAATTGCGTCTTGTCAATCTCCGCAGCAAAATAAAGAATCTGTTCAAAATATAACTCCGTCAAATCAGAGTCAGCAACCGAACTTTATTGGCTGCCTGGAATTAGACCATTTTCCTGTTCTCTATTCCTACGCTTCTGACAGCCTAAAACGGGATTTATATTCACGGATAGTAAAACCATTGTCTAAGAAAGAGAAAAAGGAACTTTTCCAAATGGACTCCCCGCCTTTTCAATTGGATGATCCGGATTTTCTTGTGTTTCCGGTAAATAGGATCAATTATTCAAATTCAACATTAGTTATTTACCTCGCAAAGCAAAAAACGGAGACTTCTTTTCATGAAGCTGATCTGCTGATCCTGGCAATTTATGATCAAGCCGGAAAGCCAGGTGATTTTCTTTACAATGTATTGGAAGATGTTTACTCAAGTACGTACGAAGTAACTTTTACCTCCCAAACAACTTTCGATATTCTCAATACCTATAAGGAATATTCTCCTGATCCGGAATCGGAAGCAGAGGACATTAAATACGGAAGGGTTCATGAGGATGCACTGACGACAGAGCGTTATAGAGTTGACGGATTGAAATTCAGAAAACTGGATTGATCCTGCTCATCGAGCCCAATGGAAATTTAGCGGGCAGAAACCTATATTGTCCAATCTAACAAGTTATCCGATTGATAAACAATCGGTTACAGGGCGTAATGCGCGGCCATCTACAATCAATTTTCATGCGCCTGTTCTTTCACAGATTGAATTCAATTAGATAACTATTTTTAAAACCCAACAACATGAACAGCTATTTCGGATTTGAGTTCACCAACAAATTCTATTTGGTAGATGAATACACTTTTAAGAATGGTCATACTTTGCTGGCAAAGGAATTTTTAGGCGGAGAATTAACTCTTCTTATTGATTTTACCAAAAAATACAACGGTGAAGAAGGCAGCTGTTATCTTACAGATTATGTGTGTTACACAGTCTCAACAAACAAACGAAAAAAGACGACCTGCTATTGGTATCGAAAAGTAGAAAACAAATGGAAACGCGTCAAAACTCCATGCGAATAAATAAAAACCGCTAAATTCAATCTAAAACAAAGAAAATGAATCCAAAATTCCGGTATTTGCTTCTGCTTGTATTCCTACTCTCAGTCACCTTTTCGGCCCGGGCAGATTTTACCGGTCCACCCATGGAAGCCATTGTTGCTGTCTGGATCGCAGGGATTGTTGGCGGATTTTTTGCTTGTGCGCTGGTTGCCCTAATCTTCAAACGCATTGTAGAAGAATTTACCAAACACAAGCGCAAACATATCTGGTTTCAAACCATCGGGATGTATTTGTTCCTGGCGCTTTTCCTCTACCTGGAAGATGCAAAACATATCCTGAGTGATTACAGCGATGAAAACCGCATGAATATCTATTGGACATGCTTCTTTTTAAGCCTTGCATCGGGTTGTATCATTGGCTATTGGATTACACCGAAAAAAACAGAATAACCGCTGATTTCAATTGAAAAACACGGTAAATAAGGAAAGAAAAACCCAGTTTATGAAAAGCAAGCTTAATAAGGCACAAACAACGCGTTAAAACAATAAACTAATAACACAAAGCGGTACTGAAATTCGCTACTACCGTTTGTTTCCTTTTCCTTAACTTTAATGCATGGAAACTCCATCCCATTTTACGCTCAAACAAGTTGCCGAATCGATCCGCAAGACGATTGCCGAGCGTTATTCGCGTACCTATTGGGTGACTGCTGAAATGCACAAATTAAATTCCACCCGGAAAGGGCACTGTTACCCGGAACTTGTTCAAAAAGAGGACGATCTGATCGTGGTGGAAATGCGTGGAACCATCTGGAAACAAAACTTCGAACGTATTCAGCAGAAGTTTTTTGAAATTGTGAAAGAGCCGATCCACGATGGAATGGAATTGTTGTTCCATGTAAAGATCACTTATCACCCGATTTACAACCTGGGGCTGGAAATCATCGATATCGATCCGAATTACACGCTAGGTGCCTTGCAGCGTGAACGACAGGAAACACTTGAGCGCCTGAATAAAGAAGGAATTCTAAATGCGAACCAAAACCTCGAAATGGCTTTGGTTCCCAAACGGCTTGCAATCATTTCACAGGCCGATAGCAAAGGATATTCTGATTTCGTGACTTTATTGAACGGACATCCGAAACGCTATCATTTCAACACCTTTTTGTTTGAAGCCGCCCTCCAGGGAGACAATGCGATTGCTTCCATCCAGGGACAACTGAAACGCATTGAAAAAGTAAAACACCATTTTGATGCCGTGGTTATCATTCGCGGCGGCGGTGGCGAAATCGGCATGCACTGTTACAACAATTACGAACTGGCGAAGAGCATTGCTACTTTCCCGCTTCCCGTGCTAACCGGAATTGGGCATTCAACCAACCTCACGGTCTGCGAAATGATCGCCTTCCGGAATGGGATCACTCCTTCCGATATGGCTTATTTCCTGCTGAGCATTTTTGAAGAGTTGGACGCACCTCTGGATGAAATTCTCCTGAAACTTCCCAAGCAACTACAGCATTTGATGCAGGTCATTAACAACCAGTTCGGACAATTGACCCGTAATTTTCAGCAGGAAGTCCAAAGCACCCTGCAATCTGAAAAGAATTCGTTCCTAAATGCTGTAAAGGATTTTGACTTCCGGGTAAAGCATAAAATGACCTATTCCAACCAAATTTTATCTGAACTTCGTAATAAAATACGATCTTCTTCTACATACCTGTTCGAAGTGCAAAAAACCAGGCTTGAAACCAATTTGAATTTACTTCAAATCCATGGAAAATCACTAGTAAGCACATCCCGGCAGACGATCAGGAACCAGGAAAACCAGCTTATCCGGATTCTTCCGGGAAAGTTTGAAACCGAACTGGTTAAATTAAACCAGGCAGAACTTCACTTAAAACTCCTCGACCCGATCACTGTCCTGCAGCGCGGTTATGCCATTGTAACGAATGAAAAAGGAGTGCTTTCGGGCAAGAATAAAGGTAAGGCCGGCGAAGAATTAAAAGTAATAACGGAAGCACAGGAATTGAAAGTTCAGGTGAAACAGGCATGATAACCCATCCCGTATTCATTTATTTTAAGCAACTTAATTCAATAGTTTTCTTTATTTTTTCAGGCACCTCACAGTTAACCCCATACTCTTGAACCATTCAGAAACATTACATTCATCCGAACCATAGCCCATAGCAGTAAATTTCGCAAAGTATCCGTCTGTGGCTGTATCTGATGTCCACCACTTGCCATATTTCCCCCAATTAGTACCCTCTGGATCCTGCACATTTATGGAAGGTTTAGCTTTAAAATTATACTTGTCTTCGCATACATAATTCTCATAAGGAAACCAACTGCCATCACTTGCCTTAAGGTTTCTGCCCGCTGTTGATTTTCCTCCGGAAAAGGATATTAGTTGTTTCCAGTCTTTCACATTTGGTATTTTATATCCTCTTGGGGCCAATCCTCTAGGATCATCTACAGCAAACCAGTTATAAAGCAAACCAAATTCCTTCCCTTTCAGACTATCAAAATACATATGGCAACATGCAGGGATATCATTATTTGTAGCACTGTCCCAATCATTTTTATTCTTGCAATAGAAAATACTATCCCCGTTTCGATAGGTTCTTACTTGAAGGTCTTCTGTCATCCATTCCTGTTTACCAATAACAACTGTTTTCGAACCTTGCTTTTCACCACATGATGGTAAAAACAATAATATAATTGCCAAAATACTAAACTGCCGAAATGACTTCATGGTGCTAATCAATGCAAAGGGATAAGTACATAATTGTATAAGGTTGAATGGAGTTAACAAACTTAGTAAATTATGACCTCAGGTAACTTGGTGGAAATGTTAATTTATTTTTTAATCCCAAATCAATAGCAGTCTACTGAGTTCGCACCGAAGTGTTTTGGATGTACAAAATCCAGTATTTTTCCTTAGATTCGTATAGTGAAAGAAGAAGCATTGACATACGAGCAGGCGTACAAAGAATTGCAGCAGATCATTTCGGACATTGAATCCGGGGAAATCTCTGTGGACCTGTTGTCTGAAAAAGTGAAGCGTGCCGCAGCTTTGATACAGGTGTGTAAAAACAAACTCACTTCCACTGAAAATGACGTGCAGCAGATTTTGAACGATCTGAAATCGGACCAATAACTTTTTACCTTAAAACGGGTATTGAGGAAACCGCCTGCTTCCGTTAACTTTACAGCTCAAAATTTCAACTAACAAATTGTTTCCAATGAAAACACTTGCTCAACTTCCATTGCATGAAAAGGCCAAAGTGGTTGGTATTGTTGAAAGCCAACTCAAACCAAAACTATTGGAAATGGGACTTTACGCAGGAAAAGAAGTGGAAGTTTTGTTCAAAGCTCCATTCGGAGATCCGATCGCAGTGGATATTTCAGGCTACACCCTGTCCATGCGTTTATCGGAAGCACAATTGATCGAAGTCGAATAGATGAAAAAAATAGCGCTTTTTGGAAACCCGAACACCGGGAAAAGTTCCCTGTTTAACCGCCTCACCGGTCTGCGACAGCATGTAGGAAATTTCCCTGGGGTAACAGTCGACAAACATTCCGGGTTTTTGACGATTCAAGGCAAAGAGATAGAAGTAATCGATTTCCCGGGAACGTACAGTATTTACCCGAGAACCAAGGACGAAGAAATTGTTTACAACGTTATTTCCGATCCTAAAAACGTGAATTTTCCGGAAAAGGCCATGGTGGTTCTGGACAGCACGAACTTAGAACGTAACCTTTTACTATTTACTCAAATTCACGACCTTGGATTGGATACTGCATTGGTCTTAAACATGACCGATGTGGCTGCCAAAAACGGCCTGGAAATAAACATAGATGCACTGCAGGAAGCATTTCCAAACACCCGGATTATCCGCACCAATGCACGGATCGGAACAGGAATTCCGGAACTGAAAGAATGGATGGCTGCCGATTCCGTTCCACGTGAAATCAATGTAAGCATCCTCAAAGCAAAAGACGATTCAAGCGCACAGATCCAGGATACCAACGAACGATTTGAACGCATTAAATTGCTGGTTTCAAAAGTAGTTACCAAAAAACAACAAGAAGCATCCTTTTCGGGGAAACTGGATCGCTGGCTGGTACATCCGGTCTTTGGTTACCTCATCTTTTTGTTCATTTTGCTCATCATTTTCCAAACCGTTTTCTGGCTTGCCTCCTACCCGATGGATTGGATCGATCTGGGGACTTCTTCCCTGGCTTCCTGGCTCGGCAGCGTGATGCCGGAAGGTGTTTTTACCTCGCTGATCGTTGACGGCGTCATTCCCGGGATCGGAGGGGTAGTGATCTTCATTCCGCAGATCGCATTGCTTTTCTTCCTGCTTGCCATTTTGGAAGAAACCGGCTACATGGCCCGCGTAGTCTTCATTACAGATAAATTGATGCGTCCGTTCGGGTTGAACGGAAAAAGCGTAGTTCCGCTTCTTTCCAGCGCTGCGTGTGCGATTCCGGGAATTATGGCAACCCGTACGATCAGTTCCTGGCAAGAGCGTTTAACCACCATTTTGGTTGCTCCGCTGATCAGCTGTTCTGCACGTTTACCCGTTTATACCTTGTTGATCTCATTGGTAATTCCCTCCAAAATCGTATTCGGATTCCTGAACCTGCAAGGGTTGGTATTGTTTGCCTTGTACTTGCTCGGAGTTATTTCTGCATTGTTGGTAGCTTGGGTCATCAAACAGTTTTTCAAGAAGAAAGAACTCAGTGTTTTCCTGTTGGAAATGCCTGCTTACAAAAGTCCGCGCTGGGGAAATGTGGGCATCGAAGTCTTTGAAAAAGTCAAGATCTTTGTGCTGGATGCCGGGAAGATTATTCTGGCAATTTCCATCATTCTCTGGGCATTAGCCAGTTTCGGTCCGGGCAATGACATGGAAAAATTTGCACAACAAGTTCCCGTACCAACCATTGAAACCGAACAGGCTATGAGCGATTACGAAAGCGAAGTTGCTTCGGTAAAACTCGAACATTCCTACATGGGACACATGGGGAAATTCATTGAGCCGGTAATCGAACCATTGGGTTACGACTGGAAAATGGGCATTTCCCTGATCGCCTCGTTTGCAGCACGCGAAGTTTTTGTCGGATCTTTGGCAACAATCTATTCCGTTCACGATGCAGATGACGATCCGAAACAGCTGATGGATAAAATGCGGGCACAAAAACGCGCCGACGGAACTCCGACTTACACCCTTGCAAGCGGACTTTCACTGTTGGTTTTCTACGTTTTCGCCATGCAGTGTATGGCAACATTGGCAGTTGTAAAACGTGAAACAAAATCCTGGAAGTGGCCGATTATCCAGGTTGGATATATGGGTGTTTTGGCGTATCTTGGAGCTTACATTACATATCTGATTTTCAGCTGATGCAAACGGTTCTGGTCATACTGGCAATTTTGGGAGCGGGATTTTACCTCATCCGTCGTTTTGTATTGACTTCGAAGCGCAAAAAACAATCCGGCTGCGAAAAATGCGGACTAAATCCAAGTGAAAAGCAAGAAATTTAAGCGAAGAAAAAGATTCCGGTAAAACTGTAACTTTTTCAAAATCCGTAGTTTGAAAGGAACAAACCCATTGTTTCCAAACTTATGAAATCAATTCGACTCCTTTTGGCGGCATTTTGCTGTATGCCACTGGTTTATTCCCAAACCAACTATCATTTACAGGTAGTAAACAATCAAAATCAACCCGCCGGTAATCTTTCTGTACGCTTTGTTGAATCAAAAACCTTTGAACGCATTGAAAAGAAGACCAATGCTGCCGGAATTTTAGACCTGGTATTTGATCACGGTGAATTATGGATCGGGTCTGTTGGCGAAATGAATAACTGTCTCTGGGTGGAAGCATGGGGAAAAGGAACTGCCAGCGGACACATCACGTACGACCTGGAAGTCTGGGAACGCGAAAACCGCATTTTGCCCGACAGATCTACCATCGTTTTCAAAAAAACACCTCAGAAATATCCTTCCATGCCGCGTCCGGATGCCACGCATTGTGCATTGAAAGTGGTAGTAAAAAACCGGGAAGACAGGCCACAGGCAAACATCCCGGTTACGCTTACCTGTTTTGCATTGGCGGAACAATTTACCGGCACAACCAATGCCGGTGGAGAGTGCATTTTCCTCGTTCCGAACAAAAACGACTACGAAATTGATGTTGCTGACATCCCATCCATGGACTGGGCTGATTTCGGCAATGAATCCATGGGAAGAACAGCCTTTCTCACCTATGAAAAAAAGGCTTTTACAGAAAAGAAGGAAGGAAAATACACCGTTCAAACAATTCCTGCCGGAACAAAACCAAGCAGTTCACATGCACAGGTTGATTTAACAATCCGCAAAGGCGGAGCACCCATTGCCAATGAACCGGTCTATTTGAAAACAGTTGGCGGTTCGATCAAATACAAAGGCAAAACCGATGCAAAAGGAAAAGTGGTTTTCATGCTTCCGTTAAAGACAAAATATGTGGTAGATTTTACCTTTCAGCGCGATGCCGGAGTTTTGGATTTAAGCAGGATGAAAGGATTTGCGACCATGAGCCGGACCATTAACTACCTTCCCGACCCACGACTGGAAAACATCGAATCGTTTATTCCGCGGGTAAAAGACCTGGTGGATCTGAATGTGAATGATTTCGTGACAGCACAATATCCTTCCGGCGAAAACGACGTGGACCTGTTCCTGAAATGGGGAAATAAATTCAACGCTTCCTCTAAAGAAGCCGTGCTGGAAGTTGGTTTTAAAGTGAATGGAAAGAACAAAAAATCGCCTATTCCGAAAAACCTGCTTTTAGTGATCGATGTGTCCGGTTCCATGTCGAATGACAATCGCCTGGAGTTACTGAAAAAAACACTCATTGAGCTGATCAACCGCATGACTTCGCAAGACCGCATCGGAATTGTAGCCTTCGACGATCAACTGTACAAAGTACTGCCTTCCCAGTTTATCACCAACAAAGCCGCTATTTGCGACATTATCCGTGCACTTCAGCCAATGGGTGGAACGAATATTTCCATCGGTTTTGAAGAAGGATTGAAACAACTGGAAGCCAATAAAAAACCCAACATGGTGAACCGCTTAATCTTACTTTCCGACGGTTACGGCGGGGATGATCCGGGAATTTCCATCAACCTGGCAAAAACCTACGCTGCAAAAGGATTGCAAATTTCAGCGATTGGAGTCGGGTATGATTACAATGCAGCATTATTAGAGCAGCTGGCAACAATCGGCGGCGGAAGTTTGCAAATGGCGGGTGATCCTTCGCACTACAGCCAGGCATTTTTAAAGACTTTTGAAGGTTTTACCGATCCGATCGGAACAGATGTGAAACTGGAAATCCTGTTCAATGACCAGATCGTTTACCGCCAGTTGCTTGGTTATGAAAATGCGAAAGTGAATGCCGGAAAAGTAACGGTCGATATCGATCATTTGTTTCCCGGACTGCAAAAAATGGCCCTGGTCAAAATGGACATCATCAACTCCACTCCTTCCATCGAACAGCAAAAAGTGGTTGCGCGCATGACCTACACCGATCCGGGAAGTAAAAAGCAGAAAACGGTGGAAAAGGAACTGAAACCGGAATGGAGTCCGGCAACCGGCTTGCTGGACATGACGCTTGATATGAACCACAAACGCATGATGACTGTAGCTATTGTCAATCAAAGTATGAAACTGATGGCAGAAAAATTTGCTTCGGGAGACAAATCAGGATCAGAAAAAGCGGCTAAAAACGGGATCGCTCAAATTCAAAAACTTTTTCCACAGGCCATTCCTGCCGATCTCAAAGGGTTGTTTGAAAAATTAGAAGAATACGTCAGCGTGTTTGAGCAATTGCGTGCTGAACCATAATAAAATATCCATTTTCGCTGGTTTGCCCCTTAAAAGATGTCCGGACATTTTTTAAGGGGTTTTTAATTATTTGTAGTACTTTTCGGTATGATTTCCTTACTAATTTTCAGTGCTGTTTTATTCCTCGTTTTAATCATTTTCGTTGTTTTACGCAATCAGCTGATCCGCTCTCAAAACTTAGTGGACGCTGCTTTTGCAGACATGGATGTGCAGTTACAGAAGCGCCATGAGTTAATTCCGAAATTGGTCTGGGTTGCATCCGGATATGCCAAACACGAAGCTGCTCTGCTGGAAGAAATTGCTGAGAAGCGAACCGGAATTTGGGATAAAGAAGATCATTTTCCGCAAATCTTAACTAAAATCAACGTAATAAAGGAAGCTTACCCTGATTTGAAGGCAGATCAAACCTTTGAAAAATTACTCCGTCAAATTACCGAAACAGAAAACCACCTGCTCTATTCCCGGCAATTTTACAACGGTTCTGTGGAAGCTTACAACTCTCTCCAGGAAAAAATTCCATACAGCTGGTTTGCCAAAAGTGGCAAACACACCAAACGCAATTACGTTCAAGCAAACTCAAAACAGCATGACATTCCCAACTCCATCTAAGGTTCTTAGTTTACTTTTCATTCCTTTTTTGCTGCTTATTGGCCTACATTCACTGGCCCAGGAAGACAAAAGTGAACGGATCATTTATTTCGATGCCACTTACCAGGTGAAACAAAACTGCAGTATGCGGATCACAGAACGTATTACGATTTATTGTGATTTGAATGATATCAATCATGGGATTTACCGTGATATTCCATTAAGTTATGACTACCAGGGCGGCAGAACAAATGTCGATTTCAGGTTTATTTCGCTAAAAAGGGACGGCGAAACAGAAGATTACCACACAGAAGACATGGATAACGGAATCCGAACATACTTTGGAAATGCGGAAACCCTTTTATCGATCGGGCAACACACTTATGAATTCACTTACGAAGTAAACCACGTGCTGCGGTTTTTGGATAAGATGGACGAATTGTACTGGAATACAAACGGAAATGGCTGGGTATTTCCGGTAGATTCTTTGCGGGCAACCGTTCAATTGCCGAAAGGAATCAAATTCAATCAGTTCACTGCTTACACGGGAAGTGCCGGATCAGAAGGAAAAGATTTCTCGGTTGTTCAAACACTAGATAACGAACTGGTTTTTAAGACCACTCAGTCATTATACAGTTACCAGGGATTAACTTTTGCTGCTTCCTGGGATAAGAACAAACTGACCTATCCGTCCTTCATGGATCATCTGCTTTATTGGCTAAAATCGCATGCACTTTGGGTTTTACTGGGATTCATGATCGTTTTTCAACTTTCAAGAAGCATGTTCTTGTGGTTCCGTTACGGCCGCGATCCGAAACCGGGAACCATTATGCCGCAATACGACGCTCCCGAGGGGTATTCTCCTGCGGAAGCATACGCAATTATGAATCGTGGAAAGGTTGATTCCACGGCTTTTACCGGACAATTGATTTCCATTGCCAGCAAGGGATGGATGAAGATCGAAAAGAAAAAAAGCACCTATACTTTTACCCGCGAAGGAAATCAAAAAACACCGCTGAGCAAGCTGGAAACCCGTTTGTACAATGGGTTGTTTTTCAACCGGGATACCGTTTTGTTTACGGAAAACAGCTACAATCCATTGCTCAAGAAAACAATGGAACAGCTAGAGCACGATGTTGAAAGCACTCAGGGTGAAAATTACATCAAGGCGAACAACCATTTAAACCGCCAGCAATACCTGATTTTGTTCGGGTTTATTGGAGCCGGTCTTATCCTTCGCTGGATGTTTGGCGGAGACTGGTTTCTAATCGTTGTACTGTTCGCTATCGGTTTTATGATCAATCTCCTGTTCGCCTATTTATTTGAGCAGCCCACTCCTCAAGGACGAAAACTCATGGACCATTTTCTGGGCCTAAAGCTATTCATCGAGTATGCTGACAATAAACGCATTGAATTCAACAATCCACCCGACATGAATTTTGAAACTTACGAACGTCTCCTTCCTTATGCGATTGTTTTGGGAATGGCCGATGTTTGGAAAAACAAGTTTGATCCAAAAATCTTAGAAGTCGGGTACTCTTCCGGTCATTTCTGGTATTACGGTTTGGGAATGTACGGATTCGGAAATTTCAATTTTTCCAGTTTGAGTTCAAGCATCAGTTCGGCATCTGTACCGCCAAGTGCTTCATCCGGTGGCTCCTTTTCAGGAGGTGGTGGATTTTCCGGTGGCGGAGGTGGAGGCGGCGGAGGCGGAGGCTGGTAACCAATTCTCCCACCTATGGCGCATCGTTTCATTATGTTTTACTGATCACAAAATCATTCAGCACCAGGATATCCAAAGCTGATTCGAGGAATAAATCAATAGCCTGTTCCGGCGTTTCCACGATTGGCATTCCTTTTTTGTTGAAACTGGTGTTTAGTAAAACCCCGATCCCTGTTTCACGCTGAAAGGCTTCGATCAGGTCAAAGAACGGTTTGTTCCACGTTTTATCAACTGTTTGAACACGTGCGGTTTCGTTTACATGCGTTACATTTTGAAGCTGTTCGAGGTATTCCGGTTTGGTGTGATCTACCAAAATCATGTAGGGACTTTTCCTTCCTGAACGAAAATAGGTCGAAGCCAACTCTGGTAAAACAGCTGGTGCGAAAGGCCTGAAATCTTCCCGGAACTTGATTCTTGCATTGATGTGATCTCCCAATCCGGGGATTCCGGGATGAGCCAAAATGCTCCGGTGTCCCAATGCACGCGGACCGAATTCACAGTGATCCCGGAACCAGCCAACAGTTAATCCTTCAGCCAAAAATCGGGCGGTTTCAGTAACGAGTTCCTCAGAACTGCACTTTTTCACGTGGAAATTCCCGGGAAGAACTTTCACTGCTTCCCATATTTCTTCTTCCGGATACACTTTTCCGAAACACGTGTTTTCATTGTGCTTCACTTTTTGTTTCTTCAATACTTCCAGCCAGCCATAATAAGCGCAACCCAAAGCCAAACCGTTATCGCCGGCTGCCGGCTCGATATAAAAATGCTCTACCGCACCTGCATTTAATAGAAAAGCGTTTGCTACTGCGTTTAATGCCACCCCACCACTATAGCACACGTTTTTGTGCGGAAAATGCGCTAAACGGTCTTTAAAACACCCCAAAACGGCTTTTTCAACTTGCTTCTGTGCCCAAAAAGCAATATCTGCATAATACTGGAAATGCTCCCTGAAAAAAGCGTAGCCTTCAGAGGGCATTGTTAACGCTTCCTGCCAATCATCCCGAACCAACAGAGATCCGTTCTTTAGTTCAAATGCTTCTTTTTCGATCACTCCTTCTTTTCCGTAAGGTGCCAGGCCCATCAGCTTGCCCACATCGTCCATATTTCCAAACACATACTGACTCACTGCTGCATAAAAACCACCGATCGAGTGCCGCGTTGTGGGAAGTTTCAACGAATGACCCGCCTGATTTTCGATTGGGCTGAAATCTTTGATCAAAGGAGTTAATTTCTGTCCGTCGAAATGATAAAAGCTGTCTTTTTCGCACCACATCCGGTCTGTCGTCATTTCCGAGAGGATTGTTCCCTGTGAAACATCGGTGCACTGTTCGTGCGGACTGCCGCAGCCATCAATGACCATCACCACGCATTCCTCAAAATCACAGGTTCCCACTGCGCTGTATGCATGTGCCAGATGATGGGAAACGGTTATTACAGGAAGATCCGGAAAATCTGCAAACAGGCGTTTTCCATGGAAACGGTTCCGGTCCGGGATTTCAAAATTGGCTGTCTGAACCACCAGAGCAATATCAGCCAGTGTAATTCCTTCTGCATCCAGGCAATACTGAACAGCTTCGGTATCGTTTCCGCCGTCGTGTTTCTTCCGGGTAATGCGTTCTTTTTCGATTCCAACGCAAATAATCCCGTCTTTGAGCAAAACAGCCGATCCGTTGTGTGACAGTCCCGTTCCCAGGACATAGAGTGGTTTTGACATGAATAGTAGTTTTTTTATCTGTTTCAGTTAATCCTCATCGTCTTCCAGCCATTCAAAGAATGATTCCAGGTTATCGCGGTCTTTGCGGGAAGGACGACCGGTTCCGTATTCGCGGTACACGTTTTGCGCCTCCTGGTACGCTTTAAATTTTTCCAGTTCACGCGGATCCGTAATATCGATCAGGTAATCGGAAACCAGTTTGGCCCCCACTCTCCGATCCAGCAAATCTTTGATCTTGTAACTGAATGTGGCATTGTTCTTAATGATCGAAACCGTATCACCGATCTTCACTTCCTTGGAAGGTTTCACAGGCATGTCATTCAGTTTGATCTTGTTTCTCTGGACCAGTTCGGTAGCCAATGTGCGTGTTTTTGCCAGGCGGACAAACCACACGTATTTGTCAATTCGTAAGCTCATCGCGCAGTTTTTTGGGTAAAGATGCAACAACCAGGTCGTAAGAATGTACGATCAGTTCTTTGATTAAGGAATCATCAACCAATCCTTCGAGAGAAACCGTATTCCAATGTTTCTTGCTCATGTGATACCCGGGCTGGATGCCGTCGTAACGCTCCCGTAATTCGATGGCTCTTTCCGGATCACATTTCAGGTTGATGCTTGTTGCATCTTCTACATCTACGAGGGCAAACATTTTACCCTGAACTTTGATAACCAGTGTGCGTTTATCAAACGGAAAAGTCTCCGTTGCACCCGGAAGCTGAAAACAAAAATGGATTAATTCGTCGAAATGCATAGCGGAAAATTACTAAAAAGCCAGCGTCTTCTTATCGGTCCATTGGAATTATTTCTATTTTTCAAGTCATGAATAGTTATCAATCCGACTACAAACAAATACCACGCATTTTTGAGCTCATCCGAAATCACGAGAACGAAGCAGCAAAACAGCACCTGGAAACTCACCCGGAAGAAATCAACCTGAAAGGCTGGATGGATGATACTCCGCTACACATTGCTTCTTTAAGCGATAACTCTGAATTGGTTCGTTACCTGATTGAGCAGGGTGCAGAAGTCAACGCAAGGCGTTCGGGTGTTTACAAAACACCGCTTTGTTGGTCAGAAAGTGTTGAAATATCACGCTTTTTGCTGGATCACGGAGCAACGGTGAACGATGACGAACTTTACTATGCCACACGAACAGACAAACCGGAAATTGTTGATTTGCTGTTGAGCAGGGGAGCCATATTGAACCCAAAAGAACCCGAGTATTTAGCAGCTAAATCCATTGATTGTCTGCAGAAATACTTAAATCATGGTATGATCCTGAACAAAACAGATGATTATGGAAGAACGTTGCTCCATAACCTGGTATGGCTGGAACTCCCGGAAGTGTTTGATTTTGCTATTCAAAACGGCTGTCCGTGGCTAAAAGACGGCGGAAACTGCAATCCTTATCAAGCTTCCAAGCTAAAAAATCTGGGAAAAATGGCTGAGCATATTGAAAAGCATTACCCACAACTAACCGGTTATCAATCCAATCAAATCGACCCGCGAACATACGCATTTAAAAAAATCTACTTTTTCCTGCAAATTCCGGGACAACCGGATGTTTTCGTTGGAATAAGCGGCAGCACAAACCTCGTCCGATATTCCGTTATCAAAGGCGAATTGGTTTTGGAACGCGTCTCTCATATTGATACGGCAATGATCCGGAACTTTACTTTTGACAAAAACGGGAACATTCTTCTTCCAACGGCAGATAATAAACTACTGGTGCTGTCATCCATTACTTTCGACATTATCCGGGTTGCCCAATTGAAGAATCCGGATTTATTACGTCACATCACTTACCTTCCCGGGAAAAAAGTATTCATTGCCGGTTCAGATAAGTGGGAAATCCTGCTTTTAAATGAACAGTTTGATCTGATTTCCAGAACCAAGTCACGCGACGGTATTTTTTTTCCGAAAATCAATCCCGATGAAAGCCTGGTCTCATTTCTCAGCTACGACCAGGAAAGCTATTTTAATTTATACATTCTGACAGATGAATTGGAAAGCAATTTTATCACCACATTTTTCAAAAGCTGGGAAAATTCATCCAGCGGATTTGCATTTAACAGGAATGAATTCGCGGTTTCTTTTCCTGAAACGTTGGAGTATTACAACCTTCAGAAAGAAAGCCAAAACAAATTGTGGGAAATCGCTATTTCGGAATATCCTTCCAAATACAACCTGAGCTACCTCGCCTGTATTGACTCGAAAACGCTGGTCTTGGGAAAGGGAAAAGTCCTTCTTTATGTGGATATCGAACAACAGCAAATTATCCGGGAAGAACGAATGGAACTGATTTCGGAAATCAGCAACCTGTATACGGATGACGCGAAAAAGTATCTATTCGTTTCAACAGATTCCGAATTGAAATTAGTAAGCTTGCTGTAACCAAAAAACGTGCAATGGATCAGTCACCACTCAACCAATTCCTGCTCAAATTCAAACGGTTCAGCCCGGCGGACATTGAATTGGTGCTGCAAAATACTGCCGTTGAAACCTTCAAAAAAGGGGAGTTGGTATTGGAAGAAGGCCGTGTCAGCAAAAAATGCTATTTGGTGATCCAGGGTTCTTTGCGGCAATTCAAATTGGTAGACGGAACGGAGAAAACCAGCGCTTTTTTCTTCGAAGAAGATCCAATTGTCTCGTATTCGAGTTACCTAAACGGTTTGCCTTCGGAATACAGCATTCAGTGTTTGGAGGATTGCGTGCTGATCAGCGGTACCAAAGAGCAGGAACTGGAAATGCGCCGGGTGAATCCGCAACTAGAATTTTTGACTCATGATCTGCTGGCAGACGATTTCAAAAAAGCAGAGAATTACATTTCCCTGCTTAATCATTTCAATCCGGAAGAACGCTATCGGACGCTGCTGAAAACGGAGCCACGCATTGTAAACCGGGTTTCGTTGGTCCACATTTCTTCCTATTTGGGAATTACCCCGGAATCACTTAGTAGAATCAGGAAGCGGATTGTGGAGAACAAAAAGTAATGTTCCACATGGAAACGTCAAACCGCAAAGAGTAAAAAGAACGCAAAGGTTTGACCAGAAAAGTATCACTTAATGTTTCCCACACTATCTCCAAAGTTATAGACTGATTTAAGTGTATAAATCCCCTTACCAGTCACCACAAAGTATTTTGAGAGACCGGTGCGCCTATGCTTCAGCGTAAGTATTAGGCTCGCTTTTTATCTGCGCATCAGCGGCAAAAAAACCAAAATCATATTAATCAACTACTTACTTCTGTGATAAAGCACCCAGGAAATCACCCCAAGTACCATTTCTGTGATCGTGACGATCAAAAACGACTGATTTGGAACGCCGTCCACTGCAAAACCATACATCCTTGAAACTCCGTAGGAAAGGTAAAGCACTATTGAAAGCAGCAACGCATAACGGGTGAAGGATGGTTTAAATGCCCCATAAATCATTAAAATTCCCGACAACAGTAAGCTTCCGCCGGCACCGCGGATCTCACTTAGCAAAGCGGGATCAGTTCCGAGCCTGATTCCTGCAGATGCTTCGAAAGAAATAGGTAAAAAGAGCTGACCGAACCCGACCGAAAAACCGATTAAACCGGACAATACCAGCACCGCACGCAAAAAGACAGATTGTTTCATGTTTGACTAAATTTTAAATGATGAAACAAAATTATCCGGGCAGGAAATCAAAATTCTTGACTTAAGGTAAGAAAACAAAACCCTTTTTTTATCTTCACCACCAATCGTTTTAATAAGCACATGATTGCTCTCATTATTTTCATTTTCATTGCATTGGTACTGGGTTTCGGGTGGAATTCTTACCGCAAAGCCGCTCACCCGAAATGGAAGCTTCCCGTGGAACCTTTTCCACCTGCATGGAGAAGCATCCTCAACCAGGAAGTTTTGTTCTACAGTTCCCTCAACCCGGAGGAACAGGAACGGTTTGAATTCAAGGTGCAGGAGTTTTTGCTGAATTGCCGCATTACGGGAATCAAAACGAACGTCAGTCTGACCGACAAATTACTGGTCGCTTCCAGCGCAATTATCCCCATTTTCGGGTTCGATTCCTGGAAATATACCAACATCCATGAAGTGTTGCTGTATCCCTCGATGTTTAATGAACAATACGAATTTGAAGGAGATTCCGAGCGCAGAATCCTGGGAATGGTCGGCAATCAAAGCATGGAAGGCATCATGATCCTGTCGAAAGAAGCACTGAACCTGGGTTTCAAAAATGAGTCAGACAAGCAAAACACGGCCATTCATGAATTTGTGCACCTGATCGACAAAACCGACGGAGAGATTGATGGTCTTCCGAAAGTGTTGATGGACAGGCAATATGCGCTTCCATGGATCAACCAGATGAGCAAAGAAATTGACCGGATTTATGCCGGAAAATCAGATATCAACCCCTATGGCGCTACGAATCGTGCAGAATTCTTTTCCGTAATCAGTGAATATTTCTTCGAGCGTCCGAAATTACTGGAAGAAAAGCACCCGGAATTATACGGATTACTGGAGAAAATCTTCAATCAGAATATGGCCGACCGCAACCTTTCCCGGAAATCATCCGTCATTGGCAGAAATGATAACTGCGTTTGTGACAGCGGACAAAAATTCAAGCATTGCTGCGGGGCTGTGCATTATAAAAAACCGATCTGAATTCATGAAAACAATCACCTTCATCCTGGCTTTACTTTTCTCATCCAACCTATTTTCGCAGGGATGGAAGGAGTACATCGCCAAAAATGCGCTTCCGGTGGGCAACGATCTTTCGCCTGATTCTTCGATTTACGCTCATTTCAAAAATTACAAACTCATTCTTACGGGAGAAATGCACGGAACACTGGAACCGGCGAAAATAACGGAACAGCTTGCACGCCTGATCCTGCTCAACGAAGACAGTGTATCGATCGGGCTGGAAATTCCGGAAAAAGAAATGAGTTCTTTTCTACAAAATCCTTCCGAAAAAGCTCTGAAGGAAAGTCGTTTTTTCTCCAAACCGAATGAAGACGGAAGAAATGGAAAGGCCTGGTTTGATTTGATCCGTTATTGCATGAATGAGCCTCGGGTTCAACTGTTCTTTTATGACAACGGAACATTCGGCGATCCTGTTCCACGTGACTCAACGATGTACCTGGAAATCAAAAAACAGGCATTGGCCCATCCAAAAAACAAGATTCTGACGATTTCCGGAAACATTCACAATCAACTCATCCCATTCAACAAAATGGAAACCATGGGGTTCTATCTTTCCGCTGATTCACTGCTTTTCCCCAAAGACCAAATCTGTTCTATTTATCATTATTACGCTGAAGGAACGATGCTGAACGATATGGGAAACGGACTGGAATTAACTACAATCGAGTTTGAAGCAAGTGATTTTACTTCGGGTCCTTCGGAAAACTATTTTCTCTTTTATGAATCCGCCGAACCAACTCCGAATAACTGTATCTTCTTCACGAGGAAAGTGCATCACTCGGAGAGTTTGGAACTTAAAAAGTAGCTATGAACCGTTTTTACAGAAATTTGATCATTGTGATCGGGATTATCGGGTTGGCCGTCTTTCTTTTCTTCCGTTTTATAGAGAACTATACTTCTACGATGGATAAAATGTATCCACCTTTTGGAAACACAGAAGAAGATGAGTCCGAATCAGATGAAGTGTCTGACACGAGTACATACACTCCTGAAAATCAAAAATAAACATGGCAAACATCCGAATTACTTATGCCCGTTACTACCCAGTGCAAAACGGGACAATTTCCGATGAGCAAGTCCAAATGATTTCATCCGGGATCAGTGAAGAGTTAGGCAGTTGGGCCAAATTCATTTACAAACATCCGGAAAATGACTACCTGGACCTGGTTTTTGAGTCCAAATCAATTTTAGATTACACGGTTTTCAAAGATGAAAAAATCCTCGAACACTTTCATATCTGGGTCCGGATCAGTGACGAAGGCGGTAAACACGATGTAATTTGTTTCAAATCCAAAAGCTACGGACTAAACACACTACACGGATATTCCGATGTAACGTTCCGGCACTACAAATCCGACACCTGGAATTACGTCAACATGTGTTTATATGGTGCCGACAGTTTCAGTGTTCACATGAAACAATTTGATGTGAGAACTGTCAAACAATTCATTCATTATGATTCGGAATACATGGATTTGAATATACAGGTGGGTGAATCCTGGAAAACAACTCTGAACATCGTTTATTTCAAAACGAATTACCGTTACCTCGATCCGCCAGCGAACAGCGAACCTTTTGCAGAGAATTTCTACGAAAAGTACAGGGGAGAAGGAAGCCTCACAGAGTCTGTTTGCGGAGATTCACGGCTTTTGCTGCACCATCATTTCATTGCACATACCCAGTTGAATGATGAATTTGAATTTGAACGGATTGATGAAAACATCCTGAAAGTGTGTCTCTGGAAAAACGATATTCAGGTACATGAATGGGAATGGAGCGAGGAAAAAGGGGAGTGGGAGGAAAGCTGTTCAGCAGATTGGGATCACTGCATGGACCCGGAATACCTGCGATTTTTGACGCTTTATGAACACAAGCTCATTTAAGGTGCAAATTACCATGGTGAAATATCTTTCGAAAACCAGATAGCAACCAATGATTTTTTCCAAGGACTTACAACACTAAACAAATCCACGATTTCAAAGCACATAAAAGGATTGATTCATGCTGATTTAGTTTATTCAGACTACAGGGACTTAGCAGGAAACTACTATTTGAAGCAAGATGCCGGACATCTCATTGAAATGCTCATACAAGACATTAACCAGTAAAATCATTGTGTACCTTTGTAAAGAACAATTTCTTAAACATGTCTGAGCACATCCAATTCTGCAACGATCTATTCAACCGCGAACGTTTCGAAACACGCGAAGTAAAAGTCGGGATCACCGCTATCGGCGGAGAAAACCCGGTTCGCATTCAATCCATGACAACAACCGATACAATGGATACGGAAGGTTCCGTGGAGCAATCAATCCGGATGATCGATGCGGGCTGTGAGTTAGTGCGTTTGACTGCTCCGTCGAAAAAGGAAGCAGAAAACCTCGGAATAATCAAAAAAGAGCTCGTTAAGCGCGGTTACAACACTCCACTGGTAGCAGATATCCATTTTACACCAAACGCTGCTGAAATCGCCGCAAAACTAATTGAAAAGGTGCGTGTGAATCCGGGTAACTATGCGGACAAAAAGAAATTTGAAGAGATTGATTATACCGAAGAAAGCTACCAGGCAGAACTGGATCGCATCGAAGAGAAGTTTACACCGCTGGTTTTACTGTGCAAAGAGCAGGGAACTGCCATGCGGATCGGGACGAACCACGGATCACTTTCCGACCGGATTTTAAGCCGGTATGGAGATACCCCGGAAGGAATGGTGCAATCGGCCATGGAATTCATTCACATCTGCCGCAAAAACGATTACCACGATTTGGTGATTTCCATGAAGGCAAGCAATACATTGGTGATGGTGCAGGCTTATCGCTTATTGGTCAAAACCATGAAAGAGCAGGGGATGAATTATCCATTGCATCTCGGAGTAACAGAAGCAGGCGATGGAGAAGACGGACGGATCAAATCTGCTGTCGGGATAGGGGCTTTGCTGGAAGACGGCTTGGGTGATACCATCCGCGTTTCACTCACGGAAGATCCTGAATTTGAAATTCCCGTGGCACAAAAATTAGCTCAGAAGTTTGACAAAAAAATCGATTATAAACTAAATTATTCGTCAAAAATAAAATTTGATTATTTTCATCATAATAAACGTTCAACCAAATCATTAATGAATATTGGAGGAAGTAATACTTCAATTATATTTTCTGATCTATCAAAGAAGAATAACATAGTTTCAACTAATTTTTTTGGATTTGGTTATTCGTATTCGGAGCAGCTAGACAAATGGAACATCTTTGACCAGGCAGCAGACTACGTTTACCTTGGAGATCAGACCATTGACTTCGAAATTCCAGGAACACTGCGCCTCGTTCAGAACTACGAAACATGGAAAAAGCACAATAGAGCAGATTCATATCCTTTGTGTACACTGGAAGAATACATGCAGAACAAACCATCCGGAATCGTATTCCTGCTCGTTGACCTGGATTCAGATACCTCAGTTTCTGAGCTACCGGTTAATGAAATTGTTTACGTAGCAGAAACAAAAAACCAACAAAAAACACAACTAATCCGCAAATTTCAATACGAATTAGCGGAATTAAACAATCAAACACCAGTAATTCTGAAGTTGAATTATGAATTGGAGGAGTTGGAAATGCTGCAACTGTATGCCAGTTCAGATGCCGGGATCCATTTCATTGATGGTTTCGCCGACGGACTCTGGATCACTGCTCCAGCTTCGTTAGTAGATTTGAACAGCTTATCGTTTGGAATTCTACAGGCCACCAGAACACGTATTTCCAAAACGGAATACATCTCCTGTCCATCATGTGGAAGAACCTTGTTTGACCTCCAGGAAACCACTGCTAAAATCCGGGAGCGAACTTCTCACCTGAAAGGTCTTAAAATCGGGATCATGGGTTGTATTGTGAACGGTCCGGGAGAAATGGCCGATGCAGATTACGGATACGTGGGAACCGGTCCGGGGAAAATCAATTTGTATAAAGAAAAAACGGTGGTGAAGAAAAACGTCTCGGAAGAGGAGGCAGTAGACGCACTGATCGAATTGATTCGCGAAAACGGAGATTGGATTGAACCGAACAACGAATAAACTTTTCTTGAATCTATTTGTTCCTCTGCGGTAAAATTAAAATTACAAAGAACGCGGAAACTTCATTTTGAATTACTGAATGACCTTCAGCAAAATGTTTCACATGGAACAAAAACGATTGCGAATTTATTCAAACTATTTTTTCCAAACGAATAGCAAATTCTACTTGCGGTCATTGAACGAAGTCTAAGCACCGCAATTTCCAAAAAAACCCGAAAAAAGTTAAGAATTTCACTTGATTCTAGCTCAGATCAGCACCAACCCAAGGTATTTCCCTTCCAAACACAAAAAAAGCCCTTCAGAGGGCTTAAAAACACTATTTCTTGCGAAAAATATAGATCTGGGAACTCGACAAACCTTCCTTTGCCTTCCTATTGGACAAAAATCCAATTCTCATCGCTTTCAGCATCGATCCACCCTTGTATTTTTCACTGAGCATCGAAACATAATAACTGTCAAATTTCATCGGCAGCATTTTTTCAAATTTCAGTCCTTTGGATTCCACTAAAGGAATAATTGACCTCGGAGAGAAATGATAGAGGTGACGTGGAACATCATAAGCTGCCCAGTACTCTTTGTAATATTGCGCATCAAAAGAAGTATAATTCGGTACTGCAATAATCAGCACACCATTTTGACTTACCAAAGAAGTAATCTTATCCAGGTCGGTCTGCAAATTATAAACGTGTTCCAATACATGCCACATAGAAACGATATCGAAAGATTGATCCAAGTCGTGCAGCAAACTCAAATCCTTCAGTTCAATTCCATTTTCGGATAGCGCTACCTTTCGTGCATCTTGATCCGGCTCCAAACCCAAAACTGTATAACCGTTTTCCTTCGCCTTCGAAAGAAAATGGCCGGTTCCAGCTCCGATGTCTAACAAGTTCTTTCCATTAGTCAACTCCTTCAATAAAGCAATCTTCTTCTTCAGAGTGTAGGAACGAACCCAGTTATAAACTTTGTTTACTAAACCTTTCTTAGTTGAACTATGCGAAACATAGTCTTCCGACTTGTAGTAATCTCCGATGTGGTCCAAAGCCGGTCGTGGATTTGTAAACAACAAACTACACGAATCACAATGTTCCAATTTGAATTCTTCTTTCGAAAGGAAATGATCCTTTACTGTCAAATATGTACTAAAAGACTGCGCTCCACATGAAGGGCAAGCTACTTGATTTAAATGTTCCACGTGAAACTATCTTCCTAAATGAATTAATAAAACTGAAATATCGCTAGGGGAAACACCACTAACTCTTGATGCCTGACCAATGGTCACCGGCTTGATTTTGCTTAACTTTTCTTTTGCTTCGGATGACAAAGACTTCAACAAACTGTAATCCATAGTCACTGGAATTGAAACTTCTTCCAAACGCGACAACTTTAAAGCCACTTCCTCTTCACGTGCAATGTAGCCTTCATACTTCAGCAAGATTTCTGCCTGCTCAACCGCATCTTCATGTTCCACGTGTAACTTGTCAGCTAACTCGCGAACACTCTGGCTCATTTTCAAAACATGCTCCATTGTAACATGCGGACGTGTCAGAACAGAAGCCAATTTAACCTGCTGGGATAGGGGAGAACTTCCCACCAAATCCAAAACCGGGTTTGCCACATCCGGACTCACACCCTCTTTTCGCAAAGCACCAATTAGTTCCTTAGCAGCATTTACCTTTCGATTCACCCGATCCAAAGCTTCCTGGTCTTGCAAACCTAGTTCATACGCCATCGGAGTTAAACGCACATCTGCATTATCCTGGCGAAGCAAAATACGGTATTCTGCCCGTGAAGTAAACATCCGGTAGGGCTCTTGTGTTCCCTTCGTGATCAAGTCGTCAATCAACACTCCGATATAAGCTTCGCTACGGGATAGAATCAACGGATCGCGTTCCTGAACTTTCAATGCAGCATTGATTCCTGCCATCAATCCCTGGCAAGCGGCCTCTTCATACCCGGTCGTACCATTGATTTGTCCGGCAAAATACAATCCTTCAACCAACTTGGTTTCCAAAGTATGTTTTAGTTGAGTAGGAGGGAAGTAATCATATTCGATAGCATAACCAGGTCTGAACATTTTTGCCTGCTCGAAACCAGCAATGGATTGAAGCGCGCGCAACTGAACATCCTCCGGCAAACTGGTCGAAAATCCATTTACATAGATCTCAACCGTATTCCATCCTTCCGGTTCAACGAAGATCTGGTGTCTGTCGCGATCTGCAAAACGATTGATCTTATCTTCAATACTCGGACAATATCTTGGTCCGCTACTTTTGATCGCACCATTAAACATCGGAGAACGATCAAACCCTTCACGCAATAAATCATGGGTGAAGGTAGAAGTGTACGTAATGTGACATGCACGCTGAACCTTCAACGCTTCAGTATTTCCGTACGAAAACTTGCTTGGGTTCTCATCTCCATCCTGGAGTTCCATTTTAGAATAATCCAGAGAGCGACCGTCAATTCTTGGTGGAGTTCCGGTTTTCATTCTTCCCGATTCGAAACCCAAAGCAACCAAATCTTCCGTGATTCCGGTTGCACCCTTCTCACCGATTCGACCACCTCCGAATTGCTTTTCACCCAAATGAATCAGTCCATTCAGGAATGTTCCATTGGTCAAAACAACCGACTTACCATAAATCGAGATTCCGAGAGATGTCCGAACACCAACCACTTTTCCATCTTCCACGATCAAACCATTCGACATATCCTGCCAAAAATCCACATTCGGATTTCGCTCAAGCAGCAAGCGCCACTCTTCAGCAAATTTCATTCGATCATTTTGAGTTCGCGGAGACCACATTGCCGGACCTTTTGAACGGTTCAGCATGCGAAACTGGATAGCAGACAAATCCGAAACGATTCCGGACCCACCACCCAAGGCATCAATCTCACGAACAATTTGCCCTTTTGCCACACCACCCATTGCAGGGTTGCAACTCATTTGAGCAATCGTATTCATATTCATTGTAACCAACAACACCGAACAACCCAATTTTGCAGCTGCATTCGCAGCCTCACATCCGGCATGTCCACCACCAACCACAATGACATCATAATTCTTCAACATAGTATTCTCATGTTTCACGTGGAACAAAATTACCACCAATCCTGCCAAGCCATCAAATGTTCCACGTGAAACTTACGCAACATTAACATTTGATCTATTCAAAACAACTGTTCTTCGAAATCACTTTGTTCCACGTGGAACAAAATAAACCACTACTTCAAATGTTCCACGTGGAACTCACGAAGCAACAACATTTCATTTTCCTTTGACCGCATCAACTTTTCGTCTGCTTCTGATTTGTCCTTATATCCACACAAGTGAAGCAGACCATGAATACAAACCCGGTGCAATTCATCCTGGGAGGAAACACCAAACTCACTTGCATTATCACGAACGCGATCTACACTAATAAACAGATCACCGGAAACCAAGCTGCCTTCCGTGTAATCAAACGTGATGATGTCCGTATAATAATCGTGATCCAGGTATTCCTTATTCATCTGCAACAAATGCTCATCCGAGCAAAAGATCAGGGAAAGATCACCAAGTGATTTACCCTCCAATTCACACACATTCGAATACCATGCAAATAAAAATTCCGGATTCACACCCGGAACTTCTTCTATATCTTCAAAAAAAACTTCTACCATCATTTATTAAAAAAAACACTCACCTCGTTTCCTCTATCATTGAAAAGCACTTCATCTGCCAGGTTCCGCATCAGGAAAATTCCTCTTCCATTTTCCTTTTCGATATTCTCCGGCGAAGTGGGGTCGGGGAGGTGCGAATGATCAAAACCAGTTCCTTCGTCACAAATCCTAAAACCAAAACCATCTTCAGTTTCATAAAACTCCAACTTCACTTCTTTAGCAACATGCATCGAGTTTCCATGAATAATTGCATTGTTCACCGCTTCCGTAACCGCTATCAAAACGTTTCCATACATATCTTCGTCAATTCCTATTGTCTGACACGCTTTGTCAATCATCGACTCAACAACCGGTAAATTATTCAACTCCGAAGGAATGCTTAACGAATCAATTAAAGTAAACCCTTCTTTCATTCTTTTAATTTAATGTTCTACGTACACTAGAACTGATTGAAGTATTTACCTGCTTTGTCTTTGTAGTACTTTGTCAACAAAGGATCAACCGCACGCAACAATTCAACTTGTCCAAGCTTGTTACGCTTATACTCATCAAATCGAATAAGGTTACCATAATTTATATTTTTTCCGGAAGTCGATTCTCTTTTTTCTTCGAATCCTCTTTCCTTCAATGCTTTCTCACTTTCTAAAAGTCGGGTTAAAATATCTTGTTGGCGACGGATCATCTCCGGGGAAAACTGTTTATTGATCAAATCCTTTTCCTGCTGCTCCAGTTCCTTGATTAAAGGATTCAACTGATTTCCCTTGCCCTTTCCTTCCTTGTTCATTTCGTTTCTCAACTGTTCCAGGCGCTGACGAATTGCCGTTTGCTGTGCAGCCATCTTTGCAATTTCCTTGTTACCCAATCCCGGCATTCCTTGCGAACCCTGACCTGGTTTGTCACCAGGTTGCTTTCCTCCCGGGTTAGGGCCTTTCTTCATTTGCTCCAATTGCTTCTTCAACATCTCCTTCATATCGTCCGATGACATTTGTCCACCACTTGGTTTCTGTCCGGCACCTCCAGGATTATCACAAGAACCAGAACCCGGTTTTTGCTGTTGTGCCTGTTGCTGCATGGATTGCAAACTTTCATTCAACATCAACGCCAGGTTATTGTAACTGGTCATAACATACTGCTGATGCTGCAAGAGTCCTCTGCGGTTATGTTCTCCTATCTCATCGGTGATCAATCCGAAATTGGAACGAATATCCTTTAACTCTTTATCGATGAATGGAGCAATTTTCGTTTGCCTTTTAGCCAAAGCCATCAAACTGTCCTCTACCAATTTATTGTCATCGATGATGCTTCGCTGCTTTCTTCCCAACTTATTATAGTACGGATCCATATCTTTCACCTTGCCAAATCGGTTCATGACATATTCCTGGTCGAAACTCAAAGACATTAAATTCTCCAGTAACAACCGGATCAAACCCATATCTTCCTCGTTCTGCTTTTTGTTTGCGGCTTCCTGCTGATTGTTTAACTGATCCGAAAGTTCCTTCATCTTCTCTGCAGCCTTCTTTTGGCTTTCACCGGCTTTTCCTTTTTTGCCCTGATCCAGTTTGCTCTTTGCACCATTCATTTCATCTGAAATTTCCTGTTGTTCCTTTTCAAACGCATCTAAAGGCATCGGTCGTTCGAGTTCTTCGTTCAGCTTCTGCAATTCCTGCATGTCCTTCTTCAACTCATCAAACTTCTTATTGAGTTCTTCCTGTTTCTTGGAGCCGTCTTTTTCAGAAAGTTTCTCATTCTTCAGATCTTTCTCTAATTTCTCCTGCTCCTCCGCAAGCTGATCCAATTCCTTTTCCAGGTCATCAATCTTTTCATTCACCTGCAAACGTTTCAACATCTCCATCGTGCGATCCAATTGTTTTTTCATTTCGTCACTGGAGCTATTCAGTTTTTCGGTTTCATTTTTCATTTGAAGCTGATCGTTCTTTTCCATCAACTTCTCCAAATCTTCCAGCAATTTTTTCAACTCATCGTCCATTACTTCTTTCAGTAATTCTTCAATCAGTTCCTGCTGCTTCAACAATTCTTCATCCTGCTCGCTCAGTTTGTTTTTCTCTTCATTGCTTGCATCCAACTTATCCTTGATGGATTGCAATTCTTCCTGTAATGATTGCTGTTGCTGCTTCAAAGATTGAACCTGTTCCATATTCTTGAAATCGCTTTTTGATTTATTCATCAACGACTTCTGAAGTTTATTCACATCTTTCTGGAACTGTTCTGTTTTCTTGTACACATCTGTTAATGCGTTTTTCAGTTCCTTCTGAACTTCGTCCCGCTTTTCATTCAGGTTTGTAAGGCTTGGCAACTCATAAACGAAATTCTGGGATGAAGTGCTCTTCGATCCGTTCACTCCGTCATTATCGTATACCAGGAAGTGGTAAGAGATTTTATCTTCTACACCAATATTGTCTCTGCTGAAATCTACAGCAAATGAAAACTTGCCATTTGTTCCCGAATACTTTTCCACCAACATTTTGCGTTTCAACTCCTGGCCACCTTTCTTTTTGATCGTATATAAAAAGTATAAGGAAGTCAATCCGTAATCATCCGAAACCAATCCTTCGAACATGCGCACAGATCTTTTCACTGAATCCACATTCTCGGAAACCAAAATAGACGGATATGCATCCTTGATCACATGAACCTGGATGGATGATGTATCGAGCACATTCAAATCTTTATTCTTCAAGACAAAATTGAGAGAACCATCTTCTGTAAAAACTGTTTGGAATGATCCGTCGCCACCATCAAAGCGTTTGGTGAAAGCCTTATTGAAAACCTTAAACCAACTCACATTCCGTGTTTCAACTTTCCAATCCACCTTCGTTCCTTCCGGTAGATCCAAATCAGCGCTGTTCAATAAACGCTCATCTTTCTTGTTCAGGTATTTCGGATAATGCAGCGTTGCTACCACTTTTCCTAAGGAAGAATTTCCAAGCACCTTCACTTCAAATGCTTTTGATTCATATCCTTCACTTTCAAAGTGAAAAACAAAATCCGATTTCAAATTGTCGATAGGGAAAGCCAGGCGGTTTTTGCGAACTTTATTCATCTTATATCTTCCGCGATTGGATACCAGGAACACGTGTTCCGGAACATACATCCCGGTAATGTCTACTTCCACATTGTATGAGCTTCCTTCCCGTAACCGGTCTTTCTTATTTACCAGGTTGAAATCAAACGGAGCTTCCTGCGCCTGCGAAAAATTCACCACATTGGACGAACCTTTCATAATCCAGCCGGGTGTCAAAAAAGCAACGGCAGCAAATATTAAAACGATCGGGATCACATACTTCAAATACTTCTTCGATTCTTCATACCGAACTGCTTCTTCAAATTTTACCGTCAACAATTCATTTGATCGTTGTGAAACACTTGCGCGGATCAATTCAAAACTTCTGTCGTTCTCATTGACAATCTCATTCAATTGCAATGTATTCAATAAGCGGTCTGAAACTCCCGGAAAAAAAGAACCGATAATTTTTGCAGCCTGGGTGCGGTTGATCCGTTTTCCAAACGAATACAAGCGCATAAACGGAAGTACAAAGTAACGAACCAGCAAATAACCGTTCGTGCCGATAAACAGCAAAAGCAGGATCAGCCGGACCGAACTAGGGAAGCGACCAAAATATTCCAGGACGCTCACAGTTAACCAGGAGGCCAATAAAAAGCCCACCACGATTAACACCCCCTTCAAAATTTCACTCTTGTAATATTTCCGGATGAAGGCATCTATTTGCTCAATTAAGCGATCAAAAGCTGACATAAAAAATAATTCTTATTCGAATAACTTACTAAAGTAGAAAAGTTCATACAGAACACTTGCTTCAAATTCTAAGTGCCTGTACACTTTACTCTTAAAAAAGGTTAATCAAACACACTTTTAACACTTGACTGTTTTGCGGAACGAGGTCATTATTTAATTACTTTTGCATAAAATTTACAAGCATGAGTTCGTCAGACGTACGTGTTCGTTTCGCACCATCACCAACCGGACCATTACACATGGGAGGTGTTCGAACAGCACTTTATAATTACCTTTTTGCAAAACACAATAATGGAACATTCATTATTCGAATAGAGGATACCGATCAGGAACGTTTCGTTCCCGGAGCACAGGAATACATCATGGAATCTTTACAATGGTGTGGAATCATGCCTACAGAAGGTCCTGGTATCGGTGGTGAATACGGTCCGTATATTCAAAGTGAGCGAATGGAGCTTTATAAACCTTACGCGCTTCAGCTTATTGAAAACGACAAAGCATATTACGCGTTTGATACTCCGGAAGAATTGGATGCTGTTCGTGAGCAGGCAAAAAACATGGGAATGCCTAATTGGCAGTACAATTCCATTACCCGTACTTCTTTGAAAAACTCTCTGACACTTCCTGCTGATGAAGTAAAAAGAAGATTAGAAGCCGGTGATAAATTTGTTATCCGCATGAAAATGCCTAGAAATGAAGATGTTAGATTTGAAGACATCATTCGTGGATGGGTAGTTGTAAACACGAACAACCTGGATGACAAGGTGTTATTTAAAAGCGATGGTCTTCCAACTTACCATTTGGCGAATATCGTGGATGATCATTTGATGAAAATCTCTCACGTAATTCGTGGGGAAGAATGGCTTCCTTCTGCGCCGCTGCATATTTTACTTTACCAGGCGTTCGGATGGGATGCTCCTAAATTTGCGCATCTTCCTTTATTGCTTCGTCCGGATGGAAATGGTAAACTTTCCAAAAGAGACGGAGACCGTCTTGGTTTCCCTGTTTTCCCGATTTCAGGAAGTTTGAAAGATCCAAAAACAGGAAACATGGAATCCTTTACAGGTTACCGCGAGAGTGGATATTTGAACAATGCTTTCATCAATATGCTTGCTTTTCTTGGATGGAATCCCGGAACAACACAAGAGATTTTCAGTCTCGACCAATTGGTTGAAGCATTTAGTCTGGACCGTGTAAGCAAAGCAGGCGCAAAGTTTGATCCGGACAAAACAAAGTGGTTCCAGCAACAGTATTTAAAAGCAACAAGCGATGAAGATTTAGCCAAAATGCTCAAATCTCAATTTAATCTTGCGGAAAGTGATGAAAAAATCGCGCAATTCTGTCATTTAATGAAAGAACGCGCAACCTTCATTAAAGACATGATGGAAGAAGGATCTTACCTGATCAATAAACCAACATCTTACGATGAACAAACGGTTTCCAAGAAATGGAAAGAAGGTTCTTCAGACTTAATGAACGAATGGAAAGACCGGTTAGAAGCTCTTTCTACCTTTGATGCAACAACTATTGAAACGGCATTTAAAGCCTTCCTGGAAGAGAAATCATTGGGAATCGGTGCTGTACTTCCATTATTCCGTTTGCTCGTTACAGGAGCCGGAATGGGGCCTTCTATGTTTGAAATTGCTTCTTACTTAGGAAAAGAAGAATGTTTGACACGTATGAACGACGGATTAGCAAAATTGGGATGAATCAATTCATTGAAGTAAACGGAATAAAACTCTACGGGTATCACGGCTGTTTGGAGGAAGAGGGGAAAATCGGTGGAAACTACCTGGTAGATGTTCACATGAAAACCAATTTTGAGCAGGCAGCTTTAAGCGATGAACTGAGCCAGACAATTGATTATGTTCACATCAACTTGATCGTGAAGCAGGAAATGGCAATCCGTTCCAAACTTATTGAACATGTGGGGCAACGCATTGTTTCACGTATTGAACAAGAAATCAATGGGTTAATCGGTTTGCGTGTGAAGGTCACTAAAATTTGTCCTCCTATCAACGGAGATGTGGATAACGTAGCAATTATTATTGAAACGGGAACCTGGTAGAAAGTTCAAACTGAAAGGAAACATCTTCTTTATTTTCATTGGGATTAAAGAAAATTTACTATTTTTGCCTCCACAATAAGGTCTCGTGGCCGAGCGGCTAGGCAACGGTCTGCAAAACCGTCTACTCCGGTTCGAATCCGGACGAGACCTCAGAAAGCTTCACAAATCGTGAAGCTTTTTTGTTTTTATATCTCAGCAAAACATGTATTCCGGTTTCCCGCAAGTGCGAGAGACGAAGACCTCAGAAAGCCTCACATTAAGTTTAAGCTTTTTTGTTTTTATACTCCTACAGATAGATTGGTTCATTTAACCGCAAAGAAAGAAGAGCGCAAAGTTTTTGAAAATCTCCTCTGCGTTCTACTCTTATTAGCGGTTAAATTATAGAAGTATTGCAGATGCACTAGATATCTTCTTATAGCGCCGAGAGAAGAAGAGCGCAAAGTTTTTGAAAATCTCCTCTCGTTCTCTTCTTCTAAGCGGTTAAAAATAGGAGTAGGTAGAGTTACATTGATTTTAATTACTGATTTAATTCGCAAATTTTATTTAAAATATACGATAAAAACGCTTAATGATTCACTTTTGCAATCGGCGGAAACAAAAAACACCTGCCAAATAAATGACAGGTGTTCTTAGATTGTTTCAGTTTATGTGATGGATAATTATTAACGTCTCAATTCAAACAATTGAATATCTCTGAAACTCTTTCCGTTCTTATTTTTTCCGGTGACAATAGCTGCATAGCTTCCACCTGGTGCTTCGTCACCTGCTTTGTTTATTCCATTCCATCCTCCATCTTCACCAGGAGTAGTTGAACGGAATACTTCGCGGTTATTTTGATCAATGATCACCAATTGGAAATCATGGATGTTTTCAACGGTAACAAAGTAAATATCATTGCTTCTGTCCCCGTTCGGAGTGAACATCGTTGGGAACTTGGTAACTTCTATTTCCAAATCGGCAAAAACCTGCTCTTTCGGATCCTCCGGATGTTTCTTAGGAGTTTCATTTACCGTGTTTGTCGCCGGTTTTGAAGTTTGTGCCGCATTGGAGTTTGAAGAATTCGTCTTTTTATCTTCTGCTGCTACTTTTGGAGTAGCTTCGTTGCTTTTCTTTTCTTCGGATTTCGGTTCTGATTTACGATCCGCAGGAGCCGGATTTTCTTCAGCCAGCTTCAAATCATAATGCATGATTTCCTTATAGTCTTTCTTATCCTTTTTCGGATTTGCTTCCTGTGCAATAACCTTCGGTTCGTCAGAGATCACATGCGGTTCCGTGTAAGTCATACGTGAGCCTGTATCCGTTGTTTCTTCAACTGATTCTGAATCAGGTTTTGAAGCAACGTTTTGTGAAATCTCTTTCGGGGAATCGGCTTTCTTGTCTGCTGGTTCCTGACCTGAATTCAAAGCAATAACAGTAGTGACCACACCCACAGTTCCTACTGCAGCTGAGCCGATGATCCATTTCGTCAAAGCAGATAGCCCTTTTGTTGCAACAGTTGCCGTTGAAGCAACACCTGCAGCAGCCATCTTAGCCTGAACACCAGCCCATAACTCCGGTTTTACCGCAGCGGTTTGGTTTTCAAATGCTTTCGAAAACAGTTCTTGTATATTATCTTTTTCAATCACGTTCTAATAATTCTAGTTGAGTGCGTAGAAAAGCTCGTGCACGCGAGTACTGTGATTTGGAGGTATTCTCCGTTACTCCCAATGTATCTGCTATTTCTTTGTGTGAATAACCTTCTATTGCAAACATGTTAAAGACCACTCTGTATCCATCCGGCATGTCATTAATCAATTTCATTAACTGTGCCAAATCCATTCCATCGAATTGATGGTCTGTAAAAGATACTTTGTATTGAACTTCTTCAACCTGAACATCATCCAATAATTTCTTATTCTTCCGAATGGTATCCAAAGCCGTATTCACAATAATTCTTCGAATCCACCCTTCCAAAGATCCTTCCATTTTGAAATCCACGATCTTCTGAAAAACCTTTACAAAACCATCTTGTAAAACGTCTTCAGCTTCCTGGTTATTTCGCAGATAACGCTGGCATACAGCCAACATTTTGGGGGCAAACTTATCAAACAACGCTCGCTGTGCTTTTGAATTTCCTTTGGCGCATTCATTTACCAATGTTAAATCATCCATAGCACTTGCTGTATCACTAGACTCTAAACTACCAAAAAAGGTTGCATTCAGGGAATTTCTTCGAAATAAAAATTAACTTAGTGCTACTTTAGCACCCAATGAAAACATGTTTTGTCTGTTTGTTACTGACTGTTTTTTCAGCAACATATTCATATACTCAAAAAATCTCCCTGGTTCCAGGTTATTATTCGGCTTATCTTCAGTTAAATGAGACAACCCAGTTGCCCGTGCATTTAACTGTTGAAAAAAAACAAAAGCGGTCCTTGCTTGTCATTCATAATGCAGAGGAAAGAATAGAGCTTACCAGCGGAATTCGAAAGGGGGATACGATTATTCTTTCCTTTCCAAGCTTTGATTCCGAGTTGCGTTTCATTACCTACAGAAACAAAGAGATCCGTGGATTTTGGTTCAATTACAACAAAGGAGCAAACTATAAGATTCCCTTTTTCGCGAATTTCAATCCAAAACCACGGAAAAACGATGTTCCTACCGGAAATTTATCCGGAAAGTGGGAAACGTATTTTTCTCCCCAAACGGAAGACGAAGAAAATGCATTGGGAATTATCTCACAAAGCCAAAACCACCTTACGGGAACCTTTCTTACCGAAACAGGTGACTACCGCTTTTTGGAAGGATTTATTGAAGGTTCTAAATTCTACCTTTCCGCTTTTGACGGTTCACATGCTTTTTTACTGAATGGTACTTTAAAAGATTATAAAGTCCAGGGACACTTTTACAGCGGAAAGCATTACTCCACAAATTTCGTTGCTACTTACAACCCGGATTATGAATTACGTGACCCGGATTCCATTACTGTTCTAAAAGAAAACAATGCTGCTCTCAGCTTCAACCTGAAAACCATTGACGGAAAAGACTATCAATTCCCAAATGCAGAAACAAGGGGAAAAGTAGTGATCATACAGATCATGGGAACCTGGTGTCCGAACTGCATGGATGAGACCAATTATTACAAGGAGTTGTATTCCAAATACCATTCTAAAGGTTTGGAGATCATTTCGATAGGGTATGAAACTTCCGAATCGTTTGAAGAACAGGCAAAAAAAATCCAAACGCTGAAACAGCGAAAAAACCTGGATTTTACATTCCTGGTAGGAGGAAGAGCATCAAAGGGAATAGCATCCGATCAATTCAATATGCTCAATGAAGTTATTTCCTTTCCAACATCCATTTATATTGGAAGAGACGGACAGGTAAAACGCATTCACACCGGATTTAACGGTCCGGGAACAGGTGAGATTTACACAGAATATGTAAAGAAGACCAATGCTTTGATCGAATCCTTATTAGGAGTTAACGGTTCAAAGTAATTCGTTTGGATCTGTCTGCCAATTCCCAGGCAGTAAAGAAAACCAGTTTCGCTACTTTCTCCACTTTCGGGAAAATGATCTTTTCCACATCATCAGTCGGCTGGTGATAATCTTCGTGAACACCGCTGAAATAGAAAATAGACGGAATGTTGTGCTTGGCGAAATTGTAATGATCGGAACGGTAATAAAACTGGTTCGGATCCGACAAGCTGTTAAACTTGTAGTCCAACTTCAAGCGAGTATATCGCTCATTTGCTTTTTCATTGACATCGTGCAACTCGTTGCTCAGCATATTGGAACCGATGATGTAAATGTAATTCGTATCCTTTTCATGACCGATATCGTTTCTCCCGATCATATCAATATTGAGATCCGCAACTGTATTTTCCAACGGAATAGCCGGATGGGAAGAATAATAATCCGAACCCAGCAATCCCTTTTCTTCTCCTGAAACCGGCATAATCAGGATAGAACGTTTTGGTCCTTCGCCGTTCTTCTTAGCTTCCATAAAAGCTTCTGCCATCTCCAGCAAAGCAACAGTTCCTGTTCCGTCATCATCCGCACCGTTGTAAACAACGCCGTGGTCCACACCAATGTGATCGTAATGTGCCGTAACCACCACCACTTCTTTTGAAAGCACCGGATCACTCCCTTCGATATAAGCCAACACGTTGGAACTGGTCAATCGTTCTTCCTGGGTGTTTAGTTCGGCATTTAATTTGAATACCGGCCTGGTCATACTTTTCGTTATTTTCCCTTTACCGATCAAAAACCCGTTTGATTTCTTTTTTAAACTTTCCAGGGATGATTCCTTCACGAACAAAATCGGGAATTCTTCTTTTTTCTTTTCGTCTGCCAAATACATGGTTTTCGTAGTAACGTAATGTTCCAGGTATTCATATAAGGTATCGTACTTATTGGAAACCAAAATAATTCCTTTTACATTTCCAGGAAGCTCTTTTCTTAAAGCGGAAACTTCCTTGCGCACTTCCAGACTTCTCAGGTTGTGGGCTACATAACATGGAATATCTCCGATTACCGACAGTTGGTCCGCATGATAAACCGGCAGATTATCTAATTTGGTAAGTGATTTACAGGAATAATAGATGAAGTCTGTTTTGAAATTCAAGTTCAGACCACTTAAACTCAAAGTTCCACCCGGTGTACTTTCAATGACGTCGAAAAATTGTTCATAGCCCGACATTCCAGGCGCAAAAGAACAACCCAGTTTTTTAAAGTAAGCTGTCAGGAACTCAGCTGTCATTTTCTGACCTATCTTTCCGGTTTCTCTTCCGGCATATTCATCTGAAGCAATGATGGTGAGATTCTTCCTGAGATCTTCCTCATTAATATAACTGCTGTACTTTTTCGCTAAATCAACCTGGGAAAAACAAACGCCCAGGATACTTGAAAATAAAAGACTGGTGATTCCTTTCATACCTTCTTTAATTGATAATTGACAATTTAAAATTGAAAAGAAGAGGACTGACCCTGTTAGTGAGTTACAATCACTTTTCAATTCTCCATTTTCAATTTTACATTATAATGCGATCTTCTCCACGCGTTTCTGGTGTCTTCCGCCTTCAAATGCAGTATTCCAGAAAATATTCACCATTTCCAATGCTTCTTCCACAGAAATAAAACGAGCCGGCAATGTCAGGATGTTTGCATCATTGTGTTCACGTGCCAATTGAGCAATTTCTTTCTTCCAGCAAAGTGCTCCACGAATTCCCTGGTGTTTATTAACAGTCATATTGATTCCGTTTCCACTTCCGCAGATCACAATTCCTTTAGAACCCGCATTCTCTTCCACATGACTCGCAACCGGATGGCCGAAATCTGCATAATCAATACTTTCTTCACTGTAGCATCCGTAATCTTTTACTTCATAACCCAATGATTCTAAGTGTTTAATAACTTCTGATTTCAATTGAAACCCTGCGTGATCTGCTCCGATCGGAATGATTTGTGACATATAATTGAATGTTTTGTCAAAGTTACACCTTATCAACAAATGGAACAATCAATTAACAATAAGAAAAAAGACCTTCTCTGAAAGGCCTGATTTAGTTGGTATTATTAAAAGTAGTTTTACACACAAATGCTGATCAGATTGTCAATATCTGTTAGAAAGAATCAATAAGTATTTCTAGGATATCCGAACTATTTGAACATATGTACAAGTTTTTGAATGGAGCACCATAAAGTTTGGTCGAGTTATCGCTCTTTTATGCGCATGTTAAACACATATTAACGCAATAAAAACAGACTATTTTATCCACATGAACAATTTCAACCAATTTGTTCATATCTGCGTAATCTCTTGTAATAGAAGTTCAAAAGCGTTCTTTTCATTGTCAATAAATCAATCCAAATAGCTCATAAGTTTAAAAAACGAATCTTTCTTCTGAAAGTTTTACACGAATTAACACCCCTAATAGATATAGTAAATTCTTTATTTAAAATCTTTTTATTCTATTTATATATTCCATTTCCTTTTCAGGGCTAATTTGCACAATTCATAGTTAAAGTTTATATTCGAATAGACGAACGAAAGTTAAGCGTCTACTAAATAATTAGAACGGATGATGATTGCATCTCAATTTTCATTACTTTTGAATCCAAAGCTGTAAAGAATGACGAAGGCTAATGTATTAGTTGTAGAAGATGAATTCATTGTTTCCAAGGACATACAATCCAGTTTAAAAAAGCTAGGGTACAATGTTGTTGGGGCAGCACCTTCAGGCGAGAAAGCTCTTGAATTACTGGAAGCTAACCAACCGGATATTGTCCTGATGGACATCATGTTGAAAGGTGAAATGAATGGAATCGAAACAGCTGAGATCGTTCGGAACCAATACTCGATACCGGTTATTTACCTCACTGCTTATGCTGATGAAGCTACTTTGTCAAAAGCAAAAGTTACAGAGCCTTACGGATACATTTTAAAGCCTTTTAAAGAGATCGATTTACACACATCGATCGAAATGGCACTTTACAAACATAAAAAAGAACAGGAAGTGGAACGGGAGCGTGATATGCTCTATTCTTTGGTAGAAAACAAAGAAAAAGATTCCCTGAATGAGTTCATTTTTGTTAAATCGAACAGCAAACTGGTGAAATTAAATATGAACGATATTTATTTCATCGAAGCGTTGAAAGATTATGTAGTTATTAACACCAATGAAACGCGTTATACGATCCATTCTACTATGAAGGATATCGAAACGAAATTGGGTACAGATCAATTTATCCGTGTTCACCGTTCTTTCATTGTTCGCCTGGATAAAATCGCATCGATCGATTTCCCGAACCTGCAGCTGGAAAATGACCGCAAGCTCATCCCGATCGGTGGATCCTACAGAGATGAACTGACCAACCGGATCAAAATGCTTTAATCTGCAGTGATTCAATTCATTGGTTAACCCTTACATTTCCCTCAATAGTTTAAAGAGTATACATCTTAATTTTCGATTCTATCGAAATTTTCATTAGCATTGATAAAATTTCTGCTTATGAAACTTACTATACTCTCCGGTTTTTTATTGACGTTTTGCATGGTATCCGCCCAAAACGGACCAGCAAAAATCCTACATGTGAAATTCCGAGACGGAATGGATGTTCATGCACAATCAGGGGAATTATTTTCAGGAGAAGCCGTTTATCCGAATACTTCCGGTTTGCTCTCATACGGACATTGGGAACCTTTTTATTCCATCTCCCCGGACTTACTCCAGTCTTACTATTTGAAGGCGCAACAGCGGCTTAAAAAGAATTTGTCTGACCCGCATACACTTTTTGAATTTCATGTCAATACGGGAGAAGATATAAACAGTGTGAAACAAAAGCTGGAAACACTTGCTGCCGTAAAGTACGTGAGTATTCCACCTAAATTAAGTACTCCCGCTCCGCCGAACTTTCAACCTTCCCAGGTTTATTTGTTTGACCAGGATCCCGGAATCCACGTAGAAGAATTTTGGAGTACCTATTCAATCTATGGTGTAGGCATAAAAATATGTGATATAGAATACCAGTTCAATGCGGATCACGAAGATTTGCCTTATGTAACGATCATCGGTCCGGAACCGGAAGATCCGGGATTTGGACACGATCATGGAACAGCTGTATTGGGAGAGATCGCTTCCCTGAATGATGGAGTGGGAACAACCGGAATTGCTTATGAAAGTGATTTGTATTTTGCAGGAGCTTACATCAATGAAATGTATTACCTCGAAGAAGCATTGATCAGTACTTTAAGTGAATTGGGCGAAGGAGATATTGTATTGATTGAACAACAAATAATGGCTTTTGACGGAACTCCGGACGAAGGATATGCCCCGGTGGAATGGTACGAACCGTTTTACGATGCGATCCAGTTGATTTCAGGAAACGGAATTATCGTAGTGGAAGCAGCCGGAAACGGAGACCGCAATTTGGATGATCCGATGTTCAGCATGGACAATTTCGGACACTATCCTTTTTTAGAAGAAAACTGGTCGGAGGCGATCATGGTTGGTGCCGGAGCAGTTGGTGTGGATGATATTGCCCGCTCAAAATTGTGGTTCTCCAATTACGGAAGCCGGATCGATGTCCAGGGAAATGGGGAAGAAGTGGTTACAACCGGTTACGGAACTGCTTTTTCATCAGAAGGTGTGAACCGGGAATATACCAATAGTTTCGGTGGAACATCCGGAGCTTCGCCGATTGTAGTTGGTGCAGTTTCCTTGTTGCAATCACTTTATAAACAACATACAGGATCTCCGTTCGATGTCGATTTCGTAAGGAATTTATTGGTAAACACAGGAAAACCACAGGTTGAAGGAACACTTTTCCCGTTATCTCAAAAAATTGGCCCCTTACCGAATGTTTTTGCAGCTGCAAATGAGATGCTGCTGAGTTTAGGAATTACGGATGCTTTTGAAAAAGACGGATTCCGGATCTATCCGAACCCGAATGCGGGATCATTCCATATTCATATTCCGAATGAAACGGTAGCAGCTATTCAACTGAGAAGCGTTTCAGGAAAAGAGGTAGCAGTGGACTACAGGAAAACGGTAATGGGATTTGAACTGGAAAACCGGAACCTGGAAACAGGAATGTACTACCTGTCGCTGACTTACGAAGACGGAACCGTTGTTACCAAACCGGTTCAGGTTATTAACTAAGAAGAACTTCAAATTTTGCACCGCAAGTAGAATAAATCAAAGGTCGCAGGGCTTTGATTCTTTGCAGTTATACACTCCGATTGTAAACTTGTTTGTATTAAATTGCAGCATGGAAAATCTGTTCATCACTTCTGACAAAGAAAAACTGGACCTGAAATTCATAACAGGGTTCATTTCACAAAGCTATTGGGCCAAAGAACGTACTTTGGAGATGATGCAGAAATGTATCGACAATTCGTTGAACTTCGGTATTTTCCTGGATGGAAAACAGGTCGGTTACGCACGAGTGGTGACGGATTATGTTCAATTTGCTTATTTGATGGATGTTTTCATTGATAAAGTAAACCAGGGAAAAGGGTATTCCGGGATATTAATGGAACATATTTTGCAAACAGAATCATTGAAAGGAGTCAAAGTGTGGCGTTTGGCAACTTCCGATGCACATGGATTATACCGGAAATTCGGGTTCACAGAACTGAAAAAACCTGAAAATATGATGGAATTAATCCGGTAAATAAAATGATTACTGCTTATGAAACTATTAACTAGTTCCGCAATTTTGTTTTTGATCACAAGCTGTTCGAATTCAGATATCAAAACAAAGGAAACTAACCCGGTTAAATCAGATCAACTTTACAAAGGATACTCCAGGAGTGGCGGATATTTGTGTTACCTGAAAATTTCGCCGGATAACCGGGTAATTTTTACCTATCAGTCAGAAGGAAATTCCGTTTACGGAGAACATGCCGGAACCATCCGGGCGATCAATGACACCTTGTTCCACGTGAGTTCCGAACTGACCTTCGGGCAATTCGCATGCAAAGCTCCCAACCTTGATTCGTTGCGGATCACGGTAAATCCGCCGTCATTGATTGATAAAAAATCCATCCTTGTGCGGTATGAAAATGAGGAGTTGATGACAAAGCGGTGGATAGACCGATCAGGAGTTTCTTTTGCTTTTGACAAGGAATCGTTTAATGAACGTACACCGGCTTACATCTTAACGGACCACTCACACCCGATCACCAAAGAGGCGCTCACGATCCAAACCAGCTTCGGAAGCGCTTATGATTTTGTGCGTGGTGATAAAGTAGAATTTGACATAGTTATTTCCGGCGATTCCATTTACACGGTAAAAGAGGATGCGGTATTTCAAACCGGACCGTTTAAACTGAAAAGACTGTGAGTTCAAAAAAAGTGTCTTTACCTTTTCGCCGGGTTTTTTTCATTACCTCTTCGTATTTTCGTGCATGGAAAAGACCTTAAAATTCGAAATTTTTTTCGGCTCCGCCGGGAACCATGATAGTAGCCAGGAGGACCATTTTTTTGATACATGTGAACACCTGAAATTGAAACCATGAAAAAACAAAACTGCCTTTTCCTCCTTTTTGCCCTGTGCTTCGGAACCGCTTTTGGTCAGAAAGTATACCGTGTTGCCAATGAAGCATACCGCGCAAATAAATTCAGCCGGGAATTTTATCTGCTGAAGGATTCGACTTGCTATTTGAAAGAGCGTTACGCAAACAATGCCACTTATGCGCTCTTCAAGGGATCTCTCGAACAGATCAACGATACATTGGCTGCATTCAACTACCGGCCGCTGGTCGTATTTGGAGTAAATATGCGCTTTTTCAAAGGTGACAGCTTAAACATAGAAGTAGTGCAAAAAGACACCTTACTTTCTTCCCTCGTTTATGTGCTGAAAAGAACGGAGAAAATTGGAATGAAGCCCATTGGGTTGGTTAGTGCGCTTCCAGCGGGAATCACTACTTTTCATGCGCATGATTTTTGGGATAAAGCGTATTCCATCGATACCAAATTCAAGGATCCGTTAACAGATAAAGAGATTTGGATGCAAGTGAGTTCTACGTCGGAACCGACATTGACTTACTACGGAAGCAATACACCAATTGAAACAGCTTTGGTTTCTATTTCCGGCAATAAGCTGATCATTTATCCGGATCGGAAGCATATAGATGAAAAGGAAACGTTTGAGTTGGTGTCCAAATGAAAAAAATTCTCACACTTTTTTTACTGGCCGGAACTGCCGGATTTTCACAACGGGTCGATTCCCTTTCAATTGATTATGGGATCGGGTATAAAGCGACTCGTGCTGTAAATGGAAAGGATATCAGGGGAATCTATGAAAAAGAGCAGGAAATGACCTATGAGAAGAAGAAGCATTCCTACAAAATAGACTCGTTTGTATCAATTGAAACTTTTCGCGAATGGGGTCAGGCCAATCTGTTTCCGGATAGTTTGAAAACCCCTCACGCTTTTATGCGCCGGAAATTACCTGGGAAAAAACTGGACGAATTCCTTGTAGCAATTGTCAGCATGCAAAAAGATTCTATTTTTTCTTATAAGATGAAAGATGTTCCGCGGTCATTTTTGAAAGAACATTCGCTGACACGAGCAAGTGACAAGGACCAGGTCGATTCGTTGATTCGCAGCAAGCTTAACCGGATGGTGGTTTCCAATGTTACCGGTAGATTGTTCATTCATTTCCATTACCGTGGAGTTTCTTACGATCTTGTCAAAGACAGCAATAATGAGGATTGGCGCATTTACATCGCAGAAAGCGATGAAGGGTTGCACTTCATTCATTTTGAGTTTGATGCTTTCCTGTTAAATGAGCTTCCTAAGAAGTTTTCAGGAAGAAAAGTACTGGATTAACCCACGAGTACCTGGATTTTAAAATTTTTTTCGGCTTCGCCGGGTAAAAACAAAAGACTAAATTTATCAGGTATGATTGACAGCAGATTGGTTTATTTATTCCTGGTTCCCTTGTTCCTGTCGTGTGGAAATCCGGCTCAGAAGGAGAAAGAAAGTGCTTCGAAAAAAGCCGCCGATTCTGGTCCGGTAAAGGAAAAGAAGGAAGTGTTGCCGGTGGCTGTCGACAAAACAGCAGTCATGCATAAAAAACGTTTTTCCGGTTATGATTTTGAGTTTGGATATACGAAGTTCGATCCGGACAGCTTTGAAAATCCGGGTTACCTGCGCGTTTTGCGCAACGGGGAAATCGTTTTCTCTGATAAATTTGAGGGTGAAGGCGAGGTAGTTGTAAAATCGCTTGGATTTCATTCTTTATCCGGCAAGAAACTGGTTTTCACATTGAATTACGGAACAGCAGCATGCGATTACACGCAATCGGCGCTATACTATGTCATAGACTCCGATCACCAGGTAAAATTCCTGAAAGAATGCTACGCTTCCTGCGGCGGTGATGGATATGCCTGTCATATTTTCAAGCACATTTTCCCGGAAGATCCAATCGGAAAACCGAACACGATCTTCTTCGCCGAAGGATTTGTTTACAACGAACACGACCAGGAAGACCGAATCGATACAACGCGGATCTCGTTTTCGAAGAATGCGTTTAAAGTGAAAAAGCTGACGGATAAATCAGCAAATTAGAATTGATAAAAAATAAAAACAGACGATTATGGGAGCCTGGGATACCGGAATTTTTGATGATGACACAGCGTATGACTTTTCGGATGAAATTAGGGAAGATGCAGTAGCGTTTTTTAAAGAGTCATTTGAATATTCCATTCAAAGCGAATACCTGGAATATGATGAATGTCATGCTGTAACAGTTTCTGCGGCATACATGGATAATTTGCTGAATGGCACGTTATATAGAACCGATAATGAGGATGAAGAAGATGAAAGCAATGTAAATTTGTTTGGAAAACTACAGAAAGATCTGAGAGTTGAACACTTAAAACCAGTTGCAATAAAAGCATTGAAAAAAGTAATATCTGAAGATTCGGAGCTGAATGAATTGTGGTCAGAAAACGAAGAGTTATATCCAAAATGGCGAAATAACATAGAAGAGCTGATTCAAAGACTATCCTGACAGTGACAGGTAAGTGGTTGGTTCAAATAAGGATAGAAAGTATGTTTTACTTCTGTGGGAGATAATTTTTACTACTTTTGCCCTATAAAATAATCCGGGCCACCGGAAAAACCACGACTACTGAAACCTAAATCATTCGTTTTGCCAAGGAATTTTCTAGTCAGAAAAGTCGTGTTTAATTAACACTTTAAACAAATACGTTATGGCAAAAAAATTAGACAAAATTATTGTAATCGATGTGGAGGCAACCTGTTGGAACGGCTCAGCACCGGAAGGAATGACAAACGATATCATCGAATTCGGGATCTGTTTACTGGATGTTCATTCCGGAGAAATTTCCGACAACCGGGGAATCCTGGTGATCCCGGAACGCTCTGAGATCAGTGATTTTTGCACGGAGCTGACTACCATTACTCCTGAAATGATCCGAAAAGAAGGAATTTCATTCAAAGAAGCATGTGCAATCATCCGGAAGGAATACGAAGGACAGAGCAGGGCATGGGCAAGCTTCGGGGCTTACGATCTGAAGCACATCCAGCGCCAGTGCTCCGAATTGGGTGTCGGTTATCCGCTCGGTCCGTCGCATATCAACGTGAAAACACTTTTTGCGCTGAAGAACAAACTGGGACATGAGAAAGGAATGGATGGCGCGTTACAGTACCTTCAAATCCAATTGGAAGGAACACACCACCGCGGAGTAGACGATGCAAAGAACATTGCTAAAATTCTTCGAACACTCCTGTAAAACAGAATGAGAAGCAGAAAGAGAATGAAGAGGGTAAAATCCTCATTCTCTCCCGATAGCTATCGGGGTTGTTTCTCATTCTGACACTGGCACCAATTCCAAATCAATCGTGCGTTTCCGCGGACTCACTTCTGAAATCTTCACCCGCACATTATCCCCGAAATGGAAGGTCTTTCCTGTTTTCTGACCCACAATTGTCATCGTCTTTTCATCAAAAGAATAACGGTCTCCCGGAATTTCCTGTAACGGAACCATTCCTTCACACGCGTTTTCCGTCATGCGTACAAACAACCCGAACTCAGCCAAACCGGAAACAATTCCGTCGAATTCCTGGCCGATCTTGTCGTGAACAAAGACCACCTGGAAGTATTTGTTGGACTCGCGTTCCGCTTCTGTAGCCTTGCGTTCCGTACGTGAAATGCGTTTGCAGACATCTTCCAATGCATTGTTATACTTGTGTGGCCGGTTTTCCAGGCATTCCTGCAAAATGCGGTGCACCATCAAATCGGCATAACGCCGGATCGGTGAGGTGAAATGTGTGTAATACTGGAATGCCAAACCGTAGTGACCGATGTTGTCCGTATCGTAAGTTGCCTTGGCCATGCTCCGTATCGCCATTTGCTGAATGATGCTGTACTCGTTTTTCAAACGGATATCGTTGAGCAATTTGTTGATACTTTGGGCGGCTTTTTCCGGGCTTGTGAATTCCAGGGCATACCCGAATTTATCCAAAAATAAACTGAATAATGCGATTTTTTCCGGGTCCGGTTTGTCGTGAATACGGTAAACAAACGGTACAGGATCTTTCCCTTTCTGCGGCATTCCAACAAACATAGCAACGCGCTTATTGGCTAAAAGCATGAATTCTTCGATCAGTTGGTGAGCATCTTTCGAAACCTTTACCACGATATCAACCGGCTCTTTGTTTTCATCCAGTTTGAAGCGGATTTCTTCCGAGTTGATCATCAAAGCACCTTGCTTAAATCGCTCTTTTCGATAGATTTTTGCGATTTTATCCAAAATATGGAGTTCCTCTTTGTACGGACCTTCTGCTCCTTCCAAAATTTCCTGTGCATCTTCGTATGCAAACCGGTGATCGGAATGAATGACTGTTTTACCGAACCATTCTTTGTAGATTTTCCCCGTTTCATCCAATTCGAATACCGCCGAAAAAGTGAATTTGTCTTCTTTCGGGCGAAGGGAACACACCATATTTGAAAGCTGTTCAGGAAGCATCGGGATTACACGGTCAACCAGGTAAACCGAATTTCCACGTTTGTAAGCTTCCTTGTCCATGGCAGAATCGGGTTTCACATACTGACTCACATCCGCAATGTGCACACCAATCTCGTAATGTCCGTTTTCCAGTTTCCGGATCGATAATGCATCATCAAAATCCTTTGCATCAGCGGGGTCGATGGTGAATGTCAGAATATCCCGAAAATCGCGTCGCTTTGCGACTTCCACCGGATCTAGTTCCAGCGTCACCTGTTCGGCTTCGTTCATCACGTCGGCATCAAATTCAATTGGAATTCCCTGACCGATCAGGATGGAGATCATTTCGTTATCGTGAATCGAATTCCCGCCCAGTGTCTGGATTACCTCTCCGAATGGAAACTCAGCTGACTTTGGCCAAACGGTTATTTTCACCAACGCTTTGTCCTTGTTCTTTGCTTTGTTCAGTTTCTCAAACGGGATATAGATTTTCACCCCCGTTTTGGTATTGTCGGGAATTAAAAATGCGTGTTTGTCGTACATGTGAATTGTTCCCACGAACTGTGTCCGTTCCCTTGAAACAACTTCCAGCACTTTGCCTTCCGGTCGGTTCCCGCTTTTTTTGACCAGTGAAACGCGAACGATATCCCCGTGAATTGCCTGGCCGATGTTATGCGGTGCAATGAAAATATCCGGTTCGTTTTTTCCTACGGTTACAAATCCGGATCCGCGCTGTGTCAGCTCCAGTTCTCCTTCAACGGTCTCTGTCTGATTGGAATACTGATAAGTTTCATGCCCGCTTTTGCGCAGGAAGCCTTCTGTTTCCAATTCGCGGAGCAGTGCAACCACCAGTTTACGCGACTCACTTTCGTGAACGTGCAGCAAGCTGCAAACCTGCTTGTAATTCAGGAGTGCATCCGGATGTTGCTCAAATAATTTTCGGATAATATGATAAAAGCCGGTTTTCAGCTTTTTGGTTGATTTATCTTTTATCTTTTTTGGTTTTTTTTTACCCATAACTAATGTTGTATTGTAAAAATACGAAATGCCTTTCAGGATTTGGTTTCTCTTTTCAAATTAGTTGTTTTCAAATGTTAAATGGTCTAAATGAATATTTTTCAGCCTCTTCGTTAATTCGCATTAATTTTTATTTTTGAAAGAAAACTACTCATGAAATTGATCAACCAAATCCCCGGATCTAAGTACGCTGAAAGCGGAAAGATAGATTTTGCACGCTTTTTCCTTTTTCTAATTTTAGGTTACGTACTCTCAGGTTTAGCCGGAGTTGGATACGGTTTACTTTCCGATTTGAATCCCTGGATCTATTTGAACTTTATCCTGCTTGGAATAGCTGTCCTGGTGGTAGCTTTTTCTGCCTCACTTTTCAAAATGGCCGGGAAGCTCAGAAACCGGTATGTCGCGATGATTTTAGCTATCTTCTTTGGTTTTGTATGTATTTACAATGCCTGGTCCGCTATTTATGCCGTTGGTGATCAATCTGTTTTCGGAGGAATGTATTTTCAGCATTCCATCTCCGAACTGACACAACAGGTTTCTTCCCGGGTGCTGAGCATTGGAAAATTCGGAAGGAATGGAGCCGGTTTGGGAACCACCTTAACTTCGCTTATTTACGTCATTGAATTTTTGGTAATCCTGGTTATTCCCGCCTGGTATTTGGTAAAAAATCCCACTTACTATTGTGAAGACTGCGATAAGCCTATGAACGAGACCGAATTTTATTTCGGAGTACCCGCAGAAGAATTGAAAACCATTGAATCCGGAGTGAAAAGCGGAAAATTGAAAGAGCTATTCACGCTTACGGCTTACCCTGAAAAAAAGCTGGATTTGAAATTGAAATACATTCACTGTACTAGCAACGAATGCCCGGAATGCAGTACGATTGTTTATTCTGCAGATCTTGGAATTGCTAAAGTGGAAAAGGAAGATACTTCATTCAAAAAAGAGGAGTCGTTGATGAAAAATGTTTTTGGAAGTAAAAACTGATTCTAACCGGAAATTCCGGAACGGGTACGATCGATTTATCCCAGATTTCAGGGTGTGTTTAATTTCCGTAATTTACTCTGTTGCGGAAAAATACGATTTATTAACTCCTAAGATGCTCGATTTTAAGCTTAAAATGATAACTTTGATAGAAACAGAACAAAAATTTTAAAGCAATGAATAAGCGAATTGAAGCGGCATTAAACGATCAAATTCAAAAAGAATCATCTTCCTCCCAATACTATTTGGCAATGGCTTCCTGGGCTGAAACGAAAGGGTTAAACGGCACAGCGAAATTCATGTATTCGCATTCGGATGAAGAGCGTTTCCATATGTTGAAACTGATCAAGTTTGTCAATGAACGTGGCGGAGTTGCTCTTGTTCCTTCCGTTCCGCAGCCCCCGGTTGAATTTGATTCCCTGGAGCGTGTTTTTGAATTGCTGCTGGAGCACGAATTAATGGTTACCGAAAGCATCAACGGTGTGGTGGATGTCTGTTTACAGGAAAAAGACTATTCTACGCACAACTTTATGCAATGGTACGTATCCGAGCAATTGGAGGAAGAAGCACTTGCACGCGGAATTTTGGATAAACTGCGCCTGATCGGTGGAGATAAAGGTGGACTTTACCTGTTTGACCGGGACATGGAAACCGCAGCGGCGGCGGCAGCAAAAAGTACGGTTGCTGCTCAGAAAGCGTAGTTTTCGGGATTGAAACTTTTAAGTGATTTATTCGTTGAATAAACGAATCGAAATTAGATACTTATGCTCGTTCGATTAATAGGAATTGGAGCTATTGTTGCGTTTGCTACTACTAGCGCATTTGGTCAAGTCTCATATCGTTTTAGAAATTTTTCTATTAACGACGGACTCTCACAGAGTTCCGTGACGACTATTGTCCAGGATGAGGTAGGAACCCTTTGGCTGGGAACGCAGGATGGACTGAACCGGTTTGACGGACAGCAATTTGAAGTATTTACTTCGGATGACACAAAGGGACTCGCAAGTTCCTATATCCATTGCGGCTTAAAAGCCCAATCTGGTGAGTTGTGGTTTGGAACAGCAGACGGAATTTCCGTTTACGACCCGAAAAAAGAAACATTCCGGTCGCTTCTGGCTTCAGATGAAAATAATTTATCGATTGAAAGCATTTCGGAGGAACACAACGGGAATATCTGGGTTGGGTCTTCTACCCACGGACTGGCCAAGTATGAAAAGGCTTCCAAAAAAATCTCTTTTCTAACAGGTACGATTCCTTCCAAGCGCATTCACTACATCAAGTTTGTTACAAACGATGAGCTGATCGTATCCTTCGAAGATGTTGGAGTGTATGTTTACAATGTAGGAACGAAAAAGTGGAAACCGCTTGCACCGCCGAAACTCCAAAAAACATGGGTAGTCTCGGATGTAGAAGCATTTACAGGGAACAGTTTCGTTTTTTCCAGTAATGAAGGATTGTGGCTTTTCGATGCAAAGAACCAGGCGCTTTTACCTTTTTTGAAATTTATAGGAAAAGACTACGGGGTCGAAGAATTTTCGGATGTGTATGTGAAATCCGTCAATGAATTCTATATCGCGACAGTTAACAACGGGTTGATCAGTGTAAACAATACCAAGGACGGTTACCGGATCAATTTCAGCAAGAAAGATATTTTCCAGAAAAACACCATCTCATTCAATGAATTGAACGAATTGTTCTGCGATGAGAACGGAACAATCTGGATCGGAACTCTGCGCGGACTGAGTGGATTTAATCCGAAAAATGATTCGTTTTTTGGCGTTGGTACTTCAGCAAACCTGAATTTGGGCTTGCCCTCGGAAAGCGTTTGGGGTTTTGCCGAATCGGATGATTTTTCCAAAGTTTACATCGCAACAGACTTCGCTATTTCGGAATTGGACCGTAAAACCGGGATTTTTAAACATTATTATATCTCAAAGTACCAGGATTTCAATGAAAACAGCATTGTTTCCATTCACCACATCAGCGATCAGCAATTTTTGATCGGTGCCAATGGCGGATTGTATGAATTGAAAATTACCGCGGGACAGGGAAAATTCAAAAAAATCAATTCCAAAGGAATAGCGAATCCGTCCAGCTTTCAGCGCGTTTACAAGATTACACCTTATAAAGACAAACAGTATTTCATTGCTACCAAAGGCGGTGTATTGCTTTATGATTTGAAGACGGGCGAATTTACTCCGTTCACATACGATCCGAAAAAACCGAAAACAACCATTGGAGCGGGAGTGTGCAGGGTTGCATACAAAGGATTAAACAATACTTATTACTTCGCGACCGGTGTCGGAGGAATCAATCGTTTGGTAGTTGACAAAAACGGAAAAGAACAAATTGTTCCGTATGAATTCAACAAATCCATCCTGAAAGCAAGTCGGGATGTCATTTCAAGTATTTACCAGCAGGACGAAAACACTTTGTGGCTGGGTTCTTCCGGTTCAGGATTGCTGAAACTGGATCTAAGAACAGGGAAAGTAAGTTCGTTTACGCGCAAGCAGGGATTACCGAATAACTTTGTTTATGGAATTCTTCCGGATAAAAGAGGAAACTTGTGGCTGAGCACCAATAAAGGACTTTGCAGGTTCAACATTGTTGAAGAACGCTGTACAAATTACTCGGAAGTAAACGGATTGCTGAGCAACGAATTCAACACGGGTGCCTATTTGCTTTCCGGAAACGGGGAAATGTATTTCGGAGGAATTGAAGGATACAATTTCTTTGACCCGGAAGTATTGCAGGAACTGAACGAAAAAGTGTATGTCAACTTTTTGAAATTCCGTTTTGATGACCGGTGGCTGAAACCCGGAGACAAAGATGCACCGTTCAAAGAGTCGTTTTCCCATCAGCCGAATATTAAACTGGGATACGACGAACGCAGTTTTACCATTCGGTTTTTACCGACGGATCTGATTAACCGCGATCTGCTTCAATTCAAATACGAACTGGTAGGCCTGGATGAAGGTTCTGTTTTCCTGGGATCTTCTAGTGAAATTCACTTTACATCACTCACACCCGGGAATTATGTGCTCAAAGTGTATGTGAGGAGAATCGACGGAAACTGGTCACAGGCAACTTCTGAAATGAACATCGAAATTGCAGCGCCGTTTTGGTGGAAATGGTGGTTCTGGGTCATTGTGCTCCTTGTTATGACCATTGTGATCATTGTTTTTATTCGCTCCCGGATTAACCTGGCAAGAAGAGACCAGGTGCGTTTGGAAATGAAGATCGTGGAACGCACGAAAGAGATCCGTGCGCAAAACATGAAGATCGAATCCCAGAAAAAACTCATTGAAAAGGAAAAGACCAAAGTGGAAGAGCAGAAGCGCCTGCTCCAGATTGAAAAAGATAAAACAGAAACCCTGCTTCGGAACATTATCCCGGAATCAACAGCAGAGGAATTGAAAACAAAAGGGCGTGCTTCGGCGCGTGCTTACAAAACGGTTTCCGTATTGTTTACGGATTTCGTTGGTTTTACAAGGATTGCGGAAGGATTGAAACCTACCGACCTAGTCAATAAACTGGATGTCTACTTTAGAAAGTTCGATGAGATCATCGTAAAAAACAACCTGGAAAAGATCAAAACGATCGGTGATGCATACATGTGTGCCGGCGGCGTACCGGTTCGGAACAATACCAACCCGATCGATGCGGTTTTGGCTGCGCTGCAAATCCAGGATTACATGAATACCCTGAAAACCAATGCGCTGAAAACAGAAAGTGAGTTTTGGGAATTACGTCTTGGGATCAATACAGGAGAAGTTACGGCGGGTGTGATCGGTTCGGAAAGATTGGCTTACGACATTTGGGGGGCAACTGTAAACCAAGCCCAGCGGATGGAAATGATGGGAGAACCCGGAAGAGTAACTATTTCCGGATCTACTTTTAAACTGATCGAACCGTATTTTGAATGCACTTACCGCGGTAAAGTAAAAACGAAGAGCAAAGGCCTGATCGAAATGTTTACGGTGGAGCGCATCAAACCCGAACTATCCATGAACGGGGAAGGACTTTATCCGAATGACCGTTTCCAGCAGATCGTAAACCTGCATTTATACAGTAGCATCAATTACTACAAAGCGGAACGCCACATCATGAAAGTGCTTGAAAAAGGATTGTCTCCGTTGCTGCATTACCACAGTATCGAACATACGAAAGACGTGGTGCGGGCTGTGGAACGCTATGCACTCCTGGAAGGAGTTACCGATGAAGGTCTGTTCCTGTTGAAATCCGCAGCAACCTATCACGATGCGGGATTCGTGGAGAATTACGATAAGAACGAACCGATCGGAGCACGCATGGCAGAAGAGATCCTGCCGAAATACGGGTACTCGGATCTACACATTTCCCAGATCAAAGAACTGATCTTCGTGACGCAAATACCGCATCAGCCGAAAAACAAATTGGAACAGATCATTTGTGATGCCGACCTGGATTACCTGGGAAGAGATGATTTCCATGAGATCGCCGACCGATTGAGAAGAGAGCTGAAAGAGCACGGAAAAATAAACAGTGACCGTCAGTGGGACAACATGCAGGTTGCATTCCTGAATATGCACAAATACTTCACTCCGACAGCCATTGCAAGCCGCCAAACGAAGAAAATGCAGAACCTGAAGGAAGTAGAGGAACGCTTGGCAAGAGACGAGTATAAGGATTAGATTAGAATGAAAATCAGAGTTTTCTTGCCGAAGATGCGCAGATAAAAAGCGAGCCTACCGGTCTCGCATAGTCAGAATAGCATCATCTTTTATAGAATGCTTACCAAAGCTAAAGCCCCAACGATATGTCAGGGCTTTAGTATGAATAAAATCTATTTTCTTTTAGCTGAACAGAACGCTTCCTCCGTATTTTCCGGCAACAGGATTCACGATCAATGCAGGAATTTGTGCTTCGTTTGTCAGGATATACTGCTCATGATTTGCAGTGATCACTCCCAGCATATTATTGCGGTTCAGGTTCATGATGGCGATCAGGTCTGCATCCAAAGAAACGGCATGCTTCACTACTTCTTTATCAAATCCGTTTGTAGGAACAACTTTCGTGGTCACATCAATTCCTCTTTCGTGGAAGAAACGCACCGCAAACTGGATGTTTGCTTTCACCTGGTGACGTAAAAACTCATCCGTTTCATCCGGTGTGATTACATGAACCCGCGACTTGAAGTAAGTAGCAATATTCGCTACATAAGCAAGTTTCTGTTTGGTTTCTTTATTCAGATCCAAAGGAACAACAATATCATCGTATCCATTTTCGCGGATCGGTTTTTCCTGCACAACAATAAAAGGAACAGTTGAATGTGTAATCACTTTCAATGCGTGGCTTCCCGTGATGTGCTGCCATCCGGTTTGACCGTGCGTACCCATGAAAATGAGCTCAGCCTGGTTTTCGGAAGCAAAATCGCCGATATCATCAAAAATATTTCCAACACGGATAAACGGGGTAATTTTTATTTGTTCCTTGTGCTGTTCAACAACCGCATTCAATTTTTCTTCCGCCTCACTAACAGCTTTTTCTTTTGCCACAACATGTAAGAGCAAAATTTCAGCACCAGTTGTCTTAGCCGTATTGATAGCATGGTTCAAAGCATTTTCGGCAACCGGTGTAAAATCGTGGGGAACAATAATGGTCTTTTTTTCCATAAAGGAGTTTTTGTGGGTTTTTATAGTAGTGCAAATGTAATCAAAGCATTAGAAGCATGATTCTATTTATCGGTTCAATATTAAAAATAAGACGTTAATAAAACAATAAGTCGTGGTTTTTTCTCACTTTTGCAGATACAAAAAAATGAAGGAAGAATGCCAATAATCGGGAAATTACTTAAAAAGACTACCGAGTTTTCGGCGCGGAGAAATGCGTTGAAGGGACTTGATTTTAAAGATCAGATAAAGGTTCTTTCAAAGATTCTGAAATTCGCGCAGGAAACGAAATTTGGCTACCATTATGATTTTCAGTCTATTTTGGACTCGGAAAACATGGTGGAAGAATTTCAGAATGCAATCCCGATCCGCGATTATGATCAGTTTTACCAAACCTGGCTGCACCGTTGCCTGGACGATGAAGCAGATGTGATCTGGCCGGGAACCATTAAATATTTTGCACTGTCTTCCGGAACAACCGGTTCACCCAGTAAGCGGATTCCGGTTACCAAACAAATGATCCGGTCGTTTCAGCGCAATACCATCAAACAATTTACGGCAACGGCAGACCTGAATTTATCGGATGGTTTTTACCAGAAATCATTTATTGCCGTAGGAGGTTCGTCCAAACCGGAAAAATACGGGAACCACTTTGAAGGAGACCTTTCCGGGATCCTCAAAAAGCATACATCCGTTGTTTTGCTTCCGCTGACCAAACCCGATGCAGAAACTGCTGCGATCAAGGATTGGAATGAAAAGCTCAATCGCATGGTGGAAAAAGCACCGGAATGGGATATCAGTACAGTTGCTGGAATTCCAAGTTGGTGCATCATGCTCATGGAGCGAATTATTGAACGCTACCAGGTAGATTCGATCCACGATATCTGGCCAAACCTGGAGCTCTACCTGTCGGGCGGAGTATATATGGAACCTTACCTGAAGCGCTTTGAAAAAGTATGCGGAAAGAAAGTACATATTCTCAACACGTACCTGGCTTCCGAAGGATATTTCGCTTACCAGAAAAGAGCTGAAAGCAATGGAATGCAGTTGTTACTGAAGTCGGGAATTTTCTTCGAATTTGTTCCGTTCAACCGCGATAATTTTGACGAGTACGGAAATCTCAAACCGGAAGCAAAAGCACTAACGGTGGATGAGGTTATCACCGGGGAGGATTATGCACTTGTTATTTCCACTAACGCGGGATTGTGGCGTTACCTGGTTGGGGATTTGGTGCAGTTTGTGGACTTGCAGCGCCGTGAAATCCGCATCAGCGGACGGATCAAGCAGTATTTGAGCCTGGTCGGAGAACATTTATCGCTCGACAATATCAACATCGCGATCATGAAAGCAGGTGAAAAGCTCGATGTAGCGATTCCGGAGTTCTGTTTGTATGCCAATGCACAGGAACAGCGTCATTATTGGTGTTTCGGAACGGATAAACCGATGGATAACGAATTGGTGATGAAAACCGTGGATGATTTTCTGTGCGAATTGAACGACGATTATGCTTCTGCGAGAAAATACGACACCTTGAAAACACCGGTTTCATATCAAACAGATGTAAACAATTTCTACCGCTTCATGGCAGAAAAAGGAAAGCTGGGGTCTCAGAATAAATTTCCACGTGTCATGAACGAACACCAGGCGCAGGAGTGGAGATTGTTCCTCGGAATATAAAGTTGTTTTTTTTCGGAATCAGGCTTTTATTTAACCGCTAAGATTGGTTCAAAATGATCCTTCGTGCCCTTCTTTTCTTTGCGGTTAAAGACAAAAGAGGGTTAATTTGCGAGAGCAGAAAGTTAAAGTGCCGAATCAATTAAGGATTCATTCTTTTTCAGTTCGCGTTCGCGCATCTTCGATTTGTAAATCGCATTGGCAATCACCACCAGGATGATCATAGCTGATCCAGCGTAGAAATTTCCGTTCAATAATTCATCTTCGTGCAAGATCGGAATAGCGAGAATGATCGTATAGACCGGTTCCAGGTTGATGCTGAGAGAAACCGTAAAAGCGCCTAGTTTTTTCATCACTTCGATCGTTGCAATGAATGCAAAGGAAGTACAGCAAATCCCTAAGAATAAAAGCCATCCCAGGTCGCCTGCGGTCATTTGGAATAAATTCCCATTCATTTTTCCGGTGAACAAAAGTACCACGGAAAGAAAAACCAGCCCGATTCCCATTTCATGCAAGGTAATGGATGACGAAGGAACCTCTTCGGCGAGTTTGGCATTGAATACCGAAAAGAATGCTGCGCACAATGCGGAAACAAGTCCCAGACCAAGCGCCAGGTATTGCGTTTCGTCGAAGTCGGAAGAAACAAAGTAGATCCCGAAGACCACCAATAATCCGAACAGGAATTCCACCCAGGAAAACCGTTTTTTAAAAACAAGCGGCTCAATCCACGTTACATGAAGAGTGGTGGTAGATAAACACAAAATTCCGAGCGAAGCCGTGGAAAGTTTGATCGAAGTATAGAAAGTGATCCAGTGCAAAGCCACAATGATTCCCGTCCCGAAAACTTTCAACATGGCTTTCCGGTTATGGATACGCATCGGCATTTTCAAAAAGTAAAGCCCGATCAGCAGGGAAATAAAGGAAATCAGGATGCGGTGCCAAACCAGGTAAGGTGCATCAATGTGGATCAGTTTCCCTAAAATTCCGGTGAAACCCCACATGAAAATGACCAGGTGCATTAAAATATAATACCGGAACTTTTGAAGCATGCTGCAAAGTTAGGACTTATTTATATGCATGCATTGTTTGTTTTGACAAATTACTCGAAAACCGGCAAAGGCAGGAAACATTTTTATCCCGCCTTTACCGGATCCGATCACTCAACCACCAATCGTTTTATTTCTTGTCCCGCTTGTACCAGGTATGTTCCCGTGGAGAGTCCGGAAACATCAAGAACAGTGATACCCGGATCAGCTGTTTTGGTAAGGATGATCTTACCGGAGAGATCGGAGAGAATGATCTGACCTTCGTTGGTTTGAAGAGAAATTGCTGTTTGTTCCGAAGCCGGATTGGGATGAATGCTGAATGCAGAAGATGCATTTTCCGAAGTACCCAGCAAAAATGGCGGATATTCGATGATGAAATAAAGTTCGTTGGTAATGAAAACATCGTTCCATTGTCCGGCTTGTCCCAGTGGCCAGTTGGTGATAGCCAGTGCCAAACCGTCCTGGTTGTTCCAGTTATCCGGCTCATTCCCCCAGTTTTCATAGCTTCCGTTTACAGGTGTTCCATTGGAAGTTCCGGTCCAGAATGGGGAAGCTTGTGCGTCATTGTCACCGTTCCAAACCCAGTTTCCTTCCGAAGAAAAATCATTACCACCTATCCAGAGATAGGAAGCCCCGCCACCGTCCGGAGCAATGGTGCTGTCCGGTTCGATAAACATCATATTGATTTCATCAAACACTGCGTCCTGCTCTTGCTGGGAATTGATTTCTATCAGTTTCCCTCCGCGTGAAGCAGCACAGGCAGCTGCATTCTGCCAGCTACGTTTTTCCAGCACGACTTCGTAGCCGGAACCATTGAATTCGAAATTGCGGACAAGAAAAGGATTGAGGTCACATTGCGTAAAAGCAGGCTGGAGAATAGAAAGCCCGAATGCGAGTAAAAAAGGAGTATATTTTTTCATAAAAACAGATTTTAAAGATCACCGTAATCGGCAATTCTAAAATTAAAACATGCTTTCCCTGAATGCGTTATGAAAAAGAGGCAATTACTTATGAATTTCCGGATTCCGGTTTAGTGACAGAAATAAAAGCAGGAAATCAGGCTGATCCGATTTATTTTTAAAATAGTGCCGACATCCTAAATCGATCAAGCAAAAGGTAAAAGCTATTTCCTATCTTTGTATGGTATAAAAACAGGAAGTATGTCACACATTATCACATTAAGCGATTTTATTATGGAACGTCAGGCGGAATTCCCGGGATCATCCGGAGAATTATCGCGGATTTTAAATGATATTTCAATCGCATCAAAGATTGTGGCAAGAGATGTCCGAAGAGCCGGATTGGTCGATCATATCTTAGGGTCGCAAGGGGATATAAATATCCAGGGCGAAGACCAGCAAAAACTGGATGTGATCGCAGATACTCAATTTATCAAGGTATTTGAATCAAGCGGTGAAATTTGTGGAATTGCTTCAGAAGAAAACGATGATTTCCTGGCGTTTACTTCCGAGCGCGCAAAAAGCGGAAAATACATCGTGTTATTTGATCCTTTGGACGGATCTTCCAATATTGACTGCAACGTTTCTATCGGAACGATTTTCTCTATTTATAAACGCGTTTCTCCGAAGGGATCTCCTGCAACTTTGGAAGACATGCTTCAAAAAGGAACACAACAGGTTGCTGCCGGGTACGTTTTGTACGGTTCATCGACCATGCTGGTTTACACAACCGGACATGGAGTGAATGGATTTACGCTGGACCCGTCTATCGGTGAGTTTTGTTTATCGCACCCGAACATGCGCATGCCGGAAACCGGACGTATTTATGCCATGAACGAAGGAAATATCCACGAGTGTGAACAAGGAGTGAAGGACTATATTTCCTTCTGTCAGGAAGTTCAGGCAGACGGTAAACCGTATTCCGGAAGATACATCGGATCATTGGTGGCAGATTTCCACCGCAACCTGATCAAGGGTGGAATTTATATTTATCCTGTGACGAACCAAAGTCCGAAAGGAAAACTGCGCTTACTTTATGAATGCAATCCTTTGGCTTTTGTTGCAGAACAGGCAGGTGGATTGGCAACTAACGGAACGGATCGCATCCTGGAAATGGAACCGCACCAGCTGCATGAGCGTTGTGGATTCTTCACCGGTTCCAAACAAATGATGGAGAAAGCAATCGACTGTTTGGAGAAAGCACGTGCGAAAGCTTAAATCTTACTGGATTTCCGAAAAATAGAAAACCTGCACATTTTACTCTGTGCGCTCAAAGATAGTTTTGGGTTGCCGATTTGAAATGGCTGGGAAGATGTATGATCTTGCCAACGATTTCCGTTACTTTTCGGCTGACATGGAAATTGCGGAACTTCTATATAACCGGGCATTGATTTTCTGAATCTTTGCAAATTCTGCCTGGATGATCCGTGAATTTTTCTTTGATGACAGAATCCAGCACTAAGCCCTTATATTTTTTGCCAGCGGTTTATTGTTTCTATTCGGATTTTTAATTAATTTGCAAAGACAAAACCTCCACCATGCGACTACTTATATTACTCATTACTAGTTCAATAATTTTAGGTTCGTCCTGCACGATCCAAAAAAGAACTTTCAGAAAAGGGTACTACATCTCCTGGAACAAATCCGGACCGAAAGAAAAGCCTGGTTCCGAAGAACAGGCATCCAAAACCCAATCAGAACCACTTGCGGAATCACCCACTTCGAAAGATACACTGACTGTTTGCAAAGAAGAGCCGAAACCGGCAGAAGATTGGGCACTTATTGAAAAGCCGGATAGCCTGCAAACGACCGATTCATTGCTGATGACTGAAAACCAGCTGGCGAAAAACACTTCGAATAGCTATTCTGAAAAAGCGCTTATGGAACGCTTGAGCGAAGTGGTGGAAAGTATTAAAGAAAAACGCTATCCGGATGATGAGGTGGAAGAAACCAACTCAACAAAGCGAGTTAACTTGTTTTCATTGAATGCATTTCCGTTTGCTATCGGATATGTGATATTGATCTTTTACGCACTGGATCAAAGTAGTTTGAACTGGCCCATTGCATTGGCTGTTTTATGTCTTTTTGTAGCAATTGCCTTTGCCGTTATCGGGATCGTGAAATGGAAGCGGAATAAGGATAAGTTCTGGGGAACCTTTTTTTCATTGATGGCTTTGATACTGCTTGCATTGGGTACTTTCCTGCTTTTAGTTGTTTTTATGGCGAGCGGCTTTTAGTTACTTCATCGGATTCATGGGTGGATTGGAAAGCAGAAGCTGTGCCGTTTCATCTTCTTTCAAAGCAACACTTTTACTTTCCAGCAACTTTCCGGTCAATTCCGGGTAAATCAGTGACCTACTCACGTCTGGTATGTGTTTTTCGGGTTGTTGCAATACGTTTTGAACGATGGTGATGGTATCGTGAATGATTCCGGAAGCTGAACGAAGACCCGGAATTTCTTTCACAATGGTATCGTGGATGATTTGCACCGAAGATGCTCCATTCGTTAAGGAAATCTCCAAAGGATTTTCGGGAAAGCGCCAGTTGAGAGTATAATTGTTCCGGTTTCCTGCGAAAATAAACAGGAGTACGAGGCACGCCGCACCGATGAATGCCTGGTACAAAGGAATGGTCTTGTTCAGGAAGGATTTTTTCTCCTTTGGAATTTGGAGCGAATATGGTTCCTGCACATCGTATTCCAAAGCGGCACTTGCAGCAATTACCTGCCGTTGAAGTATAAATTCCTGCTCGGTCAGGTGAGAAAGAACAAAGGCCTTTTCCTCCCGGTTCAGTTCTTTAAAAGATTTGGATTCTATCAGCTCAAATAAGCGTTCAGCGTGCTCTTCCATATCAATTCAATTTAAAGATTGTTGTTTCAAAACTCGGATCAAAGTGTTTCAATTGGTCCGTGATTTTTTTGGTGGCGTAAAACAAACGGGATTTGACCGTGCCTAAAGAACTTTCGGTTATTTCCGCAATTTCATTCAGGGAAAAATGTTCCAGGTAACGCAGTACGAATACCGTTTTGTGGTGGTGTTCCAGGTCGTCGATCCCTCTTTGCAGTGCTTTGAGAAAAAGGGTCTTCTCTGCCAGGTTTTCCCCAAGTCCTGCCGGGTGATTCAATTCCGGGTGAAGCGAAATGGTTTTTCCATGGTGCCGGTATGCCGTTTTGCACATATTCGAAGCGATGGCAAAAATCCAGGAATAGAATTTTTTTTCCGGATCGAACAAGTGCTTTTTTTCCATCAGCTTCAGGAAAATTTCCTGCACAAAATCCTGTGCCAGGTCCGTATCCTTGTTGAGCATTTTGATGAAATAGCCCAGCAACTTCTTACTGTACCGTTTGTGAAGCTCCACCAACGCAGCATGAGAGTGATGGTCCATTACCTGAACCATCAACGCCTCGTCGCTTTGTTGTCTATGATGTAAACTGCTCACTTATGGTAGCTTCTTTTTACTTGTTTAGTTGCGTAACGATGAAAAATTATTTTTCGATTACTTCCATTACGACCCGGAAACCTATCGTTGGGTCCGGATTGGTATAAGTTTGTGTTTTGTCAAAAGTACATGCTTCAAATAAATGATACCAGGAACCTCCTAACGCAGTGCCTTTTGTTGCGGTCATTTCGGAAACATTTCCGAAAGTAGTATAGAATCCCATCTTATTCGGTTCATAGCTTTTCACTTTTACCTGGTGAAACCCGCCGTCATCGAAGAAACGCCCGCTGGATGTCTGGATGTTCCCCAAATAGCATTTATCGCAAGTTTTAATTTGATTGTTCGGAAAGGGTGTAATGGCTTTCGGATCACCGGAACCTGCTGCGGTCCTCCATTCCAATTCGGTTGGTAAACGGAAAACAACCTGGGTGTATGTTCTTTTGCGCTGTAAATTGTATTGTTTGGTTAACCATTCGCAGTATGCTTTTGCCCCTTCGTAAGAGATACAAACTACAGGATAATTGTCGTATGCCGGATGCCAGTGATACATATTCGTCATGGGTTCATTGAAATCAGCGGCAAACTTTCCTTTCGACCATTGGGTGGAGTCGTACAGTGCCACCTGGTACAAGTCTTTTCGCCCGGAAAGTTTCAGGTTGCTCAGAAATTTGTTGTAATCTCCGTTGGTTACTTCGAATTTATCCATGAATATGTTTCCTGTTACGGGAATCATATTGTTTTCCAATGTTTTCAGGTCCATTACGGTGGAAAGCATCGAAGCGGTTTTTTCCTGGCTGGAAAGCAATTCAAAGATCTCGGATTGCTGTCCGCTTTGTTCCGCAATTTTCAGTAACAGTATTTCCAGTTCCTGTTTTTTTTCGGTTTCTTCGCTTTCAGTATAATGCTGATGCAATTTCACCATGGAAGGAAGGTACATGCCATTGAATTCTTCGCCTTTCAGATCGCCGGGATTGTGTGAAAAGACTTCTTTCAGGTAATCGAGCAGGTAGCGTTTTTCATAATTTCTACGGATAACTGTCGTATTATCGAAAGCTGTTCCGCTGTATTTGTAAGCCAACCCGGTAAGGTATAATTTGTCTCCGAAATCTTTTTCGAACTGGGCGATACTTGTTGTGGAAACATAGACAGGTCTTTTTCCCTGGAAAAAATGAGTGTATATTTTGCGGTTGTTTTGCAGGTATTCTTCATCGGATTCGGGAGTTTTTAAAACCAGCGGCTCGTAACCGAGTTCTTTCAGCAAGCGGTTGCGGTAATCCTCCAGTTCGATCAGGGAAGTATTGACAATTGTCACGTCACGTCTCATTTTTTTTGCCGCCTGGACAACCCATGCAGCATAGGTGTCATTGTCCCCGACAGTGAACAAAACAGCATTTTCATCTAGTTCCGAAAGCACATTGTATCCCCAATTGAGCAGGCTTCCAGGAAGTTCGTTGATTTGAAACATCTTTTGCCCATACACATCAAATTGTTCCTGGTTGCGCTGCATGGCATAGTGAATAAGCATTTCATCCACGATTCTCGGGTCATCCGGTTTAATGGCAGCAGCTTTTAAAAGTCCTTCGGGATTTCCCCAGGCTCCTTCGTTTTCTATGAACGGAATGAAGTAACCTTCAAATGTATTCGGTATTGCTTTCTGTACTTCTGCCGGAATGCTTGCACAAAGTTCCGCGTATTTTTTACGCTCGTCTGATTGGGGCTTGGTAATATTCCGAAGTGCCCGCGCCGAAGCATAGTAGTTCGACCATGCATCTCCGTTCTTTGGGTTCTTGTCAATTTCTGCTTTCCACAGCTTGAGCTGGTTCTCGTACCATTTGATTCCCCGGTCTTCTTTGGTGATGCTGTAAACTGTTTCCGGTTTTTGCCCGGATACCTTGTTGTCACCTTGCGAAAAGCTGTAAAAACAGGTTAAAAATGTGAATCCGATAAATAGATGTTTCATGTGCTTAAATTAAAAAAAAACCAGCGCCGGATTTTTGGGTTTCTAAAAGGATTACTCAGCGGAAATCAAAAGGTTCATCGAAAAGTGATTTTTTTTTCAAAGAAAAAAGTTCTTAAAACAAAAAACCCTCTGTTTCCAAAGGGTTTCGATGAATGAAAAAATAATTGATTATTCTTTCATAAATGATTTTCTGCCGTGTTTTCCTCCGGATGTGATCTCCAAAATATAGAATCCGTTTTTCAGCGATCCTGTTTGGATAACCGGGTTTTCCAGGCTTCCGTTCAGGATCTCTTTTCCTTCCGGGTTGATGATGCGGAATGTTCCGGAATCTATTCCACTGATCTGAATGTGATCGTTAGCCGGATTGGGAAATAAAGAGATGACTAATTCCGGGCTTTCTTCCAGGCCCAGGAACTGTGTTTCACAATAGAAATTCTGATTGTCGTAAAAGTCCTGGATGTAATCTGCAACCAGGAGTAAACTGTCTACACTTGCAGTCATGCTGGTTTCATACTTTCGGGCAAAAATGGCAGCGCTGTTGTAGCAGAGAATCTTTCCCGGTCCAAAGGTTTCAGCGCTGTGACCGATTACCGATCTTCTGTCGCCAGGAGTATTAACGATTGCCCCGTTGTATTCATTCCATCCGGAAGGATCAATGTCACTATAAATGTAAGTGGTAGGGATGGAATCTCCGTCGAGCTGCTGATCTCCGAAGGGCAAAAGTCCTTTCAATACATTGTAGTATTGTGAAGAAGTACTTGGAACCATTCCGTTCGGGAGCAGGATATGAGAATTCATGCTGCCATCCAGGTTAACGATTCCCGCCGCGGGAGGCATTGCACCGAATCCCGGGTTTCCTGAAAACGGTCCGTCGTTGGAGGTGCCGTTGTAGATATAAGCCAGGTTCCTTCCCGGATCCGTTCCGATGTAATCGTTAAACGGATTTCCCAAATCAAAATCGATCAAATGTCCGGCATGGAAGTTTTGTAAGTTCACTGTTCCACGGTTGAAAACAGTCGTTTGAAAGAAAACAGTATTTGTCAGCACATCGTCCGTTGGGACATCGTATTGATAGAATAACATGTGGACTTCCAAACCAATTTTATCAAACCCGGAAGGATGCATGTGTTTTCCATCGTTGATAATCGTATAGACCGCTTTATCTCCCCGTATCAGCGGATAATCCCCGTTTTCAGGCTCATATAGCTGATCTCCGTCCGAATCGTAGAACGGTGCAAGCAAGAGACTTTCGCCATTTCCACTATCTCCGTTTCCCGGCCAGGAAGCAATGATTCCCGGTACCACGTAACCCGGATCGGCCCAGTGGGCAATGTGATAGTCGATCTGGGATTTTGAAATATTCCAAAGCCCGACCCCGTATTTGTCGATATAGGATTGTGAACTGTAATTTTCCACCACCGGAAGGTAAGGACCCGGCGCAAAATCAGAAGTTTGATAATTTGCTGCTGCACCCTTTAGGTTTCCGTTGGCATCTTCTCCTGCAGCCAGGAAAAACATCGCGTGAATGGAACCGACCAGGCTGTCTTTCGGCACGATAAAACCACCTGGTGGATCCTGCGTAAAAGGATTGTGGAAAAATGTTCCGTTATTGGAAACAGAGTACCTGGTATTTAAATTCTCGGTGGTGATACTGATCCAGCCTTGTTGTCCGAATGAGCTTACTCCGAAGCCACAAATCAGCATAGTAATGATTGCCTTCATAAAATTGAGTATTAGTGAATATTCAACCAGAACGAGCTCAAAATCAATGAAGTTGGGAAACAGTCCGGGTTATTGATGGAACGGAGCATTCTGATGATTCAGCAAGCCGCTTGACTGATTGAATAAAAAAAGCCATTCGTCGATCGACAAATGGCTTTTTGCGTGGAACTTACTACTACTACTTATTACCACTAACCTAAAACACTAAACATTAAATAGGATTGATTGACAATACCTTTATAACAGGTTTTAAGGAATAGGATCCATTACCCTGTTTCACAATACTTTTTTCTGCATCAAAGTCCAAAACAACTTCGTATTCGCTATTTGTTGCAAAATCAGATTTCAAATTGACTTTTAAGCCGCTTTGCTGAGCGGATGGAGTTGCTAACGGATAATAGACACTATCTACCATCACGGTGTTGTCATCTCCAAGGATCATCCGGAATTGATTCAAACGGCCTGCCGGTAAAACACCCACATTTACCAAAGTGGCAGAAACATCATTCTGCAAAGTCAGCAAATCGTAAATTCCTGCATTTGTAGGAAGATCAATCCAACCCTGACCCGCGTGATTCACCTGAACCTGTAAAACTTCTACATTCACTTGTTGGAAATCACCGGGTGCATCCACCATCTTCACAGTCAACCGACTTTCACCTTCACCTTTTTTGCACCCAGTAGAAACTCCCAACATCCCCACTAATACCAACACCACAAAATATTTCGTTTTCATTGTTTTCACTTTCGTGCTTAACCCTTAGTAAAAGCTATGCCAAAAATTGAAAACGCCTGATTTTACTGGGTTTTAGATTGAGGAATTTTTCGATTTTTTTTCAAAATGAAAAAATCCTTTTCAAAAAGATGCTTTCTGAAGCGATTCTTCGACTTGAACAAAACGGGCGATTAATAAAAAACCGATAGAATGAGGATCACCAAAAAGGAAAATCCGTAATAAATGAGCGAATACCGGATCAGGATTTTACGAAGTGCGCGGTCTTCTTGTTTTTCAAAAACATCCATGAACGATTTCATTTTATCTGAAGTGAACTTCAGGGAAAGCCTTGTTAAACCGTAAATGCTGAGAAAACTCAATCCACAAATTGCAAATTGTTCTAATTTAAAGGTATTTGTGTCCGTATTACGTCCACTCAGGAAGAAAATCCCCACCAGGATAAACAACGGGAGTCCAAGTAAGAACTCGTAGATTTTTTTTCGCTGACCGCGTTCTGATTGAATCAGGTGATAATTTAAGCCAAACAATCTTTTTGGAAGCGATGAGGATTTGAAAAATGATTCGTGTGTGTTTTCTTCCATGTTTTCCGATGGCACAAAGCTAACTGTTTCGTGTTTTGATACAACGTTAAAGAAGCTAAATTCCCGTGGGGTTATTTTACTGTTGAAAACCCTTCATCCAAAACAATATCTTACCTTTGTGACAACATTTATAAAGGGGGGTACAGTGCGCTGTGTCCCCTAAACTGTTTACTCAAGATATGGACCAGGCACAATTTTTACAACGCTTCAAAAAACTCAGAGGACTAGACGAGACAGCCAATTTATTGCAGCAGGCGGAGATTCGCATTCACTGGAAAGGACTGATCGGTTCTTCCAAATCAATTGCTGCTGCTGCTGTGTGCGAACAAGTTCCCGGAAATCATTTGTTTGTCCTGGAAGACAAGGAAGCGGCGGCGTATTTCCTCAATGACCTGGAGCAGCTGTATCCTGAGAATAAACACATTTTTTTCTATCCTGCATCTTACCGGGCACCTTACCAGTTGGAAGAAACCGATAATGCCAATGTGGTGGCGCGTGCAGAAGTACTGGAAAAAGTCAATACCGGTAAGAACACCTGGATCGTTACTTATCCGCAGGCTTTATTCGAACGTGTACCGACTCAGAAAAAACTCTCGGAGAATACCATGCGGGTGGAACGCGGTAAAAGCTATTCGATCGATTTCTTCAATGAATTGCTTTTGGAGTATGGATTTGAACGCGTGGATTTTGTTTACGAACCGGGACAGTTTTCCATTCGTGGTGGAATCGTGGATATTTTTTCCTTCTCCAACGATCAGCCTTTTCGAGTAGAATTTTTTGGTGATGAGGTGGATTCGATCCGGACTTTTGACCCGGTTTCGCAATTGTCTATCAATACGCACACGCACTTTTCAATTATCCCGAATGTGCAGCGCCAATTGGTTTTGGACGGGAACGGAACATTTTTGGAATTTATCGGGAAGCAAACTACCATTTGGCTTGCCTCCAATGACCTGGTAAAAGCCGCTTTGGAGAAAGATTACGAAAAAGCGGTTAAAATCTACGATTCGCTTCCGAAAAACACCATCAAACACAGTTTGCCTAGCGAATTGTACATGCACCCGTCCGACTGGAAAGAACGGCTTCCTGTGCATTCAATTGTGGAAATAGGACCGGAATATGCCTTTAAAACGAATGAAGTGATTTCATTTGAGACTTTGCACCAACCGACGTTCAACAAAGATTTTGATTTACTGAAAGAAGATTTGATCGCCCGCAAAAAAGCCGGAGCTGAAAACCTGATCTTTTCCAATCAGCCGAAACAGATAGAGCGATTGTACCAGATATTCGAGGATATCGGTGCAGAAGTGGAATTCGAACCGATGAACATTGCCCTGCACGAAGGATTCATTATTCCGTCGCTGAAACTGGTTTGTTATACGGATCACCAAATCTTTGAACGTTATCACCGTTTCAAACTGAAAGAAGGATTCCGCCAGGCAAAGCAGGCTTTGACTCTAAAGGAAATTTACAACCTCCAAAAAGGAGATTACGTGACACACATCGATCATGGTGTAGGTCAGTTTTCCGGGCTTCAAACCATTGATGTAAACGGGAAAGCGCAGGAAGCGATCCGGTTGGTTTACAGAGACGGAGACGTATTGTATGTCAGCATTCACTCATTGCACCGCATTTCGAAGTTTACCGGGAAAGACGGAGCCGCACCCAAGATGAACAAACTGGGAACACAGGCCTGGGCAACGCTGAAGCAGAAGACCAAAAAACGCATCAAGGAATTAGCCTTCGACTTGATCCAACTTTACGCAAAACGCAAAAGTCAACCCGGATTTGCGTTTTCTCCTGATACTTACCTGCAAAATGAGCTGGAAGCATCGTTCATGTATGAAGACACTCCGGATCAATTAAAAGCTACCCAGGCGGTAAAAGAAGACATGGAAAAAGACAGGCCAATGGACCGTTTGGTTTGTGGGGATGTTGGTTTCGGGAAAACAGAAGTGGCTATGCGTGCGGCCTTCAAGGCTGTTGCAGACAGCAAACAAGTTGCGGTTTTGGTTCCGACAACCATTTTGAGTCATCAGCATGCGCGAAGTTTCAAGGAACGCTTCAAGAATTTTCCTGCAAATGTGGATTACATCAACCGCTTTAAATCGGCCAAAGAAATCACGGCTACCTTGAAAAAGGTGGAAAGCGGGGAAATTGATATCCTGGTCGGCACACACAAAATTGTCAGCGATAAAGTGAAATTCAAGGATTTGGGTTTGATTATCATTGACGAAGAGCAAAAATTCGGTGTGGCAGTAAAAGACAAACTGAAAACCTTAAAGACAACAGTTGATACACTCACTTTAACAGCAACTCCGATCCCGAGAACATTGCAATTCTCCCTGATGGGTGCGCGCGATTTGAGTATCATCAATACACCGCCGCCAAACCGTCAGCCGGTTTTAACAGAAGTGATTACGTTTAACGAAGAAAATATCCGCGATGCCATTTCGTATGAGGTAAGTCGCGGCGGACAGGTTTATTTCGTAAATAACCGACTGGCGAATATCAAAGAAATAGCAGGAATGATCTCGCGTTTATGTCCTGGAGTTCGTGTGGCAATTGGTCACGGACAAATGGAAGGAAAACAGTTGGAAAAAGTTATGATGGATTTCATTCAGGGCGAATACGACGTACTGATTGCAACAACCATTATCGAATCCGGGATAGACATTTCCAATGCGAATACGATCATCATCAACGATGCGCACATGTTTGGATTGAGCGATCTGCACCAGTTGCGCGGGCGCGTGGGACGTTCCAACAAGAAAGGGTTCTGTTACCTCATTTCACAGCCAATTAGCTTGCTGACTTCTGAGGCGAGAAAGCGCCTGGAGGCTTTGGTACAATTCTCCGACCTGGGTTCCGGGTTCAACATCGCGATGAAGGATTTGGATATTCGCGGAGCAGGAAATTTATTGGGCGGTGAACAAAGCGGATTCATTTCCGAGATCGGTTTCGAGATGTACCAGAAGATCCTCAATGAAGCTATGGACGAATTGAAAGAAGAAGAATTCAAGGACCTGTATGACGAGCGCAATACCGAAACCATGGGTGCGCATTTCGTGAAAGACTGTGTTTTGGAAACCGATTTCGAGTTGCGAATTACCGAAGATTATATCAACAATGTTTCCGAGCGTTTGAGCATTTACCAGGACCTGGATAACCTGGAGACCAAAGAAGAGATCGAAAACTACAAACAGCAATTGATCGACCGTTTCGGTCCCTTGCCGCGTGTGGTGAAAGAATTGCTTCGCTCCTTCGAATTGCGCTGGCTGGCACAGGAAGTCGGGTTCGAAAAACTGGTGATCAAACAAGGCTCTATGATCGGGTATTTTGTTTCCAATGCGCAGAGTAAGTACTACGAATCACCGATGTTTACACAAGTTTTACGCTATGTCCAAAGCAACCCGAAAGACTGTAAAATGAGTGAGAAAAACGACAAGCTCCGTTTGATCTACAGCAACGTGATGAACATGGATCAGGCATTTGAGCGATTGGGGGAAATTGTGAGTTAGAGAATTCCTTGAACTCACAAGCAATTCAGGTTGAAACAAAACGGAAATGGTTTAACTTCGTTGCTTATGAAAACGATCCTGATCTTCCTTCTATCCGTTTACGGCATGGTTTCATTCGGGCAAGCGGATACCACCTCAAAATGTATCACAGGAGATGGCATGGCCGAACGGGATATTGAACTTTCAGTTGGCTACTACCAAATAGATCGTGGTTATTTTTATGCGGATGTTACAACCAGTTTCGATATCGCCATTGGTATCGGTTTTTATGAACCGGGTATCCGTGTTGGTTACAATCCATGGGAAAACTGTGGCTTATTTCAGGTAACGCAAAGTGCTTTTGGTGCTTTTTTAAGTTATGATCTCTATGCCGGTTGGGCACAAAATTTCAATTCACAGGAAGGGTTGTTTTTCTTGGCTCCGGGTATAACGTTTTCCTTCAAATACGTGGATATCGGCTACAGCTATTCCTTCGTTTTCAACCGGAGTATTGCCGGATTTAATCCGGGTTCTAACATGAACATCAAAATCCCGATTCGCAGCACCTGCGGTTTTGAAAAATTTAGAGAGAAAAAGAGGTGGCATTGGGGAGAAGCGCATCACGGATTGTGGTGGTTTTAGTTCAATTAACAGAGATTCGATGGGATACAATATTCATTTGGTGACGTTTAACTGCGACATTTTTGAAAAACAAATCAAACCTGCATTTCGGGAGGGAGAAACCAATTCCTTAGTACAGGAAACGGCAGAGTGGCTTTCAGAACACGCCCGGATTTTTGATTCGATTTATGTCTCCAAGCGCCCGGATTATTTAGGATTAGGTGAATTGATTACCACTTCATTTGATGAAGACCTTTCGGTTTCTTCCCATGGCAAAGGATTTGTAGTGATTAATGGGAAAGCAGAATCCGGAGGAATAGGTATTCGGTTTGATCGGAATACAACTTGGATACACGAAGATTTTGCTAATCTTTTCCAGGCAATGATCTTCCGGAAAGCGATTCACCATTACCTAAACCTTGGAAGGAAAAATCATATCGGTTATTTTCTAGACCGCATATCTCCTGATATTCAAAACTTCCCAAATATTCTGCATGCGATAAACAGGTTAGAAGAAAGCCATAGATTTTATCTGTTGGATGGCGGGATGACAGGGATTTTAAATACAGAAGACACCGAGCTATTTCACAATGACCTGAAATTGATAACATTGCGTGAGACTATATCCGAACACGATTCCCTCACATTTGATTTTTTATTAAAAATCACTGAAACGGCTGTGGCGCAAAAATTGGGATTGCTGTTAGGGCAAGATTTGCCCATTACGGTTGAAGGATATCGGCATTCACCATATAAGCTCATCCTCACTTCTCACATTTCAGGAGATGGATGTCCTTATTTTAAAAGTGAACCAATTTGATTTCCAGCAAAAGGAGTAGTTTTTTTCGGTAAGAAACCAGATCGTAAAAACCTTACGATGCAGGTGCGTGATCTTTGTGCTCTAAATAGAACAAATGACCACCTTTACTGAAAAAATCACGCGATTGAAATCGTGCCTGGAAACAGTTGATAATTCCTATGCAGACAGCTTCAAAGCGGAAATGCTCTTGTATTTCGGAGATTTCAATCCCAAAGATCCCAAATTATTTTTCCTACACGACCTCGACTTTGAAGAGGAAATCATTAACTGGGTGAACCGCATCACTTCCCTGATTGTTTCAAAATTCGAAGAAGAAGAGGAGATGTTCGGGGAATTTGGGGAGTGGTGCAGGTGATTTTGATAGAAAAATCAACCGTCTTACCCATTGCTCCCTCCAAAAATTTAAACTAGCTTGCAGCCCAAAATTGCAAACATGAAATCAATTCTTTTGGGTTGTTATTTATTGCTTACACTATCGCTGAATTGCTTTGGGCAAAACGACCATTTTACCTGTAAACAAGATGCCCCGACAAAGGAGTCGCTGAAAAAGATCCGACAGCTTTCGAAAAATCCGTCAAAGTCTTCGGGTTTGAAAATCATTCCGGTGGTTTTCCATGTATTGCATCAGAATGGTTCTGAAAACATCAGCGATGCACAGATCCTGGATGCTATGCGAATTCTGAATGAAGATTTTCAAAAGCTAAGTGCGGATACGATTGATGTGGTCAGTCCTTTTGATACCATTATCGGGAAAACCAATTTTGAATTTCGCCTGGCAACCATTGATCCGGATGGCAACCCGACAACCGGGATTGACCGGATCCTTACGCCGCTGACTTCGACTGCTAACGATCAGTCCAAAGTAAACAGCTGGGACCCGCAAAAGTATGTGAATATTTGGGTGGTGAAAACCATTGAATCTGCTGGCGTTTCGGGATATACTTACAATCCGCTATCAGGAGTTCCAGATGCCTGCAAGGATGGAATTGTGATGTTAAACGAATACGTCGGATCTATCGGAACCGGATCTCAATTCATGTCGTACTTCCTGACACACGAGATGGGACACTTTTTTGGATTATTTCACCTGAGTGAAGATCCGCTTGCGACTTCACCGATCTTCTGCGATTACTCGGATGGAATTTACGATACCCCTAGACGTGTGGAAAGCTTTTCATGTAATTTATTGGCCAATAACTGCAATGACTCATTGTATTCCGAAAGCTTTAATTATTGGGGATTTGACCCTCCGAATATGACGCAGAATTTCATGACCAGTTCTTTTTGCATGAGTATGTTTACCAATGTTCAGGCTGATGTGATGCGAAGTGTGGCTGAAAGTCCGCTTTATGGCAGGGATCAGTTATGGACTGATGCTAATTTGATTGAAACAGGAACCGGTCCGGGAATTGCTCCTGTTTCATCGGCGCTTCCAAGCGCTGATTTCTCCATTCAAAATAATTTTGGTTCAAGTGCGCCTTTTTTGTATGGACTGATCTGTGCCGGAGATAATATCCAGTTTATCACCCAAAATGGTTCACCTGCAGGAACAACGTATTCCTGGTCATTTCCTGGAGGAGTTCCGGCTACGTCAACACTTCCCAATCCAACGGTAAATTTCGAAAATCCAGGGTATTATGATGTAACATTAACAGTTACAAATGCCAATGGTTCCGCAACATCCACGAGACCGGCAATGATTTATGCGGGTGCAAGCTGGCCGGAGTATATCGGGCCGACCGTACTGGATTTTGATGTTTCTGCAGATTTTTGGCAAATCCTGGAACCGCACGATGGCACTACACCTTTTCAGCGAATTCCAACGAATGGAGTCCAAAACACGGGATGTTTTTTCCTGGAAAACCGCTACGATCCGGATACAACGACGATGTGTTACCAATCTTCCGGCCAGCAGATTAAAAACAAAAGAGATCTGCTGATTTCCCCGGCTTTTGATTTGTCGAATTCAACAGACATAACGGTTTCTTTTGATTACGCATTTGGGTCGGCTGCCGAACCGGATTCTTCTAGTGCATCGCTAAAAGTCTCCACTTCGAGAGATTGCGGGAAAACATGGAGCGTCAGAAAAACACTTAGTTATAGCACGTTGGTTACGGCTTATGCCGCACAGGGATCTAATTTTATCCCGGATTCAACTCAGTGGAAACAAGCCTCATTTACTTACAATACTACAGTAATGGATAAAAGAACCCGGTTCAAATTCGAGTTCTCGGCAGCCAATCATTCCAATAATTTGTACATTGACAATTTCGTGATCGATGGAATATTAGGCATTTCCGGTAACGAATTGTCGGGCATTAGCGTTTATCCGAATCCCTCCAAATCAGGAAGTACCATTACGATTTCCGGGTTGAATGCATCCCAATCGACCGTAATTGTTTACGATCTGCAAGGCAAAAGGGTTTATGAAAAAATGTTGAATCCGGAGGAAGGAAATGTAACGCTGGAATCTCGTTTGAAAGCGGGTTGCTACCTGGTGGAAGTTTCGCAAAACGGGTCTAAATTCCTGACCAGGTTGATCATCGATTAATTAGTTTTCGGATCTTTTCTATAAAGGTTAAAGGAATCAAATCGTAGGTTTGGTGCGAGTTTTCAATGACTTTTCGAGCAGCAAATTTCACCTTTAAAGGCCCGTAATTCGCCAACTCAGCGATGTTGTCGAACCACTTTTTCCGCACAAATTGATTTTCGGAAAGATTTTCCGGAAGTACGAATGCCAGGTCGAAAATACCCAGTAGCTTGATTAGGTATTCCGGATCGTAAACAGGAGGCAAGTAAATCCATGTACTCCATGTAAACCGATTTGTTCCGCTCAAACAATTCCAGGGTGTCGATATTATCGATTACTTCCAGGTTCCACAGATCGAATTCTTCCTTTCCATAGGAGTGATCCAGTACTTTTTTGACTGCCGGCATCACGATTTCCGGATGATCTGAAAAACACGAAATTGCTTCAAAAGCAATGCTTAAAATACCGGTAAAAGTGACTTCTTGCTTGCTGAGGTAAGATTCCGTTTCGGAAGGATTGGTATCCACATATGCTGCATACTCTTTTGAAAATTTTTCCTGATCATCATAAGAAAGTTCAAACCATGCAGCGCAATCGTTTGCGGCCACTTCTTCCAGTTTTTTTATCATCGTAATTTACGTGTGGATAAGACGAATTTTTGTTGATGTAAAGATGGGAAGAAATAATTAACGATCTGTTTCCTCCTTCTTTTGTATTTTGCACTTTTTTCTAACTGATAGGTGATGAAATTCTCCAGCAGAAAAAGTGCGCTCTTTCATATCCTGATCTTAGGATCTGCTGCATTTTTGATTTTTTTTCCCGCTTTCGGTATTCCTCTTAACTGGATCGAAAAAACGGATTACTGGATCCTGATCCCTTTTGCTGCTATCACCGCGCTGTTTTTGTGGATTTACTTCGGAACGCATTACATAGTGACAGAGACGGAATTGATTTACAGAAGCGGACCATTGCGGGGAAGGATTCAAATCGATCAGATCCGCGAAATAGTAAAGGAAAAAACGCTGTATACCGGATTGAAACCGGCCACTGCCTCGAAGGGATTGATTGTGCGGTTTGGAAAATACGATGAAATCTACATCAGCCCGGATTCCAACGAAAGCTTTATTACAGAAATCCTGGAGCGCAACTCACAAGTTATTATCTCGGAGTAGAACTGAATACAAAGAAAAAACCCAACGGAGACCGCTGGGTTTTTTTGGTGTGTGTTATAAAATTTCGTTGAGCGAAACGTTACTGTTATAAAATGAAACGATCTCGTTTCTGCTTCCGTCAAAGTAAAATTTCAAAATGTAATCCGCTAAATAATCACGGTACTGTTCGCGGCCAATTTTCGGAAGGTAGATGTAACCTCTTCCCATTGGTTTGTGCTTGATGAACTTTTTTCGCTCAAGGATTCTTACAATGGTTGAGACAGTGTTATACGCTGGTTTGGGATTTGGATACATGTCAACAATTTCTTTAACTGTTGCTTTCTCCAACTTCCAGAGGCGTAACATGACCTTCTCTTCTGCGGGTGTTAGTCTTTCCATGTTATATTAATTTGTGGTAATGTGTCAAATCTAACAAAAAAAGTCTTTCCCAGCAACAATTTACTTAGATTTTTAGTTTCGATTTTAAGTCCTTCGACAAACCATCTTTATTCAGGTAAATATTGATAGTTTTTAAGCGGAAATAATGCTCGGAAACATACAGGTAACCTTGAGGCAAATTGTCTGTCCCCCAGGAGTTTTTAACTAAAAAGTAACGCGTTCCGTTCTGATCTTTGTACAAACCTACAATGTGCATTCCGTGATCGTCAGTAGTTACTTTTCCATCGTATCCATCCTGGCGCATTTCCTGCGTAACAGTCTTTTCTTTCACCGGCTCTAAGAATGCATTGGAAGTTTTAGCAGCACCTGCATCGTTGAATGATTTGTTGTCTTTTCCACGCGTTTGGATCGTTGATTCATCTTCCGGTAAGATTGCAATTCCCTGGCGAAAGTTGAATCCTTTTTCGGAAACGTCAGCTCCCCAAGCCAAAGTGTACCCGTTTTTCAAGGCAGTTTCTGCAACGGTTACCATGTCTTCCAAAGGAACATTGTAGCTGTCACCCCAAGCCCAGTTGTCCGGAATAGCGATTTCACAAGACTCATAGAACGGATCGTTGGTGAAAGAAGTGATCGAAACATAATCGTTCATTTTCAATCCCAAAGAATTGGCATACGACATGGGAGTGTATTTCTTTCCTTCATAAGTGAATTCAGTAATATCCGGACCTAAATACGCGTCCAAAAGAGAAGAGAATGCTTTTTTCCACTCTTTCCCGATTCCGTGACCTTTCTGAACTTCAGCAAGAACTGTTTGCATGAAACTGTTCAAAACAGAGAATAATTCTTCGTGGTTGTAAGTTGTTTTCCCGTTCGTTAATCCGGTATAAACGCTTTTAGGAACGATCCCGTAACGTTTGATCACGTATGGAATGTCGTGAAATGCTCCACCCTCACTGAAATTGATCTTTCCGTCCATACGGATATAACGATCTGCTTTTGATTCGTAAGCTTTACGAACGATGTACATTTCAGCCAATTCAGCCGGGTTTTTATGTCCCAGGCGAATCAATTCACTCTCAAAGAAAGACAAAGAGGAAAAGCTCCAGCAAGTTCCTGTCATTCCCTGGCTTTCAACCGGGGTTGCATCTAATTGAACAACTTTAGTGAATTGGTATTTGCTGTCTGTAGCGTTTGTTACTGTTTGTGCGATCGCAAATTGGGTACTCAGAGCCAAAGCTCCGAATAGAATATGTTTTCTCATTTTTCTAGTTTATGGCCCCTAAAATAGAAATTTAAGTGCAAACAGACTTGTTATTTAGTGTATAAGTTGAAAGCGCCTTCCGGGAAGCGAGCGGACTAATCCTTTGAATTCTAAATTCAGTAAATCACTTGAAACCTCGCTGACAGGAAGAGAAGATAAGTACCCGATGGTATCTAATGTGAGTTCGGCTTTGGTTTTCAGAACGGAAACGATCTTTTCTTCTCTTAGATTGAGATCTGCAAATAAAGAACGTTGTGCTGCAATTGGTTTTCGGGATAACTGCCAGTTCATTTCGTGAATCAGATCTGCCGAATTCCGGATCAGGACTGCCTGGTTTTTCTGGATCAGGCTCAAACATCCTTTGGAGTAGGGCCGGGAAATATCTCCCGGATAAGCAAAAACATCCCGGTTGTAATCTGAGGCCAATCTTGCTGTGATCAAAGATCCGCCTTTTTCCCCGCTTTCGATAACTATAGTGGCATCGCTTAAACCGGCCACGATCCGGTTGCGCATAGGGAAATGCCCCGGTTCCGGTTTTTGGGAAGGAATGAATTCACTAATAATTCCGCCGGATTCGAGCATGCGCTCTGCTATTTTCCGGTGAACACTCGGATACATTTTATTCAACCCATGGCCCAAAACACCCCAGGTGGGTAAGTCATACTTCAAAGCTTCCTGGTGTGCGAGAATGTCGATCCCGTAAGCCATTCCGCTAACCACAGTGACTTCGTGTGCTGCCAATCCTTCTATTAATTCGTATGTCAGGGCTTTTCCATAATCGGTTGCGTGGCGCGTTCCTACAACCGAGATCAGTTTCGGTGGGTTCCAATCGATGTTTCCTTTGTAGTAAAGTAACAAAGGAGCATCCGGACATTGTTTCAGCCTGCGTGGGTAATTCTTCTCGGTAAAGAAAACGGTTTTTCCACCGGTCCGTTCAAGTTCCAGGATCACTTTATCTGCTTCTGTCAACGCGTTTAAGCGCTGTTTCATGGAAACAAAATCGGCGGGAATCCCCGGAATTTTAGCGAGGTTCAATCGCTTTTCGCTGAAGAATGCTTCCAGGTCGTTGAAGTGGGAAATGATTACCCGGGCTCTCCGGCTTCCGATCCCACTAAGAAACGTTAGTGCAATTTGATGATGAATAGTTGTGAAATTCAATTTTTTGGTACTTTGGTCTATTGAATTTACGAAATGTCTGTATATGAAGCAACTACTACTCCTACTTTTTTCACTTCCTTTCACACTTTTTTCCCAAGAAATCACCGGAACGGTTTCAAATGCTGAGACTGGAGAGTCTATTCCTTTTGCCCAATTGAAAATTCCGGGTGGAAGCCAGACTCTGACAAATGAAAACGGGGAATTCTCGTTGAAAATCGATTCATTTCCCGCAAGGTGTCTGGTGATGGCAGCGGATTATTTTACAGACACGGTTCAGATAAGTTCGGCAGGAATTGAAACGATTCGATTAAAGCCGCTTGTATCGATTCAGGATCTCGGGCCGGTGGTGGTTGCGGCTTCGCGCAGACAGCAATCCGTACAGGAATTGACCATTTCGTTAGATATCATCAAACCGGAATTGATCGCCAACAAGGGAATCACGGATTTGGAACAGGCAGTTGATCAGGTTCCCGGAGCGTATGTCATGGACGGACAAGTCAGCATTCGTGGCGGAAGCGGATTTACTTACGGAGCAGGAAGCCGGGTGTTGGTGCTTTGGAATGAAGTCCCCCTACTTTCTGCTGATGCCGGAGATGCAAAATGGAATTCCATTCCCTTTGAAAATGCACAGCAGATCGAAGTGATCAAAGGTGCGTCATCGGTACTGTATGGTTCGGGAGCATTAAACGGAATGATTTCATTGATAGAACGTGAACCAACGGCAAAGGCAAGTTTGAATGTGAATGTGCAGGGCGGGATTTACGATAACCCGAAACGATCCAGTTTGAAATGGTGGAGTAAAAATCCGGCGTTTTACCAGGGAGATGTGACTTTTTCAAAACAATTTGGTCGGATCGGACTGACACTCGGTGCGTATGGTTTTACCAATGACGGTTACCGCCAGGGAGAAACAGAAGACCGGGGGCGTTTCAACGGAACGATCAGTTTCCGGCCGAAAAACATTAAGAATTTCAAAGCTTCGCTGGGCTGGAATGCCCAATTGCAAAAAGGTGGAAATTTCATCATCTGGGAAAGCGACTCTTTGGGATATCAACCTTTGGGTGGCGCGGACACCAGTGTGGCAGGTTCCAGTCTGACTTACACTCGTGGAGTACGTTTGTCGGTAGACCCCAATGTCAAGTACATCGATCGATTTGGAAACAAACACCAGTTGAGAGGAAGACTCTACTTTGTCGACAATAAGAATTACACGAACCTTTCTCAGAGTTCCAAGTCCGAAGTGTGGTACGGAGATTACCAGTTCCAGCGCGGATGGAACAACAATTCATGGGTTTTGACAACCGGTGTTACTGCCATTGCAAATGAAGTGAATTCGTATTTATTCGGAGATCACAATTCATTGAACGGAGCGCTGTATTTACAGGGAGAGAAAAACTGGAAAAAGGTCAACATCGTTGCCGGAGTTCGTGGAGAGTATTTTCAACAGGACGGAAGACAGGGCGACTCGGATTTTTACCTGGGAAAAGATTCAACGAATAAAATCCCGATTCGGCCGATTATCCGTGCCGGGATTCATTATGCGGTCCTGAAATACACGCATCTCCGGGCTTCTTTCGGGCAAGGTGTGCGCTATCCAAGCGTAGCAGAAAGATATACGAACACCGCCGTGGGTGGTTTGCTGATCTTCGCCAATCCGGAACTTAAGCCGGAAACCGGTTGGGCAGCAGAAATCGGTTTGAAGCAGGGCGTGAAGATCGGGAACTGGAAAGGATTTGTGGATGTGGCCGGATTTGTGAATCATTACGATAACATGATGGAATTTACCTTCGGGTTCTACAAACCGGATTCCATTCCGTTGAGTTTTAATCCGAATGCTCCGGGCTATCCGTTGAAATGGTACGGATTCAGAGCTCAGAATGCGGAATCTGCTCAAATTGCAGGAGCTGAAATCTCTATTTCCGGTGAAGGAAAGATCGGGCCGGTCAGAGTATTGGCTTTGATGGGATATACCTACATGAATCCGGTCTCAAAAAACCAGGATTCTGCTTACCGCGCTACGTTTTCGGATTCAGCAACCAACATGCTGAAATACCGCTTCAATCATTTGGCAAAAGCAGATCTTCAACTCGAATACAAAGGGATCAGTATCGGAGGATCGATGCGCATGAACAGTTTCATGAAGAACGTGGATGCTATATTTGAAGATGGATTTTTGGGTCAGGAAGTACTTCCGGGATTAAAAAGATACCGCGAAGAACACAATGGAGCCAACATCGTATTTGACGCAAGGATCGGGTATACTTACCAGGAAAAATACAAGATCGCTTTCATTGTAAACAACATTGCCAATACGGAATACATGTCACGCCCGGGTGATATCCAGGCACCGCGAAGCTTCATCGTGCAGTTGAGTTATAAGCTGTAGTTCAAGATTGAAGAGTTGCACACCAATTAATTGAGTACGGAAAATCGCAACTCTCATCCCACGAGCAATTTGTTTCTTTGGACCAGAAACTTAAACGATGAAACAACTATTACTTTTTCTGATTTGTGGAACGCTTGTTTGTTCCTGTACCATTACGAAACGCCATTTTGGAACCGGGTATCACGTGGAATGGAACCGGAAAATAAAAACCGGACCCGAAAGGAATGAAACTCCGAAAACAGGATGGACGGAAAACAATACCGCACTAAAAAGCATCCATGAGCCGGATTCTATATTAATTGATGAAATTGTTGTTGCCGATCAGGCCATTCCAAATGCTGCAATTAAACCGGCAAAAGAGCGCGAAGTTCAGCCGGTGAAACAATCCGAATCCGGAACAGTGATTAAGAAAGACCGGGAAATCAAAACCACTGAAAGCTATCTGGAAGATGAGGATGAGGGAGAAGAAGCTCCGAAACGAAGAATGCATCCGTTGATGTGGGGAATTTGGGGAATGTGGAGCATTGCTATTGTCTGTATGTTCTTCGTAACCTTTTATGCCGAATTCTTGATTGGAGTTGCAATAGGTTTCTTTATCGCGATGATCTTTGCCATTATTGTGATCCGTACTTTGCGTAAACACCCGGAAAAGTACCGATTTAAAGGACTGAGTTATCCTTTTGCAATACTGGCTATTGTTTTTGGTGGAATTTCAATTTTGGGTTTGTTAATTTTTCTTTTAGGTGGAGTTCCCGTTGGTCCGGGAGGGTAAGTTATAAATCTTGTTTGAAAAACTGTAGGATCACTTTCACCTCCGCTTTTCCAACTACGGAATCTAAACTTTCTTCGTTTTGTTCCTTCACGTGTTTCACGGATTTAAACTATAAAGTTGTTCAAAGGGTTCAACGTTTGTGGGTTCAAAGTAGGAGAGTTGCATACCAACTAATTGAGTACGGAAAATCGCAACAATCTTTTGGTCAATAGTTTATTTCTTTGAACCAGAAACTTGAAGGATGAAACACCTAATACTTTTTTTGATTTTAGGGATACTTGTTTGTTCCTGCACCATCACGAAGCGTCATTTTGGTAATGGATACCACGTAGAATGGAACCGGAAAATAAAATCCGGCCCAGAAAAGAATGAAACCCTGCAAACAGGATGCACGGAAAACAATACCGCGCTGAAAAGCATCCATGAGCCGGATTCTCTGCTGCTTGAGGGAACGAGTATTGCTGATCAAACCATTCCGGTTTCTACAGTTGAACCAATAAAAGAGCGAGAAGTTCAGTCGGCAAAACAACCCCAATCCGTAACAAAGATCAAAAAAGACCGTGAAATCAAAAACACTGTATCTGATCCGGAAGATGAGGATGAGGAGCCGGAAGAAGTGAAAAAACAAATTCTGCATCCACTTACCTATGCAATCTGGGGGTTGTGGGGAATTGCAATAGCTTTCTGCATTGTACTGGTAGCCGGCAATCTTTATGCAATTTTGGTTATTGCAGCATGCATGTTCCTGGCAATGATCTTAGGAATTATTACGATAAGAACCATTCGAAAAAATCCAGAGAAATACAGGCTAAAGGCAGGAAGCTATATATTCTCCATTTTTTCTATTGTAATAGGTGGAATTGCAACCTTGGTTGGACTTCTCATTTTAGGAGCTTGGGATTCATTTTAGTTCGATCCGAAAAATTGTCTGATCACCTTCGCCTTCGCTTTACCCACAACAGAGGCTAAACTTTCTTCGCTTTGTTCTTTTACGCGCTTCACGGATTTGAACGCTTTGATCAGGTCCTGCACCGTTTTTTCCCCGATTCCCGGAATGGTTTCCAGTTCGTTGTTCAATGCACTTTTGCTTCTGCGGTTGCGGTGATGCGTAATCCCGAAACGGTGCGCTTCGTTTCGCAAATGTTGAATGACTTTTAGTGTTTCGGAACGTTTATCCAGGTAAAGCGGTAGGCTGTCTCCCGGGTAAAACAATTCTTCCAGGCGTTTTGCAATCCCGATGATGGCAATTTTCCCACGCAGGTCTAATTTCTCCAACGCTTCCAGTGCCGCGCCCAATTGCCCTTTTCCACCGTCGATAATGATCAGTTGCGGCAAAGGTTGCTCTTCTTCCAAAAGCCTTCTGTAACGCCTGTACACCGCTTCGCGCATGGTCGCAAAATCATCCGGACCTTCCACCGTTTGCACGTTAAAATGGCGGTAATCTTTCTTACTCGGTTTGGCATCTTTAAAAACCACGCAGGCTGAGACCGGGTTCGTTCCCTGGATATTGGAATTATCGAAACATTCGATGTGCACCGGAAGTTCTTTCAGGCGCAGATCCGTTTTCATGGTTTCCAAAATGCGGTTGGTATGTTTTTCCGGATCTTTGATCTTTTCCTGCTTGATCTTCTCCATGCGGTAGGACTTGGCATTTCGCAGTGACAAATCGATCAACGCCTTTTTATCTCCGCGCTGTGGCGAGAAGAAACGCACACCTTCCATTTCCCAGTCGACATCCGTTTCCACCAGGATTTCCTTTGCCTCGCTCTGGAAACGTTCACGTAATTCCGGCAATACGAACGTGATAATATCTGCTTGGGTTTCGTCTAATTTCCGCTTGACCTCCACCGTAATTCCGTGAATGATCGCACCGTGATTAATCACCAGGTAATTTACAAAAACCAAGTCATTGTCTTCCACCATCGTAACTACATCCACCTGGTGAATGGTTGGAGAAACTACGGTCGACTTGGCTTTGTATTTTTCAAGTATCCCGATCCGGGTCTTGATATCGTGAGCTTCCTCAAAACGGAAATCTGCCGAAGCCTGAAGCATCAGCTGTTTTAAATTTTGGATCACGCTGTATATGTTCCCTTTCAGGATTCCTTCGATCTGTTCAATCATCCCGTTGTACTCGGCAGCTTTCATTTTGCCTTCACACGGGCCTTTGCACTTCCCGATATGGTATTCCAGGCACACTTTGTAATTTCCTTTTTCGATCTTGTTTGCAGCCAGGTCCAGTACGCAGGTACGGAGCGGAAACAAATCCCGGATCAGGTCCAAAAGTGTATGCATGATCCGCCCACTGGGATACGGACCATAGTAGCGTGAACCGTCTTTTACCAGGACCCGGGTGGAAAAAACACGCGGAAAAGGTTCCTTTTTCACACAGATCCAGGGATACGTTTTATCGTCCTTTAACTGGATATTGTATTTGGGAAGGTATTTCTTGATGAGGTTATTTTCCAGCAGCAACGCATCCATTTCGGAATCAACCACAATGTATTGAATGTCTGCGATCTTCCTGACAAGAATATAGGTTTTGGCATGTTCGTGGTTTTTCTTGAAGTAAGAAGAAACCCTTTTCTTCAGGTTTTTAGCCTTTCCCACATACAGAATGGTGCCATTTTTATCGAAATATTGATACACTCCCGGTTTGTCCGGCAGCGTTTTCAGTTTTAATCCGATATCCAGTTTTTTGTCATCCACTATGTAAAGTTAAACAAGAAGTACGAAAATCAGGAAATAGTTGCTGTGAGAAATAATCGGTGAACGACTAAAGTTTTGGGAATTAATCTATTTTTGTATTAAATGTCAATGATATGAAAAGAGCGATTTTTTTTTCTTTATTATTAGTTAGCGGTGCGTTTACATTATCAAACTGCAACGGGTCCAAAAAATTAGGTTCGGGAGTGAATCTTTTCTCGGTTGACCAGGATAAACAACTGGGAGCTCAGGTTGCAGCAGAAATCGATGGTAACCAAAAGGAATACCCGATTTTGGATTCTGCTTCCAACAAAGAAATTTACCAGTATCTGTATAAGATCCGCAATTCCATTTTAAATTCCGGCCAGGTAAAGCACAAGGATAATTTTGCATGGAGACTGCGCATTGTCAAAGATGACAGCACACTGAACGCATTTTGCACACCGGGTGGTTACATTTACGTATACACGGGGATTTTGAAATACCTCGATAATGAAGCACAATTGGCAGGCGTATTGGGCCACGAGATCGCACATGCGGATTTCCGTCATTCCACACGCCAGATGACCCAGATGTACGGAGTAGAAGTGCTGCTTTCGGTAATCGCCGGTAATCGTCAGCAATTATCACAAATTACTGCCGGATTGGTAGGATTGAAATTCTCGCGTAACCATGAGTCAGAAGCAGATAAAGGTTCTGTAAGCTACCTTTGTCCGACAGTTTACCAGGCAGACGGAGGAGCAGGTTTCTTTGAAAAGATCTCTTCAGCCGGAGGTTCGCGTCAACCGGAATTTTTAAGTACACACCCGAATCCTGAAAACCGCATTGAAGCATTCAGGAATTATAAAATTGAAATGGGCTGCCAGGGAGTAAATGATTTTACTACCGAGTATAAAAGGATGGTGGCCAAATTACCTTAAACACATTTATGCAATTATTTCTTGAAGACGGAACTTATATTTTAACAAACGAAGGAATTGATTGCTCTATTCCATTAGAGGGAAATGAGCAAAATGTTCGTGCATGGTATGTAGCACAGCCCGTAATTGAACCTGTTCGTGAAAATGGCTGGGTTGGTGCGGTTGCGGAAGGCGGAAGTGTAAATTTTCGCTCCATTCAGTTCAATCCGCATGGTCATGGAACCCATACCGAATGCCTGGGACACATTACTTCCGAAGTACATTCCGTGAATGGAATAATTGACAAATTGCTTTATACTGCACTTGTTATCACAGCTGCACCGGAAATCCGTGTTACGGAAGACGGGTCTGTTGACCTTGTGATTACAGCGGCAAGCATTTCTTCCCAGCTGGAAGGTTTGACTGCCGAAGCATTGCTGATCCGTACGCTTCCTAACGAAGAAGGGAAAAAGCAGCTGGATTACTCGGATACCAATCCGGCTTATTGTGATGTAGATATTTTGCCGATTTTGGATCAAATGGGAGTGAATCATTTGTTGATCGACACACCTTCCGTAGATCGTGAAAAAGATGAAGGATTACTGGCATTTCACCATGGTTTCTGGGGTGTTACGGACAATCAGCGCTTCGACAGGACGATTACCGAAATGATCTATATAGGCAATGAAATTCCGGATGGAGAATACATGCTGAACCTACAGACTGCACCTTTCGTTAACGATGCAACGCCCAGCAGACCGGTTTTGTTTCCACTGCATCGAAATGCGGAGGATTAAAAAAGATTATATTTGCTTTATAAATTAAAAAGTGGCATTATTTTTAGTGCCTGGAACTTGACAAATTATTTAAACATGAAACGAATTTTTGCTTTTGCAGTTTTGGCCCTTTTGGTTGTAAGTTGTGCTCAGAAAATCCCGTACACGGACCAGGTAAAGGAAGATTTTGACTTATCACCTGAAAATATGACGAAGGTTCAGTTTTATACTTCTTCGAATATCATTTTGGAGAAAAACCAATCTTCGGGTAACCAGGGAACAGGAAGTTCAGGAGAATTAGTAGTTAATTCTTCCAAAACACAAAACCGTGTGATCATCCCAACAAATACAAGAGGAGTTTTCGAAAAGATCGGGCCAAACAATGAAGTAATCGTTCGTTTTGAAGTAGGTTCGGGAAGAGTCATAAAATTTGCAACCCGCGCTACTCAGACAAGTGGAAAATATTACCTGGTTGCCGATTGGAAAAACAATGGTGGAACAATCGAATACGGAGGTGAAACATACACGGTTTCTTCCGGTGGAAGCAGCTCATTCTTACAGGTTCGTTTGAAGAAACTGCAAAAAACAAAACGCAAAGACCGCGTAGTGAAAGGAATGAAAGTTTAATTTCAGATATCGATTTTGGGAACGGGAGCACAATTTGTGTTCCCGTTTCTTTTTAACTTTACAGGGATGAATTTTTTGACGGAAAATTATACGGTTTGGAAAGCACTGCACATCGTTTTCGTGGTGAGCTGGTTTGCCGGGCTGTTTTACATGGTCCGCTTATTCATTTACCACACGGAATCCAATTCCCGCCCGGAAGATGAAAAACGCATTTTGCAGGAACAGTTCAAGATCATGCAGAATCGCTTGTGGTACATCATCACCACTCCGGCAATGGTGCTCACAGTTGTTTTCGGAACATTGATGCTTACTGCTAATCCGGGTTTACTTAAAATGCCCTGGATGCACATCAAGCTTACATTTGTAGCCATTCTTTTAGTTTATCATTTTATCTGCCAGGGAATTATGAACCGTTTAAAAACCGATTCATCCAAATGGACTTCCGGTCATTTGCGTATCTGGAATGAAGTCGCAACTTTATTGCTGGTTGCTATTGTTTTCCTGGTCGTTATGAAAACAAATTTGGGATGGCTTGGCGGTGTGATCGGGTTTTTCAGTGTGGGAATTTCGCTGATGCTGGGGATTAAGCTGTATAAAAAGCTGCGGAAAAACGGATAGTTTTTCCGTAATGTAATTCCGCAATATTACGTCAGGCTTTTTCTTTTTTGCTATTGATAGGAATGAACTTTTTTCTTAAATTATATAAGAAACGAGTAAAAATGGGTTCAACGAAAAAAGAGCAATACCAACCATATCAACTGAGATATGCACAACTTTCAGATGCAATGGGCCATCCTGCCCGAATTGCTATTATGGAACACATGGCAAACTACTTTCGGGCTAATAGCCTTGAATTGATTCACGTTACAAAGCTTTCTAAATCCACAGTCAGTCAACATCTAAAAGAACTTCTGGATTCAGGATTACTGTTTGAGCGCTTTGAAGACTTTTCTAATATTCATTATTATTATCTGAATCCGCATGCAGGTAACATGATGGAGGAAGTGGTGAATCGAGTCTTCAAACGAGACTAACTTCAGACGTAATATTGCGGAATTACACCAAAAAGGTACAATTTGAGAAATAAGTCAATACCTTTACAAAAAGACTTTAAAAATGACTTACGAAAATATCCTGGTGTCTCAAAACGGACACATTCAAACCATTACAATCAATCGCCCGAACCAATTGAATGCTTTAAACAAGCAGACGATCACCGAATTGAATTACGCACTGAGCGCAGCAAATGAAGATGCAGGTACAGGGGTTGTGATCCTTACCGGATCTGGTGAAAAGGCGTTCGTAGCAGGTGCTGATATCAAGGAATTTGCGGATTTCTCAATCGAAAAAGGACGTGAATTGGCCGCACAGGGACAGCAACTTTTGTTCTCTTTCATTGAAAATATGACCACTCCGGTTATTGCAGCCGTTAACGGATTTGCATTGGGTGGCGGATTAGAATTGGCAATGGCTTCGCATTTCAGAATTGCTTCTGCAAACGCGAAAATGGGACTTCCTGAAGTTTCGTTGGGTGTCATTCCGGGATACGGAGGAACACAGCGTTTGGCTCAATTGGTAGGCCGCGGAAAAGCAAACGAACTAATCTTCACAGCAGGAATGATCTCAGCAGATGAGGCAAAAGCATGGGGATTGGTAAACCATGTATGTGCTCCGGAAGAATTGCTGGATCTGGCAAATGAATTGGCTGCTAAAATTTTGAAAAATTCGGGAACGGCTATCGCTTCAGCTATCCGTGCGGTGAATGCATTGTATTCCGAAGGCGGACAAAAAGGATTTGATACGGAAGTAGAAGAGTTCGGTAAATGTTTCGGAACAGCTGATTTCAAAGAAGGAACTACAGCGTTCATTGAAAAGAGAAAACCAAATTTCAGAGGATAATTGAATCCACTTAGAAAACTATTAGGGCAAACAGCTGTTTACGGGTTATCCTCCATTTTGGGGAGAACCCTGAACTACTTATTGGTTCCACTTTATACCTGGTTTTTTAAAGAGCCTTCGGATTATGGAGTGGTGTCGCAATTGTACGCTTTTGTAGCTTTTTTGATGGTCTTACTGACCTTTGGAATGGAAACAACCTATTTCCGCTTTATCCAGGACAGTGAAGACAGGCAACGGATTTTCCGAAACAGTTTTCTAACGGTTATCTTGCTGAATATCGTGTTTTTTTTCGGGATGTTCTTTTTCAACCGTGGAATTGCAGATCTGTTGCTTTTCAGCGATCATCCGGAATACATCATCCTGATGTGCGCAATTGTTGTGATTGACGCCATATCCAGTTTACCCCTGGCAAAATTAAGAGCAGAAGAGAAAGCCAAAGAATTTGCGGTTATTCAGTTCTCTTCGATCGGGGTAAACATCCTGCTGAATTTTATTTTGCTGTTCTTTTTCTTTGATGCGGAAGAGCCATCCAAAGGTGTTATTTATATCCTGGTGGCAAACCTGTTATCCAGCCTGGTCAAACCGGTCATGCTTCGCAAAGATTTCTCGCAAATTAGTCTGAAGATCGATCCGGTGCTATTAAAGCAAATGCTGGTTTACGCCATTCCGATTGTTATTGCGGGTTTTGCCGGGATCATCAATGAGACGATCGACCGGATCATGCTCAAGCAGATGTTGTACGATCCTGCCAATGGTTTTACTGCTAAAATGGCGGATGCTGAGATTGGAATTTACAGTGCCTGTTACAAACTGGCGATGCTGGTGACCATTTTACTCCAGGCATACCGCTATGCTGCCGAACCGTTCTTTTTCAATCAGATGAAGAACCAGGACCGCAATAAGTTATACGTCAAATTGATGAATTACTTCGTTGCGATGGTATGCGTTGTTTTTTTAGGCGTTTCCCTGAACCTGGATATCTTCAAATACTTCATTTCCACCAAAGCCTATTGGGAAGGACTTCACGTTGTTCCGGTCCTTTTGCTTGCAAATGTGTTCCTGGGAATTTATTTCAACCAAAGTATCTGGTACAAACTCACCAATCAAACGAAATACGGAGCCTACATTTCAATTATGGGTGCATTCCTGACAATCGGGATCAATTACCTGTTTATTCCCAAATACGGATTTGTAGCCAGTGCCTGGGCAACGCTGATCGTCTACGCATTCCAAATGACGGTTTCTTATTTCTGGGGGCAAAAACACTTCCCGATCAAGTACAACCTGCGCAAGTTTTTCCTCTACCTGGGAATGAGTATCCTCATTTACTATGTTTCCACCAAAATACCATACGGTGATCACGGCATCATCAAGTTTTTCCTGAACAATGCAATGATCCTGCTGTTCATTTACATCGTACTCTCAGTGGAGGGAATCAAATTGTCTGCCCTGCGCAGAAAGTAAAAAACCCCATCCGTCAGCTGACGAACAGGGTTTTCTTGTAAGAATTACAGTTTTTTATTTGATCACTTTAAAGGTCTTCGAAGTATGCTCTCCCGACAAGATCAGCAGATAAGTTCCGGAAGAAATTGTTTCCAGCTGCTTCATTTCGACCAATCCGGAATTTACCGAATTCATTTCTGATAGTAAACGGCCATTCAAATCGACGAGTTTCATGGATCGGATCATTCCATCCTTGTTATCGACAGAAATAGAACCGGTGAACGGATTCGGGTAAATGGTGACATGATCGAGGAGTTGTTCATTGACTCCAAGCGTGGAGAACCACACATTCGTTCCGTCAAAATAAATCACGCTTTCTATTTTGAAGAAGCCATGCCCGGATTTGTTCGTGCAGTAAACCGAAATAGTCACCATGTAATAATACCCCGGTGATCCGGAAGCCCAACCCAATGTATCGCTGATGTAAACCGTATCTGTTGGGGAATAAATCGCCCAGGTAACAAACAAATTCTGATTGACCGGATCGTATACTGCCTGGTAAAGAGAAGCAGAATCGATGTCACTGTAATCAATTACGCAATTGCTTACCAAACCCATGTAAAGCGTATCATTGATTGGTGCATTCGGGTATGGATTTCCACCATAAATCGAAGAAGAATCCGCGATGATAAAGTCCACAGTTAGCGTATCAGTGTTTGTGGCATCAATAACAGATGCCGTGTAGATTCCTGCACATAAGCTGTCAATGGAAGTCGTTGTTTCACCAGTGCTCCAGTAAATAGAATAGGGTGGAGTTCCCCCGCTTGGCAAAATAGAAGCAGAACCGGTGCAGTTGGAAATGGAATCATCCACCGTGTTCAAAGTTGCCGATAATGCATATGTGGCGTCAACAAGTGCCGTATCAGTAACTATACATCCTACATGGTCTACACAACTAACCGTATAAGTTCCCGGGCAAAGATTTGTTAAACTGGCTGTTGTTTCACCAGTGGGCCAAATGTATGTATAAGGAGCTGTTCCACCGGATGGATTAAATGCAAGAGATCCGTCACAAATGGCAGGACCGGAAGCAGGAGTGGAGGTGAAAGATCCTGTGAAACCGTTGCAGGAAACAGAATCAGTCACATCTACAGTTTGTTGCAGAGTGCACCCCAAAGAATCTATGCAATTTAAGGTATAGGTTCCTGCACAAACGTTTGATAAATCAGCCGTGGTTTGACCTCCCGACCAGGAGTAAGTAAAAGGATGTATACCGCCATAAATAGAAGTTACCACACTTCCGTTGCAATTTCCATTCACGGTTTTGGTAACATCATAGACAGCGAAGATAATGACACATGGATTCACAATGGAGAAACCTACGGTTACAGTATCAGATCCGTTAGAATCCCAAATGGATACAGAGTAATTACCAGGACAAAGGCCTGAAATAGAAGTATTGCTGTCACCTGTGCTCCATTCATAAAAATAAGTACCTGAACCACCGGTAGGAGCCACAGTAGCATAACCATAACAATCACCCGGAGGACCATGCTCAAAGGTCAGGTTCGGAGAGATAATAGAAGCATCTACAGTTGTTGTGATAGTTGCAGAACAACCTAGTCCATCTGTGCAGGTCACAGTATAAGTTCCCGGGCACACATTCATGATATTCTGATCAGTACTTCCGTTTGACCAATTGTAGGTAAATGGGGTACTTCCGAAATACGGAATGGTGCTGATCATACCATCACAGTTTCCCAATGTAGCAGGAGTTACAACATGAGTATACGTTAAATACGAACAAGGATCTCTGATTGTAAAACTATGAGATAACTGAATTCCGGAAGAATCTAAGATCAGGATGTAATCACCGGGACATAAATTGACAAGTTCAGTGGCACCGGTTGAGATGGATGTTGTGTCCTTATACCAGGTCCACGTCCAGCCTGAACTGAAGTTCGCATGATCCCAGAAATTTGCTGTGCCGTCACAAAGACCGGGATAACTGATCATTGTAGCTACAACACTTTGAGCTTTAACATGAGTTGAATAACCCAACATAAGGAGAACAAGTACAAGGGAATAAAGGTGTTTCATCAGTTTAATTTTGCTCAAAACTAACCGATTACACCTTATCCTGCAACTCTTTTCCGATTATTGCGTATATTAAGATGTGATTTTCATAACTTTGTGACATGTTGACAGTTGAACAGCTTATCGGGGATTTATTATTGCAGCACAATTGTGTGATCGTTCCGTCTTTTGGCGGGTTCGTAGCACAACGGACTTCGGCAAAGATCGATTCTGTGAAGGGAGTGATGATCCCTCCGAAAAAATCGGTGTTGTTTAACAAACAGCTGATCAATAATGACGGATTGCTGATCGCCGCACTTTCGCAAGCCAATTCGATTCCGTATGCAGAAGCTGCGGAAGAAGTTCAGGCACACATCAACGAATGGGAATCAAGGCTCCAGATGGGTGGCCGGATTACCATTGATCGCGTGGGAAATTTGTTTTACGACCAGGAACGCAACCTGTGTTTTGAACAGGACCGTTTCTACAATTTGTTGCTCGAATCCTTCGGGTTAAGTGCTGTTCATTTTGTATCGGCAGCAGATGTTTCGGCGAAAGAAACGCACCAGGCCATGCTGCATGTAGTCAAAGCAGTTGAAATGGAGCAAAAGCAACTGGCTCTGGCATCAGAGACATCCTTTGTATTGAATGAAGAACCGATTATTCCGGTGCTTGAAGTGGTACACGAAGAACCGGTTCAGCAAAAAGCACTTCCTTACAAGAAAAAATCCACTACATGGAGATATGTTGCGGCGGCATGTTTATTACCGATTGCATTTTATTCCTTTTGGATTCCCGTGAAAACGGATGTACTGGAATCAGGTGTTATTTCATTGTCTGATTTTAACCCGTTCCATAAAAACAAACCGGGAACTTATTCCGCTCCGGAATCGACTTACCAGTTTTCTGAAAGAGCAGGTAAGAAACAATTGGAGAATTTGCCCGATAACGTAGAAACTTTTTCCTACGAAATGGATGAAGACACCTATGTTCCCGTTTCGCTGAGTAAGAAAAAGGAAGTGAAGGAAGAAGCCGTTACTGAAGTGGTTGCTGCAAAACCGGAAACCGTTCAGCCAAAAGTAACAGAAACTCCGAAAAACACCATTCCTGCAGCTGCTCCAAAAGGCGGACAAATCATTGTAGGAAGCTATTCCGACAAAAAGAATGCAGAAGAGCTGATCCGATTACTGGAATCCAACGGAATGAGTGGCCAGATCATGGAAAAGGATGGCAAAATCCGTGTTACTGCAGGAAATGCATCTCAATTCACGCAATTGGAACCGAAGCTGAAAGCATTGGGGATTGCTCCGTGGGTTCTGAAATAGAATCCGTTCAAGAGTTCAAAATGTTAAAAGGGTTCAAATATTTGAACTTTTTGAACCCTGTTGAACTTTCAAACTGCTGCCTGTAAGCTTTTTTTCCAGAACAGATGAGACACAGCCAATATTCCCAGGAAAACAAGCGGTGTAATGGTATTCGATATTGGATCGCCGCCTGAAGCGTGGAGAATGCTTGCAGAAATCAAAGTAATTCCAAAACCGGCGTAAGCCCATTCTTTGACAGATCCTTTAAAAAACGGAAGCAATAATACCAATGCCCCGATAATCTTAGCGATTCCCAGTTCAATGCGGAATGCGTCCTGGAATCCCATTTTGGTGAAACCTGCCTGAACTTCCGGTGAAGTGAAATACATGGATGCAGAGAAAAGCATCATAGCTGAAAATAAGCCTGTTGTTGTCCAATAGATAATCTTGTTCTTTTTCATTTGTACATTTTTAGATGCCGACAGGTATTGTCAGCATTGATTTTTTTTGCAAATCTAAAGGGTAATTAGTTTATTTTTTACCTATATTTCCTTTTGGAAACTAGTTTCCACGAAGAAACTGATTATAAAATCCGTCTGGTAACGACGTAACTTTGCAGTATTATGGTAATGAAAAAGAAAATGATTCACGAACCGGCAGCCTGTGCAGGAAGAATGCTGGCAATCAGGGATACACTGGAATTGCTTTCAGGAAAATGGAAAATCCAGATCATCGGGACGCTGATATTTGAGCATTCGATGAAGTTTATGGAATTGAAACGGAATATCCCGGGAATCGGGGCGAAAATGCTTTCGAAAGAATTGCAGGAATTGGAGATCAATCAGCTGATTACCCGAACCGTTTGCGATACGAAACCCATCACAGTGGAATATAAAATAACGCCGTATGGATTAACACTGCAACCGATCATTTCCGAATTGGCGGCCTGGGGTTCCAACCACCGCAAACACTTGTTTAGCAAAAGTTAGTTCAGATCGGAATTTTTGAAAGTGGTCCGGCATTCGCATGTACCGCCTCCTTTCTTATTCTTGTTTACTTCATTGAACACGTAATTGGTGTCACTGTTCAGGTTTTTATTTAAAAACAGCAAGGTATCTGCTGCCCGTACACTGATGGAATCAAGGTACATTCTGCACCGCTCGAACTGGGACATATTCTTGTGTCCGTGTCTTTCCAGGATCACGGTTTCACTTCTGCGCGCAATGAAAAAACTGTCAACGGTGAAAAAAACGGTTCCCAATGAGTCCGGCCGGTCGTAAACTTTCAGCCATACATCGTAATCCGAATCATTCTGAATGACTTGATTGTATTTGACTCCCGGGTCCTTACATGCAGCAAGGATGAAAAGGAGGGACAGGAACGGCAGGAAGTTTTTCATGAGCTAAATATATGAAATTCAGCCATTAGAATCAAAAATCATCAAGATTTAAGACTGTAGACGTAAGACTAATTTAAGTCTAAAGTCTTTTGTCTTCAGTCTGTTTAATCAGAAGCGGATCGTCACACCTACCATTGCCTGGAATCCCTGCGTAGGATAGTTGTACCATCTTTTGTAACGCTGTGCAGCTACGTTGTTTAGGTTGACAAACCCGGAAACACGTTTGTTGTAGCGGTATTCCAACCCGATATTCGCATCCGCAAGGAACCCGAGTTTTGCTGCAAACTGGTTGTTTTCTTCCAGTACGTCTTCTCCCGGAGCATAAGCTAAAGCCCTTCTTCCACCTTCAAAGTTGGCATCAACTGTCAGGATGAACTTGTCATACAGGTTGTAAGTTCCTCTCAAAATCAACTGGAATTGCGGCAGGTTCCATGCAAAAATGTTGTTGCGTGCATTGTAGGAATAGTATCTTCCGACCACATCGATCTTCACTTTTTCTTTCAGCTGGTAGTAAATGGATCCTTCCAGCTTCGTTATGTTCATGGTATCGTAAATGACATTGAAGCGGTTTCTTCCTGTGTAATTCAAAGTGTCTGTTACAAAAAGTGCTTTGCCTTTCACGTGAGAGAAGCTTGCAAATACATTGAAACCGATGCGTTTAGACAATGTTCCTTTGATCCCGATGAATCCGTCGGCTGCTTTGTGTTCGTTTTGCAGACCCACATTCGACATGGAAAATTCGTTCTCGTCCGTAATGCGTTTGAATGACTGCTGTGTCAAACCTCCGGTTACTCCGGCATACGGGATCAGGATATCATCAAACAGGGAATATTTTACTTCCGCGATCGGGTAGAGGTATACTTTGTTCTTAGGTCCTAAACTGGCAGTAAGATCCACCCCGATCTTCGCTTTTAATTTCAAATTTCGCGAGTAAGTCGTGATGCTTGGTTTCAGGCTGATGATGGTGTTCTTATTTTCCAGTCCACGGATCAAAGTTCCGGGAATCGTATCGTTCATCACACCGTATTTGTAGGAGTTGTGAAGGATGTCGAGATCAGCGGCAAAAATTTCTGTTCCCCATTTGTATTCTGCCCCGGTGCGGATAGCGAAGAAATTCTCGCGTGCATTCCAGTCTTTGATCGAATCGGCTTTCGGCTTTTGGTCGTTGAAATGCCGGTATTCTACTCCCAACTTCCAGTTTAATCCCAGGCTATCGTTTGCATGGGAATGGAAACCACCTTTTAGTCCAATGGTATTGAAGCGCTGCGAGATGCTGTCTTTGTCTGCATTTTCATTCGGGAACCCATAAAAATGAAGTCCCTGGTTGCGGTAATAAGCTTCGGTTTCCCAGCTGTAACGCTTTTCGTTTACACCAACGAATCCGCGTAAATTGGTACGGTCAAAATTAGCCGGGGCCACGTTTCTCATTTTCCCGAAGGAACTGATGTGGTGCAAATGCCCGCCGTAATTCAATTTTCTGCTGCGTCCGTTGTTGTAATATACTTCAGCCAGCGGCATCAGCAAAGAACCAATCCCAATTCGGGCATACCCGTTATAAAGCTGAGGTAATTTCTGCTGCAGGTTTACTTTTGCCGGTTCGATTTTCGGAATTTCAAACGTTGGTTCGTAATTGATCGAAAGCAGCGGATAAGAAGTCGTCGGAATAGGGAAAACCGTATCCAGTATTTTGGGTTGGGAATTCAAACGGTGCGCATCCTCCAAGGTCCGGGTTCCGGTAGTGTGGATGGTTACGTTATTTCCTCCCTGCCCGAACACCGTGGAAAACGATCCGATCAATAGGGCACTGATAAGTGTTAAATTGGATGTACCTCTCTTCATTATTTCCCGGTTTTTTCGTCAACTTCAATGACCGTAGGATCGCTCGGATTCGTTAAAGTTTTTGGTTGTGTTTTCAATTGCATGATCTCGTTGTACAATTCGCCGGCTTCCTGCTGAATTCCATCGTCTTTCACAGGATAATGGTCAATCACCGACTTGATCGTATTTTCAGCCTGGAACAGGTCTTTTTTCTGCAGCAATACTTTTGTTTGCAGGATCAGGCCTTTCGCGATCCAGTAATCATAACCCGGTTTCATTTTTAGCAACTCGCGAATGATCGTTTCTGTTTTCGTGTAATCTGTCTGTGCAAATGCATTTTCTGCCAGCGTGAATTTAGATTCTGCTCCCCAAACAGTTGTGGTGTTCTTGATCACATAATCCAAAGACAATTGTGCTTCTGCATAGCGTTTTTCTCTCGAAAGGGAGATTCCCTTAATGTATTCGCCTTCCAATTTTACCTGTGTGGTTTGCTGAACACCCAATACTTTCTGTGAGTACTCCACGGCATTTGTAAAGTTTTCCAGCAAGAAATGACAGCGCATCAAACCGATCCGGGCATTGTTCAGGTATTCCGGGTTGGCACTGACTTCTTCCGTTCGTTTATAGTATGGAAGCGCGGCTTCTTTCTGGTTTCCGTTGAAGAGGAATTTCGCGGTTCGCACGGATGCAAGTTCTGTATAATCATCGTTCGGTCCGGCAAGTGTAACTTTGTAAATAGCGATTGCTTCCGCTTCTTTTTTCAGCCTGTACAATGCATCCGCCTTCTGATTCATTGCATCGCGGTAGAATTTCCCGTTCGGATATTTATTCAGGTATTTATCGAATTCGGTAATCGCCGCGTTCCATTCGGATTTTTCATACTGATCGAATCCCTGGCGGTAATATTCGTCCTCTACTTGTGTTGCGATCGAATCGGCACAACTGTATTTTCCGGCAAGTGTTTCAATTTTGTTCAGTAAACGCTGCGCACGGTAAACATCTGCCAATGAGCTCACTTCACGCAAACAAATGGTATCGTTGAGGTTAAATTCGTTCAATACTTTCAGGTAGAATGATTCCGCCTGGTTGAAGTTGTTGCGTTTGAAAGCGATATCACCCAAATAGTGGTAAGCTTCCGGAACCCGTGAGCTGGTTGGGTAATCCGCAATGATCTGCTTGTAATAACGTTCTGCTTTATCCAGGTTTTCCATGGCATAATAGGAGAAAGCAATTTCTTCGATAGCGCGTTGCATGTAGCGTGATCTCGGGTAATTGTTGATCAGGTCAACCAAGCTCTGCACTTTTTCATCGCCTTTACCCATGAAACCGTAGGTGCGGGCCATGTAGTACAATGCCTGATCTTCGTAACCGGCTTTTAAACTATAAGCCGCTTTGTAATTATCCACCGCCAGTTGATTAGCGGAATTGTCCGTATAACCGTTTTTATAGAATTCATCTGCCAAGCGCATGTATGCATCTGCTTTTTTGTGGGCGTCCGTCAGGTTAGGCTGTTTCAGGTAATTTCTGAAAGTTTCCTGGGTTTTCAGACCATCTTTCAATGCCAGGTACGCATATCCCGTATTGTACATTGCGTCGTTTCGCAGTCCGCTGTATTGTGAACCGGACATTCCCATAAACTGGTTGTACTTTTTCACAGCTTCTGAGTACCTTTTCAGGTAAAACTCCGCATCTGCGCTCCAGTACATGGCTTTTGCGCTGATTTCCGTGCTGATCGGGTATTTTTCGACTAATTCAAAGGCTTTGATAGCATTCTGGTACTCCGATTTCTGGAACAATTCCACCCCGCGGTTGAAAGCGATCAACTGGTAAGCAGATTTCAGTTTGATGTCCTTGCTGCTCAATTGATCTAGTGATTCCAGGGCTTTCTGGTAATTTTTCGTTGAAGTATATACGTTTACCAAATATTGGTAAATCACCGGTTTGCGTTTGGAATCCGGGTATTTTTCCAGGTATAATTTGAATGCTTCCACCGCTTCGTCGTATGCGTTCATATCGAGTTTGTAAGACAATAACGCGTAATTGTACAAAGCATCTTCCTGGATCATTTTGTCCATGTCGAGCTCACTTGCAGCCTCAAAAGCCGTTCGTGCATAAACGAGCTCACCCAGGTTGGTGTAACATTCTCCGGCGTGATACAAAGCGATTTGGCCCAATACATCTTTTTCTCTTGCTACCCGGTCAAAATACTTCACCGCTTTGGTGCAGTTGGAAGTCCGGGAGTATGCCAACGCCAGCGCATAATCATCGTCGCGTGTGGTATTGGATTTCGAATTGTATAATTCCAGGTAGGGAAGTGCTTCGTCGTACTTTTCCAGGTGGAAATAACTGTCCCCGATAATGTGACTGATCTCGACCTGTTCGGCAGGTTTCAAGCTATCAACTTTACCCGGCGCAAAATCAACGACTTCCTGGTATTTATGCTGGATGTAATAAATTTGAGTAATGTAATATGGAACAACGCGGTTGAAGCGGTTATCGATCAGTAATTTTTCAAAACCTTCCAACGCTGTTTGGTAGGAACTGTCCAAATAGCAGATGTGTGAATAATAGTATAAACTCGGCGCACCGTACTGGCTGCTCGAATCTTTGACTTCATGAAAAGCCATTTTGGATTCCGGGTATTTTTTCTCGTCAAAATAGGCGTATCCCAATTTGAAGTAATATTCCTCCTGGTTTTCTTTGTCAACTGAAGACCTGTTTAGCTTGGCAAAGTATTCGATGGACCGTTTGTAATCCTTTTTCTGGTAGTAATACCTTCCGATCTGGAACAGGATATTGCTTCGGTAAATGCTTTCCGGGTATTCCCTGTTGAACGTTTCCAGCAGGTCAATCGCATCATTATTGAAGAGTTCCAATGCGGAAAGTCCTTCATAATACAATGCTTTGATGTAGTACGAATCGTTTTTGGAACCTTTGTAATCCGTGATAAACAAACGGAATTCCTTGCGCGCTGCACTGTATTGTTCTTTCTCAAACAAATCTTCTGCTTTGTAGAATCCACTCAGCGGAGAATGGTACTTCTCACTCGCCTGCGACCATGCCGAAGAACTTGCAACAAGTAGAAAAAGGATAAAAATAAAACGCATTACAACTATTTTAAGATAGTAAAATTAAGTAGTACCGAGGGAGAAAGGGTGAGAGCGTTTAAAAGTTTTAAACGTATAACTGTTAAGAGATAATCTCGTTACACTTTAAATTCCTGAATTGGATTCCTCAATTTTACATGGGATATTTTTGGTTGTTTCAAATGTTTGAACCCTTTAAACTTTTTGAACTCTGGGATCATCCAATTAAACTCATTACGCAGTGGAGAAAGTTATTCGCATTCAGAACGGACGAATTGACCAGTTGGGTCAAACGGTTCTTGATCAAATCAATTTCGAGGTGGAATCGGATGAACTGGTTTTTTTGATCGGTAAAACGGGTTCCGGTAAAAGTAGTTTGTTGAAGGTACTTTACGGAGAATTGGAATTGTCGGATGGCTCAGGCTCCATTGTTGAATACGATCTGAAAAAACTTTCCAAGCGTCAGATTCCGAATCTCCGCAGAAAACTGGGAGTTGTTTTCCAGGATTTCCAATTACTTTCCGATCGTTCGATCAATGACAATTTACGTTTCGTAATGAAAGCTACTGGCTGGAAAGACAAGCGTGAAATGGATCACCGCATCCGCACGGTTTTGTCGATGGTAGGTTTGGAAGGAAAAGAACACGTTCAGCCACACCGCCTGTCGGGTGGAGAACAGCAGCGTGTTGCGATTGCCCGGGCCTTGCTGAATCACCCCAAAGTAATCATTGCAGATGAGCCTACCGGAAACCTGGACCCGGAAACTTCCACGGAGATCATGCACCTGATCGTTGCGGTGGCGAAAGAAGAAAAAGCAGCCGTTATCATGGCAACACACGATATGTCTTTGATCGAAAAATTTCCAGGGAAAGTTTATAAAGTAGAAAACCGCGAATTGAAGTCGTTGGAAACAATGAACCGTTTTGATCCGTTCCAGCCGTTGTTTGATTGAAACAATCCGGTTCCCCCTTTGGAGGGGGATAAAGGGGGAGGACTTGTAAAACCTTGCAAATCAACGATTATTTTCTTATCTTAAGTAGATGAGAAATAGCCACTATAACAGAAACTTACGCAAGAATTACGTACTGAAACAGTTTCAAGATCAAAAAAGTATTTATGGAAGCATGTTCTTTCCAGAAATCAGCAAGGTGAAAAATTCAAACGACAGCGTCCGATACTGCATTTCATCGTTGACTTATTTGCACAAGAAATCGGTTTGATCATTAAAATTGATGGAAACTCTCATTGAATAAAGGAGATTACGATAAAATAAGACAGAACAAGTTGGAAGCGCTTGGATATATAATCATCCGCTTTTCAGAAGGAGATATAATAACGCAGATTCAACATGTAATTGACTGCTTGAGAGAGGAGAAACGCCTTTGAATTTTTTCCTCCCCCTTTATCCCCCTCCAAAGGGGGAATTATTAAAACCTCTCTGATTTTGTCTTAAAACCCAATCTCTTCCAGTACATCCTTCAATTTACCGATCCCGAACTCTGCTTCCAGTTCTTCCAGCCGGTTTACATCCAGCCGGTTTCCGGAGAGGACTTCAGAAATCTTATCCGCTAAAGGCAAAGTAGGATTCCAGATTTCACAGTGTTTTTCAAGAGTGAGTGTTCCCGTCATTTCGGTGGTGGCGATGCACGGTTTTCCCGTAAGTAAGCCGCGGATGACTTTCAGTTTGATCCCACTCGACTTAAACCCGATCAATAAATGCAGTGAGCAGCTTCGCATCAGGTCATTTAGTTCCGGATCATTGGGATTTGCAATGCATTTCCATCCCTGACCTTCGATTTTTTTTATGAGTGCAGCGCTTGGATTCTTACCGGCAATTACCACCGGAAGATCGAATTTTTTGCGCCTGTTTTCATTGATCAAAGTGTCTACCGCTTCCCGGTTTTCTGCTACCGAAAGGTTTCCATGAAACAGTGCGAATGATTTTTCTTCCGGAGTTGCTATTGGTTCGAGGATAAGTTCCGCATGAATGGTTACAGGTAAATAACCGGCATGAAAGCCCAAGTTTTGATAATGTTCCTGGTCTTTCTCCGAAATACACAAAAGCGGTACTTTTTTCAGTTGGTTTTCCTGCTTGCGGAGTTTACGCGATTCCAAACTGAAGAATAAACGCTCGGAAGTTGTCTTGGCTTCTTTTGCCAGGTCGCGGTAATACTGCCACTCGATATTGTGCATGCGAACAGCAACCTTTTTATGGTTTTTGATCAACTCATCGATCCGGAAAGTACAGTGTTGTCCTTCCAGCACGACGGGGAAATCATCCGCAAGTAAGCGTTGCAGCAATGTTTCCGAATTCCGGCTTTTGACAATGAACGGAAGGTTTGAAAAGACAGATTTCACACCGTTTTTCCGGTCGTAATAATAAACTTGGTCCGCAATTTCAGAAAAACCATGCGTTCGTCCTCTACCATATTCGTAGCAATGGAGAATCACCGAATATCCCAGTTCTTTTAGGGCTTTCGCTCTTAAATAGACGTCGAGTACTCCGCCGTAATCCGGTGGAAACGGGACATCGAAAGAAACAATATGGATGGACTTATGCATGGACTTTCGGATAGAATTCGTTTAACTGCTGGACTTCTGTTTCCCAGCTTTCTTTTTCCGCTGCTAGTTTGCAATTGGCTTTCCACCGTTCCATTAATTCGGAGTTATTCAAAATAGTTTGGATTTGTTGTGCAAGGTGCTGCGGTGAAAAATCAGTTGCCACTTCACCGACATCATACCCTTTTACGAGCTTTGAAACTTCCACCAGGTTGGAACAAATGATGGGAGTATTGGTATGGATATAATCGAAGATCTTATTGGGAAGCGAGAACAAATAATTGGGATTGGTTGGCTGATCGAAACTCAAACCGAGATCTGCCTGTTGGGTAAACTGAAGCAATTCTGCATATGGGCGCTTGCCGAAAAACAAGATGCGGTCCTGCCAGTTTTCTTTTTCAACCAGGATTTTCATGTCCGGGATTACGTCCCCGTCACCCACAATTATCAACACCGTATTTTCCAAATAAGGCATCATGCGGATGGCTTCTTCCACACCTCTGTCAACATTTAATCCGGCTCCCTGCATGATCAGGATGTTTTTTCCTTCCGGAATTCCGAGTTCTTTTTTTGACCGAATGACAGACGGGTTCCATCGGGGCGAAACATTCCGGACCACTTTCAAAGGAACACCGTATTTCTCTTCGTATTTCTGAGCGATTGAGCGATTGACCGTGCTCACCTGTTTGAGTTTCGGGAATACAAACCGTTCGATCCGTTCCCAAAGGGCTTTTACTTTGGGCCGGCTGATGAGTTCCGGAACTTCCGTGAAATACTCGTGCGAATCATAAACCAGTTCCTTTCCTTTTAATTTCGAAACCAGGTAATTGGGAAGCAATGTATCCAAATCATTTGCCACCAGGATTTTTGACCGGTGAAACAGCAGAAACCAGAACAAGCGGAAATTAAACCAGGCATAGAAAAGCGGCCCTTTTTCAAAAACCATCCGGAAACGTTTTGTCCGGTAACTTCTATGTTCCATCTTTTGACTGGATTTGAGCATCCGGCCAATCAAAAGCACATTGTAGCCCTGTTTTTCGATAAAAGAACAAACTTTATGAACACGCTGATCGGTGTTCAAATCATTGATAACGCTGACAATAACGGTTGGTTTCTTCAATCTATAATTTTACGATTCGTTCTATTCGCTGAGTTGTTCCATCCGTGATACGTACCTGGTAACTGCCTTTTGCAACAGTTCTGAGATCAAGGGTTCCTTCATTTTCCAGGTTTTTCTGTATTTGAATGACTTTCCCGGTCATATCCAAAAGTTCCACTGAAATAGATGCACTTTGCAATCCGGCAAGATCTATTTTTAACTCGTCAAATGCCGGGTTCGGATAAACGGAAATCACATCCAGGTAATTCGATTCTACTCCCAACGGATTTGAGATCAGGATATTGTAATCTTCCACCTCTCCATAATTGGTAGTTCCGCACGGACTAACCGGTCCTTCTCCTCCCTGGGCGGGATTGAATGTTATGCGGACACGCATTTTTACCGTTCCGGTTACTGCATTCGAGGGAACAGTGAAGTTGAAAACCAATGATGCCCCTGAAGTAATAGAAACGAAAGCAATGCGCTCTCCCGGATCATCAAAATCAAAGTCGCCGTTGAAGTCGATCCACGCCGCGATCTCATCTCCGGTATAAGCAGTTCCCGGAGCCTGGCCCATAATTTGTGGAAGGATACCGATATCGTATGACTGTCCTTTAGTCAATGCAGTACTCAAATTATAGCTGGTATAATTCGTACATTGTGTTTGATTGTTAATGGTTCCAAGAACTACCTGGCTAATGAACTCGTCACAATAAGTGGAAGTTGCCGTACAAGGAGAAGACACATTCGTTACGTTGATGTAACTGGTTTTTATTTCTACATCGGATCCGGCAGTATTGGAAGCCGTAAGCTGAACGGTATAAGTTCCGCTAACCGTAAATGTAACCTGTGGATTTTGGGAAGATGCAGTTGTTCCTCCGGAATAATTCCATCCTGTTGCCGGAGTAATGACCCAAGCCCAGCTCGTTGGATTTCCTGTAGACTGGTCTGTGATCTGCGACGTTCCGCCAACAACAACTGTAGTCGGGTTTGCAACAAATTGCGCTGTTGGCGCAGTGGGTCCGGCCGAACAAGGGGAAGCGGTTCCGTTAATAGCAGTTGCACCGGTATTGTTCGGGTCCAGCCAGGGTTTCAACCGGGCATTGTTTGCCGTTCCGTTCTGATCCCAGTTCATATACATTTTTCCGTAAAGGTCAGCCTGGTTCGGTCCGGTTCCTGGTCCTGCTCCATTCACCGTACAGGCAGATCCTCCTCCTGTAAGCTGCCCCACAATGCGGCCGGAAGAATTGAATATCGGTGATCCGGAAGAACCTGTTTCCGTAACTCCATTACCGTTTGCAGTAGCTGACCAATTCACTCTCCAGTGAGCATTGCCTGCTCCGTTATTAAAAGACGAACTTGTCAGGTTTTGAGTGTAAGTTGATATTTTTTTAGCACTTCCGTATGGATGATGAATGGATACACCACTTCCTGAAGCAGTATTGCTCCTGTCCCAACCGGCGTAATAGACTTCATAGGAAGCGGGTGGTTGTGAATTCAACTCTACCAGGTAAAAATCAGATCCGGCAACCTGCTGCTCGTTCCCGGGAGGATTGTTTAGTGTTCCGTTCCCGGAAGAAGCCCGCACGATCCCGCCGGTCATGGTTCTGGTTCCCTTAGAAGGGTCATTGTAATTGGCAGTTCCCGGTGAACATGTTGTTTTCTGGTATTTCCAGTACCAAACCCAGCTTGCAATGGATTGTCCGGCTACACGCTCTCCACAGTGCCATGCTGAAAGAATATAAGGTTTGCAGTCGTTTGCAGTGTTGTTGATAGTTGCAGCACTGCATTCATAAGTACTTGATCCGATATTAAACGTATAATAGACCGCTGATCTGATCTGGTTTGCCCAGGAATTTCCTTCCGAACAAGCTACGTCAACCTGGCAGCTGGCAGCTTTTTCCTGGATAGCTTCGCTTGCAAATTCATTTACATGGTCTTCTACTCCGCGGTAAAAGTAAACTACCTCATTAATACTAAAAATGGGAGTTTCCAGGACCCAGGACGGAGCACTGTATTCCAGGTAAAGTTTTTCTCCCTGCACCATTTCCATTGCCTGGAAGCGATCCGTTGCCGAGGTGTAAGCTCCCAAAACCTGTTTTCCGTTTTCATTGTATGCAAACAGTTTACCGCCTGCAGGAATTTGAACTTCTTCTGAGAAATACAAGCCCAAAGCCATTGCATTTCTTGCGGAAATGATCAACCTCCAAACTTTCGTACCGTCAGGCAATAAAGTCCATGTACCGGAGTTATTCATCGTGATGGAAACAGGAACATTCAACCCTACACGGTAAGCTCCTTTTGAATCATTTGCAGCATCTTCGTTCTTTGCACCCACAACATCCGGTTTCGGTACAGAAAAGACCGCAGGCGCATACTGAAAAGGTGCGACGTCCGAAGCCTTCACTTTTTGTAAACCGACCGGCAAACCTCCCTCACTGATTTGAGCATTTAATGCCTGGATCGATGACAGGAATATGCAGAGCAATACAAGATATTTTAGCATTGTGCTTATATTTAAAGTGTAGTTTTTTCAAAATTACACTCTTTTAACACAACATACCAACTTGAAAACGCTTTTTTGTAGAAGTTTGTTATTATGAATAAGGTATTAGTCATTGAAGACGAGCAAAGCCTGCTTGAAATGATCCAATTCAACCTGGAACTGGAGGATTACCTGGTTACTCCTGTCAGTAATGGTCGTGAAGCTTTGGAGATGAGAGATCAGCTGGATCATTTTGACCTGGTCATATTGGATGTGATGCTGCCGGAAGTAAGCGGGCTGGATATTTGCCGTGCTTACCGGGAAGTGTCTTCCGTACCGATCATTTTTATTTCTGCAAAGGGGAATACCATTGACCGGGTTGCAGGGTTGAAACTCGGAGCAAATGATTATTTGCCCAAACCTTTTGATTTGGAAGAATTTCTTTTGCGCTGCTCGGTTTTGGTGCAGCCAAACAAAAAACAAGTCCTTGTTCCTTCGGAAATCCGGATCGGGGATTACCGCGTGCTTCCTGCTTCTTTTGAGGTGGAACAAATCTTCTCGGGAGAAAAACACGAATTGAGCAAACGGGAAATGGAGCTGATCCAGTTGTTTTATTCCCGGAAAGATGAGGTGGTTTCACGCGATGAAATCCTGAATACGCTTTGGACAAACGACCAGTTTCCAACGGGAAGAACAATCGACAATTACATTTTGAGTTTCCGCAAATTGTTTGAAACAGATCCGAAGAACCCACAGTTTTTCCATTCGATCCGAGGGGTCGGATATAAGTTTACCTTACCCGATTAATCCTATCTTTGCAGCATGTTTGTAGAACTAGACAGAGAAGTGACAGAAGAAAAAAAATTGCGTTATGACAAAGCCTATTTGAGGATGGCTCAAACCTGGGCGGAATTGTCGCATTGCGAACGGAAAAAAGTAGGGGCGCTGATCGTTCGCGACGGAAGAATCATTTCCGACGGATACAACGGAACTCCTGCCGGGTTTGCAAATTGCTGCGAGGATCAAAACGGAAATACGCAATGGTACGTACTGCATGCAGAAGCGAATGCCATTCTGAAAGTTGCCCGCTCCACGAACGATTGCAGCGGAGCAACGCTTTTTATCACCCTGTCTCCCTGCAAAGACTGCAGCAAACTGGTTCTCCAGGCGGGAATCAAACGCGTCGTTTACATGATGGAATACAAAGACACCACTGGTGTTGACTTCCTGAAAAGTGCCGGCGTGGAAGTTGTTCATATCTCAGACCCTAACAATGAATAGAAAATACGCTTTTGTTTATCCGCTTTTACTGATGGTCTTTTTGGTCATCGGTTTGTGGATCGGTTCGCGCCTGAACCCGACTCTGGAACCGCAAATGAAGTCCGGGAATTATTCCAAGATGCAGGAGATCATTAACTTGCTTGACCGGGAATACGTAGACTCAGTGGAAAGTAAAAAGCTGTTTGAAAAAGCCATTTCAGATATGCTTCACGAATTGGATCCGCATTCGAATTACATTCCGTATGAAGACCTGAAAACCGTCAATGAACAGATCGACGGGAAGTTTGGTGGAGTGGGGATCCGTTTTGCGATCATCCGTGATACTTTGTGTGTAACGAATGTCATTCCGGGTTCACCGTCTTTCAAAGCCGGAGTACTGGCCGGAGATAAGATCCTGGTGATCGACGGGAAGAATGTTGCCCATAAAAAAATCAAGAACGAAGACGTATTGGGAAAACTGAAAGGTGACCCGAATACGAAAGTGAACGTTCAGCTTTACCGCAATAAGAAGAAGATCGACAAAACACTGGTCCGCGGAATCATCCCGATTCCTTCGGTGGTCTGTGCGAAAATGCTGGACGATCAAATAGGGTATATCCGCCTGGAAAGTTTTTCCGTTTCAAGTGCCGAAGAATTCCACTATGCTGCGCTTGAACTGAAAGCAAAAGGAATGAAAAAACTGATCTTCGACCTGCGCGAAAACGGTGGTGGTGTATTGGATGGAGCGGCTAAAATTGCAGACGAATTTTTACCTGCCGGTCAAAAAATCGTAATGATCAAAGGAAAAAAATACCTGAATACCACGCATTATGCAAAAGCGGGCGGACTGCTGGAAAAAATGCCTTTGGTGATCCTGATCAACGAAAATTCTGCTTCTGCATCGGAGATTTTGGCCGGAGCTATCCAGGATAACGACAGGGGAACCATCATCGGGAGAAGGTCTTTTGGAAAAGGATTGGTACAGCAGGATTTCTCCCTGTCCGATAAAAGTGACCTGCGCCTGACCATCGCCCGGTATTACACTCCTTCCGGACGCTGTATCCAGAAACCTTTTGGTGAGAGTTACGAAGATTACTACCACAGCAATGAGAAAAGAAGAGACAACGGTGAATATTTCAAACCGGATTCTTCTGTCTTCAAAAATGCGAACAAGTTTAAAACACTGAAAGGAAGAACCGTGTACGATGGCGGGGGAATTATGCCCGATATCTTTGTTCCGCTCGATACAACAAATTCCACGTTTTATTACATCGCTCTCCGTTATTCCGGAGCATTCCAGCAAACAGCATTTGATTTTGTGGCCGACAAACGCATGAAATGGTCTTCCGTGCAGGAATTCAATGCTGCTTTTACTCCTTCAAACGAACTGATCCAGAGACTGATCAAAGAAGGTGAAAAGTTGGGTATTTCCTTTGATGCGGCAGAATTCAAACGAAGTGAAGAGTTGATGCGGCACGCAATGAAGGCAGAGATTGCCCGTCAGTTGTTTATTGAAGAAGGATACTATTTTATCGTGGCATCACATGACAAAGAGGTACAAAAAGCAGTGAACCAACTGAAGCGTTAAACAACTTAGAGTTTTAAAATAATTGAGAGCAGGTGTCCGGTAATTTGAGGCACCTGTTTTTTTTGAAAAAGACTTATTGCTGAAAAAATAGTATTTTCAATCCATCAATCCATCGTCATGAAATATCTCCCGTTAGGAGCCGTCAAAAAAGAAAATCCGGATATCCGATTTCCTCTTGTGGAGGAGCAAAAAGTCATTTTCATGGAAACATGTAACCGGCTTTTTTCTTCAGCTACGGAAAACGAGCGGCAGTATTTTTCGGGCATTTGTTCGGACCCGAAGGGATTGATCTTTGCTTCCTGGACCGAGGAAAACAAAAGCTTAAGCAATACGCTGAAAAATGGATCTTTCTCGGAATTGTTCAGCGACTCCTCGAAGCTGAAGGAACATGCACTTTTCGAGGAGTACAAAACCTTTTTGGAACCTTTCCTGTTCCCGATATACACCCACGCCTTTCCGGTACTTTCCATGAAGAACATTCATTACTTCATGAGCTTTTCGGTTTTGCTTCCGGTTTATCAGCAGAATTTGGTACAGGACTCCTTATCGGAATGGATTTTCAGGCAAAAAGAAGAATTGAGTCGGGCCATTGGCAAAGCAAAAAAAGATACGGAGCTGCACCGGCAGATCGATTTGTTCCTAAGCGAAAACATGATTCAGGCACTGGATCTGCTCAATGTGAATCATTACCGTGTTAAAACCCAGTTGCTGGAGTTTTTTATGGGATTGGCTTATCATCCCAAAAGTTCCACACGTTTCCTGATGTATTTGACCAATAAACTGTTGAACATAAAATTTACCCCGGAGCACCGGAAACAACTTACTGAATTCGGATCGGATCTGAAAAAAGGGAAAATTGTGGTTGAATCTACCCGGATTCCCTGGATGCGACTCAGTTTCATCATCCTTATTTTGTTAATCTGTACCGCGGGGATCATTGCCTTGTTCTTCGTAGAAGCAGACCCGGAGAACGACGTGATGCAGGAGCAGACAGCTTACATGGATTTCAGTAAAGAAGAACGCCAGAAGCTGGATTCACTGATTACAGAGATCAAAAGTGAAAAACGGATGGTCAATGATGCGCAGCTGGATTCGGACCTGCCTTTTGTGGGAACGGACCTGGTAAAAAAGCACCACTGGAACAATGCACTTTTCCGGGAATTGTATGAAAACTGGGGAAACAATGATTCTGTGGCTTACACGAAGTTCTTCTCGCAGACAAAACCGTATTCGAAGCCTTATGTGGAAACGAAATACCTGGATAAAAAGGGTGGAGGAATTCATGCGGAACTCCACAATGAAACAGACCGGATGCTGCTGATAGTGGTTTTCCATGACAACCCGAAAGAGCCGGTTTATACCAAATACCTGGAAGCAAAAGCATTGGCCGAATGGAAAATGAACGTGGGCGAATACCTGTTCATACTTCCCGGAAATAAAGTACCAGCGAACCAGGAGTCAGGAAACCTGCCGTTCAGGGAACTGGACCAGCATTTCTTTGAAAACCTGGGTATTGCATACCGGGTTGGTCAGTTCAACGGGAAGCATATTAAGCTGGTTTGGGAAAATCTGGGGAATAACGAATCGTATCTGGTAGATCTTTCAGGTGCGCTGGAGAAAGAATAGACTTCGACATCGCTAGGGTTAGGAATGTATAACTTCTGGGTTGGCTGAGCGAAGTTGAAGACAAAAAAGAAGAGAGACCGGAAATAAGTCTCTCTTCACACGCTACCTAAACTAAACCTAACTACTACTACTTATATATCTAAGATAACGCAAGTTCTTCGGTTTTGGTACATGTGAAGGGTGTAATTAACGTCTTTTAACTAATGTTGTAGGGAAAACGAAGATGTTAAGACAATAAGCTGTTAGGACTTTAAAACTGAAACGGGATTTCTAAAAACAACAAGAGAGAAGCAGGTGCTCCTCTCTTGTTCCAACCTAAACTACTACTACTTATGAAAACTAACCTCTAACCTCATTGCAATTACTATACCAAAGTATCTGAAATTGCTTCTGATGTTAGCGTATACAAAGATAACGGACACATTTTGATTTTGTTTCATAACTAAGTTCTTTTTAACATTATTTGCGAAACGCGAATTTTAGTGAAATGGGGCACGTAAGATAAGATTTCATGTATCTTTGACGTCGAATTATAATATATCCTCTCTGAAGGCATGAAAGTTATCGATCATTTAAACACGGCGAACGACACGCTATTTTCATTTGAAATTCTACCTCCGTTAAAAGGAGCGAATATTCAATCCATTTACGACGGCATTGATCCCCTGATGGAATTCAAACCGAAGTACATCAATGTAACTTATCACCGGGAAGAATTCATCTACAAAGAGCGCGAAAAAGGGCTTCTTGAAAAGATTGCTATCCGGAAAAGGCCCGGAACAGTTGGTATTTGTGCGGCAATCATGAATAAATACCACGTAGATGCAGTTCCGCATTTAATCTGCGGCGGATTCTCTCGTGAAGAAACCGAGAATGCCCTGATCGATTTGCAGTTCTTAGGAATTGACAACGTATTGGCTTTGCGCGGCGATTCCATCAAAACCGAGTCTACGTTCAAACCGGACCCGGAAGGACACAAGTACGCAGTGGAACTGATCAACCAGATCTCTGAAATGAACCAGGGAAATTATTTGGTGGACGATATTCAATTGGCCCCTACTAATTTCTGTATCGGTGCAGCCGGGTATCCTGAAAAGCATTTCGAAGCAATGAACCTGAGCACAGACCTGCATTACCTGAAAGCAAAAGTAGATGCCGGGGCAGAGTACATTGTTACACAGATGTTCTTTAACAACCAGAAATATTTCGAATTTGTAGATGCGTGCCGGGCAATCGGGATCACAGTTCCGATCATCCCGGGAATCAAACCGATCACTACGCTGAACCACATTTCTTTCCTTCCAAAAGTGTTCCATATTGACCTTCCGGAAGAATTAAGTAAGGACCTGATCAAATGTAAAAGCAATAAGGACGTTTTTGAAGTGGGTGTTGCCTGGGGAATTCACCAGTCTAAAGAACTCAAAAATGCAAACGTTCCGGGAATCCATTATTATACGATGTCAACCTCTGAAAGCGTTAAGACGATAGCAGAACAAATATTCTAATTATGAAAAAAGTACTTGTAAGTTCGTTATTTCTATGCATTTGTTTACTTGGGTTCGGCCAGGTAAAAAACGCACCGTTAAAGCTGACCAATGCATTGATCGTTAGTCACCTGGACAAGCAGGCGGATCAGTTCTCGCTTGAAATTGCAGTTTCGGATGTGCTTTCGAAAGCGCGTGTGAAAAACATGGTTTCCCTGAATATATTGAAAGCGGGTGGTGATCCGCAGGTCCTGATGACTGATTCCGTGACGCAACTTTTGAAAGCAAAAGGAATCAATACCCTGATGCTGGTTTCCGTTCGCGGATTTGATAACCGGTTCAGGCCTTCCAGCGGAAACATGACTCTGGCGGAAGATTTGGCGGCAGACAACTTATTCCCGATCTATAAAGAAGACATTGTTTCAGTAACGTTTGAATTCCATTTTTACAGAGATGGTAAATTGGTTTACACGGATTTGCTGAAGATCGGAGGAGTCAATTCCAGGGATAAAGTATTGCGCAAACTGCGTAAGAAATTAGGAAAGAAGGTAGTGAAAGACTGGATCTAACACTTCGACTCCGCGATGGTGGAGTCAGTCACCTTTTTAGTTGGATTTACCGAATGCTTTCCTGGCAAATTCTGCTGCAGCTTGCACGATTTGATTACTTGGATCGTGGATGAGGTAATAGTCAAAATCTGCAAGTGCATCCATGTATTGTTCCAATTCCAAATAAGCTAAACCGCGCTTTTCATACAGTTCGATATCGTATTTGGAATAAGGAGCCGCCAATGAGAACAGGCGCACAGCTTCCCGGAATTCTCCTTTTTCAAAAGCATCCACCGCTTCCTGTTTTAAGGTCATGAATCCAGCTTCACGGGCAGTTTTGGAAGCTTTGATTTTAAGATACTGCGTTATTTCCTGCCGCTGATTTTCTGTGATTTCCTCTTTCCCGATCGGGATCAATTCATCAAATTCTTCATCGAATTCCGAACAGGCACTTTTAACATCCACCTGGTACAGTTTATTCATCAACGGAACATTGGTTGTGGACCAAAAACGCTGCACTAAAACCTGGTTGGGTGAATATTCCAACAGCTGAAAGAGGTAATAAAGGGAGTCTTGGCGAAAGTAAAAATAGCTCCCGATCGGTAATATTTCCAGTGCAGATTTCATGTTCGAAAGATACAACTAATTGAAAAAGCTTTTCAATTATCAATTTTACATTTTCATTTCAAAACACGGTCCAATGCAGTGATAAACATTTGCGCGGCTTTTGCTAAGATCTCATCCGTATGTGCCTGGGAAATGAAGCCAACCTCATAACCGCTTGGCCCCATGTAGAATCCTTCTTCCAGCAATGCACGGTGCAGGTGTTTGAAGCCGGTCATATCCGGGTTGATCTCTTCTGCCGCACGAATGTGTTTGGAATTGTCAAAAGAGATCCAGAAAATAGAACCAATCGTGACTAATTCGAATGCGTAGCCTTTTTCTTTGGCGTGTGAATTAATCGTATCGGTGAAAAATTTTGTTCTTCGTTCCTGATCTTCGTAGAATCCCGGTTTACTCAATTCGGTCAATTGTGCAAATCCTGCTGCCATTGCAACCGGGTTTCCGGATAAAGTTCCTGCCTGGTAAACAGGTCCGTCGGGTGCAACGCACGACATAATTTCTTTTTTCGCGCCGTAAGCTCCTACCGGTAATCCGCCACCAATGATCTTTCCGTAAGTAACCAAATCCGGGGTAATTCCATACAATTCAGCAGCACCTGAAAATGCCACACGGAATCCGGAGATCACTTCGTCAAAGAAAAGCAATGCTCCATGTTTGGTACAGGTTTCACGCAATTCCTTCAGGAAACTCAACTCCTGCAGCAATAATCCGTTATTGGCCGGGATCGGTTCGATGATCACACAGGCAATTTCTTTCCCGAACTGCTCGAAACAGCTTTGAAGTGCTTCCGAATCATTCAAAGGCAAAACCAGCGTTTCATTGGCAAATGCTTCCGGTACTCCGGCACTGGAAGTGTTTCCGAAAGTTACCAGCCCGGAACCTGCTTTCACCAAAAGTGAATCGCTGTGTCCGTGATAGCATCCTTCAAATTTTACCACCTTGTTTCGTCCGGTATAACCTCTTGCCAATCTCAATGCTGACATCACGGCTTCTGTTCCCGAACTGGTGAAACGGATCTTATCTATAAACGGATTTTTTGAAAGGATCAACTCAGCCAACTCATTTTCCAGACGTGTCGGCGCACCGAAACTTGCTCCGTTTCCCAATGCAGCAACGATTCCTTCGTATACCTTCGGATGGTTGTGACCTAGGATCAGTGGTCCCCAGCTTCCGCAAAAATCAATAAATTCATTGTCGTCTTCGTCCCAGATCATGGCACCGTTTCCTTTTTTGATGAATAAAGGAGAACCCTCCACCGATTTGAATGCCCTAACAGGTGAATTTACTCCGCCCGGGAAGTAATTTTTTGCCTTTTCATAAAGTGCTTCGGAGTTGGATCTATTCAGTTTATTTGCTGCCATCGGACTTTGATTTTATATTGTTGCAAAATTACGAATTCGATTGGCAGACTTTACGATATGTTTGGGAAATTTGGCTGGCAAGATTGGCTAGTTGGTTATTGGAATGCTGAAAATAGATTGGGGTTAATTGAATTGACCGTTAAATAGCGGATTTCCACAGTTGACTTGGAAAGATGTAATTCCGCAATATTGCGTTTGGTCCGGCTAATTGTTGAATTGCTAAAGTGTATACCTTATTACTGCGAGTGAGTATCACTTTTCCCAACGTGTAAAAAAAGAGGAAGATTGGTTATATTTGAAACATAATTTTTTACCCGTTCGCAACAGAACAATCGATTTATCAGATGAAATACGAATTTACCCCGGAGTTTGCTGCTCAGATGGATGCTTCAGATCCGTTGAAGTCCTACAGGGACCGCTTTCTTTTTCCAACTTTTACTAAGAATCCTGTGAGATATTTCACCGGGAATTCCTTGGGTTTACAGCCGAAAACAGTTCGCGAAAAAGTAAACCTGGAACTGGATGATTGGGCGAAATGGGGAGTGGAAGGACATTTTCACGGCACTAATCCCTGGTTCAAATACCATGAATTCCTCACTGATGCGTCTGCAAAAATAGTTGGAGCACTGCCAAAAGAAGTCGTTGTAACGCATTCTTTGACGACCAACCTGCATTTGCTGATGGTTTCATTCTACCAGCCGAAAGGAACGCGAACCAAAATCCTGTGTGAAGCAAAAGCATTTCCAAGTGATTTGTATGCATTGGAATCACAAGTACGTTTTCATGGATTGGACCCGGAGACTGATTTGGTCGGAATGAGTCCGCGTGAAGGAGAACATACTTTAAGGGAAGAAGATATTCTGGCGAAAATCCTTGAATTGGGAGATTCGTTGGCTTTAGTGATGTTTGGCGGAGTGAATTACTACACCGGACAATTGCTGGATATGGAAGCAATCACCAAAGCCGGAAAAGGAGTAGGTGCGATGGTTGGTTTTGACCTGGCTCATGCCGCGGGAAATATTCCGATGAAACTGCACGATTGGGGAGTGGATTTCGCTGCCTGGTGTTCATACAAATACCTGAATTCAAGTCCGGGAGGAGTTTCCGGGATGTTTGTCCACGAGAAACACGCAAAGAATGCAGAACTTCCGAGATTTGCAGGATGGTGGGGATACGACAAAGGAACCCGTTTTCAAATGGAACCCGGGTTTGTTCCGATGGAAGGAGCAGAAGGCTGGCAGTTGAGTAATGCACCGGTTTTAGGCATGGCTGCTCACTGGGCTTCACTGGAAATCTTTGATGAGGTCGGAATGGACAAGCTGAAAGCAAAAAGCGAAATGCTGACTGCTTACCTGGAATTCATTTTGGATGGATTATCGCAAAAATACACTGATAAATGCCGTTTTGAGATCATTACGCCCAAAGAACCGAAACGTCGTGGTGCGCAATTATCCATTTTGGTACACGGAAAAGGAAAACAGATCTTTGATGCGATCTCTGAAAAAGGAGTGGTTGCCGACTGGAGAGAACCGAATGTGATCCGCGTAGCACCGGTTCCGTTATACAATTCATTCGAAGATGTTTATTTCCTTGGAAAGTATTTGGAAGAGGCGATAGCGGAGACGATTTAACCACAAAGGCACGAAGACACAACGGGATTATGTAATTGATAATTAGATAGAAAGAGACGAATTTTCAGTAGTAATAATGGATGTTTTTTCTTAAATTAAAGAGAATGAACATTAAAAGACCATTCAAATGACTGAAAATGAAATCGCAGAAATTGTGTTTAAATGCGGGTTAAAAGTGCACCGATCACTTGGTCCGGGATTACTGGAATCGGCTTATGAAGCTTGTTTGATGTATGAACTGGAACGTTATGATATGGATGTTGTGAGGCAAAAGTCCTTACCACTATATTATGAAGGAGTCCAATTGGATGTGGGTTATAGATTGGATATAATTATTAATAATAAAGTAGTTGTGGAGGTGAAGGCAGTGAATGAGTTGGCCGGAGTTTTTAAAGCACAGGTACTTACATATTTAAAATTGACGGATTGCAAGTTAGGGTTGTTGATTAACTTCAATTCAGAGCTGTTTAAAACCGGGTTCAAAAGGGTTGTGAACGGAAATCTGGAATGAAATTACCTTCGTGCCTCCGTGGTAAGATTGAAAGATTATGGAGAAAATAGCAGTAGTAGGAGCAGGACTTGTAGGAAGTTTACAAGCCATTTTACTTGCACAAAAGGGATACGAAGTTTCTGTTTTTGAACGTCGTCCGGATTTGAGAAAAGCAACATTGATCGGTGGAAAATCCATCAATCTGGCACTTTCGGACCGTGGCTGGAAAGCGTTGGAGATTGCCGGAATTGCAGAAGACATCCGCAAAATCGCCATCCCGATGTACAACCGCTGTATGCATGCTTTGGACGGAACCCTGACTTATCAGCCTTATGGAGTGAACAACGAAGCAATTTATTCGGTTTCGCGTGGAGGATTGAACCAAAAACTCATGAACCTGGCGGATAATTACCCGAATATCAATTATTTCTTCGACCGCAAATGTTTGGATGTGAACCTGAAAACCAACGAGCTTTCCTTCCGGAATGAACAAACCAAGGAAGAAGAAACATTCGCATCGGACCGGATTTTTGCAACAGACGGAGCCTATTCGGCGGTGCGCATGCGCATGCAGAAATCAATGACTTTTGATTATTCCCAGAAATACCTGGATCACGGATACAAGGAGTTGGTGATTCCTGCAAATGCAGACGGAAGCCACAAACTGGATAAGAACTGCCTGCACATCTGGCCGAGAGGTGAATTTATGATGATCGCACTGGCAAACCTCGACGGAAGTTTTACGTGTACTTTGTTCTTCCCGATGGAAGGAGAAACGTCGTTTGCAACATTGACAAACCGCGAACAGGTGGCCGCATTTTTTGATAAAACCTTCCCGGATGCAGTAGCTTTGATGCCGACTTTACTGGACGATTATTTTGAGAATCCGACCAGTTCACTGATCATGGTTCGTTGTGAACCTTGGAACTACCAGGATAAAATCGTATTGCTTGGAGATGCTGCGCATGCCATTGTGCCGTTCTATGGACAAGGAATGAACTGCGGATTTGAAGATTGTACCGTATTCAACGAAATGTATGATCAAAGCCAGGGGAATTGGGACGGATTACTGAACCGGTTCTCCGATCAGCGCGTTCCGGATGCAAATGCAATCCTCGACCTTGCATTGGATAATTACATTGAAATGCGCGACAAAACCGCAGATCCTGAATTCCTGCTTCAAAAGAAAATCGAAGGGAAATTCTCCCGTTTGCACCCGGATAAATGGACACCACTTTATTCACAGGTCACTTTCAGCAATACGCGTTACAGCGATGCATTGAAAAACGGAAGAAGACAAGATGCCCTGATGCAGGAAATTTTGAAGTTGGAGAACATTCATGAAAAATGGGATGAACCATTCGTTATGGAAAAAATGTTGGAATTGATTTCTAACTAGAGAAAAGGGGGATATTAATCCCCCACTCTCATATACTATGGGTTTTCAGATGGTGGATTGGCCTGCTCCTGACTTTTAAAAAACTTTTTTACCGCTTCTTGCGCTTTATGTTGAGCAATGTCTATCAGCGATTGAATTTTTCCCATATCAAAATCATAAGTACCGATTCCATAATCATAGAGCGGAATAATATGATTGTGATCGCTGATTTTACGGATTTGTCCACGCTTGGCTCCGAATGAGTAACCGGTAAAAGCAACGTCCAGAATAGGACGGGGAATTTCCCATGGCTTCAGATTGTTGTGCGCACCATAATATTTGTACCAGGCCTTCACGATATTGCGCACATTTTCCTCTTGCAGTTTGATTTGTTTTTTCGTTTTCGTAAAGACCTCCTTATAAACAATCTCTTTATTAAAATGCAATCTGATAGCTTGATAGATCGGTTGCAAATCAATCATTTCATCAGATGGGAGTTTCAGTCTTTTTCCTGCCACACTGAACGATTCCTCAAACTCATCGCGGTCTATTTGTCTCATGATGTCATCCACTTTTACCTTTAACTTAGAAATGGTTTGGTTCAGTGAATTCAGGTAATTGGGTGGGAAGTCGCCATCCAGTTTAAGAGCCAGAACACCGTCAATATTATGCTCGTCTCCTTTTTCCCGGAAAAAATTGAAGGGAATATTGGTGAAGTATCCGCCATCCAGTAACAAACCTTTAAACTGCGCATTGTAAAAAAACATCATTAAATCCAGCTTGATTTTGTATTTGTCTCCATCCACTATGACATCTTGATCCGACCATTCACCAACGGTTTCTCTTGAATCACCCGGTCGAATGCCAATCAGCAATTTTTGCATTTCATCCATATAGGTATTCATTTCGATCAAATTGTTGGTGTCAATATACACTCTGGTTCCGGCTTTTCTATTTTCTAGGTATTGTTGAAAACCTTTCTTAAATGCGTATTCATACAGCTCATAATCGGATTTGGTGAATACCAGTTTATTTCCTTCGATCCGGACAAATTCTCTGGGTTCACCGTTCACATAGACATCAAGCTTTTTCATTCCCCGCTTTCCCTTGTTTATAAGTTGGATTCTTTCCGCCGTTATCAGTTGTGAGCCGGGCGTAACCAGTCGGGATTCCATTAGTACATCGCTGGCGTTGTACAACGGGCGGATAGCGGGCGGAATAGACATCGAAGCTGCTACAGCCTCTAAAACCCGTGCATGTGGCGTATATTTATCCGAAAAATACAAGGGACTATTTGTGGTAAAATTGGAAACTGCCGCTGCATATTCTACTCCTCCCATAATGTTATAAAACTCTCTGAAAGTCATATGCTGAAGATGATCTAACAAGCGAGTAAATTTTTCATCATACTTGTATTCGCTTCTTTTCCCGATTTGGAATACGCTTCCATTCTTGCACTTAAAATCCTTTTGTTCCAGGTTTAATTGGAAGATTCGTTCAAGATCAGAATAAGAAGCATATTTGGACTTATTGGCCGGATCATTGAAGAAAGCAATCAACCGTTTTTGGAAGTAGGTATCTTTGGTTGCTGCGAAGATCATCAGGTCGAAGAAAAACTCCCGGACTTTAAACCCGGAAAACATCCCTCGGTCTTTGAAAATTCCTGCAATGGAGTTCCCGCTCACTTTAATATCTCCTGATTTCATATTAAAAAAAGCATACAATCCGCCTGTAAAGGCCCTTGTGTAGAACGCTTTTGCTGCAAATGCCGTTGCCGTCTGTTTGGCAATAGAACCCTCTACGTTTTCAAATCCCAAAAGAGGTTTAAACACTTTCTGGAACCAGTTGTTTTCGGATTTACCGGAAAACAGTTTCAACACATTTAATAAATTGTATGCGGCCCCATCCAACGCGATTTTAAAAATGGTCGATAACGTGAGTTCCCGCATGACATACTTACGGGCATTTCCGTTTATTTTGGTTGCATTTTTCTTTAAATCATATACAAAAGGGTCATTCTTTAAACCAAGGCCTTTGCTTTTACGAAATCTCCAGCTCACATGTTCAATCGCTTTATCAATCTTATCATCTTCACCGACCGATAACTGAGAATTTTCATCAATCATCCGGTATTTTCCGGCATCTACTTCGCTGAGAAATTCCTTGAAAGAATAGTGTAAAACGGTATCAATCTCTTCGGAATTCAATCCCAGGACCAGTGCAAAAGTTGTAATTGCTCCGGCAGATGCCCCGGCAACTCCTTCGATGATCGGTTTGGTTTCTTCCAGGTTATTTCCCTCGGCTTCTTTTATTACCGACAGAAAGTCCATTACGCCATGAATCCTAGGTAGTTCTTTTAAATCTTTTGGTTCTTCTATGTGAGCTTTTTTTTCACTTGCTGCATTGAGACGGACTCTTTCAGCCAGCTGGTTTTCCAATTCCCGGATAGCTCCAAGGTAGGTGGCGCCCCTGGCGCCACCTCCTTCCATCACAATGTATTTCAGGTCTTTAATGTCCATCTTTACTCGTGGTGGGTTTTTTTGTTCAGTTGTTTCTGACATAACTTTCGAATTTAATCAAGTGGAGGTAATTCGGAATTACAGCTATCAGCAATGATTGCAGGAGAATATTGTTTTGGAATAATCACATCGCTTGTAGGCTCGTCATTGCTTTGAGGATAACCGATCGGTTTCACTCCATCGCGGTTTCCGCATTCAAGAATGACCAGGTCCGTAGGGACTTTAAATACTCCTAAATCAATGATGCTGGTTGGTTCCGGTAACAAGTTTCCATCGATATCGTACTCAAATTGCTCCGGCTCATTACTTCCTAACTCTGCGAGGAGGGTTTCGAATCCTTCCGGAACGATATCGTAATTGGCAATGGAATTAAACTGCAGGAAGTTGATTGCAGCACGTTCTTTCAATTGGTCTCTGTGAACTGGAATTCTAACGGTTGCGTAAGAAGCTTGCATAAATGCTTCAAAGTGCGGATTGTCATCTGTCAGTTCCAATAAATCTGCCCAATTTTTTTTATCCGAATAAAAATAAGGGTGTAACTGATACGTCATGTTTTCCCAGTCAAAAGCAGTTTCAATGAATTTTACTTTTTGAGCATTGGAGGAATCGGAACAACAAACGGGCTGATATTCTTGTCCCACTTGATAATTATCTTTTAACCAGAAAGGATTGCATCGGAACATTTTGCGGATGGTTTCCCGTTTGATTTCTTCAGCTACTTTCTGATCTTTTTTCAACGGATTGATTCCCGGGTTGTTCGGATCGAACGTGATAAAATCTTCTTCTATTTTGCTTACAAGTTCTTCGTATGCAGAAACAATGGAATTGTAAGTGCTGATTTTCCAAGCTTTGTATGCTTCTTGCGACAAATGGCATTCGACCTCAACGTTTACATAAAAACCTTTCTCTGCAGCAGTGATTGAAATTGGAATTTGTTTTGTTTCCCCGTTACACCATAGTTGAACGTTATTCCAGAAGAATGCATCACCATTTCCCCAGCTGGCGAAATCCGAAAGTCCAACGGTACAGAATAGGTAGGAAGACGGAAGCATGTGATCGTAATAGAAAGCAGACGCTTTGGCCGAATAGCAGAAATAATTATCCGGAATAACAGTCATTTTGCTGGTAGTGGTTGTTTGCGTACCATTCAGTGTTTCCGATACAATGATTTTTTCTACAGGTGGCTGTTCAATATTCGCATTGTACAGGCTGGCCCAAACAAGATAATTGTCACGGGTGATGTTATCAATAGTAAGTACAGGGCTTCCTTTAACGGCAACCTTTCGCGGATCGTCAGGAATAGCCAATTGCTGCACTTTGTTGATCGATTGGCTCAGGTAATAATGTGCCGGATGTACAATGTCGCATTCGAAAATCAGTCGTTTTCCGTAATTTTTTAAAGTTCCGCGAATGAGTTTGTTCATCCAACGGTAGACGTAGGATTTTGTTCCTTGCGTACTATTGTCGATTTCGTGTGTTACCTTTTCTTCAAATTCCTCAATGGTCAGAGTGCTTCGTTCGCTCTTAACACGTTTGCTCACTCTGTCGACCACTTTTTCGAAAACTTCTTTTGCTTCTTTTTGTGCAACAATACTGGAATTTACGGAAGAGCTTGAATTGGAGAATCCGGTATCTACGCTTGCTGAAACGGGACCAAAACTTCCGGAAGCAGATGCATGCACCGAAATCTCGTTTGCCTTTGCCTGGATGGCTGATGAGACGTTTTCGAGACTGAATTTTTCCGTGGATTGGGAATCGGTTTCGCGGAATGTTTCTTCGTCAATCAAATAGGATTCGGACGATTCTGTTCGTTTTAGACGGCGGGTTTCACGCACATTTTTTTCTCCGGCTTGTGTATTGTTTATGTGGGCGATTTCTCCCGGAAGATAACCCACGGTTTCTGTTTCAACAACCCGTAGGTCAGCAATCTGGTACGGAAACTTCAAATCGCATGCATTGTCTTGTGTGAAAAGGTCATTGGCAAGCTCGTCAGCCATGTTTACCTGTTCGAAATTGGATACATTGACCCATTTGGAACCGATAAAGCTGTATTTCTTTTCTCCTACAAGTGTTTTCAACTCGGTGTTGATAGCATCCATCTTAGCAGTTAAAGCAGCAAGCCCTTCTTCAATGGTAAATTCTTCCATTTCCAACACATCGAAAATAAGATTGTATTTTTCGGTATCAACGGAATCAGTAGTTCGTATATCAGTTACATTCTGATCTTCAAGCGTGTCGATCATTTTCATGTATTTTGACAGCTGATTGGTTAATCCTACCACTTTTGAAGGATTGTTTCTTAATTCATCTGCGATGGTTGACTCAACATTCTGCCCGATTTCCCGGTTGAAGATCTTCGTTTGAGTTTGTTCTGTTGTCAAGCCATTCATAATTGAATTGAGCGCAGCCTTTGCTTCATTGGTTGAGATTGCATCTTTTCCCAGGTAGCTTAACAAACCTTGTACCTGGAGGTTTCTTTTTTCTACCTTGCCCTTGTTCGAAAACTGTGCAATGTGGTCTTTTTTAGCATCCAACAACAAGGTTTCTACTTTTGACAACGTTTCCAGCGTTTTTACCAATTCTTCCTTTTCTGTGGTGTCTTCTTCTTCCGATGGGTTATTGACTCCTTTGTACCCGATGAAATGGGGAGTGATAGAATCCGGGATGGCAATGTGGAAGGGAGAAGTACTTTGGAATACGGTTTGGTAAGCTTTTTTGAACTCTTCCACGATGAGTTTGTACATTTGATTCGTATTACTCTTTGTTAAAGTCCGGACAATAATGTTGTTATACAATGCCTCCACTTTGGGAGATGTGGGAGGATGCATTGTAAATGCGGCAAACTCTCTTTTTGTTTTGATGAAGTCTGCAGAATCGATGTAATTCTGTAAAGCACTATTGTAATTTTCAAGCTTTACATTTTGAGGACTGTCGCTTTCAATAATAGCGGTTAAGAGGCCAATGAGTGCGGATTCCATGACGATGTTTTCGCCTTCCGGAATCGCATACTCAGATTTAGGATTTCGTAAAGATACGAACTTGTAGATCTGTGATTGATTGATCATAATTAAGTGATTAAAATGGTTAATATTTAGCCAATTTACGATTAATTTATCGGAAAAACAAATTTTTGTGTGAGGAAATTTCGCAGAAAGCGCCGAAAACAGGGAGTTTTTAGAGTTTAGATAGGATGATTTTTAAGAAGTTATGGCTTGCATGTGGTAGGGCTCAATGATTTGCTCTACAGCAATAGCACTTGAGGGCAATGAACAAACAATAATGGAAAAAATGTTGGAACTCATTTCGTAACCAATCGGAATTCTTAGGATATTTATACAAATTAATGGAATGAAGTATATTGTTTGTTTGTTGTTGGCATTGACATGTGTAAACCAGGGTTTTACGCAAAAATCCAGAAAATTCAATGGAAAAAGCCGGAAGGATTTTTTTGGTGGTGCGCGTGATTACCGTCAGTTGACCAAAGACGGACTTCAAATTTCCTTAGGACCGAATTTTACATTCACCAATCCGGCGATCACAGAATATTCAGGAACTTTAAATGGCCGTCCGGTTACTTCAGAAGTGGATCCGATTGGAAGACCGGGAGCATTTATTGAGATCGGGGCAGCGCATTACCGCCTGAAATCTTCCCGGGTTTTGGCTGCATGGTATAAAAAGCGTGGTGAAAAGGGAGAAATCAAGAGGATCGGGGCAAACCTGTTCCACCGCCTGGATTGGGGACTTGGATTCAATTACATAGGTGGAAGCGAACGCACCCGGTTTGAAACGTTTGATCCGGTTTCAGGTCTCTCTTCCTTCAATGAAACTACCGGAACATTCTACAACGGATACCTCACCGCACGTGTTACCGTTGATCGTTTTACGAAAATTGCAGACGGCTGGCATTTGGAAACCGGATTGGGGTTCAACTTTTTATTCAACGCACTTCCTGCCCCTAAAGCACCTTACGTTGAAACCATTGCTCCTGTGAAATTCCAACAGGATTTCATGGCGCAATTCCACCTGCATGTAGGATTTACCCGCACCATTCGCCGGGGAGATTACCTGACATTCGGGTTTTTGGTACCTGCTCTGGGGATTTATGAACCGAATAAAGCACGCCCGACGATCCAATGGTTTTCGAGCAATTACTGGCCGGTACAGCTCCAGGTTCGGTGGATCCATCACTTTACCAAAAAGTCAAACGGTTGTAACACCGGTACGCCGGAAGACCGCAAGAGAAACAATGAATACATGCAAAACCGATAATAACTGTCCCGATGAGAAGATTTTATTACTTAAGTTCTTGTGATACGTGTCAGAAGATCCTAAAAGCCCTGGACCTGCCGAAAGATGTTGAACTGATTGATATCAAGCAAACAAACATCGATGCCGAAACGCTGGATTGGCTGAAGGAAAAAGTGGGCTCGTATGAAGGAATGTTCTCAAAAAGAGCCATGAAATTCCGTTCACAGGGTTTGCATGAAATGAACCTCACAGAAGCGGATTACCGTAAATACATGCTGGAAGAATACACTTTTTTGAAGCGCCCTTTCGTTGTTTATGACGAACACGTGTGGATCGGGAATGCGAAGAAGGAAGTGGAAGCTGCACAGGCCTTTTTTGCAGGTAAGGCGTAATTTAAAAAAAGTTTTGTACGAGAATTCCGGTGATTTTTCACCACAGATTCGCAGAGTAATCCGTGGCGACTGGTAAGCGCCACCAAACATCTGTGCAACTTGTTCTGACTCTTAGGGATCAGTGGCGTTTATCTAAAAGGGATGCAATATATTGACAATGAATTTTTACTCAAGACTCAAAAAACAGCACCTGTATTTCCGTAAAATTCATTAAAAAAAGCGCAGCCTGCTATCCAGTATCGATTTCCTGTAATCATCCAGCTTTTCATCGTTGTTGCGCTGAATGAATTTTCGCACGAATTTTTGGGTGCCTTTCCCCATTTTGTAATCCAGTTCATCTCCGAATATGGGAACAATGCTCAGGAAGTGGGTTGTATTTCCATGGATCGTAACGGGTGCCAGTTCTTTTTGAAGTAAGATCGGATCCAGGAAAATGAAGTATTCCTGCTTCATCAAATCGGAAATCGGAACTTCCGGATTGGCAGTTGGAATCGTGTGTCCTGGACCATACCAGGTATTCTTATCCCTTACGAAACGCTCCAGTTTGTAAATCCAGGTATAGATCCAGGAAGAATTCGGGTTGGTGTAATCCTCGAAATCCCAATAGGTCGGTAAACAGAAATACAATTCATTGAACTCTCTGCCCACCCATTTTTCAAGAACCGGCATTTTGTAATCCGAAAGCGAAGCAGTTAGGACCACTGTAATGGGAACATCCAGTTCCAGGAATAAAAGAATTAACTGCTGGTCTGCATGCAAAGGGTTTGATATCTCTTTTACACGATGCGCCCCAAAACGGTTCTCTAAAGCCTTTATTAGTTCCATAACAGCAAATATAATGCATCTCGGCAGCTTTCCGTATATAAGTTGCGGAAGTAGGTGCAATAAAAAAGGGGCCTAAGCCCCTCATTGGTTATTGGTTTATATTGTTATTTCGCTTTAAAGAAATGATCTATTTCCGAAATGCGCATCGTCATATCATCTCCTTCAACAGTTGTAATGTTAAAAATGATAGACTTCTTTTGATTGGGTCCGTAAAATAAAAATAAGTCGATTCTGTCATCGTACTGGGTGCTTAACCATTTTCCATCCAGTTCAATGAAATCAGTCATATTGTTCTGATCGTACCAGCGGCCTTTAAAGGTTTCGTCGTCTTTCAGATCAAAATAAATATTGTTGATACCTAAAATTTTGTCTTTGTCAGGTCCGAAGCCGTCAACTTTAACCAAGGTCCACTTCTTAACAAGACGGTCATCTACGTTAGAATTGGAGCAAGCGGACAGAACTAAGAAAAGCAATCCGAATAGTAAGTAAGTAAATTTAACTTTCATAAATCACAAAAAAGCGCGGTGCTTGGCGGTAAAACTACTATTTCTGTTTGCAGTACCCAATACTTTTTTTGCAGATTGTATTTAAACAAATTCTGAGTGAGTAGTTATCTGATTTGACTGTGCAGTTTACTTATGCTTTCCTAACGTTTTAGTGGATTCAGAGAATTTCCTTCAAAGAATTCCAAAATTCGGCATCCGATAAAACCGCTCCCTGTTCGATCAGTTTGTGAATTTCCAGTTCTCTCGGACTGGAATAGGACTTCTTGCTTGTAAAGAAAGAAAGTGCCGAAGAGGAAGAAATCAATGCCTGGTGAATTCCTTCGGCGGTAGACAAATCAATTCCGGAATCGCTTTTTTTCTGAATGGCGATCAATTCCTGCTCCTGCTCCCCGAAATGAAAAACGATACACGAATCGGGCGTGCGATGCTCCAGGAACTGCACTTTTTCATAAACAGTCTGCAAAACCTGGTCAGAGAACAACCCCACGAGTTCCACTGCTTTATGCGGTTCCTCGCGATTGAGCTTTTCCCATTCCTCCCCGTGAATGCCGTTGATAATAAGGAAAGCTTTCAGATCGCCTTCCAGGTGCTGAAGCTCTTCATCGGATAACATGCGGTATTTCATACTGCAAAAATAGCGTTCCCTTGTAAATGTGGAAAATCAAAATGCAGTTTTCATTTGTGTTCCGGGTGAAGGCGTATTTGATCGGTTCAAAACCTTATTTTTGTAACATGCAGAAAAAAGGTGTTGCCATTCTCGGTTCTACAGGTTCAATCGGGACTCAGGCTTTGGAAGTAATCCAGGCTTATCCGGATAAGTTTGATCTACAGGTCATTACTGCGCAGTCGAATGCGAAACTATTGATCGAACAGGCAAAGCAATTTCAGCCCAATGCGGTAGTTATCGGCGATGAAGCGAAGTACCAGGAAGTAAAAGACGCTCTTTTTTCCGAAGATATTCATGTTTACGCAGGAAGTCAGGCACTTTGCCAGGTAGTGGAATTCCAGGAAGTGCAGGTGGTATTGACAGCTTTGGTTGGATATGCAGGATTGAAACCTACGCTTGCAGCTATTGAAGCAGGAAAGGATATTGCGCTGGCGAATAAAGAAACATTGGTTGTTGCAGGTGAATTGGTTACTGAGCGAGCAAGAGCAAAAGGCATCAACATTTACCCGGTTGATTCGGAACACTCGGCTATTTTTCAATGTTTAGTTGGAGAATTCCATAACCCGATCGAAAAAATTTACCTCACCGCTTCGGGCGGACCATTCAGAGGATGGCAGACAGAAGCTTTGAAAAATGTGACACCGGCACAGGCCCTGAAACACCCGAATTGGTCAATGGGAGCAAAGATTACGATCGATTCCGCTTCGATGATGAATAAGGGATTGGAAGTCATTGAGGCAAAATGGCTGTTCGGACTGAAATCAGAACAGATTGATGTCATTGTACACCCGCAGTCGATTGTGCATTCACTGGTTCAGTTCCAGGATGGCAGTATGAAAGCTCAAATGGGGCTTCCGGATATGAAGCTGCCGATCCAGTTTGCTTTAACCTATCCGGATCGGTTCCAAACCGAATTCCCGCGATTTAACTTCATGGATTACCCGCAACTGACCTTTGAACAGGCAGATAAAACCACTTTCCGGAATTTGCAGCTGGCTTACGATGCCCTGGATAAAAAAGGAACTTCAGCTTGTGCTTTGAACGCAGCAAACGAAGTTGCCGTACAGCTTTTCCTGGAAGAGAAGATCGGGTTTCTGGATATTGCAAGAATAAATGAAGAGGTGATGACAACGACTCCGTTTATTTTAAATCCGGGCTACGAAGATTACGTAGAAACTGACCGGATTGCACGCGAGTTGGCGCTTAAGTAAATGCCAGGTAGGTCCAGAAAACGACCAGGTAGCGCGCAACTTTCCCGAAACTCATTAAACCCATTGTCTTCCAAAAAGACACTTTGTAAATTCCCAGTACCAGAATTAATGGATCTCCGATTACCGGTAACCAGGAGAGCAGTGCTGTCCAGTAACCATAGCGCTGGATCAGTGTTTCGCTTTTCAGGAATTGTTTTTTGCTTAGGGTTTTCCGACCGAAATAACCCAGCAGGTAGTTGGTACTTCCACCCAGGCAATTTCCCAAACTGGCAATGAGAATAATCCAAACCGGTGAATGATCTCCCGCCTGGAGTAAAAAGAGTACAGATGCTTCAGATGGAAAAGGAATGATGGTGGATGCCAGGAAGCAAACCAAAAACAAACCCAATAATCCACATTCAGCTATCATGGCACAAGTATAAATGAAAAATGGGGACCGAAGCCCCCATTTTCACTAATTATATTGGTAAGAATTATTTCTTAACGATACGTTTTGTTGTAGTTTCGCTACCAACAGTCAATGTTACGTTGTAAATCCCAGACTTGAAGCTATCACCATTGATAGCAATAGTTTGAGATCCAGCAGCCATTTGAGATGCAGGAATTGTTGCAACTGTACGTCCAGAAAGATCTGTAACTACAGCAGAAACTTTAGCGTCAGCTTTCAAGTCGAACTTAACTTCAGTTGTTCCAACGAATGGATTCGGGTAAACTGATAAGTTTGATGCAGAAGTCAATTCAGTAACACTCAATGAAGGATCGAAGTTCAAACGAACCCAAGGAGTTTCAGTTGTGTAGTATCTGTTTGCCTGAACTGTGATATCATCTCCGTCTACGAAGAATGAAGTTTGAGGAACTGAAGTACCAGCATTTGAGATTCTAACATCCGGAGAATAGCTTCCTACCATTACGAAGTAAGTTACACCTGCTTCCAAAGCAAGAGGAGAACCAAGGTAAAGAGTAGTGTTTGTATTGATTTGACCAGCTTCCAATGTGATGATTTCAGACTCTCCTACATAAACGATGTCCTGAGTTACAGGATCAATTTTATGAATTCTTGCATAAACTTCAGATCCAACAGGAGTTCCTGTAGCAAAACGTACATCAACACCTTTTACAGTTTGATTTGTCCAGATATCATAGAAGTTTCCTGCCTGGAATTGATTTACTCCGTTATCTGTGAAACCGTTAGCAACACCATTATCTCTTGCATAGATGTGGTTTGTTACTTCGATAGAGAAGTTACTACCCAATGAGTTGTTTGCAGGAACATCATCAACCTCAGTAGAAGTCAACGTTCTTGCAACGTTGTAAGTACCAACAACAGTTGGAGTGAAGGTTGTAGTTAAGAACAAACTGTCATCAGCTCCTACAGGGATATCTACCGTTGCACTTGATCCGTTGAAAGTAGCAGCACCTGTAATTGCTACATTGTACTCTACGTCAGTCATCGCCATTCCACCTTCGTTCTTTAAGCTCAAAGAGAAATCGATCGGAGCGATTTGTGTCGTAGGAACTTTGAAGTATGCCAATCCTGCAGTACCCCAGTAATCGTTTGTGATTGCTAAGTCGTAATCAGGAACAGTCATAATTGCTACGTCGTCAATATTCCATCCGTAAGTAACCCAAACGTTAGGATTTGTTGCTTCATTAGGGAAACGTGTTGTCCAATGGAAACGAACCCAAAGCTGTGTAGATCCTGCAGGGATGTATGAAGCCAGGTTAATAGTTTCTACAGTTGGGTTAGCGTAAGCAGCACCACCTGATTGAGATAAAACTCCTTTGTTTGAGTTATTACCTACAGTAATCCAAGAAGTACCGTTTACTGAAATTTGGTATTCCTGCAAGTCGTTGAACAACGCACCGTTTTGCATGAAAGTCAAAACAAGGTTTGGAGAAGTGATTGCAATAGGAGCAGCTGTAGTCAAATAGTAATTAACATTTAACTTTTGTGTTCCCGGAGTCAATGTAGGGTTTCCGTTTCCTAACTCAGCAAAATTACCACCAGAAGTGGAATTGATGATTCCATGTGTGGTGTTGTTTGCCCAACCTTCTTTTGTTGCGTTGATGTTCCAACCAAAGTTACCTCCTGTTTGTCCGTTGTTGTCAACCGACCATTCTGTTACATCTGAGAAATCGCTATCCCAAACAACAGTACCCAAAGCTTTATTTGTTGAAGACACCGGAGCAGCTTTTTTATTCGCTGTGTTAATTTGTTGTGCCATGCGAGGTGAAGCAGTCAGTTTCGCATTTTGAGCAAATGCACCTGAAACTAACAACAACCCTGATAACAAAGTAATGTGTTTTTTCATGTTTTCTTTAATTTACGAAGTTCTAAATTTAATAATTTAGCCGATAAAAGGCTCTTTTTTTTATTAAACGGTATTATTTGGGAAATGAACGGTAATTGCTGTCCTTTAAAAAAGGTAATTTTTCACGTAATTCCTTCAGTTCTGTGTAACTAATACCATAAGTAATGATGTTTTCAAAATTTGAAAGGTTGGAAATTTCTTCACCTAAAAGATTAATTAGTTTGCTCTGACCGGTATAATTCAAGCCGGAACTATCTGTTCCAACACGATTCAACGCTGCTACATAGCACTGATTTTCAACTGCCCGAGCAGGAATTAACGTCGACCAATGATGAATTCTGCGCTCAGGCCAGTTTGCAACATATAATAATAGATCATAAGCAGGTTCCCCGTCAATTTCCCCGTTCCGGATGTTTTCTGGGAAGCGCAGGTCATAACAAATTTGCAAATTGATCTTCCACCCCAGGTAATTAACGATCACTTCTTTCGAGCCGGCAGTATAATGAACCGACTCTTCAGCCATCCCGAACAACTTGCGTTTATCATAAGTTGTGACAGATCCGTCCGCTTGGACAAATACACCTCTATTATAGTACTTTCCGTTTTCTTCTATTATTAAAGAAGTATAGAAAGCGGCATTTTTTTCTTTTGCCTGCTGTTTCAACCAGGAGATTCCTGCACTGTCTTCCATTTTTTCGGCAAGTGCCTGTGCATTCATTGAAAATCCGGTTTGGAACATTTCAGGTAAAAGAACCAGGTCAGTTCCGGTAACGGATTTCAACAGTTCTTTATAATGTTCCAGGTTTGCCGTTTTATCTTCCCAGATCTGATCGGCCTGAACGAATGTGATTCTCAAATCCTGCATAGTCTTTCTGCTGCTTGAATTAATGTTTCATCTGTTTTCGCGAAACAAAAACGAATGGTGTGATAATCCGCCTGATCTTCGTAGAAAACGGAAAGCGGAATTGCCGCAACTCCCACTTCTTTCACCATCCATTCACAAAAGGAAATGTCCGGAAGATCGGAAATGGTATTGTAGCGTACGGTTTGAAAGTAAGTTCCTTCACTTGGAAGGAATTCGAATTTGCTGTTCGACATCAGTTCTTTGAACCGGTCGCGTTTATCCTGGTAGAATTTTCCAAGCGTAGTTACATCCGTTTGAGAGATATAATCGGCCAGGGTTTTTTGCGCCACGCTGTTTACGGAGAAAACCAGGTATTGATGCACTTTTTTGATTTCCTTCATCAGGTTTGCAGGTGCTACTACGTACCCGACTTTCCACCCTGTGAGGTGAAAAGTTTTCCCGAATGAGGAAACAATGATGCTTCTACTTTGCAAAATTTCATGATGATGTGCCGAAAAATGCGGTTTCTCGAACGTAATGAATTCATAGACCTCATCCGAGCAGAGAATTAAGTTCGGATGGTCGTTCATGACCTGGACCAGTGCATCGTAATCGGTCTGGTCCATCATTTTCCCCGACGGATTGTGCGGATTATTAATGATCAGGATCCGTGTTTTTTGGTTGACGGTTTGTCTCAGTTCGCGCCAGTCGATCGTGAAATCTTCCCGCATCGGGATATGGACGGGTTTTCCGCCTGCCAGGTGAACCGCCGGATCGTAGCAATCGTATGCTGGGTCCAAAATAACCACTTCGTCGCCCGGATGAACCAATGCCTGCAATGCTGCGAAAATTCCCTGGGTTGCCCCGGCCGTTACAAGTAATTCGGTTGAGGGATTGATGTTCCGCTTATATACACGGTGTATCATTTCTGAAATTCCTTCCAACAAAGCAGGTAAACCGGCCATCGGTGTATATTGATGGACATTTTCGCGGCTGTTCTTCGCTAATAACTCTTCTATCAGCGGATCAATCGGAAAATTCGGAAATCCCTGTGAGAGGTTAATGGCCTGGTATTCATTTGCCATCTGGCTCATCGTGGTGAAGATCGTAGTTCCTACTTTTGGAAGTTTTGTTTGCATGGGCTACTTTTGTTTGCGATAACAAAGAAAAGCATTCCTTGATTATCTGATGCTTTCGGCAAAGTATATTTAACAAGAACATCCATAAAATAACAGCAAATGAAACTCCGTATCCTCCCGATTTTTGCCCTTTTCACCCTGTTACTGACTTCCTGCAGTGAGGATACTATTTGCGACTGTATCCGTGCCAGTGATGAGTTGACAAACAAGTACGAAGAATTGCGGACAAAAGAACTGACTGCGGCAGGGCAGAAGGAAGTAAAGAAACTCATTGAAACGAAGAAGGCTAAATGCAAAGAATTCGAGCAGATGAGTGGGCCGGAAATGATAGAACGAAAGGCTACCTGTAAGTAAGAGCGTACATTCGCTTTTTGTTGGATTTCAGCGGGATCACGCATTTGAATTCCATTCTTGAACAGCTAGCGAAACCTCCGGATTTTCCTTAACAAATATTCCGGACTAAATCGAAATAACAAAGCGCGAATTTCGCTATCTTTGCACCTGCTTACCAGTAAAGGTAGGTTTCAAAAAAGAGTGAAATTTTTATGAGTGCATTTTCATCCCGTCACATTGGACCTGATGCAGCTGAGAAATCTGAGATGTTAGCTGCAATTGGCGTTCAGTCAATTCAAGAATTAGTAGATAAAACAATTCCTTCACACATCCGTTTATCCGGAGAGTTGAAAATTGATGCTGCTTTGAGTGAGCAGGAATATCTGCAGCACATCACGGCACTTGGTGCTCAAAATAAAGTATATAAGTCTTTCATCGGTTTGGGATACAATGAAACCATTGTTCCTTCCGTGATTTTACGTAACGTTTTAGAGAATCCGGGATGGTATACGGCATACACTCCATACCAGGCGGAGATTTCCCAGGGCCGTTTGGAGGCTTTGCTGAATTTCCAGACCATGGTTTTGGAATTGTCAGGAATGGAAATTGCCAATGCTTCTCTATTGGATGAAGGAACAGCAGCTTCTGAAGCTATGATCCTGTTCTGGAACTCCCGTTCCCGCCAGGAAACAAAAGACGGTGTGAATAAATTCTTCATTTCTCAAAATGCATTCCCTCAAACCAAAGAAGTGGTTTTGGGTCGTGCTTTGAACCTGGGAATCGAGTTGGTTGAAGGAGACGAAACAACCTTCACTAACGACGGTACTTATTTCGGTGCAATCCTTCAATACCCGGATGTTTATGGAAACATTACGGATATCGGCGGGTTCATTAACCGCAATGCGGGATTGAAAACAGCAGTTGCTGCTGATATTTTATCCCTGGTTTTATTGAAATCACCTGGTTCCCTGGGAGCAGATGTGGTTTTCGGTTCTTCTCAGCGCTTCGGTGTTCCGATGGGTTACGGAGGACCTCACGCAGCATTCTTCGCAGCAAAAGACGAATACAAGCGTTCCATGCCGGGCCGTATCATTGGAGTTTCCAAAGATGCAGACGATAACATGGCTTTGCGTATGGCATTGCAAACACGCGAACAGCACATTAAAAGAGATAAAGCAACTTCCAATATTTGTACCGCTCAGGCATTGTTAGCGGTGATGGCTTCCATGTATGCAGTGTACCACGGACCGGCAGGAGTGAAAGCAATCGCTGAGCACGTAAACGGTTTGGCAGCAGCAACAGCAAGCGGATTGAAAGCGGCAGGAATTCAATTGGGTTCCGATTCCTTCTTCGATACGATTTGGGTAAAAGGAGTAGATACAGCGAAAATCAAAGCAGCAGCTGAAGCAAACCAAATGAACTTCCGCATCATCAGTGAAAGTGAATTGTCTATCAGCTTCGGTGAACCGCATACAACAGAAGATGTAGCAACGATTTTGAGCATTTTCGGCGCTTCTGCAAGCAACAACCAAAAAACCGGAGTGGCTGAAGGAAACTTAAGAACTGATGCCATTTTAACGCATCCTACATTCAATAAATTCCATTCGGAATCCAAAATGATGCGCTATTTGAAGCGTTTGGAAAACAAAGACCTTTCATTGGTTCACTCCATGATTCCATTGGGATCTTGTACCATGAAACTGAATGCAGCTTCTGAATTAATTCCGATCACAAATCCTCAGTTTGCTAACATGCACCCGTTTGTTCCGGTTGAGCAGGCAGCAGGTTACCACGCCATGTTCCGCCAGTTGGAGAAAGACTTGTGTGAATCAACAGGTTTCGCAGCAATGTCTTTGCAGCCGAATTCCGGTGCGCAGGGCGAATATGCAGGATTGATGGTGATCAAAGCATACCACGAAAGCCGCGGCGACAAGCAGCGTACAAAAATGATCATTCCTTCATCGGCACACGGAACGAACCCGGCTTCTGCAGTAATGGCAGGAATGGAAGTAGTTGTAACGGGTTGTGATGAAAACGGGAACATCAACATCGACGAATTGAGAACGGTTGCCAACCAGATCGGGAACGAACTGGCAGGTTTGATGGTAACTTATCCGTCAACTCACGGAGTTTACGAAGAAGGAATTCGCGAAATTACAGCGATCATCCACGAAAACGGTGGACAAGTATACATGGACGGTGCGAACATGAACGCGCAGGTAGGATTAACCAATCCGGGAAATATCGGTGCTGACGTTTGTCACCTGAACTTACACAAAACATTTGCGATTCCTCACGGAGGAGGTGGCCCTGGAATGGGACCGATCGGTGTGGCAGCACATTTGGCTCCGTTCTTGCCAAGCAACCCGGTTGTGGCCGCAGGAGGTGCAACTCCAATTCACGCCGTTTCCGCTGCACCATACGGAAGCGCGTTGATTTTATTGATCTCTTACGGATACATCAAAATGTTGGGAGCAGAAGGATTGCGTCAATCTACGGAAGCAGCGATCTTAAACGCAAACTACATTGCAGCAAAACTGAAAGGACATTACGACGTATTGTACACGGGTAAAAACGGTACAGTTGCCCACGAAATGATCCTGGATTGCCGTGATTTCAAGAAAACAGCAGACGTAGAAGTAGCAGATATGGCGAAGCGTTTGATCGATTTCGGATTCCACGCACCAACCGTTTCTTTCCCGGTAGCGGGAACTTTGATGGTTGAACCAACAGAATCGGAAGACAAAGAAGAACTGGACCGTTTCATTGAAGCAATGATCAAGATCCGTTCGGAGATCAAAGAAATCGAAAACGGTCATGCTGACAAAGAAAATAACTTGTTGAAAAACGCTCCGCACACCGCAGACTGTATTATCAACAAAGACTGGAATTACCCATACTCTCCGCAGGAAGCAGCTTACCCGGTTGCTTATTTGAAAGAGTGGAAATACTGGGTTCCGGTTCGCCGTGTAGACAATGCATACGGAGACAGAAACCTGGTGTGTTCTTGTCCGAGCGTGGAAAGCTACATGCACGTGGAGGCTTAACTTCGACTAAGCTCAATTACCCTTTTATAAAATTGGAAAATCCGTTTGTCTATTGGCGAACGGATTTTTTATTTTCAAACTACTCTTCGTCTTCCAAAAAATCCAGCTCATCGTCGCTTTGTTCATAGTCGGGTGAAATTCCGGGTGGATTAAATAATCCCCAAGAATCGGTTATAAAGTGCTGTTTGTTGAAACCCGCTACCCATTCAATGAACAGCAAGCGAAACTCTTCTATTTGACTGCGAACAATATGATAATATGCTATTTCCTTAAAACCGTGCATTTCTAAACTATGATACGAAACAAGCAAATCACGTGCAGCTTTGCGGATAAATGCTGCATTTTCCATTTTTAGATCATATAGTTTTACCGCAAATGATCCGGCCAATTTTGCTTGTATGATCATTGCATTTTCCATGAGTTGATCCTTCAGGTCTATTAACATCTCATCTTCCTGCGGAAATAAAGCAGTTATATTTTTCAAAGTCTCAAAAATTTCTTCCGATTTCCGGAAAATAGGAATTTGCGCGTATGGTTTCATGCGTTGCTTTTAATACAATAGTAAGACTTTACTTACAACTAACTATATTCATGATCTGTCAATGATGAACGGATTTTGTATTTTTGTATCCTCTCTTTTTAGCATCCAGTCATGAAAATCTTGATTATCGACGACGAAAAAATGGCCCGTGAGAATTGCATGATGGTGCTTTCTCGTAGCGGCATTGAAAATTTGACAGTCCGCGAAGCAGACAGCGTTCCGGCTGCTTTGGCAGAAATCGATGCATTCAATCCTGATTTGCTGTTGCTGGATATCCAGCTTCATGATAGAACGGGGTTTGAGATTCTCCAGGAAATAGCGCCGCGCTACATTCCTACTATTTTTATTACGGCTTACAACGATTTTGCACTGAAAGCATTCCAGGTATCTGCTTTGGATTACCTGCTGAAACCGTTCGATCCCTCAGATCTGACGACTGCTTTGCTGAAAGCTCAGAAACAGATCCAGAACAACCGGATCCTGGAGCAAATGGATGTATTTCGCCAGCAATTTAAACCGGCCGGTTCGAAACGCATTGTACTAAATACGGCCGATACACTGCATATTGTAGATATAAATGAGATTACGTATTGTTTGGCAGACGGGGCATACACGCATTTCTTCTTTATTGATCGCAAATCCATCCTGGTTTCCAAAACCCTGGCGCATTTTGAAACGATTATTGATAATCCTCAATTCATCCGGACGCACCAAAGTTATTTGGTGAATATGCACCATGTTACGCAGTTTGACAAGCGCAACGGCGGCTTTTTGATCCTTCCGAATAACATAGAAATACCGGTTTCTACTCGTAAAAAAGAAGAGGTTTTGGCTCATTTTAAAGCAAACTACTAATCATGACATTACGCATTCAGCCAGCCTTGAAGGGCAGCCGTTTATGGCTGTTTTTCCTTTTCTGTATCCTTACCAATATCCTTTATGCACAACCGTCACTCGATAGTTTGCTGCGCAAAGTGCAATACCAAAAAGAAGACACGCTAAAAGTCAGTCTTTACTATGATATCGGTGTAAGGTATGCCCAAAGAGACAAGAATTTATTGAAAGCTTATACGGACAGTGTCAACCGGCTGTCGCGGAAATTAAACTACAGCAAAGGAATTGGAATGGCCTATACGGGGTATGGGTATTACTCTTTTTTTGTAAAAGATTGGTCAAAGCTAAAGTTCAATTTGCAAAAGGCAGACAGTATTTACGAAAAGCTGGGAGATCAGGCAAAACTCATTTCTAACAAAGCAATTCTGACACTCTATTACAATTATACAAAGGAGCACGATAAAGAACTGAAGTTATGCCTTGAAATCCTGGATTATAAAGAAAAGCACGATACCAAGGCTGAAGTGGCGAAAGTATTGGGGAGGATTGCAGGTATATTCTATCAATTGCAGCGTTACAAGGAAGCTAAAGTCTATTTTTTACGTTCGATCCAGATGCGGGAAGAAATCAAAGACTATGCGGGAAAATCTATCTCCTTATCGAATTTAGGCGGAATGCTGGCCCAACAGGACCGGTTTAGGGAAGCAGAACCTTATTTGCTGGAAGCAATGCGCCTTCAGGAAACGTTCAAACAGCAGAATACGATTATGTTTTGTATGGCGAACCTGGCTCACGTTTATGTTGAAACGGGAAGGGAGCAAAAAGGACTGGAAATGGCAAGTGAATGTCAGGCTTACATGGAAAAGCAAAAAGACACGCTCAACCTTACAAAGATCGGAATGTACCAGGCTGTCGGATACACGAAGCTGAAGCAATTCAACAAAGCACTGGGCATATTGAATGAAAGATACAAACTGATCAAAGGCAATCCGATCTATAATGTCCAGGAAGGGAACCTGCTTTGGGAATATTACAAAGTCTACAAAGCCATGGGAAAAACAGATGTGGCACTGGAATACTTTGAAGAGGCAAATGAAGTTCGGGAACTAAATGACCGTATGAATGTGCAGCACGGGGTTTCTCTCATGAAAGAGAAGTTTGAAACCGAGCGGAAGCAAAAGGAAAACAAGCAGCTGAAAAAAGACAACGAATTAAAAGACCTGCAGATCAGTCGGCGCAACTACCTGGTATTTGGGTCTATCCTGTTACTTGCTTTGATATGCATCATCGCTGTCATCGTGATCCGGAACAGCCGCCTGAAAGGAGAAAAGGCAACCATGGAAATGGAGCAGCGCTTATTGCGAAGCCAGATGAACCCGCATTTCACATTCAATGTGCTTCATGCCATTCATACCTACATGCTGAAAAATGACACGGAGGAATCGGGTAAATTACTCACATCATTTGCACGATTGATGCGTTCTATTCTGCAGCATTCTTCAACAGATAATATTCCCCTGGCAGAGGAAATGAAATGGTTGGAGGATTACATCCGTTTGCAGCAGCTGCGTTTCAATCAATCATTTACATGTGAGATTGAGATCGATGAGCAGTTATCGCCGGATAATATGATGCTTCCTCCAATGTTGATCCAGCCGTTCATTGAAAACGCTATCGAACACGGTTTTTCTTTCCTGGATAAACCGGGATTACTTAAAATTTCCTATACCAAAAAAGGGAAAGAAGTAGAGATCCGGATTACAGACAATGGAAAAGGATTTTCAACAGACAACCCGATGCGTGAGAAAAAAGGACACGAATCCATGGCTATCCAAATTACGAAAAAACGGATCCAGTTGCTCAATAAGAGAAGAAAAGGATCCTTTAAGTTTGAGATTACTTCGAAACCACACGAAGGTACCACGGTCTTCTTTTCCATTCCATACATTACGCTTTTTGATTAAAAACGGTTTTTTTCATTAGATGCTTTAAGCACTTATTCGAAAAAACAATACGCTTATCAATTGTTCTCGTTCGAACGCCAATATCGGTAGTTTCGTCCCCTTTTGTTGCTGTACATTTGTCTCAAATACAAATGAAATTATGAGAATAGTTATTTTATCCCTGGCAGTAGTAGGGTTATTGTTAGGATCCTGTTCGGCTGAGCCGCCTGTAACAATCAAAAAAGGAGAAGAATTTGCCTTTGATGAACAAAAAATGACCGTTGATTTCAAAGCAAGCTCTGTTTTGGTCAGCGAAAAAGATCAGCAGATTCTGATCGCCCCGGAAGGTAAGATCTATTTATTAGTAGATGTAAAAGGTCAAAACAGCTCTTATTTCCTTTCCGTGAAAGAAGGAGGTAAAGAAATCGAAGCAGTAGACTTTCTAGTATCCGGTTCTTTCGTAAGAGATTTGGATATTGCAACAACTCCTGACAAAAGTGAATTGTACCTGGTAGATGCCAAAGGAAAATATACGATTGAGATCAAATCCTACGGTGACGCAATTGCAACCCTGGATGTATCCGAATTGAAGGATGAGGCTACAGTTAAAGTAAGCGATCGCATGAAAGCATATGTAAACGAATTTGCTGAAGGCGGGCGTATCCTGGAAGCAGCGAAGAAATACGTGAAGAGCGGTGTTAATCCGTCCGACATTACTACAGAGAACGGAGAAACGATGTTCGGAGACCCTGTAACCATGGGACTTACGATCTCGCAAATCAAAGCAGACGGAACTTATGTTTGTTCCGGAACTAGCGATACCTGGTACGAGAGCATTGAAGTAACATGGGATGGTGATAATATTTCCAAAATAACGGTTACTTCGAAATAAGAAAAAAATCCATTTAATAACCAACTCTGCTTAAACAAGGGGCGCTGTAACTCAAGTAAATGCCCGAATCCGTCTTCTGTCTTTAAATAGGATAGGAGACGGATTTCTTTTTATATTCGTTCCATGAAAAACTTGATCATTCTTCACGGAGCACTGGGTGCCCAATCCCAGTTTGAACAATTGGTAGCACAGCTGTCGGATTATTTCCACGTCTCCACACTTGATTTTGACGGTCACGGAACGAATTCCGGTACGGAAATGGATTTCTCGATCGAACACTTTGCTCAAAACCTGAAAGATTTCATGGACAGGAATGGGATTCAGAAACCACTGATCTTCGGGTACAGCATGGGTGGGTATGTTGCTTTGAAATTGGAGAGTCAGTATCCCGGATCGTTTGAAAAACTGATTACTTTGGGAACAAAATTCGATTGGACCCCGGAAAGTGCGGAGAAGGAAGTAAAGATGCTGAATGCAGAAAAGATCGAAGAAAAAGTACCGGCATTTGCAACTTACCTGAAATCACTTCATGGAGAGAAAGAATGGAAAACGGTTCTTCAACGCACTGCAAAAATGATGGTGGAATTGGGAAATAGGCCCGTATTGAAACCGTATGATTTTCATCACATCCAGATTCCCGTTCAATTATTACGCGGAGAGAAAGATGTTATGGTATCAAAAGAAGAAACCACCAATGTACAGGAATTCCTTGCTAATTCAGTTCACCGCGAAATTCCGGAATGGCAGCACCCGATAAACCTGGTTTCCCCGAAGGAACTAGTAAAAGAATTGTTAAGTTCGTATTTACCAGGGTAAATTGATGTAATTTTATGGTTATGAAAATCGAGATCTGGTCGGATATTATGTGTCCGTTTTGCTATATTGGGAAAAGACATTTGGAAACCGCTTTAAGTGCGTTCCCGGGTGAACAATTTGAAATCGAATGGAAGAGTTTTCAGCTTGACCCGACAATTGTTCCGCAACCGGGTAAGAATGTATACGAGTACCTGGCTGAGCGCAAGGGAATGTCGGTGGAAGAATCGAAGCAAATGCACGCCGGAGTGGTGGCAAGAGCTGCTGAAGTAGGTTTGGACTACCATTTCGAAAAAGCTGTAATTTCCAATTCGTTGACGGCTCACAGACTGATCCAGTTGGCAAAGACCAAAGGATTGGGTGATGCTATCGAAGAGACTTTTTTCAAAGCTTATTTCACGGATGGAAGAGATCTGAATGACGAATCGACCCTGGTGGAGTTGAGCGTCGGTGCAGGATTGAACGCACTGGATGTGAAAGAAGTGTTGCAGGATGAAACGCTTTTTGCCAATGCAGTAAACCACGATATTTCTGAAGCACAGCAAATAGGTGTGCGTGGCGTTCCGTTCTTTGTTTTCGACCGGAAATATGCCATTTCAGGAGCACAACCGATTGAACATTTTGAACAGACTATCCAGGAAGTTTTAAAGGGAGCGTAACTCCTGAAACATATTAGGTTCGTAAACAGCCAATCAGGTACCACATTGAAAATTCGCCACATTGCAAATTGGGGTGTTTGCCAAATGGCAAACCGGCAAACCGTGTCGAAGGGAATCGTGATGATTGTAGCCAGGCCCACTAAACAAATGATCAATTATAAATTATCAAGGGACAGATTCAATGAGAATTCCCCTTGATAATTAAACTATTCATCAATTGGTCATTCATTCTTTTACCGAATAATCAGCTTGTAATTTTCACCGTTCAGGTTAATCCAGTAAATGCCGCTGTCAAAGTCTTGTGTGTCCAATAAATACGTGTCGTCGGAATCCGGTTTCGTTTCGAAAACTACTTTTCCGTAAGGATTGTAAATAAACAGGTTGGAAATCGGCTCACTGGAAACGATCGTTACCAATCCGTTGTCGGTAGGATTCGGGTAAACTTTCACCTGGTTTACTTTGCGGCTGTTATTGATCGACTGAATATCGGATAAATGAAAATCACCATTCAAATCGACCTGCTTTAAACGGTAGTAAGAAACACCTTTCAAAGCCGCCTGGTCCAGAAGTGAATAATCAATTGTAACCTGTGAATTTCCGTTGGCAGGAACCGTTCCGATGCTTGACCAATCCGTACCATTTTCTGATCTCAAAACATCAAAGTAACTGCTGTTGTATTCGCTTGCAGTTTGCCAGCTTAAAGCAACCTCGCGCTCATTGATCACTTTTGCATCAAAAGAAACCAATTCCACCGGAAGCGGACTTGCGATGAAATCTTTGGTAGCCAGTGTGTAATAACCGTCCAGTGTTAAAGGCTGGTTAGCAAACAGGATCTGATCACCGGTAATAGCGTTTGCGACTCCGATCTCTGTCCACGGACCGGTTTGTCCAGCGCGGTACAACAAAATATAATTGGATGTTGTTCCAAGATTTACCCCGGTCATTCCACCATCACTCATATCAAAAGTGATGTTCGTAGTATTTGCAGCTCCTGTGTTTGTTACATCAATGTACCAGATTCGCCGCCAGCGGGATACGTTGTCACCGGTTACCCCGGCAATGTCGGTAGTGATTTCACTGTTTATAGGAGTAGCGTGGCCGGCAAAAATATAATCTGTATTGTCTAAACCTGAAACAGACTGGATTCCAAATCCCGCACAAGTGGAAGGATCAAAAGAAGGATTGGAACCTCCCGAAGCGTCTCTCCCGATCCCGGCAACGTTGCGGTCGTAATTCCCGTTTGCAGGATTGTCACCCACATAGAAATCATTCGCGCTTAGCGGAATGTCGTATTTCGCCGATAAATGATTGTTGATGATGATACGCTGTGCATCATTGACCTTGGTGCGGAACATGATGATCTCCGAAATATATCCGTTAAATGCCCTTGGGTCATTGGAGTGAGTTGCGCCGACGATCAACGGGGAGTTTTTGTCAGCAATAGTTGCGCTGCTTTCCGTAGCAGTTACCTGCAATACTTCCTGGTCAAAAATAGTAGAACGCTGAGAACTCGGCAGTGTACCGTCGTAGAAAAAATCATAGATCTTATTCGTATTGACAGTGCTGGCTGTGGGGTTTGAAAAACGGTTATTATCGTTGTCAAAATCCACAAACAACCGGCTTCCCGTATAATAGAAAAGCATAAAAGCTTCTTCGTTCCCTACATTGTTCCGCTTACTGATAATGGATTGCGCATCCCCGAATCCTTTCATACGAGTCACAGTGAAAAAACTGTAGCCGTTTGTGTTGTCAAAGATCGGGTTATCCGGAGTGATGAAAAAGTCGTTTTGTCCGGATGAATTGCTGTTGTCAAATTCAACGGACGGAAAACCATTCATAAACGAGTTAACAAATAAAGGCTGCTGTGCTGCATTGGTTTGGTTTAATACAACACCGTTTCCGGATTGGTCTGCCCAGGAAGCTACCGGAGCGCCATTCGTTGAAGTGCTTGTTCCGGCATCTGCTTTCAACCACAAAACATTGGTTGCAGAAGTTCCTACACCGGCAGGACCCGTTTGACCAAAGGAAGAAAATACAGTTAATATACCCAGGAGAATTAAGGAGGATAAGTTGTTCATTTATGACGATTTCTTTAAAATTCCAAAAAAAGGAATAGTGATTTCTCTTACGCAAGGCAAATTTACGCTAAAAAGTCGGAAAAACGTGTCATAAAAGACGTTAAATGAGCTAATTGATTGCCTAAACTACTATGCACGCATTGTGAACGAGTAATAGGTAGGATTCCAAGGGTAAATGGAATTCAATCACCGGTCAGATTCATTTACCGCCGCTGGTCACAAATGGCAGAGGCTTGTAATAACTTATTGAGCCAGCCACAAAGTCGGATTTATCCGCTGTACGCTTCCTTCAACAACCTGGTGAATCTCGAAGTGAGAAGTGGAAAGGTTTCCTTCGTCGTCGGCAAGCAAAGACCCAATGGCTTGTTTGGAGCCTACTTTGTCTCCGACAGAAACATAGGCTTCCTGTAGGTTACTGTAAACGGTCCGGTAAGTTCCGTGTTTGATGATCACTACTTTTCCGGCTCCCGGAATGTTCAAAACACTGGTTACTTCTCCTTCGAAGACCGCACGGACCTGTGAATTTTTAGGCGCACCGATATCAATACCGTTGTTGTTGGTATAGACATTCGGCAAAGTAGGGTGTGCGTTTTTCCCGTAATTTTCAGTGATGGAACCCTTTGCAACCGGCCAGGGCAATTTCCCCCGGTTCGTCTCAAAACTTTTGCCCATGGCAATGTTTTCTTTGGTATCCGTGAATGTAACTTCCTTTGCCGGACTTGCGGTAGTGGATGAAGATGATGAACTGCCTGTAGTGGATTTCGAAGCCAGTGAAGCTTTTTTCTCCGCTTCTCTTTTGGCTTTGGCTTCTGCATCAGCAATCTCTTTTTCAATAGCCTGTTTGATGCGGCGTTTCAATTCGGCTTTTTGACGTTCCTGTTCTTTGAGTTCAGCCATCAGCGAGCTTTCGTCCTTCCGGAGTTTTTCCAGGGCCTGCTGCTTGCTGTTCTTATCTTTTTCGATTTGCTGCTTCTCAATGATTTTTTCACCGAGCAAGCGTTTTTTATGTTCGTTTTCCTCGTGAATCGTTTTGATCTCCTTATTAATGGTATTCTCATTTTGGAGAATTACCTTGAACTGCTTTTGCTGCACTTCGGAAAGCCGCTTCAGGTAGGATGTTCTTTTTACCGCTTCGAAATAGTTGGAAGAGGAAAAAACATACATCATTTTCGCAGATTTGTTGCGGTGCTTGTAAGCGTAAATAAGTAGTTTCCGGTATTGTTCCTTTAAGCGTACCAGCTTTTTTTGAAGTTCCTTGATCTGGTCTCCCTTGGAAGAAATGGTCAATTCGGCACTTCGGATCTGGTTGTCAAAATTCCGGACAAGTAATTCCCGGTTCTTGACCTGGTTTTCAATCAACTTCAATTCGTTCAAAGAAGTCTCCGTTCCTTTTTTCACTTTATCCAATAAGGATTTGGTTGTGGAAAGTTTCTTTTCCAGCTTGTTTTGCTCAGCCTGGAGCTGATCACTTTTCTTTTGAGACCAGGCATAACTTGTGCTGATCAGTAAAAGGATAAACAGGCTATTTTTGAGAACGGCAGTCACCATATTCTTCCGGTATTACAAAGTAAATTTCCTGAGGTGTATTAATTTCTGTTTTGTCGTAATCCATTGTTAGAACGATGTGGTTCCGTGCGGTTACAATATCAATAATCACTTCTTTTGGAAGCAGGTACGTATCCACCGTGTCGCGGCTGAGATAGTCGATGGAAATGTGCGTGGAGTCTTCCGGGCTGTCAATGACCATCCGGCCGATACTTTTTAAGGAAGGATCGATAAAATAACGGATCATCACGTTATCTCCGTCATCATCGTTGTCATTGTTGTTCCCATTTCCATTGTTTCGGCGTCCTTCCCTTCCTTCCTTTCCGTCCCGGTACTTATTTTCTTTCTTGATGACCCGTTTTCTGTGGGAAGAAATGATATAGTTATACGGATCATTGATCTGGAAGTATTTTTGAGTGGTGTCGTAAGCTACCGGCAACCCGAGCAATAATTCTTCAATGTTCCTGTAATCGAAATCCACTCCGAATGATTCCTTGATGTAACCGATCGTTGTACGGATGGCACATTTGTCTTTGCGGTTAGAGATCAATAGTGAATCGCGGCGGATGATCGAATTGACGATCGGGATTCCGGCATAAGTCATGATCGGGTTAATGATGCTGTCTTTGATCGAACGGATCGAAGTTTTGAAACTTACCCTGCGGTTGGTGTCCGAAAAATGGCACTTGATTTTCGTATAGAATGAATTCGGACGAATAGTGGAAAGACTGTCCATTACATGGATCAACTCACTTGTTTTTCGTTTTTCCACCTTTACCGGTTTATCTGCTACGGGCCTTCTCGCACAGGAGCAGAGGATTACCAGCAAAGCAAATCCTAACCATTTAATATTCCGGATCGACATACGTTTTTGATTGAATTTTTTTGGTAAGTGATTTATTTTTGGACCCCAGTGAAAGTGCCTTTTTCCATAACTCAAGCGCTTTGCTTGTGTCTCCTAATTTAAAAAAGGCATCACCCATGTGCTCAGTGTAAGTTTTGTTTTCCTTGTCTAATTCTTCTGCTTTTGTGAATTCTCCCAGTGCGTCCTTGAATTTTCCCTGTTTGAATAAAACAAGTCCTTTGGTATCGAGGTATGGAGCCTGGTTGGGTTTGGCTTCCAAGACTTCACTGATCAGTTTCTCCGCTTTTGCCAATTCAATATTTGCCATTGCAAGGCGAATAGCATAGTTGTTCTTGGTCAACAGGTTGGTTGGATTTATCGCCAGAGAGATATCGTAAGCTTCCATTCCGTCTTTGTAGTTTTTCAAACCAAACAGCGCATCACCTTTTTGAGCAAAAAACTCTGCTTCCGTAGCCGGATCATTCACCACCAGTTCTTTCCCCATATCTGCTGCATCAATGGCTTCCTGGAAACGGTCCAATTGAACGCATGCGATGGTGTAGAGTAACTGAACACTTGAAATCGTCGGGAATAAAGCGCTGCATGCACGGGCATCTTTATAAAGGTCGTCAAACTTCAACAATTCATATTCCAGGATCAATACCTGGTTCCAGATCGGGAATTTGTTCTCTTCAAAGCTCAATGCTTTTTTATACGATTCCAAAGCCCCGGCCTTATCGTTATTGCGCAATAAAAAGTCCCCTTTTACCGAGTATCCTTTCGGATTGTTCGGGTAATACTCGATCAGTAAATCTGCCAGTTCGATCAGTTCTTTCTCCACGATCGGCTGCTTTTCATACATTTCAAGCAATACAGACATTTTCGTGTCAATATCAATATCTGTTCCCTGGAAAGCAGCTTTGAAATACTTGTAGGCTTCCGGCTTATTGATCTGGCGGTAGTACAAATCACCCAAAGCCAGGTTTGCACGCGCATTGGTAGGATCGTTCTTAACCAATTCTACTAGCATGGACTGGGCTTTGGAAATTTCCCTCCGGGAGAAATAATAGTCTACCAGCGTCCCGATCAAACTGAGATCATCCGGGTAAACTTCCCGTGCCTTCTGGATTTCCTGTACTCCTTTTTCGTCTTGTTTCAACGACAGGTACAATTCGAATTTCTGGATCGTCAGATCGGGTAAAACGCCCAATTGGTCTTCCATTTTATTGATCGAATTGATTGCGTCGTTCTGGCGTCCAAGTCGCTTCAATATATCTGCATGGGCAAAGAGCCAATCTACGTTTGCCGGCTGTGCTTTTACCATTTTGGCAAAGCATTTCTCCGATTCAATAAATTTTCCCTGGTTGTAATACATGTATCCCAATTCCTGGGTATACCAAATATTATTCGGGTCCAGTTTACTGGCCAGTTCGGTGTATTCTGCCGCCTTGGATTTATTGTTTAGCTGGAGGTAGCACTGACTTAATCCGTATGCTGCCGCATCGTCGTTGGGGCGGATCATCAGGCAGGAATCAAACGCCTGGATGGCATTCGCGGTCTGTCCCTTTATTTTGTAACGCATGGCACTGTGAAAAGACTGGATGTATGCAACATCTGCCTGTGAATTGGTTTCGCCGGGGCGAGCCGTTTTCTTAGTCCCACAGGAAGTGAGAACCAATACCAATGTGAACAAATAAAGGAACTTTTTCATCAGCTAATTATTGAGTAATCGCTTAAGCTCAAATCCCGAGCCAAACCTTTGTATTTCGAATGGGAACCCAGCATGGAATCTTTCAAATTCGCATCTACGATAATGGAATTTTGCTGTAAAATGCTGTTTTTAATGATCGAATTGGTGACCATAGATCCTTTCCCAAGGGAAACGTGCGGACCAACCACCGAATTCTCAAGGATCACATCTTTCCCGATATAGCACGGAGGAATAATGATCGAATTGAGCACTTTGGCAGAATCATCTACCAGCTCAATTCCTTTTTCCCGATCGTATTCCAATACCCGTTGATTTGTAATTACAGTTACTTCTTTATTTCCGCAATCGAGCCATTCTTCCACTTCTCCCGGTTTGAAACGCTTTCCTTTTTCAGTCAGTCTGCGCAAAGCATCCGGAAGTTGGTACTCGCCGCTCTTTATGATACCGTTTTCTACCAAAAAGTTTAATTCGTCTCTCAAAGCCATTCCGTCTTTGAAATAATAAATCCCGATCATGGCTAAATCGGAAATAAAATCACGCGGTTTTTCTACGAAATCAATGATCTCTCCGTCGTCGTTTAGTTTGACAACTCCAAAAGCGCTCGGATCTTCAATTTGTTTTACCCACAAAATACCGTCCGCATTGGGGTCGATTTTGAAATTTGCACGAAATAAAGTATCTGCAAATGCAACCACCACCGGGCCTTCCAGCAGTTTTTCCGCACACAGAACAGCATGAGCAGTTCCAAGCGGTTTATCCTGGTAAAAAATGCTTCCTTTTGCGCCTAACTTTTCCGCAACCTTGATTAATTCGGCTTCGATCTCCGGTCCGAAATCCCCGATCACAAAACCAATTTCATCAATCGGTTCGCTGCACAATGCAGCAATGTCTTCTACCAGGCGGTGCACGATCGGTTTACCACCAACCGGTACAAGTGGTTTCGGAACTGTTAACGTATGTGGACGAAGTCGGCTGCCCCGCCCCGCCATTGGAACGATCACTTTCATAGTATGATTTAATTTTTTCCTGTGCTCCCGAAACCTCCGTCTCCGCGGTTGGTTTCAGAAAGTTCAGCTGTTAGTTTTAATTCTGCCTGCACATACGGTGCAACAACCATTTGAGCTACGCGTTCACCACTTTCGATGATCACGTCTTCATTGGACAAGTTAATCAATAATACGCCAATTTCACCTCGGTAATCTGCATCGATCGTACCAGGCGAGTTCAATACGGTAACGCCCTGCTTGAATGCAAAACCGCTTCTTGGCCGGATCTGCACTTCGAAACCACTCGGGATCTCCAAATACAAGCCCGTTGGGATCAGTTTGCGTTCCAATGGTTTTAATGTTACCGGCTCATGTAAGAAAGCACGGATGTCCAGCCCCGCAGAATCTGCAGTTGCGTACTGTGGCAGTTCGTTGGTTGATTTATTGATGACTTTAATTTCCATAACCTTATTTTTGATTCGGGTCTTTGGTTACAGCATAGCTGATATCCATGACATTTCTCGCGCTTTGTTCGGTAATTCCCTGCTCAAAAGTAAAGATATAATCTCCTTTTTGCGGGAATTTTCGGTGCTTGAAATAAACCGTATTTTCCACCACTGTTCCGGAAGTTTCACCTATCCAGGAACCGTCAGGATTCGCGATCTTCATTTCGATCGGTTCTCTTCCTACCTGTCCGCGAGGCGTTTTGGAATGGATGAAAAACCACAGGTTGTTGTAAGCATAATCGGTCGTAGTCCGGACCGTGATCTGGATCGAATAAAAAGAAGTGGTATCCGGGATAGGTACTTTAAAAACAGGCTTTACGTCTTGTTCCCAGGAATTATTCTTGAATGAATAAGACTTGGTATAAAGTGGCGTTTCTCCGCAGGAGCAGAGAAAAACCAATAAACCAAGGATCCAACTATTTTTCAGTGCCTTCATTTCCTCCGTTGTTTTTACGCGGTGGTCTGCGACGGTTATTTCTTTTCTTATTCGGGTTTGCCTGTGCCTGCGGATTTTCACCTGCAGCAGCGTTTTCAACCGGTTTTTCCTGTTGTGGTTTTGCCTGTTGCGGTTTGGTATTTTGCTGTGGTTTATTACCCTGTGGCTTGTTCGAGCTTTGCGGCTTATTTTGCTGCGGTTTGTTGCTGTTCTGGGGCTTGTTTTGCTGAGGCTTATTCCCCTGCTGCGGTTTTTGAGCAGGTTTGGCGTTCGCATTCACTTCAGCTGTTTGACCCTGGCCGTTTGGCTTTTTCTTTTTGCGTTTTTTGTTCTTGCTGAACGTATTGTCAAAACGGTTCAAAGAATCTTGTCCCACCACGTTGTCGTAATCCGGTTCTTTACGGGCCACCTGCACATGGGAATCGAAATCCTTCAGGTCAGCAGGTTTTTTCCCGCCTTTATTGAGCTTGATGATTTCCTGAACACGCTCAGGAGAAAGTGCCACAAGACCCACTCCGATGGAAGCTTCGCCTTCGTACATGTACCACAACTGACGCTTGAAAACGTCTGTTTTGATATGGAAAGCAGTTCCTTTTTCGGTATGGATTTTTACATCTGTAGTTGGAAAAGACTTGATTGCTTCCAGGTACATGTCCAACTCGTAATTCAGACAGCACTTCAATTTTCCGCATTGTCCGGCTAGTTTTTGCGGATTGAGCGACAATTGCTGGTAGCGCGCTGCCGATGTGGAAACCGATCTGAAATCAGTCAACCATGTGGAACAGCACAATTCTCTTCCGCATGAACCGATTCCACCTAAGCGCTGAGCCTCCTGGCGGGAACCGATCTGGCGCATTTCGATCCGGATCTTGAACTTGTCAGCCATGTCTTTGATCAGCTGGCGGAAATCCACACGCCCTTCAGCAGTGTAATAAAATGTTGCTTTGGTTAAATCTCCCTGGTATTCTACATCGGAGATCTTCATTTCCAGACCGATATTCACAGCAAGCGTTCGTGCCTGGAACATGACTTCCGACTCCAGCGAGCGGGCCTGAACCCATTTGTCGATATCTTCCTGATTTGCAATGCGCAAAATCTTCTTTGTCTCCATTGGTTTTAAACCCGGAGATTTCTTTTTGACCTGAATTCTGGCTAATTCACCTATCACAGAAACAACTCCCACATCGAATCCGGGACTTGCTTCAACTACTACCACGTCACCTACCTGAAGTGACAGGTTTTTCGCATTTCTGTAGAACGTCTTGCGACTGTTCTTGAAGCGAATTTCAAGTATATCGTAAGGTACCTGACCGGCTGGAAGCTGCATGTTTGCCAACCAATCGAATACGCCTAGTTTATTACATCCACCAGAACTACAGGTCCCATTGTTTTTACAGCCGCGTGGTGTACCACCTCCGCTGCTACACGAGGAACATCCCATAGTTTTTGAATTTGATGTAAAAATACTAAAATTAAACCGTGTGATTTGCATTTTTGAATCAACTTGACAACAGCCCTTTGTGAATAGTGATTCCTGGTTTTGAAATTGAAAATTTAGAGTGGAGAATTGAGAAGATGGAATCTGTTTTTAGTTCTAAGCAAGTTTCGGATTTTTCAATTCTCCATTAAAAATCTGTATTTTCGGGAACAATTAAAATTCTTTCTACCATGAAAATTGCCTTTATTTTTTCAGCAGCTACTGCATTATTGCTTGCTGTATCCTGTAATTCCAACAACGACAAAAGAAAATCATTCGATGAAGTAGTGGAGTACAATGACTACATCGTGGACCGCATCAACGGGATGGATTCGGTTTATATGCTTGCACTGGACGCAGAAAGCGGAATTGATGCCTGCATGAAAAAATGTGAAGACTTAGTGAAGTTTTGTGATAAAACAGAGCAGGATTTCAAAGGAATTCAGCCGTTTAAAGGAGACAGCTCTTTAACGATGCAGGCTTTGCAGTACACACAGTTCATGCGAAACAACGGTAAAAAAGAGATCAAAGCACTATTGGGATTGATCGAAGATTTCCAGGAAGAAGAAGCGGCCGGAGAAGTTCCTTCTGATGAAATAGTTGCTCAAATCCAGGAAACTGCCGGAAAAATTGATGAACGTTACGACGAAGAAATCAATAAATTGGACGAGGTTCAGAAGAAATTCTCGATCAAGCACAACTTTACGGTAAACACCCGCCGTTAATCCAGGTTCCTAAGCTCTGTGAATAAAGCGCATGACTTGAAAGCAGAGCTGTGTGAACAACAATTTTCCAAATGCATTCCGGTCCAGGTGATAATGGGCATCATTGAATATTTCCATGAAGTCTATCGCATTGTTATTGGAAATAAACCGTGAAAAATTAGCCAGGAAATTTGCTTCTTCCTGAGAAACACGTGTCAGCATGTCCTGCGTGTAGTTTTTAAGCAGACTTTGACGGACCATGTGCAGGGAATACTGAACAAATTGCTTTTGTCCTTCGCGTGAAAGTGCAGAAACCTCATCGGTCCAGTTCAGCATCGCATTGACATCTTTCTTGAAACACACACGCATCAGCTGAATAAACAGGTCCCGGAACAGGTTTGCTTCGGATTGGTCGCCCATGATCTGTTGTGCGTCGATCAGGTTGCCATTGCTTCGTGCAGAAATACTTTCAGCCAGTTGCCGGCTCACTCCGCTTCGTTCCACTACCTGTTGGATCACATCGATCGGGTAGGAAGGAATGCGCAGGATTTGTGTCCGGGAAAGGATCGTGGTAAGCAGTTTGTCTGAATTGTCCGTAACCAGCAGGAAAAGGGTCTTCGCTGGCGGTTCTTCCAGTATTTTCAACAGTTTATTGGCGCAGGTAGCATTCATTTCTTCCGCCATCCAGATCAGCATGATCTTGTAGCCGCCTTCGTAGGATTTCAACGAAAGCTTTTTAACGATCTCCAAACTTTCTTCCGTCCCGATAATGGGTTTTCGTTCCTTGTCATCAATGCGTTTGGTCCAGTGGTACAGATCAAAAATGGGCTGTTCCTGGATTTGTTTTCTCCAAAGCGGCAACAGCGGATTGGTTGTTTTGGAAATCGTTTGAACGGTAGGAAAGGAAAAGTGCAGATCCGGGTGCTGCAGGTCGGACACTTTTTTGCAGGAAGCACATTTCCCGCAGCTGTCATTTTCCTGCTTGTCTTCACAAAAAATATACTGAACGAAAGCCAATGCCATGGGCAATGTTGCATGCCCGGCTTTTCCTGCAAATAATTGAGCGTGACTTATTTTCCCTCCTTTGACCTCCTCGATCAAATGAGCTTTTAGTTCGTCCTGCCCGGGTATTGAATTGAATTGCACGATGTAAAGTTAAATCTTCTCCGCACATATAGATGGTAAAAAAGACACAAAAATATTGGAAAGTGAAACAAAGTTCCTACCTTGGTGAATCAAAATTCGCTCCATGAGATTGCTTTCTTTAATTATCGGAATTGTACTAGGTTTCCCTGCGCTGGTAAGTGCACAGGAAGTGAAATTAAAAGAGGAATCCGTTCAGTTTTCTGCCGGTTCCCAACAGGCCATAGTTGCCGAAATCCCTTATGCGGATCGCGAACAGGTTGCAAAACAGCTAAAATCCGAATTGAAAGGATGGGGTGGAAAACTGAGTATTGCCGGCGACGAATACAAGGTGACGCAGGGAAAAATGAAGGCTTTCGGAGACAAGCGGTTCGACGGATATGCGAAGATCATTCAAACCGGAGATGACATCAAAGTGGCTTTTGCGGTCGATTTGGGCGGTACATTTATGACAAGTGGAGCGCATCCGGCTGAGCATAGAACGATCAGCCAACGGGCACAGAATTTCGGTTCGAAAACTGCAAATGTGGGAATCAAAGCACATGTTGCTGCGGATAAAAAAGCACTCAAAACGCTCGAGAAGCAGGAAAAAGAGATTGAAAAGAATATCGAAAGTTCAACAAAGAACATTGAAAATTACCAGAAGAAAATCAAAGAGGAGCAAAAGAATATTGAGACCAAAAAAGCGGAACTGAGCACCAAACAGGAAGAGATCAAAAACCAAAACCTGCAGCTCACCGACCGGAAGAAAAAAGCTAAAAACCTGAAGTAACGCCAAAGCGAATTACTTCACAGCACTATAAAACAACAATCCATAACACACAACTAGTATGAAACAATTAACACTTTTCGTTGCTGCGCTATGCACCACATGGGCAATCGGGCAGGAAGTAAAGACTTCGAATGATAAGATAAGCTTTTCACACGGATCTTTCGATGCCATTGTCGTAACGATCCCCCACGCAAACAAGGATGTGATCGAAAAAGAACTGAAATCCGAAATGAAGGATTGGGGTGGAAAATACAACAGTTCGAAAGGAGAGTACACCGCGAAAGAAGCCAAAATGAAGGCAATGGGCGAGAAGTACTTCGACGGTTATGCAAAGATCATTGAAAGCGGTTCCGAGATCAAAGTAGCATTCGCTGTGGATTTGGGAGGTGCTTACATGAACAGCCGCGAACACGGGAGCCAGCACAAGGAAATCGAGAGTCGTGTGAAGAAATTCGGTCAGAAAGCTGCAAAAGAAAGCGTAAACGGAATGATCGAACTGGAAACCAAAACGCTGAAAAAGCTGAACGGCGAGAAAGAAGACATCGCAAAAGACATTGAGCGTTCAAAAAAAGACATCGAAGACTACAAGAAGAAAATTGCAGATGCAGAGCAAAAGATCAAAGACAACGAGACTGCAACTCAAAAGAAAGAAAGCGAGATCAGTACTCAAATTACCAAACTGGAAGAAGTGACCGGCTTGTTGAAGAAGATCAAGTAATAGAAAAATCCTGGTTGAAAGAGTCGTCTGTAATTATGGACGACTTTTCTTTTTATACCTTTGGCTTATGAAACTATTGGTGGTACGTTTTAGCTCAATCGGGGATGTGGTATTGACAACTCCCGTGGTGCGCTGCCTGAAACAGCAGGTACCAGATGCCGAAATCCATTTTATCACTAAAAAAGCATTCAAATCCGTATTGGAGCAAAATCCGTACATTGACCAGTTGATCACCATCGAAAAATCGGTGGATGAGGTGGTCGACAAACTGAAAGCTGAAAAGTATGACTACGTTATCGATCTCCACAACAACATTCGCACACTGAGATTGAAACGCGCATTGAAAGTAAAATCGGCTGCTTTCCCGAAAAAAAACTTCTCGAAATTATTACTCACGACTTTCAAGATCAACCGCATGCCGAAAGTGCACGTGGTAGACCGCTATTTTGAAGCCGTAAAGCATTTGGGTGTTGTCAATGACCAAAAACCTTGTGATTTCTTCCTGGCAGATTCTGATCTGGTTTCCCTGGAATCCATTGCGCTCACTTCAAAAGGATTTATCGGTGTGGCCATGGGTGCGCAATACGCTACCAAGCAACTACCCGTTTCCCTGATGGCAGAAATTTTAAAAGGAATGCAACAGCCGGTTGTTTTATTGGGTGGACCAATGGACTCAGAGCGTGCAGCGGAATTGATTCAAAGCCTTCCCAACCAGCGGGTACTAGATCTTTGCGGAAAACTAACGCTGCGCCAGTCTGCTTTTATGACCAAACACTGCGCAAAACTGCTTACCGGCGACACCGGCTTGATGCACATTGCTTCCTGCTTTGAAACCCCGATCATTAGTGTGTGGGGAAATACCGTTCCTGATTTCGGGATGTATGCTTATGCGCCGCAGAACCCTGCACTTTACACAATTCACGAAGTGGAAGGACTCAGCTGTAGGCCGTGTTCCAAGATCGGGTATAAGGAATGCCCGAAGAAGCATTTTAATTGCATGAAACTGCAAAACGCGGAAACGATCAAAAGCGATTTGTCAGCATAGCGAAGTCGAAGCAACCCTATTACACCGATGTTACACTTTTGAGAACAGTGACGTAATATTGCGGAATTGCATTTTAAAATTGATTTGTAGTTAATTCGCCATTCGCATCCCGATAGCTATCGGTCCGCCATTCGCAATTATTCCACGTTAATCAACGAACAATTTCCGCAACTCCGTAGCCTCATTCGGGCTCATCTTCTTAGCCAGGATCAAAGCCAACTGTTTTCTTCTGAGCGCTCCTTCAAAACGTTCGATCTCTTCCTCCGTTTCCGGAACCAGTTCCGGAACCTGGATCGGTCCGCCGTGCTGGTCAACAGCCACAAACGTGTAGATCGCTTCATTTGATTTACTTCTCTTCCCGGTAATATTGTCCTCCACGAATACGTCTACGAAAATCTCCATCGAAGAATTGAACGCGCGGGAAACTTTTGCTTCCAGGGTTACGATCGACGCGTGATTGATCGGAGAATTGAAACTTACGTTATTTACATTTGCCGTAACAACCACTCTGCGTGAATGGCGGTGTGCCGAAACACTTGCAATTTCATCCATCCAGGCAAGTAATTGCCCGCCAAACAGGTTTCCAAGTGTATTGGTGTCATTCGGTAGAACAACCTTTGTAGTAATAGCTAATGTTTCCGATGCATATCGAGGTTTCATCTTCAAATGTTTTTTGTAAAAGTACATTAATTTCATACGAACCGGGAATAAGAACGCACTTAGAATTTAAAAAATTTCCGGGTTAAGAATTTAAAATTTCTCCAGTTTTAAAAGCCTTGCTATATTTACAAACTTCAAAGTGAATTATGGAAAAACTCATTCAGGCATTTTCGTCCAATATTAGTGAAGCCTTGGAAATTGCTGCAAGTGCAAGCTTTGTAAAACCCGGTCAGGAAATCCGCAATATTGTGATCTGCGGGATGGGCGGATCCGGGATCGGAGGTCGTATCGTGGCTCAATGGGTTCAGGATTATTGTGCAGTACCTGTATTATCGGTTCAGGATTATTCCCTGCCGGCATTTGTAGGAAAACACAGCCTGGTGATCGGTTCTTCCTATTCCGGAAATACCGAAGAAACCTTATTTGCTTTGGAAGACGCCAAAGATAAAGGAGCAGCAATCATCGGGATTTGTTCCGGTGGTGCACTGGCCGATTTCTGTAAATCCAATAATTACCAATACGTTGTTGTTCCGGGAGGAAATCCGCCGAGAACCGCTTTGGCTTTTTCATTGGTACAGTTAAGCAATATTTTCCTACAGATGGGATATGCTCCCGCAAGCATTTTGAATGAAATAGCAAACGGGAAGAAACTCATCGATTCCAACGAAGAGCAGATTAAATCGGAAGCGATGCGAGTGGCGAAAGAACTTCAGAAACGGACCATTGCCGTATATGCAGGTTCGGGTTACGAAGCAATTACCATTCGTGCGAAACAGCAGTTCAACGAAAACTCGAAAGAATTGTGCTGGCAGCATGTGATTCCGGAAATGAACCACAACGAATTAGTGGGCTGGGGTGGAGGAGACAACCGCTATGCGTGTTTGTTTATCCAGACCGGTGACCTTTCTATACGCAACCAGAAGCGCTTTGAGATTTCCGTGGAGCGCACGAAATCGAAAACAGATAAAATTGAAACGATCACTGCCAAAGGAGAAACTCAGGTAGAGAAAAGCATTTACCTGATCCATTTGATCGATTGGATCTCGCTTTATCTTTCTGATCTGAAAAACGGCGACCCGATCGAAATCGAAATCATTGATTATTTGAAGGCAGAATTGGGCAAAATAAAATAATTGAAAATGTAAAATGGAGAATTGAAAAGAGAGGATTATTTAAACTTTTCAATTTTACCTTCTCAATTCTCAATTAATCTACGAATTTCCCGCCGCCGTATACCTGGAATTCAAATCCGCGGTCATTGTGAACTTCAAAATTCACCTGGATTCTTGCGGCGTAATAACGTTCCGGATCGCTTGCCAGGATATTGATCAGCTGATCTTTATAATCCAGTCTTAACGCACTGGTAAATCCGTTCGGATCATCCGGCCCAACGATAATATAACTAAACATATCCTGGTTCACGAAGCCCTGGAAAGTCGTTGCAAATTCTTTTTTGGATTCCAAAACGTTCATAGCCCGGTCCATGCTGATAGCGTGAAGCGGAGCAGGTTTGTAGCCTGTTTTATTGATATCATCCTGGAAAGAAGCACGTCGCTCTTTCGTTTTGATGATCTTTCCTTTCGCATCGTAATAAGAAATACGGTCAATAAAAACCGCTTCATTCGTTCCATCAATCTGGTCGATCAATTCCTGGGTCACAAACGGTTTTCCGTCATTCAGGAAGTAATAGCGCGTACCGTTCGTTTTGCCGTTCCCTTCCGAAAACTGCTCTTCAACAATTTGAATGACGTTCGCAGTATCCAAATGCCCGATGACTTCGATCATCGTACCGTCCGCTTTTTCGTAATGCAGTGAATTTGCTACGATTTGAGCGGATTCCGTGATCTTTTTCAACTCCAGGACATGCGCGTCCATTTCAGCTTCATTCTTGAATTGCTTCACAATGATTGCTTTCTCACCGGATTTTTTTTCCGTGGAACTACCATCTGTGCCACATGACACCAATCCGATTACCAGTAAGGGGAAAATATACTTTTTCATAGTGCTTCTTTCATTCAAAAATGACCTGGATTGTAAAAGTAACAGCTTTATAACAAATCGCGGACTTTTTTTGCGGTAAATTAGGGTTCAAATTCGGAAGCCATGGAAAAGATCGTTATTGCAGGAGGCTCGGGCCTCATCGGAACAGGTTTAGCAGCATATTTGAGAAGTCAGGGACACGAAGTTTGGATCCTCTCCCGAAAACCTTCCAACCCGGAGCAGTTTTTCCTGAACTGGGACCCGCTTGAAGGGAAGATCGATCCCGCCGCAATTGAAAACACCTCGGTTTTAATTAATCTTTCCGGAGCAGAACTCGCTGCCAAAAGATGGACAAAATCGCGGATTAAAGAACTCTACGATTCCCGGATCAAAACCACGCATTTTTTGTTCAGATCCTTTCATGGGTCTGAGGCTCTCAAACAGTATGTTTCAGCTTCCGGCGCCGTTGCGTATGGGTTCGATCATCCGGAAAAAACCTACTCGGAGAACGATCCGTTCGGGAACGACATCATTTCTGACATTACAAGAGAATGGGAAAAGGCTGCGGATGTATTTGACGGAACCTGCATCGTTTCAAAGGTCCGGATTGCGGTAGTTTTAAGTGAAAAAGGCGGCGCATTGCAAAAATTGGCCAACCCGGTTAAAAAAGGTTTCGGTGCTGTTTTGGGTTCAGGTGAACAGGCTATTCCGTGGATTTACTGCGAAGACCTTTACCGCGTATTTGAATTTGTAATTGCGAAAAAAGCAAGAGGAGCATACCATGCTTCGGCAGGAAATACCACCAACAGGGAGCTGACAAAACTCATTGCTAATACATTGAAAAAAAGATTATTGCCTTCGGTTCCGGGGTTTATCGTCCGGATTCTATTCGGTAAAATGGCTATGATGTTGCTTTCCGGTAATAAAGTAGACAATACGAAAATTCAATCGGAAGGATTTTCTTTCAAAGACGGAAATCTTAATTCAACAATTCAACGTATTTTTGGCTAAACAAAAAACCCTTTGCCAAAAGACAAAGGATTTTTTTGCTATTAATCGAAAAAACAAGAGCACCCCTACTCCTGTTACTCAAATGAGTACATTTTTAAAGACAAATGATTAGTAAATCATTCGAATAATACAAAGATGAAACAAGATGTTAAATATTCGAAATCAATGTTTTCAATATTTACGATAACCAAGCGTTAATTGACGCTAATTAAACCACTGAAAATCAATAGTTTACAAACGATAATTTAAGGTAAAAATTACAATGTCCACAGGGTCAACAGATAGTTTAGTTCGTTTGATTGCTTCCTTATCAAAGGCCGAAAAGCGAAGTTTTAAGCTGTATGCAAATAGAAATTCTTCTTCTCAGGAGGAAATCAAGTATTTGCAGCTGTTTGATTTTATTGATAAAACCGAAAATTACTCGGATGATCTGGCAATTTCCAAAATCAGCGGGCTTAAAAAGAGTCAGCTTTCAAATATCAAAGCCCATTTATACAAGCAATTGCTCACCAGTTTGAGATTGCAGCATGCAGCACATCTGCCCACGATCGAAATCCGGGAATCGATGGATCACGCATTGATTTTGTATGAAAAAGGATTCTACAATCAGGCATTAAAACTATTGGAAAAAGCCAAGCAAAACGCCATCAAGATTGAGTCTACGATTTTACATCTGGAAATTCTGGATTTCGAAAAATTCATAGAATCACAACACATTACACGAAGCGTTTCTTCCCGTGCAGATGAACTTACGGCAGAAAGCCGGGTTTTGAGCAAACACATTCAGGGAAGTATCCAATTTTCAAATTTATCCTTGCAGCTCTATGCTTTGAACGTGAAAGTGGGGTTTGTGCGGGATGAGAAAGATTACCGCTTCGTTAAAGAATTCTTTGCAAAACGTCTGCCTGAGTACAAGATATCGGAGCTGAGCTTCGAAGAGAAAATGCATCTTTACAATGCTTATGTCTGGTATTATTACATTACGCAGGATTTCCTGATGTGCTTCAAATACGCCAGTTTGTGGGTAAAATTGTTTGAGGATCATTCGCATGTGAAAGATCATTACCGCGAGATGTATTTGAAAGGTCTTTACAACCTGCAGAACGCCTTGTTTAATCTGAGAAATCACAAACGCCTGCTGGAGTCGATTGAAAAATTGGAAAGCGCGGATTTGGGAGACAGAGAAAACGAAAACATTGCTTTGCTGCATCGGATGTATTGGCTTACGGCAAAAATAAATTACTATTATTTGTGCGGAACGTTCTCTGAAGGATTGGAAATCGTGCCGAAAGTAGAACAGTTTATTTCAGATCATGAAGACCGTTTGGACAACCACCGGATCATGATTTTATATTATAAGGTTGCATGTCTTTATTTCGGAAACGGAGACAATAAAATGACGATCAAATACCTGAACAGGATTATTCAGTTAAAAGATGTTTCCCTGCGGGAAGATATTCAGGCATTTGCACGGATTCTGAATCTGATTGCACACTTTGAATTGGGAACAGACGATCATTTGCTGGATTACCAGATCAAGTCGGTATACCGCTTTTTAAGAAACATGGGAGATTTGCACGGAGTGCAGCATGAAATTCTGAATTTCCTGCGCCAGCTTCCGTTTGCAGATGACCGCTCATTGATGCGCGCCTTCCGGATTTTACATGGAAAATTGGTAAAACTCTCCAAATTGCATTACGAAAAACGACCGTTTCTGTATCTGGATATTATCTCGTGGCTGGAATGCAAGATCGAAAAACGACCGGTTCAGGAAGTAATCCGCAGTAAATTTTTATTGGAACAGGAAACCGGACATAGTGTTTATTTCCCTGAATAACAGTCTATTAAATCAAAATCAGAACAATTTCATAATTAGTTTGACGAAAAATTAAACAAAAAACAAGGCTAAAATTTGTCAGTTTCAAATAAAGCTGTAATTTTGATTACATATTCGTCAGATAAACGTTTAAATACTCAACAATTAGATGACAGGATTAAAAACAGGTGATCGCATGCCGGATTTCCGGGGAACGGATCAAAATGGAAAAGAATGGACGAATCAGAGTTTTGCAGGCAAGAAACTGGTGATTTACTTCTATCCGAAAGACAATACTCCCGCTTGTATCAATCAGGCTTGCAGTTTGAGAGATTCATACCGGGAATTAATGAAAAAGGGATATTCGATTTTAGGAGTGAGTATGGATACAGAAAAGATGCATACCCGGTTTATTGAAAAGTTTAGCTTACCTTTTCCATTGATCGCTGATACGGAACGGAAAATGATCGATGCGTTCAAAGTGTGGGGATTGAAAAAGTTCATGGGACGCGAATATGACGGAATTCACCGGACAACATTTGTTGTGAATGAAGAAGGGATTATTACACATATTATTGAGAAACCAAAGACGAAAATTCACGGTGAGGAGATTTTAAATTTAGTATGATCAGAACATCGTAAGTAGTTTACGACCTACAGGGTGTACATTTGCAGAAACGATAACAAAAACGATTAAAATTTAAACGATATGGCAGTTAAAGAAGTTAACCCGGAAAAATTGAAAGCACTTCAGCTAACAATGGAAAAGTTAGATAAGACTTTCGGAAAAGGATCTGTAATGAAATTAGGAGATAATGCAATTGAAGAAGTGGAAGTAATTCCTTCCGGTTCAATTACGTTGGATCTGGCATTAGGAGTAAATGGTTATCCAAAAGGAAGAATCGTTGAAATTTACGGACCTGAATCATCAGGAAAAACAACCTTGGCAATTCACGCAATTGCAGAAGTGCAAAAGCAAGGTGGAATTGCTGCTATTATTGATGCAGAACACGCATTTGATCAGTTTTACGCACAAAAACTGGGAGTTGATATCGAAAACTTATTGATCTCTCAACCCGACAACGGTGAACAAGCTTTGGAAATTGCAGACAGCTTGATTCGTTCCGGAGCAGTTGACCTTTTGGTTATTGACTCGGTAGCGGCGCTGACTCCAAAGGCGGAAATCGAAGGAGAAATGGGTGATTCACAAATGGGTCTGCAGGCTCGTTTGATGTCGAAGGCACTTCGTAAACTAACCGGTTCGATCAACAAGGCAAAATGCTGTTGTATTTTCATCAACCAGTTGCGTGATAAGATCGGAGTGATGTTCGGAAACCCTGAAACAACAACAGGAGGAAATGCCTTGAAATTCTACGCTTCCATGCGTATTGATATTCGCAGAGCAAGTCAGATTAAAGAAGGAGAAGATGTGATCGGTAACCGCGTGAAAGTAAAAGTGGTGAAAAACAAAGTTGCTCCTCCGTTCCGTAAAGCTGAATTTGATGTGATGTACGGAGAAGGAATCTCCAAAGTTGGTGAGATCATCGATTTGGGAGTAGAATTAAATATCTTGAAGAAAAGCGGATCCTGGTTCTCATACGGAGAAACCCGTTTAGGACAGGGAAGAGACTCCGTTAAAAATATGATTGCCGATAACCCGGAATTAATGGACGAGTTAGAAGCAAAAATCAAAGAAGCTCTTGGTGCTACCGGCACTGCAGTGGTGGTAGCCCAGGACTAACTGCATATCGTTTCCAATAAGTCCCGTGAGCAATTGCGGGACTTATATTGGAAAACGAAAATCAAACCTAACAAATTCTTAAAGCCCCGAATTAACACCTTCTCGACAATATTTCCGTACTTTTGCCCAAACTGAAGCAAATGGTATTATCAATGACCGGCTACGGAAAAGCAAGTGGTTCCTTCCAGGGGAAGAAAATCGTTGTGGAAATCCGATCCTTAAACAGCAAAAGCTTAGATCTGAATATGCGTGCAATTCCCTTGTACCGCGAGATCGAATTGGAAAATCGTTCAATCGTTGCAGAATTGTTGGACAGGGGGAAAGTAGAATTGTCTATTTCCCTGGAGAATTCCGGCGAGACGAAGAACTACGCGATCAACAAGGACCTGGCGCAGGCTTATTACAAAGACATCAAGGAAACAGCTGAGTTGTTGGGTGAACCGACAAACGATTTACTGTCAATGGTGTTGAGAATGCCGGAGATTTACTCGAATGAGAAAGAAGCGCTTTCGGATGAGGAATCCACGTTTGTGCAGAGTTTGGTAAGAGAAGCATGCCAGCACCTAAACGAATTCCGCAAGCAGGAAGGCGATCAGTTGCGAAAGGATTTCGAAGGAAACATCGGGCGCATTGATGAATTGTTGTCTGAAGTTCCGAAGTACGAAACGGCGCGTATCGAAGCAGTTCGTGAGCGTATGAAAACCGGACTGGAAAAGATCACCAATATCTCTATCGACCTGAACCGTTTGGAACAGGAGATCATTTTTTACATCGAGAAAATGGACGTTTCCGAAGAGAAGATGCGTCTTTCAAATCACCTGAATTATTTCCTTGAAACCATGAATATTCCGTTATGCGGAAAGAAGTTGGGTTTCATTACGCAGGAAATCGGCCGGGAGATCAATACGCTTGGAAGTAAATCTTACCATGTAGAAATGCAGAAATTGGTGGTAGAAATGAAAGACCACCTGGAAAAGATCAAAGAACAAGTTTTAAATACCCTGTAAGATGACAATGGATTCGAGTAGCGGTAAATGTGTCATTTTCTCAGCTCCATCGGGTGCCGGAAAAACAACCATTGTTCAATACTTGTTGAAGGAAATTCCTGAACTTGCCTTTTCAATTTCAGCATGCAGCCGCGCTCCGAGAGGAGAGGAAGAGCATGGAAAACATTACTACTTTTTGGGAGTAGATGGTTTCAAGAGAAAAGTAGAGAGCGGGGAGTTTTTGGAATGGGAAGAAGTGTACGCAGATAATTTCTACGGAACACTGAACTCCGAATTGGAACGTATCTGGTCTGCCGGTAAAACCGTGATCTTTGATGTAGATGTGGTGGGTGGATTGAACCTGAAGAAAATCATCGGGGAAAATGCACTTTCCATTTTTGTGCAGCCGCCTTCTTTTGCTGATTTGGAAAGCCGTTTGCGTTTCCGAAGTACCGAGACAGAAGAGAAAATCTCCATGCGTTTGGAAAAAGCGCACATTGAGTTGGGTCGTGCTCCTGAATTTGATTACATCCTTTTGAACGATAACCTGGAAAATGCTTGTAAAGAAGCAGAAACAGTTGTTCGAAAATTTATTACCGGATTATGAATGTAGGACTCTATTTCGGAACGTTTAACCCCATTCATGTCGGGCATTTGGTCATTGCCAATTACATGGCCGAATATACGGACATCGACCAGGTGTGGTTAGTGGTAACACCGCAAAATCCGCTGAAGCTGAAATCGTCTCTCTTACCGGATTATCACCGCCTGGCAATTGTGAACGAATCCATCCAGGATAACGACAATCTGAAAGCTTCGGATATTGAATTCAAATTGCCGCAGCCGAATTACACGGCAACCACGCTGGCATATTTGAAGGAAAAATACCCGACATACGAGTTTTCCCTGATCATGGGAGAAGACAACCTCCGAACATTCCACAAATGGTTTAACCATGAGCATTTGCTGGCTAATTACAAATTCTTTGTTTATCCGCGGGTATTGACGATCCAGGAGGAGGAGGAAGTAGAGGAAATCGGGTATCATCCGGAGAACGGATTTAAGAACCACCCGAATATCATTATGTGCGAAGACGCGCCGGTGATGAAAGTTTCATCGAGCTTTGTGCGCCATGCGATCAAAGAGGGAAAAGATGTCCGTTACCTGCTAACGGAACCGGTTCGCAAGTACATTGATGAGATGAATTTTTACCGTTAAGCTTTTGCTTTACGTTTAAACAAACGAGCAATCTGCTTGCGGAAGAAAAACATCAAAATTAAGTAAGGAATTGCGATCAGGAATAAAATCCCGGTGTTGATAGAAGACCCGAAAGAATTCTCATCCAATTCGCTTCCCTGCTGCGCCAATAACTTACATTGTGAACATCCCTGCCCGAATGCAAGATCCACAAAGATCAATGTGATCGCCAATAAAAACAATCGTTTTTTCATGGAACAAAAATACGAAACAAACGGCTAGGCTGTTTCTTCCGGGTTTGGATTTAACATATCGGATTAGTGGAGTTATACACAATAAAAAAGACCCTGCACAATGGTTGCAAGGTCTGAATGATTGATGAGTAAATACTGTATCAAACTAATACCACGGGATTCAAAATTTCAATTGCTTTTGATGTCCCCTCTTTATTTAACCCAATCAGCGATTGAGTAAAAACAACCTTTTCTTTGATATGACCTGGTAAATCGTGTAAAGAGGTATCATCATCAATGATTACAAAGTCATGGACGTGTTCATTTTTTGAGATCCAATTCAATAACTCATCTTTTCGGGATAATAAGTCCTTGTTATCGTCCAATTTGTCAATCTTCACACGAATTCCGCGGTTGCTGAATAGTTCTTCCCACTTCTCTAACGAGTAAGTTGATTTATGAGAGGTCGTTAAGACAATAGAAGCACCGGTCTCAGAGATTATGTCTTTGAGATTGCTTACAGCCTGGGGCATAAACTGGTAAAAACCATCCGGATGAATTTCAACTTTCTTCCAAGATGCAGCCTGAACCATGACGCCATCTATGTCTAATAGGATGAACATATTACAAAGTTAGGAGTTTATTATTAAAACACAAAATATTGTTTTACAATGGTTTATCATATCGATTAATGTATTCTTTCTTTTTCTGTATCGTAATCTTCAAAGTCCAACTGTACATCCTTCCATTTTATTGCTACTTGTTTCGTTGTGTTTTCACCAGCAACATCATGGCTAATTTCATCTCCAGCAAACTTAAGCTGATGAATCGATGATGTCCGTCATTAATAGTAGTGTTGTGAACTTTGATATTACCAAAACGATGCCCTTGCTGAAGTCGTTTGTGGATACGAACTATGATAGGATAGCTAATTTTATTCTGACTGGGATTAAATTTTATTGAATTGGTTTCAATGAATAGCTTTACTTGTTGATAAGTGATTTTATGCATGCTTATAGAGTTATAATTTAATATAAGCATTTATTTTGAGAATACCAATATGTAGTTGATATACTGATACTTATCCTTTGTGTAATGAGAGGAATAAATAGTTTTCCTGCATTATCACAAATCCATCACAACAAATCCACCAATTCCTTTCGGCTCAATTGCTTCAATGCGCTCACGTCTGTATGTACCAGGTCGCCTACTAATTCGTGCTTGCGTTTTTGCAGTTCCAGGATCTTTTCTTCGATGGTATTCGGTGTGATCAAACGCACGGCTACCACTTTTTTATCCTGCCCGATGCGGTATGCGCGGTCGATTGCCTGGTTTTCCACTGCTGGATTCCACCACGGATCGACTAAGTAAACGTAGTCTGCCTGCGTTAGGTTCAATCCCATTCCGCCGGCTTTCAAACTGATCAGGAACACGCGGATCTCTTCATTTTCCTGGAATGCCTGGACTACTTCTTTTCGTTTCCGGGTTTGTCCCGTCAGCAGGGAATACTTGATTTTCCGTTCTTCCAAAGCCTGCTCGATCAGTTTTAGCATGCCCACAAATTGTGAGAATACCAGGATTTTGTGGTGTTTTTTCTTGCTTTCGATCTGTTCCAGCAATTCCTGTATTTTGGCCGACTGATCGCCGTAAGAAACGCCGTTTTCATTGATTAGCGCAGGCGAATTGCAGATTTGGCGCAACTTGGTCAATCCCGCTAGAACGTGCATGCTGCTCTGGCCGTCCGTAAAATCGGGTTCGCTTAGGAGGTATTCCTTCAATTCGGTTTTGTAAACATCGTAAACACGCTGCTGTTCGTGGTCCATTTCACAGTAAACCACCATTTCTGTTTTTTCCGGAAGCTCGGTTGCGACTTGTTTTTTGGTGCGGCGCAAAAGGAAAGGATGAATGCGCTTTTGCAGTTCTTTGGCTCGCTGACTGTCCTGGAACTTATCGATCGGAACGGCAAAATGGTCCTTGAATTGCTTCAGTGAACCGAGCATTCCCGGGTTGCAGAAAGACAGGATCGAGAAAATATCCAGCGTATTGTTTTCAATCGGTGTTCCGGTTAGTACAAAGCGCTGTTTTGCCTGGAGCAGACGAACGGTTTTGTAACGCTTGGAATCCGGATTTTTAATTGCTTGGCCTTCGTCCAGGATGACCGTTTCGAATACAAAATCTTTCAGGTAACGGATGTCGGAAAGCAGTGTTCCGTATGTGCTCAATATTATATCGAACGATTCAAAATGTTGCGTGCCTTTGATGCGTTTTGTTCCGTGAAGGTCTAAAACCCGTAAATGTGGAGTGAATTTTGCGATTTCATCTTTCCAGTTGAAAACCAAAGAAGTCGGAACAACGATCAAATGCGTTCCTTTTTCGGTTTGCTGTTTCTTCGAAAGATAGGCCAACAGCTGAATGGTTTTTCCCAATCCCATGTCGTCGGCCAAAATTCCGCCGAAACCGAAATCATTCAAAAAGTGCAGCCAGTGATATCCTTCGCGCTGGTAATGCCGCAATTCGGTGTTGAATTCCTTCGGAAGCTCAATTTCCGGGATTCGCTCAAAATGGGAGATTTTCTCTTTCAGTTCGGTTATTTGGGTGTGAACGGCGCTGTCAATTTCTTCCGTATCGAACCATTCATCGATGAACTGGTAGGAAGTTTTCGGGATCCGGATCACGTCTTCCACCAATTCTCCTTCCCGGAAAAATGCTTCGAACCGTTCCAGCCATTGCTGCGGAAGCAGGGCCGTTTGTCCGTCGCCCAATTTCACGTAGCGCGATTTCTGGATAATGCTCCGCTGGATTTCCTTCAGGCGAACGCGGTTGTCGCCCACTTTGATATGCGCTTTCGTCTCAAACCAATCAATTCCGCTGATGATCTGAACAGAAACTTTCATGCTTTTCGGGATCAGCTTTAATTTGGTCAGTTCCTGGAAACCATGGATCTCCAGTTCAGCTTCGCTCCAGGATTCAAAGGCATGCAGGAACCAATCGTTTTCCAAAAACTGGCTTTTGTGCAGGTAGAAGAAATCTCCGCCCAGTTGGTACTCAAAATCTTTGTGCAGGAGAATGATCTGGCCTAAAAAATCAATTTCCAGGTCTTCATTCCGGGGAATTTCGAATGAGTTCCCGGTTTGATCGATCGTGAGTAATTTTCTTTTGGACAGGATCGGGATTTCCACTGCACCGTATTCGATAATGGGAGTGATGTGAATGTAATTTTCACTGTCCGTCAGGTAAATGCGTTTCGCCTGGACGGTAGCCAAACCGGTTTGTTTGATGACCGCGCGTGTGGCTTTTTTGACGTAAGAATAATTGACGCTGACCACATTCTCGAGCGGAACGAGGAAACTTGCGTGAAATTGATCAAACTGCGACTGATGAATGATCAATTTGTTGTGATTCTTCCGGAAATAACTCAAAGTCCGCATGTAATTCCAGCTTTTGATGAGGTAAAGGTCTTTTCCGCGACGAATGAACAGCTCGCTTTTCATTTTCACCTGGTCGAAGTCCATGCGGTGATTGTCGACCTCTATGAAACCGGTAATCTCGTAAAATTCCTGGTTTTGATTGACATCCAGGTGCAAAAGCATCGGTTTGTCGTGGATCTGAAGTGCCAGATCGGTATTTTTACCCGTTTTGGTTTCGGAAACTTCTATCACTTCCAGTTGTTCGAACAGCGGTTTGGCGATCCCGATGGATTTCACCACTTTCAGGAACGTTTCTTCGTCGTTTGCCAGGTTCCGGTACAAATGGTGTTTGGTTCCCAGCATCCCGAGCGCAGTATACGCCTGTATCAATTCGGGTTTTGTTTCGTGCAGGGCGAGTTCCAATGCGTCCATCGCATGGATCGGATGCTTGATTTTCCCGCTTTGGGTCAGGGCGCTTTCAAACACCTGGAATTCAAAATGATTTTCAGTATCAAATGCACGAAAAGCAATGTAACGCTTGGGCAGTGGTTGATGCAGTTTTTCCGGTGAAAACGAGGCCGGAGACAATTTTTTGGTCAGTTCGGCGATTTTTTCGGAATCCAAACGGATCAGTTCCGGATTAACCGGGGTGACTTTTACCTGCTTGTTCTCATAAGTGAGCAGGAACAATTCGTCGTATGTTTTCTCATCGGAAATTCCGTAGGAAAGAGCGGCTTTTGAGATTCGTTTTTTGCGGTCCGCTTCGTCAAAGAACACCCGGAAATCCGGAAATTCCATAACTCGGTAAAGCACCATGGCCTGGTGATCGCACAATTTCCTGTCTTTTCCTCCACAGCTACAGTTCAGGAACAAATTCCGGTCTTCCCGGATGAGCGTTACCTCGTGTTCCGCACGGAATCCGTAATTGCAGATAAACGTCCCGTGATCAATGGAAAGTTGGGTCGGATAAACCGAATTGGAACTGAAATTGAGCGACTGAATAGCGGAAGCTTCGGCAAATTTCAGGAGCGTGCCGTAATTCAATTCGGCGAAATCGGTATCGCGAAAAACGAATGGAATTTCATCTTCATCAAAAGGGTCCGTTTCTACAGAATTTGGCATCCTGCGAAGTTAGTTAAAAGCAGTTGTTTTAAAAAGATTAAAGATCCGGTTCCGCTGCTTTTTTGTACCGGTACAAAATACACTGATTGTTCCTGAAAACCTCTTGAAATTGTTCCGGGATTAATTGCCTGTCCTGCACATGCACAGGATTGGTGGTGTCCCAATGCCCCAAAACAAAAATATAATCGATGGCTCTTTTCTCATTGGCTAAATTTGTCTTATAGGAAGAGAATAGCGGGTTTTTCAACACCGATTGACCTGCGATCTGCATATTCGGGACTTTCTCTATGTTCCATTTCAACGGGAAGTAATCCATATTAGCTTCGTAGTTTTCTAGGATGATCATCGGCTTATCTATTCCCAGGTAATTGGAAAAATGATTAAGCAACCAATTGTTTGTGAGGTTTACCGTCCCAACAACACTGCCCGGTTCAATGAATTTTTCGGCCTGTTTGCATTTGACTGCAATTTGACTGTGAATCTCAGTCATTTCATCAAAGTACCGGACTCTTTTGAATTGAACAACCAGGAGAAGTACGGAACAAACAAAAATGAACCATTTGGCCGGCTTTAAGCTTGCAATCCAAATCAATAGGAACAGGAAAGCCAACAACGCAAACCGAATGGAAATAATGCTGACCATTCCGCTGGCATCCGCTATTTTGAATAGCAGCAGTATCATGATCCCTGTAATTAGCAACCAACTATCTGTTAAGCGTAACAGTCCTCTTTCACCCGAAATCACATCGGCAGTTTTCCTGTTTTTGATCCGGTAATAAATTCCTGCAATGATCAAAGCAAACAGGATGTAAGCCAACTTACGGGTAAATTCTTTTTCAATTTCTTCCTGATAACAGATGATCGGCTTGATGTAGACCAGCATCTTGAGCAATTCCTTTCCCGGGATAAAACTTTGATTGTCCGCCCCCGCCCTGTTGACAAAGTAAACCATCATTAAGATCAAAGGAACAAGCGAACAGGTAACCAGGATCAGTGTTTTTTTCAGGTGGGAGAGAAAAGTCTCCTTGAATTTCCGCGTTTGGATATATTGCTTTAGGAATGTACAAAATGTGTAGCACGAAACAGCCAGTAAAGCTGCGCTGAACATCAGGATATGTGAAAAATAGGTCAACAGCAGTAAAATCCCGAATAGGATCATTTTTTTAGGAGACCGTGCAATGATTTCCTGGTTTTTGACCCAAAAAGCAAGAATCAGCAGCAACCCGATGAGGCCCAGTGAAAAATTATAAAAACCTAAGGAAAAGAGAAAGTTATAGGTCAAAGGAAAAATGAGGTAACTCAACCCCATATATCCCGGGTTGAAGGATTTGATCAGGTTCCGGAAGGCATAAGCCAATCCGACGAAATAGGCAATAAACAGGAACTTTTCAGCCAGGTAACCGGGCAGGAATCCCTTGAAAAAGCACAGCAAAAGATGTCCTGTCCAATTGGGAACGGCTTCCGGGTTAAACTGGAGAAAAGCATCAAAATCACTATTAAAAAGCATGTGATTGATCAGGGTTGCATTGTACAAATGTGCCGGACCATCCAGGGTAGGGAAAAACCGGTGGTTCAAAACCGGGATGAGGTTCAGTAAAATGACCAGGAAAAAAAGGATTTTTTCGTATTTGGATAGCTTATTTACTAATTGATTCATATGTGGAAAGTTTGTGTTAAAAGTAACGCAGATTTTGGTGTTTAACTCCCGGTAATTTTTCGGCGATACAAAGTGCAGTTAGTGTTTTTATGAACCGGTACAAAATGAAGTGAAATCAGTTGGAGATTCTTCAATTGTTCGGTATTTGAGCTGTCCCAGTCTCCTAAAACAAAGATGTAATCGATTTCTCTTTTTTCATTGGCCGTGTTCGTTGGAATAGAAGAAAACAGTGAATTGCTGAGTACAGATTTACCACCCACCTGAAGATCAGGTATGTTTTCCTTATTCCAAATCAGTGGGAAATAGTCTGTAGTTGCTTCGTAATTTTCTAAAATAATTAACGGTTTATCTATTCCCAGGTAGTTGGAAAAATGCCCCCTGACCCAATGGTCCGTGAGATTGACAGGAGCTACAATGCTGTTGGGTTCAATAAATTTCGCTGTTTCCTGACAATCAACTGCAACAGCATTATGTCCATCAATTGCCGAATCAATGTGACGCACTCTCTTGACATGGAAAACGAGGATAAGTAGCAAACAAACTGCGGTAAGGATTTTTGCTTGCTTCATAGTTGAGATCCAAAGGACCAGGAATAAAAATGATAACAAAGCAAATCGCATGGAAATGAGGCTTGCCATTCCATTTTTGTCGGGCATAATAAAGAGCAATAAGAGCATCACTCCACACATCAGCAACCAAACATCATTTATCCGGAAAAAAGGCTCTTTTTTACCGGTAGAGTTCATGGATCTCCGGCTTCTAATCCTGCTGATAATTCCTGCGGTGACGAGTCCCAATAAAGCGATATGCGTAATGATGGTAGAAATTTTTTCAACTCCGACAGAAAAGCAAATTAAAGGATTCATATAACCCAACCAGGAGAACAATTCCGATGTTGAAAGAAAAACCGGGGTTTCTGAACTAGGCCGGTTGGCGAAATAGAGAAACATTAAAACGAACGGAATAAGAGAGCTGATCAATAATACAACCGCTTTTCTCAGATGGGCGATTAAAGCTTCTTTGAACGCACCGCTTTCGGTATATTGCTTCAAAAAGGTGATGAACGTATAGCATGCAAGAGCTAATAACGCAATGCCGAACATTAAAACATGGGAAAAATAAATCAGGATCAGCAGGAAGCTTAGAAGAATGATCTTTTTGACTGAAGTTGAAATCGTTTCATGGTTTCTGATCCAAAATGCAAGTACTAAGAACAACCCGATGATCCCGAATGAAAAATTGTAAAAACCCAGCACAAACAAGTAGTTGTAGGTAAACGGAAAGATCAGATAACTAGCCAAGGGATATGCTCCATTAGCAGATTTGACCAGGTTCCGGAAAGCATACGGAAGTCCTATAAAATAAAGGACAACGAGCATTTTTTCTGCTAAAAATCCCGGAAGAAACCCCTTGAAAAAACAAAGCAGTATGTGCCCGGTCCAATTGGGAATAGGTTCTGCGTTGAATTGAAAAAAAGCATCAAAATCAGGGTGAAAAAGCATGTGATTGATCAGGTTCGCATTGTACAAGTGCGCCGGACCATCCAGGGTAGGAAAAAAACGGTGGTTAAAAACCGGGATGAGGTTCAGTAAAATGACCAGGAAAAAAAGAATTTTCTCGTATTTAAATAGCTTATTTACTATTTGATTCATCCAGTGGAACGTTTATGGACAAAGTAACACAGATTTTAGCAATTAACTTACTTATTCGAATAAATATCCTGTAACCGGACCTTGTTTTCCTTTGCTATCGCGTGGCCTAAGTGCTTTCTTTTGATTAGTTTTAGTCCGGTTAAACACTAAAAACACGCATTATGAGTACCATGTGGGATGTTTCCGTGATCGGAAAAGGCAAGAAATGGATTGATTTGGAAGTAGTTCTGTCGCATCCCGATGCAGGGAACTTTCCGGAAGATCCGGTATTTGCTTTGGCATTGCTGACTTCCGAAGCGTATGCTTTCGGAGAGAATTACGACCGGATTCCGGCATCACCACTGGGAGAACAAATACCTTTCGATGATTCATACCTGTGTGACACGCTTCGCCCGCTGACAGACCGGTTCATTGAAAAAGTACAGGTTTACGAAGCGCACAATGTTCCTTTCGAGGAAGACGAAGCGCATGAGAAAGTGAACGAACAGGTAAGAGCACTTGGATTCGATGAGGATTCCGACGAATGGGACGGAGAATGGGATGAACTGTGGCGTGATTTCTGGGCGAGCAAAGACAATTTGCCTTGGGCGAAATACCGCGTTTGGGTAACGGATGAAAACTGGATCGCACACATGAAGGTGAAGGATTCCTTTGATACGGCTTCCTACAGCGAAGACGGTCCATGGGTTAAAGAAAACCGCATGGTGATATTGGAAAACGAATAGATCCGTTTCCGACCGGTGGAAGTCAGCTAAAATTCAGAAATTTGCAGGCTGATGCTTGTAGTTTTGGGTGCTTATTTGAATATTAGTCTGATATTTGTATCCATTGAATATTCTAAGTAATTTGAAGTCTTGAAAAAAGGAAGAATAAGGAATAGCATCGCACTGTTGCTGATCACTGCCATTACAGCGATCTTCCAGTTAAAGCACATCAATGAATTTCCGGCTTACAACCACACATGGGCTCAAAACGACCGGCTGGCATTGGCAAATGGCTTTGTCAGAAATGACCTGAATTTTTTCAAACCGCAAAACTATATTCTAAACCACCAGTTTCCTAAAAACTGGTCAGATCCGAGTTATTCAACCGTTACAGCAGTGGAATTTCCGGTTCACGATTATGTTCCCGCGGTTTTTATGAAGCTCTTCGGAACAAATGAACCCTGGGTGTTTCATGCATACATCCTGATTTACAGTATTATCGGGTTCTTTTTTCTCTACCTGTTGGCTGAAAAGATTACCGGATCCAGTGTAAAATCGGGATTGGTAGTGCTTTTTGCAATCACTTCTCCTGTTTATACCTTTTACCAGGGCGGATTTCTCCCAACAATTCCAAGTATTGCCAACACGATCATCGCTTTTTACTGCTATTCCCTTTATTTTGAAGGGCGCGGAAGCAAATGGTTCAAATGGGCACTGTTTTTCTTCACCCTGGCAGCACTTGCCCGCTTCACGTTTATTATTCCTTATTTTGCGCTGCTCGGCTTCGAATTGATCCGTATTTTCCGCAAAAAAGCCAGGTTTTGGCCGAATATCATTGGTGTAGCCCTTTCATTCCTGGCTATTTTAGCGGTTCAATATTACAACAGTACGCTTCGGGCAAAATACGGCTCGGATTTCTTAAGTGAGCTGCTGCCTGCGGAGAATGCCGAAGAGCGAAGAAACATCCTGAAACACATGTGGGAAAACCTCGTATTGGTTTATTTTTCTGTCAAACATTATTTCCTGCTTTTCCTCCTGGTTGTATTGGTACTGATTTCCTTACTGATCCGGCAGCGAAACACGGACAGAAGATATATGGGCTGGTGGCTAATCTGTTTGTTCTGGCTAATCGGGGTGTGTTTATTCTGGCTGGCAATGACCAAGCAGTTTGTGGCGCATGACTATTATTTCCTGGACACTTTCTACCTGCCAATCGTGTTTTTTGTAGCCCTGTGCGTGTCCGTTCTCCCAAAACCGCAATGGTATTTCGGGGAAACGATCATGGCGCTGTTCGTTATTTATTTCGGAATCGTTGCATTTAAAGAAACGACTGCATTTCAGAAACAGCGGCGGGTTTTTGTTGCCAACGACCAGTTCACCGGTTCCGGGATCAATTTCGAAGGTTCGGATGAATTCCTGACCAAAGCCGGAGTGGGCCGGGAAGATACTATTTTGGTGATCCATGCCTACGGACCCAATATTCCGTTCATCAAAATGAACCGTGTTGGTTTGGCGGTTGTGGGGCACACCCCGGATGATATTGACAGGGGATTGAATTGGAAATGGGATTATGTGGTGTTCCAAAAACCGTATTTCATGCAGGATGTGTATGCGATTTACCCCGACATCCTTCAAAAAGTAGAATCGATCGCAACCAATGAAAACCTGATTTTGTGTAAGCGAAAACAAGATACCGTTCCTCAGAGTATGATGGATTTTATGGGCATAAAAACCGCCTACAAGGTGATCCGCACCAATTTTGAAACAGACAGCCTGGATTATGTGGCGATCGGGAAAGATCCGACGAAGGAAAATAACCGGGTAGGAGTAGTTGGTGAGAACGATGTTTATGGATTTTCACAGGGATTCAGGAAAGAAATCGGTTCGGATCTAGGTGGAAGGGTGTTGAAAGTGAAAGGGAAGATGTTGTGCCGGAATGAAAGTCAGTTTGCATTCGTCATTGCTTATTCCGAAGGGGATGACCTGTCGTTTTACCAGACCATTGAGTTGAATACCGAACGGAAAACGAATGAATGGATGGAAAAGGAGTTTGTTATCTTTCTTCCGAAACGAAAATCACAGCAGCATTTATTGAGTTTCTACATTTATAATCCGAATAAAAACACCGTGTTATTGGACGATTTTGAATTCAGGTTTTACAGGAACTAAGAAATTCAGGTTAGATGGAAGTGTTTGTAAACAGAATCGTGAAATACATCGATGAGCATGGATTAAGTGCCCGGGATGTTTGCATTGTGGTACCTTCCGAACGGATGATCGCATATTTGCAGCGCGCTTTTTACCAGTTCTATCAAAAACCCATTTTATCTCCCAAAATCGTAACGATTGACCGCTGGATCCAGGATATTGTGCCGGTTCCGGTAATCGATAAAACCACTTTACTCTTCGAATTGTATGAACTCTTCCGGAAAGACCCGGTGGAGATCGGTGTGGACTCTTTTGATTCATTCATGGCCTGGGGACAAATGATCCTGAGCGATTTCGATGAAATAGACCGTTACCTGGTTCCGGCAGATCAGTTGTTCAAGAACCTGCGGGATATCCGCGAGATCGAAAACTGGTCCTTCAATTCGGAAGAACTGTCGAAAGGACAAATCCAGTTCATGGCGTTTTGGGACAAACTGAAACCGTATTATTTCGCACTCGAAGAACGCTTACAAAAGAAATCACTTACCACGAAAGGAAAAGCATACAGGTACGTTGCCAATCACATCGAACTGGCTTTTGCATCCGATAAAGACACGCATTTCGTGTTTGCGGGATTCAACGCACTTTCGGAAGCAGAAATCTCGGTCATGAAGCAGCTTTCCATTATGGGAAGAGCGGCCATTTTAATGGATTCCGACCGCTTTTATTTCGATGATTCGATCCACGAAGCCGGACAGTTCCAACGTGATCTGTGCAAGCGGATGGAGGTGAAATCATTGCCTTTTATCCAGGATCACCTGCGCACAAAGGAAATGCAGATCCGGGTGGTCGAATGTCCGCAATTTACTTCCCAGGCACAGGTTGTGGGGAGTGAACTGAAAAAACTGAATTCACAGCAGCTGAACGAAACGCTGGTACTCCTGGCAGATGAAAGTTTGTTGAGCTCCATCCTGAAACACCTTCCGGCAGAAATAGAACAAGCCAATATTACGGTGGGTTTACCTTTGCGGCAAACTTCCCTGCGCTCCTGGGTGGACTTGATTTTCCGCTTGCAGGAATCGTTTTTGCGCAGGGGAAATTCGAGCATTTATTACCGCGATTTCATCCAATTTGCCCACCACCCGTTTATTTTGGGAGTTCTTTCTTCGCAGGAAAAAAAGGAAATCCAGGACATTGAGTCGCGGATCATCAACCACAACTGGCATTTCCTCGACCGCAAAAAACTGGATCTGAGTGAACGCCTGTCGGAATTGAACCGCCTGATCTTTGAACCCTGGAAAAACGATTGGTTGAGAGGGATCCAGGTGATCCAGCAGCTGAATGAAAAATTGGATCTGTGGCTGGGAGAAAAAAACGAACTGGAACGCGCCATTGTTCGCAGGTTTGCCCACGCAACGGTTGTTTTGCAGAATATTTTGAGCAAAGATGCCCCGCTGATGAGCATCGGTTCATTCCGGAATTTGTTTAACGGGAACTGGAGCAATGAAACGATCGCCTATTTCGGAAATCCGCTGGAAGGATTGCAGATCATGGGATTATTGGAAACCCGGGGACTGGATTTCAAGCGCATTTTCGTTTTCGGGCTGAATGAAGGTTCCATGCCGCCGCAGAACGTGATCAATACCGTGATCCCGATGGATTTGAGAAAGTATTTCGGCCTGCCGACCCCGCGGGAAAAACAAGGACTTTTTGCCCACCACTTCTTCCGTCTGCTGCATTGCGCGGAGGAATTGCTGATCACCTATTCCAGTGCTTCGGAATCGGTGGGTTCCAGTGAGCCGAGCAGGTACATCCAGCAAATCGAGCTCGAATTGGCGCAGGCTAATCCCGGGATTCAAATCCAAAAATCGTTCTATACCGCCGGGAATAAAGAAAAAGTAGAAACTACCGTAGTTCCGAAAACAGATGAGGTGATCGACCGGATTTACGAAGTACTCCGGGGCGGTGTGAGTTTTTCCCTGATCGATAAGTTCATCACCTGTCCACTCGATTTTTACTACCGTTATGTTTTGCGCTTCGGCGAAGAAAACAAGGTAGAAGAAGACATTGAGAGCAGTACGCTGGGAACGATTATCCACTATGTTTTGGAGCATTTGTTCGAACCGTTCATTGACCGTTTTGATGAAGAATCGGGGCGGAAAATTTCAGGAAGAGCAGTGACGGAAGAAGACCTGCTGAGAATGGAAAGAGACGTGCCGCTTTTGGTGAGTAAGAGTTTTGAACGGCATTTCTCTGAAGACCTGAACGCCTGGCAGAAAGGAACGAACCACATCAACTTTGAAGTGGCGAAGGAAATGGTTCAAAATGTGCTTCGAAGAGACCGCGCCATTCTGAAAGAAAACCCGGAAAAATCCCTGTTCATTTTAGGTTTGGAAAAGCGCCTGGAAACAACGGTTTCTATTCCCGATCAGCAAAATCCGCAGGATTCGTTCGAAATCCGGCTTTCCGGGGTTTGCGACCGCATTGACCAGTTTGACGGCATTCACCGCATCATCGATTACAAATCGGGGAGTGTGAACCCGGAAAAAGTGGAACTGAAGAAAACGGCAACCCAGGAAAGTTACGAAGAAGCAATCCTGGTCAACAAACGCAAGGGAAACGCCAACCAGAAACACGTTTTGCAGTTGTTGATCTACTGTTACCTTTATTACAAATCTACCGGCATTCTAACGGATAAAGCCGGAATTTTCTCCTTCCGGTCCATCAAAGAAAGTCCCCATTTTTTAAAGCTCCCGGACGAGATGCGCAAAGAGGATATCCTGGAATTGCTGGAACAGATTTTAAAGCAGACCATTGCCGACATGCTGGATAAGAACACGCCATTCACTCATAACAAGGACTCGAAGTACTGCGCGTATTGTAATTGATTGTTTTTCAATTAAAAAAAAGGAAAACACCATTATTTTTTGTAACATTTGCCCGATCTGAAAGTTAAACCGGAACCATGCAAAAATTAATCACACTTTGTGCTGCCTGCCTTGTGCTTTTATGCTGCTGCCATGAAAAAATGGAAGTAAAAGGAAATTTGCCTCCTTATGAAGACCTGATTGCATCCGTAGAAAAACAGCGCACGGTTTTCCAAAAAGAGTATGCGAAAGCAGATGAAGCACGCCGGCTCGAACTGGAAAACGAAGCGGAATCCTACCTCCTGGAAAAGATCACCAAAGATTTCTTCGATCAGTGGCGCGGAACCGAGTGGGATTTTAACGGAACCACACGCACCCCACGAAAAGGAAAAATAGCCTGCGGTTATTTCATCACCACTTTGCTTACAGATGCCGGGTTTAAAATTCCACGGGTCAAATGGGCGCAGCAGGCTTCCGAATATTACATCACCCGGATGACTTCCGACGTGAAGCGTTTCAGTAACCGGAGCGCGGAATCCATGAAAGAATATTTCCTCAAAAACCCGGATGGTTTGTACGTTGCTGGCCTGGATAGCCATGTGGGATTTGTCTATAAATCCGGTAAGGACGTAACCTTCACACACGCCAGCTATTACGACCCGAAAATCGGGGTGCAGACCGAAGAATTGGTTGGTGATAATCCATTCGCCAAATCGGGTTACCGGGTTATCGGCCGGATTTTGAACCGGGAAATGGTACAGAAATGGATTCTCGGCGAAACCTGGAGCGAGTGATTTCGACTGGTTCGAAAGTTTGATTTAACAACAAAAACCGGGTTTTCTGAAAATTATTGAAAAACACGTAACATAAGTGTGAAAAAAGTGTTATACTTGTAACCGATAGCGACACTGAAACACCACTATTTATGAAAAAAGCACATCTTTTTCTTTCCACACTATTAATTTGCAGCGGATTAGTTGCGCAGGAATCTGATGACAGTATCGTTTCCAGAAATGAGTTGCGATATGGTTTTTCGATTAATCAGTCAGCAACGTCTGATGGATTGCCTACTTCCGTTCTGTTTATAGTTAACTATAAAAAACACCAAATTGAGTTGGGACCCCGGTTCGGACTTGGTTCTTTCGCCGTTGGATGGTATCAAAAAGCCCTTGGAGGAGAACTGAATTACAAGTTTTATCCGAATGGAGATGAGAAATGGTTTAGTTCATTCTTATTGTTTCATGCGGGGTATTTTTACCGCAGATTTAACTACTCAACGGTATTCGAACCAGCTGCCAGAGAAACCAAGACGAGTTTTCAATCAGCTCTCGGATATGGAGTGAAATTCACACTAATAAAAGGACTTTATTTAGGTTCACATATAGGATTGGGATGGTATCAATCTAAAACGGATATTAGGGACGGAATACTATCCAATAAAAGGATCGATAGTGGATTGGGAGCTATAGCTTCTGTTTTCCTCGGGTATAAATTTTAAACGTAAATAGCCTATCAGGAATAAAGTTGATTGATAGTGTGAAGCAATAATCGGATAATGACCCATTTCGGCTTGATCGTGAGTTTGATTTAACAACAAAAAACAGATTTCCTGATAATTTTCAGAAAGCATGTAACACAAGTGTGAAAGAAGCATTATACTTGCAGCGCCAATAGTTAATTCACTGAAATGAAATTTCCACTATTTTGAAAATTGATTTTCCAACTAATTTATTCTAAATGCATTTGATAATGTAAAGGACATCGTGCTATTGCCGTTGGAACTGAAACTTATTTTTAATTAACACTATTCACGTCATGAAGAAAATCAATCTCTTTCTTTCCCTTTCCGCAATGGCTATATGCAGCGGAGTATTTGCACAGGAAAACATTATTGAAGAAAATGGGAACGTTGGTTTGGGAACAACGACACCAACTGCAAGGCTGACGGTTGCTGGTTCAACTCGTATCGATTCTACGCTTACGGTCAATGATTCTGTGGTAATGGCAACAAGCGCGCGTGTCGGAGAAGATCTGAAAGTTGGCGGGAATCTATACCTTCCGAACATTCCCAAAGTGGGACTTTTTACTAATGAAACCATTTTGGTTAAAGACGATGCAAGTGGGCTGATCAGGTCATTGGCATTTGAGAAGATGGCAGATGTAATCTATTCATTAAGTTGTGATTTGGCGGGTGTTAATCCATTTTGGAATAATGGGCCGGGTAAACTATACACCGCATGTGCAGGAGTTAAGATCGGAATTGGTACTGCCAACCCGGAATTTAACCTGGATGTGATAGGTAGTACAAAAACTTCCGGGCATTTATGGGCTAATCAATCGCTTTCCGTAGGAGCAGATTTGAATCAGTTTTCCAAGTTATACCTGGTAAATGGAAATCGAACGGCAGCCATTCATGCAAACACTGTTGGAAATACCAAACCGTATCAGCGTCTGATGTTTTTTGAATACGACAAACCAGACACTAAGATCTTAGAAGTACAAAATGTTGCAGCAGGATATACTGCCTTCTCCCTTCAATCCAACGGAGAGATGGATATTCACAACGGAACAGTTCCTATTTTTCATCTGGGGACAGATGGCAGGTTATCGCTTCGTAATAACTCAATGGAAACGTTTCGTGTGGAATCAAATGGAATGGTAAGAGCAAGAAGAGTAAAGGTTGATAGCGAGACGTGGGCGGATTATGTATTTGATGAGAAGTACGAATTATTACCTTTAGATGAACTGGAAATCTTTTTAAAGCAAAACAAACATTTGCCATCTATTCCATCGGAACAACAGATCAAGGAAGAAGGTATTGACTTGTCAGAAATGAATGTGAAAATGATGGAGAAGATCGAAGAATTGACTTTGTACCTGATTCAGCAGAATAAAGAGATCGAAAAGTTGAAGGTGGAAATTCAGTTATTGAAAGACTAAAACCAATTTTCTACTCCAACTAGCCTTTAGATCAAACATAAAATTAAAATAAATGAAAAGATACTTCATATTATTAAGTTGCTCGTTATCTTTTTTGGTAAGTGCACAAAATAGTTATTCAAACGAAAAACTGGATAGTAATTCGTGCTATTCTAACGATAAACATGTTTTAATAGATTCTATTGGAGAGGATGAAGAAAATTTGAGGTCTAAAAAACAGGTGAATTATGGTTTCTCAGTCAATCAGTCAATTGCAAAATATGGATTGCCTTCTTCGGTTTTGTTTACACTTAGCTTTAAAAAACATCAGTTTGATATTGGTCCTAAATTTGGATTAGGTGAATTCGCAATAGCATACCAAAGAGTTATCGGCGCAGAGTTTAATTATAAATTTTACTTTCTTGGAGATACCAAATGGTATAACCCTTATTTGCTTTTTAATGCTGGCTATCTCAATTATAACACAAGCTATACAGATATATTTAATTCTAATATTAGAGATACAAAGAATAGTGTCGAATTAAATTTGGGATGTGGAATAAAATTTACAATAGTAAAAGGCTTTTATACAGGGACTCATGTAGGTCTAGGAATTTTTAATGGCGTTAGACAAGCTATTATTGATGGAGAGGTAACAAATAAAGTAAATGAAAAAAGCGGAGGCTTCCTTGGTTCTATTTTTATCGGATATAAATTTTAAAATCATGAAAAAACACATAGCATTGATTATTAGTTGTTTGTTCTGTTTTTTTGGAATTGCACAAGACATAGAAACAAGGACAAATCTTGATAAAAGTTTGCCTTATTCTATCCATAATAATTCATTAATTGACACGAGTAAAATTGAAGAGACTACACTTCCAAAAAAATTGCGGTATGGAGTTTCAATTAATCAATCATTTACACGATATGGGCTTCCAACAGCAGTTTTGTTTACTCTTCACTATAAGAAACATCAATTTGATCTAGGGCCACAGTTTCGATTAGGCAAATCGATAAATGATTTTCAAAAAAATATAGGTGCTGAGTTTAATTATCGGTTTTATGTAACTGGTGATACAAATAGATTTAGTTCTTATGTATTATTTAATGCTGATTACTTCTATCAATTTAAAAGAGATGATCGGTATCTAGCTTCTATCGATCCACTTCTAAACGGGCAAAAATCTACTCAAACCAATATATTTCATAATATTCAACTAAACATTGGATATGGTATAAAGTTGAAATTAGTAGGTGGCTTATATATTGGCTCTAATATCGGTATGGGTATAAATAAAGAATTCCATTCTTATCAAAATATGGTACTCGGTAATATTTACACATCTAATTCTGATGATACAAATCTTGGATTTATCGGAACCATTTTGATTGGGTATAAATTTTAAGTTATGAAGAATTTTATATTAATTCTGTTTCTATCTATTTTGTTTACAGCTTCTTCTAAAGAGAATCTGGTTCCAAATAGAAGCTTTGTAAACTCGTTTGACTATCCGGGAGATTCAACTCAACATAAAAGTAAATTCCTTTCTGAACGTAATACTAATCATCAATTTATACTGGATGCAGAAATTGGAATTCGAATAAATTATGGAGTAAATTATTTTTACCGTCTCGAACGATGGAGACTAGGGGGGCGTGTGGGATTTACAACCTATATAAGCAAACAATCATTCAAATATGGTGAGAGATTGTATTTTTTCTATCCTGAAATTCTTGTTAACTACATGATATACAGAACAGTCAATGCTGAAATAGGCTTAGGTTCGGAGTATACCAACTTTAACGGGTATAAGAATCCCAATATAACTGGTCGAGTTGGTTTTCAACTAACGATATTTAAGTACCTGTTTTTGCGAGGAGGCATTCAATTAAGTTTTGATACAAAATATAAAACAACTTCCCCGTATCCGGTTTTTGGATTGGGAATAACAATCTAATAAAATGAAAAGTTTATTGATTCTATTACTATGGATCGGATGGTTATTCAATCCGGTGTTTAGCCAGGAAAACCTTGTTCCAAATGGAAATTTAAACAATGGTACCTATCGTGGAGGAATGAATCCGGTGGAATATTACACTGCAAATGACAATTGTAAAGAAGGAAGAGAAAGGTTTGAAAAAGACATTAGCTATTGGAAAGTGGCAAAAACAGGTGCTTCTTTTTCAGATGTTTACAATGCTGATAATATTAGACGAAGATGCTCTCCAGATTGGATAGGACCCGGTACATATGATCACGGAACTGAATGTTATTCATCTGAACCAACTTATTATGTTGCTAGCGGATATTTTAAAGAAAGCATTATGGTTGAGTTGAAAGATGGTTATAAACTTAAAAAAGGGCAATCATATAAATTTAGAATTAAAGCGCGTTCGGCGAGAGGGTCAGGGAACTTTCAACTTGTTTTTTCGGCAGACAAGGATGGTTTGCACACTAATTCAAATAAAAAATGGGTTGCTGCTGATGAATTTTATATGCCGCAATCCTGCGACTGGAAGTATTTTGAAGTTTTCTTTAATGTTCCTACGAATAATGATAAGAAATATGAAGACATGAAGTATTTGGTATTACAGTATAATCATGATGGACCTGGAAGTGAAAAAATTGTAATTCATTACGACGATGTTTTTTTAGCAGAAGGACAAAAATGCGAAGACATAAAATATATCCAAGACTGGAAATATGTTAATACGAATAAAATCGAGCAGGCAAACATAGAGATCAGAGCTGGGGCGCATGTAAGTCCTTATAGTTGGCCTGCCAACAATCCAGTAGTAGTCAAAAGCACTGCTATGGTTATTTACCGCGCACCAACCGTATATTTAGAGCCAGGTTTCTTTATTGAAGAAGAAGGCAGTTATTTTGAAACACAGGTTGGAACTTGTGTAGAAGATCCCTGTCCGGGAATTCCAGGCTTCACTTCTCCCGGATCTGTTCAATGTTCTGAATCCATCACATTAGGAACAGATTTCCCTGAAGTTCCGGGGGTGTTTTATGTATGGGAACCTGCTAATTATTTTACAGCTCCATGGAGTCGTACAACAGAAGTAAGACCACCAGACAGTGATGATGGCTGTGTCAATGCGAAACTAACAATCTGGACTATTTGCGGTGCTACGCAGGTCCATGATTTTAAACTTCAATTCATTAAAGCTGCTCCGGAAATTGACCTGGTGAATGTAAATTCCAATCTGAATGGAATTACAGGATATTTGAATTTACAAAATGCTACTGATTACACCATTCAGGGAATAAATACGGTGACAGGCGAGATTGTATTTGAAGATCAATATACCTGGGATTGTAACAAAGGCACGCAACATATTCCATTTGTAGTTGACCGTTGTACAGGAAACCTTTGCCATAATCTGGAAATAAAAATTACTGCGTCTAATCCATGTTTTGTCAGTGTTTCTGAAACGATTCAATGGGTAGCACCAATTGTTACTGATTATGATTTGCAAGTCAGTAATTTGGTGTCAACTGATTATGAATTTCACTTTGACTGGAACATTCCCGGGACATACGAATACGTGAAAATTCAAGTGTGGAATGAAGCCAAGACGCAAAAGATTTGTGAATGGAATTACGACAGGTGTTCCAACCCGATCAGTACCACAAATCCTTTTCATTTTGATATCAGGGATTGTTTAGGGCAAGGATGTCTCGCGCAATGCAAAAATTACAAAGTGGTATTGGAGACGAAACAATACTGCAATACCTTAATTTCTACGAAAGAAATTGCCTGGAATAAATCAAGCACCACGTTTGCGATGCCTGTAAATTATCCAAATATTATTGTGGCAGACAACAATGGTGAAAATGATGTCTTGTGTTTTGAGCCAACCGGAGCTGATTACTACCATATCTGGGTTGACAATAGATGGGGGAATCCAATGTTTGAAGATGAAGGTTGTGTGGATGAAATTCCGATTTGCTTGTGGGCTCCAACGAATATAACCGATGGGGTTTACACCTATACCATTCAATTTGGGAATCAGTGTGGTGATGTGGATGAAATGACAACTGTAGCAACCGTTTTTGCCGAGATGATCCAAAATAACAATCCGCAGGAAATTCAAAATTCAGGAGCAGCGCTATCTTTTGATCAGTCGGGTAATGAAACAAACATCCGGGAAAATTCAGTAAATAGTTCATCCTGGAATGTGAATGTATATCCCAATCCCGCTGAAGATGTTTTGTTTATTCAATCTTCAGAAGAGATAACACATATAACAATTCGTGACATTACCGGGAAAGTAATTTTAACCAGGGAAATCCGGGACAGAAATACGTCTATCAATATGTCAACGTATGCTTCCGGATACTACATTTTAAACGTAAACAGCCAGTCAGGAATAAAGTTGATTGACCTTGTGAAGCAATAATGAAATCAGAGATTCTACCGCAGAGGAAAGAAGGCCGCAAAGGGAAATATTAAGTCTTTGCGCTCTTTGCTTTGCGGTTATCAAAAATTAGTCTTGAATTCCCGAATTCTTCAAAGTCTCATCAATTCCTTCCAAATCGCTGTAAAATTCTTCCCCGAAAGCACGGATCAGCGGTTCGCGCAGGAACTTGTATACCGGCACATTCAATTGTTCGCCGCAGGCACACGCAGGTTCACAGATTTTCCATTCATCGTAGTTTAATGCAAGGCCTTCACTCAGTTTTTTCACCCGGATCGGGTAGAGGTGACAGGAGATTGGTTTTTTCCAGGTCGTTTTTCCGGCCAGGTAAGCCTGTTCTACCGCACATTTGGTGATACCCTTTTCATCGAAATACACAAAAGCGCATTCTTTCCCGTCGACCAAAGTTGTAGCGGGTTCATTCCACGGATCAATATAGAAAACCCCCGATTTCTTCACAGCTTCGATTCCTTCCGGGCGCATAAAGGGGATCACATCGTCCAGGATTTCTTCCAGGATGTCGACTTCTTCAAAACTGAGGGGTGCGCCGCCGTCTCCTTCTACACAGCAAGCACCTTTACAGGCATTCAGGTCACAAACGAATTTGCGGTCAAATACCTCCGTGGAGATCAATTTATCTTCTATTGCTACGATCATAATACAAGTTACTTAAAGTGGTCAACAAGGCCAATTAAATCATCAAACTGAGCATCTGCCAGGATCAGTTTCGGCTCAGGGGAGTGTGTTTTTTCCGGAACGCAGATCACAGTCATTCGTGCGGCTTTCCCGGAAATGATCCCGTTCAGTGAATCTTCGATTACCAGGCAGTGTCTCGGATCGAGGTCCAGGTTTTTTGCTGCGGTGAGGTAAACGGCAGGATGAGGTTTCCCGAATAGTTCGTATTCTGCGGAATGGACCGTTTGAAAGAAATGACGGATTTGGAGTGTATCCAAAATGCAATCGATCAGCACCTGGTAGGAAGAAGTTGCCAAACCGATCTTCAGACCTTTGGAGCGGAAGAATTCCAGTGATTCGACCACGCCCGGCAAAGGCACGGCGCGTGCTGTCAGCAATTCAACCATGCGTTGAATGATCGCATCTTCCACTGCTTTCGGAGTTGCATCCGGCCAGGGCGAAACCTGGTACCAATAAGCAATCACCTCGTCGATCCGCAACCCCACCGTGCGCTGAAAATCCTGCTTGGTGAGCGGACATCCGACGCTGTGGAACACATCTTCCATGGCAATTTTCCACAAGGGTTCGGAATCCGTCAGTACTCCGTCCATATCGTAGATCACTCCTTCAAAATCGCCTAATTTCATTTCTTCTTTACCGTTGGTTTGATGACATACATATTTCCTCCACCCACTAATTTCTGACGCTCATCCGCGATGTACATTTTCCCGTTCGGATGTACCGCAATGGCTTCTTTTTGAGTGATCGGAAGAATGGTTTGATGTGATTCGTATTTTGCCCGTCCGTTTTCAAACGTATGGATGATCACACGGTTGTAAGTTAGGAGGTACAGTTTGCCTTTGTAAATATCTGCTGCAGTTGCGGCGTCCCGGAACCAGTCCCGTTTCCCGATCACCATGTAGTATTTTTTTTGCGCTTTGTAAGTTCCCGGTTTGGAAGGCAGTGTATAAACGTAACACCGTCCGTCGAAAGGTTCTGCGCGGCATTTCGTGAACAGGTAAATAGAGTCGTTGTAAAAGCTCATTGCTTCACAGTCGAAATAGCGTTCGGTCAGTTTCGGAGGGAAAGCCGTTTGTTCCGGGTAGGAGAATTCGATGAATTTTGCTTCGACATCCTGGTTATCGAGTACCTTTTTCAGACTTACTTTCAGGATTTTGAGATCGGTTCGGGTGTTGTTGTTGTTCCCAAAATCTCCGATGTATAAATTTCCCTTATCATCCAGCGCGATGTCCTCGAAATCCTCGTTTTCCGCATTGGTGATGGTCACTTTGTGCCGAATACTTCCGTCCAGGTTCAGAACAAAAAGTTTGGGATCGTTTCCTCCGTCGTTGTGAGCGATCAGGGTGCTGTCATTTGCGAAAACCCAGCCCGAGATTTCTTTCAGGTCTTTAGATAGACGTATGGTCTTTTGTTTTGTTGCGGAAACAAGAAACAGGGTTGCAAGTATTAGAACAGCTAAACGCATGATGCAAAGGTACGAAGAATTGACTTCGACTACGATCCCTATTCCTGAGAATTGAAAAGCAGGATTAATTCAATATCGCTTCCACCCAGGATTTCCCCCATTCGGTAATTTCCAGTTCGGACCATAATTTAGGATAGAACACACGTTTCTGGAAACGCGGCGGAAGGTATTTCTGCCAGTTTGTACCACCGGTTGCAGCAATATCGCCTTTGTCTTTCTGTAAGTAACGAACCGCAGATTTGTAATGCACCAAAGGCCAGTTGATGTTGATATTGACATCGTTTTGCTTCAGTACATGAATTACCTGAGGTGATTCCTGGTCTTCTACAGACAGGCGTAAGTAACATTGCCACAAGTTATCGTTGCGTAAACGTTCGCCCATTTCGATAAATTCGTGTCTGTAACGGTCTTCAAACTGGGTAAGAGTCAATGTTTTCTTCCCTGTTTCCATATCCGTTGCACCTTCTTTCCAGTAAATGTTCTCAAACAGTTCCGCAATCGGTTCCTGTCCGGAATATTTTGCCCGGTGGTCTTTGTGAACCAACTGGAGGAAATCGGTAGAGAAGATCTCTATTTTTCTATATTGAGCAGACTGGAACCCGGAAGCAGGTGCCAGCGATAATCTGAATTTCAGGAATTGCTCGCGCTCCATTCCGTCCACCATGATCTCGAAACTTTTTGTTAAAGCTTCAAAGTAACGGTTGATGCGCTGAACGTGTTCCACAAAGAACTTTGCATCCAGGTTTTTGCGGTCTGAAATCTGCTGGAATTCATGCAGGCATAATTTGAAGTACAATTCCGTTACCTGGTGGTACATCAAAAACACCACTTCATCCGGAAAATCGGTATATGTTTTTTGTAATGACAACAATGTATCTACTTGAACATAATCCCAGTAGTTTGGCATTCTTGAATACAGCAAACTATCGAGGTATGCTACTAAATCCTGACCTTGCGCATCATATTTCGCTTTAAGAAGAGTAATTCTTTCTAAGATTTCAGGAGTTAATTCCATGTTATTTCCAGATTTTAGCTAGCAAAGATATGCCAAAGCAATGTATTAATCGTGAACAAAAACGTTAATATTTGAACAGTTATTGTTTGGGATCATTTCGTTGACTAAATATTTAGCTTGGTAAATCGTTTTACTAATTCGCCTTTACCAGATCGTGTTTCAGACCCGACCATTCAACCAAATGGAGTTTTACGGATCCTACCGGAATTTTCGCTTTCACCAGGATCGGAATGCGGTTTTCGTCTTTCGTTACCCAAAAGCTTAGATCATCCTGTTTTTTGAACACACGTCCTGTCTGAACAACCGGTGCAAATTTCATGCAGTTGAACTTTCCTTTACGAATGGAAATTTTTTCATCGCCCAGGTATTTGACTTTCAAAGGCCAGATCTCATCGTCCATGAAACATTTGAACTCGAAGGTATCACCTACTTTTGCGTTTTTGAAGTTCAGAGTCCTTGCATAATAAAAAGAAGAGATCATATCCTGGATTCCGGAAGGAGTTGAAAAGTCTTTTTCACCGTTGTGTACTTTCTGCTTGTCTTGCTTGAAAGCATAATCCTGGGAAAGCTTGTATCCGCCTTCTTCCACACGTCGAACGAATTGCCATGGGAAAATTCCCTTCTTATCGATGTAACTTTCGTAAACATCGTTCACTTTGAACACGGAATTGAATCCGCCGAGTGTTCTACCGGTTCCTTTAATATGGTATAATTCGCGGGAGCCATTTCCCTTCTTACTGGTTTCTTTTACTTCAAGTACAGCTTCACCGGCATCGATAAAACCATAAGTAATGCGGTAGCGCAGTTTTTCCCCGGTTTGAAAAGAGTTGTTGGTAACCGAAGGCAGCGCGATCTGCATGCTGCTTGTTAACCCGATCGCTAAAACGATCGCCGAAGAAATGAGCAAACTTGTTTTCATAACTTAAATACTATTATTGGATAAATAGATATCAAACCAAATGCCAAAAATCTGTTTTTCCTGTTTTAATGGAAATAACTGATTTTTAGGTAAAAGATACAACTTTTAGAGATGAATTAAAATACCCAAAAAGAGGTATTGGAACGAGTTGGAGCGATCAGGTACTTTTGTGGCAAATTTAGACGCTATGAAAAAAACCGCAATCGGAATATTTGTACTTGCTTCTGTAGTATTCGGAGCATGTAAGAAGGACAAAAAGGAGAACAACACTTCGTCCACGGATCAATACGCAGATCAAAAAGTCCAGATTAAGAAGACGTATGCAGACATGGCTTTCGCTGTGTACAAGGATTCTTATAATACAGCAGTGACTTTACAAATGGCATGTCACGCACTGGCTGACAATCCGTCCCAGGCGGCTTTAGACGATGCGAAGCAAAAATGGCTGGATGCACGTGAGGTATACGGACTGTCTGAAATTTTCCGTTTCGTTGACGGACCGATCGACAATACCAATGACGGACCGGAAGGGTTGATCAATGCCTGGCCGATGGATGAGAATTACGTGGATTACGTAGTGGGTGATTCGAATTCCGGGATTATCAATGACATTGCAAATTACCCTACCATTAACGCTGCTACCATCGTTCAGGCAAATGAGTTCGGTGGAGAAACGAAAATCTCTTCCGGGTACCACGCAATCGAATTTTTGCTTTGGGGACAGGATTTGAGCGCTTCTTCAGCAGGAACAAGACCATACACGGATTATGTTGTTGGTGGTACTGCTGCTAACCAGGCCCGCAGAGCAACTTACCTGAAAACGGTAGCTGATTTGTTGGTTTCTGCCCTGAACCAGGTGAAAAACGCATGGGATCCATCCAACCCGACAAGTTATTACCACACTTTCCAGGCTTTGGATAACCAAACGGCACTGCGCAAAATGTTCAATTCCATGCGAGTACTTGCAGGTGATGAATTAGCAGGTGAGCGTATTTTCGTAGCATACGATAACATGAACCAGGAAGATGAGCATTCTTGTTTCTCTGACAATACGCACCGAGATATCTATTTAAATGCATTGGCAGTTGAATTTTTGTATAGAGGAACCTACGTTTCTCCATATGGAAACAATGTAGACGGATATTCCCTGGAAGATTTGGTTGGTACAATAGATGCTGCTAAAAATACCACACTGATCAATCGTTTTACGACAACAATAGGTCACATCACAGTAATGTACAACCCGTTTGACCAGGCAATTATTTTGCCGGCAGAGCGTCCGAAAGTAATGGATGTCGTTACATCTTTACAGCAGGAACAGGCAGATTTGGATGATGTAGCATCTGTTTTCTCAATTGTATTTTAATGAAATACTTATTCCTGCTTGGAATCGTTATACTGGTGGTTTTTTCCTGTAAAAAGGAGAAAACCACTGTTGTTTCTGATTATAGCGACGATGCAACATTGATCGATCTGGCTGGCGTATGCAGTACGGGCGATCAGACTTCGTTTGCATTTTCATACCAGATCAACGGATTGAGTGCTGCTCAGTCACTGAAATTCTTTGTAGGAAACTCTTTTTTTAATCAAAGCTGGGTTCAGGCGCCTTCTTCTACCACTGCAAGAGACGGATTAGGACCTTTGTTCAATGCCCGTTCCTGTTCGGCGTGCCATTTCCGGGATGGAAGAGGTGCACCGGGTGCGAATGCCGGATTGCTTTTTCGTTTAGGAACCGGCTTCGATAATTCTCCGGATGCAATTTATGGTGCTCAATTACAGGATTTTTCACACAATGCCATCAGTCCGGAAGGAACTATGGGAATCACTTATGTGGAAGAAACCGGGTACTTTGCAGACGGAACCACTTATTCACTCAGAAAACCAATTTATACCGTTTCGGGCCAAAACTATGGTGCAATGCAGGGAAATATGGGCATTTCAGCACGAGTAGGACAACAGATGATCGGTTTGGGGTTGTTGGAATTGATTTCCGAAGCAGATATTTTGGCGCATGCAGATCCAAATGATTCGGATGGCGACGGGATTTCCGGGGTTGCAAATTATGTCACCGATGTAGTATCCGGGAACCTGATGATCGGGCGTTTTGGCTGGAAAGCAAATGTGGGAAGCATTGCACACCAGATCGCTGCGGCGTTTAACGGGGATATCGGGATCACCAGTTCGTATTTCCCGAATGAAAACCACACCGCCAATCAACCGGCTTGCAATGGATTGCCCAACGGTGGTTCTCCGGAAATTGACGACAACGATCTGAATGCCGTGATTTTGTATTCAAGGACCCTGGCTGTTCCGAAAAGACGCAATGTGACCAAAACGGAAGTGAGGTATGGTGCGCAGTTCTTTAAATCCCTGGGTTGTGTTTCCTGTCACAAGATGAATTATACCACCGGTTTTGGCGGCGATATTGCTCCTTTGAAAAACCAAAAAATAACTCCTTATACAGATTTGCTGCTTCACGATATGGGACCGGGATTAGCAGATAATGTTCCCGATCATTTGGCATCCGGCTCCGAATGGAGAACGCAGCCGCTTTGGGGATTAGGATTGATCTCAACAGTGAACGGACATACTTTTTTGCTGCACGACGGAAGAGCAAGATCCATAGAAGAAGCTATTTTATGGCACGGCGGAGAAGCGGAGAAAAGCAAAGAGCAATACAAAAAACTCCCGGCCGCTCAACGGAATTACCTCCTGAAATACTTACAATCGTTATAATTGAAAATGGATCATTGAAAAGTGAGAAGTTGTTATTTTGAACATTTGAACATTTGAACATTTGCCTGTGATTTAGTTCAATAAATCAAATTCAAAAGGTCTTTTCGTTCATAATTATAAAAACCCTCATAAATACTTGCTTTTGTCAAGTATTTGCTCTTAACTTTGTAATATGAATGAGGTAATTAAGTCAGTAAGGGATTTTAATAGGTTCTATGTTAATCTTATAGGGGTTTTACAAAATAATCTTTTTGATCTGAAATTTTCGTTGACCGAGTCCCGAATCATTTTTGAGATAGGTGTCGCTGGAGAAATTTCAGCAAGAAAGCTGAAAGATCTTCTTTTTATTGACGAAGGATATTTAAGCAGGTTGATCGCTAATCTAGTTAAGAATGGCATGATAAATAAATCTCAATCGACAGCAGATAAGAGGATCCACGTACTGTCCCTGACCGTAAGTGGCAAGAACCTATTAGATGAAATTAATAGGAAATCTAATGAACAGCTTGAAGCTCTGCTATCCCCTTTGAGTATAAATGATCAACATCGTGTTGCCGAAATAACGGCAGAACTCAAACATATATTAAGTAAAGAACAATCGATAAGGGCAATTGATGGGGTATCCCATGATTAAGTAGCGTACAAACTAGAAATGGAAATAAGATTGATATCTCCGAACGATAATATATCTATGGCCGGTATATTAAGGAGAAGTTTAGAAGAATTTGGGTTAAATGTCCCAGGCACTGCCTACTTTGATGAGAGTACTGACAAATTGTACGAGTCGTTTCAGAGGGATGGATCGGTATATTTTATCGCTGAGGAAAATGGAGTGTTATTGGGCGGTGTTGGAATATATCCTACAGATGGCCTAGATAACGACACTGTGGAGCTGGTAAAAATGTATGTATCCTCTGCTAGCCGTGGAAAAGGAGTAGGTAAAAAGCTGATGTTAAAATGTATTGAGTTTGCCAACTCTTTAGGATATAAGAAAATTTATTTGGAAACAATGCCTGAACTTTCCGCTGCTGTAACTGCATACGAGAAATTGGGATTTAAATCCCTGGAACGGCCATTGGGAAATACAGGGCACTTTTCCTGTACAATATGGATGCTATATGAAATTTCTAAGCCGAAAGTTTAAATAATTCCTAACCTTTCCCGTTCGCATTTTCGGACATGAAAATAGTTCAATCGTTGGTCGTGGAGTGCTTCTGTCATTAGCTGACTCAGTAATATCTAATTCTATTTTTCCTTTCCTAATGTGGTTACTAAGAGTATCGGTCCTAATTGGATCAGTACTATGCAGTTGCCAATTCATTTATCCCAAAATTAAAACGAGACAACACTGTATGGCTGTGATTTAGCTGGCCCGACCTGCATTACAGGATGCTTTTGTGATCCATATTAAATAGGGAGGGCTCTTTTTTAAAAGCGCTTTTCCAGAGGTTAAATGCGGCATTAGTGCTTTTGTTTGCTGTGAACCTCGCTTACCTTCATATTTCTTTTCTCATCATTATATCGATTTGCTCGTCTGTACCAAGTTTGAAAATATGCTTGTCAAATTCGGTAAAGCCGTTTTTAGTGTAGAAGCGGATAGCACGTGGATTTTCTTCCCAAACGCCCAGCCATATATACTTGACACCTTTGTCTATGGCGATCTGCAACGCTTTTTCATAGAGCAACTGTCCAACTTTAAGGCCGTGGTATTGCGCTAAGACATAAATCCGTTCAATCTCCAATGCCTTGCTATCTTTCATTTCGGTTTGTGAATTTCCAGAGTTGATCTTCAGATAGCCAACTACTTCCTTATCCATCACAGCTAGATAAAACTTTGCGCCCGGGTCGTTGATTTCATTTAGCAGTTTTTCTGAAGAGAATCCTTCTTTCAGGTACTGCTGCATATTGGCCGCCGTATTGTAAGCCGTGAAGGTTTCCTCGAAAGTTTGTCTTCCAATTTTTTGCAGGGCTTCAACATCTGCCGTGCTGCAAGGTTTGATTTCAACTGTTTCCATGTCGAATATTTTTAATGTGGTATATTGTTGAACTAAATGTTCCATTCATAATTAAGCCAGTCGCGGTTTTCTGTGGCCCCAAGGCGCTGATAAAATTTCAGCCCACCTTCATTCCATGGCGCTACTCCCCATTTGATTTGTTTACAGTTATGGCGAATCGCTTCTTCTTTCACAGCATTCATTAGCTGCTCTCCGAGTTTTTGGCCTCGGTAACCCTCATCCACAAACAATTCTTTCATGAATAAAGCTGGACGGTTTTGGGCTGTATATGGCAGGTAGTAGTACACAAGCATTCCCGCAAGGTTGCCGTTGTCGTCGGCAACGAAACAATAAAAGTCGGCTGGATTCTTTCTGAACCCACTTTCTTTGACGATCTCTGGAGTAATAGCGAATGAATCGATATACCTTTCAAAAACAGCCAGCTGCCGCATCAGGTTCCAAAGTTGCTGGCTATCGGCTTCAACTGCTTTTCGAATAATTATTTTTGATTTTTCCATGTGATAAATATTAATATCCCCTAATCGTCTCATAATTCTGCTTTTAAATTGGAGACATGACAAAACTAACAATGTATTGGACTATATTAGTACTCCAATTTGAAGATAATGGATAGCCCAATTTTACATAAGTTGTTTGAAGACATTCAGATTGATCATGATGCTGAAAGTCCTGTATTCTTGCAGCTGGCCGATGGAATAGTTGGATTGATCAGAACTGGACGATTAAAGGCGAAGGATAAATTACCAGGTAGCAGGGATGTTGCTTCTATTTTGCGTATCAACCGTATTACGGTTAAGAAAGCATTTGAAGAACTAACTATACAAGGCTGGGTGGAAAGTTCGGTTGGCAGGGGTACGTTCGTTGCTGGTCACATTGAGAACAAGGTTCCTATTCCGCTAGATATTAATATATCGGCTGACGCTGGCAAAAAAGCAGGATTTGTGATCAAGCAGGCAAATTACCTAAGCAGTGTGGAGGATATAGTTGTTCCCCACCTTCATTTGGATGATGGTTACCCGGACCCGAGATTGGCACCGTTGAAGGAACTGTACAGGGCGTATAGGAACCAACTGACTAGAAGCGGATTGTATAACAAGTTTGGCAGTTACGGTAATCCTGCTGGTTCAAACTATTATAGACAGACCATTTCTGACTACTTGAATGCCAGTCGTGGTCTGAAGACAACAGCCAATAATATACTTTCTGTCAGGGGAACCTTGATGGGCATTAATCTGGTATGTAGTGCGCTGATCGAACAGGGCGATGTTGTGGTATCCGGCGTACCAGGCTGGCTGCGTGTAGAACATAATTTCATCCATGCAAAGGCAAGACACATTGGAATACCTGTAGATGAACACGGAATTTCTGTTTCAGAACTAAAGGCCGTTTGCCAAAAACATCGGGTTAGACTGGTCTACGTAACTCCGCACCATCATTATCCTACCACTGTTTCACTCAGGCTGGATAGGCGTTTGGAACTGCTGCGGCTTGCCAATGAATATGGGTTTATCATCTTTGAGGATGACTATGATTTTGACTTTCATTACAAACAGCGCCCCCTGCTACCATTGGCAAGTGCCGATGAAAACGGAATGGTGATCTACTGCGGATCTTTTAGCAAGAGTTTTTCGCCTGCATTTCGAATGGGCTATCTGGTCGCTTCCGAAGATGCTATTACGCACCTATCCAAGGTGCGGGTACTTCTTGACCGACAGGGCGATCATATTTTGGACAATGCGATGGCAGATATCATCACTGACGGAACCATTCAACGGTATGTAAGGCGGACGTTGCCAGTATATGAACATAGGCGTGACCTGTTTTGTGGTTTACTGCAACAGCATTTGAAAGAATTTGTCAGTTTTCAGGTGCCGGAGGGGGGAATGTCTGTTTGGACAGTATTTAATAAGTCGGTCGATCTTCTGGAACTAGTAAAAAGGGCATATCAGAAAGGCTTGCTTTTATCGGATGGGGATGTAAATGTTTATCCTCAATTATCGCTAAATGCGCTTAGATTGGGTTTTGCATCTTCAACAGAAGAAGAGTTAACCATAAGTGTAGAAATGATAGCAGGGCTACTAAAAGGTAATTAGAAGTTATCGGATCATATTCTTCTATTGAAACATAGGGTTAAATTCTGGCACAACCCGTTCAGAATTTTCAACCTAATTATTTGTTTTTTAGGTATTAAGGTAAATTCTCTCAGCAGTGCCGAGAGAATTTATCCAAAAAGGTTCCCATTATTATTACCCGATCAATTGTTCAACTCTCAGTATAATTTGTTTGCTGGGTTTGAATTCGGCAGCTTCCCAGCTTGTAATAGTGCTGCCGTCAACGTTGAGCATTTTCCCAAGTACCTTTTGAGTAAGACCGTTCCTGTAACGGTAGCTCTTCACTCTTCCCGCAAATGTTGATTCATCCACTTTAAATATATCATTCTGCAAAAAATCAGAAATCTTTGGATAATACTTTACCATTGGTTCTGTCCGGTTGGTCTCCCATAAATGGATTGTGGCAACTGATACTCCAAATCTTGTTGCAATATCGCTTTGCATTAAATTTAGATCAAAGCGTCGCTTTTTGATATGCTCCCCAATACTTTTCGGTTCTTTAGGATAAGATCGTGCAGTTGGTTTTATTGTGTATTTTTGAAATTGTAAACATGGCAACACATCCATGAACATTTGAACATTTATAAAACCGTAATCTCCGTTCTCCTGTTCTGAGCTTTTCCCTGTGGTGTATTGTTGTCTGCAACCGGGCGACTTTCTCCCAAACCTTTGGCAACGATGCGATTTGCTTCAATTCCCTGGCTGATTAAGTAATTTTTTACCGATTCGGCCCTTTTTTGTGAAAGCAGCTGATTGGCACTTTCTTCCCCGTCGCTGTCGGTGTGACCGTCAATCCGGATCCGGAAATCCTTTTTTCGCTTCATGATTTCCACCAGGTTTTTGAGATGCGCGTAACTGGTTGCTTTCAAATCGGATTTGGCAGTTTCAAATTGCAGGTTGGTAAAAGAAAATACACTTCCGGGATCGTATTCGATCAGCAATTCGGCTTCCTGGAAGAATTCCCCGGATTTCGCAGCCGGAATCTCTAATGTATTGTATTCGATCTCATCACCGATACTTTGGATCCGGATGTCGTAAATATCACCACCGGGCAGTTGCACCACAAACTGGCCTTTCGGATCAGTGACACCGGAAAAAGTTTGCTTTGATTTTTGTCCGGCGAACAGAACTTTGTCATTGACATAAGGCTTGCCGTTAAATCCTTTGACGGTTACTTTAACCGGAGCTTTGACAACCTGGGCCTGCACTGAAAGTGTGCATGCAACTAAAAGGAATGTGAGTATTGTTTTCATAACCTGAATTTTTATACTCAATGTCGGGATTGGCGAAAAGTAACAAAAAAAGCCGCTCATCTCATGACGAACGGCTTTCAGATAATTTATCAAAAATAGAGGTGATGTTTGTTTGAATTAAATAAACGGCTCATTATCAGTGAATATGTGGTAAAAAGTTACCAGAATTCTCATACAAGACCTTTATCAATTCTTTTTAGTGCTTCAAAACCTTGGAAGTAACTTCACTGGAACCGGAGGAAATCCGGATGAAGTACATTCCCTTGGCATAAGAAGAAACAGGAATTTCGTAAGCAGTAACCTGGTTTACCAGTTTTACCGCATTCAACAATTGTCCCATTTCATTGTAAAGCTGGATCTCCGTTCCGGAAGTTAATCCCTGGTCGCTTACAATATGGATCAATCCCTGGTCCGGGTTGTAGGAAATGCCGTAATTGATTTCCAGGTCATCTAAGCCCAATTCACAGTTCGTATTGATCTCGATCTGGAAAACGGTCGTATCTGATCCGCAACTGTTTGTAGTCATTAATTCAACCGTCACCATCCCGTCTTCTGCAAAAGTTACCGTAGGCGAAGAACTGTTTGAAGTTGCCGGCGAACCTCCCGGGAAAGTCCAGATGAAACTGTCGGCATCCGTGGAGTTACTTCCGTCAAAAGAAATGGTTGTAGGACAGGAAACCGTGCTGTCTACAAATTCAATGGAAGGTACGGACGGATTGTCCACATTAATAGTAATTGTGGCCGTATTGGTACACGATCCGGTTGTTCCGGTAATGGAATAAGTTGTAGTACTTGTTGGATTTGCCGTAACGTTTGTTCCCGTTGTAGCAGACAACCCGGTAGCAGGACTCCAGTCATAGCTGGTTGCTCCGGAAGCTGTTAAAGAAGTGTTGTCGCCGTTACAAATGATGTTTGTTCCGTTAACTGCAACACTCGGAGAAGGATTTACCGTAATATTCACGAAAGCAGAATCGAATAAAGAACATCCGCCACCGATGGTATACAGGATTGCCTGGTAAGTTCCCGGAGTAAAATAGGAAACAGATACATTCGGATTGGATGGAATAACTGACGGACTTCCTCCCGGGAAAGACCACAAAAGCGTATCCTGGTAAGTGCTTCCCGCTGCACTGAAGTTAATCGGATTCCCCTGGCAGATTGTTAAAGTACTCGGAGTGATGACAGCCTGTGATGGTGAATTTGTCAGGAATGGATGTACGAACAAAGAGGCACTCAGGTTCCATGATCCCGCAGTAGTATATTGGTACCAGTTATTATCGGATTGTTGTTCCCAGATCGCAGACGGAGTTGTCTGACCAACCGAGTTACTGACAACACTTAAGGTATCTTTTACTCCGGCAGCCCACTGAAGATTGGTTAAGCCCACAGAAACAAAGAATTTTTTGGATGCAGGTAAAGTCACCGGGTTGTTTACAAAACTTGCTTCGGTGTAGAATCCGCCGCTGACGTCAGACATGATCTGTCCCATGGTCAGGTTGGTAGTTCCCAGCGCAGCGCCCGGAGTACCGCTTGTTCCGTCGTAAATAGTGATCGGAACGATTTTGGCAGGATTGGCGGAATAGGCTCTTCCGAAAGCAACGTACACGTTGTTCAGCACGGTATTCGGGGAAGCAGATGCATCGAAATACATGGCTTTCTGCCTGTCCAGGTAAACGTTCATTCCGTTGATCCAGCCATCAGCCCCGACCGTTGCTCCGGTATAATAATTGGAAGGTGTCCAGCCCGCAGGAGCCGGTAAATTGATCCGTTCACAGGATGAAGCTGCTCCAACTGTAATGTAATTGGTTTTCGTTTCGGTATCCGACCCGTTGGCATTCGTTACCGTCAATGTTACGGTGTATGTTCCCGGAGTATTGTAGGTGATCGAAGGTGGATTTTGCCCGTTGAATGAAGCAGGTGTTCCCCCGGTAAATGTCCAGTTCCAACTGGTTGGATTGTATGTACTCAGATTCGTAAAGATAGTTGATCCGCCCGCACTGATTGTGGTGTTACTTGCAACGAAATCTGCAATAGGAGCATTGTTCAGGCTGGTCGAAACACAAGCCATGGCTGCTGCTGCATCAATTCGTCCGCTGCCCAGTTGCCCGAGGTAGGATGGGTTTTGCGCATTGATATTTGCTGCGGTACTGATCAGGCAGTTGATGAGGTCGGAATTCGGCATGTTCGGGTTCAATGATTTCATCAAACCTGCCAAACCTGCAACCATCGGCGAAGCCATGGAAGTTCCTGATTTGTTCCCGTAGGAATTCCCTACAGTTGTACTGTAAATGTTATTTCCAGGCGCAGAAACATCGATCCACGATCCGTAATTGGAGAAGCTTGCTTTTGAATTACTGCTTGTAGTAGCTGCAACTGAAACCACGTTGTTGTAAGCAGCCGGGTAGAATTGCGTATTGACGTTGTCATTTCCTGCCGCAGCGATCAGGATACATCCTTTTCCTACCGCATAATTGATAATATTTTGTCCGGTTGTGGATGCTGACGGCCCTCCCCAGCTCATATTGATGATGTGTGCACCGCTTGCCGCCGCGTAAACAATTCCGTCGTAACCATTTGTTACCGAACCTACACTGTTGGTTGCTTTGACACACATTAATTTACAGCTGAACCCGATAGATGCTACGCCCACACCGTTATTGGAACGTGCAGATACAATTCCGGCAACGTGTGTTCCGTGATCGTATGCGTTGCTTGGTGGATTCGGGTTGTTGTCGTTGCTTCCTACATCGTATCCGTTGATATCGTCGATATAGCCGTTGTTGTCATCGTCAATCCCATTTCCCGGAATTTCTCCTGAATTCACCCATAAGTTCGGTGAAAGATCGGAGTGACCGCGCTCAACGGCATCGTCTACGACTGCAACCACAATGTTACTTCCTGCAGAGAAATAGTTCCATGCAGTTGGAGCATTGATGTTTGCCAATCCCCACTGAGAACTGTAAGAGGGATCATTCGGAGTTAAGCACAAACGGTCGAGTGGAACTTTTTCAGCATATTCCATCCCTTTCATGCTTGCCAGTTCTTTGATGCATCGCTCCACATCCTGAACGGCTGAAAATTCAAGTAAATAAGTGCGCTGAAGGATTGTTGAGCCCTTCGCTGCATAAAATGGCTTGGAAAGATTCACAAATCCGTATTTCGTAACGATTTGCTCTAAGCCCGGAATCGATTGAACAGGGATTTTGAGTGGATTTTCATTTAAAGATGCGGAAATACGGACCTCATTATCCAGTTTAAACCAGATTTTACCATCCTGGTAGTTTACATGAACGTTCTGTGCAAACAAACCAAGCGGAATGAGCACGAACAACGCGAGTAGTTTTTTCATAAGTGTTCTGTTTAGTCTGTGCAATGTACACAAAAATTTGAAAGTGGTTTAAATCTCAACGGATTATAGTCGCATCCTACTTTTCAGACCGTATGGAAATTGGGTGGAAAAAGTTAATTTAGGATCAGCAATACACTCTTTCATGCAAATCATTCGCTTTAAAATTTTGATCATTTTTGTATTAGCTTTCCTGGTAGGGGCAAGTTTTTATGCTTTACAGTGGTCGGTACAGGAAAGCATTATTTTTTCCTGGCTCACATTCGGAGGATTGTACCTGCTGGAAAGTGTGATCACTATGATCCGCATTCCTTCGGAAAAGATCATGCTGCGGGCCAGGGAAGAAGATTTAGGAGTGTGGATGCAGTTTATTGTCTTGGTTATGGCCTGTTCAACGGCTTTGATCGCAATTATTTTCTGGAACAGCGACCAGAACATTCATTTCAGTAAACACAGCACAATTCACGAAGTATTCTTTATTGCTTCCGTTACGCTGGCCTGGATGGTTTTGCACCTGTCCTTCACGTTTCGCTATGCCCATTTGTATTACGGGGATGAAAACGAGAGCTATGCAAAGCATGCCGGTGGATTGGATTTCCCGGGAGATTCACACCCGGACTATTTTGACTTTGCCTACTATTCGTTTACCATCGGGATGACTTTCCAGGTTTCGGATGTGGTGATCAAATCCAAAGGACTGCGCCGCCTGACACTGGTACATTCCATGCTGGCATTTTTCTTCAATACGATCCTGATCGCCATTACGATCAATGAGATTATCAATCTCTGATTTATATCCCGGCAACCGCAGGCCTGGCTGGAATTTCTTCTTCCTTCTTCGGGAAGACGATCGTTCGCTGCAATTCTTTGGTGGAAACAAACGGCGTGCTTGTCAGTGGAAACAAAGTCATCAATTCGCCGCTGTAATAGAACTCATAGCACAAGCCGCCGAAAGTATATTCTTTGTCTCCTACCTTGAAAGTAGATCCTCCCACGGACGGATTTTTCTTTGGTTTACTTTTCTGGAAACCCAGGTTGTACAAAGTACCCAGGATTTCCGGGCGGTAAGCCAGTGTAAATCCTTCTTTTTCCCAATGCGCCTGGAACTGGCGCAGGAAAAATGCCGTGTACAGGTAAGAGTAGAAATGATCTCCGCCTTTCATTAACCGCTGAATAGTCAAATGCTTGTGTGCTTCAATCGTGTCATTTACCAGTTCCGGGAAAGAATCTTTCACGTTCAGGCATTTTTGGTAGTAATCTCCCGGGTAAAAAGGACTTCCTTTTTCATACAGGTTGCGTTCGATTTTCAAAGCCGTATTCTGAAGGATCCCGGTTACACCGTATCCGCGGTTGGTTGTTAGGATCAGTCGGTTGTAGGGAACTACGTATTTCTTGAATTGTTCTCGGGATGAGTTGAACATCCGGATTTGTTCGCCTACCAGGCACATCACGATCAGGCGCGATTCGACACCCGTAATGCGCGATACGGAATCAATGGCTGCACTGTCTGCTCTCACCACGTTACAAAACTCTTTCCATTCGCGGTAATTTGCCCACGGATAGATTGAAACAGTTGCTTCCTTAGCCTGGTCTTCAAGACGCTGTAATTCCTGCTGGTAGCCCTTGTGGTTTTTCATGCGCAGGTTCGCTGCATCCAGCATGCGCAAAGCAATGGTGATATCCCCGGATTCACGGAATGCATCCAGGATGATCTTCGCATTGTGCGGGTAATATTTTGCCAGCAAACCTACATTCTGGTACATCAAACGCTCCTGTTTTGCAAAAGTGAGGCTGTCGGTTTGAAAACCCTGGTTGTATTTGTTTGCCATTTTCGAAAAATAACGGCTGTTCAAATCCACGTTTCCACCGTCATTGGTCCATTTGAACTTCACAGCCATGGCAACTCCAATGAGTGCCAATGCAAACACCGCAAGCAGGTGAATAGCCGTAAAATAACCGCGTCGCAGCCATTTTCTGAGTTTACTTTTAGGTTTTTGAAGTGGTTCGGCCGGCAGTTGGACTGGAGAGTCTGAGTATTCCATTGATGGTTAATATTTGTGCAAAAATAAACGCTGAAACGATAAGTTGAGTGAAAAATGATCATCCGGGTCATTTTCCTGATTAGGTGCATGGAGTTCTCTATTTTTCGTTGTGAATGTTTAAGCAGGAATGAAATGAATTGAAACAGTGAACCCGGTTGAACGAAAAGGGATGCTGAGTGTATCGTTCAGAAAATAGTTCCAATGAAGATCTGCCTGTTTGCATTGTTTTTTAGTCCCTTGATTTTGAGTGCGCAGTATCTTTCTGACCTGGAAATTCCGAAGGAAAAAGGAACGTATTACGAAAGCCTGCAGGCAAACAACCGCTGATTTCCAAATGAAAGGCCCGGTAAAATCGGTTTGTGAAAGCACTACGAAATTTGACTCCATCACCGAACGAATTCTTTTTCTCAGGAAGGAATATCTTTTTTCGGAAAGTAAAAACTTACTTCATTACACGAAGGATACCACATCCACCTTGTTTGAAACGGATGGAACCAAAGAAATAGTGTTTACCTATGATTCTGCCGGAAGGCTGCTTGAATCTGTTACATTCTCCGTTCAGCCGATGAATCCGTCGAAAACGATGAAAAAGTGGAACAGCCAGGGATTCATTGTGCAGGAAATCTATTCGTGTGACCGCTGCGGATCAGGTTCCTACAGTTCATACCGGGATGCAGGAATAGTTGATTACACCCTCGATTATCAGTGGAGTACGGATTTTGACAGTGTTTCGTTGAAGTACCAGTATTTAAAGCCGAAATCAGCTTCGCCCTATCAGCGAGAATCGGATCGAACGTATTCGTTTGTCAGGGAACTGAATGAAAAGAAAGCAAAGAATTCAAAAAGCGACACCAAATATGCTGCGGATTTTGATCAGAATTACTTCCTATTCCAGGTCAACGACATCAAAAGAGATGAGCAGGACCGGATTACCGAATGGATCATTTGGGATCATGCGATCAAAAGTTCTATCAATGTTCATAGAAAATCGGAATATACTTACAATGAACGAGGTGAATTAACGGAGATCCAATATTCTTCTACCCGGCATAGCAATTCACACGATGAGTTTCGATTGGATCTGAAGATCGAACTGGTTTACACTTCTTACGATGCATATGGCAACTGGATTGAAAGAGAGATCCGGTTCAACCCGGAGCATTACGGCCGCCGCTCTGCGTGTGAAATTTACCATCACAAACGGGAGTTTGTTTATTATTAGGTTGACTGCATTCCGAAAGGTTTTCAAAAACAGGGACCCGATACTCGAATCCCCGTAGCATGTGATTTTCCTTTCGGTTCTATTGCTGAATGATCAATCGCTGTGTATGTAATTCTTTGCTGTTGGAAATCAGTGAAACAAGATACATTCCCGGATCAAGCGTGCCTTTTGTCAATTCCAGCTTATCCGAATTGCGCGGACTCAATTCAAAAGTTTTAACCCATTTGCCGTTCATGTCGAAAATCATGACAGCCGATTGTGCTGTCGGATCAATTCCCGTGAACGCGATCGTAACAGCTGCATCGCTGGGGTTCGGGTGAATAGTCATGGTGCTTGAAATGCTAAGCGGATCCAGTTTTCCCGATTGAATATCTTTAACACGTGCCAGTTCATCCTGTAATTTCGCAATAGTTGCCTGTTGTTCTTTCAGAGCTTCCACCACCACCGGGATCAATGCCGTATAATTCACAGCTTTGTAACCGTCTTCCATGGTGTATACCATTTCAGGAAATACTTTCTCTACTTCCTGCGCGATGAATCCCAGCTGTTTTTCGTTACCGAATTCCATTTCCGGGTTGCGTGCCTGATCCCAATTGTAAGCCACTCCGCGCATTTTCATTAATTTTTCCAATGAACCCTCCAGCCCGGTGACATCTTTTTTGAAGCGGGAATCAGAAGAAATGAGGTAACCGTCGCTCATGGTGATTCCTCTTACTCTGAGTTTTAACGTTCCGGAAGAAACACTTGACCACGGTCCCGGCTGTACGTTATTGGTCAGTGTTACCGTAAACGGGAACGGTCCTGTGTTTGCAATTCCCACCGAAGTGCCGTCATCATAAATTTGCGAACAGGTATAAGTTCCGGAATTGAGTTTTGGTACGAAATTGTTAGTCGCACAATAGTTGGGAGCAAACAGATTCAGATCCACCCGGCTGTTATAGACATATCCCGCAGTATCGATAACCAGCACTCTTCCAGGTCCCCGCTGCAGGTTCTGAAACCGCACGTTGGAATTGGTTCCCGGGTCAAGCGGTTTGAATGCGGAATTCACGTGCAGGGTAGCTGTTGGAGCAGGTGTATGCAAACCAAAATTTCCGGTAGCTACCATCGTTCCGATTTCCAGGCTCTCAGTCGGGATCCAGGAATCGAATTGAAAGATCAGGCGGTTGATATCCGGTGCCATGTCTACGTTGTCACCAAAAGCGATAATTGCGTTGGCTTCATTTGCATTGTCGAAACGCAGCCCGAAAAAAGCTCTGTCAGTGGACCAATTAGAAGTGAATCCGTAATAATTACAGTTTGCGGGCGGAAAACTGGCTATATCACATACCCCGATGTTTGCCCACTGGGAATTGGCGTTTCCGTAAGTTCCGCTCTGAAGATGACCCAAGCGGTTGTTCCCGGCGGCGGTAGCATTAATGATCCAGTCATTGCCTTGCGTACACAAGCTGTTCGTGGGGAAATTAACTAATTGTGCATGTGTGCTGCTGAATGGAAGCAAAACAAGTGCTGTGAGTGCCGCGGCACTCATCCGGTGAAGTGGTGTTCTCATAATGAATAGTGTTTAATGAGGATAGAAGGTACGGGTAAAGAACGGATACCTGCAAATTTTTTATGTTAAAAATAAAATGTTAATTACTGATAAACAGATAGTTGTGTGTCAATTTCACTTGAATGTAAAGGTGAAAAGAAGCAAGGTTTTTTAGTTGAAAGAATTCATTTCTGTTCAAAGCAATTGAGTGGTTCTTTGCCTGTAACTTGTTCCATGAAGAGCAATAATTTTTCCATTGATTTGTTTACCTTTCCGTTTTCCCGACACAACCGGTAAAATCAGTAATGGATACACCTTATTACAATCATCCCGAAGTCAAAAAAGAGCTCGCGGTTCTCTACAAACATTTCCCGGAGGTGAAGCGCCTGCTTCGAACTTTCGGTTGCGACGGAATCACCGCAGAAGACCTGTTCCAGGAAGCATTGATCATTTACCTGCGCAAGAAAAACGAACCGAATTTCGAATTTCAGCTTGCTCCGATCCACTTTATCAAACAAACCTGCAAATTGCTGTGGTTCAATACAGCCCGGAAAGACCAAAAACACGGAGCGGTGAGTATGGAATTGGACCTGGAAGACGTTTCCGATCCATGGATGGAAAAAGAACTGCAATACAAGCAACTGGAAAGCGCTTTGACAAAGATCGGGAAGCGGTGCAAAGAATTACTGCACCTGTTTTACGGTTTGGGATGGAACATGGCAGAGATCGCCAAAAAACTCGATTTCCGGAACGACAAAGTGGCGAAAGCGCAGAAATACCGTTGCATTCAAAAAGCCAAAGACCTGGTACAGGAGGCTCAGTTACAAGTTGAATCAACTCCATTCTAAGCCATGGAAACAAATTGGAACCAATTGATTGAGCGTTATCTGAATAACGAACTTTCAGCAGAAGGAAAAGTGGCTTTTGAAACCGAATTGGCAAAGAACAGCGAACTTCAAAAAGAGTTTGAATTACATCAATTGACGCAGGAACTCATTCGGCGAAATGCTTTGCGCTCTTTAGTGAAAGCATCCGGGAAGGGATTTCACCTGAAAAAAGTACTGCTGAAAACGGGAATTGCACTGGTCATTGCAGGAATTGTTGCAGCGGCAGTTTATGTTGCTGTGACCCGGGAAAAAGGTGCAGATAAGGACGCAACGGAACAAATCGAAAAATCCCTGTTGCAAAAACTGGAGAAAGAACTGGCTTTTGAGAACATCGATCCGGAATATTTCCAGTTTACCGGCGAATCCGATGTGTTTTTATCAGGAAGTGGCGTACTGCTGAGTTTAACCGACCAATCCTTTTTACTGGACGGAAAAGCATATAAAGGCGAAGCAATTGTTCAGTGGCAGGAAGCGCAAACCGCGGCTGATATTGTGAAAGCAGGGTTGAGTACACTGTCGGGGGATAAATTACTGGAAACCCAGGGCATGTTCAGCCTGAATGCATTTACCCCGGAAGGTAAAAAGCTGCAACTGACCGAGAAAGGAGTATATGTACAAGTTCCGGTGGACGAACTGAAGCAGGGCATGAAACTATTTACGGGAGTTCCTCAAAAAAACGGGGGTGTTGACTGGCAGAACCCGGTGGAGCTGGAACGTCTTCCCAAACCGAAAGACATGGCAAACATGGATCTGTTTCCACCACACTACGAACCGAAACTGAATGAGCTGAAATGGTTTAAAGAGAAAACAAAGCGCGATAGTTTGTATTTGAGTTTTGAGGAAAGTTTAGATACTACAATGAGAAATACGAAAAAGTATTCTGTAGCTGAAACTCAAGGCGTGAATTCTCTCCACGAAAAATCAGGACTCATGGGAAATGAGGTGAAAGTAACTTATAAAATCCAACCTTTGGAAAACAATGAGGTAATGATTATTGCGAGGGTAGCTATTAAGCCTGAATATATGATTTATGCTACCAGAACTCCAAAAGGAACTTTCTCACTTCCGACAAGCTTGTATTTAGTAAAGTCATCAAATTATGAACTTTCAGGTTCCGTTTTGGAACCTACTCCGATCCCTTTTTTAGAGAAAGATATTAATCAAACTTCTTTCACACATAAAGGAACAATTGAAATCAAGCAGAAGATTAAGTTAAAAAATTCAGCTCCATTTCTCTTGGAAGGAGAATTTACTTATCAGGCATTTGACAAATCTTCAATGATTTATCCTTATTCAGAAGCATTTTCAATTCAGGTAAATTCTTCAGAACAAGCAAAACCCCACATCCCACCCTCCAAAGTATTGGCCATCTGGAACAAAAAGTTCAACGGAACCAACCTCGCAACACAGGATTTTGAAGACCGCATGAAAGCCATCCATGAAACCTGCGATGAAAAGGTATTTGATGTTTATGCGAAAAACTTGAATGAATCACTTTGGAAGCTGGATGAGCGGGTGATGAAGTTAGGATATCCTCAATTCAAACGCTTTGCAGATCAGAAAGTAGGAGCAATCCGAATGGATGACATACATCAGAAGAACCTGGCGGCATTCTATGAAAAAGCCATTGAAACGCTTCGTGAGAAGGGAAAGAAGAACGTCGAAGCAGCTTTGAAAAAGGAAAGGGAATGGGATAGAGACATGCAGTCTGAACGAAACAAAGAAGTGCTTCGGAAAGGATTGCGGGAATCTGCCAATCTGAATGAAGAATACGGATTTAACTTGAGAAATGTGCACAAGCAATTGGGGATAACGGCAGGTTTCCAGATGCATGGCGGTGGTACGATTGTTAACATTGATAAGTACGTTTGGGACGCAACTGTTGCACGTCAGTCAACCCTGATCACAGATCCGGTTACGGGAAAAACTGCGCAAATCACCTACGAGCCGCTTAAAGTGGAAGTGAAGGGATCGGAACAATACGATAAACTGTTCATTTACCTTTTTTCGAAAGAGATCAACAGTTATCAGCGATTGGATTTTAAGGAAGGAAAACTGGATTACAACCTGAATGGCGATATGAATTATTCAGCAGCACTTGTCGGGATGAATGAACAAGGCTATTTCTATCATCAGATCAACAAACTGAAAGCAGAAGACCTGGGAACAATTTCCCTGGAGGGAATCAGCGAAAAAGAATTTGATAAGCGGATCAATATCCTGAATGAGCACCGCACCGAAAAAGCAATGAGCCTGAAAGACGAATTAAAGTGGTTGTTCAAGGAACAAGCTGATTACAAAGTTCAGCAGAAAAGAAGAGAGAATGCGACTTTCCGTGCTAAAATCCGTCCCACAATTTATCCGTGTGGAAGCATGGAAATCCCGGATTATTCCGTAGCCATAGAACAGTAAATTATAATTTGATTAAAACCTCCCCCTTTGGAGGGGGACTAAGGGGGAGGACTTTAAAGTCTTGCAAATCACCAATTATTTTCTTATCTTAAATAGATGAGCAATAACCACTATAATAGGAACTTACGTAAGTATGCACAGGAATTACGAACTGAAACGGTTTCAAGATCAGAAAAGTATTTATGGAAAAATGTTCTTTCCAGGAATCAGCAAGGTGTAAAATTCAAACGGCAGCGTCCAATTTTACATTTTATAGTAGATTTCTTTGCTCAAGAGATCGGTTTGATTATTGAAATTGATGGGAACTCTCATTTAAACAAAGGAGATTACGACCGTATTAGACAAAATAAATTAGAAGAATTAGGTTATACTTTCATCCGATTTTCTGAAGGAGATGTGCTGAATAATTTGGGAGATGTAATTACCCAAATTCAACATGCGATTCACTGTTTACGGGTGTCAAAAGACGATTAAATGGTTCCTCCCCCTTTATCCCCTCCAAAGGGGAGGATCAAGAGATTTCATTTTTAGTATCCCGATTATTTTATGATTTTCATTATCTTTGCACCCTCCTGTTGAAACAACAACTCAAACTCATTGATTTTATCAAATAACATCCATTCCGCAGGAAAAAACACCATTTTTTAGACTTACATGAAAATACTTGTATCCTATTTAAAACGTTACAAAGGACTCGTTTTCCTTTCCATGATCCTGGCCAGTGTCAACCAGGTTTTCTCGCTTTTAGACCCATATATCTTCGGGAAAATACTCGATAAATTCGCTTCACATAAAGACAAGTTCGCTCAGAATGATTTCCTTATGGGGGTCGGTTCACTGATCGGATTAGCAATCGGGGCAGCCATGGTGAGCCGGATTGCAAAAGCTTTCCAGGATTATACCGTGAATTTGGCAATCCAGAAAGTAGGTGCCGATATTTACACGGACGGATTGAAGCACACACTTCAAATCCCATTCAGCGAATTCGAAGACAAACGAAGTGGTGAAACACTAAACATCCTTCAAAAAGTACGTATCGACAACGAGAAGTTCATCATGAATTTCGTGAATATCCTCTTTACTTCTTTAGTAGGATTGGTATTCGTGATCGTTTACGCACTCAGTGTTCATCCCGGATTGATCCTGGTTTACCTGGGTTCCGCTTTGTTGCTGAGCTACATCACCAACAAACTGTCGAGAAGAATTAAGAAAGTGCAGACTACCATTGTGAAGGAAACCAATCAATTGGCAGGAAGTACGACAGAAAGTTTGCGCAACATTGAATTGGTCAAAAGTTTGGGGCTCGCAACACAGGAAACGGAACGTCTGAATGATACGACTCGTAAAATCCTGCAGCTGGAATTAAAAAAGGTGCGCCAAATCCGAAGTATTTCCTTTATCCAGGGAACTTTCGTGAATTTCATGCGCCAATCCATCATGTTCTTCCTGATGTATTTGCTGTTTAAAGATGTGTTGACATTGGGTCAGATCATGACTTTGCAATTCTATTCGTTCTTCATTTTCGGGCCTTTGCAGGAAGTGGGAAATGTAATCATTTCTTACCGCGAGGCAGAAGCTTCTTTGCAGAACTTCGAGCAGATCATCAACACGCCGATTGAAAAGAAACCGGAGAAACCAACCAAACTGAACGCGATTGAAAAACTGGCTTTCCACAGTGTTGGATTCCGTCACAAAAGTGCTTCTTACGATGCTTTGAGCAACATTTCCTTCGAAGTCAATAAGGGCGAAACAATTGCTTTTGTTGGTCCAAGCGGTTCGGGGAAAAGTACGCTCGTGAAATTACTGGTTGGCTTGTATAGCGCTCCAAAAGGCGAAATTACCTACAACGGGGTGAGCAGCACGGAAATCGACAAGGAAGAATTGCAGCAGCAGCTGGGATTTGTGACGCAGGATACGCAGTTGTTCTCCGGAACGATCAAAGAAAACCTCCTGTTCGTTAAGCCGGATGCCACAGAAAGCGAGATCAATGAAGCACTCGAAAAAGCATCTTGTACGAACCTCATCGCACGCAGTGAAAATGGGATCGATACCGTGATCGGAGAAGGCGGGATGAAACTGAGCGGCGGTGAAAAACAGCGTTTGTCGATTGCTCGTGCTTTGCTGCGCCGTCCAAGATTAATGGTCTTCGACGAAGCAACTTCTGCCCTGGATTCTCTTACCGAAGAAGCAATTTCGAATACAATCCGTGAGATTACCGATAAAAAAGAGCACATCACAGTCCTGATCGCTCACCGTTTGTCGACCATCATGCATGCCGACCGCATTTTCGTTTTGGAAAAAGGGGTGATCATCGAAACCGGGAAACACAGCGAACTCATCGATGAAAAAGGCTTGTATTACGCCATGTGGAGACAGCAGATCGGTGAACGCCGGGAGGCTGTAACGGAATAAAAAACATTTACCAGTAGGTACGTGATACATCATGTACCTACTTGTTTTACGATAAATAATAATTGTCCCGGACCTCGATCAGAAGGTTTTCCAGTTTTTCTATATCAGGTTGATCCGGCAGCGGGCTTCTCTCAAAAAGTTCTTCGATCAACTGCACCTTTTCCTCGGCTTGTATCAGTAAATCTTCATATTCGAATTTTCCTTCCCGGATTCTCATTAGGAATTCGCGGTCGGTTCTGCGTACAAAGATTTTCCCTTCCCTAGCAATTTCCTCTGCCATGTGAAGTAAGCGAAAGGTGTGCATCATGTTTTTTGCATCGTAATTCTTCCCATGGGAAATCGTGCTCTGGTAGCGGCTTTCATTCCGTTTTTCCATCCACTCCCAATATTGTGCGTATTCCTTGCAATGAATGGAATATGCATCTTTGTTGAAGTTCATCAGGGTCAAAGGCTGAATTCCCTTCGGGATGGAGCTAAGCTGCACATCATTTGATCCCGGTCCGGAATAAATCCCCTTCAAAAAGCCCGTTTCGAACTGAGAATTATGGAATAGGGCGTAGACATCCCGCATGTGCGGAATCTTCACCAAGCCACAATCCGATTCACTAAAACGGTAATCGAAAAGCCATTGGCTCAATGGAACCACATTCATTCCTTCAATCGCGAAGCAGAAATCCGGAATTTCCTTTCTCGTCGGCTCTACCGGGTTACTGATTTTCTTGTTCAATCCCCTTGCTTTCTTGATTTGCGACTGGGCATAACCGGCAAAGGTTTGGCAGCACACTTTAGAAAGGAAATCTTCTGTTCTCAGCTCAACGATCAGGGGGTGTTTGAATAGAATACTATCGTCCGGTGTTGCCAGCAATTCTAGGATTGTGGGATTATTCTTTCCTAACAGGTCGATGAACTTCTTCCATTCGTAATACACGATATCATTCGTCTCATTGGCGATCTGGTCAATATAATGTGATCCGTAAAAGACTGGTTTTGGGGAAACAAAAATTCCCTTGTAGTCCGTATCTGACTGCGGTGTATTCAGACCGTAAGCACGGCTTCCGCTGATACATTTCAGCAGCAGGTGCCGGTTTTCTTCGTGTAAGTTGTGAACGTTCAGCATGACTATTCTCCCAGCAATTTCAGGAACAATGCATCCAGATCGATTCGCTTTTCTACTCTTGGTTTCAAAGAATTTGCTTCCTGTTCGGCACGTGAGAATTGTTCTTCAATGAAACTATTCAGTTGCGGCTCCTGCTGATGCATGTAGCTTTCGTTCTTCCCAGATTTCAATTCGATCAACTCTTCGATTCGTTTTCTTAAAGCCGGATCAATTTCCAGTTCATGCAGCATGGTTTGGAACACGATCGGCGGAGTCGTTCCCTTGTCCAGGATCCATTTGCAGGCAAAAGCAGCGCGCAGAGCATAAAACAACTTCTTCAACTTCACTTGTTCTTCGTCCCTGACATTTTCGAAGCTGTTTTTCCCCATTTGCCGGTAATGATAAATCGTTGCGATCGGCGAAAAACACTGGTCTGCAACCGGCCTGATCAATTCCAGGAATCCGGGTTCTGCACAGTAAACAATCGGCGACTGCAAGCGTTCCAAAAGTGCACCGTTCGATTTCCACAACAGGCGTAAACACTTTCGGATATCCCAACCGGTAATATCCAGGTCACCGTCATTCAGCATGGTTTCTATCGTGTCTTTTTTCTCGGAAATGCTCAAATACCAATTGCGTTCGTGCTTGTAAATCAAACGAACGTCGTAATCGCTGTCGGGCGAAGGGAACCCCCAGGCCCTGGAACCTGTTTCACATGCAAAAAGGACTTTAATATTTTTTTCCTGCTCAATTTTGGCAATGGTTGCGATGATAGTAGATCTCATGGGATAAAGATGGGAAAAGTTTCGGAAATCGATTGTCTATAAAAACAAAAATCCCAGACTTTGTAAAGCCTGGGATCAGTTCTGGCAGAGAGGAAGAGATTCGAACTCTCGATACAGTTACCCGTATACTACCTTTCCAGGGTAGCTCCTTCAACCACTCGGACACCTCTCTATTTTTTTGAAATCGATTCTTCAACCGAATTCCAATTGTGGAGTGCAAAATTACACTTTTTATTTGAATCCCACTAGCATTTGTAAATACTTCTTTGATTTTTATCCCAAGATCTGCTGTCTATCTCTTCAAAATACAGATAGACATCTGTCTATTTGCTCAGTCAGAGCGTCACTTCCCCGCAGACCGACTCCTTCAAAATCGCTTTTGCGGTTTCCACATCCCCGGCACTTTTGCCCAGCGCATACATCATCTTAGTCACTGCCGCTTCACTGGTGAGGTCATAACCGGAAAGCACACCGTTCTTTTCGAAGAAAGAACTGGTTTCGTATTTCCCCTGCTCCACTCTGCCGGTTGAACACTGGGTAATATTCAATACGATTCCGCCTTTGTTGAGGTAATTCAGTAACAGCTCGTGGAATTTGGGATCAGACGGCGCATTTCCCGAACCGTAGGTTTCCAGGATAATGGCTTTGGTTTTTTGAACGTCGAAAAGAGATGCGTAAATGTCCCAGTTCAGACCTGGGAAGAACTTGATGAGTGCCACGGAAGGATCGAAGTCCAGGAATAATTCCAGGTTCCCGTTCCGATGGCTACCGGAATTGAACGTTTCCCCGGTGTAATCGATATGGACTCCTGCAACGGCCAACGGACGCAAGTTAGGTGAACGGAATGCTTCAAAAGAAGAAGCGGACACTTTGGATGTGCGATTTCCCCGGTAAAGAGAATATTCGAAGTAGATCGCGACTTCCTGGATTTTAGGAGAACCGTTTTCATGCTTTGCGGCTGCAATTTCAATGGCTGTGATCAGGTTTTCTTTCCCGTCAGTCCGGATCGTTCCGATCGGCAACTGGGATCCGGTGAAAATGACAGGTTTCGTCAATCCCTGGAGCATAAAACTCAATGCAGATGCCGAAAACGCCATGGTATCCGAACCGTGGAGGATCACAAACCCGTCAAACTCGTTGTATTTGCTGTAAACCAGGCTCGCCATCTCTTTCCACCACAACGGATTCATTTCGGAAGAATCGATCGGGTGCGGAAAAGCATGTGTAGTTAACTGTACATTCAAACGCGCCAGTTCAGGAATGTGCTTGTAAACATCACCAAAATCAAAAGCAGTCAGTGAACCCGTTTGCGGATCATTCACCATTCCAATCGTTCCTCCTGTGTAAATTACCAATACCTGCGGCTTCATATTGCTCTCTTAAGATTCGGACAAAGTTCACTGAAAATACCGAAAAAGCAAGTTTGGCGCAGAAGTTTATTGCTTAGGTGCTTTCCAAAACAGCTTGGGATTGTTGGTTACATACCTTGTCAGGTTCGATTTCCCATCCTTCATCGGGATGTCTTTCTTTTGCGGAGATTGATTGAGTCCGTCGAGTGGCAGCAATTCAACGTATGTCGTATTTTTTTCCAAAAGGCCGGTCTCATAATTATACTCGCTCGAAACCGGACATTCCATGCGGTACAGGTTCTTCGCCATGTAAGAATACAGGTAATTTTTTGCTGTGCAGGCTTCCACATTGTTCCAGTTTGCAGACGGGTTCAGGATCATCGGTTTCCCGTTGATCAGCCGCTCACGCACTTCTTCGATGCTCAGTAAAGTTCCTTTTTCATCCATCACGTAAGCATCATTAGTAGGGTCCAGGTAAATCCATTTGTTCAGTTCATAGGAATAAACCATGTTGATCACGTGGCAATCGTCAAACTCCAGTTCTTTCGGCATACAGGTAATGTAGCGCGATTTGAAGCCCAAGGCAAGGAAACATTCGTTGAGTGAAATCCCCAAACCACGGCAATTCAATCCGCGCGAACCGTCGCTGCAAGCCTGGATCATATCGTCCGCGTTCATTTTTTCCGGGTTCCCGTGCTGACCGTCGTGTTCCACCAGGTTGTGGATCCAATGCATTAAGTTCAGCATCTGGTGAATTTCACTTGCTTCCCCGGCAATGGAATCGAGGTTGTATTTTTTTCGCAAAGCTTTCAGATTAGCACTGCTCGAATCCTGGTATGTAAATTCCGGAACCGCTCTCAGATCAGACAAATTGTACTTGTTAGCCTTCTTCAGATTCGTCATGTAATCAGGTGCTTCGCCATATTCAATACGCGTATGACAGGTATCTGTGTTGTTATAAATAACAATGAAATCAACTACCGGTTTCTTTTTGCTCACCTGAATGGTGATCGAATCGATATCGGTAATAAAACGGACTTCCTTTCCGGTGGTCACATAAGTATCTGGGTTGACATGCGGTGCCACGGACCAAGTACGAACCGTTCTCGGGTCATCATCCGACACTTTCATCCGGAATGTTTTGACGTTTGTACGCAAAATCGCTTGTTTTTTCTGGGCAAATGTAGCCACAGATAAGAATACCAGGGAAGCTGTTAAAATCGAGCGCATGATTTGGATTTATCCGGCGAAGATAACTTATTTCCCTATGAATTTCTTGGAAAATTGGGACATTTCGAAATGAGGAGAATTTATCCCGGAAATATTAGCTGATTCCGTAAAAACTCCCTTTAATTAAGATTGATTTTGATATTATTGTATCATTTTAAGCTAAAAAATGACTATATTTGATATTATAATATCATTTCATGAATTACGGAATAGAGAAAACTCCTAAAGAAATTATGTTGCTATTCGGTGACCGTATTCAACAATTGCGTAAAAAGAAAAAAATGAGCCGGGAAAATCTCGCTGAGCGTTCCGGTGTTCCCGCTCCTACTCTTCGTAAATTTGAACAAACAGGAATTATTTCATTGGAAAGTTTACTAAAACTGGTCAAAACATTGGGGAAATTGGAAGAGTTTGAAACATTACTTCAGCCGGACGACCTGGAAAGCAAACGTTATTTATTTGACGATTAATGGAAAGTAAGAAAAAATTAGATGTATTTCTCAAATTCTCACGTGAGGAAATCCCTGTTGGACAACTTGTTCAGGACGGTAAAAGCATCCTGTTTAAATACCGTTCAGAGTACCTCGCAAATGGTTTCAATATTTCTCCTAAAAAACTATTGTTTGATGATTCGGTCCAGAGAACTAACAACTTTCCCTTTCAGGGTCTTTTTGGCGTTTTTGATGATTCTTTACCTGATGCCTGGGGTAACTTGTTATTGCGCCGTTGGCTGAACTCAAAACTCATTCCAATCGAACAAATAACCGTTTTGGACCGGCTTTCATTTGTTGGGGAAAACGGACCGGGTGCGCTGCTCTACAGACCTTCCAATGACGAAGAAACTTCTAATGAAGCACTGGACCTGGATTTTTTAGATGATCACCTGGAAGCAATTCTTACCGGGGAAAGTGAGGAAATTGTAGCTGATTTATTTAAAAAAGGAGGAAGTCCGGGAGGTGCGCGCCCTAAAATATATGCCGGTTACAACCCGGTTAAAAACACTTTAATCTACGGAAGTAATGAACTACCCGAATCATTCGAACACTGGATGATCAAATTCTCCGCGGTAACAGACCCCACTGATTCAGCCAATTGCGAAATGGCTTATTACCTGATGGCAACTGCTGCAGGAATAGAAATGTCGGAATCTAAATTGTTGAACGGTAAATCAGGTAAATCCTATTTTGCCACCAAACGTTTCGACAGGAATCACGATCAACGTTTGCACTTAGTTTCTGCAGCGGGTATGTTTCACGATGATTATGAGCATAGTCAGCTGGATTATGGGATGCTGATCCACGAAACAGATCGATTGATCAATAACTATGTAGTAACAGAACAGCAATTTAGGCGAGCCGTTTTCAATGTTTTTGCACATAACAGGGACGATCATTCCAAGAATTTTGCTTTCCTGATGGATGCAAAAGGAAACTGGAATTTAGCTCCGGCGTTTGATTTAACGTTTTCAAGCTCTTCACAAGGCATGCACAGCACAACTGTTGCACGAAACGGTGTCGATCCCGGCACAAAGGAGTTGATGAACCTGGCAGAACATTTTTCTATCCGGGAGGGAGAAAAAATTATCAGTGAAGTAAAATCTGTTATTAAAGAATGGGAATCATTTGCAGATCAAACAAACGTTCAGAAAAACACTGCAAAAAGTATTTCTACGCGATTAAAAGAGATTAACCGGTTTTAAGCCCCCGGATGAAACAACTCCATCGCATTCTGAGTCGTCAATTCTTCCAGTTTACTCAAAGGGAATTCCAGTATTTCCGCTATTTTTTCTGCCGTATGAATGACGTAAGCACTTTCGTTCCGTTTTCCGCGGAAAGGTGTCGGAGCCAAATATGGTGCATCCGTTTCAATCAGCAAATGATCCAAAGGAATGTGCTTCAGCGTTTCGGGAAGATCGGATTTTTTGTAAGTCACCACACCACCGATTCCAAATAGAAAGCCTTTGTAATCTAAAATTTTCTTTACGTCCTGCTCGTTTCCGGTAAAACAATGGAAAACCCCTCTCAGTCGCTCATCATTTTCCTGGTCCAGTACTTCGTAAATCTCCGGGAACGAATCGCGGGCATGGATCACAATCGGGACCTGCAATTCTTTTGCCCAGTTGATCTGGGTCCGGAATGCCTCTTTTTGCTCTTCGACAAACGTTTTGTCCCAATAAAGATCAATCCCGATTTCCCCAACGGCAACATAAGGCCTTTTCTCCAGCAGTAACTTCATTTTTGCCAGGGTCAGCTCCCAGTTTGCGTCTACAGAACACGGATGCAACCCCATCATCGCGAAGCAATTATCCGGGAACTGTTTTTCCAGGGCGTGCATTCCTTCAATGGAATCCAGGTCGATATTGGGCATATACATGCGTTCAACTCCGGCTGCAATGGCGCGCTGGATCATTTCCGTGCGGTCTTCTTTGAATTGCTCGGAGTAAAGATGAGTGTGAGTATCGATAAACATTTTTGAGATCGCTTCGTTTTTAGACTAAAGACAAAAGACCAGAGACAAATCTGTCTTTGGTCTTCAGTCTGATGTCTTTAAGTCTTAATTAACAAAATTCTTCGTAGGCTGCTTCTAAGTTCTCAGCGATCATAGCTGCAGTAACTCCTTCGATGTTATGTCTTTCTAAGAAATGAACCAATTTTCCGTCCTTGAACAAAGCCACAGATGGCGAAGACGGAGGGAATGGCAAGAAATACTTACGTGCCTGCTGCGTTGCTTCGGAATCTACTCCTGCAAAAACAGTCAATAAATGATCTGGTTTTTTACCGGCAATCTCCAGGGATTTTTTCACTCCCGGTCTTAAGTTTCCTGCTGCACATCCGCAAACAGAGTTTACAACTACCAAGGCAACGCCTTTACTAGCTGGAATAGCTGCATCTACATCGGATGCTGATACGAGTTGTTGAAAGCCCACACGTGTAAGGTCTTCCTTCATTGGTTGTACGAGTTCTGGTGGGTACATAATCTTTAAATTTTAATACTGCAAATTTACGGATTCTTCTTGCTACGGAAAACAATTTGTTCGCCAAATAACTTTAAAACGATTCTAAATCATGAAAAATTGATTTTTTTTCAATGAAATCGGAAGTTATGAACAAATAATTTATTTACTTTGCAGGGAATTAAAACGAAAAAAGATGAACGATTTCTGGTGGACACTTGGTAAAATTCTGAATGGTGCATGGTTCTATGACAACATTGGACATATCTTTAACTATTCAGTAATCGTTTTAGGATTCATCGGGTTGTTTTACTGGTTGAACTGGCAGAAGAAATTCAACGATCAGGCGGCAAAAGATCCGAACCAAATCAAGTAATTCTATATTTTTATAATAGTGAAAGGTCCTCAAATTGAGGACCTTTTTTTATATCCGGGTGGGCACGTGCCCACCGATTTAATTTTCTCTCTTATATTTATAGCATGCTGACATTTATCATTACTGCCGGGGGAATTGGAAAAAGAATGGGAGGTTCAATGCCCAAGCAATTTTTGCTTCTGAACGACAAACCGATCCTGATGCATACCATCGGGCGGCTTCATTCCTTTGATCCGGATGCCGAACTGATCGTTACGCTTCCGGAAGGTTACCTTCAGGATTGGGACGAAATGTGTCAGAAATATGCCTTTCACATCCGGCACCAAATTGTTTCCGGTGGCGAAGAGCGCTTTGATTCCATTCAAAATGCACTGACACTGGCCACAGGTGAATGGATCGCAGTTCATGACGGTGTACGCCCTTTTGTTAGTAAAACGGTGCTGGAAGAACTTCTTTCCGAAGTCAAAACACACCGCGCGGTCATCCCGGTGATCCCGGTTAAGGAAACACTTCGCATAGCAGATGGCGAAACCAATGCAACGGTCTACAGGGAACATTACCGGATCGTACAAACTCCGCAGGTATTTGAAGCAAAACTGATCAAAAAAGCATACGAACAAAAATACACCGCCACTTTTACGGATGATGCTACCGTGGTGGAATCCATCGGGGCTCGTGTTTTCCTCGTACCCGGAAACGACGAGAACATCAAAATCACTACTCCGCTTGATCTGAACGTTGCAGCAATTATTCTGAAAACCTGGAGTTGATCCGCCAATCACTGTGAAACGTACTATTGCGGAATCACGTTCGACATTCCATTCCGGCATCATATGAAGTAAATCAAGGAAACATTCGGTTAACATTCCCGGTTGATCGAAATCGGTTTAAATCCGTCAGAATTGAAGCATTACCGGATACTAAATCGTTTTTATTTTAATGAATTGTCAAGCAGATTTAAATACAATGGTTTAAATAGGGTTGTTTCATTCATTGTTGCTTCATAATTTTCACATTTCACCAACAAAATATTGCCACAAAAGTCATTCAGACCCTTATTTGTAATTACATGCTGAAATGAACTTTGCCGAAAGTTTATACAGCAATGAAAAAAACCTTACTCTTTATCGGGACCGTTTTGATGAGCATGACCAGTTTTGCTCAGAACCCGGGGCTCGTACTTTCAGAAATTTTAGCTAATCCAAGCGGATCGAATGATTCTCCGTTTGAATGGATCGAATTGGTTGCTACATCGACGATCGATTTCACTGCAACTCCTTACACCGTTGTATGTAATAACTCAGCTGCTACAGTGAACGGTTGGATCGAAGGCGGAACAATTTCCTATGCTTTCCAGATCAACAGCGGAATTGTACACAGAGGCGATGTTGTTTATGTTGGTGGATCTTCCATGGCACCGACCGGTACGAAACTGCGTGTAATTAATACTGCAACAACCGGTGGTGACGGATTCGGATCTGCTGCAACAGGCGGAGTAGTAGGAAATGGCGGTGGAAACGGAGACGGAATTGCGGTATTTAATTTACCGGTTGCTTCGATTACACCTTCCAGCGTTCCGGTAGATGCTTTGTTTTACGGAACTGGACTTGGATCGGCAGTTTTGAACGGTGGCGCTGATGGGTATCAATTACCGGCAAACGATCGTTATAGCGGCGGTAAACTTCAGAGCACTTCTTACTTTGCGGGAGATCCGGCAGGTGATCAAACCATTCGTGCAGTAGGGGCTTTCAATACACAAACGAATACATGGGCCACTACACGTACCTGGACCGTTATCACTCCAACTTTGGACAATCTTTCTTCCCTTAGTTTACTTCCTGGTCCTGGGACCATTACTTTTTCTGCAGTTACCCAAAACGCTGCAGAAAATGCAGGAACAGTGAACATCGGGATTACTGCTGCTTCAGCTAACGCATATCCTGCAAAAGTAATTTTGAGTTATTCCGTTTACACGGATGCAACGGAAGGAGTTGACTTCACTTTATCGGAAGATACGATCGTCATTCCTGCAAATTTCAACGGAACACAGAACGTTCCTTTAACCATTATCGACGATGCACTTGCGGAAAGAACGGAAAAAGTGATCCTGAAAATGCGTTCTTTGGAAAATGCAACGATCGGAACGAACTCATTCCACATCCTGTATATCCAGGACAATGATTACCAGGCTCCGGCACCGAATAACGAACTGAAACTAAACTTACTTACAAGTTTCTCTAACGGTGCAAGAGGGACCAACTCTGCGGAGATCGTTTCTTTCGACCCTACTACAGATAAATTATACATCGCAAACTCCATCGGTAAAAAAATGGATATCGTGGATTTTACGAATCCTGCAACACCGGTTTTATTGAATTCCATTTCAATTGTTCCGTATGGAAACATCAACTCTTTAACGGTTCATAACGGGGTGGTTGCATGTGCGGTAGAAAACACCGCTCCGCAGTCAAACGGGCACATTGTATTCTTTGATGAGGGCGGAACATTCATTTCACAGGTTGAAGTTGGAGCAATGCCCGACATGATCACATTCAACAACGATTATACTAAAATCCTGGCAGCTTGCGAAGGTGAACCGAACGCAGATTATTCCATTGACCCGGAAGGTTCTATTGCAATTATCGACATTACAGGTGGTTATGCTTCATTGACTGCTGCAAACGTAACGCTGGCAAATTTCCAGGCTTTTAACGGACAGGAAGTTGCTCTGAGAACTCAGGGAATCCGGATTTTCGGACCGGGAGCAAACGCAGCAAAGGATTTCGAACCGGAATACATTACGATTTCAGAAGACAATTCAACGGCTTATGTTTCTTTACAGGAAAACAATGCCATGGCGGTAGTTGATATCGCTACCGGAACAGTAACAGCTGTACGTCCGCTGGGGAGCATGAATTATGCAAACGGAAACAACGGATTGGATGCTTCGGACCAAACTACAGGAATTCTTATCGGTTCTGCACCGATCAAAGGATTATTTATGCCGGATGCATTGGCGCATGCTACTATTGGTGGAACAGAATACATTTTCTCTGCAAACGAAGGCGATGCACGGGAGTATTCCACAGCTTTAGTTGAAGCTACCCGTTTGTCAGGAGCAACTTTAGACGCTTCTATTCCTGACCAGAACATTTTGAAACACAACCGTTTCCTGGGAAGAATTGACGTATCTAAAGCAAGTGGTGACACCGATAATGACGGAGATATCGATGACATTCACGTATTCGGAACACGCTCATTCTCAATCTGGAATGCGCAAACAGGAGCATTGGTCTACGATTCAAAGGATCTATTCGAACAAATTACTGCTGCCGATCCTGCAATGGCCGGAATGTTCAATGCATCAAACGATACGCTCGCAATTGCTGCGAAAAACCGTTCAGACAACAAAGGACCGGAGCCGGAAGGTGTTGCTGCGGCAGTAATCAACGGAAACAACTACCTGTTCGTTTCCCTGGAGCGCATCGGTGGTGTAATGGTGTTTAACGTAGATGTGCCGACTGCACCGACATTTGTTGGATACTACAATAACCGCACTCTTCTGGGAAGTGGTCCGGACCTGGGAGCGGAGGGAATTATTACTATCAGCAAAGAAGATTCTCCAAGCGGAAAAGAGATCGTCATCCTTGCAAATGAAGTAAGTTCAACGCTTTCTATTTACGAAATCAATACCTGTGTGGATTTAGCAGGTGCAGCGATTACTGTTCCAACCGATTCGATCTGTGCAGGAAGTGAGGTTACTTTAACCATCCCGGGAAATGCGCAAAGCACGGTTCAGTGGTTGAAAGATAACCAGGTTATTGCGGGTGAAACCGGAAACTCCCTGGCTGTAACGGAAGCAGGAAACTACCGCATTTACGTTTCGAACTCCACACTTGCTTGTGCCGATACTACTTTGGCCGAAGCAATCACGGTATTGGCTTTGCCAACTATTGATGCTGGTTCTGATGTAACGATTTGTATCGGAGATACAGTAAACCTGACTGCTGTTTCTGCTGCTGCGATCAGCTGGAACAACGGGATACAGGACGGAGTTGATTTCTTCCCGACAGACACAATGGATTATGTTGCTACAGCAACAGACAACTATGGATGTGAGCATTCAGATACTTTGACCGTAACGGTGAATTCACTTCCTGCAGTGAATGCCGGAATAGATACCGCAGTTTGTGCCGGAACTTCTGTTACATTCGCCGCAACAGGTGCTGCAACTTATAGCTGGAACAACGGGATTACCAACGGAACTTCGTTCGATGCAACTATTGCAGGTTCCTACATTGTTACCGGAACGGATGCGAACGGATGTATCAATTCAGATACGCTTGCTTTGACTTTGCATGCATTGCCATCTGTAAACCTGGGTGCTGATAGAACGGTTTGTGCAAATCACTTCCCGGTTTCTTTGAATGGTCCGGCAGGATTTAGCAGCTACTTGTGGAGCAACGGAACTACTACTCAAAATACGAGTGCAACTGAGGCAGGAACTTTTGTTTTAACGGTGACTAATAACGACGGCTGCAAGGATACAGACACGATCGCAATTACTTCGGATCCTTGTTTAAGTTTGGCAGAGAATTCTGTGTTGGAATATTCCATGTATCCGAACCCTGCTTCCAATTCTGTTTTCGTAGAAACGAATGCACCTAATTCTGAGGTTGTGATTTATGCTGCAAACGGACAAGTATTATTCACTCAGCGCAATACTGCGGCGGCTTTTGAACTGGATTTGACAGACTTGGCTGACGGCTTGTATTGGGTCACCATTTCTTCCGGTGAAGGAACTGCTACCAAGCAATTGCTGATTAAGAAATAAAATACCTACATACGCGGCAGGGCCCTGGCTTCTCTCAATTAGTTGAGAAGCCGGGGTTTTGTTTTTATAAGCTCACGCGAGTTCTGCATGAGCCGAAAACTTTCTCTTCCTCCCTTTGGAAAGGAAATACCCAAAATACAGGTTACTTTTCTTGCTCCAACTCCTGTTGCAAGGTCGAAATACGTTCATCTTTCCCATTGTGTTTCCATCCGGGAGCCTTGAAAATGTAACTCAACTTTGCTTTCCAGTCGGGGGCTTTTCTTATGTCCCGGACCATATCCCGGAATTCATCGCCTACGATATGAAAAACGTTGTAAGTGCTGATATTGTGCAGAATCCCGTAATCGGTAGTTTTGCTCTTCCGCTTTGTAAGTGCCGAACAGGTGATCCCAGAGCATCAAAATTCCGCCGTAGTTTTTGTCGAGATCTGCTATTTTGCGGGAATGGTGCACCCGGTGATTCGAAGGAGAATTGAAGACTTTGTCGAACCAGCCCAGTTTCCCGATCGCATCCGTATGCGGCCAGAACTGGAAAATCAGGTTAAACTGATGCATCATCACCATCATGATCGGGTGAAAACCGATCAAAATGAACGGAATGTACCAGATATCGCGGTAAGCAATTTCAAACCAACCCTGGCGCAGTGCAATGGCCAAACTCAAATGCGTTGCCGAATGGTGGTTCACATGACCGGTCCAGAACAAGCGGATCTTATGACTCAAACGGTGATGCCAGTAAAAGCCGAAATCCTGCACGATCATCACCAGCAGCCACAACCACCAATGTTCCGCATGCCATTTCCAGGTGAAAAAGTCATTGAAATCCGCTATCCCGAAGTAATCCGTGAGACGGAAGTTGTTGTAAATCCAAAAGTAAAAGGAAAGCGTGATCGCCTTCATCCCGAAATCAAGCAGCACAGCCCCGATTCCCAAACCAATGCTCGAAAGATTGTCTTTCATGAGCTTTTTGGTGAGCAATTTCCTTGGAATTTGGTACAGGAAGATTTCGCCTGCGATCAATAGGATGAAGCCAGGAATGAAATACGTTACCGGATCGGTGAAATCCAGCGGACTGAATAAGCCCCAATCATTGAAGAAAGCAGAGATCGAATCTTTCATTTTTTCGGGTTGATCATTCCAAGAACCAGTAATAATTGTGCAGCAACGTAGGTGATCATAACCAGGAGTTCAGTGATAACCGAATTTGAAACGAAGAGATTGATCGCCAGAAGCGTGTCGGAAATAACAAAAAGGAATGCCCCGGCAATCAATCGGCTGTTCTTCGAGCATAAACTGAAATACAGCATGGTTGAAATGACTGTTCCGTAAATGAAGACCGGGATTTTCATTTCATTCAGATGCGGATACAGGAAATAAAGCAGTCCGGCAAGGTAAACCAGGATAAAAGGAACCGAAACAAGCATTTTGGCTATCCGCAGTTTAGCGAAACTGACGATATATAGCACATGTGCCAGCATAAAACTGCCTAGTCCGGGTAAGAATCCCCAGTCGAAGAGTAAAAACACATCGCCCAGGAAACTGAAAATCAAACCTGCCAGGAAAGATGAGTTGATACCTGAATTTTTTCTTTCCGAAAGATGGATCGCAGTAATCAAAGGGATCAGCAGCGGTTTGGTAAAGAACCGGAAGAAGTGAAGATCTTCCCGGGAAATAAAGGTCAGGTCCGCGAGGAAAAAGATCAGCAAAATAACATACCCGATTTTGTTTTTCATAGCAAGGGAGTTTTTCAATCCCAATGTAGTAAATAAACCACATAGACAATTAGGTCACATAGAAAATCCCGACCAGTCAAAAACCAATCGGGATCATTATTTCCTATTTATTAAAAGCTATGTGGTCTATGTATCTATGTATCTATGTGGTTTTTATTAAGTTCTATGTGGTCCACGATTAGAAATTCGGGCTCAGATCGTGCGTTTTATAGAAATCCTCCACGTACTTTACCGCTTCATCCGCCGTATCCACAATCGTTAGGAAACGCAAATCATCCGCAGAAATATTGTTTTCCTTCTCCAGCATAATTTTCTTCACCCATTCCACTAATCCGCTCCAGTATTCGGTTCCTACAAGCACCACCGGGCGTTTGGTAATTTTCTTTGTCTGGATCAGCGTAATTGCTTCGAACAACTCGTCCATCGTACCGAATCCACCCGGCATAACGATAAATCCTTGTGAGTATTTGACAAAAATCACCTTCCGTACAAAGAAGTAGTCGAAATTCAGGTTGCTTTCGCGGTCAATGTATTTGTTGTGAAACTGTTCAAACGGCAGATCGATGTTTAATCCAACAGATTTCCCGCCTCCCTGGTGCGCACCTTTGTTCCCGGCTTCCATAATTCCCGGACCGCCACCTGTAATAACTCCGTATCCTGCTTTTGCCAGTTTTTCACCGATTTCAACACTCAACTGGTAGTATTTGTTTTCTTCTTTGGTTCTTGCTGATCCGAAGATGGAGATACATGGGCCGATTCGTGCCATGCGTTCGTAACCCTCTACAAATTCAGACATGATCTTAAAAATTGCCCAGCTGTCGTTTGTTTTTATTTCGTTCCAGTCCTTGCGTAATGCGTTCATTTCAATGTATTAAGTAAAAGCCATAAAGCTATTTCAGTAAAAATAAGTTCTTGAATTAGAATACGGATAAGATTAAACATTAATTATGAACCTGTGATCGTTTATAAGCCTTTTCAGGATTTAAAAAACTGTTAAAAAAAACAAAAACAAACTACAACTAACTAAATAGTTAATAGATTGATTGTCAGTACTTTAATATTCTAACAATATCGACTCATTTAAACCGAATGTCGACGAATGATTAAAATTTGCCGTTAAATATTTGCGTGTTGTGAAATTTTTTCATAATGTTGAGTAAGCTTTAATTACGACTATTTCACTTTCCTGGCATTCACCGCTCTGTGTGGTGGGATACGAGTAATGAGGTACACTAAAAACTATTTATATGACCGTTATTTACTCGAATCGAGCCAGGATTCTTATGTCCTTACTGTTCAGCTCCATTTTCGCTGCATCTACTACGGCGCAATGTCCGGGAACTAACACAGGGTATGTCAATGCTCAAGTTAGCTTAAACAGTGCGGCAGGAGGAACAGATCCCTGGAACAATCCCGGCAACGCCTTGACTGACAACAACAGTTATGCGACTTTGTCCAACGCGGCGCTCCTGATCGGGGGAACTGTCCGGAATTCTAATTTTCTTGTTTTAAGAAATCTGAATTTGAATGTACCGATAAACGCCCAGATTTGTGGTGTTCAGGTGGAAATCAGGAAAGCAAGTTCTGATAACAGCGGTTCAAACTGGACCCGGGATTTGGATATCCGTTTGCTGAAGAACAACCAGATTACGGGTACGAATCATGCCAACCTCGGGGTTAACTGGCCAACAACGGAAACAGCATTTACTTACGGTACCAATTCGGATTTGTGGGGAACAACCCTGAACGGAATGGAGGTGAGCAGTAATGGGTTTGGTGTGGCAATTGCTGTTGAATCACGAGCCGCAGGGTTATTGTTACCAACAGTGATTTCATACATTGATGCGGTGCGGCTCCGCGTGTATTATTTTGTGCCTGCCAGCGATATGGATGGTGACGGGATCCAGGATGCTGCCGATAGTGACGTGGATGGAGACGGTGTGTCAAACAACGGGGAATTAAAAACCTGTACTTCCATTGTCACACTTCCGCTTACGGCTCAGTCGGATCCGACATTGTATTACCCAACTGTTGCAGGCGTTACAGCAAATATCCTCACCAGGAATACAACTGGTGCCGGAGTCTCGACTTTCAATATTTCCGAGAATTTTTCAGCAGTTACCGGCCTGGAAATTTATACGGAACAGGATGTGGTTGCCGCAACAGATCAGTCCGTTCAGGTGATCCGGTTCAATCAGCCGGTAAGCAACCTGTCGTTCAAAATACAGGATGTGGATGTGGCCCCGGGACAATTCCAGGACCGGATTACGGTAAATGCTTATTCATTCGGGCAGTTGTACCAGTTGACAGCGGCAAATTATACAATCGGAACCGGGAACTTCAACAGTTATGTCGGGAACAACCGCTTTCTTGGATTAGTTGCCATGGATAATACCGAATTGAACGGGACCATTACAGTAAACCTTCCGATCCTGGTGGATTCCGTAAGATTCGTTTATGAAAACATGGATGCCGGATTGGGGAACCAGGGATACGGTATCGGGGAAATCCGCTTCTGTTCTCCGGCTGCTTCTTCGCAGGATTTCGATAACGATGGAAAACCGGATTGGAAAGACAAAGATTCCGACAACGATGGAATTATGGATTTATATGAATTCCAGGCTTCGGCAGGTTTCATTGCGCCAACCGGTGCTGATTCCGACAACGACGGATTGGATAATGCCTACGATGCAAGTACCGGTGGAACGACAATTGTTCCGGTAAATACAGACGGAACGGATAACCCGGATTACATTGACCTGGACTCCGATAACGACGGATCTTCCGATCAGTTGGAAGGGAATGATGCCAACCACAATTGTGTTGCGGATTTCAACTTATTGAATATCGATACCGATGGTGACGGATTGGACAATGCATACGATCCGGATAACGGGGGAACTCTAGCTCCAAGACAAGATACGGATGGAAATGGTGTTCCTGACTGGAGACAAAACTCAGTTCCTACAACTGCGAATGCAGGACCTGACCAAAGTGGCTGCGGTACATCGTACACCTTGGCAGCGAACGTTCCTGTTGTAGGACAGGGATATTGGACCGTGGCTTCCGGAGCCGGAACTTTTTCAAATATCAATAGTGCAACTGCAACGGTTTCAGGACTGAATAACGGAACAAATACATATATCTGGACGATTTACACGGATGGCTGTCATTCTTCATCCGATCAGGTTTCGATCAACCAAAGCGCTGCAATTGCTACGCCAAGTGCGTTGAGTAACGGACCTTTGTGTGAAGGAGCAACACTGAATTTAACAACACCATTGGTTTCAGGGGCAACTTATTCCTGGACCGGGCCAAATGGTTTTTCAAGTGCTTTGCAGAATCCATCCATTCCGAACGTGACGGCAGCAAATGCTGGAACGTATAATGTGACGGTAACCGTTACAGGATGTAGTTCATCAGCTGGAAGTACTTCAGTGGTGATTAATTCTGCTCCGGTTGCTCCGGCAGCTTCGAGCAATTCACCTGTTTGTCAGGGGACCCCGATCAATTTGACAGCACCTGTGGTTGCGGGAGCGACTTATTCCTGGACAGGACCAAATAGTTTTTCGAGTGCAGTGCAAAATCCGGTGATTGCTTCGGCAGCATTGGTGAATGCAGGAACTTATTCGTTACAGATCACGGTAGGCGGATGTACATCTACCGTTGCTACAACAACCAACGTAGTGGTAAATCCTACTCCGGCGGCAGCTACTGCTTCAAGTAACTCACCGGTTTGTCAGAATGCAGCTATTAATTTGACAGCAACAGCAGTTCCGGGAGCAACTTATTCCTGGACCGGGCCGAACGGATTTACAAGTACGGATCAAAACCCGATCATCCCGAATGCACAGCCGGTGAATGCCGGGTCCTATTCGGTGACAACCATTGCAAGCGGATGTAGCTCATCTGCAAATGCGACTTCAGTTGTTATTAATCCGGCTCCTACGATTGCTTTGGGAACAGTATCTAACCCAACGACCTGTTCCTCTACAGACGGAAGCATCCAGGTAACAGGTTCTGCAACAGGAAACCTGTCATGGACCGGAACTTCTTCGGGAAGTCAGATGGGAGTGACACTTCCTGCTACCATCCCGAATTTGGGATCGGGGGCTTACAGCATCACATTGACGCTTGCTTCAGGGTGTGTATCCAATGTGCTTACACAAACACTTAGCGGACCTGCGGCTCCGGCTACTCCAATAGTAACACCTGGCGGTCCTGTAACTTTCTGTGCCGGCGGTTCGGTTACCCTGACTTCATCGGCTGCATCTACTTATCTGTGGTCCACCGGAGAAACAACGCAATCCATTACAGTTTCTGCTTCCGGAGCTTACACAGTAACAGTCGGAAACGGATCCGGGTGTGTGGCAGCGTCAACAGCAACAACGGTTACAGTGAATCCTGCACCAGGTACTCCAGTTATTATACCAGGAGGACCAACGACATTTTGTACGGGTGGATCAGTGGTGTTGACATCTTCATCTCCTACCGGGAACACCTGGTCGACTACACAAACGACGCAATCCATAACAGTTTCTACTTCCGGAACATATACGGTATCCGTATCGAATGGAACGTGTAGTTCAACAAGTGCAGGAGTGACTGTTACGGTAACTCCTTTACCTGCAACTCCAACAATTACACCGGGAGGACCAACAACTTTCTGTTCTGGTGGGTCAGTAGTATTGACATCATCAGCACCCACAGGGAATACCTGGTCGACAAGTGAAACAACCCAATCCATAACGGTTTCTGCCAGCGGAACATATACGGTAAGTGTCGGTTCAGGAAGTTGTATTGCTACAAGTGCCCCTGTATCGGTTACAGTAAATCCAACACCGGTTGCAACCATTACACCGGGCGGACCCACTTCATTCTGTGCCGGCGGATCTGTAACTTTAACTGCTTCACCGGGCACCAGCTACTTATGGTCGAACGGAGAAACAACTCAGTCCATTATTGCTTCTGTTTCCGGATCTTATACCGTAACAGTAACTACGAGTGGGTGTAGTGCAGTTAGTGCGGCAACAACGGTTACTATCAGTACCATTCCGTCACCACCGACTGTTACCCCAAGCGGACCAACAACTTTCTGTTGGGGAGATTCGGTAACGCTGACTTCTTCACCTGGAGGTGCTTATCTCTGGTCGAATGGAGAAACAACGCAGTCAATCACCGTGTTAAGTTCCGGATCTTATACCGTGACGATTACGACCAGCGGCTGTTCGGCATCCAGTGCATCAACTGCTGTTATCGTGAATCCGACTCCGGCAACACCGACTATAATCGTAAATGGACCGAATAATTTTTGTGCAGGAGATTCCGTGCAACTGATTTCGACTTCAGCAGCAAGTTATTTATGGTCGAATGGAGAAACAACCCAATCAATTTGGGTAGATTCCACAGGATCTTTCACCGTTACGGTTTCAAACGGGGTATGTAACTCCCTGCCATCTACTGCTGCTTCGGTAATGATGATAGACTGTAATGTGGATACGGATGGTGATGGCCTGACAGATTTTGATGAGGTGAATGTTTACGGAACCAATCCGAACAATCCGGATACGGACGGAGATGGTTACAATGATGGGAATGAGGTAACGATCGGTTCCAATCCATTGGATCCGTGTGATCCGAACCCAATGAATCCGGTGTGTGACCAGGATGGAGACGGATTAACGAATGCAGAAGAAGCAACGGCAGGAACGAACCCAACCAACCCGGATACGGATGGTGACGGAGTGTTGGACGGCGAAGAAGTAAACGGCGTTGACGATCCTTCTACACCTTATGTGGCAACAGGAACTTCCGATCCATTGGATCCATGTGATCCGATCAGTACAAGCGCTTCCTGTGATACGGACGGCGACGGATTGAATAACGGTGACGAAGCGACGAACGGAACAGATCCGAATAATCCGGATACAGATGGCGATGGTTACTCAGATGGATACGAAGTGTCTTCCGGAACAGATCCGTTGGATCCTTGTGATCCAAGTGCAATGAGCCCGTCATGTGATATGGACGGTGACGGATTAACCAATGCAGAAGAAGTCACTGCGGGAACAAACCCTACCAACCCGGATACAGATGGTGACGGAGTATTGGACGGCGAAGAAGTAAACGGCGTTGACGATCCTTCTACACCTTATGTGGCAACAGGAACTTCCGATCCATTGGATCCATGTGATCCGATCAGTACAAGCGCTTCCTGTGATACGGACGGCGACGGATTGAATAACGGTGACGAAGCGACGAACGGAACAGATCCGAATAATCCGGATACAGATGGCGATGGTTACTCAGATGGATACGAAGTGTCTTCCGGAACAGATCCGTTGGATCCTTGTGATCCAAGTGCAATGAGCCCGTCATGTGATATGGACGGTGACGGATTAACCAATGCAGAAGAAGTCACTGCGGGAACAAACCCTACCAACCCGGATACAGATGGTGATGGGGTTCTTGATGGCGAAGAAGTTCTTGGAGTGGATGATCCTTCCACACCTTATGTGGTAACGGGAACGTCGAATCCTTTAGATCCGTGTGACCCGATTGCAACGAGCCTTGCTTGCGACAGCGACGGTGACGGAGTTTCGGATACAGATGAAGCAACCAATGGTACCAATCCGAATAACCCGGATACAGATGGTGACGGAGTATTGGATGGTGAAGAAATCTATGGAACGGATAATCCTTCCACACCTTATGTTCCAACAGGAACATCTGATCCGCTTGATCCGTGTGATCCGCTTCCGGATTCACCTGCTTGTGACTCAGGAACAGGTAGTGTTAGCGGTGTGGTAGTTCCGGAAGGATTCTCTCCGAACGGCGATAATTCGAATGAAACACTGGTTATTGCGAACCTGGAAGATTTCCCAAATAACGAACTGAAAGTGTTTAACCGTTGGGGAGTAGAGATTTACAAAGCGAGTCCTTACAAAAATGACTGGGACGGAACCATGCAGGGAAAAATGGCTGTAGGAAATGATGTATTGCCGGAAGGTACTTACTTCTATCTCCTGGATTTAGGCTTAGGACAAGATAAAGTAATTAAAGGTTACATCTACATAACAAGGTAATCATGAGAAATAAATATATCATACTAGCATTAATTGTTTTAGGGGTAAATCAATTATATGCGCAACAGCAGGCAGCGTATACGCATTACATGTATAACACCTTAGCGATAAATCCTGCTTATGCAGGAAGCAGGGATGCACTCACTTTCACAGCACTGGGCCGGTTCCAGTGGGTTGGGTTCAAAGGTGCTCCGACTACACAGACATTCACCGTTCACACACCGATTGCCAAAAAGAATATCGGACTTGGATTGAGCGTAGTGAATGATAAGATCGGTCCGACCAATAACACAGCAGTCAATGTGGATTTCGCTTACCGCTTGAAAGTTTCGGAGAAAGCCCGTTTGTGCTTCGGTATCAACGGAGGCTTTAACAGCTTTTCGGCGGAAGTGAACAACCTCACGCTGGCAGATCCTACGGATGCGGCGTTCCTGGAAAACAGGAGGGGAAAAATGCTCCCAAGTTTGGGAGCAGGAATCTATTTCCAGCTTCCTAATTTTTATGTGGGAGCTTCCGTTCCTTCGATCCTGGAAAACAACCTCTTTGCAACAGGAAACAGCAATGCAGTAGATCTTTCCAAAGAAAGACGGCATTACTACCTCATTGCAGGTGCTGTGTTCACACTTTCGCCTTCGGTCAAATTCAAACCGACAGTCTTAGGGAAATTGGTTCAGAATGCTCCTTTCCAGGTAGATGTTACAGGAACATTCATGTTAAGAGAAGTGATCGATCTGGGATTGATGTACCGCACCGGAGACGGAATGGGTGCCTTGCTCGGAGTACACATTTCCAAACAGTTTCTTTTGGGTTATTCCTTTGATTGGTCGGCGGGAATACGCACAGGCCGGTATAACGGGGGAAGTCACGAGTTGATGCTGCGTTATGACCTGCTCTTCAACAACGATGGGAAAATTAAGTCACCAAGATATTTCTGATATGAGAAAAACAATACTATTTGCTGTTTCATGCCTGCTTATAAGTTGGGTGTCAGCACAGGAAAAACACGAAGTCATCGGTACGAACCAATTGAATGATTACGATTACTTTGCATCAGTTAATTCGCTTGAAAAAGTGAAAGACAAAGATGCCGGAGTGCTTCGGAAATTGGCCCAGGGTTATAATATGATCGGAAATTATCCGAATGCGGAAGCTTGTTATGCAACTATTTGCAAACGAACAGACCGCATCCCGAATGATCACCTGGAATACGCCAGGATGCTGATGAAGAACCAGAAATATGTGGAAGCAGAAGCGCAGTTAAAAATCTATTCCACGCTGAATCCGAAAGACAGTGAAATGGAACGATTCAAATTGCTGAACGAATCATTGGAAAAATACACAGCTCAGGGGGTTACCATCAAGGTTCAAAATGCTCCGTTCAACACCGAACAAGAGGATTTTGGGCCGGTAATCTACAATGGAAAGCTGCTCTTTACTTCTTCCAGGAAAAAAAGTGAAGTGGTGAACCGTAAGTGGACGGGAAATCAACTGTCTTTCCTGGATTTGTACATAGCAGATATCAATCTGTCGGATAACAGCGTGACGAATATCCAGCCGATCCCGAGCAAAAAGGTCAACAAGAAATACCACGAGGGACCGGTAGCATTTACCCCGGACGGCAAGCAGGCATTTATCACACGGAACAATTATTCCGAGAAAGCAATTGACGGAACGCGCCATTTCTCTTTGTATGTTTCCAACCTGGTGGGGGAAACCTGGTCCGAACCGGAACCCATTGCATTCAATAGTAACGATTACAGTGTAGGACATGCAACCATTTCTCCTGATGGAAAAACGTTGTTCTTTGCTTCCAATATGCCGGGAGGAAAAGGTGGTGTGGATATTTACCGCTCCCGCTGGCAGGATGGAAACTGGTCAGTTCCGGAAAATATGGCTTCAATCAATACCAGCAGCGACGATATGTTCCCCTTCTTCCATGAATCCGGAGTTTTCTTCTTCTCTTCTGAAGGCTATCCCGGATACGGAGGACTGGATATCTTTATATGCCAGTTCAAAGACGATGATTTGCGGCAACTTCGGAATGTGGGCGCGCCTTTTAATTCTTCCGGGGATGATTTCTCGGTTTGGATGAACAAAGATGCCCTCACCGGAATGATCTCATCAAACAGGTCGGGCGGAAAAGGAAACGATGATTTGTATACTTTTTCAATGGCGAAACCCTTCGCTTTTGCAAGAAATATCCATATTGTAGCCAAAGACGAGAAAGGAAACAGGCTTTCCGGGGTGTTGGTTAAAGTCAGAGATGCTTCCGGAAAAGAACTGGCAACACTTACTACCGATTCAAATGCAGAAGCCATTTATGAAAGTTCTGAAATCGGGGTTTTCCATTTTGACGGCACGAAAAAAGACTATTTCGAAACAGGAGAAAAAGTAGTTCTTACCGATGATTCACCGGAAAACCTGAATGCAAACCTGGTATTGGAAAAAGATCCGGGCTTCATGCTCCTGGTACAGGTGCTGGATAAAAAATCTAGTACTGTCCTGGATAGCGTGAAAGTGACCCTGATCAATAACATGACCGGGAAAGAAGAAGGCGTTTTCTATACCAATAAAGACGGAGTGATCAAACGCCCGATCTACGACAAGAAGCTGAACGACCGGGTTTCCTACAATATCCGTATGGAGAAAAAAGGATACCTTCCGAAAGGAACGACATACAACAAAGAGTTGACTGTTCCGGGAGTATATGATGTGTCGAAAGACCTTTCATTAAAGCTCGAAAAAATGGAAGTCGGGACCGATTTGGCGAAAGCGATCGATTTGAAACCGATCTATTTTGACCTGGCGAAATTCAATATCCGCCCGGATGCGGCAACGGAATTGGATAAAATTGTAGCGATTATGAACGAATTCCCGACGATGGTTGTAGAACTCGGGTCACATACCGATTGTCGCGGAACCGCAGTGAAGAACCTGGAACTCTCCCAAAAACGGGCAGATGCTTCGGCAGAGTATATCAAGTCGCGTATCAAAGACCCTTGGAGAATCTCCGGAAAAGGTTTCGGAGAATCGAAAATACTGAACGGTTGCACCTGTGAAGGACCGAAAAAACAACCGAAATACACGGAAGAGCAGCATGCTGTGAACCGCAGAACCGAATTTTTGGTTGTGAAGATTTAATATCGTTTTACCGCAAAGAACATTAAGGTCGCAGAGGGACATCAGCTCTTCCTCTGCGCTCTGATTCTTTGCGGTTAAAATTAATTAGTGAATTGAAAAGGCGCCAATCGGCGCCTTTTATTTTTTAAATCCATTCTTTTTTCCGTTCAAACGAATGAATCTGTGCTATTTGCGGGAATACTCGATTTTATTTCTTTTTACTTTTCAACTCTTTCCGGAGCTTTTCCATGTGCTCCATTTCCATTTTCAGGTACTTGGCAGTATGTGAAACATCCGTGTATTTTTTGATGATCTCTTCCGGAGTTCCGGTGCAGACGATATTACCACCGCCGCGTCCGCCTTCCGGACCAACGTCGATGATGTGATCGGCTACTTTGACGATATCGAGGTTGTGCTCGATTACCAAAACCGTATTTCCGTCATCCACCAGGCGCTGGAGTACTTCAATCAGCATGCGGATATCTTCAAAATGCAGCCCGGTACTCGGTTCGTCCAGGATATAAATCGTATTTCCTGTTCCGCGTTTGGTCAGTTCTCCTGCCAGTTTGATGCGTTGCGCCTCACCACCGCTTACGGTTGTAGAAGGTTGTCCGAGTTTGATGTAACCCAATCCCACTGAATTCAGTGTTTCAAGTACCCGGTGAATCTTCGGAACATTTTCAAAGAAAACCACTGCATCTTCGATGGTCATTTCCAGTACATCGTTAATGGATTTTCCTTTGAAACGCACTTCCAGTGTTTCGCGGTTGTAACGTTTCCCATTGCAAGTTTCACATTCCACGTAAACATCCGGAAGGAAGTTCATTTCGATCACTTTCAAACCACCACCACCACAGGTGTCGCAACGCCCGCCGGCTACATTGAAAGAGAATCTTCCGGCTTTGTATCCGCGAATTTGTGCTTCGGGAAGTGCTGCAAACAGCGAACGGATCTCAGTGAACACATTCGTATAGGTTGCCGGGTTACTGCGCGGAGTTCTCCCGATCGGGCTTTGATCGATCTCAATCACCTTATCCAAGTGCTCCAATCCTTCAATTTTCTTGTAAGGCATTGGTTTTTTCACCCCGTTGTAAATGTGTGCATTCAAAATAGGGTAGAGCGTGTGGTTGATCAGGGTAGATTTCCCGCTTCCGGAAACGCCGGTTACACAGGTTAAAGTTCCCAAAGGAATACTTAAATCCACGTTCTGTAAATTATTTCCCGATGCGCCTTTCAAAACAAGCTTTTTGCCATTTCCTTTTCTGCGTTTCTTCGGGATTTCGATTTCCAATTCGCCACGCAGGTATTTGGTGGTGATGGAATCGTTTGAGATGAGTTCGTTGAATGGTGCTGCATTGACGATCTGTCCGCCGTGAACTCCTGCCCCCGGACCAATATCCACCACAAAATCCGCAGCTTCCATCATTTCACGGTCGTGTTCCACCACGATCACGGAGTTCCCGGTATCGCGCAGTCTTTTCAGTGAATTGATCAAACGCGTATTGTCGCGCTGGTGCAGCCCGATACTCGGTTCATCCAAAATGTACAGAACGTTCATCAATTCAGATCCGATTTGAGTTGCCAAACGGATTCGTTGTGCTTCGCCACCGGATAAGCTGCGTGCCGAACGGTGCAGGGTCAAATATTCCAGCCCGACTTCCAAAATGAAGCGGACACGTGCCCGGATTTCCTTCAGGATTTCGGTACCGATTACCTGTTGTTCATTGGTCAGGGAATCTTCGATGTTTTCCAACCAAATAGCTAGTTCCTGGAGGTCGAGAGTGGCAACTTCACCCAATGTTTTTTGATTGACTTTGAAGTGAAGTGCTTCTTTTTTCAAGCGTGCACCGTGACATTCCGGGCAGGTAATTTTGTTCATGAAACTTTGTGCCCAGCGCTGAATTCCGGCGGTGCTTTCTTCTGCGTGCCGTGCCATGAAATTCCCCAAACCTTCAAATTGAATGCTGGTTTCCTTGCTGTTTTGCTCCAAACCTTCATTTCCGTTCAGGATAATGTGGATCAATTCATCCGGGAGGTCCTGGATCGGTGTATTTATCGTATAACCTTCCTGCTGCAGGAAAGATTCGATCCGTTCAAAGAACCAGTTACGCTTGTATTCACCGATCGGTGCCAAACCACCTTTCTTGATGCTTAATTTGGGATTAGGAATGACTTTTTCCCGGTCGATTTCCGAGATTTCGCCTAAACCTACACATGTCGGACAAGCTCCGTACGGGGAATTGAACGAAAATAAGTTCGGTTCCGGCTCCGGGTAGGAAATTCCGGTAGTGGGGCACATGAGCAAACGGGAAAAATGCCGCACTTCATTCGTCTCAAAATCCTGGATCATCATGCTTTTTCCACCGTGTTTCATGGCAGTGGTAATACCGTCGTATAAACGTTTGCGATCGTCTGCCTTTACCTGGATCCGGTCAACAACAATCTCGATATCGTGGATTTTGTAACGGTCAAGACGCATTCCTTTTTCGATTTCACGGATTTCTCCGTCAATACGCACTTTGGAATAGCCCATTTTACCGATTTGTTCGAACAGTTCCCGGTAATGTCCTTTTCTACCTTTGATCTTCGGGGCAAGAATCAGTACTTTTTTGCCGTCAAACTGCTCGATGATCAGGTCGGTGATCTGTTCGTCGGAATATTTCACCATTTTTTCGCCTGTTTCGTACGAATAAGCTGTTCCTATCCGCGCATAAAGCAAACGCATGAAATCATAGATTTCCGTAATCGTCCCTACGGTAGATCTGGGGCTCCTGGAAACCGTTTTTTGCTCAATGGAAATTACCGGGCTCAGACCATTGATCTTGTCTACATCCGGACGTTCCATTCCGCCCAAAAACTGGCGGGCATAGGAAGAAAAGGTCTCAATGTAACGTCGCTGACCTTCCGCGAAAATGGTGTCAAATGCAAGTGATGATTTCCCGCTGCCGCTCAAACCTGTAAAAACAACTAGTTTGTCTCTCGGGATTTCTAAATGGACATCCTTTAAATTATGTTCTCTGGCTCCGTAAACTTCAATTTTTTTTGTTTGTTCTTCAAGACTCATGTCTAAAATGTCCTCTGTTTAAATGTTACTTGTATGCACTATAAGGTTTCAGGTTTTCGGATCCTGCGGGCAAAAGAAGCGTGAATTTTTGTCCTCCTTTTACCGTTAATTTGGTTGTTTTCAACCAGGGATTTAATTTACGAAGAATTTTAATATTGATGCCCTGATCAATTGCCCAAAAAGCCAGGTTTGGAATGGATTCTTCCACGATGACTTTTTGAACCCGGAATGGCTCGTATAACTCCATTTTATCCGGGTGAAATCCGTAAGCTTCCGGGTTTTCATAGATGAGTTTTGTTGCCAGCAGACGGAAAACATACCTCCCCGTTTCACTGTTTTGGTAAGTGTCGAAATAATGTTCGGTTCCCTGCCATTTCATGTCTTCCATCACACCACCGACACCCCGGTTGTAAGATGCAGTTGTCATGACCCAGTCACCTAAAGCGTTGTGTGCATCTTTCAGGTAATGGCAGGCAGCATGTGTGCTTTTTTCGATATTCAGCCGTTCATCAATTTCCGGCGTGATTTCCAGGTCGTATAATTTGGCGGTTGCCGGCATAAATTGCCAGAACCCTTGTGCCCCAACGGGTGAAATTGCCTGCTGAAGATTGCTTTCAATAATGGCCAAATATTTGAAATCATTCGGAATTCCTTCTTCCTTCAAAATGCGCTCAATTTCCGGGAAATAACGGTTTGCCCGTTTCACAGCACCGATCCAGGCACTTTGATAATAAGCTGTCATCAGTACTTCGCGGTCCAAACGCTCACGCAGGTCTTCGTCCTGGAGATTGATCGTTGTTCCGGCAAATTCCATACTTTGAGGCAAATCAGGGAAAACAACGGCTGCAGTTGAGGTAACCGGCTGCTGTTTTTTCTCACTTTTCTTCTCAGGAGCCTGATTTTGACAGGCAACCGATAAAAGTAAAACCAGGAAGGGAAAAAATTGTTTCATGTAATGCACAATTAAAGCATTACAAAATTACATAATCTAACGCGAGATTGGTATTCAGGATCAGTATTATCCGGTGAAATTTATAGCCTGCAAAAAATTACTTATGCTTTCAATTGACCACATAGGAACGTAGGTCACATTGTTTGCACAAATTGCCTGCAAACAGACAACTCTTTTTTATTTACCTCGTAAGTCATCTATTCGTTTTATAATTTTGATCGGTACCCGAATCCGGCTTATTTTGATGAATAAAAGTCCTTAAATGCTCTAATATTCTCTATGTGGCCTATGTACCTATGTGGTTCCCTGTCCTTCAAGCTATTTCTTGTGGATAATCGTGTTGCGATATAAAACAAAAAATACTGCAAAAAAGTAGCTTGTCAGGAAGAATGCCATCCATGGGTTGCCCATTTTTGCAAATACCACGGCAAGAATCGTTACCAAAGTTGCCATTAACCCGATTCCCAGGAAAACGATCCAAACCTGTTTGTCATTCAGCCCGGAATAAACGAGGTGATGCGTCGTATGGTCTTTCCCGCCCACCATCGGGGATTTTCCTTTCCGAAGCCGGTTGATGACTACGGTCAGTGTATCGGAAATTGCAGGAGTAAATGCGATCAGTGTAACAGCACCACCGGTCAGAGGACTTAGATTTTCCATACTCCCGATATTCCACAATTCGTGGATTGCAAAGAACGAAACAAACAGCCCGATAAACTGGCTGCCGGCATCTCCCATAAACAATTTGGACGGGTGAAGATTGAAACTTAAAAAACCCATAATGGCCCCGATCTGGATTAACAAAGTCAGGGTCCAGATATTCATGTTCCAGTCGAAGAGAATGATGTTGCTCGCCAGGCAGGAAACCAGGATGAACAGGGAAGTAGTTCCGGTAATTCCATCCATATTGTCGAGCATATTCAGGGAATTCATGATCCCAACGACCCAAATAACGGTGATCGCACCATTGATCCAATGAATATCCGTCAGCTCAATGACGGTATGTGTAAAGACAAAAATAACTCCGCACAGGATCTGTACGAACAACTTGAAATAAGGACGCGTATTGTAAGCATCGTCTGCCAGCCCCATGATGAATGAAATGGTTCCGGCTGTCAAAAGTCCTACAAACTGGCGGTTTTGAAACAGGTTTTCGTTGTTGAAAATGACGGAATAAGCCACCGTTCCGAAAAAGAAAGCAACAAAAAAACCAATTCCACCTAAAGATGGTTTGGATTCATTTGCCCAGCGTACGGTCACGTCATTCCGGTTACGGATTCCCAGGCTTTGAGAAAAACGCAGGAGCAGTCCGTTAGCGACATAACTCATAATGATCCCGAACACCAGGAACCCAATACAGGCAAAAGTGATTTCGTATGTCATGTCAATTATTCAAATGGAGAATTAAACTGTTCCAGGAGTATACCCAATTTGTCTTTTCCGGAAAGGACCGGGTTTGTTTCCTGCCATTGGATGTTTAACGCGGGATCGTTCCAAAGGATGCTTCCTTCACTGGAGGGATGGTACCAATTGGTACATTTATATTGGAAAACAGTATCGTCTTCGAGTGTAACGAATCCATGAGCAAATCCTTCCGGAATATACGCCTGTGTTTTATTTTCGGCACTCAGAACGAATGAAACGTGCTGACCGTAGGTTGGGGAACTTTTGCGGATATCCAATGCAACATCCAGCACACTTCCTTTCACAACGCGCACTAATTTTCCCTGGGCATGTGGCGGAGCCTGGAAATGCAGTCCGCGAAGTACGCCTTTGGAAGATTTGGATTCGTTATCCTGGACAAAAGAGACTTTCGACCCGATAAATTCATCGAATTTTTGCTGATGAAAGGATTCAAAGAAATATCCCCTGTCATCGCCAAAAATAGTAGGTTGTATTAGTATAACATCAGCGATTGCCGTACGTTTAAATTCCATTTATTTGTTCGGTTTTTAATTCTTCTATTTCCTTCAGCTTACCTGTCTTTTCAGACAGAGCTTCAGTCTTCAGGGGGTTCACCCCTTCTTCTTCTTTTTACTCTCTTCCTCGTAATAACCGTAGCCATAGCCGTAACCATAGCCGTAGCCATATTTCCCTTTGAAGGCTTTTGTACCGTTCAAAATAATGTTTAGATGGGAAATCTGGTTCATTTCAAACAATTCACGTACTCTTCCGGCAAAAATGCGCTTGGAATAATGTGCTTTGAAAATATAGATCGGAACATCTGCTTTTGCCAGGATCTGAACTCCATCCGTTACAAGACCTACCGGCGGGTTATCGATAATCACCAAATCATAGCGGGATTTCAGTTCTTCCAGGATCTCGAAAAAGGATTCACTGAGAATCAATTCCGATGGATTCGGAGGAATAGGGCCCGCGCTGATAAAGTCCAGGGTTTCAATTTCAGATGTCCGGATACATTCATCCAGCGTTGCCTGTTTGATGATCAGGTTACTGATTCCTTTATCATTTGTAACGTTCAACCCCAGGTGTACTTTGGGTTTTCTCAAATCCAGGTCGATCACAATGGTTTTCTTACCGGATAAGGCGATAATCCCCGCCAGGTTCAAAGCAACAAATGTTTTTCCTTCACCGGAAATGGAGGAAGAAATCGCGATTACCCGTGCATTTGAATTGACAAAACTCAGGTTGGTCCGGATATTCCGCATGGATTCGGCCAAAATGGATTTCGGGTTGTTGTGGATCATTAACTGGCTGAATTCCGAACTTTCCTTCAATAGTGGAATATTCCCCAAAATCGTCACTTTTTCAGGCAGTAGCTGCTTCAGGTCTTCAATGGTATTGATCTCATTGAAGGTAATGTACTTAAAGAATAAAAATGCAAAACCGATCACAAACCCGATAAATATGAACCCGGCATACACCAGTCTGCGGTTCGGACTCACCGGAATGGAATTCAGTGATGCTTCGTTCAGGATCCGGTTGCTGGAAGTGTATCCCGCATTCGATATCGAATACATGACTTTCTTTTCTGTCAGTAGCGTGTAATACTTCTCGTTTAGGTCCTGTAAGGATTTTAAACGGTTATACTCCATTTTCTGCTGCGGCATTTTCAAATATTCTCCCTCAATCTTTCCTAAATTACTGTTGATGACATTGCGCTGTGATTTGATCCGGTCTTCAATCACTTCCACACTTCGCCGGATGGATTGGATTTTAGACTGGATCCTGACTCCCAGGTTTTTCAGTTCCGAATTGTTCTCCGAGACATTGGTGAGCAATTCTTCCTTTCTTTCGAGCAGGCTGTTCAGATCGGTAATTTGTTTGGTGAGCGATATTTCGAAGCTCTTTCCGAGCATTTCCGGGATCAGGCGGTAAATGTCCAATCGGTTGGGCTCTGATTTCAATTTCGAGTTGACTGTTCTTAAAGTAGCGAGTTCGTTATCCAGTTCGAAAAGCATGTCCTGGTATTTGTCCATGTTATCGGAAAGTTTCCGGCCGTTGTTTTCCGGATCTGTCAGGTTTGTTTTTCGCTGAAAATCAGTTAAACTGTCTTTGGATTCTTTTAATTCTCCGGAAAGCGAGTCTAATTGCAATTGGATGAATTTCAGAATGTTATCTGCCCCCTTTCGTTTTACTTCTTCGTCGTAATTGAAGAAAGTGATTGCAACGGACTGAATGATATCCCGGCACATTTCAAAATTATTCCCGTTGTATCTCAGTTCAATGGTTTTAGCGTTGGCATCAATCGCATTCACCTGTAAATTTGAGATGAGACGTGCTGCGAGGTTTTTTTGATTGTTGAAGGTGAAATAAAGTTCATTTGCTTCGTCATCGTGCTGCAGCATCTCCCAGTTCTGGACCTTAAGCCCGATGTCAAAATGAACGGTGCTGATTTTGGTGTTGATATCCGAAACTTTGGAATATGTCTTGTTATTCAGTGTATAGGACAAACGGATTTTGTGGTGCTCAAGTGTTTCAATCCAGATGGGAACATCACAAAGAGAACTGTCGCGCAGGGCATAAGGCAAAATGGTAAAGGTGCTCTGGTGGTATTTTTCCTCCGTCAGGATCTTTCCTTTTGAAAACATGGAAACATTGATGTTCATGCGGGCAATCGCCATTTCGAACAATAACTGGGAACGGAGCAATTCAATTTCCGTAGAAATATCGTCCCGTTTATTGATGTTGTCTATCGCAAGCAATTCTTTCGCCTGGTCTTTTTCCGCGAGCTGGATCAGCATACTGGATTCGTAGACCGGTTTGGTGTAACGCAGGTAGAAAAAAGCGATGCTCATGAAAAATAAGACCAGCAGGATAACCCACCACCAGTAACGGCGAAAGATCACACTCACAATGATTGGGTTGTAATCTTTGTTTATAAATATGGATGAGTTGGAATTATTCACTTTACTTCACTGTTGAAATTACTGTAATGATCACCAATGCGCTCGACAGGAGTGATACGATCGGAGCAACGATCTTAAGCGTTTCCTGTCCGACCTGCTCCTTCGGTTCAATATAAATATAATCATTTGCCTGGACGATCATATCCGCGTATTTTAATCCTTCGATAACGGACAGATCGACTACGTACATGACGCGTTCGTTGTTGACCACGCGCATAATCTTGACCGTATTCGCTTTTCCGCGCTCGGCAATTCCGCCTGCCAGTGCAATGGCTTCCATTAAAGTTGTATTGTTGTTTTGCAGCGGAATGACTTTTGCGGCACTTCCGTTCCCTGGGAAAACAATGACCCGCTGGTTGGTCAGTTTGACCTGTACAAAGGGTTTGTTGTAACCGTTTTTTTGTTCGAAGAGTTGTGAAAGCGTGTCCTCACATTCTTTTACGGTCAATCCGGCAACCAGGGTAGATCCCAGGATCGGCAGATCTGCTGTCCCGTCAGGTCTTACCACGTATTCGATTTCTGCTTTTGCAACCGCATCTTTATTCATTCCTGCCATTTCATTCACGATCCGCTCTCCCTCATTGGTATAAAGCATGAATGTGAACTTGTCATCTCTCGAAACCTTATATTCAGCAACAGGTTTTAAAGGAATACTGTCCTTTACCTCTTTTACTCCTTTGGGAGTTCTGAACATGAGGTTACTGTTAATCCCGCAGGACTGCAGTAAGAATAAAACAAGCAGCAAGGAAAACAATCCTCCTTTATTTCGCATTTTTTCCAGTCTTTTCAATTAGTTCAGAATAATAATTCTCCATGTTTTTTACCAAGGTAGTGTAATGGAATCTATCTCTTACGAAGTTCCAGCCATTTTGTGACATTTTCGTGCGAATTTCTTTGTTTTCGATCAGCAATTGTAATTTTTCGCTGAATGCCGCCGCATCTTTTTTGGGAACCACAAAACCAGTTTCTCCTTCTTTTAAAATGTCTTTTACTCCACCTACATCTGTTGATATAACCGGAATTCCGCTTGCCTGAGCTTCAATTAAGCTCACGGGGGTTCCTTCATTGTCGGAGCTTAAACAAATAATGTCCATTCCGGCATTGAATGTGGCAATATCTTTGATCCAGCTTGTGAGTTCAATACTTACCTGGTAAGTGCTTTCAAGTTCCCGGACTCTTTTTTCGATTCCTTCTCTTTCCTGTCCGTCGCCCACAATGAAATAACGCGCTTTTACTCCTTTGGCTGCCAATCTTTCAATTACGTCGAGAAACAGGGAATGGTTTTTTATCGGTGCGAGCCTGCCAACGATGGCTACAGCAACTTCATCGTCTTTCAGTTTCCACTTTTCGCGGGTTTCGGTTCTTTTCTCCGGCAGGCTTTCCTGGAATTTACTCAGATCGAATCCCAGCGGGATCACTTTGATCTTGTCTCCGCTGCAAATGCGGTGTACAGAACTGAGTTCTTCTTTCTGAATGGGGCTGATGGCAACAATTCCGGTTGAATACCGCGCCAACCGGCGTTCAATGGTTTTGTATACAAAGGTTTTGAACTTCCCGAAGTACGAATGGAATACATGTCCGTGAAAAGTGTGTACGATTACCGGAACACCACATGCTTTGGCAGCCCTTCTTCCCAAAGCTCCGGCTTTTGCTGCGTGTGTATGTACAATGTCGGGTTGAAACTCCTGGATAATCTGTTTGATTTTCTGATAAGCTTCCCGGTCCGAACGAATATTCGGAATCCGCTTCATTTCCGGGATCAAAAGCGGTTGGATACCGTATTCTTCGAGGATATGCAAAGAATCCGATTCGTCTTTTTCAGGTAAACCGCCCACTAGAAGGGTTTCATATTCTTCCGAGATGAATTTCGTAAGGAAAGCAGCATTGTAAGTCGGTCCGCCAATGTTGAACCGGTTAATAATCCTCAGCACTTTTGGCATGAATATATCAAGGTTTAAAAAGTTCAAAGGGATCAAGGTTTAAAAAGTTTCCATTGTTCAAACAGTTTTTGAGCCTTCGAACTTTGTTGGATACCTTTTGAACTTGTTGAGCCGGCTCAAAATTAAGTATAATCTAAAGAAAGCTTTGGTAAAATGATCATTGGAACCCGTAAAATGGAAACTTTCCTAATTGAACTGTTCAAAAGTTTTTATATGGCCGAAATTTTGCAAGCGTAGAAACCAGAACTTTATCCTATGATTGATTTCAAGCAGGCTTTACGCATTCTTTCCATCGGGTTATTCTGTTTTTTCACAGGAAACCCCGGTTTTTCGCAAAATTCAATCCAAACAGCCATTGATGCCTTTTCATCCAATGGATATTTTGCCAATGCATCCGTCAGTTTCATGGCAATGGATTGCTCGACAGGTCAGATCCTGGCATCCAAAAACCCCAATACGGCATTATCTCCGGCATCGACAACCAAATTATTTGCTACCGCAACTGCTTTTCAGCTGCTGGGTAAGAATTATACTCCTCAAACCCGTATTTACCTGGATGGAGAACTTTCTAAAGAAGGTGTTTTGAACGGGAATTTATGGATCCGGGGCGGTGGAGACGTGGCTTTGGGAAGCCGTTATTACAATGGAGACGGAAGAGAAGCGGAATTCCTGGAAAAATGGGCCGATACCCTGATCAAACTCGGGATTAAAAAGATTACCGGCGCAGTGGTGGCAGATGCTTCCGAATTCGGGTATGAAGGAGCTCCCGACGGCTGGAACTGGGGAGATATGGGGAATTATTACGGGGCAGGAGCTTCCGGGTTACCGATCTACGACAATATGCTGCGCTACCATTTCCAGGTAGGTGCGAAGAGTGGCACAAAAACAACTTTTTTGGGAACCACCCCGCAAGTAGCAGGACTAAAATATGCCAATTATGTACTGACGGGCGGTTCTGGTGATCATTCCTATATTTACGGCGCTCCGTATTCCATGGACCGCTTCGGGACGGGAACTCTGGGGGCAGGTTTGGGAAAATTTACCGTAAAAGGAAGCTTACCTGATCCGGAATTGACTTTTTCACAGGAATTGACACGTATTTTGAAGGTAAAAGGCGTAGAAGTGAAAGAAACAGCTTTAGCAGCAAGAAACTTAAGCCCTGTTTCAGCTACAACACGCTACACACCCATGCGCTTATTCTTTACCTATAAAGGAAAAAACCTGAATTCGATTGCGTGGTGGACGAATATGAAATCCGTGAATTTATTTGCCGAAGAAGTTTTATGCTGGATCGGTTACGGAACGTCAGGGAACGGCTCGATAGACAACAGCATTGCCCGGATGATGAATTACTGGTCGGGAAAAATCAATACGATCGGGTTGTACATCACAGACGGTTCCGGTTTATCGCGCAGCAATGCGATTTCCGCCAATCACTTCTGTGAAATGCTGAAATACATGACCACAGCAAAAGAATTCGATGCATTTTATGCCACATTGCCTGTTGCCGGGGTTTCAGGAACGCTTTCTTCGGTTTGTAAGAACCAGCCCGGGGAAGGAAAGATCCGTGCAAAAAGCGGTACCATGAAGCGCATCAAAGCCTATTCCGGTTATGCTGAAACCAAATCCGGGAAGCGCATCTGTTTTTCACTGATCATCAATAATTTCAATTGCTCTTCCGAATACACCGTTGAACAAATGGAAAAAGTCTTCAACGCAATGGTGCTATCAGAGTAAGTTTTGCCACGAACGCACGAATTTTTGCTCGGTTAACACGTTCGTTCATAATAAGGATATAATTTAACTATGTGATCTATGTTCCTATGTGGTTCAGATTAACACTCAAAATCCTCTTAGTATCCAGTCTTTCCTTTTAAGATTAGGATCAATGAAAAAAGGCTAACCAAAAAACACTCTCAAAATAAACCTATGTTTTCTATGTACCTATGTGTTTCAAACCACCATATTCACGATTTTCCCCGGAACAACAATGACTTTTTTCGGAGCTTTTCCTTCCAGCCATTTTTGCGCTTCCGGCATAGCCAAAACTGCTTCTTCCACTTCTTTTGCAGTGAAAGTTGTCGGTAATTCAGCGTTAAATCGCATTTTTCCATTGAAAGATACGGGATAAACCGTGTTTGCTTCTACCAGCATATCCGGATCGAACGTTGGGAAATGAGCCGTAGAAACTGTTCCTGCCTGGTAACCGATCGCTTCCCACAATTCTTCTGAAGCATGCGGTGCATACGGAGCCAATAGGATAATCAATTGCTCCAGCACTTCTTTCGAGCGGCATTTCTGCTCCGTCAATTCATTCACACAGATCATCAAATTCGACACATTCGTATTGAACGAGTAGCGCTCCAAATCGTCTTCTACTTTCTTGATCGTTTTATGCAACGTTTTCAGCGAAGCTTTGTCTGCGGGAGTTTCTTCCACGATTAGTTTTCCTTCTTCGTAGAACAAACGCCACAATTTGCGCAGGAAGTTATGTACTCCGTTAATCCCTTTCGTATCCCACGGCTTGGTTTGCTCCAGCGGCCCTAAGAACATTTCGTACATGCGCAGGGTGTCTGCACCGAATTTCTCTACCAACTCGTCCGGAGTCTGAACATTGAACTTCGATTTGGACATTTTTTCAACTTCAGAACCGCAGATATATGTTCCGTCATCTTCTAAAATGAATTCTGCATTTGCGAATTCCGGTCTCCAGGCTTTGAAGGCTTCGATATCTAATTTGTCGTTGTCAACCAATGAAATATCAACATGGATCGGCTGAATGCTAATATCAGTGATATACGATGTCCAATCACCTGTAATCTTGTTCGGATTTAACTCCTCAATTTTTGAGATAATCTCTTCTTTATTTTCTTTCTTTGAAAGAGAAACAAAGGGAAGATTAAGTGGCTTTTCAGAGATAGTGAGCGCTTTTTTATCTTTTTGACCATTATCCGAAGTAGTAACATTTACCTTATAAACAAAACTACTTCTCCCCAAAATCATTCCCTGGTTGATCATCTTCGCGAATGGTTCTTCGAAAGAGATGAATCCTTTGTCGAACAGGAATTTGCACCAGAAACGGGAATACAGCAAGTGGCCGGTTGCGTGTTCCGAACCTCCGATGTACAAATCCACCTGGTTCCAGTAATCTGCTTTATCTTTCGAAACAAACTCGTTTTCATTGTGCGGGTCCATGTAACGCAGGAAGTAGAATGAACTTCCGGCCCAACCCGGCATGGTGTTGTATTCCATGCGGTCGCCCTCGAAATGCTTCCAGGCACTTTGCTCGGCACGCGCCAAAGGCGGTTCACCGTCTTCTGTTGGCAGATATTTATCTACTTCCGGCAATTCGATCGGCAGGTTTGCATCGTCGACCAAATACGGAATTTCATTTTTATAGTAAACCGGGAAAGGCTCACCCCAATAGCGCTGACGGGAGAAAATCGCATCTCTCAAACGGTAATTGGTTTTTCCTTTTCCAAGCCCTTCTGCTTCAATTTTTTCAATCGCCGCTTTCATAGCTTCTTTCACCGGAAGTCCGGTCAGGAAACCCGAATCAGCAATCGTTCCTTCTTTTTCTGTGTAAGCTGCTTCTGAAATGTCTACGTTCTCAAAAATATTTTTGATCGGAATGTTGAAATGCGTTGCAAAATCCCAATCGCGCTGATCTCCGCAAGGAACGGCCATCACAGCACCTGTTCCGTAGGAAGCCAATACGTAATCCCCGATCCAAACCGGAATTTTCTCCCCGGAGAACGGATGGATGGCATAGCCGCCTGTAAATTGCCCGGTAATATTTTTCACATCTGCCTGGCGGTCTCTTTCTGATTTCAGCGAAGCAGCCGTTTTGTATGCGTCAATTGCATCGCGGTATTCTTCTGTTGTGATTTCGTCCACTAACGGATGTTCCGGTGCCAAAACCATGAACGAAACTCCGAAAATGGTGTCGGGGCGCGTAGTGAAGACTTCGATCGAACGATCTGTTTGTCCTCCCCCTTTGTCCCCCTCCGAAGGGGGAAAAGTTCCATCCACCTTAAATTTCACAGATGCTCCAACCGATTTCCCGATCCAGTTGCGCTGCATGTCTTTGATCGCATCCGTCCAATCCACGGTATCCAAACCGGTGATCAGCCTTTCGGCATATGCTTTGATCCGCATGGACCACTGGCGCATCAGTTTTTGTTCCACCGGATGTCCGCCACGCTCAGAAAGTCCGTTGATGACTTCGTCGTTTGCAAGTACGGTTCCCAAAGCCGGACACCAGTTTACCCAGGAATCTGCCAGGTAAGCCAGGCGGTATTCCATCAAAATGTCGGATTGCTCTTTCTCGGAGTAATTTTTCCATTCTTCGGCAGTAAAAGTTTCTGCAAAATCACTGACAGCTTCTATGGTTGCATTTCCGTTGTTCTCGAACTCAGCGATTAGCAAATCGATCGGTTCTGCCTTATCTGTTTTTACGTTGTACCACGAATTGAAGATCTGCTTGAAGATCCATTGGGTCCATTTGTAATATTCCGGTGATGAGGTGCGAACCTCTCTGTCCCAGTCGAATGAAAACCCGATTTTATCCAATTGATCGCGGTAACGCGCAATGTTCTGTTCCGTTGTAATTGCAGGATGCTGTCCGGTTTGGATCGCATATTGCTCTGCCGGAAGCCCGAATGAATCATACCCCATCGGGTGCAGTACATTGTAACCTCTCAGCCTTTTGTAACGTGCATAAATATCCGAAGCGATATAACCGAGCGGGTGACCAACGTGCAAACCTGCTCCTGACGGATACGGGAACATATCCAATACGTAGTATTTCGGTTTGATACTGTTGTCTTCCGCGGCAAATGTTTTATGATCTGCCCAATGTTTGCGCCATTTGCGCTCGATATCGATAAAATTGTATTCCATGCTTTTATTTAGCTAAAAAGGTGCTCAAAGATACCAAATTAGCGCTATTTACCGCCATTTACTCATTTTTCTCCGCAGACAATAGGAAATGCATGTAACCAAATCTATTTTTGGACTTATTTCATTAAAAATCAAGGCTTATGACACTCCGTATTTCCATCGCCGTTTTCGCATTGAGCTTCCTTTTTGGAGCTGCAGGTTCTGCAAATGCTGCCGAACAAACTGTTCACAAAAGCACTTCTTCTTCTGTGGAAATGAATGCTTCTACTAACAACAAGAAGGATTTCAGACCTAAAAAACGCAAAAAATCCAAGCCGAGAAAACGTCATTGCGATGCTTATTAAGCCCTGGAGACCGGGGAATTAAGGAATTTTTCAAACAGGTGCGCTTCTTTTTTGTACTTACCAGGTACAGAAGAAAGGCCATTCTATGCGAAAAAAACTATTTTTAGTGCATGTTTCGATATTTTCCTTCCTTCTTACTTGTTGTCTGCTTAGGTGTATTTTCAGCTAAAGCAATTGCAGGCAATGGGGACGAAGTAAGTTATCGGAGAGCATACATCACCGAGAAAGACAACACCAAGAAATTCTGGCGGCAGGTAGCACTCGGGAAGTTCTACCAGATGAACAACGTCCAAAAGGCAGACTCGATCCGCTATGCGATCATTGATGCCAGCCGGGCGGAATCTGATTCGGCAAAATTACAGGCCCTGATCTTTGATTTGCGGGTAGAAGCACTTTTGGGGAACAAGACCGCGTATTACGCCAAAATTCTTCAATTGCAGCCTTACTTGTCGCGCACGGATTCCAAATTGAACCAGGTCCATATTTTTCATTTATTGGCTGAGTATCATATCGGGTTCCGGGAATTTGAACAGGCAGATATTTACCTCACGGAAGCTTTGCGCTTTTCGAAACGTGTGAGGAGTTATGCCCTGATTGCAGAAACCAATCGCTTGCTGGCAAAACTGAACATGGAGCAAAACAAACGGGATGCTTCACTGGAATACGCAGAAACGTCGATTCAATATGCCCGCCGTTCCACAGATAGGTCTTTGATGGCAAAATGTGTGAACATGCAGTCGGTTATTTATGGTTTCTTCGGCCAGGTCGAATTGTCCGTTTCAAAGAATTTCATTGCGCTCCAATTGGCCAAAAAAGCCAACGATTTTCCCTTGGTAGCACAATATCAGCGGGAAATCGGTGAATCCCAGTACCAGATCTTCAATTACGACAATGCCAATAATTTCTTTATTCAGTCGCGGGATGTAGCATTAAAGATCCGGGATGAGCGGTTGGCGGCACTTGCAGATGTTGACATTGCTTTGGTGAAACTGGCTAAAAAAGAATACGCGGATGCCATCTCAGGATTGAAGAAAACAGTCCGGACGCTTCAATCTTTCAACGACCAGGAAGGGCTGGGCTTAACTCATAAATACCTCGGAAATGCATTCAACGAGCAGAAAAAGTACAACGATGCGCTGCGGTATTACAACATGGCTTTGGTTTACTTTGAATCGGCAGCAAACCGTTCTGAAATTGCCGCGGTTTATCATTTGGTCGGAACTGTTTTCGCAGAACAGGGAAAATACAAGAATGCGCTTAATTATTTGAACCGTTCAATCGATATTCGTTCCCAGTACGGGTATATCGGTGGGATCTATCCTTCCTATAAAGAGATTGCGGATGTTTACAAAAAGACGGGAAACATGGGGCTGGCGTACCGTTACCTGAATATGTACTCGGATTATTCGGACAGTGCACGGATCGTGGAAGTCAGCGCGAAAATTGCGGAATTATCCGAGTTGTACCGCTCCGAACAGCGTGAGCGCCTGATCGCCATCCAGGCTGATTCCATTGAGTTGCAGCGGAAACAAAAAGAGAACACCGAACTCCGGAATATCTTCCAGATGTATATCATTATCGGGTTCCTGGTTGTATTGGCATTGGGAGCTTTCATTTTGTACAATCGGTGGAAGCAACGAAATATCCGGCAATTGCAGCGGGAAGCAGAAATGAACCAAACCCTGCTTCGTTCGCAAATGAACCCGCATTTCGTATTCAATGCGATGTCGGTGATCCAAAGTTACATCTACGAGAACGACACGAAGAATTCTACTAAATTCCTCATCAACTTCTCAAAATTGATGCGCCTGATCCTGGAAAACTCTTCCAAAGAGTTCATTCCGCTGAGTACGGAGATCGATATTTTGAACAAATACCTGGAAACACAGAAATTGCGCTTCGGAGACCGGTTTGAATACGAAATTACGGTCAATGAGCAATTGCTGGAAGCAGAAACGGTGATTCCCCCGATGATCACCCAGCCGTTTATAGAAAATGCGATCGAGCACGGACAGCTGCATACCATTGATGGAGGATTTATTCACGTATGTTTTACCAAGGACGAGGAAATGCTGCACGTGATGATCGAAGACAACGGAATTGGTCGGAAAAGCTCACAGAATAATAAGAAAAGTGCCGAACACAAAAGCATGGCGATGAAAATCACGCAGGACCGGATCAATAACCTGAGTTATAAATACAAGATTTTGGGTCGTATGGAAATGGAAGATTACGACAAAGTCAAAGAAACCGGAACGCTGGTGAATATTTACCTTCCATACCGGACGGATGCCGTTGAACCATAAATCCGTGTAACCGATGCAGATATGGCGGGTTACATGGATAATAAAATTCGGTGCAAACCGTTTTTAGCCATTAAATTTTTATCTTTCCAAAAATTACTTCAGTAAACATGAAAAAAGTATTAATCATTGATGATGAGCAACGAACGCGGGAACTGATCGCTAAAATGATCGAATCGTTTGATTTGGATATTCAGACGTTTCCGGTTGGCGAAAACGTACAGTCCGGGTTAGCTGCCATCAAAGAAATCAATCCGGATTTGGTATTTCTGGACATCCAGATGCCTGACGGTACGGGGTTCGACTTATTGAAATCGGTTCCGGAGAAAAATTTCGAAGTAATTTTCATTACCGCTCACGAAGAATTTGCCATTAAAGCGATCAAATTCTCTGCATTGGACTACATTTTGAAACCGGTTGACCCGGAAGAATTAAAAGCAGCCCTGGAGCGTGCTTTGGAATCCATGAAAGAAACGGAAGCAAAACAGGAACCGCAGTTCGAAGCATTGCAGAACAATATTCAACCCAATCAGAAGCGAAGACTGGTACTTAAAACACAGGAAAGCGTCCATGTAGTGGATCTGGATCACATTATTCGCTGTGAAGCCGACAGGAATTATACTTCGTTCTTCCTGACGGAAGGGAAGAAAATCCTGGTTTCGCGCACACTCAAAGATTACGAAACTTTGTTGTCGGGACACAACTTTTTACGTGTTCAGCAATCCCATTTGATCAATTTGAATTTCGTGGATAGATACGATAAAGGAAACGGTGGAGCAGTCGTTATGAAAGATGGTTCGGAAGTCCCGTTATCCCCTGCAAAACGGGATATTTTCTTCCAGATATTAGAAAGTTTGTAAGGCGTGTTAAGTTGTTTCTGCCAAATATTCATCCAAATCCGGTATTTATTCATTAGACAGGCTCTGTTTACATTACATAGCTATCTTAGGAGAGGAAATAAGGAGAATGGAATCAGGTTGTTTTCTACGTTAGGTTTAAGTTAAAACGGAAAAACACTGCAATGGAGAGGCAGTTTTTTCATTTTCTAGTTTTATTGAAGAGTATACAGTTCTATCTCCGTCAAAGACTTGACCAATTTAAAAACTTAGAAACAACCTGATTTTCATTATTGTTGATTGTTCACACGCAACATACAAACTAAAACACTACTAAACTAATTAGAGACTCATGGATTCATGGGTCTTTTTCTTTGAAAAGTATTAAACATTTCGTCGTTTAAATGTTTTTTTATAAGTTTAGTCGAAAACTCAGTTTTCAATTCACCAATTCATTTAATTTTGCTCAAAAATGGAAATGGACTTAACGAATTTTGTTCAAATTGAGAAAGAAGAGGTAGCAAATCTGCATTTTCCAAAGGAAGAAGTTTTGGAAGATTCGGATATGATTGCCATCCGAAAAGCGGATGTAGATCGTGCAATTTCGCTTGGAAATTTGGAACATTATAAAGTAAAGATTTACTTTGCGGACGATAACGGGGAAAAAGTTGTGCATACAACAATCTGGGCAGTAACGGATGTTGCCATCGTTTTAAAGCAACATGTTCTGATTCCAACAAATCGTATCATCAAATTAGAAATATAATAGCATGTCGAAAAAAAAGTCAATCATTAGCTATGATAAGCTGAATATCGATCAGAAGAAGCAACTATTAATTGCATTTCCGGATGGGTTTTCCGGGAGTACTACAAAAATGACCAATCCGATTACCGGAGAGATTTTTGATTCATTACTTTGGGAAACAGAAGAGATCATTTATTTGGTAAAGCTTCCTAAGATGACAGTTAAATCACCTTCTGTTGAGGACGATGATGAGGATTTTGAAGAAGACTTCGACTCTGTTGACGCAAAAGGAGATGATGAAGATGTTTCAGATGATGACGACGACGATGATTCTTACGATGATGCTCCGGATGAGGATGGAGAAGAAGATGAAGATTAATATTTACGAATTAATATATGCGCCTCGGTTCCATAAATAAGAATCGAGGCGTTTTTACTAAAATGACGGAAGATCAGCAAATAACACCGGATCCGCAAACACAGACGGATGACAAGGCACTGAAGCGCAAGAAATGGCTTAAGCGCTTCGGAATTGCCGGTTTTATGTTCTTCCTGATCAAAGGCCTTGTCTGGATAGCTATTGCTTTGTTTGCATGGAAAGGCTGCCAGTAACTCACGTCCCTTCCACTTGATTTCAAAAACACTTGTTTACCTTATCCCAAATAAGACATCTGGAAGTGTAAACAAGTTATCCATGAATGTACTGCAATGCTTTCGTACCCTCTTTTTTGTATTCCTTATTTCAGCAAACTCCTGCTATTCACAGGATACACTGAAAATCTACTTTGAATCGGCAAAGTCAACTGTAAGACCGGGTTACGAGAAACTCCTTCGTAACTTCGCACGCCGGATAGATAAGGAAAACATTCACTTTGTTTCCATTACCGGTTATGCCGACAGCATCGGGAAGATCAGAAGCAATCTGAAACTCTCCGAAAGAAGAGCGCATTCGGTTCGAAAGATCTGCCAGGCGTATTTCGGGGATTCAACCACCTTTGAGATGGGAGCGCTTGGAGAAAAAGCACAGAAAGCAGACAGTGTGAGCAGAAGAGTGGAGATCGTGGTACATTATCTTTCATCCTTAATTGACGAAGACATCCTTACTTCACAGCTTGATTCTATCAAAGCGAATGATCCACGGTGTTTCCTGGTAGATTTTGATGCGCTGAAATATTGCAATGTGCGGTATATTGAGAAAAACCGGAAGAAATATGTCTATATCCAGGCACTGGATGTCCCTTTTTTTAAGGAAACCAAACACTATTTCGTTAAGAATCCCGGTGCAAAAACAGCGATAGCCCAACGGGTAAACTGGAAGCTTCAAACCACCGGCAAACTTTGGTGGAAAAAGAAACGATGGGTTGCAACGATTCCGAAAGAAAGTTACGACAGGTTCCAGTTTTTCGTCATTAAGAATGGCCCATGTGAAGGTTGTACCGAGAGCCTTTTTAAGAAAGATTCAAACATCCGGACACGGGTTACCAGGTATTCGGATTACTTTTTGAATGACAATGTGCAGCTGAAATCACACGTGTTCAAACGTAGGGTTGAAAAATTCCGTGTTCCAAGAGAATTCATTGATCCGACAGAAACAACGTATGCGTATTTGTACCGCGATGAGAATTACCAGTCAATGACTACTGTTTCCTGGGAAGAGAAAAAGAGCAAGCGCAAACAGGATTATTATTTTGCTGAAATCCGAACCCGGGGTGCAACAACTGTCCGGTTCATGAAAACAGGTTTGGAAACTTACTGTCCGTATCCGGATACCCTGAAACGGAAATCCTATTTTCATGACAATTGGATGAATTGCGGAACCGGGAATGACCGGAGCGACCGGGGGAAAAAACCGCTTTCACCGTCATTGGAGGCCGGGGTATTTTATCACAACGATTCACTGACCGGGTTTGTAGCACTTGCAGCACGCTATGAAACGGGCCGATCACTTCTTTCACTTTCCGCCGGACTCAATACCCGATTGGGTTTCTATGGTGCGCTTAATTACAAGTATTACTTCGTAACAATAGCTATCCGGAAATCTAACGCTAACGGAATGAATGGCTGGCGGATTCCATCCAACCGACCGATCGTGGGTTCTTTTCAGTATTATGCAGGGACGGAAGCCCGCACGAGCTTCAATCGCAGCTACCTGTCATTTGCAGAAACGAACCTTCACCTGGGAATGTGCTATGAATCCTATAGACCGAAATTCTTTGAGTATTCCATTTACCTGCACGGCGGATACGCAAAAGATTTACTGAACCGGATCAACAAGGACTTTTATCCTTTTGCTCAACTGGGAATTGTATTCAGCATTTGAAAAAGAGAGCGTTTGGGTGTAAGAACAAAACTATTTAGACCTGCTTGTTTTCTAAAGGAGATGTAATCTTCCGAATCGCCTTTATAAATGGAGATGAGTGTACCCTGAACTTCAATTTTTTTATTTTTCATTATTCGAATGCACACTAATAGTGAATCGTTCCAATTGTGGCGAAATCGCCGTAATAAGACATTGAAACGAAACGTTTTATTTACTTAAAATAAGAAAAAAAGCGCAAACAAAAAAGCATTCAACGAATGTCAAATGCTTTTTCAAATCTTATTTTATTGGAGTACTAATCGTTCAATTTTAGTACTGCCATGAATGCTTCCTGCGGAACTTCTACTTTTCCGACCTGGCGCATACGTTTCTTACCTTCTTTCTGTTTTTCCAATAGTTTACGCTTACGGGAGATATCTCCACCATAACATTTCGCGGTAACGTCCTTACGTAAGGCTTTGATCGTTTCACGCGCAATGATCTTTGCACCGATTGCTGCCTGGATAGGAATTTCGAATTGCTGTCTCGGGATCAGTTCCTTCAGTTTCACACAGATTTTCTTCCCAAGATCGTATGCATTGCTTCGGTGAACCAATGCAGAAAGCGCATCCAGTTGTTCACCGTTCAACAGCATATCCATACGGATCAGGTCGGATTCCTTGTACCCGATCGGGTGGTAATCGAATGATGCGTACCCGCGTGAAACGGATTTCAATCGGTCGTAGAAATCAAATACGATCTCAGCCAAAGGCATTTCAAAGGTCAATTCCACACGATCCTGTGTCAGGTAAACCTGGTTTTTCAATTCACCGCGCTTTTCAATACAAAGTGTCATGATCTGACCGATGTATTCTGATTTCGTGATGACCTGTGCTTTGATATATGGTTCCTCAATGCGGTCAATTGTAGACGGATCCGGCAATTCGGAAGGGTTGTTTACAGTAAAGCGCTCATCCGGATTTTTTGTGGTGTAACAGTAATACGATACGTTGGGTACCGTTGTAATTACGGTCATGTTAAACTCACGTTCCAAACGTTCCTGGATGATCTCCATGTGAAGCATTCCGAGGAATCCACAACGGAAACCGAAGCCAAGTGCTGCTGAAGATTCCGGTTCGAAAACCAAAGATGAATCGTTCAACTGCAGTTTTTCCATGGAATAGCGCAATTCTTCGTATTCGTCTGTTTCTACCGGGTAAATTCCGGCAAATACCATCGGTTTTACGTCCTCAAATCCTTTGATTGCCTCAGTGGTCGGGTTGGATGCCAAAGTGATCGTATCTCCGACCTTTACTTCTTTGGCGGTCTTAATTCCCGAAATAATATAGCCTACATCGCCTGCGCGGACTTCGCTTTTCGGACTCAGGTCCATTTTCAGAATCCCGACCTCGTCTGCGTTGTAATCTTTCCCGGTATTTAAGAAACGAACTTTATCTCCTTTTTTGATAACTCCGTTTTTAACACGGTAATAAGCAATAATTCCGCGGAATGAGTTGAACACCGAGTCAAAGATCATGGCCTGAAGGGGGGCATTTTCATCTCCTTTCGGAGCGGGAATGCGTTCAATGATTGCGCGTAAGATATCATCCACACCCAAGCCGGTTTTACCGGAAGCAGGAATCACGTCACCCGGGTCGCAGCCGATCAATTCCACGATCTGGTCCGTTACTTCTTCAGGCATAGCACCCGGAAGGTCCATTTTGTTCAGGATCGGGATGATTTCCAGGTCGTGTTCCAGGGCCAGGTACAAATTGGAGATCGTTTGAGCTTCAATTCCCTGGGATGCATCTACGATTAGCAGAGCTCCTTCACAAGCTGCAATCGAACGGGAAACCTCGTAGGAGAAATCCACGTGTCCGGGAGTGTCAATTAAGTTCAGTACATATTCCTGCCCTTCAAATTTGTAATTCATTTGAATAGCATGCGATTTAATGGTAATACCGCGCTCACGTTCGAGATCCATATCGTCGAGTGCCTGCGCCTGCATTTCACGGTCAGAAATGGTTCCTGTTGTTTGCAGCAACCGATCGGCTAACGTACTCTTGCCGTGATCGATGTGTGCGATAATACAAAAATTGCGGATATGCTTCATGGCGCAAAGATAATGCTTTTTTCTTCAGTTTTTGTGAGTGAAAAAAGACTTGTAAATGATTCGTTCCAACGGGTAAAATTATCCGGCTTCCATGTAACTTTAAAGCTGAAATACATTATGGCTGTATTGACAACTTATGAGAACGAAACTAACGCTGCTTTTCTTTTCTTTCTTTTTTGCCTGGAAGCTTTCCGCCCAGGGACCTATGCCTAAATTACAGGTAATTACGGATTACGGGAAGTGTTTTTACGGCTTGAAAGATAAATCAGGGAAACACATCTGGAAAACGGAATTTACAGACCTGAAGGAAGTTTATCTGACAAATCAATCGGGAGCGATCATTGATTTCTCGTGGATTGCCGAAAAGAACGGATTGTATGGAGCTTTGAATGATGACGGCGAGATAATTATCCCTTTCGAATTTAACAGGATCGAGTTTTCCAGGACCGGCTGGTTTACAGCAGTAAAAAACGGTGCGGTTGAACTGTATTCTTTTCCGGGAGAAAAGAAGTACACGGGTGTCGGACTTGACGGTATAACACCGGTACGCAGTGGGTTCATTTTATCAAAGAACGGGCAAAAAGGCTTCCTCGACTTTCAGTTCCGGGAAACAATTCCGGTCACTTATACCAACATCGAACCGGTATTGGTCGATCAGAACCTGGAGGATCAAATGCCTGTTCAGTCGATTTATCTTTTGAAGGTTTTCCAGGATAACAACGCGGGAATTTATGATCTGAAAAGGAGAAAGCTCCTCATTCCCTGTCAATACGAATTCATTGAAGCGCATTGGGCAAATGTCCGTTGTGACGAGAGCCAGGCGGTTTATGTAGCTTTCCGGGACAGTTCGCGCTATATCCTGAATTCAGAAGGGGTTTTAAGTGATTCCCTGGAAATGAACGAATGGCCCGAATTTTACCAGGTTCCGCTTGACTCCTGTGCTTCGAAAGCACTGACATTCTGCATGGTAAGAAGGAATACAAACCAGGAAACGGGTGCGTACAAAATGCGCATGATCAATCTTCAAACCGGTGAGCGGTCTGGGAGCTTTGACGAAGCGTATGGAAATGGAAACCGCATTTTATGCCGCGAAGGGAAAACCTGGAGCGTGCTGAATGAACACTTGAAGGAAGTCCGGCATTGGGATAAGTGGAATGCATCCTGGCAACCGGTTTATACACACTTTGACAAAGCGATTCGTCAATACCACATCCCGGACCAGAGCAAGGAATTAAGAGCCAGTTTGAGAAACAACCAGCGGGTAGTCATTTATTCCAAACCGTCGAAAGAGCAGGTTTACCTGAATTTCGGAATCTACGATTATGTGCTGAATAAAGTCATTGAACCGCAATACCGCAGGATCAGTGAACTGGAGTTTGACGGAAAAGCGATTTACTGGGCATATAAACTATCGAAGGAAGAGCAAAAACGCGAATTGGATGAGATGGGACCGATTTATTCACAAGTAGCTATTTACGATGAGCAACTAAATCTGCTCAAATCATTCAAAAGCGGTGATCTGCCTTATTTTGTTGATAGCAAACGCGACATCTCTGAGGTCCTGTTTTTCCGGGAAGTGAAAGAGCTTTATGGAATGGTAAACGGAAAAGGAGAAGAAATCATTCCTGTAAGCTACAAAAGCTTTAAATACCTGACTTTACAGAATGGCTACCAGGATCCGAAGCCTTTAACGTATTATTTGCTGGAAGAAAAGGAAGGATACAAAGCCTTTGATGGGAAGGGGAAAGAAGTAATTTCGGAACCCCACCAAGATTTTAACAGCTTTGAAACTGTCATCATTGCATCGGACTGGAATAGGCCATATACCGTTTTCAGCAAATCCGGATTGAAACTCCTGGACAATGTGAGTTCGTATTTTGTTGCAAAGACATGCTCCGGATTAACTAAATGCAATTATTTGAAAAACAATCAACATCCCAATGAGAACCTGATTTTCTTTGTTCGGGGAGAGCAGTTGTATTATATCCAAGGGGAAGCATTGATGCTGGCGGATTCCGAAACGTTTCATTTCACTTCGGCCTATCTGCGGTTGGCGCATGCAATTATTGTTGATAGGAGTGGCAAACTGGTCGACACGAAAGGGTCGACACTGAAAAAGTGGTACTCGGAATGTCCGCAGGAGTTGGATGAGCTTCCGTTACAAGGAATTGCTACGGAGCAAAGGGCAAAGATACCGAAGAAATCCCTTAATTACAGCTGGCAGCGGGCGGTGGACCATTCTACCCGCGCAGAATACTGGGAAGTAAAGAATCATTCGGGAATCAAGCTGAGTGAGCGGAAATTTGATTATCCCTTCAATTCGGTGAGTGAGACGGGAAGAATCTACCGTGTAAAAGGAAAGTACGGGTTGATGCGCGAAGGTTTTTCTGAAGTACTTCCGCCGATTTATGATTACATCTATCCAACCCACGGAAATTGTCTGGCTTTCAATAAAACGGATGGTTTGTGGACCTGTTTCACTTCCGAAGGCAAGGCCGCGCCGGATGCTTACGATGTGATTTCCCTGCAAACCTGGAAAGGAGGATACCGTTTGGTATTCAAAGACGGAAAGGTGGGAATTCTCAGCAATTCGGCAACATACCTGGTTCCGCTGACCGATTCTGCAGAGCTCATCCGGAAATTCGATCTGATGAAGCTGCTGCAATTGGATAAAATGCAAGCTTTTGATCTTAAAACGACCTATAACCTGGTTCCAAATGCCAAACCGGAAGCAGTATACAAACAAGTCAATAATGCGCAGATACTCTGGTATTCCTACCATTATTCCACCCAAAATGCGATCATGAGGATCAATCCTGCAGATGAAGAATTCCTGGACAACTTCGGGGATATCTATTTCCGGTTCCATGAATTGATCAGTAAAAAGGACGCTATGGTGGTAACCCCGTTCTACTATACCGAACGAATCCAATCTCATTCGAGGTCCTTGTCTTCATACTCGGATTTTTCCATCTATCCGCAATACCGGTATACCGCGAATAATTTCAAAATTGTTGGCGGAAAACTTGTCCCCGTTGAGCTGAAAAACCTGATCCCAAACCCGGTTTCTATGAAACAGCTGGATGAATTGTTGATCAAACAGCTGACTGAAAAGCAGTATTTCGGGAAAGATTGCATAGATATGGATGCTAAACTTGTCCGTCTCAAGGAAAATTTCCTGCTCACAAGCTACAGTTTGGTTTTTTACTGGCCGGACTTGCCGCTGTTCCAGGTGGAATTGTATTTCAGTCAGCTGAAAGGAATTCTCTCACCGACGATTCAAAAACAGGTCTCGGAGTTTTGATCTTATTCCACGTAAATTTTTGCCTGGTAGCTGTTTTCGTTTTGAGTTACCGATACCAGGTAGATTCCTTTGGAATAATCCAGTGGGATGTGCTGTTCGCCTGATTTTTTCTCCCGGTAAATGCATTTACCTGATAAGTCGAATAGTTGCACTTCGTAATCTGCCACCGGTTGGGAAGGTTGGATGTGTAATTTCTTTCCGGAACTGAAAACATGGAACTCAGGCTTTGCTGCTGCCTGAACATCCAGAATACTGGTGGTATCCGCTTCCACCCGGAGGTAGTTGTAAAAAGCAGCGGCCGGACTGATATCAAACAATGAATAGAGAAAGAGCATGTTATCACCTTCGGGATTGGAGAAATGAACCCATGAGGAGGAAATATCGCTTGCAAAAGGTGGCCAGGAAGTTGTCAAGTGAATGGCAGTTGTATCAGGGAATTTGTGATAATAAATGGTTCCTATCGAATCCGGTAAGTCCAAATCGAGGTAGATACGAAGGGAGGTATAGTGCTCCATTTCGGGAATGTATACGAGAATCCCGGCTATGACTGTTTGGTCCGTAGAAGGTGAAAATTCAGCATGCAGCCCGATTCCGTTTTGGTTTTCCGATATACTAAAGTAGTGGTGACTATCAGGGTCAACGGGATCCATATGGAATAGCAAGCCACAATAGTGACGTAATGAAATAGGAGTTCCGTATCCACCTTCATAGATGGTTTTCCATTGGGCGGTTGCACTGAAAACAACTGCAAAAAAGACATGAAAGAGTAGTGTTTTTTTCATAAGGGATGAGTTACTAATCGTACAGAAAGAAACGGAAGACTCGTTGTGCTGTAACGATCTGTTTTCTGTTCTAAGCCAAAATAAATGAATTGAACACATTCAGGCAATCGCTTTTGTACAAGTGTTTGGCTTTTATGTATAAGTGTGCAGGTTTCGCGTAAATGTGTTGGCAGCAATGAGCTGTCCGTGAGATTTTCTAAAGAAACGGTGATCACAGGCTATAAAAGCCGCAATTTTCGATGGATTATCCCAATAAATGCGAAGTTGTTTACCGATTGAGAAACCGGTATGAGAGTCAGTTTTGCTGTTTGCTCAGGATAGTGCGTACAATTCCCTGGATGCGTTCCGCCATTTCATCGGTCGGAAGGTCATTATCGTCCATTCCGAACGGATCTTCGATTTCTTCTGCGAGGATCTCGATACTCACCAATACGTAGAAAATGAAGGTGGCAATGATCGGGGAATAGTAGCCGAAATTCACCACGAATGCAAACGGAAGTGTGACCACATAGGTGAAAATGAATTTCTTGAAGAACATCGAATAAGAGTAAGGAATCGGTGTGTTCTTGATGCGCTCACAGGCACCCACACATTCCAAAAATCCGTTCATGTTCCGGTCCAGGCGCAACACATCTTCTTCGGAGAGAATTCCTGCTTTCTTCAGGTCGTTCAGGCGTTTGTACATCAATTCCACGATCCCGGAAGGAATGTGGTCCAGGTTTTTCAGGAAAACGGTTTCTTCTTCCGTGAGGTCCAACAGGTCGAAATTTGTTCCTTCACGTAAATGTTCTTTGATGCACAGGGCAAAGTTCCCGATGTGCCTTGCAAAATAGGCATCGTCTTCTGCAGGAAGTTCCAAAGCTGTTAATTTGACTGCCAGGTTGCGTGAATCATTGACCAATTCACCCCATTTTCTTCTACCTTCCCACCACCGGTCATAGGCAGTGTTGGTTCGGAATACTAAAAGCAATGACAATACAAAACCCAGGATAGAGTAGACTGAAAATAATTTCTCCAGGACAACCGCATCCGAAAAAAAGTGGATCTCGAAAAAAGCGATTCCCATCGTAAAGAGGAAAATAAACAGTAGTTCCTTCCAAAGAATGGCAAGGGTGTCACTCTTTGTGAGACGGAAAATTAATGCGAGCCAGCTCTTAGGGTTGTACTTAATCATAATTTAGTTGAGAAACAAAAGTAATTCAATTTTGAATGCCGGATAATTTTCAAACAAAAAACACGTTAAACATCCCGGCGGAGAAACCCGGGTCGGATTTTTTTTGCCGTTTAGTTGCCAGAATTTGGCTATTGCCTAATTTGGGATAAATTTGCAACTCTTAATTGAAACTGGATATGGAAGAAAGCAGCAAGGTAATGCAGGAACAGCGAATGAATTTATTCGTCACATTGTGGGCTAAGCGAAAAATATTGATCATTGTTACGGCAGCCGGTTTGGTAGTTTCCACCGCAGTAGCTTTCCTGATGACACCCTTGTACCGTTCAACGGCAATTGTTTTCCCCGCGGCAACCAGCACCGTATCTTTCTCGGAGCAGCGAAATGCAAAAGCTTCTTCTATGGATTTCGGGGAGGAAGAGCAGGCCGAACAGTTGATCCAGATCCTTCAGTCTTCCAAAGTACGCGATAAAGTGGTGCAGCAATTCGACTTGATGAAGCATTACGATATCGATCCTTCGGATGTGAACAAGCATTACAAATTGGTAAAGCAATACAACAGCCATATCCTATTTGTTCGTACGCGTTACGGTTCCATCCAGATCGATGTACTTGACAAAGATCCCCAGTTGGCGGCAGATATGGCCAATAAGATCGTGGACCTGATCGATACGGTTAAAAATGAAATGGTGATGGAACGGACGGTTCCTGCCTTTGAGATCAACAAGCGTAAAAAAGAACAACTGGAAAGAGATAAAGAAGCAGTTCTTGATCAGTTGGATTCCCTGGCAGCTTTAGGAGTTGTTCCCTTGGAAAGCCGTGCAAACTTGTTCCAGGCTTACGTGGAAGCAAAGAATGCGGAAGACAAGGCAGATTATAAGGCGAGAATCGATATCAACATGCAATACGGAGCGGTATTCGATGGATTGGAATACGTGCGGAATGAAAAGATCATGAAACTGGCAGATTTTGCCCAATCATACGAACAGGCAGAATCGGATGCGAATACACAGTTCAACCACAAGTTCATCGTGGAGCGTGCGGTAATCGCTGATAAAAAGGATAAGCCAAAACGTTTGATCATCATGTTGTTGGCTACCTTCGGAACCTTTGTTTTCATGGTGTTCCTGTTGTTGATCACGGATAAGATCAAGGAACTTCGTAAGTTGGCGTAAACGTGGCTTTTCTCCGGGAAAATAGTTTATTGATAATCCTCGGGCTGGCTTTTGTTGGTTTGTTGGGTTATGGGTTTTGGTTCGAAAACGACTACATCCCCCTGATTCCGTATGCATTGATCGTGCTGTTCGTAGCGCTTTTTTATACCGAATACACTTTTTTCTTCATCTTAGCCGCAACCCCGATTTCGATCAACATTGAAGAGTATACGGACAGCTTCGGGTTATTCGTACCCACTGAGCCCCTGCTCTTCGGAACGATGCTGCTTTTGCTGATACAGAACGTCAAGTACCGGGTTTTTCCTTCCTATCTGCGGAATTCATACATTATCTGGGCGGTAGTATTCTACCTGTTTTGGGTATTCTTTACCTCGATCACAAGCGAAAATATGGGTACGTCCCTTAAATTCCTTCTGGCCCGTTTGTGGTTCATTATCCCGGTATTGTTTTATGGAAGTTCCGTATTCTATGAACCGAAGAAAATCCGCTGGTTCCTGTGGCTCTTCCTTTCCACGATGATCGTAGCGATCACTTACACATTGGTTGTGCATGCATCCTACCGTTTCGGTGAAAAAGAAAGTCATTGGGTAATGTGGCCGTTCTTCAAGGATCATACCATTTACGGAGCTTTGGTAGCACTGGTCGTGCCGCTGATCTTTTCCTTTTATTTTTCCAGGAAACACACACCGCTTTTGCAGTTCATCCTGCTTGGGTTCATGTTTATTTCCCTGTTGGGATTGTATTTCAGTTATACCCGCGCGGCCTGGTTGAGTGTTTTCCTGGGAGTTGTGATCTGGTTGCTGATCCGTTTCAAAGTAAAATTTTCCTGGCTTGCGGGAATTACCATTGTAGTGGGATTGTACATTTGGGCTTCCTGGGATTCGATCCAGCAGGATTTGGCCCGGAATAAATACGAACACACCACGGAAGAATTCGGTGAGCGGCTTCAAAGTGCCACGAACGTAACTACAGATGCATCGAACCTGGAACGGATCAACCGCTGGAATTGCGCCATCGACATGTTCAGGGAACGCCCCTGGGTTGGATTTGGCCCCGGAATGTACGCTTTTGAATACGCGCGTTTTCAACGACCGGAGAACCTGACGATCATTTCAACCAATTTCGGGAACCTCGGAAATGCACACAGTGAATATTTGGGGCCTTTGGCAGAAATGGGCTGGATCGGGATGCTGAGCATGCTGGCCATTGTAGCAGCTATTTTTTACGAGGGGATTACACTTTACAATGAGTGGCCTGAAGAAGACCGCGAAATAAAAACCCTGCTGATGGGATTCATTATCTCCCTGTCGACCTATTTCATTCACGGATTCCTGAATAATTTCCTGGATACGGACAAAGCAGCAGTGCCAATTTGGGCAATGTGTGCTATCTTTATAGCCTTAAGAGCGCGGCTAAATCACATGCAGCGTCAAAATTCAAAGTAATTCCATGTTTACAGGCATCATTGAGACCCTTGGAAGGGTGACAGCGATCGAAAAAGATCATAGTAACGTTCATTTTACGGTAGAATCTGCTTTTACCCACGAGTTAAAAATAGACCAGAGTGTGGCGCATAATGGTTGTTGCCTGACGGTCGTAAAGATCGAAGGAAATTCATATGTGGTTACCGCGATACAGGAAACACTGGATAAAACGAACCTGGGAGATTGGGAAGTGGGCTCGGAAGTGAACCTGGAGCGCTGTATGCTGCTAGGCGCGCGTTTGGACGGACACATTGTACAGGGTCACGTAGACACTACTGCAACCTGCATTTCCGTGGAAGACCTGGATGGAAGCTGGAAGTATACTTTCCGCTATGATTTTGATCAGCCAACGGTGGCAAAAGGTTCGATAACCGTCAATGGCGTGAGTTTAACAGTGGTTGATTCCGAAAAAGGATTGTTTTCTGTTTGCATCATTCCTTATACACACGAGCACACGAATTTTCATTCGTTTCAACCGGGAACAAAAGTGAACTTGGAGTTCGACATTATCGGGAAATACGTGGCGCGCTTAATGGAAGAACGAAAAGCTTAATGATTTAGTAACACGGAAAATTAAATCGATTTAGTTTTTACAAACCATTGATATTTAATAGGTTAAAATTTTATTAAAATTTAGCTATATCGATTTCAACTGGAAATTTTTTAGGAACATACCTGACTCTTTTCATACATTTGGCAAAAATTTCAAAAATGAAAAGACTTTTACTAGTACCTATTTTATTTCTAGCCGGCCTTGCAAGTGCTCAGATCGTGGATCAGTTCACGTATACGGGAGCATTGAATGCAAACGGTTGGGCCAGTCATAGTGGAACAGCTGGACAATTCCAATCAGATAATGTTGGATCTTTAACTTATCCGGGCCTTGCTCCAAGTGTAGGATTTAAGGCAAATTACGTTGCCGGAAATTCAGAGGATCTAAACAAAGCACTGACAATCACTTCAGATTCTGCATATTACTCATTAATTATTAACGTACCAACGACAACAGGTTTAGCTGCTAATACTAGCTTAACTGGAGAAAACTTCTTTGGTTTCGGACAGACAGCTGGATCTAATGTTGCTGTTTTTGCAGGTCAGTTGAGAGTCCGTTCAGGTTCTGCGGCAAATACATTCCAATTAGCAGTTGTGAACACAGGAGCTGGTAGTTTACAACCAACTTTCTCAGCAGATTACCCTACTGGAACTCCTGTTTTTGTGGTTGTTAAAGTTAATAGAGTAGTTTCTCCTGTTCGTGCAGCTTTATGGATTAACCCAACGCCAGGCTCATTAACTGAATCAACTCCAACTTTAATCTCTACACTTGGGGCGTCTACATTAACATTTTCAGGGTTTAACTCTTTATACATTAGACAGGCAGGAAATGCAAGTGCTGGAACAGGAAATACACAAATAGACGAAATCCGCGCAGGTTCTACTTGGACTTCAGTTACTCCGGGAGGTGTAACTCCATGTGCAAATACCACAGCCACCATTGATACGGTTTCATGTGCAACATCTTACGTTGTTCCTTCCGGAGATGAAACGTATACTACAGGCGGACAGTACTTCGATACAATCCCTAACGCAGGTGGTTGCGATAGTATTTTGACGATCAACTTGTCTTTTGTTACTTCCATCAATTACTACCCTGATTTAGACGGTGACGGTTTGGGAGATAATACTGCAACAGCGGTTGCTGCTTGTACTCCTCCGGCAAACCACGTAACGAATAACAATGACTGTGACGATACCAATGCTACTATCGGTGCGGCACAATTGTACTACGTTGATGCGGACAGTGACGGATACGGTGATGCAACTGCTACAGGAGTTCCTTCTTGTACACAGATTCCGGGATCAGTAACAAACAACACAGATTGTAACGATAATAACGCTGCAATTCACCCGGGAGCTACTGAAATCCCGAACAACGGAATTGACGAAAACTGTAACGGTTCGGATTCAATTGTTGTACCAACAGCATTGGGAATGTATGAATTTACAGGACACACATGTGCCGTACCGGTTGTTTCTGCAACGGTATCTAACCCGAATGTTTCTTTCGGACCATACAGCGCTACCTCTCCAATAACTTGTGCTACTGCAAACAACGTATTTAACAACAATGGATTCAATACAACTTCAACGGTAAATACAGCTCAATACATGAGTTTTACTGTTACTCCTGACAGTTGTTATGGTTTGGACTTGAGCCGCATTATTTTCGGTCATAAAACAAGTGGAACAGGAGGAACACCGATTGCCCACCTACGTTCAAGTTTAGACAATTTTGCAGTAGATATCGCAACAAAGCAATTGCCGAACGATTTGTACAAAACAGATACGATTGAATTGGGTGCTGCTTTTGACAACGTTACTTCAACTGTGGAATTCAGATGGTACATCACGGAACTTGCAGCAGCAACAGCTACTTACCGTCATGACAACGTATCTGTTTTCGGTACAACGAATGCACTGACACCTCAGGTGTTTTACGCAGATGTTGACGAAGACGGTTTCGGAGATCCTGCTTCAACCGTAACAACATGTACAGCTCCGGTAGGTTATGTATCGAATGATGATGATTGTGACGATACAGATGCAGAAGCATTCCCGGGTGCAGTTTGGTATGAAGATGCTGACGGTGACGGATTGGGTGCAGGAACAGCTGTGATTTCTTGTACACGCCCTGCAAACCACGTTTCAAATAATGATGATTGTGATGATACAGATGAGGATCTTGGAGAGATCAAGACTTATTATGTAGATTTTGACGGTGACGGATACGGTGATGCAGATGCAACAGGAGTTCCTTCTTGTGCTCCGATTGCAGGTTCGGTATTGAACAATGAAGATTGCGATGATACGGATGAGGATATCAATCCTGGTATAACTGAAGTTTGTGACGGAATTGACAACAACTGTGACGGTGTGATTGACGAAGGTTTCACTATGGTAACTTATTACGAAGATGCTGACGGCGATACTTACGGAAACCCGAATGTTTCTGTAACAGACTGTTCTCAGCCTGCAGGTTATGTAACAAACGATGACGATTGTGACGATACAAATGCATCAGTTCACCCTGGAGCGGTTGATGTCATTGGAAACGGAATTGATGATAACTGTGATGGTATTATTGATGGTACAGTAGGAATCGAAGAATCTATCCTTGCTCAATTGAATGTATTCCCTAACCCGGGAACAAGCTCAGTAATCCTAGAACTGGCTTCAGGATGGAACGGGTTTGAGGTTGCTTTCATCGGAGTTGATGGAAAAGAGATCGCATTGACTGCTACTCAGAAATCACTAACAGGATTGGAATTCAATACCAACTCGTTGGTTCAGGGAACTTACTTTATCCGATTGACTTCTAATTCAGGAACTGCTTTGGTTCGCTGGGTGAAGAACTAAGAGAATAAAACAAAACTAAGAAGGGCTGTCTCAAACGAGATGGCCCTTTTTTATTTTCCGATTTCGTAGCTTGAGTCATTTTGTCGGTTCAGACAATTATTACTTTACACCTTGTGAAGTCTCCTTAATTTCATGATTAGGCATAAAAAAATGCATTTTTCAGGTTTTAAATGCGTGGAAAGCCCTAAAATCGAGTGTTAAATTCTTAACCCTTTCGTACTCTATAGTCGGGTAATAGTCGCTTAATACTGTGGTAGTCCATGCAGTATCGGTTTATGATCTTCGAATGGAGGATTTTTAGTGCCTTTGCTGCGGGAAAATGTAACACTTGTGAGTAGTGAGTTTGTCTCAACAAAACTTGTTTTTTCATTTATATCGGGGAATGGTGACCGAGAAGCAGTTTGTTCTGAAGAGACTTTATAAAATACAAGGATGATTCTGAAAAGATCCATGATCAAAAAAAGCCACTTCATTTGAAGCGGCTTTCGAATGTTTTGAACGGGAGTTAGTTTTTAACCACCCGTTTGATTCCCATTTGAGTAGCTGTTTTCAGTTCAAAGAAGTAAACACCTCGCTGATAATCGTTCAATGAAACAGTGGAGTTTTGCAGGATTTCTCCGCCCCAAACCAGTTTTCCTGCTGCATCTCGTATAACAAGTACGCCATTTATTCCTTCAAAAATTACGGTTACTTCTCCTGAAGTTGGATTGGGAAAGATGTCCCAGTTTTGAAGCACATAATCGTCGATTCCTACGCTATTGATATTCACACAGGCAGAAGTGTCCGAACAATTCCCGTTATCGATAACCACTGCATAATTTCCGTTGGCAGTTGGAGTGAAACTCTGGTTGACAGCCCCGGAAACAGGGATATTTCCTGCACAATTGATCCATTGGTAAGTTGCTCCCGGTTCATTGGCAGTAATGGTAATCCCGGAAATACTTGTAGAAACAGCTACAGAGTTGATCGTCAGGTTCAATGTTACAACCGAGTCACAGCCCGCTGCATTTTCCAATGTAAAAGTTGCCGTGTTATTGGACGATGTATATTCAATTCCATCAATCCAGGTGTAAGAATCGCAAGCAGTGACGATATCCGTTCCGGAATTGGAATGGGCAATCGTTAAGTTCAGAGTTACAATCGAATCACAGTCTGCTGCATTTTGAAGGGTGAAAGTAGCGGTATTGTTCGAAGCGGTATATTCAATTCCATCAATCCAGGTGTAGGAATCACAAGCAGTGACGATATCCGTTCCGGAGTTGGAATGCGTGATCGTCAGGTTCAATGTGACGATGGAATCACAACCCGTTGCATTTTCAAGGGTGAAAGTTGCTGTATTGTTTGAAGCAGTATACTCGATTCCGTCAATCCAGGTGTAAGAATCACAGGCAGTGACGATATCCGTTCCGGAGTTGGAATGCGTGATCGTCAGGTTCAATGTGACGATGGAATCACAGCCAGCTGCATTTTCAAGGGTGAAAGTTGCGGTATTGTTTGAAGCCGTGTATTCGATCCCATCAATCCAGGTATAGGAATCACAAACAGTGATGATATCCGTTCCGGAATTGGAATGTGTGATCGTTAGGTTCAATGTGACGATCGAATCACAACCAGCTTCGTTTTCAAGAGTAAAAGTTGCGGTGTTATTGGACGATGTATATTCAATTCCGTCAATCCAGGTGTAAGAATCACAAGTAGTGAGGATATCCGTTCCGGAGTTAGAATGTGTGATTGTCAGGTTTAAAGTAACAATCGAATCACATCCTGCTGCGTTTTGAATGGTAAAGGTTGCTGCATTGTTCGAAGCCGTATATTCGATCCCGTCTATCCACGTGTAGGAATCACACGCAGTAATCACATCGGTTCCTGCGTTGGAATACCGGATATCCAGGTTCAGGAAATAAGTAGAATCGCATCCGGGACCTGATCCGTTTGACACTACGTAGCTGACATTCGTTACACTGGAAGTATAAGTGATCCCGTTTCTCCAGGTGTATGAATTACAGGCCGAAATAGTTTCCGTTGCACTTTCATTGGAGCACCGGTCGAATTTGCAGACAAAAATGTCTTCTTGTCCCTTTGAGGTTAAATTGGCAACCCCCGGTCCGGGATCAAAATCTGCTGTTCCTCTATTGGTTCCTGCGATGTAACTATTTTCAGCGGCATCAACCGCGATTGCTCTTCCAACCGCAGATCTTCCGAAGTTTTTTGCTTTTAGGAAATTTCCGTCCGAATCCAATTTACTAATGAAAACATCTCCTGTCGAAGAGTTTAGGTTAACTATTCCTGCGCCGGGATCAAAATCGGTGGCTGTTCCTCCGAAAGAGCCGGTAGTATACACATTCCTACCGGGATCCAATGCGATCGCATGAACAAATACATCCATGTGTTTTGCCCAAATATAATTTCCGTCCGGATCCAATTTACCGATTCCGGCATCATGTCCGGTTATTGCAGTTAGGTTTGCTATCCCCGGTCCGGGATCAAAGTCTGCTGTTTCCTGAAAACTACAGGCAAAGTAAACATTCCCCGCAGCATCGATCGCGATTCCTCTGCAAAGGTCATCGTTTGGACCACCGATTTGTTTTGCCCATATATAATCACCGTTGATATCCAGCTTACTGATAAAAAGATCGTGGCGGATAACTGATCCGAATGGAGTCAGGATTGCCGTTCCTGGCCCGGGATCGAAATCCGAAGCGTATGTAAAAGAACCTGCTGTGTACACATTTCCGGCTGCATCTGTTGCTATGCTTATTCCGAAATCTCCTCCTAGTTGTCTTGCCCACACATAATTTCCGTTGTTATCGAGTTTGGAGATAAAAGTATTTGAACTCCCTGAAGAAGTTACCAGATTTGCGACTCCCGGCCCCGGATCGAAATCGACTGTTCCCGCAAAAAATCCTGTTGTATACACATTTCCGCTGGGATCCACATGTATGGCATGTGATTCTTCCCATCCAGCACTTCCCATGCATTTTGCCCACATCAGGTTCCCGTTCGGATCTAATTTGCAGATAAAAACATCGCGATTTCCTGCGGAAGTAAGATTCGCAATTCCCGGCCCGAAATCAAAATCAACCGTTCCCTGGAAAGCTCCGGTAACATATACATTTCCCGCAGCATCAACAGTTATGGCATAACCTTCGTCAAAACTGGTCGAGCCGAAATTTTGTGTCCACACATGATTTCCGTTGGCATCCAGTTTGTTGACAAAAATATCGCGGTTCCCGTTGGAGGTCAGGTTTGCCACTCCCGGTCCGGGATCAAAATCTACCGTTAATTCAAAATACCCGGTTGTGTATACATTTCCAGATGCATCCACAGCTACGGAGTGGGCAAAATCAGGTTCATAATTCCCCATGCTTCCTGCCCATTGATAGTCCTGGGAGAATGACAAAAAAGGAACAAGGAGCAGCATCAGATGCGATAGTTTTTTCATGTTTTTCATTTATTTGGCCTTGAAAATAGTGATTTTGCAGTGTGCCCGTTTGCTCCAGGATCAAAATGGTTACTTCTAACTAGTCTGTAATGAGGTAGTTTTTTTCTTGCCGAAAAGAAGTAAAGAGCACTGTGGTTCCTTCAAACTCTTTCGTCCTTTCATTCTTTGCGATTAAATATTCTTCGTTTTCAGTACCTTTGTGGCAATGGAACACATCATTTACAATGTTACAGTAAGCCTTGATCCGGCAATTGAGCAGGATTGGGTGAACTGGATGCGTACGGTGCATATCCCGGAAGTCATGGCAACAGGCTGTTTCCTGGAAAGTCGTATGTCTAAAATGAACAACGAAGAAGAGGGCGCATGTACTTACGCCATGACCTATGTGGCTTATAGCCAGGAGCACCTGGACGATTACCAGGAGAAACATGCACCGGCTTTGCAGGTTGAACATAAAAACCGCTACGAAGGACGTTTCGCGGCTTTTAGAAGTACGTTAAATGTGATCCAGCACTTTACACATGAAGGTTAAAGCAAAAAAACATTTAGGTCAGCATTTCCTGAAAGACAAAGGAGTTTGTAAACGCATCGCGGATCAGTTTCAGCATCACCGCGGAGTAAAAACGGCCATTGAGATCGGTCCTGGAACCGGGGCGCTCACAGAATACCTGTTACAGGATCCCCAAACAAACTTAGTTGTGATGGATGTGGACGGCGAATCCATTGAGTACCTTAAAATCCATTATCCGCAACTGGAAGACCGCATTGTTTTTGCCGATTTCCTGAAAACGGACCCAACGACGATTGTCGGGAATGAACCCTTTGCGGTAGTGGGAAATTTCCCTTACAATATTTCTTCCCAGATCCTCTTCAAGTGCATCGATTTCAAAGATCAGATCCCGGAGATCATGGGAATGTTCCAGAAAGAAGTGGCGCAGCGCGTAGCTGAGAAACCAGGATCGAAAACCTATGGAATTCTCAGTGTTTTGTTACAAGCTTATTACGATATCGAGTATTGCTTCACGGTAGACGAACACGTTTTTGATCCGCCGCCAAAGGTGAAATCAGGTGTGATCCGCTGTACCCGGAATGAACGGGATAAACTTCCCTGCGATGAAAAATTGTTCAAGCAGGTGGTGAAAATGTCGTTCAATCAGCGGCGCAAGACCATCCGGAATTCCATCAAAGCACTGCTTCCCGAAAGCTATGAAGAAAACCCGATGCTTCAGCTTCGGCCTGAAAGGTTGGGTGTGGAGGAGTTTATCGAATTGACGAATTGGGTGGAGAAACACCGGCCTTTGAATCCGTAGACACAGCAAGTGATTGTCCCTCCTGTTTTTTAATGCAATGGGGAATAGATGTTAAATACTGCGGATTTCCACCGGAAAGAAGAATATTAAGGCTCTTTAACAAATCGGTTTTTCTGATGCTTTTTCCTAGTGTTAATAAGGGTTTCCGCTTGTAGTAATGCAGAAACAGGCCGTTTGTGTGAATAAGTAATTGTTACCATTGCCAGTTTTATCGGTGCTCCTCTGAAAATTCGATTATTTTTGTGCGAATTTCAAAAATTACTTTACAATGTCACAAGAGAAAACAAGATACTCAGATAGTGAATTGGAAGAATTCCGTCAATTGATCAACGATAAGTTGAAAGAAGCACATGATGACTACGACATGCTGAAAGCATCTTTGTCGAATAACAATCATGGAACCGATGATACCGGTAGAACTTTCAATATGATGGAGGACGGTTCAGAAACGTTATCCCGTGAGGAGGTTGCACAATTAGCTGCTCGTCAGGAGAAGTTCATCGAAAACCTGAAAAATGCCCTGATGCGTATTGAGAATAAAACATACGGTGTTTGTCGCGTAACAGGTAAATTGATCCAGAAAGAGCGATTGAGACTGGTTCCTCATGCTACTTTGAGCATCGAAGCTAAAAACATGCAAAACAAATAAGTTGAAGAAACAACTCTATATCGTTTTAATAGCGGTATTCTGTGTATTGCTCATTGATCAGGTCATGAAGGTTTGGGTGAAAACCACCTTCGATTTTACCGGTGAGAATAGTGTGATGCCCGTGTTCGGGAACTGGTTCAGATTGTTGTATATCGAAAATCAGGGAATGGCATTCGGTACCACATTCGGAGCAAGTATTTGGGCCAAACTGGGTCTGAGTATCTTCCGTATTTTTGCAAGTTGCGCGATCGCTTATTACTTCATCAAGCAATGGAGAAGAGGTGCCAAAACCGAATTCCTGCTCGCAATCGGGCTGGTATTTGCAGGTGCAACCGGAAACCTCATTGATTCGATGTTCTATGATTTCATCTTTGAATACGATCCGTGCATCAGTTTCAATCATTTGAAAGGATCCGGAGTTTATTCGGAATGTGGTCCGTGGGGAACGATAGAAACCCGGCACACCGGATTTTTATTAGGAAATGTGGTAGACATGTTCCAGTTTACCGTGGAGTGGCCCTCGTGGGTTCCATGGTACGATGAAAACGGTGATAACCAGATCTTCCCCGCAATTTGGAATGTAGCGGATGGCGCGATCAGTATCGGAGTGATCATGATCATCATCCGGCAGCGAAAATATTTCCCTAAAGAGAATAAAAAAACAGCATCGGCAACGCCAGCTGTTTCAGACGAAAATAACGACAAAACGGAAGAGTGATTTTCCGTTTTTTTTGTTCAAGTACTTCGGATCCGAATAGTTACGGGAATCGTTTTAGATACTATAACTGGTGGCTGAATGCTTACGCTAAAGCTTCTGCACAAGCGTAGCGAAGTCGAAATCACAACAATCTCATTACCTTCTCCACATCCTCTGGCGTATCGATATTCGGAGTTTCGATCTCTGTTTCTACTACCCGAATGGAATACCCGTTATACAGCCATCTGAGCTGTTCCAATGATTCTATCTGTTCCAGTTTTGTTTCTTCCAGGTTGCTCAGTTCAAGCAATACTTCCGAACGATATGCATACAACCCGATGTGTCTCAAAAACGGGTAGATTTCCAAAGGTTCTCCTTTCGCATTGGCAAAATTAGGGATCGGACTGCGCGAAAAATAAAGCGCGCTGTGGTTTTTGTCAATAACGACCTTGATGCGGTTGGGATTTAGAATGTCCTCCATTTCAATCTTCCTGGAAGCCAGTGTCGCAATTTGCACGGTCGGATCAGAAAATGCCTGGAGCAATTGGTCCAGCTGGCGGGCATCCACCAACGGTTCATCTCCCTGGATATTGATTACCACATCGTATTTTCCGGGAAGATTCCTCACAATTTCGGCACAGCGGTCCGTTCCGGTCGGGTGCTTGGAATCCGTCATCATCACTTTTCCTCCGAAAGCAGTTACTTCCTCCAAAATTCGCTGGTCATCCGTAGCAACGATCAGGTCCGTTAATAAAGCAGATTTGGAAGCTCCCTCCACCACACGCCGGATCATGGTTTTACCTTTCAGATCAATGAGTGGTTTTCCGGGAAAACGCGAAGAACCGTGACGAGCCGGAATGATGCCGAGAATACGCATAGTTTTTCTTTCAAAGATAATTGATTAAACCGCAAAGATGCAAGGAGCACAAAGGAGAATAGCTTAATACACCGCAAAGAAATAAAGAGTGTAGAGAGAAGGTTGATCTGCTTTGCGATTTCTGCGGTTAAACGGAACACGTATGCTATGCTTAGTTTATCAGTTCGATACATGGAACCTGTAGAAAAAGAATGCGTCATGTTTGTTCTAACTTCCATATAGAAATATTACTTGACAAACCGAAAAGATGCAAAGAGCGCAAAGAGAAGGTCGATCCCCTTTGAGACCTCAGCGTTCTCTGCGGTTAAATGAAACCTGTATTCTATTTTAGATTAATTTTGTCATCATGAAATATCTGTTTGTCGGTTTAGGAAATCCGGGTTCGAAATACGAAGAAACACGCCACAATATCGGTTTTAAAGTGCTGGAAGCTTTAGCAAAAGAGCTGGGCGGAACTTTTACGCTCCAAAAAACAGCGGAAGTAGCGGAAGTAAAATTCAAAGGCCGGACATTGATCCTGGTGAAGCCGACAACTTACATGAACCTTTCCGGGAAAGCGGTGAATTACTACTTGCAGCAAGAGAAGATTTCGAAGGAAAACCTGGTGGTTGTGACGGATGATCTGGCACTTCCGTTCGGGAAACTGCGTATGAAAGGAAAAGGCTCGGATGGTGGACACAACGGATTGAAAGACATCCAGGCAACTTTGAATACAACCGAATACTGCCGTCTGCGTTTCGGAGTCGGTGCCGATTTTCATAAAGGACAGCAGGTAGATTATGTATTGGGCGAATGGAGTGCTGAAGAGCGTGAAACCCTAAATGACCGGATTTTGGTTGCTACTGAGTTTTTAAAGAGCTTCGCATCTATAGGAATTCAACTGACTATGACAAATTGGAACGGAAAATAGATGTTGATTATCAGATGGTTGACACGTCTATTAGTGTTAAATCTTCCTATTTCGTCTTTTTTGGGAACTTTGAATTGAAACTATCAATACATTTGTATGTGCAAATAAATACCATTTGTGCAAAAAACTATGCAATACATACGACTCACAAGAAGTGACGAGTTCACTAAAAAGCTCTCCCAACAAGTTGACGAATACCTGAAAAAGAATAACCTGAAACGTTATGGAAACTGGCGTATCCTGCTGAAAGTTCCGTTGATGTTCTCTCTGTTTTTACTTCCTTACTTTTTAATGGTTTTAGGAGTGATCGAAAATCACTGGCTCATGTTTGTTATGACCATCATTATGGGAGTAGGAATGGCCGGAATCGGATTATCGATTATGCACGATGCCAATCACGGTGCTTTCTCTAAATATAAATGGCTAAACAAGATCATGAGCTTCTCCATGGAGATTTTGGGAGGATTTAACCTGAACTGGCGCATTCAGCACAATGTATTGCATCACAGCTTTACGAACGTTCACGACATGGATGAAGACATCGATTCAATCGGGTTGCTTCGTTTTTCTCCGAATATGCCGCATAAAAAAGTACACCGTTTTCAAGTTTACTATGCCTGGTTCTTTTACGGATTGATGACCCTGTCGTGGATGACAAATAAGGATTTCATGCAGTTGAGCCGTTACAGTAAGGAAGGTTTATTGCAAGCTCAGAACACTACTTTCCGTAAAGCATTGATCCAATTGATATTCTCAAAATTGCTTTATTATATTTACATCATTGCGATTCCATTGTTAGTGATGGACGTAACCTGGTGGCAGGTAGTGATTGGGTTTTTGGTAATGCATTTCATTTGTGGAATCATCCTGGCATTTGTTTTCCAGGTGGCACACGTGATGCCTGAAACGGAATTTATGACGAAAGACGGTTATACCGAAAAGAACGACGAGATTTCTTGGGCAAAGCACCAAATGATGACTACAGCGAATTTTGAGAACTGGAACCCGGTATTGACTTGGTACGTTGGAGGATTGAACTACCAGATCGAACACCATTTGTTCCCGGATATTTCGCACATCCATTACCCGAAGATTTCTAAAATTGTTAAGAAGACCGCACAGGAATACGGGATTCAATACAATTACCACAGAACATTCGGCTCTGCAATTTTCAACCACCTGAGATTGCTGAAACAACTGGGAAGAGCATAAATATTTAGTTAAACGATATAGCAAAAGGACGTGTAAATACACGTCCTTTTTTGTTTTAATTTTATGCCTTGTCCTAGAATTTAGGTGATTTTAATTAGATCACTTAGATTATATGGACTCCGACGACGTCGGAGCGCAGATCCTACTTTTGGATATTCTTGTAAATCTGTGGTATCTGAGTGAAGCAATAATTCATCACCTCTATTTTAGGACAGTACTTAATTTTAAAAAAATCGTGGATTCTCCCTGTTATGACAGAAAAAGAAAAGTGTGCAGAAGGATTGATGTATAATGCAAATTACGATGAAGCATTGATCCGGGAACGTGTTTTATGCAAAGACCTTTGCCAGGAATACAACCAGATCAGAAGCTCGGATATGGAAAGCAGAACCTCAAAGATGAAAGAGATCATTGAAGTGAAAGGAGATTTCCTGATCGAACAGCCTTTTATGTGCGATTATGGCTACAATATTGAGATCGGGAAGAACTTTTACAGCAATCACAACCTGATTATCCTGGATGCCGCTAAAGTGACTTTCGGGGAGAATGTGTTTGTTGCTCCTAACTGCAGTTTTTACACAGCCGGCCATCCGGTGAATTTTGCAGAACGAAATGAAGGATTGGAATATGCCCATCCGATCACCGTTGGAAACAATGTATGGATCGGGGGAAATGTGGTTGTGCTTCCGGGTGTTGCTATCGGAGACAATTCGATCATCGGTGCAGGAAGTGTGGTGAACAAAAGCATCCCGGAGAATGTCATTGCAGTTGGAAATCCCTGCAAAGTGGTGAAAACGATCGGGGATTAGCTACGTGTCCCGGACTTGTATTTGTCCTCTCACTTCGGAGGCAACTAAGAGGAGAAAACCAAAAAACCTTCCCTTCAATGTATAGTATCATCGAAAAGAAGGTTTCCTTTATCATAGGGGTAACTCAAACTTAGTGACCGTCTGCTACAACGGCTTTCGCGCCTTTTTTGTAGCGGATCAGGAAGACAACCGGAACACAGATCAGGATCAGGCTGGCAACCATAAAGAATCCATGGTTGTAGCTCACCAGCATTTGTTGCCGGGTCAGTAAACCATCCATTGTGCGGTTGGCCATTTCTGCCGCTTCAACCGAATCGAATCCTTTGGAAAGGAAATTCTGTGTCAGCAACTGAATGCGTTCCGAAGCAGCATCGCTGTACTGATTGATGTAACCGATCATGTTTCCGCGAACCAAGGCATTGGTGTTTGTCAAATACACGTTGATCAAAGCAATTCCCACAGATCCACCCAGCTGACGGATCATGTTTGCCAGACCGATTGCCTGTGGCATATCCTTCGGATTTAATCCCTGAACAGCCAATGTCAGGATGGGAGACATCATGAAAGCCATCCCGAAACCTCGCAGAACAAATGGCAGGTAGAAATTACCTTCCGATGAGTCGGGTGAAGAACCGGAGAGCATCATCACAAAGGTGAACGTCATACCAATTCCCATCAAAATAACGGTCTTCGGGTTCATTCCCGAACCAAGTAGTTTGGCAACAAGCGGCATGGCAACTGCTGTACAAAGTGCTCCGGGAATCATGAACATCCCGGTTTGGGTAGCTGTCCAGCCTAATGAAATCTGTACAAACAACGGGAAGATAAATACGGTTCCGAACAACATCAAACCGAGCATGAAATTCATAATGGAACCCATGATCATGTTGTAATTCTTGTACAAACGGATATTCACGGCCGGGTAATCGATTTTCAATTCCCGGATAATGAACGCCGCCAGTGAAGCCAGTCCGATGATGGTCATCGCTGTAATCTCATGACTTTCAAACCAGTCTTCCGCCGTTCCTTCTTCCAATACATACTGGATCGAACCGATGGAAACGACCAGGAATAAAATTCCCCACCAGTCGATCCGTTTGGGCTTGGTGGCCCCGGGCCGGTCGGTGACGTAGCGGTAACTCAGGATCGTTGCAACGATCCCGATCGGAATATTCACGAAGAAGATCCAGTGCCAGGAGAAATTATCGGTGATGTAACCACCCAAAGTAGGACCGAAAGTTGGCCCCAGGATTAGTCCCATCCCGAAAATTGCGTTTGCCGTAGAGATTTTTTCCGGGGGAAAAGCCCCGATGATGATGGATTGTGCCGTTGAAAGCAAACCTCCACCACCTAAACCCTGGACGAAACGCCAGAAAACCAGTGTCCACAGATTGGTGGAAAGACCACACATCAGGGACGCCACCGTAAAGATGATCACGGAGCCGGTGAAGTAATTTCGACGACCGAAAAAGTCGCTGAGCATACTCGTGAGTGGAATAATGATCACGTTTGAAATGGCATAAGCCGTAACAACCCAGGCAATTTCCGTTGTTGTTGCACCTACGTTACCACTGATCTCACGTAATGAAACGTTTACAATGGTGGTGTCGAGCAATTCGAGGATTGCACAACTGATTGCCGTGATGACCAGGATCCACTTTTCAGCTCCCGTCGGGTAAACGATGGGTGTTTTTAAAGCAGGAACTTCCACAATTATTTCACTTTAACAGATACGTATGCGCTCAATCCAGGGAAAAGAATTTTCATTTCCTCTTTCGTCAAATGATCGATCGTAATTTTTACAGGAACACGCTGCACGATTTTCACGAAGTTTCCGGTTGAATTGTCCGGGGGAAGTAAGGAGAACTTAGCACCTGTTGCTCCAACGAATGAATTCAGTTTGCCGGATAATTTAATGTGCGGATAAGCATCCACCTTGATTTCAACCGGCTGACCGATGCGCATGTGCTCCAATTGTGTTTCCTTGAAATTTGCACTTACCCACAAGCTGGAATTATCAATCGCAGAACAAACGGATTGCCCCATGGAAACGTATTGTCCCACTTCAATGCTTCTTTTTGATACGATCCCGTCACACGGAGCTTCGATCGTAGCATAATCCAATTGTGTCTGAGCCAGTTTCAATTCTGCTTCACGCTGACGGATCATTGCTTCAGCCAGGGAGATCATGGATACCTGTCCCAAAGCCTGAGAGCGAACACCGGCAGATTGTGACTGGGATACTTTCAATTGTTTCAAAGCCGAATCGTAGGTTGCCTGTGCAACTTCCAGTTCTGCATCGCTGTTATCCAATTCCGATTGCGTAGCCGCTTTTGCAGCGAACATATTTTTTGTACGCTTGTTGTCTTCTTTTGCTTTGTTCAATTTAGCTTTCGCAGAATTGATCGTTTCCTGGGTCGTTTCCGTGGTGAACATCGCCGCGCTTGCACTTTGGTTGGAAGCCATGGCATTGCTTTTCACTGCATTCAGGTTTGCTTTTGCATTTTCCAATGCTGCTTCGGCCTGAGCTACTTTTGCTTTGTATTCGGTATCATCGATCACCACTAATAACTGTCCTTTTTTCACTTCCTGGTTGTCTTCAAACAACACTTCTTTCACATACCCGGTAATGGATGTGCGGACAGGAATGATGTTTGCGTCCAGTTGTGCGTTGTCTGTAGACTGGGTATTTCCGCCCATCATGAAAATGACGATCCCCGTAACAACGACAACAATGATCACCCCAATGATAATTTTCATTTTAGGGCCTTTCTTTTCTTTTGTTTCTTTTTTGTTTTCCATGAGTGTTTTTTAATTAAAATTTGATTGAACCTGAAGTTGCGTTGATTGTTGAAATGGCGTTCATGCGTTTGATTTCGTGCACTTTCTTGTTGAGTTTCGCCTGAAGTTCAGCGTTTAACTGCGATAAATAGTTCACAACGGTAATCTTGCCGTTTTCCATTTGCGAGGTTGCGGTGGTTGTCACATTGTGGCGTTTTTCAATGATCACATCGTCTTTTTCGATCACTTGTGCCAGCGCGTTCAATTGAGCTGTTTGCGTATTCAAAGAAGATTCGATGTTGAACAGGAACGCTTCTTTCTGAATGTCGATCAGGCTTTTGTTCAGCTCCACTTTTGTTTTCTCTCTTTTCAGCCCATAAAGCGAGCTGATGTTCCAGCGTACCGTTAAGTTTGCACTCCCGAAGAAACGCAGCTCCTGGTTGATGAAGTTTGGTCCGGGACGACCGTAGTTTCCGGCTGCACCAACCGTTACTTTCGGAATGGCGTTCACGTTGATCTGTTTGAAACGTGCATCCAGTAATTTTGCCTGCAGGTCGAAAATCTTCAATTCCGGACGCTGAATTTCAATCCGCGCAGCAGTACCTCCGATCGGATTTTCTGAAAAAGCAGTATGCTCATCAACCGGCTTCCCGATGAAAAGAGTCAGTGTTTTGTAAAGTCCTTCCAGCTGGAATTTTGATTCAATGATGTTTTGGTCCGTTTTCAGGATTTCAGCTTCCAGTTCATCCAATGAGCTGGAAAGGATCAATCCGTTGTCAACACCAGCTTTCATGTTTTTCGCGCGGTTGCCCAGGTCTTCTTTGTAAAGTTCCAGGATGCGAAGGTTTTCACGTCCCAGCAGGATGTTCACATACAATTGATTGACACGTTCAACCAGTTTGTACAATTCCACTTCGTTCTGCTGGATCGTCAGTTCGGAACTCAAACGCTCCACACTATGCTGCGATTTCGTTTGTCCGCCGTCAATGATAGTCTGTTCCAAACTCAGTGAAGTCATATACGCATCGTGCGGAAATTTCAAATCCATTCCGGGGAAATTGAACTGTACCACCTCCGTGTTGTAAGTTGCCTGACCCATGAATGAAAGCTTCGGCAGCCAGTTTTCGCGGATTGCCTTTTCGTTTTGTTCCGTTTGTTGTAGTGTGACTTCGTTTTGTTTGATCAGTGGATAGTTTTTCTTCGACCAGGAAATGCAGGAGTCGAGTGAAATGGAGTTTTGCGAAAACCCGATCCCGACACTTGCAAAACTTAGTACTGTAAGTAATTTGCGCATAATTGTTTGTGTATTATTGAAATTTGAAGGAAATGAATTCTTTGACGGATTGCTTGACCTTGTCTTTGAGCTCGCTGTCCCAATCGTAGCCATGCTTTTTCATGATCACCTTGTAAAGCGGAGACGCCAAAAACGGGTAAGCACACAATGAATGCAGGTTGATCATGAACAAAATCGGATCAAATGGCTCCAGCTCCTTATTGGCGAAAGCTTCTTCCAAAGTTGGAACCAATAGTGAACGCTGGTTCTTCAAGAGCTTTACCTTTTCGTGGAACATTTCCGGGTTGATGGAAATTTCCTTGATGATGAACATCGACATTTGCGGATATTCGGTGAAGAAATCGAACATGTTGTCGACATACTGCATCAACCGCTCTTTGATCGGAAGCGATTTATCCCCGATCACAGTCATTTGCGAGAAATACTTTTCCAATGCCCCGTCAAAAACAGCATCGAATAATTTTTCTTTGCTCCGGAAGTAATAATGAAGCAAGGCCTTATTTATTCCGGCGGTATTCGCGATGTCCTGCATGCGTGCGCCGTACAGACCATACTTCATGAAAACCTCCTTGGCTGCATTCAGGATTTTTTCTTCCGTTGATGAATCCTTTATTCCCATAGTTTAATTATTAAGTTTAACCAAATGGTTAAACTATTTTGCAAAAGTATATAGTTAATTTTGATTCATAACTATTCCAGGATGAAAAAATGTTAGTTATTCGGTGAAAAGCACCTTTGTGCCGGTGAATGGATTCTAGTGTTCGAATAATAAAAACAAGCTGATCCACAATTGGAAACAACGTCGATCAGCTTTAAATCTGGGGTTATAACGAATTATAAATGGCGTCTTTCCGGGAAAATTCCGTGTGTTTTGAACCGGTAATTTTTTCCGTGTGAAACCGGTTAAAATCAAATGTAAATTCTTCTTAAAATGATTGTAATCAGGAAGGAGTTTTTCACTAATTTCACAGCCTGTTTTTTTATCTTTATAGTCAGTTTAATTAGAAAGAGAGTCCATTCATGAACAACTTTGAAATAACAACTCCAACAACCCTCGTTTTCGGGAAGGATCAGTTGCCGAAAATTGCTCAATTGCTGCGTGTACAAGCTGCTGACGGAAAAGTCATTGTTTTATACGGTGGCGGGTCCATCGAAAGATCTGGTTTTCTGGATAAGCTGAAAGAAGAATTGAGCGATTTGGAGCTGCATTTTTTCAAAGGCATTGAGGCCAACCCGGAATACAGCACCTTAATGAAAGCTGTGGAGTACATCCGCGAGCATCAAATCGGGTATATGCTGGCAGTTGGTGGCGGATCTGTAATCGACGGAGCGAAATTTGTTTCAGGAGCGGTAAATTATGCCGGTGATCCATGGGAAGTACTGGATAAAGTTCCGGGAAGCGAATTCACTTCTGCTGTTCCCTTCGGATGTATTCTGACCATTCCGGCTACGGGTTCCGAATCGAATTCCGGAGCTGTGATCAGCCGTTCCGAGCTGAAAGAAAAAAGAACGATGGGCGGACCGCTTTTCTTCCCGAAATTTGCCTTACTGGACCCAACCTTCGTTGCAACCTTGCCAAAGCGCCAGATTGCAAACGGAGTCATTGATGCATACATGCACACCATGGAGCAATACCTGACTTTTAAAGGGGAGAATATCTTGCAGGAACGGTATGCGGAAGGGATTCTTTCTACTCTGATTGAGATCGGGGAGAAAGTATTGGAAAACCCGGCAGATTACGATTTGGCAGCAAACCTGATGTGGTGTGCAAACCAGGCGCTGAACGGTGTTTTGCGTTGCGGTGTCACTACCGATTGGGCAACACACATGATCGGGCACGAATTGACGGCACTTCATGGAATCGACCACGCACAGTCATTGGCTATCATTGCCCCGAGATTGTACGAAGTGAAATTTGAAAGTAAGAAAGAAAAACTGGCACAATACGGAAAACGTGTTTGGGGACTGGAAGGTTCGGATGACCAGGTTGCACGCAAAGCAATTGCCAAAACAGAAGCTTTCTTCCATTCGTTGAGTGTGAAAACACGCATTTCAGAATACGCAACCGATTACCAGGATACCGCACGCATTGTCCACGACCGTTTTGTACAGCGTGGATGGCACGGATTGGGTGAAAACAAAGACCTGACTCCGAAAGAAGCAGAATACATTGTTAACCAGGCAATTTAAATGGGACTTTCAAGCAGATATACCATTCGACGAGAAGCAACTCCTGCTTTACTGGAATTGCTGACTCAAACTACGTTGGGAACTAATGGTGCGCGCTACAAGCATTTGGATACACCGACACGCATTCATGAAGCAGACAATCCCTTGTTCATTTCCCTGGAAAGAGACGGCAAAGTGCAGGGGAACTTAACGCTTTGTGATCGCGGGAAACAATGGTATGTCCGTTATTTTGCCTTTGCAAACCAGAAACAGGCATCTAAAAATGTGAACCGGGTTGCAAAAAGCAATTCGCGCCTGAAAATGGAAATGGCCAGCTTCTTTGATGAGGTCTTCGACGGGAAACTCGGAGCTGCTCCTGATGCGTTTTATGCCTACATCGATCCGGCAAACGACCGCAGCAAATGGATGTCGGAGCAATTTGGTTTCCGTACGGAAGCACAGTTGATCTCACAATCATTCAGCCGCACAAAACCCCGGTCCGTTGCACATGTCAGGCTGATAGAATCGGAAGATCTGATCCAGGAATGTTTGGCAAAAGTAAAAGATTCACACGCTTATTTTATTGAACATCACGCCAAAAAAGGTCCTTTTTACGGCTATTTTAATCAATCCGGGGAAATCACCGGATTTGTAAAAGTAACCAAAGCCAATTGGGTCATTGAACGCTTGCCCGGAATGCTGGGCGGGATTTTCACCAAACTGATCGGTATCACACCGGGAATCCGTCGCATTGTAAAACCTCACGATCACCGTTTTCTTGTCCCGGAATCACTTTGGATCAAAAACAACGATCCGGGTGTGTTATCCGCACTTTTGGAAGGAATTTTGGCTGAAGAAAAGGTGAACATGATGCTTTGGTTTGTAGACCGGAGAGAACCGCTTTGGAGAGAAACCCGGCAGTATGTCGATTGGGGATTGTTCCATAAAATGACACCACAGCCCATTGTAGACGTGGTGGTTTTGCGCAAGAACCCACTGAAAATGGACGAGTTACGTTCCAAACCGATCTTTGTGGCCGGTTGGGATATGGTTTAAATAAATTCTCTTATATTTGATTTTTAGCAACCTAAACAGATGAAAATCAAATTCGTTATCCTGATCTTCTTTACCCTGATTATTACTGCGTGTTTTAGTCAGAATTCTTTAAGCTTTGATTATGCCGGTGTTTTTCACAACAAGCACAGTTATGGAATCATGCATAATTCCAATGTGGCAACAGATTCTTTAGGAAACCATTATGTCCTTAGTGTGTTTAGCGGAAGCCATGACCTGGATCCGTCGGCAAATGAGCATATAATCGAAACATTGAGTGAAGAGGGCGGAATCTTTCTGGCAAAATATACCCCGAATGGCCAGTTGACGTGGTCCAGGACTATCCTGCCAATCCGGGATATGTATATCTATGATATGCAGGTAGACGGTTTGGGAGGCATTTACATCAGCGGTACATACTCAGATTCTGTGAAGCTTGATTTTGAAAGTGATGAGGTGATTTATTCCTCGGGATATAACAATCGGTTCCTGGCAAAATACACCAGTAACGGAGCATTGGTTTGGTATAAATTATTGAATACTGGCTCCAACTTTTGGTTCCAGATCAACCAGGAGAATGAAGTGATAGCTAGTTGTAAATATTCATACACTATTGATATCGGATCATTTGGCAGTCCACAGGTTATTAATGGAGGTGTTTCCAATATTCTTCTGGCAAAATTCGCATCAAGCGGAGATATTATCTGGTATAAATCAAGTGTTGCTCCTCCTAATTTCACCTTGGGGGGAATTGGCAGCGATGGAAATGGGAACTGCTATATTGCCGGCGTTTTTACAGGTTCTTTTGATGCAGATTTCGATACCGGAACTCATGTACTAACTACGAACCCCTGGAATAGTGAAGTGGGTATTTACCTTTGCAAATACGATTCAAGCGGAAATATTATTTGGGGAGAATTAATTACCGGATCTCAATGGCCGATGATCTTTTCGCTTAACGTAAATAAGTCGGGAGAGTTTGTTCTAACCGGGAAATTTGGAGGACAGCTTGATTTTGATGTATCCTCCGGGCAAAAAATACTGATAGCCAACTCAGTAGATTCCAGGTTCCTTGTAAAGTATGATTCTTCCTGTAATATCATCTATGCAAATAAGATAAAATCTCCCACGAGTAACAATGAAGTATACAGGAAAATTATCCTGGATGAAGCGGGAAATTGCCATATCTTAAGCAAGAAACAATTTACAGTTTATACGGAAAACGATACACTGAGTTATGTGTCACCTGCTTACAATGAAATTTCAGATCTGGTCCGCCTCCAATTTGATTCGATAGGAGAGGTGGTAAATGCATCCGTTTTCGAAACAACAATGCAAGCCAATAGTATCAATGAAGGACTTTCCTATGGATTAAGTATTTCTTTGGGGCAAAATGGTGACCTGGTTGTTTTAGGAGAAGCCGCAGGATATGTTGACCTGGACCAAACAACGAATACGGTACATCCACCGATTTCAAGCTCTTATTTTCTCGCCTCTTTTTTAGTGACAGGTGAATTAAACTGGTGTTCGTTTATTGGCAAAAAGCCTAAATTTTCCCCGGAAACTACAAGAGGTATGGCATTTGACGAACAAGGCGGTTATTTCGTTACAGGCAATTACCGAACGGAAGTAGATCTGGATCTTTCTTCAGATACCTCTTTTTCAGTTGTGCAGCCCCTATCTATTTCAAGTTACCTGTGTCATTATAATCAGTCCAATGAATTACTTTGGAGTCAAAGTTTTGCAGGGAACAGTATGCTCGCCAATATTCTGTTTGAGCCGATTTTAGACACGGAAGGAAATGTTATGGTGGTGATGGAGTATAACGGGAACCTGGCTTTTACGACATCACTAAACAACTTCCAAGATTCAACACCTCCTTACAAACACAATAAGGCACTGTTTAAATTTAACAGCGATGGAGGATTGATCTGGGCTAAAAAGATCTTCACGGAAGGCTATGGCGACGTCACTTTAGCGGACGTTGAAACAAATGTAAATAACGAGATCTTTCTAACAGGTTATTTCCATGATACGCTTGACTTTCATCTTCAGGGAACAGACACTTCAGTAGTTTCAAACGGCGGAAAGGATTTGTTCGTTACCCGCCTGAATCCGGACGGAGAAATTATTTGGTTGCAGACATTCGGATCGGTGGATGACGATGAAGGATTCCAAATTCTGCCTGATGGAGCAAACTACTTTTATTTAGCGGGAGCTTTTTCAGGGTCGGTTAATTTCAGTTTAAACGGCGGAACGAATATGCAGACCTCTCCAAATTCCCGGACGACATTCTTTGCCAAGTATTCCAATACAGGAAATTTCGGATACATCAAGATGTTTTCGGGAAACCATCCTCCGAATATAAATGAGCTTAAAAAAGACGGGGCCGGGAGCCTGATTTTTGCGGGAAGTTTCTACGGAACAGTTGATTTTGATCCGTCATCATCCATCTTTAATCTAAGTTCGCAGGGAAATGTGAATGCATGGATAGCAAAGTATTCTAACAGCGGACAGTTTGCATGGGGAAAAACGTTCACTTCCACTTCTTCATCAAGTGCTAAAACGTGTATTATTGACAGTTCGAATAACATACTCCTTGGTGGAGGCTATTTCTACGAAATCCGGTTTTCTGCTAATTCGGCCCTCTACCGTAAATCAGCAGGATTGGAAGATTTTTACCTGGTTTATATCAGTAAAGACGGTCAGATCAAGAATACGTATACATTTGGCAGATTTGGAAATGATCTGATCAATCACATTGCTTACTCCAAAGGGCTTATAGGAATTGCAGGAGCAATAGAAATTTTTGAGACGGATCTTGATCCATCAGTGAATGTCAGCAATCACAGAGCAAGTCAGGATCAGGATGGATTCATTGCTAAATATCGCTTGTGCGTCGCTCCGGAGGTTTCAATTCTCTGGAATTTCATTACAATGAAAGCCTCTGTGGATGGAGTGGAATACCAATGGATGGACGGATTAACCAATGAAGCGATCCCTGGTGCAGATCAGCAATATTTTACACCGGCAGAAGATGGTAAGTATTATGTAGTAATCTCGACGGCAGATGGTTGTACGAGTTCTTCACAAACTCTTGATATCGTAAACCTGGGCCTGGAAGAAGTTCAGAAAGGGCAAATCACTGTATATCCGAATCCAACAAGTTCAACGCTTACAATTAAAATGGAGAACGCTTCGGACAGCTATAGCGCTTCGGTTTATTCTTTATCAGGCGTGTTGATTTTAACGCAAAATCTGAGCGGAAATACTGCTTATGAACTGGATGCATCTTCTTGGATGCAGGGCGTTTATTTGATTCGTCTGGACTCTGAAAGTGAAAGTCAGGTGTTTAAAATTATGAAGAATTGATTCTTTAGCGGAATTCCGGAATGTGCCGGACTATTTTCGAAAAAATCGTTAAAATCAAATCCATACAAAATAAACCCCGCGTTTGTTTGTTAACCAACTGTCGAAGACGTAACTTTGTATGTTGAACACTGATTTTATGTATCCGTATCAAGCAGGACCTTTATTGGAACAGATCGTCATCCCCCAGGATTTGAGGGAGAAAATGACGGTGGATCAATTACCGCAAGTAGCGGATGAATTGCGTCAATACATCGTGGATGTTATTTCTGAAATTGGAAACTCGCATTTCGGGGCCAGTTTGGGAGTAGTGGAATTAACGGTTGCATTGCATTATGTGTTCAATACACCTTACGATCAGTTGGTTTGGGACGTTGGTCACCAGGCTTACGGTCACAAGATCTTAACCGGGAGAAGGGAAGTTTTCCACACAAACCGCACCAAAGGCGGGATCTCCGGGTTCCCGAAACGTTCCGAAAGCGAATACGATACCTTTGGAGTAGGGCACTCGTCCACTTCCATTTCAGCAGCTTTGGGAATGGCCGTTGCAAGCCGCTATAAGGGCGAAAAAGACCGTCAGCACATTGCCGTGATCGGTGACGGAGCAATGACCGCCGGAATGGCTTTTGAAGGAATGAACCATGCAGGTTTCGAAAAAGACGCTAATTTATTGGTGGTTCTGAACGACAACTGTATGTCCATTGACCCGAATGTGGGTGCACTCAAAGAATATTTGACAGATATCACCACCTCCCATACTTACAACAAAGTAAAGGATGAGGTGTGGAAATTGCTTGGAAAAGTGAGCAAATTCGGGCCGGATGCGCAATCTGTCGTTTCAAAAATATCCTCCGCTTTGAAAGGTTCGATCCTGAAGCAGAGCAATTTATTCGAATCACTGAACTTCCGTTATTTCGGACCGGTTGACGGGCACGATGCCATTGGTTTGGCGAAAGTGCTGGAAGACCTGAAAGATATTCCGGGCCCGAAAATCCTGCATTGCATTACGCGAAAAGGAGCCGGGTATAAGTTCTCAGAAGAAGGAAACCCAACGAAGTGGCATGCTCCGGGAGTTTTCAATAAAGAAACAGGAGAGATCGTGAAAATCGTTCCGAAATCCCCGCAACCACCGAAATACCAGGATGTTTTCGGACATACGATCGTGGAATTGGCTGAGCAGAATGACAAAGTAATGGGAGTTACGCCGGCAATGCCAACGGGTTGTTCCCTGACTTTCATGATGGAAGCCATGCCGGACCGCGCTTTTGACGTGGGAATTGCCGAGCAGCACGCGGTGACTTTCTCCGCAGGATTGGCAACCCAGGGATTGGTTCCTTTCTGTAACATTTATTCTTCGTTCATGCAGCGCGCTTACGACCAGGTACTGCACGATGTGGCTTTGCAAAACCTGCACGTTGTTTTCTGTTTGGATCGCGGCGGATTGGTTGGAGCCGACGGAGCAACACACCATGGCGCGTACGATATCGCTTACATGCGTAGCATTCCGAATATGATCGTTTCTGCACCGATGAATGAAGCAGAATTGCGTAACCTGATGTACACTGCACAGGCAGAAAATCACGGGCCGTTCTCTATTCGTTACCCGCGTGGAAACGGGGTGATGACGGAGTGGAAAACACCGATGAAAGCTGTTCAGATCGGGACAGGCCGAAAAGTTTCTAACGGAGAAGATATCGCTTTGGTGACGATTGGTCATGTGGGGAATTTTGCCCAGGAAGCCATTCGGTCATTGAAAGAAAGCGGTGCTTCTGTGGCACATTACGATATGCGTTTTGTGAAACCATTGGATGAAACCTTACTGCACGAAGTGTTTACCAAATTCGATCAGGTTATTACGATTGAGGACGGTTGTATTATGGGAGGTTTCGGTTCTGCAATTATTGAGTTCATGGTTGATCACAACTACCGTTCAAAAGTCGTTCGATTGGGAATTCCGGATAAGTACATTCATCACGGAACTCCGGAACAATTACACGAAGACTGTGGTTTCGATGCCAAATCCATTGCTGCGAAAGTGAAGGAATTATTAAATATTTCGGCTTCCGGAGAGCAACAGGCTCAAAGTGAAGTAGGTTAGCATTGCCTATAGTTTTTTAGCAAGTTATTTCATTCCAGATTCGTCAATTAGCGATAATTTTGCGCTGACATGTCGAATTTTATCCTCATCGGAGTTTGTTTCTTAGCGGGTTTTTTACTTCGTAAAGCCGGTGTTTTACCCAAAGGAAGCCACCAGGGAATCAATGTCTGGATCATTTACGTAGCGCTTCCTGCTGCAACGCTCAAGTACCTTCCCGGAATCGAGTGGTCAAATGATCTGCTGATCCCTTTGCTTACTCCGTTGATTTGCTGGATTGGCGCCTGGATTTTATCCGAATTACTTGCAAAACCCTTTCATTTCGATCGGAAAACCAAAGCCGCATTCCTGATCGTAACCGGTTTGGGAAACACTTCATTTATCGGATTTCCGTTAATTTCAGCTTATTATGGCGAAAATAACCTGTCGATTGCTGCCGTAACAGACCAAATGTCGTTTTTCATCCTGGCAGTTTTTGCCTCCGTTGTTGCCATGAAAGCTTCCGGAACTGCGAAAGCGGATTTCAAAACGATCAGTTTGAAACTAGTGAAATTCCCGCCTTTTTTGGTGATCATCATCGCACTGGTCCTGCCACATTTTGTTTCTTTTGATTCCATCACTCCTTTGGCATCGACTTTGGCGGCAACGCTCTCTCCGCTGGCTATATTCTCTGTAGGTTTGCAGTTCGAACTCGGAAAAATGCGCGATGTTCTGAAGCCGATTTTGGCAGCTTCTCTCTACAAACTGATTCTTTCACCACTGATCATTTTAGGATTGGCATTCGCTTTTCAAACGGGACCAATGGAAACGAAGGTCTCCGTTTTCGAGGCTTCGATGGGGACGATGATCAGTGCCGGAATTTTGAATGATCAGTTCGGATTGAATCCGCGTTTGAGTAACCTGATCGTGTTCCTGACGATTTTACTTTCGTTCGTTACCAGCGGAATTTGGTACCTGGTATTGGAGGCCTTGGTTGGATAAGGCAGCAAAAATCCTCTAAAACTCCTGTTTGCCATTTGGCAAACAGGCAAATTGGAGCATTGGCAAATTTGCATTTGAAAGTCAGGTGAATAATCCGCTGGTGAAACCTGAAATCAATCCTTTTCCCTTTCAAATTTCTTCCTATTTTTGCAACTCATAGAAAAAGAACATGAAACGAACTAAAATTGCTGATTTATTAAGTCAACCGAAAGTCGGGGAAAGGTACCTTGTGAAGGGTTGGGTGCGTGCATTTCGCAGCAACCGTTTTATTCAATTGAATGACGGTTCAACCATTAATAATTTACAGGCGGTAGTTGACTTTGAGAATTTTGACGAGGCAATTTTAAAGAAGATCACAACAGCTGCGTCTATTGGTTTGACAGGGGTTCTGATCGAATCACAGGGAAGCGGACAAGCGGTTGAATTGCAGGTTTCCGAGATCGAGATTATCGGTGAAGCTCATCCGGATGATGTTCAGAAAACGATTCTGCAACCCAAGAAACACAGTTTGGATCTATTGCGTGAGCAGGCGCATTTGCGTTTCAGAACGAACCTGTTCGGTGCGGTTTTCAGAGTGCGTCACGCAGTGAGTTATGCGATCCACCAGTTCTTTAACGACCGTGGATTTTACTACATCCACACGCCGATCATTACCGGTTCGGATGCGGAAGGAGCAGGAGAAATGTTCCGCGTAACCAACCTGGATGCGAAAAACCCGCCGTTGAACGAAGACGGATCTGTAAACTATTCAGAGGACTTTTTCGGGAAATCGGTGAACTTAACCGTTTCCGGTCAGCTGGAAGGAGAATTGGCAGCGTTGGCTTTGGGCCAGATCTATACCTTCGGACCAACGTTCCGTGCTGAAAACTCCAATACTTCACGCCATTTGGCTGAGTTCTGGATGATTGAGCCGGAGGTTGCTTTCAACGACATTCACGACAACATGGATTTAGCTGAAGAGATGCTGAAGTACATTTGTGAGTACGTGATGAAGAACTGCGCCGACGACCTGAAATTCCTGGATGAGCGTGAAGCACAGGAGCAGCAGTCAAAACCACAGAACGAGCGAAATGAACTTGGCTTGATTGAGCGCCTACAGTTTGTAACAACGAATGATTTCAAGCGAATTACCTATACAGAAGCAATTGATGTATTGATGAGCTCCAACCACTACAAAAAGAAGAAATTCAAGTACGAAGTGAACTGGGGAACAGATTTGCAGTCTGAGCACGAGCGTTATCTGGTGGAGAAAGAATTCAAACGTCCGGTGATTATCACAGACTATCCGGCTTCTTTCAAAGCATTCTACATGCGTGCAAACGACGGATGTGAACCAGGAAAAGAAACCGTTGCCGCAATGGACATTTTGTTCCCGGGAATCGGTGAAATGGTTGGAGGTTCTCAGCGGGAAGAGCGTTTGGATGTATTGAAGAAGAAATGCGCCGATTTCGGAATTCACGAAGAAGAATTGTGGTGGTATTTGGATACACGCCGCTTTGGTTCGGTTCCGCATGCCGGTTTCGGATTAGGATTCGAAAGAATGGTGATGTTCGTAACAGGTATGACCAATATCCGTGACGTAATTCCGTTCCCGAGAACGCCGCAGAATGCAGAGTTTTAAAGCAAGTTCAAAAGTTAAAACAGTTCCATTTAAAAAGTTCAAAAAAGTAAAAAACACAAGTTTTTGTTAGTGAACTAATGGATAATCTTTCTTATCTTAAATAGAAAACAGTAAAGATATGCAAGGAATAAAACGTTTTGAGGAACTAAGAATTTGGAAAGAAAGCCGTGAGTTTTCTAAAGAAATACATGCAATATTTAAATACAAGAACCAATTCGAAGAGAGAGCTTTGAGCAACCAAATAATTCGTTCGAGCAGCAGTATCATGGATAACATTGCGGAAGGATTTGAGCGTGGAGGCAATAAAGAATTTTTGCAGTATCTTTGGATCTCAAAAGCTAGTGCCGGAGAGAGCAGATCTCAACTCTATCGGGCTTTGGATTTTGGACTAATTGAAGAAACCGAATTTTTAAAATTGAAATCCAAAGCTGAATTGTTATCCGTTGGAATCTATACCTTGATTACACAAATCAAAAAATCAGAGTTCAAGGGACAAAAATTTAGTTAGAAATAATTATTTTGAACATTTGAACATTTGAACATTTGAACATTTGAACATTTGAACATTTGAACATTTGAAC